>ENA-UOUL01000129-UOUL01000129.1-bioreactor-metagenome-genome-assembly--contig:-NODE-129-length-123897-cov-17.975787_pt1 | contig 123897 bp, 79 predicted proteins | sample MGYA00249838_ERZ747220 | MGnify/ENA primary metagenome ERZ747220 (study PRJEB28778, sample SAMN05720191) | bioreactor metagenome | isolation source: Anaerobic biogas reactor | place... | reverse complement strand
CCTGGCGCAAGACCAGCCGGTTCGCTCCGCTGCCGCCGATGTCCAGCAGTTCCACGCCCCGCACCCGCGGCGTGACTTCAGCCGTCAGATCGCACTCGATCCCGCCGCCAAGGAAGACGAGGGTATCGGTCCCGGTGCCGCCTTCGGCGTGCAGCAGCGCGATGGCAGCCGCATCAGCCTGGATCGTATCCTGGCCGCCAGCCATCACCAGGCGGATCGACGCCACGTCAGCCCACGGTACGGCCAGCGGCGAGGCCGTGAAACGGCTGGTGACGCTCACCGCCGCCCCGCCCGTCAACTCGACCATGTCGTTCGGATCGTCCGCCCGGCGGTCCGTGTCGTCGCCGCCCCGGATCAGCAGCGGCGCGGGCGACGCCGGCCGATGGTACAGCCCCATGAAGTTCAAGTCGTTGTTCGTCTCGTCCGTCTCGTCGGGAACCGCCTGCCCGGCGTCCACCAGCGCCAGGAAGAACGGCACCGCCGGGTCCAGCAAGCCTGCTTCGTAGGCCGCACCGCTGACCGTCACCGTGTGCGTGCCGACGGCCAGGAACGCCGGATCGGTCACGTTGATGCGCGGCCCGCTCTCGGCGTCGCCGCCGTCGTGGCGGGCGTCGCCGGAGGTGAAGAATGCGATCTCGAATTCCGCCGCGGCGGCTCCGTGGATCTCGTAAGTCAGCGACAATTCACCGGGCGAGCCGGCCGCTGTGCCGAATTCCAGCAGTTCGATATCCAGCGGCTTCAGGACCGTGATCGTAAACGCCTCGATCCAGGACTCGTCCCGCCCGCCGTCCGCAGTGCCGCCGTCGTCGACCGCTTGCACCAGCACCACCGCCGTTCCGCCGGCATCCGCCGCGGGCGTGTAGGTCAACGTTCCGTCCGGCGCGATCGACGGCGCCGCCGCAAACAGCTCGGGGTTGTCCGTCAGCGTAAAGAACTCGATGCTCTGCCCCGCTTCGTCCGCCGGACCGGGCGAGATGTCCGTCGCCCAGCCGGGAACCGACTGCGGACCCGCGTTGAAGTCCACGGTATGCTCCGCGGCCATCGCGAACGCGGGCGGATCGTTCACCGGCCGGACCGTCACCGTCAGCGTCGCCGAATCCGTCCCGCCGAAGCCGTCGCCGATCGTGTACGGAATCAGCGCCGTGCCGTCAAAGCCCACCGGCGGCGTGTAGGTGATCGTCCCGTCGGCGTTCAGGACCGCCGTCCCGTCCGCCGGCTGCGTGATCTCCGTCACCGACAGCGTGTCGCCGTCAGGGTCGGTGTCGTTGTCCAGCACGTCGACGGTCACGATCGTGTTGGTCACCGCGTCGTCCACCGCATCCGGCGGCTGATTGACCGTGACGTAAACCGTCGCCGTACTGTCGCCGCCCAGCGGATCTTGGATCGTGTAGCGGAACCGATCGAAGCCGAAGAAACCGGCCGCCGGGGTGTAGGTCACGGTCCCGTCGCCGTTCAGTACGGCCGTTCCGTAGATCGGCGGTGCGACAGCGCTGACGGCGAACGGATTGTTCTCCGGGTCGCTGTCGTTGGCCGCCACGGGAATCGTGACCGCCGTGTCGATTTGCGCCGACACCTGGTCGTCGACCGCGACCGGCGGCATTCCCATCGACACGCGGGCAAACGTCCCGCCCGTGGTCACCGGCGGATACCCGGGAACCAAAATCTCGGTCCCCGTGTTCACGGCGGCGGGATCATTGGTCCGGACCCGAAGTTCATCGAACGCTGTTTCACCGGGGAAGCCCACGCCGCCATGCACGTTTTGCGGCATCGCATGCAGGCCACCGATCCAAACCACGTCTCCGTACGGGGTGCCGATGAAGTTCTCGAGCTCCCAGGGGAGCCGCAACTGGTTGCCGAATTCGTCGATCTCCTGCCAGTCTGCCTCCAAGTCCAGGTCCACGGTGACCGGCCCCGCCGCGCCGGCCAGGCTCAGCGTGTCGTTCCCGCCTTCATCGTAAAGGCTGTTGCGGCCGCCCGGCGTGACGATGTACGTGGTGTCGCCGGTTCTGCCGACCAACGTGTTATTACCGAGCCCGCCGTCCAGCGTCACCGGCAGGCCGAGATCGTCATAGAGCACAAACTCATCATCTCCATCGCCGCCCCAGAACAACAATGACGCCGCGAAACCCGGGTCCAGCGTGTTCACCCAGAAGTCGTCATCGCCGCTGCCGCCGTTCATCGACAACGACTGGCTCGGATTGTTGAACGTGATCTCCGTGCCGATGACAGACAGCGTCATGCGGCCGTTGTTCGGGTCGTCATCCTCGGTCAACCATGCGGATGAGTTTGTGGACATCCAACTGAAGAAATCGAGGTTTTCCGCCTGGGACTCGTCCACAATCGTCTCCACTCCCTGGTACTCGATCGGCAGGACGCCCGAGTCGGTCTCCGCGGTGACGTACCCGGTGGTGACTCCGGTCGCGTCGTAGCGCATGGTCGTCACGCTGCCGCGCAATGCCAGGGTGGCGGGAGTGAAACCCCAGCCTGGGTCGCTGTTCAGAAAACGGACTCCGCCCGGCACGCTGAAGAAGCCACCCGCGGCAAAGTCCACGGTCAGGCGATCGCCGCCAAAGACCGCCCCTTCCACCTCCACGACCGTTGTGCCGTCCAGCGGGCGGCTGGCCAGCACCACCCCGTCGGCGTCGCGGACCAACTCCAGGTCCGCACCGTTGCGGCGGAGTGTGATTTGGCTCGGACCATATTTCAGTCCCGAATACCGCAAGGCCGTTTCGGGTACGGCCACGTGGCGATTGCTCGACAACAGATCCAGCGCGCCGTTTTCGTCCAGGATGTCCGGTACCAGGTCCGTCGCCTCGGACAGGTAATACACAACCTGGCCGTCGCCGCTGAGCAGGGGCATTAGCGATCCGCCGTTACCCGAGGCCGTGCCGTCCGCATTGACACTGATCAGCGTGGTCGTGCCGTTCTCCCGGTCCCGCACGTAGACGTCGTCACCCGTACCGTTGCCGTCCACGAATCCGTCCACCAGGTCGTCGTCGCCGCTGGTGAAGGCCAGGAACCGGCCGTCGCCGCTGAGCGAAGGGCTCTGGGCGAAATCCGCCGGACTCACGCCGTCGGCGGCCACCGCCCCGAATTCCGTGACGCCCAGGTTCAGGTCGCGGACGTAGACCCGCACGCTCGAACTCCAGTTGCCGGCCACCAGGTTTCGGGCGCTACTCTCGAACGCCACGTACCGCCCGTCGGCGCTGATGACGGGCGAGGACGAGCCGGAGTTGCCGGCGGCCGTTCCATCGCTGCTGATGCTGGCCAGCCGGTTGGTGCCCTGCGCGACGTCGTACACGAAGATGTCCGTGGAGAACGCGACCGGATCGGCGATGTCCACCAGGTCGGTCGCGTCGGAGGCGAAGCTGATGAACGCCCCGTCCGGCGTGACGTCCACGTCGCGCGACACGAACGAGCCGTTGGCGGCGGCCGTCCCCTGGTGATTGACGGTGACCATCGCCGTCGTGCCGGCCGTCATGTCGCGCACGAACAGGTCGTTGCCCCGGTTTGCATCGGACACGCCGCCGACCAGATCCGTCGCGGCGCTGCCCCATACCACGTACCGGCCGTCGTGGTTCACCAGCGGTAACTGGCTGTTTCCGTTGCCGGCTCCGCCGTCGGACGCATTGACGCTGACCGGCTCGACGGCCCCGGTTTCCAGGTTGGCGCGGTACACCTGCGATACGGCCGGATCCGCGGAGAAGCCGGCGACCAGGTCCGTGGCCTGGCTGACGAAGACCACAAAACGCCCGTCGCCGCTGATCTGGGGCCGCGACGATTCGCCGTCGGCGGCTGCGTTGCCCGCGTGGTTGACACTGACCAGGCGCGTGACGCCGGTCTGCACGTCGCGAACGAAGACGTCACTCGCGTGATTGTCGTCGGGGATCTCCGGCAGCAGATTGGAGGCGGCGCTGGCAAAGGCCACGTACCGCCCATCGGCGCTCACCGACGGCGAATCCCCGCTCGTGTCCCCGCTGTTCTGGAACAAGGGATCGACATCCACCAGCCTCGGGTCGCCGTAGTAGACGTGCCGAGTGGCGGAGACGTTTGGGGTCGAATCGTAGTCGGTGGCGTTCGAGGTGAAGACCACCGTGTCGCCCGCCGAACTGACGCCCGAACGGGACACCCCATAAACCCCGCCGTTCCCGGTCTGTCCCCCGCCCCAGCGAACCGTCTTGACTTCCGTCCGGGGCGGAACAGGTTCGGGAGCATGCCAAGGGTACACCAGCGTAAGCATGGCGCCCTCGTTGTTAATCAATTCCGGATCGGTGATGTACGCAGTTCCAAGCCAGCCTTGGGAATGGCACACGCCGAGGCCCGGATGGATCGCCTGGGCGATGAAGCTCTCGCTGGCAACGGAACTTGGCGCCAGGAACCGGACGTCCGTGAGTTCGCCCGTCTCGGGATCACGAACGAGAGATCCCGGCGCCCACGAATCAAGCTCACCGACGACCGCCGCCCAGCAGTCGGCCTGCACATTCACGTTGTTGGCATAATCTTCACCGTGGTTCGAGACGAACACGGTGTAGCCGACTGGTACGGGAGTGTTGAGCCATCTGAGACGCACCTGCGCGGGCCCTTCCACCCGTGTCGCAACATCGGCGACTCCGTCCGTCGTATCATTGCCACCGCCGGGGACGAAGAGATCGGCTCCCTCCTCGCCTCGCAGGCCATCGTCGTTCGCGCCCCCGAAGAGCTGGTCATTGCCTGGACCGCCACGAAGTACATCGTTTCCCACTCCACCGTGCAGGATGTCGTCGCCGTCCTCCCCGAATAATTCATCGTCGCCGTCGCGGCCGAAAATCGCATCGTTGCCGCCACGCCCCAGCAGGAGGTTGTCTTGCTCGTTTCCGAAAATCCTGTCGTTGAACGGTGAACCATACACTCGGGTAAAGACTTCCGGTGTGTCGGTCACAACGGTCCGCCGCTCCGGTTGGGTCGCGATAATCGTGTTCGTCAAATCCACCGCCACCGCGTAATTCTCAAACCAATGTTGCTGAATTCCCGCGAAGTCGAGACCGTTCCTGTCGCCAGTCGGCTCTTCCACGATCTCGTCCCTTTCCTCGGCACCGCAACCCGGCGAGTCGGAAAAGAGATACCAATCCCAATGTGCTCCGCCCTCGATGATGTCGCTGCCGCATCCGCCGTCAAGGCGATCGCGTCCAGGGCCGCCGACCAGTCGGTCGTCGCCCAGTCCCCCAAAGAGCTGGTCCTCGCCGCTGCCGCCTTCCAGATAATCGTCTCCACCGCCCCCGTGAAGCAGGTCGTACCCTCGGTTTCCGAACAAAAAGTCGTCACCCGAGCCTCCGTACAAGTGAGTGGATTCCCTGGAGCCTGCCACTAACCACAGACTTTGCGTGGATTGTCGGGCATCGATATCGCCACCCCTTGTAATCTCGAACCTCCGCCGTTCGATATTCGCGAAAGACACATCGGCGAATGCGTTCCCGGCACCGATGACCCACCAGCGATCGTCAAACACCTCTTGATAGTACGCCGAATACGCATGCAGGGCATCGTTCCCGTCGCCACCATCGACGAGTTCGGCGGTCACGAGACTGTTGGCGTCCACGACAAGCAGATCGTCCCCGCTCCAGCCGTACAAACGGTTTCGTCCGCGACCGGCGCGAAGATGGTCGTTACCAGATCCGCCATGCAATTCCACGACAAAAGCTTCCTGCTCCCGCGTGTCCGCGACCCAGAGTATGTCGTCGCCTTCGTTGCCGTACACCCGTACCGCCGTGTCCAATTGAGAGAACCACCTCCGAGCCAGAGATACGTTGATTAGATCCGGCCCAGCACTGCCATCCACGACAAGGCTCCGGACACCCGCGGCGGCCAGCGGCTGCCCGCCTTCGATCAGGGCAACTTGGTTCACAGTCACGTGCCCCTGATCGTTGTAGCTGACGAACATCGAGCCGACAGTGTCGCTTTGAATGACGAGCAAACCGCTGCTCGGGGCGAAGCTGTGGCTGATCGCCAGCAGCGTGCGGTCTTCGAGTCGTTCCAGCGCCAGCCGCCGAAATCGCCGGCGGGCCGGCGAAGGAAACAGGACTTCACGTTGTGACGAGCCCAAACCGGGCCGGCTGGATCGGACACATTGACGACGCATCATGGCAAGCTCCTTTACAAGGAAACCCGACACGGGACCGATCGCGACGAGAACCGCCACGCCAACAGCAACCCACGCGAGCAGCACTCGCCATCCAAACCTGTCATGTCCCGCGCGGCCCAGTGACCACACGACCCAATGACTTCGTTTTAACCCTTATCTTATCCAGATGTTCGCTAGCCGAAAGTGTCTACCTGTTTTTTCTGGCAGAAGAGATTTCGCGAGACCGACCGGGGTAACGCCGCAAACCGCCTTGGTCTTGGCCCGCGCGGATGTTTGCGGCACCCCGTGCTGCTCAGGGAATCAATTGTCCGTTCGAAACAAGCAGCAGCGGTTTCGATTCCTGTACGCGGGCGAGTTCATCCCACACACGGTCCCAGGCTTCTTGCCACGCGACCGCGGAGGCTTCTGGCCTTCCGTTCCGCGCCGCCGGTGTGCTGCGACCGGGCAGCACCCGCGCGTCGGCGATGGCGCTGTCGGTAGACGGCCGGTGCGCCAGCTTCCGCAGGAGTTCTTGGCCCTCGCCAGACTCCCTAAGACGTTGCGGCGATCCGGCAACCGATGGCGAAGAAAACCGCATGACGGCGTCAGAAAACCGCCTGGCAGCGGGGGCCGCGTTGAGAGTCAGGATTGGTGAAAAAGCCGGGCTGCTTCCCTCGTGCTTCGGCAAGCCCTCGCCTTCGCCGCCGGCCGCCGCCGGTTGGCCGTTGATCCAGTTGACCACCATCAGTACGTCGAGGGCGGTCAACTGGTCGTCGCCCGAAACGTCGTACCAGTGAGGCGGGCAGTTGAGGGCCGACGGCGGGACGGGCAGTAGGCCGCTGGTTTGCGAGTTAATCAAGTTGATCGCCAGCAACACGTCCAGCGCCACCGCCTCGCCGCTGTTGTCGACATCGTAGGCATCCACGGGGTTCTGCCACGGATGCGGACCGGTCAGCCGGAGCGTGGCGGCGGCCTGCGTCAGCACGTTGAAGAACTCGCCGCCCACAAACTGCGGAGCGGCCAGCGTCCAGCCGCCGCCGAAGTCCACCGTGTCGTCGCTGCCCGCCCGCACGTCGAGCACGTCGCCGTCGGCCTCCAGGACGTGCGCCTGGCGCAAGACCAGCCGGTTCGCTCCGCTGCCGCCGATGTCCAGCAGTTCCACGCCCCGCACCCGCGGCGTGACTCCCGCCGCCAGATCGCACTCGATCCCGCCGCCAAGGAAGACGACGGTATCGCTGCCCGTCCCGCCTGCGGCCTGCAGCAGCGGCACCGTCGCCGCATCGGCCCGGATCGTGTCCTGGCCGCCGGCCAGCACGACGCGGATCGAGGCGACATCCGCCGACGGCACGGCCAGCGGCGCGGCCGTGAACCGGCTGCTGACGCTCACCGCCGTCCCGCCCGTCAGCTCGATCGTGTCGTTCGGATCGTCCGCCCGCCGGTCCGTGTCGTCGCCGCCTCGGATCAGCAACGGCGCGGGCGACGCGGGCCGATGGTACAGCCCCATGAAGTTCAAGTCGTTGTTCGTCTCGTCGGTCTCGTCCGGCACCACCTGCCCGGCGTCCGCGACGGCGAGGAAGAACGGTACCGCCGGGTCCAGCAGGAACGCTTCATAGTCCGCCCCGCTGACCGTCACCGTGTGCGTGCCGACGGCCAGCAACGCCGGGTCGCTCACGCCGAGGCGCGGGCCGCGCTGCGTGTCGGCCGCATCGTAGCGGGCATCGTCGGAAGTGAAGAACGCGATCTCAAATGCGGACACCGCCGCTCCACGCACCTCGTAGGTCAGTTCCAGCTGATCGAGCGCCGCAACGGCAGTGCTGAACCCCACGAGTTCGATGTCGCGCCATTCGACGACGGTGATGACAAAGGCTGCGATCCCCGATACATCCGAGCCGCCGTCCTCCGTCCCGCCGTCGTCGGCCGCTTGCACGAACACCACCGCGGTCCCGGTCTGGCCCGGCGCCGGCGTGTACGTCAACGTGCCGTCGGCGGCGATCGCCGGCGGTACGGCGAACAATTCCGGCAGATCCGTGCCCGTGAAGAACTCGACCGTCTGCCCCGCTTCGTCCGGCGGCCCCGAGGAAATGTCCTTCGCCCAGCTCGCGACGGTCTGCGGACCGGCGCCGGCGCTGATGATGTGCTCCGGCTCCAGGATGAAACTAGGCGGATCGTTCACCGGCCGGACGGTGACCGTCAACGTCGCCGTGTCCGTCCCGCCGAAGCCGTCACCGATCGTGTACGGAATCAGCGCCGTGCCGTCGAAGCCCGCCGGCGGCGTGTACGTGATCGTCCCGTCGGCGTTCAGCACCGCGGTCCCGTCCGCCGGCTGCGTGATCGCCGTTACCGACAGCGTGTCGCCGTCCGGGTCCGTGTCGTTGGCCAGCACGTCCACCGTCACGACCGTGTTGGTCACCGCGTCGTCCACCGCGTCCGGCGGGCGATTCACCCGGACGCTGACCGTTGCTGTGCTGCTGCCGCCGAGCAAGTCCTGGATCGTGTACGTGAACTGGTCCAGTCCAAAGAACTCGGCCGCCGGCGTGTAGCTCACCGTACCGTCGCCGTTCAGCACGGCCGTGCCGTGGTCCGGCTGCGCAATCGCACTGACCGTAAACGGATCGTTCTCCGGGTCCGTATCATTGGCGGCCACCGGGACGACGATGGGCGTGCCGATCTGCGTCACAGGGCTGTCATCGACCGCCAGCGGCGGCAGCCACATCGAAACGCCGGCAAACGTGCTGCTGGTCTGGATCGCGGAGAAACCGGAAACGGCGATCGTTCCTGCGTCGTTGCTGGCCGCCGGATCGTGGGTCCGCACGCGCAGCTGGTCGAAGGCCGTTTCGCCCGCCAGCGCCGCTCCGGCCCGCACGTCGCGGGGCACGGCCAGCGGTGCGGCCCACACCACGTCGGCGTAGACGCTGCCGACGAAGTTCTCGATCTGCCCGTTGATCTGCAATTTGTTGCCGCCGCCGTCGAGCGTCTGGTCCGTGGCCTGCAAGTCCAAGTCTACCGTGATCGGGGCGAATGCGCCGGAGAAATCCAGCGTGTCGTTGCCGCCCGCGTCGTGCAATTCGTCGCGGCTGCCCGGCGTCACGACGTACCGCGTGTCGCCGCTGCCGCCGCGCAGCACGTCGTCGCCGAAGCCGCCGTCCAGCGTGGTCGCCAGGCCGAACGCCGCCGCGTCCAACGCGTCGTTCCCGGCCCCGCCCGCCAGCGACAGCGCGGCCGCGAATCCGTTGTCCAGCGAGGCGACGGTCAGCGAGTCGTTCCCGTTGCCGCCGGCGATCGACAGCAGCCGCGTCGGATTCGCAAACGCAATCGACTCGAAGGCCCCCGTGCCGGCCGCGTCAATGACCATCCGCCCGTTGTTCGGATCGGCGTCGTCGGCCAACCGAATCTGCGTGTTGCTCGTTAGCCAGCAGGAAAAGAAGCGGTCGGCCGCCGTGGTCTCGTCCACGATCGGTTCCAGGCCCGTGTAGGCGATGGGCAACGCCCCGGTCTCCGTTTCCGCCGTGACAAACCCGTCGCTCGCCCCGGTCGCATCGTACCGCACGGTCGTCACGCTGCCGCTCAGGACCAGCGTATCGTGGCCGCCCGCGCCGCCGCTGAAATCGACTCCGCCCGCCAGGCTGAAGAACCCGCCCGCCGCCAGATCCACGGTCAGTTGATCGTCGGCCGCGTCCGCGCCGGTCACGATCACGATCGTGGTGTCCGCCAGCGGCTTGCTCGCCAGCACCTGGGCATCGGCGTCCCGGACGATCTCCAAGTCGGTTCCATTCTTGCGCAGCGTGATTTGATTCGCGCCGCCCGCCGGGGCCGTGTACCGCAAGGCCGTGTCCGGGACGGCGACATGGCGGTTGCTCGAAAATAGATCGTGCCCTCCATTCGTGTCGAGGATATCCGCCACCAGGTCCGTCGCCATGGAGAAGAAATACACGGCTTGGCCGTCGCGGCTGAGCACGGGGGAAACCGATTCGTTGTTGCCGGACGCCGTGCCGTCCCGGTTCACGCTGATCAGCGTCGTGGTCCCCGTCTGCCGGTCCCGCACGTAGATGTCGTCCCATAGCGAATTGCCGTCGACGAAATCGGGAACCAGATCTTGCGCACCGCTGGAAAACGCCAGGTATCGCCCGTCCCCGCTGATCGTTGGTTCGGACGAATTCTTCGCCGGCCCCGTCCCGGCGGCGTTGATCGCGCCGAATTCCGTGACGCCCAGGACCATGTCGCGGACGTAAACGTGCTTGGCCGGTGGGGGAAAATCCGGCATCAGATTCCTCGCTCCGCTCTCAAACGCCACGTAACGCCCGTCGTCGCTGAGTACCGGAGCGCTCGAACTGGAATTGCCCGCCTGCGTCCCGTCGTTGCTGATGCTGACCAGCCGGTTGGTCCCCTGGCGCACGTCATACAAGAACACGTCCTCAGACCAGGCCGCGGGATCGGGCAGATCCACCAGATCGGTGGCATAGGACGAGTAGACGAGAAACTCGCCGCTGGGCGTGATTTTCGCGTCGGAAAACGTGTACCCGTTGGCGCTGCCCGTCCGCTGGTGGTTGATCGAGACCAGGGCCGTGCTACCCGCCGTCATGTCGCGCAGGAACAGGTCTTCTTGGGAGTTGGCGTCCGCCACGTCCGCGACCAGATCGGTCGCGGCGCTCATCCAGGCCACATAGCGGCCGTCGTCGTTGACGATGGGCAACTTGGAATTGTCATTGCCCGGCCCGCTGCCCGCTGCGTTGCGACTGACCAATTCCACGGTACCGGTCTGCAGGTCGGCGCGATAGATCTGATACGTGGTCGACCCGGCGGGGAAGCCGGGGACCAGGTCGGTGGCGTTGCTGCGGAACACGACGAAGCGCCCGTCACCGCTGATTAGCGGACTTTCCGAGTCGCCGTTGGCGGCGGCATTTCCGGCCGTGCTGACGCTGACCAGGCGCGTCACGCCGGCAACCATGTCCCGCACGAAGACATCCGTCGTCTCGTTGCTGTCCGTAACGCCCGCGACGAGGTTGGATGCCGTGCTGGCGAACGCCACATAGCGTCCGTCGGCACTCAGCGACGGCGTGACGGCGTACCCATTGCCACTGCTCTGCCCGTCCGGCGTCACATCGACGAGCATGGGATCGCCATAGTAGACGTGCCACTGTCCCGAGGGAACCAACGGAACCGTGTCGTAGTTGGGGACATGCGAATCGAAGGTGACCTGCGTGCCGTCGGAACTGACGTTGTGGCTGGTGAGCAGCCCCTTGTACCCCGGATAGCCGGCCTCGTTCCCGGTTGCGGCCTTGGTCTTCAACTCCGTCTGCGGCGGTGGGACCGGATCGGTGTTGGCACGCACGAACGTGGTCGCTTCCGAGCGGTTGTTGGTGGGCTGCGGATCTTGAATGTAGGGCACGCCGATGGCCGCGGTGGCCGAATAGTAGCCGTAGCCCGGCCGCGAGGCCACTGCGGTGTAGGGTGCCGTTGTCGTAAAGCCGGGTGGTATCACGCGGACGCCCGTGGGTTGCAAGGTGACCGGGTCGATGACTTGCGTACCGTAGGCAGCCAGAAACGGTGGGCGGTCCAAAACGCCGGACCAGCGGTTGTCGACGGTCACGTTGTTGGCGCAGTCGGGCCCGCTGTTCAAGACTTCGACCGAATACGACACGTTGACGGGCGAGTTGCCCGGCCCCAGCTTGACCTCTGCCGGCCCCGCTGCAAGAACCGCGACATCCGCCCGGGCGTCGGTCGTGTCATTTCCCGCACCCGGCACGAAGATGTCCCACAGGGAGCCTCCCTGCAAATCGTCGTCTCCCGGCCCGCCAAACAACCGATCGTAGCCATTGCCACCTGAGAGCGCGTCGTTGCCATCGCTTCCATAAAGCACGTCGTCGCCGTACAGGCCTTCTAGCTTGTCATTCCCAGGTCCTCCGTGCAGGAAGTCGTTGCCTGCGGAAGCGCTCAGGCCATCGTCACCGACCAGGTGATCATCTCCGTCCTCGCCAAATAGCTGGTCGTCTCCGTCGCCGCCGATCAATACGTTATTCTTCGTCGAGCCCTGGATCCAGTCGTCGAAACGGGAGCCAATGACGGACGTGAAGGCGCTCCAGTCGGAGTTCTGGATGGTCCGGTCCTTCGTCAAGGCGCTGTCCTGTCCGAGCAGTGAGACTCTCACGCCCGGCGTCGAACCCGTCGGGTTTGCTTGCCGAATCTCGGAAAAATCAAGCCTGTTTTCTCCGGAACGGTCGACGATCTCGTCAATCTCAGGCCCGGAAAGCGCATCCCTGAACCAATAGCCATCGTCGCCCTCGAGGCCCCTCAGGCAATCACTTCCATCTCCCCCCCGAAGAATGTCTTCATACTTGCCACCGATCAGTACGTCGTCGCCTTTTCCACCCTTAAGGAGGTTGCGAAAGTGAGCAGTTCCGCTCAAGGTCGCGTTGCCCGAAAACCGCTCAGCATCGATCACGGCCTTGAACAGTGTCAGTATCGGGTCAATCGACGTCGGCCCGATCGACCACGATAATTCTGCACTTTCGACGTTGCTCACATCCATGTCCCAAATGAGTTTCTCCTCGCCGTAAGAAGGCATTTTCTTAACCGTCCAGAGGCTATCACTCAAGGTCTGAGTTAAACTCACAGGATCTGGACTCGCAGGATCATTGGTTAAATCCCGGACTTCAGCTTTGCCGAAGAGTTCGTCGCTGCCGGGACCGCCATCCATCGTTCCCAACCGTCCGAAGACGTAGGGGACATGCGGGACATCAAGTTCGATCGTGTCATCCCCGTTTTGACCGAAGAATTCCTGGTGGATTCCCGTCCCGGTGAACTCGTCGTTGCCCGCTTCGCCCCAGATTCCGACGGCCGGGAACCACGGCGCACGGACGGCGATTCGATCGTCGCCGTCTGCACCGGCAACATCAATTTCCAAATCAGGTTGGTTGTAGTCCCAGGATACGGTGATCAAGTCGTTGCCAGGCCCGCCGTCTACCGTGAGCGACTTGACCAGGGGCCCGATGGGCTGCCCGTCAAGGAGTTGTTCTTCGCCGTCAAGGGTGACGCGACCATAGCGGTCGCAACTGATATTCATCACGCTACCCACGGAAGTCTGTTCCACGCTCAGCCAGCCGTCCTCGGGGTCGAAGTCGGCCGTCATCGCTAGCAGCCGGCGGTCTTCCAACCGTTCCAAGCCCAGTCGCCGGAACCGGCGCGGGGCGGATGAAGCGGAGCGGGCAAGGAGCTTGTCGAAAGCCAAAATGCGCGAACGATGCGGACGGCGAGAGCGGCGTGTCATCACAAGCTCCTGAGCAGGGAGATGGTCTATCCAACGGAGCGTCGTAACCCGAAGCGCTCGAGAGGCAGGCCTCGTGCTTTCCTCGCTGACGCCACAGGTCACGACGAACGCACGGCCCGATTTTATCATCCCCTTCGCGGCCAGGTGTGACGGTTTTTACCATGCGTGCCAGGTTCCGCGCCCTCGCCGCCCCGGAATCCCGCCGGCTCGCCCGGCGGATGGTTCGGTTTTCCACTACAACGCGGCATTCCAGTGGCCGAATCCCTCTAGCGACCATCGCTTGGTTGGAAGTGGAAAGCCGAACCATCCGCCGGGCAAGCCGGCGGGATTCTGGTCGGCCGCAAGCGGCCGGTACGTAGTGGAAAGCCGAACCATCCGCCGGGCAAGCCGGCGGGATTCTGGTCGGCCGCAAGCGGCCGGTGCGTAGTGGAAAGCCGAACCATCCGCCGGGCAAGCCGGCGGGATTCTGGTCGGCCGCAAGCGGCCGGTGCGTAGTGGGAAGCCGAACCATCCGCCGGGCAAGCCGGCGGGATTCTGGTCGGCCGCAAGCGGCCGGTGGGTAGTGGGAAGCCGAACCATCCGCCAAGCAGGCCGGCGGGATTTTGGTCGGCCGCAAGCGGCCGGTGGGTAGTGGGAAGCCGAACCATCCGCCGGGCAAGCCGGCGGGATTCTCGCCGGCCGGCTTAGAAAAGAATCCCCGGCGCGATGTTCCGGCTGACCGGCAGATAGATCCGGCAGCGGATGCTGCGGGCGGCCAGCGCCAGCAACTCGGTCCGTGAGCCGGGCAGGACCGCCGCGGGATGCAGGTCGAAAGGACACGGTCCCCAGAAGTGATAACCGCTGGCGGGATACCAACAGAAGGTCAACCATTTCCAAGCGTTCAGCAAACCGAACGGGCGGCCTTCGTATTCGGCGACGGCGTAGCTTCCGCCGGGGATTTCCTGGACGCCGATCAGCCCGTCGCCGGCAAAATCCGCCGGCACCGTCAGGCAAGCGTCATAGCGGCGATGCCGAGCCGGTGTGACCCACTCCTGGTCGTAACTGACGCCTAGGAACGAGGCGTCGGAAAGCAGCAGCCCGCGCGACTGGGCCCAGCGGCCGAGTTCGATGAAGGCGCGCCCTACGTAGCGGTAGGGGCCGTAGTGCCTCCAGAACGCCACGCGCGTCGCCGGGAACGTGCCGAACGCTACCGGCATGGCGGCTCGCCGGACGCCGCGCTGCGCAGCTACGCGGGCCACATACTTCCGGCCGCGGTCGCGGAGGGCCATCGGCGACCGGCCAAAGTGCTCGGTAAACGCGCGGGTAAATCCTTCCCGCGAATCGTACCCCGCAGCGACCGCCACGTCCGCCACGGAGGCGTCCCCATGACACAACGCCAGCGCCGCCCGTTCCAGCCGCAATCGTCGCAAGTGGGCCTGCGGCGTCTCGCCCATTACCTGCAGGAATACACGATGGAAATGCGTCAGGGACAGACCGGCCTGAGAAGCCAGGTCCTCCGAGTCGATGGCATCTTCCAGCCGCCGCCAGGCATACGTCAGCACATTCAACACCCGCTGCCGGTCGCGAAAACTTCCGTCGTCCTTCATGAAGATCCAGCCGCTGCAGCGATCCTGACAACTCGCCCCCCCGCCGAAAGGTTGGAACACTTCCCAGTGCCCCCCTGCTTCTAACATTGCGGGGAGCCAAAATCAAGCGCCGGCGCGGCGTCTGCACCCGCAGATCAAAGCTGTCAGAATTTGAATTTCGTGGACGTTCTTGGCGAACTTCCACGAGTTCGGCTGCTGGCTAAGGCAAACCGCGTGTGGTCTGCCAGCGGCAGCGCGACCACGAGACATCGTTGTCCCGAACAGGGCCGGTGCCAAATCGGCGGTCGTCGCGTTGCGTGGCAACCCCAACGGGCCCCGGATCATGCCCTCCGCCTGATGCACAGCACCGGACTGGGGGTAACAGAGCCGTCAGGACCGCGCTCCGGGTTGCCGCCGGACGGACTCGTCGCTCAAAGCGTTCGATCCCCTCGACAAGACCGAAGGCGCGATGGTCGCCAGCGGCGATCCGCGAGAGGCACAGGCCTGGGGACTCACTTGGCGGCGGACTTCAGCTGGAAGTCGTGCTTGTTTTCGCCGTCGACGATTTCGCACTTTTCCGTGTTGGAGACGGTGAGCAATTCCTCGACCATCGTGCCCGCCGGCGCGGGGGGCCCGGCTTCAATCATTTTGCCCGTCTTGCGGATGCCTGTGATGGTGACGTTCTTCGCCCCCAAAGCCGCCGTCTTTTCGGCTTGAATCTGATAACCGCCGCCTTTGAGTTCGCCCCCGAAAGTCGGCCCCTTGCCGTCGGCCGGCAGGAAACTGATCGTACCCGTTTCCACCGGAGTGCCGTCCAACGTGACGGTACCCTCGACCGTCACCAAGGAAGGACCGCATCCGGCGATCAAGAGGATCCAACTTGCCGCCACGACCAGAGACAACTGCAAACGCACTTTTTTGGGCATACATCTATCTCCCTCAATCCACGGCCGGCGAGTGCCCAGCGGCACCTGCCAGCGATCAAAAAACAACACTTCCACGGGTTGAAAACCAAGATCAAAAACCGCCGACCGTGACCTCGTTCGCGATCGCCTTGGGCGTACACAGCGCCCGCCAGATCGCCAGGTCGATCGCATCGTTGACAAGTCGCACATTACCATCCGCAAAAACGACGTTGACGCCGCCCGGATGATAACTCCGGGCCGTCATGATTAGCGCCCGGTTATTCCAGGCCGTGTACGCGCCCACACAGGGGGCGTCCGGGTCGTTGACGCAGGTCGCGCCCCGGATTCCGTCCGGAATCATGCTGTTGGGCGTGTAATTGTGGTGGTAAAGGGGACCTTCAGGGTAGAACATGACTCCCCGCTGGTCGCCGTTCGGGGCACCGCCCCGCACGACGCGGATTTCGGAAACCAGCGCCGTATGCGCCGTCCCATCCCGGAAATCGGAGAAGTTGGTCGTGCTGTTGATGTAGAAGACGCCCGGCACGCGACTCGCCGGCAGCGCGGCGGTCGAACCCGGCCCGATGTAGACCCACTCGGCCATCGGCCCGATTCCATTGTTGGCCACGTAACTTCCCCGCGTGTAAATCTGAAACCAAAGGACATCATTGACTTTGCTGTTGGACGGGCATTCGAACGACGGAAGCACCGATCGGACCACGGGGGCGTTGTTGGTTGTCGAAGGAGGCGCAGCGGCACTGCCGAACCCGTATCTCTGGTCCGCCATCTCGTAGACGGCGTTCAGTTCCATGTACGGCAGGATGGGAAAAATCCACGTCGCTTCGCCGAAATCCTGGTTGTTATTGAACGGAGGCGCGGGAATCTTGTGACCAAATGGAAAATGCTTGAACACGTCGTGATGCATGTGCATGGCCAAGCCGATTTGCTTGAGGTTGTTCGTGCACTGCGTGCGCCGCGCCGCCTCCCGCGCCGCCTGGATGGCAGGCAGCAGCAGGGCTACCAAGATGCCGATGATGGCGATCACGACCAGCAATTCGACGAGCGTGAAGCCCGTGGCGTGGCGAGTTGGCCTCATGAGACAGTTCTCCAGAAAGGAAACGCTGGGACAAGGGATTCGTACGATTCGATCAGAAGTCACGCAACAGACACGTTTCGAGGGTCTCATTCTTCTCTGCGACTTGCAGCCCTGTCAATGGCAACCACTAGGATTGACTGGACCTCGCCGGCGCCGCCGACGCCCCGACGCCGGATTCGCGGCGCAGGACCGTCACGATGGTCAGATCCTGCGCATCCTGCCGCCGCAGGCTTCAGCGCGGCGCCAGTTTTGCGATCTCTTCGGCTGACAGCGGCCGATCGAACACGGCGATCTCGTCCAGCCGTCCTTCCCAATTCGAATCGTTGTCACAGCGGCCGCCGAAGAACCACTGGTCGAAGCCGGCAGGAAAGTCGGCGGGCACGTTGGCTTCGATTTCCGGCTGCGGTTGGCCATTCAAGTAGACCCGCACGGCCTGACCCTCGCGGACCAGTGCGACGTGGTTCCAAGTCCAACGCGCGATTTCGGTGCGGCCGGCCAGCGGCTTGGTGCCGCGGTGCGCGTCGCCGTGCTGGAAGATCAGCCTTCCGGGCGCGGTGGCCGTGCCGCCGACGCCCAGGTGATCGCCGTGCGGCCCCAGACCGTGGTTGTGGCCCCGCGAGCAGATCCAGCCGGCCGTCTCGCGGCCGTCGGCGGGCATCCCGTTCCAAAACCAGAGCGAGAGCGTGTAGCGATCCTTCAAACCAGCCAACCGCGTCTCGATCCGTCCGCCTGCAAAATGCGCCGCGCGATTGGTCTCGCCGTCCGCGCAGTACACGTCGGAACGGGGGCCTTCCAGGAAGAACAGCACCCCCGGCTCGTAGATCGCATCGCGGTTCTGGCCCGAGGAATCCACGGCGCGCGGCCCGGCGAATTCGTCCAGGCGCCAATACGCCATGGGCTTGGCCGCCGCCAGAGCTGCGGCGGCGCTCCCGCGGGTCTGTTGATACTTGCGTCTCGGCCGGCCCGCCACCTGCTCCAGGAGCTGCAGCCCCGCCTGGACGATCTTCGGCTCCGCCATGACCTCCAGGCCAGCCGAGCGAGCCGGCCAGGTATTGTAGCCGCCCAGCGGATACTGTTCCGGCGGCGGGATGTAGCCGTCGCCGCCGTTGGCCAGTTCGATCACCATCGTGTGGGCCAGCGGACTCTGCAGTTTTAGCTTCCAGCCGGTCAGGGCATAGGTTTCGTTGGGAGTTGTGGCGATGGCGATCTCGCCGATGCGCAGTGCCTGGACGACGATCTCGGTCGCCTGCCGTTCGTTCAGGATGATCTGCTCGCGGGCGTAGACTTCGGCCGTAGTTTTCGGCGGCCGGTCGCCCATTTCAGCGACAATCCGCTGGGCCCATTCCAGCAGCTGCTTGTTGGGCACCCGGTACTTCAGCGGCAGCCGCGCCTCGGCCATCGCCAAATCGACATCTTCCCGATAAGCGACGGTCTGGCACGCGGCCAGGGCGATTTCTGCCAGGCCGTTGGCGTAGCTGTCCAGCGTCCAATCTTCGTGCCGCGAACCGGCGGGCCTGGTATAGTCCCGCAGCCAGATGTCGCCGCTGCAGCCGTGGGACATGATGCCCACAAACGCGGGATGTTTGCCGTCGTCCGCGCCAGCCAGACGCGTTTTGAGCACGTCGCGGAACACGCCGTAGTAGTCGGGGCTCAGCGCCTGGTCGCCAAAATAGTGCATCGAGAAGTTGGCCAGTACGGCCAGCGGTCGCCCGTCCCGCGCTTGCAGCGAAATCAGGGACAGGTCGGGATCCTCCGGGCCGGCCTCGCCGACGGCGTCGTCCCATTTGGCGCCGGCGTGCATGTTGGCCCGCACGGTGGGATTGCCGAAGGGATCGTCGGCAAGGCGGTCGGGCCGGCGGACCCATTGCCGCAGCGCCGTGAACTCGGCCGCCTTGGCGACCGCCCAACCCACTCGGGCCGGTTCCAGATTCGCCTCGGCCGCCGCAATGGCCTCGACCAGCTTCTCCCGTAGAAACGGCACGTACGCCTCGTCCGCGTCCGTGCCCAGGCAGCCCATGCTGGACGGCGCCGTGTGCGAATGCGTCGCGGCGATCAGCATCTGGTCGGCGCGGATTTTCGTCCGCCGGGCCGCCAGTTGCTTCGCCTCGTCCAGCAGCTCGCGGGGCATCATGCAGCTGTCGACAATCACGATGGCCAGCCGCGTGCGCCCGTCGTCCAGCACGATCGCCCGTGCCGTCACCGGCGCTTTGACCTTGTCCGCGCTGCGGCTGGTCATTCCGCCGTTGACCAGCACCGGCCATTGTTGAGGCGTCACATCCACGATGGCCGCCCCGGCTCTGAATTCAGCCGACGCCGTGTCCTGGATCGCGGCAAACAGGGTGCAAGCGGCAAGCACCGACAAAACGGATTTCATCGCGGATCTCCTTGTTGCAGGCAGACAGAAAAACGGTTCCCCTACTTTCCCAGTCCGAGCCCTGGGAAGCAAGACCCACCGTTGTTCATTTTGGCGATTCGGCCGCGTCATGGTCGAAGGTCGCGCGGCGGCGAGTCTTTCGCGGAAGACGTTCGCGTGGAGTTCAGGCTTTCGACGGGGTTCTCCAAGTGGAACGACTCCTCGGCCGGCCTGTCGCTGGAAGGATAACGCGGCACGTTCTCGATCGGTTCCAGCGACGCCGGGAACAGCCGGCCGCGGCCCAGTTCGCCCAACGGGCCGAGCGTACAGAAACGCTCTTCGTAAAAGCGGATGCCGTGCGTCTCCAGGATCGTGCCGGTCTGGCGGTCCAGATTCGCCAGCTCGATGTTGTACAGCGTCAGGTACTGGGCTTCCGAACTGATGGCGTTGCCCCAGTCGGTAATCGCCAGCCGGACGTTGACGAAGGGCGTCTCGCCGGCGCGGGACCGGCCCACGCGGAAGTTCTCGAGTTGCAGGTTCAAGTTGGACCAGGCGGCCTCCCGTGTCTCCTGGGCCAGCTGGTACTGTTCCCAGGCCCGGTCCAGGCTGCGGAGGCATTGAGCCAACTCGTGAGTCACCGCGTGCAGGCCCTGCTGCAGATTGGCGCGGTCGCGGGCGATCACCAATTCCTGGCTCCGCAGCGCGGCTCGGCCCTGCCGTAAGCCGATGGGCACAGAGAAGTTGACGCCCAGGGCCCAATCGGTGAATTGGCCCGACCGAGAGCGCAGTCGGTCGCCGTTGGGCATTTCGCCTTCAAGTCCGTTCCAGCGGTACAGGGCCACCGCATCCAACTGCGGAGACATCGCATTGCGGACCTGCAACAATTGCTGCTGATCGGCCTCCAGCACCAATTTCAACTCGATCAGATCCGGCCGCTGCTCTTCCGCCAGTCCCAGCAGTGTTTTCCACTGGAACTCCGTCCGCTGGCCGGCCAGCGGCGTGACGGGCACGACGCGATCGCGGTCCATCGGCGGCAGGCCCAGGATGTTGCGCAGCGCCGCCTCGCGCTCCAGCGTTGCGTTCTGGGCGGTCAACAGGGCGGAACGAAAGTTCGCCAGCGAGACACGGGCCTGGGCTACGTCGCCAATGTCGCGGATGCCTAACTCGAACCGGCCTTGGCTCAGATCCAACACGAATTGCGCTTGCTCCACCTGGCGCTCGCGCGCCCAACGCTCGACCCGCGCCGCGACCAGCGACCAGTACGCCTCGATCACGCCGCGGACCATCTCCTGGACGCCGTCCTTGAACTGAAAATACGAGCGTTCCGAGTCGATCCGGGCCAGCACAATCGGCACGCGATTGACCGACCAGCCGCCGCCCTGCCACAGCGGCTGGGTGTAGCTCAGATCCACCGAGGAACGACTCTCAGGATTCAGCGGATGGATGTTCTGCAGCGTTTGCGGGTCCCGCTCCGGATGCCGCCGCAGCGGAGTCGCACTGACGCCCAGGCTGGCTGTGCCGCCGGACGGCGTGGTCTTGGACAGGTCCATCTGAAAGTTGTAGCCGTCGGTGCGATTGCCCGTGATCAAGGCCCGGCTCGGATCCAGCGGATCGAAACCGGCGCCGGCCGTTTCCGTGCGTTGAAAGCCGTTGTTCACCTGCAGTCGGGGATCGAACCGCGACAGCGCGTCGTCCACTCGATTGTTGACAATCGCGGCGTCAAAGACCGTCCGCCCGCTGGAAACGGCGCTCACGCCGGCCAAGACGCGGACGACCTGACTGTTCGCCAAGGCGATCCGAATCGCTTCGTCCAAGGTCAGCCGACGTTCCGGCAGGCCGACTTCCGGATGGGTTACGGTTGCCGGTGGCGGCACGTCGGGGGGCGGAAGGCGGAGCAGTTGGGCGGGATCGCGGACTTGGATGGTGGACTGGCCCGGTTGCAGAAGACGGGGCAAGTCTTGCGCAGGCGCAAACCTTGCCGTCGCCAGCAACAGCGCAAGCACCATCAAGACCGGGACGAATGGGCGCAGTCCAAGCGTAATCACGCAGAATTCTTCGGCGCGACTGTCCGGCTTAGTCCACCTTTCCCGACTCTGCCGGCAAAGTCGAACTTGCCGGGTCTGCCTGTTCTGCCGCGTGTAGCGACGCCCAGGCCCGCTCCGCATCCGGCGTGTCTTCGACGACTTGTCCGTCCCGAAGTGCGATTATCCGTTTTGCGTGCCGAGCGACATCGGGGTCATGAGTCACCAGGACAACGGTGATCTGTTGTTCTTCGTTCAATTTGCGGAACAGTTCGATGACTTCGCGACTGGTCCGCGAGTCCAGGTTGCCGGTTGGCTCGTCGGCCATCAGCAGCGAGGGTTCATTGATCAAGGCCCGCGCGATAGCCACCCGCTGTTGCTGGCCGCCGGACAGTTGACCCGGATGATGGTCCATCCGGTCACCCAATCCGACTCGCTGCAGCATCGCGATCGCTCGCTGTTGCCGTTGGCGGGCGGACACGCCGAGGGCGTATAGAAGCGGCAATTCGACGTTTTCCAAGGCGGACGTGCGGGCCAGCAAGTTGAAATTCTGGAACACGAAGCCGATCCGGCGGTTGCGGATGCGGGCACGCTGGTCCGCGCTCAGGTTGCCCACTTCCTCGTCGGCCAAGCAATAACTGCCCTGTGTAGGCCGGTCCAGACAGCCCAAGGTGTTCATCAGGGTCGATTTGCCGGACCCGGACGGCCCGACCAGCGCCACGTATTCACCTTGGTCGATGTCCAGCGAGACCCCGCGCAGGGCTTCCACCTTGATCTCGCCCAAGTCATAGATTTTGCGGATCTCACGGAGTTCGATCAGGGCCATAGAACGCGCAGCCTGGGAGCCTGTGAGTAGATTTGCGATGCCGGAAGCCTGGCTCTTTCGAGCCACACGGGCTTCTTGTCGCGATTGCTTTTCTGGAAGCTTAGTTTAGCCGCTTGCCGTCTGGAGCCAAGTTAGCAGGACAGTACCATTTTGCGGCGGAGTCCTTGGTTTTCCTTTGCCCCGAAGGGGCCGAATATACCAGCTCAGGGCAACGCCCTGGGTGCCCTGGGTAGGGTTAGGGAAAAGAACCGGAGCTTTGACAAGGCGAAATCGATGGCGAATCCACGAGAGTTCGCGGCGATTGTTGCACCCTTCAGGGCTCTCGCCTGCCAATTCGTTCTCCCACCCAGGGAGTTGCCGTGGGCTGATTGGTCATGCCCCTCCGGGGCGGAAGACTCAGCAGATCGTAACGCGCAACGTCATTGGCAGTTGCGCTGAATCAGCAACAAAAAGTGACGCTGTCCGATCAGGGCGTTGCACGTTTCGCGTTTGGACTGCAAAATACGTGGGACGTCCGTGCTTTAGCACGACGGAACCGTTTTGTTGCCGGAGGGGGGAGCCCTGTGCCCGATTCGCCGATTCAGCAGATCGTTTGTTGTATGGGCCAGCCCGTAGCTGGCAATCCGACTCAATTCATGATCGAGCGGGCCTTTGCCGCGGCCGGACTGGATTGGCGGTATTTGACGCTGGAAGTGCCCCCGGAAAACCTGCCCGACGCGGTCAAGGGTTTGCGGGCGTTGGGGTTTCGGGGCGGCAATTTCACGATTCCGCACAAGGTCGCGGCCGTCGCGCTGATGGACGAATTGAGTGAAGCGGCGAACTTGGTCGGGGCCGTCAACTGCGTGAATCGCGTGGGCGATAGACTGGTCGGCGAGAACACGGACGGCAAGGGGTTTGTCCAGTCCCTGAGGCAAGTCACGGACCCGAACGGCAGACGGGTTGTGATCCTCGGCGCCGGCGGCGCCGCTCGCGCCATCGCGGTCGAACTGAGTTTGTCCGGCGTCGCGGAAATCGTCGTCGTCAACCGCACGGCCGAGCGCGGCCAAATCCTGGTGGAATTGCTGAACGAACGAGGCAGCACGCCGGCGCGACTGGTGCACCTGAGCGGGGATTACGTAGTCGAGGACGGCTTCGACATCATCATCAATGCAACTTCGATTGGCCAGGGCGACGCGGAAGCGCGCGTGCCGCTGGATTTGAGTTCCCTGCGGCCCGGCATGGTCGTGGCGGATGTGATCTTCAACCCGCCCCAGACTCGCTTGATGCGCGACGCGGCCGCACGCGGCTGCACGACGCTGGACGGCCTGGGCATGCTCGTCAATCAAGGCGCGATTGGATTCCGGATTTGGACCGGCGTTGATGCCGATCCGGGCGTCATGCGCGAAGCGTTGGAGGAATACCTGGAGATCTAACCTATCCCGCATCCGGCGAAAGGGCAGGGGGCGAACATCATGGGGCTGAAAGAGAATCTACACAGCGAAAGTGTCTCCAGGTTGCCGTGCCGGGAAGCGATCCTGATGCCGCCGGAGACATCGGTCAGGCAGGCCGCAGAAATCCTGCAGTCCAAGAAACTGGGCTGTGCCGTGGTCGTGGACGCGGAAGGCAAGCCGATCGGCGTTTTCACCGAGCGGACCCTGATCGCCTTGCTGCTGCAGCGGCCCGACAACCTGGACCAGATTCCGGTGGGGGAACACTTGGAGACGGAGTGGTTCTGCGTCCGGGACACGGATCCGATTTCCGTCGTCGTGGACCTGATCCGGAAACGCGGCGCCCGCTTCATCTGCGAAGTGGACGAGGCTGGCAAAGCGATCGGGCTGACGGGGCAGAAAGGCTTGTCGGAGTACATTGCCGATCATTTCCCGGAGCAAGTGATGGTGCAGCGGGTCGGCGGACAACTGGGCATGGAAACTCGCGAAGGAGCCTGACGATGGCGCAACTGGAACACCACCTCGAGGAATTCGTTGATCCGCTCAGCAATTACGAGCCGCGGGAGTACGGCGACGCGATCCAGGAAGCGCTGGCCGAAGAAACGGTGGCCGCCATCCGTTCGCGGCCGTATGCGGAGATTGCGCCGGACAACACGGTCTTCAGCGCGCTGCAGGCGCTGGCCGGATTGAAAGTGGCCAGCCTGCTGGTGGTCGACAACGGCAGGCTGGTGGGCGTGTTTACCGAACGCGACGTGCTGGAACGCGTGGCCTTGCGGTTCCACGAGGTCAAGGACCGGCCGGTCTGTGAGGTGATGACAGCCAATCCCGTGGTGGTGTTCGAGTCCGACCCGGCCGGCGCGGCGCTGAGCGCCATCGCGGTCGCTGGCTTTCGGCACGTTCCGGTCCTGGACGTCCATTACGCGGTGGTCGGCGTGATCAGCCCTCGCCGGGTGCTTGAGTTCCTGCAGCAACGGCTGGCGTGAATCCGCCCGCCGCGTGCCAGCGGGCCTGCTGGAAAGCCCAGAGTTCCTCCGATTCGAGTTGACCGTCGCGGTGCAGGAATCTCAGACGCAGCACGAGTTTGTGCAGCAGTTGCAGCGCGATTCCGGGACCGTACCGCGTGTAGGCTTCGTTTTCCACGATCACGTTGGCGTACTCGCAGGCCTGAAACGCCTCCTCGCGGCGGTGAAAGCCTCCGCACGCCGCGATGAATAACGCCGGGAAAGCCCGCCGCGCGGCCTCGATCGCCGTTTGGCGGTAGGCCGCGAGACTGGCGCCGCATTGGATCGCGGTCTCAAAGGGCCACCTCGCCGGGTTGGGCGTTTGCTCCTTCGGCACCTCGCGGCCCCCGACCGCCACGATGCCAGCCCCGCCGCCGTCGGCAAAAGCGCCGACAAGGTCCAGCCAACGGCCTGCGCCGGAGGTCTCACATGCCGGCATTTCGGCCAGCAGCAATCGGCCCGGCGCGGCGGCAGACACTGCCTGGGCAGCGCGACGGAAGGTTCTCGCATCCCAGACGTGGCTTCCGCCGGCCAACGCAGGCAACCAGACGAAACCGTCCGCAGACGGGGCCAAGCCTGCTGCCAGCGTCTCCAATTCGCGCAACAGGTTCGCCTCGTCCGCCTCCGAGCTGCAGCAGCCCACGATGGCGGGCAAGACGACGGCGGCACCGCCCGCCTCGCGGTAGGTTCGCAGGCGGTCGCGGACCGGCACGAGACCCTGGCTGGCGTAGGTGGGCGGGACGTACAGGTCATCCCGCCGCGAATCTTCCTGGAACGGCATCTCGCCCGGGTGATGAGGATGCACCGCGATCGGCCCCGGCATCTGCAAGCCGTACAGGCAGGAAAGCGGTTCCAGGCCCTCCGCATTGGGATCGACACCGGCCGCCGTACCGACCGGCGTCGTCCACTTACCGGCCACAGGGACTCGCAGCCCGGCATACGAGACGTCGTCGTCGAAACACTCCAGAAAACGGTCTGACTGCTGCCGGAGCACATGGGAATGCGCCCGCAGTCCCTCCAGCGCCAACTCCTGAGCCTTGACGATGTCGCCTCCCGCGTGCCCCTGGAGGATCGGCCGGGCGGCGCCGTGAAAAGTCGCCGGGTGGGTGAGCGCCAGGGCAAATAGCCGGTCGACCGCTTGGCCGAACAGCCTGGTGAAGTCAAGGCGAAAACTCATAAGCAGACAACCAGAACGGTGCGATGGGGAGCAGGAACCCCGTGCTCCTGCTGCGGGACGCCAGTCCCAGCGGCGGGCCAAATCTTCGCAGATTGTCCGCTTGCCCGCAAGGTTCAACGCCGGTTCGAGCACCAAAGCACCAAACGGGACAACGGCAATCCTGTTCGGCACAACGGTTGCCGCTGGCGGGCATCCTCGTCGCTTGCCGTCGAGTCCTTGAGGAAAACTGGCCACGGGGAGGGCAACTCACGGAACGTAACCTCTGATCCTCGCCGCTCGTCGGCGAGTGCTTCAGGCGGCGGTGATCGCAAGGCTGCAAGACGTTGTGAACGCTGGCGGAAAGCCTGACCCCTGAATCTCGCTCGTCGTGCCGGTTTTCTTTCTTCGGCGGGCTGCTATCCCACCGTCACCCATTTCCGCTGGCGGGCGGACTGGTACAGGGCCTCCATCACCTGGACGCGGGCCGCGGCTTCGCGCACGGTGACCAGGGGCACGTCCCGCTGGCCGGCGACGGCGCTGACAAACTGCAGCAGCGGGTGGTCCGGCGGCGGCGCGAGTTTCATCCACGGGCGGGCCCCGTCGGCGCCCTCGATCTTCTTGCTGCGGACATACAGCCGGTCGTTCAGCACGACCGCGTGCCCCTCGGTGCCGGAGACCAGCAGGCTGACGGGATTCTCCGGCTCGATCCAACTTCCGGAGATCGTTCCCGTCGCGCCGTTGGTGAACCGCAGCAGGCCTTGGCCGATCTCATCGCAATCCGGGTAGCGGTTGGTCAGCGATCGAGTGTCCGCCGCGACGGACTCGACATCGCCGATCAGCCACATCAGCAGGTCCAACGCGTGGGTCGCCGTATCGGCGAATCCGCCCAAGGCTCCCCATTGAAGATCGGTGCTCCATTTCAATTCGTTGTCGAACTCGCCCTGCAGGACGCAGTCGTTGCAGAACGACGCCTGGACGCGCACGATCCGGCCGAAACTGCCCTGCTGGATGTGCTGCCTCACAAAGATGTTGCGGGAGGCGGAGCGCAGGTGGTAGCCGGTGTGGAACAGCACGCCTGCCCGCTGCACGGCCGCGGCGATTTCGGAGGCGTCCGCGGCGTTGACGCCTAGCGGTTTTTCGACGAAGACGTGTTTTCCCGCCCGGGCTGCGGCGACGGCCAGTTCGGCGTGCAGGCGGGTTTCCGACAGCACCAGCACGCCCGCGACACGGGAATCGCCCAGCACGTCGGCGGCCGTCTTCGCGACTTGCGCTCCGCATTCGGCCGCGTGTTTTTGAGCCCGAGCCGGGTCGCGATCAAAGACGTGTGCGATCCGCACCTCCTCGCGCATCTGCAGCATCTGCAGGAACAGGGGCGTGTGCATGTGGGCGGCGCCCAGCAAGGCCAGGGTCACGGGATGGCTCTCTTGGGCCAGGCCGGCGGTGTGGGCCCAGACCGCAGCGCCTGTTGCCCCCACCGTCTGGACAAAACCACGGCGCGTCAGTGAGTGTACGTTGTGCATGGCTGTCTTTTCCTTTTCTTACTTCTGGAACTGCGATTTCCAAGGTCCGCGGGCGCGGAAACGTCTCCGATTGTTGCCGCTTCGGGGCGAGCCTGCAAGTTCCGGGACGCCAGGGCGCAAAAGGCAAACCGCGTTCTCCTGTCTTTCGGCCGTTTGAAGCGGGGTGCTGGTCAACGCGCTGCGGCCGTTGGTACACTGAGCGTCGTTGGAGAAATGATCGTCCAGAAACATCCGTTGCAGATCGGAATTTCACTCACCAGCCTGCGGGGCGAGCGGAGTGGTACCATGAATCGAGATCGTGAGATGTGGCGAATGCTGGTCCTTATCGCGGCGATGATAGGCGGTTGGGCCGGCTGCTCGTGGGCTGCCAGCGACGCTCCGCCTGCGCGAGTCGCCGCGCACGACGTCCAGGCTCTCCGCACGCTTGTCGGCCAGGCCGTGACGGTGTCCGGCCGGGTGAGTGGCACGGGCGTATCGGGCAGCAGCGGGCACCAGTTCCTGAATTTCGACAACCGCGAGTTCTCGGTGATTTGTTTCGCCGACGACTTGGACCGCTTCACGGCGGGCCAACCCGCGGAGTTGTACAAGGGCCGGGACATCGAAATCACGGGCGTGCTGGAGCGATATCGGGACAAGCTGCAGATCCGCTTGCGCGAGCCGTCGCAGATCAAGCTCGCCGGCGCTCCGCCGGACCAGGCGGCGCCGTCCGGCAGCGGCCGCGTCCCGGCGGCGGCGTCCGAGATCGAACTGAAGAAAGTCGGCCCGAACACGTGGCTCAGCCCGGCAGGGCTCCGGTACCAAGGCCGCGATCCCGATGGCCGCACGCGGATCGAGCACGTGTTGCGTCACGCCCGCGACATCCCGGACCGCGAGGGCTCGCACGGCGTGTTCGACGGCGGGCCGGAGGCGGTTTTTGGCGTGATCGACGAAGCCTGGCGGAACGTCGAACGGAAACGGATCCGCCCGACGATCGAAGGCGACCGCAGCCTTTACACGGTGCCGATGAGCCGCCGCGTAGGTTATCTGGGCGGCCGCGCGGGGGCCTCGCGCGGCCATCCGCCGTTGACCCGCATCTTTCTGGTGATTGAAACCGAAACCAAAAACGTCATCACCGCTTTTCCAAGGTAACGCCTTATGCCAAAGCAAGAAGCTCCCGCTCTGCGTTCCTGCCCCGTCTGTGGCGATGGTCTGCTGCGTCTGTACCGTTGCGGCCGCTGCGACGCGGTGGTCGCGATGTGCGATGAATGTGAATTGATCTGGAGCGACGCCGCCAAGGTGGTCCGCCGCGGCAAGACCAAATCCAACGCCGCCTTCCCGGCCTGCCCTGCGTGCGAGGCCAAACGCGTCAAGTGGTTCCGGCTGAGTCTGGAAGAGATCCGCGAGGCCGGCCTGGAGTCGCTCCTGCCCTCGCCGCCATCCGACTGAGGCTCCGTCCAACCTGAATCTTGGGATCAGCAGCAGGGCGCCAGCCCCGCGTTTCTGCGGCCAGAATGGCGGGGCGAGCGCCCTCCGACTCGTCAGTTCAACCCCAAGTCTTCGTGGTGACCACGGACCGGTCCGAGCCGCGGCAGGCCGAGCCGCGGCAGGCCTGCTTGCTTCGCCCGTCCGTCGGGGATAGACTCGGCCACGGGGTGAAAGTCGAATCCACCGAGGGTTGGTCCCATGCTGAATTCATGGTCCGTGTTGTTTGCTGTGGCCCTGGCGTGGACGGTTGCTGGCGATAGCCGCGGGGCGGATTGGCCGTGCGGCCGGGCCGATGCGGCGCGGAGCGGATGGACGGCCGAGCCGCTTGGCGTGGAGTTGTCGCTGCGCTGGACGGCCGTCGAATCGCATCCGCCGGCGCCGGCCTGGCCCAGCCTGAAACGGATGCCGTTCGACCGGGCTTGCCAGGTCGTGGTCGCCGGGGGCCGCGTGCTTTACGGCACCTCGGCGGACGACAAAGTGGTCGCGCGCGACGCGGCGACCGGGAAGACCCTCTGGACGACGTTTGCCGACGCTCCGGTGCGGTTCGCCCCGGCGGTTTGGCGGGACCGGGTGTTCGTCGTCAGCGACGACGGCTTGCTGTACTGCCTGGACGCGGCCGACGGCCGTGTCCGGTGGAAGTTCCGCGGCGGGCCGCGGAACGAACTGGTGTTGGGCAACGGCCGCGCGATCTCGCGCTGGCCGGCACGGGGCGGTCCGGTGGTCGCCGACAACCTGGTGTACTTTGGGGCTGGAATCTGGCCGACCGAGGGCATCTTTCTCTACGCCCTGAACGCCGCGACAGGCCAAGTGGTCTGGTGCAATGATTCGTCCGGCGGCATGGAAATGGACCAGCCTCACGGAGGCGCCCGCGCCGTCAGCGGGGCGTCGGCCCAAGGGGACCTAGTCGTCGCCGGCGACGCCCTGATCGTGCCTACGGGACGCGCCGTGCCCGCGGTGTTCAACCGCGCGGACGGGACCTTCCGTTATTTCCACTTGCAGGCCAATCGCGCGGCCGGCGGGTCGGAAGCCGCGGCCTTCGACCAGTTCTTCGTCAACGGCGGCACGCTGTTCGCCACGGCCGACGGCAGGTTGCAGCAGGTGTTGGGGACGCCGTCGCGGGGGCCGAGTCCGCGCATCACGCACAGCTATACAGCCGGCGTGCAGATCGCCGCGCATCCGAAGTGGATCGTGTGCGCGAAAGACAGCGCCCTGTTCGCGCTGGACCGCCAGCGACTGCTGGTGGAAAGCGAGGTGCTCGATCGCAAGGGAGCCAAGAAGACGGTTCGGGTCCTGGGCAAACCTGCCTGGGAGGTGGAGTTGCCGGGGGGCGCGGCGACGTCGCTGATCGCCGCGGGCGAGTGGGCCATCGCGGGCGGCGCCGGCGTGGTGACCGCGCGGGACATCGCGACCGGCAAAATGCGTTGGCAAGCCAGCGTGTCGGGAACGGTTTACGCCTTGGCGGTTGCCGAAGGCCGACTGCTGGCCAGCACCGACCGCGGGCGCATCTATTGTTTCGGCAGCGGCGATGCGCCGCCGGTGGAATGGGCGGCCAAGCCGGCTGCCGTGGCGAGCGGCGAAGGGCCGTTTGCCCAGGCTGCGGACGAGATCGTCCAGCGGACTGGCGTGACGCAGGGATATTGCCTGGACTTGGCCTGCGGCGATGGCCAGTTGGCCCTGGAACTCGCGCGGCGGACCGAGTTGCAGATCTGCGCTTTCGACGCCGATCCCACCCAGGTCGCTGCCGCTCGGCAATTACTGGACGCCGCCGGAGTGTACGGCGTGCGGGTCACGGTGCATCAGGCCGATCCGGCCGCTTTGCCGTATCCGGACAGCGTTGCCGATCTGGTGGTGTCTGGGCGCAGCGTGCTGGCCGGGGCCGATGCGGCGGCGGCACGGGGATTGGCCGACCTTCCACGCCCGGACGGCGGCATCATGTGCCTCGGGCGTCCCGGTGAACTCCAGTCGTCCGCGCGCGGACCGCTGCCCGGCGCGGGCAAGTGGACGCACCAGTACGGCGGGCCGGCCAACACCGTTTGCTCCGGCGACACGCGGCTGAAAGGTCCGTTGCAGATGCGCTGGTTCCGCGACACGGACCTGCTGATGCCCAGCCGGCACGGCCGCGGTCCGGCGCCGCTGGTGGCCGATGGCCGGATGTTCGTCGCGGGGCTCGACGCCCTCCGGGCCGCGAGCATTTACAACGGCACGGTGCTCTGGGAAATCCCGCTGCCGAGTCTGCTGGCGGCTTATCACCAGGACCATTTGACCGGCGTGGCGGCCACCGGCAGCAATCTGTGCCTGGGCGGGGACCGGTTGTTTCTGCACACGGGCGATCGCTGCCTTGTTTTGGACGTGAAGACGGGAAGCCAGATCGCGGAGTTCCCGGCCCCGGCCGCGCCCGGCGGCCAGCCGGGCCGCTGGGGATATATCGCCTGGCAGGACGGCATTCTGTTCGGCTCCACGGCCGACGAGCGGCATGTGGTCACAGAATCCTGGAACGCGTATCGTGGCAAGCTGGACATGACCGGCCTGCTCAGCGAATCGTCGCAGTTGTTTGCCCTGGACCCCCAGACCGGCCGACGGCTGTGGAGTTTCACGCCCCAGCATTCCATCCGCCACAACACGATCGCCTTGGAGCCGGGCCGCGTGTATTTGATCGACCGGCCGCTGGCGGCAGGCGACCGGCCGGCGAGCGATCCGGCCCAGGCCGCGACCGCACACCCGACGGGCCGGCTGGTTTGCCTGGACGCCCGCACTGGCGAGGTTTTGTGGGAAAACGCACGCGACATCTTCGGCACGCTGTTGGCCGTCAGCCAACCGCAGGGCGTGCTCGTGATGTCCTACCAGGCGACCCGGTTCAGCCTGGCGTCGGAACGCGGCGGGCGTCTGGCCGGCTTCCGCACTGCGGACGGCGCGCGGTTGTGGGACAGCGAGTCCAAGTACCGTTCGCGGCCAGTCCTGATCGGCGACGCCATCTATGCCGAGCCGGAGAAGTTCGACGTGCGGACGGGCAAGGTGTTGCCGTTCGAGTTCGCCCGGTCGTACGGCTGCGGGATCCTGGCCGGGTCGCAGCGTCTGCTCGTGTACCGCTCCGCGACGCTCGGCTATTACGATCTGGAGGGCAGTCAGAAGACGGAGAACTACGGCGGCATTCGGCCCGGCTGCTGGATCAACGCCATCCCGGCGGGCGGGCTGGTGCTGCTGGCCGACGCGGCCAGTTGGTGTACGTGCAGCTATCTGAACCAGGCAACGATCGCGCTGGAACCCATCCCGATGGCGGGCGAGTAGGCAGGGCAGGCCGGCCGAACGGCGCGGGGTTTTCCGGCCGACGACGGACGAGAAAAAAAGGAATCAGACATGCCGGCGGGGAAAGAGTTCCTGACGTCGCGCGAGCGGCTGCTCAAGGCGTTAAGCCTCGAACCGCCGGACCGCGTGCCGATCGATCTTGGCGGCAACCAGACGGGCATCCATCGTCTCGCCTACGAGGCCCTCCTCCGACATCTGGGCATCCAGGACGAAATTACGATCATGGACTCCGTGCAACAGCTGGCGCGGCCTTGCGAGGAGTTGCTTCAGCGGTTTCACGTCGATACGCGTTACATCCACGCCGGAGCGGCGGCGGATTTTCGGGGCGAGATCGTCACCCGGCAGCGGGACGGCCGCACGTGGCACGACCTGACGGACGAGTTCGGCGTGACCTGGTCCATGCCGGACGACGCTCCCCTGTACATGGACATCACGCATCATCCGCTGGCGGAGGCCCGGATTGGGGACCTGCGCGATTATCCGTTTCCCCAGGGCGGCGACCCCAGCCGCTTTGCCGGATTGCGCGACCGGGCGCTGCAACTCCGCCGCGAGACGCCCTACGCCGTCATCAGCGGCATCAGCGGCGTGGTGTATGAAACTTGCTGGTACCTGCGCGGCCTGGAACGCTGGTTCATGGACATGATCGAGCAGCCCGAATTCTGCGCGGCCCTGCTGGACCAGACGCTGAAGTTCTGGCTGGACTGGTTTGACGTGTTCCTGGCCGAAGTCGGCGACGTGGTCGACGTGATCATGATCGGCGACGACCTGGCCGGCCAAGGCGGACCCTTGTTCCAGCCCGAGTTCTATCGTCGGGTTGTCAAGCCGCGGCACAAGCAATTGGTGCAGACCATCAAATCCCGGACGCGGGCCAAGATCTGGTATCACACCTGCGGCGCGTGCCAGTGCTACATCCCCGATCTGCTGGACAACGGCATCGATATCCTCAACCCGATTCAGATCAGCGCCGCCAACATGGACCCGGCTGATTTGAAATCCCGCTACGGCAAACGTCTGGTTTTCTGGGGGGGCGGGATTGATGCCCAGCACGTGTTGCCGCGCGCCGACCCGGAAACCGTGCGCCAGCATGTGCACCGCAACGTGACGGCCTTCAAGCCAGGCGGCGGCTATGTGTTCAACAACGTCCACAACATCCAAGCGGGCGTGCCGGCCGAGAACGTCGTCGCCATGTACGATGCGGCCTACGAGGCCGGGTTCTACGAGTATTCTTAGCTTCTCTAGCCCGACAACTCCTCCCAGGGCTCAAGATCGTTACGACCGTTACCGATAACAGGGGACGGAAGAAGGCCTTCCGTGCGCCCACGCCTCGGCGCGGATGCTAGCGGAGTTGTTCCTCCACGGCGACCGTCTGATCCGCTGGCGCCAACGTGCCGGCTCCCGGACGGTGAAGCCTGTCTTTGCCCCGGTGCGTTATCCTTTCGTCCGAGCGGACACAGCTTATGACTACCGCGAAACATCGACAACCGGCAACCGCGGCGGGTCCCCGGCGCGGGGCGAGTGAGAAGCAGTCGGAGAGAACCGAAGAGCCGATCCCTGTCTTGATCCGCTTGCCCAAACTGTCCCTGGACTCGGACTTGGGATCGGAGTCGGACTCGACGGCCGCCGGCGGAGTCGTCGGAGACGCCGCGCGGGCGACGATTCCGCTGCGGGTCTCGCTGCCCAATTCCGGGTTGCCGGCCGGTTCGCCGGCCGATGTACCGCCGTCCGCGGCGAGTGATGCTGGCGGCGAGTCTGCGGGGGCCACCGGGATCTCGGCGGCGAGCCAACGTATTCCGCTTTGGTCCGTGTTTCCTGGGTCGTGGCGACTGGGGCAAACGGGTCAACGGGCGGGCGGTCGGCGACGTTCGCAGCGGTTCGCGTTTTCCGTGTCCAGACAGACGCTTCGCGCTGCGATGGCGGTCGGCTTGATCGTCATTCTGGTGACAGCCTACCTGGTCATCTCGTCAGGCTCGCCCCCGCCCGGAGCGCCGGAGGCGGAAGAGGAACTGGCGTCCGTGGTTGAGTCGCCTGCGACGGTCCTTGCTTCGGCCGGATCGCCGGCCGCATCTCCATCGCCGCTTGTCTCCCAGTCCCCGGCTGTATCCCAAGTGCCGGCCGCATCCCAAACGCAGGCCCCAGCCCCGTCCCCGGCGGAACCTCAATCGCCGGCTTTGCAGGGAGCGCCGGCGTCGTCGGCCTCGGATGCCGCCCCCGACGCGGTCGCGTCGGCAGAGGCTGTGGCTGTGGCTGTGAAGGAGACTGCAAAGCCAGAAAAGAGCCCAATCGAGACTCCGCCGCAAGTGGCCGCGGGCGGCGGCGCCAAGCCGTCCGCTGCGGGCGATTCCGCTTCGGCCGGATCGCCGGCCACACCAGCGTCTGGGCCAGGCCAACCGCAGGCAAGGACTTCGCCCGAAGAGACGCGGCCTGCGGAGCCGGTTCTCGGCCCCGCTTCCAGCACTCCGCTGAACGCGCCGGCCGAGCCGCTGACGGCGGAAGCAACGGCCAGCAACGCCGATGCGGCAGGCGGCGAGGTGTACAGTTACCCGGTGACGAATCCGGCCACCTTTCAGTACCCGGTCGACTACCACGAACGGTTGCAGCCACAAACGCGAAGCGGGGCATCGCCAAACGCTTGGCCGGCGCCGAGCGGCGCGGGGGTGTCCGATCGGCCGCCGAGCACCGCCCGCTTGCAGCCGCGCATCGAACCGCCGCCGGTGCGTTGAGCGAGGGGCGGGACGCGGTGCGGGAAATTTGCCCCACAGCCGGCCGCTCGTGTCGAGAAGGAACAACTGCGGGAGTGAGTCATGAGCGCATTGGACAAAGCCTTCATCAAAGCCTACACCAAGGATCCCTGTCCCCCTGCAACGGGCAGCGAGGACGATTCGGCGGACCTGGCCAGAAGCCCTTACATGGACTGGTACGAGACGGCACCTGCCGGTTCACTGCAGGGTCCGTACGGGGGCGAACCGGTGTACCGCATCGACGACGCTCACGACTCGCCACAGGGTGCGCGTCTGGCGCCTCATGCCCCGTTGGCACCGTCGCCGACGTACAGCGATCCGGCCTACGGCAGCCCTTACCGGGCGCCGCCGAGTCCAGACCCGCTGGCCGCCGAAGACGCTTGGGGGGCCTGCGCAGCCGCTGCCGGCCCCGCGTCGGCTCAGCCCGTCGGGGCAATCCCTGCCACTAGCCCGCCCGCCGTCCTTCCGCCGCCGACCACCTTGCCGACGGCTGTGGGCCCGACGGCGACGATCGCGCCTCCGTCTGCCGCGACCGCCGCAGGACCGGCCGGCGGTTTGCCCGCCGCTCAGGCGGCCCCGCCCGACGAGGTGAGCGAAGCGGTCGAGCCGTCACGGGCGTCGAAACTGCAGAGTCTTTTCTCCGAATCCGCTGCGGACGAGGAGGCGGCCCAGGCGTTTTGGCCGGACTGGGAAGTCGACCGCCTGGTTTGGCCAACCCTTTGCGAGCGGTTGCTGGCGGCTCAGGAACGGTACTTCCGCAGCGTTGGGCAACGGCTGAAGTCCGCTACGCAGGACAGCCACCACGTGGTGATGATCAGCGGCACCCGGCGCGGTGAAGGCCGCACGACGCTGGCCCTGTGCCTGGCCCGCAGCGCGGCGCAAGCAGGCGTCTCGACCGCCCTGGTCGACGCCGATCTGAAGAATCCGCAACTGGGGTTGCGGTTGGGCGTGGAGACATCCTGCGGCTGGCTGGCAGTCGGTACGGACGATACGCCGTTGAGCGAGGCCGCCGTGGCTTCGCTGGAGGAAGGTCTCACGCTGTTTCCTTTGGCCGGTCCGGAAAATCCGGAAGTCGCCCCCGGCGCTCCGTCCCGCCTGGCGGTGCTCCGGGAGATCGCGGAGCACTTCCCGCTGGTGATCGTCGATACGGGGCCGCTGGACTCCGACGGCCGCCATCTGTTTGCAGACGGCGACGAGTGCCCCATCGACACGGCGATTGTGCTCCGGGACCTGCGCAACACGACGGAAAGAAAGGCGCTCGCGACAGCCGAATCGCTCCAGCGCAGCGGCGTGCCTGCGGTGGGCATCGCCGAGAATTTCTGCGAAATGGAGGCCGACTAGCTAACAACGGGAAATGGGGATGTCGTGCTGCTGTTTATGATCGCACATTTGCACGACAGGGGGTGCGGCTTACAGAATTCAAGTTTGGCCGATGGTGCGTCCAGTTATGGGCAACGACTTTGCTCGGCCAAAACTGAATTTTGTAAGCCTGACCCCAGCGCCCAAACCGTGACTTCATCAACGATGCGCAAGAAAGTGCCGAAATCCCGTTGGATGTCAGCGGTGCAGCCGGCAGGATGGAAGTGCCGAAGGCCGACCGCGACGAAAACGCCGGCGCAGCCGACGCGTTTGACGGAACCGGGAACCGAACATTCCAGCAGCCAGCGACAAGCGGAAGCGAGGCAGTCACCATGTACACCGCCTTTTGGAAACTGAACGCCAGGCCCTTCGACCTCGGTTACGAAGCCCGTTTCTACTATCCCGGCGAGTGCCATCAGGTGTCGCTGTTGAAACTCCGCTATGCCCTGGATCATCCCTGCGGCGCGGCGCTGCTGGCCGGCGTGGCGGGAGTCGGCAAGTCACTGCTGGCACAGACGTTGCTGCAGAACTTGCCGGACTCGTTCGGGCCGCTGGTGTACGTCAATTTCCCGCAGATGTCGCCGGCGGAATTGCTGGCGCTGGTGGCCGAGGAGTTGACCGGGCGAAGCATGGACGGCACCACCGTCGACCGGAGCGTTTCTGCCATTCAGCGGACCTTGAACCTGAATGCCGAGGACGGACGGCGGGCGGTCCTGGTGCTGGACGAAGCCCACTTGCTGCGCGACACCGAGGCCCTGGAGACGTTGCGGCTGTTGATGAATTTCGAGCCGGCCTGGACGACGTTGCTGGTCGCGCAACCTTCGTTGCTGCCGGCCCTGGAACGGATGCCGGAACTGGAGGAGCGGATCGGGGTGCAGTGCCTGCTGCGGCCGTTGACCGCGGAGGAATCGATCAGCTACGTCAGTCACCGCCTCGTCGCGGCCGGGGCCAGCGGCGTCGACGCCATCTTTGAGCCGGCTGCCCTGGAGATCATGCACCAGTTGTCCGGCGGGATTCCGCGCCGTCTGAACCGGCTGGGCGATCTGGCGCTGCTGATCGGGTATGCCGAAGAGCAACGCCGCGTGACCGCGGCGCATGTCGCCGCCGTCGCCGAAGAACTGCTGATCGGCACCGCGCCCCTGCGTCACGCTGCGTAGGGCGAGGTCATCGCCAAAACGGGGGATGGAAACGCGCGCCGCTTGTCTCTTGAGCGCGGTTCAGCTTGCGGGAATCGGGACGACGCGTTTGCAGTTCGGACAGCGGCCCTTCTTTCCTGCGCTCGCGGCCGGAGTGCGGACCAGGCTGTGGCAGTGCGGACAAGGGAATTCAATGCGTTGCCGCGGCGCCGACGACGACCGCGTCGGGATGGGGATGATCGCGCTGCAGTTGGGGCATTTGCCCCTCTTGCCGGCCGTCGCCACCGGCGTTCGCACGGGCAGTCCGCACTGGGGACAAGCGAACTCGATTTTGTCCGCCGGCGGGGAGGCGGGCGGAGCCGGAGTCGCGGGCGACGGCGTAGACCCCCTGGCTGCGATGGATGGCAAGCCGATGCCAGACTGCGAGGCGACGGACGTGGCCTGCAGATAGCCGCGCAACGCCTTGCTGAAATCGCGCATCGACCCGTAACGCCGGTCGGCATTCCGGGCCATGGCTTTCAAACAGATCGAACAGAGAGCGGAATCGAGTTGCGGCTGAAAGCGCGAGGGCGGCTCCGGGTCGGACGTCAAGATCTGGGCGAAGACCTCGGCCGTCGAACCGCAGAACGGCGGCCGGCCGGCGATCAGTTCGTACAGGATGACGCCCAGACTGTAAATATCCGACTTGGGGCCCACCTCGGCCGTCGCGCCCCGCGCTTGTTCGGGACTCATGTAACTGGGAGTCCCCAACACTTGGCCGCTCTGCGTCTCGTACGCCTCGCGGATAAAGCTGCGGGCCAGCCCGAAATCCAGGATCACGGGCTCGCCGCGTTTCTCGTTGATCATGATGTTCGAGGGCTTGAGGTCTCGATGGACGATCCCCCGGTCGTGGGCTTCCGTCAGCGCGGCGGTCAATTTCAGGAGGATCTTGGTTGCCGTCCGGGGAGGGATCGGCTTGTCGGGGTTGACCAGTTGCGACAACGGCGTCCCCTCGATGAACCCCATGACGATGTAGTGGCTCCCCTGAAACTCGCCGACATCGTGGATGGGGCAAATGTTGGGATGGCTCAGTTTGCCCCCTGACCGGGCCTCGCGAAAAAAGCGATTGACCTGATCGGGCGTCTCAAACGCCCCGACGCGGGGGATCTTGACCGCCACTTCGCGGTCCAACTGTTTGTCGTAGGCCCGGTAAACCGTGCCAAATCCGCCCCGGCCCACGACTTGCCGCAACTCGAAGCGGCCAAAACTCGCGGGCAAAGCGTCGTCGGGGATCTCCACATAGGTGACCAGCGAGGCGGTCGTGTTCAGATCCAAGGTGACCGTCGGCCGGGTATCCGGGTTCGAGCCGTGCTCCGAGACGGGCGATTTTCTCTTTTCAACGTCCGACATGCTCGAACTCTCCGACACGCGCTCCTGCCTACGCTCCTCGCGAACCGCGAATCAGAGTATTATTATTCCTTGCAGCGGAGTTTTTCACAAGCGACGATCCGCGTGTGATGTCCACAAGCCGGGCAATTCCTCCCACAAACCGAGGTCCGACCTCAGCCGGACAGCCATTTGCCGCCGGCGGAAATCTCGCCGGAAGACCGTGTTTTCCGCGAAAAATCGAGCTTCTCGTCGCCGGACAGGTTTGTCGCGTCAACCATCGGAAACCGAGGCAAGCATGAGCAGCCCAGCCAAAACAGAGCGAATGTTGGAACCTGACTTGCGAAGCGCCGTCGAACTGGTTTTGCAGCTGATGCCAATCCCGGGACGTAGCGGCGAAGAGGGCGAAGTATCACAGTTTGTCCGTCGCGAATTGCTCCGCGCGGGAGCTGCGGCGTCGGCGATTCAGACCGATTCGGCGCATCGCCGTACACCGGATGGCGGCCAGACGGGCAACCTCGTCTTCAGCCTGCCGGGCACCGTCCGCGGGCCGCGGCGGATGCTGTCTGCGCACCTGGACACCGTCCCGATCTGTGTTGGATCGCGTCCGTTGCGTCAGGGAGACGTGGTCCGTTCGGCAGATCCGGCCACCGGTCTGGGCGCCGACGATCGGGCGGGTGTGGCCGTGATTCTGCATGCGGCATTGGAAATCCTGCGTCACGGTCTGCCTCACCCGCCGCTGACGTTTTGTTGGTTTGTCCAGGAGGAAACCGGCTTGCACGGCTCCCGCTGCTTGACCGCAAGACGGCTCGGCAAACCCGCCATGGCGTTCAACTGGGACGGCGGGTCGCCGGCCAAGCTGACCATCGGGGCCACCGGCGGATACCGGCTGGGAATCGAGATCGGCGGGCTGGCCAGCCATGCCGGCAACGCGCCGGAATACGGCGTGAGCGCCATCGCCATCGCGGCCCTGGCGATCGCCGATCTGCACCGCGGCGGCTGGCATGGCGACGTCCGCAAGGGCCGTCAGCGGGGAACCAGCAACGTCGGGGTGATCCGGGGCGGGGACGCCACGAACGTGGTGACGGATTGCGTGCGGATTCGCGCGGAAGCGCGCAGTCACCAGCCGCGGTTTCGGCAACGAATCGTCGCGGAGATCGAAAAGGCCTTTCGCCGGGCCGCCGCCGAAGTCCGAAACGCAGCCGGAGCAACGGGCCGCGTGCAGATTGACGGCCGGCTGGACTACGAATCGTTCCGCTTGAACGAGCGGGAACCGTGCGTGCGTCTGGCGGCGGACGCCGTGCGGGCGATCGGCCGCGAGCCCGAATTGGCGGTCACCAACGGCGGCCTGGACGCCAACTGGCTGGTCAAACACGGCATCCCCACGGTCAGCCTGGGCTGCGGCCAACGGCAGCCGCACACGACGAGCGAAACGTTGTCCGTCCCCGATTTTGAGGACGCTTGCCGAATCGCGCTGCGGCTGGCAACGACCGGCCAGTGACGCCGGATTTCCGGCCCCAGACGCCCGTCAGCTGCCAGCGACGACATCCGGATACGGCTCGAAACGGTAAAAGGCCAGCGCCGCTACGGTGATGTTTTTGCAGATCGAGACCATGTCTTCCCGGCGGCATGTGATGCGATAGAGCATCATGCCGCGTTGGTCGGAGCCGCTGGGTTCCCGCGGGGATTCGAGCCCGACTGTCGGCGTTCCGTTCAAGCACACGGGAACTCGCCGCGGGACCTGCACCCGCAACTGGACTTGCGCGTCCGGCACCTCGCTGACCTTGCCCGGCCGCGCCTGCGCGGATTTGGCGTCGGCGCCCGAGCCGAACGTGCTGCCTCCCCGTGCGCGGCATTCGCTGCGTTCGATGGCAAGCTGACGAGGGCACTGGAAACCAAGTCGCACCCGAGTGCCCGACAAGTGCCGGCCGTCCGTATCCGAGATTTCCTCCACCGTCACCCGGATCTCATCGCCGACGATGACGGTTTCATGCCTCTTCCGGGTCAACACGAGCATCGGAATTCCCTCCTGGATGACAGAATCGCCTGCAACAGGTCCGTCGGAAGCCCCATTGTGCCATGCAGTCGCCGTCTGGGGCGAGAGCAGTTTTTCAAGAAACCACTGGGCGCGGCGGCCGTCATGGGACCGGAGACAACACCCGCCGCGTGACACCGTCGAAACACAAACAGAGGCAAAATGTTCGAAGAAAGTTGCCTGGAACCGGTATCGACCTGATGACAACCGCCTAGAGTTGTCTTAAGATTTCTCCTTCGAAGGCCCTGGATTCGTCGGCTGCGGGACACCCGGATGGCGGATCCTGCGGCCGGATGCCGAACGTCAACAGGCCTTCTTTCAGTGCTGGAACAACCTACCCACCTGCATCTTGGCAAGGAGCGTCGGCCGGCGTCGATCGCACGCGGCGACTGCTCCCGCCTTATTCATGCCGCGGAGGAATCCATGTTTCGATACGCCTTCGGCGTCTTGATTCTGTTGTCGGTCGTTGGTTCGTGTACCGTCTTGCCGGCATCGGAATCAAGGTTCGCTCAGACGGGCAGTCGCAGCCAGTACACGCATTGGATCGACTTGTACGATGCGAACCAGCGTCGGATCGATCCCACCGACCCGAAAGCGCCGCCCTATTCGCCCCGCCGTACCTGTGGCCGCTGTCACGACTACGAGGCGATTGCCCTGGGCCATCATTTCAACGCCGTCCAAAAGGCGGCTCAGCCCGGCCGGCCTGGCGAGCCCTGGCTGTGGACCGATTCACGCACGGGAACACAACTGCCGCTGTCGTATCGCCGCTGGCCGGGAACCTACCATCCGAGCGACTTGGGCATCTCCGCTTGGGACTTCATGCTGAAATTCGGACGCCACCTGCCCGGGGGCGGTCCGGGCGAGCAGGAGTTGGCCATGGATCCGCCGGCTGCCAAGGAACCGGCACCGAAGGAGGCTCCCGCCAAGGAGGCCCCGGCCGAGACTTCCAAGCCCACGCCGACCCCTTCGGGGCGTTGGCAACTGGCCGGAAAACTGGAGATCGACTGCATGATCTGCCATTCCAATAATCACGGGTACAGCATGGAGTTGTGGTCGAAGCAGATCGAGGACCAGAACTTCGCCTGGGCACCGACGGTCGCGTCGGGGTTGGGCTTTGTCGAGGGCAAGGTGTCGAGCCTGCCGGACGATTTTGACCCGGCCAAGGTGGAGGAAAACTCGCGAACGAAATTGCCCACGACGACCTATGGCTCGGTGCGCATCAATCCCGAGAAGAAAGTGTTCTTTGATGTCGTGCGCCAAACCAGCGACAATGTGTGCTACTATTGCCACACGACGCGCCAAGTGGGCCCGGACGCACCGCCGGATTGGACGTGCGACGAAGACGTCCATCTGCTTGCCGGCTTGGCGTGCGCCGACTGTCACCGCAACGGCATCGAGCATCACACGGTGCGCGGGTTTGAGGGCGAGAGCCATCCGACCGGCCAGGCGGTAGCGACGTTGTCCTGCCGCGGATGCCACATGAACGGCGCGGACGGCGGCCGGTTCGGCGCGCCCCAGCCGGAACATAAGGGCTTGCCGGTCGTCCACTTCGACAAGCTGTCCTGCACCGCTTGCCATTCAGGACCGCGGCCCGCGCAGCAGGCCTCCGGCGTCCAGACGGCGCTGGCTCACGGGCTGGGGCTGTCCTCGCACGATTACTCGGCGGATTTGGCTCCCGGCATCGTGCAGCCGGTTTTCCAGCGGGACGGCGGCATGCTGTCTCCGTACCGCATGACATGGCCGGCGTTCTGGGGCGTGCTGCACAAAGGCGAGGTCACGCCGTTGAACCCCGAAGAGGCACACGCGGCCTTGCGAAGTACCTTGCGGGTCCGCAAGGGCCAGACGCTGAAAGAGGTGCTGCTGGACGTCAAACTGAGCAAAGACGAAAAGAAAGTCATCCTGGGCGAACCGCGGGCCGCTGTCGCCGACGCGGAACTGACGGAAGAAGAAAAAGCCAAACTGGCCGAGCGGATCAACCAGAAGGCCCTGGAAGAATTCCAAACCAAGCTGGCCAAGGCGCTGGACGAATTGAAGAAGATCGTCAAGCAGGCCGGCGCCGAGCCGGTGTACATCGCGGGCGGCAAGGCCTACCGGTTGGGTGCGGACGGCAAGCCGGATGTCTTTGAGACCGAGGCCGCGAAGCCCTACGCATGGAGACTGGGCCACGACGTCCGGCCGGCGCGGGCATCCCTCGGCATCACCGGGTGCTTCGAGTGCCACGAAGCCGGCATGCCCATCTTCGAGGGGCAGGTGACGGCGGTCAGCCCGGTGCTGGACGCGCAACCCCGCACGTACGCCATGCACGAACTGGCGGGCTTCGACAAGTTCAAGCTGGATGCCTGGAACCAGTCGTTCCAAGGTCGCACCGCGTTCAAGTGGATGGGATTCGCGTCGCTGGGGATCGTCAGCCTGGTCTTGCTGTGGTACGCCATGCGAGGCTTGGCCAGCGTGGCGGGCCTCGCGTACCGCAAGCCGTGATCCCGTGTCGGGTGGGCCAAGTCTTCGCGGCCCACCGGGCTGGAAATGGACAAGACACGGTGGGCCGCGAAGACCTGGCCCACCCTACTGGCTTTAATCTCGGGGAGCAGTTCGATGTCAGCGGAGTTGAACATGGCGGTGATGGGAGCGGCGGGGAACGCGGGCGCGTTGTTTCTGGGAATGTTGCCCTTCGCTTTGCTGGGTGTGATTGTGGTCGTCGCGGCGCACCTGATCCTGGTCATCGGCCGCCGTCGGGGCTCAGTGCCGCGGTCGCCGTGGGGCTGGTGGGCCTGGCTGGTCTATTTGGGAACCCTGGCCAGCGTGTCCGTTCTGGCGATCACGTCCGTGGTGGCGATGATCCAGTCCGGCATCCTGGGCGGCTGGTGGCTGTTCCTGCACATGGTCGGCGCCGGGGCCTTTACTTTCGTGTTGCCCGTCCTGGCTGTGACCTGGTGCGAGGCGCACCGTTGGGGCTGCCCGCGGCAACCGTCCGGCGGGGAAGACCAGCCGCCACCGTCACGTTTTCTGGGGTTGGCCAAAGCCATGTTCTGGTTGATCCTGATCGGCGGCCTGGTCGCCATCGGCACAATGATCCTGAGCATGCTGCCCGTGTTCGGCACGGATGGCTTGGTTCTGCTTTTGGACATCCACCGCTATGCCGGCCTGGCCGTGGTCGTCGCCACGGTTCTGCACTTGTACGCCGCACTACTGCCGCGGTTCGGGGTGAGTTGACGCCCCGCGCCGCCCTCGTGTGGCGTTGGCCGAGCGCAGATTCCTTCTCCGCTTGTCAATCGCCGTTGGGGGAGGCGGAAGGCGACAGTTCCAGGTAGCCGATCAGGGCCGACGTCAGCTGATTCAAGGCGTTCTCCAGTTGCTTCAGGACTGCCGCGGTTTCCTCCGTCAGGTTGCCGCGTTGGCCGCGTTGCTCCAGATCGGACGCCCGTTCGGTAACGGCTTGGGCGTCGAAAGCGGCGGCCAGGCCTTTCAGCCGGTGGGCGGTCGTGCGCAGCCGGTCGGCGTCCGCGGCGGCCAAGGCTTCCTGGAGTCCGGCCAGCAGGCCCGGCGCGTCCCGCAGGAAGAAGACCACCTGCTCCTTGAAAATCTCCACGTCGCCTTCCAGCCGAGCCAGGGCGGTGCGGAAGTCGAATTGGGCGTCGGATGCTGGCAGACGCTGGTCCGAAAGCTTGGCGAGCCGCGTCTGCGAACCGAGCGTCTCGACGAGCGTCAGCAGTTCCTGGGCGTTGATCGGCTTGGAAATGTAACCGTCCATTCCCGCCGCCAGACAGCGTTCCCGGTCGCCGCGCATGGCCGAGGCGGTCAGGGCGATAATCGGCAGGTGCGTTTCCGTCGCTTTCTCACGGGCCCGGATCTCCCGCGTGGCCTGCAAGCCGTCCATCTCCGGCATCTGGGCGTCCATCACGACGACGTCCAGCGTCTCGCGCTCCGCCAGGGCCAGCGCCTCGCGGCCATCGCTGGCCTGGCACACGGAGTGGCCGCGTTTCTCCAGGATCCGCGCGGCCAGCAGGCGATTGGCCGGATTGTCGTCGGCCACCAGGACCCGCAAGCGGTTTTTGGCGCGCAGCGGTTCGCGGCGGCGGCTCGGCTTGTCCTCGTCGTCGGCGGCGGACGTGTGGATCGCCAGTCGCAGGCAGACGTGGAACGTACTGCCGCCGCCCACCTGGCTGTCCACCCACAGCTGGCCGTCCAGCAGCGAGACCAATTCGGCGGAGATCGCCAGTCCCAGCCCCGTCCCGCCGTAACGCCGGCTCGTCGAACTGTCGGCCTGCGAAAACGCTTCGAAGATACTCGCCCGCTTGTCTTCCGGAATGCCGATCCCTGTGTCGCGGATGGCGAAGTGGACGCAAGCCTCGTCGCCGGCGTGGGAATCCAACGAGACCGCCACGACGACTTCGCCCTGCTCCGTGAACTTGATCGCGTTGTCGACCAGGTTGAACAGGATCTGCCGCAACCGCACCGGATCGCCCGCCACGGTCGGCGGTAAGTCGGAAGCCACTTCGCCGGCCACCCGCAGTTTCTTCTGACGCGCGGCGGGCTCCCATAATTTGACCACTTCCTGGACCAACTCCCGCAGCGAAAACGGCACCGTTTCGATCTGCACCTTGCCGGCTTCGATCTTGGAGAGATCCAACACGTCGTTCAGCAGCCGCAACAGGGCTTCGGCGGCGCTCTTGACCGCGTCCAGGTACTCGCGCTGTTCCGGAGTCAAACGCGTGCCCAGCGTCAACTCGGTCATGCCGATGATCACGTTCATGGGCGTGCGGATCTCGTGGCTGACGTTCGCCAGGAACTCGCCCTTGGCCCGACTGGCCGCCTCGGCGGCTTCTTTGGCTTGCTCCAAGACCTGTTGCGCCTCTCGCCGCCGGGTGACGTCGTGGGCGATGCCCACCCAGTGTGTGATGTCGCCCTCGTCGTCGAACACGGGCGTCACGCTGATCGACAGCCAGTAGGGTTGACCATCGGCGCGGCGTTGCTGGATCTCCTGGCTCAGCCCGTGGCCGGCTTCCAGAAACCGCTGGAATTGGCGGCGGGCGTCCTCCTCGGCTTCCTCGTCAAACAGCATGGCCGCCAGCGAGCGGCCGCGGACGGCGTCGGACTCGATGCCCGCCATCCGAGAGTAACTGTCGTTGACCCATTCCACGTACCCGTGGGCGTCCAGGATCACCACGCCATTGTCGGTCTTGCTGGCGACGAGGGCCAACAATTCCAGCGTCTCGTTCAACGCCTTTAGCTCTTGCAGTTCGCGTTCCAAATCGGCATCGCGGCGTTGCGTGGCCAGCAGGTTTTCAGTCAGCAGGCGGATGCGCCGCTGGCCGGTCTCCAAGGCATACTGGGCGGACCCGGTCTCCAAGGCCGTGCGCCATTCGGGCAGTTCGCCTTCCACCAGCGGCGCGGCGCCGCTGGGCAAATCCTGCTCCAGCCCCACGACCACGTCCGCCGGGAACTCGCCCTGATACTTGACGCGGCTGACCAGCGATTCGACTTCGCGCCGCCAGTCCGTGTCCAGACCCGGCAGAGGCTTCTGGACCAGTTCCCCCCGCGCGGCCGGGTCGTCGCTGGGCGGCCGCACGCGGACCGTGGCGGTGACAGCGCTGCCTCCGTCCCGTGCGAGAATCCCGAACGCGATCTCGCCGCCGCCGTGCATCGCCTGTTCTACTGCTTTGCGGACCGCCTTGCCGAACGCCGCCCGCTGCCGCTCCGGCAACCCGGCCAACACGCCCAGGAGCCGCGCCCGCTGGACCGCCGCCCGAATGTCGCGATCCGACCTCAACGCAAATTCCGCGATCTGGAATGACATAACTGAAAAAAATCAAGGACAGAAGCCGCTCCTCGAGATAGAATACATGCGATCGGCCAAACGGCGCAGTGGGGCTCTCTCTGCCGCGCGTGACAGACGACGCCGCACGGCTCGGAAAGCGATGCCACCTTGCGTTCGCCATCCAAGCGGTATCGTAACGCATTCCTTCCAGGAGCAGAGCGCCATGATCCGGTATTCCGCCCTTTCCGTCCTGCTCGCCAGCGGCCTCTTGGCCAGTCTGCCGACCACGCTTTACGGTCAATTGGAGTCGGTCGACGAAGCGATCAAGGCGTCGCAGACGACCGGCCGCCCGATCTTCGCCATGGCCGGAAACAAGACGTGACCGCCGTGTGTGGCGCTGCTGGCTCGACTGCAAACCGACCAGTCGCTGGCTCGCTACGCGGGATGGTTCATTCCGCTGAAGATCGAAACCAATGGCCCGGAATGGGGCAAATGGGCTTCCCAGTATCAGCACGAGGGAAACGCCATCCCCATCGTCTTCGTCGTGCGCGCTGACGGCCAGCAACTGTTCGGCAAAAGCGGCAGCATGCCAGGACCGGAACTGCCGCTGATGATCGAACAGGTCTTGGGCCAAGCCGGAACTATTTACAGCGATGCGCAGTTGCAGATCCTGAACAGCTCGCTGGGCAAGGCCAAGGAGCTTTTCGCGGCAGGCGACACCGCGGGCACGGTGCGAGAACTCAGCAAGGTCGGGAAACTCGGAGCCCTGGGAGGCCTTGGCAGCTACGCTCAAGCTGCAATCGAAGCTGACGACCTGGCCAAGAAGCTCGTCGAACAAGGCGGTGCCGCGCTGAAGGCGGCCAACGACCAGTTGGCGCAAGAGACCACGCGGTTGGAAGGAGCCTTGGCCTTGTCAGAAGCCAAACGCATCTACGGCGCGTTGCCGCCGCTCAGAAACGACTTCGCCGCTGCGGCCAGCGCCGCCCGGAAGGACCCCCACATCCGCGAATTGCTCCGGCTTGCCGAGCAATTGGACGAAGCCCGCGAACAACTCAAGAAGCCCGCGGGCCAGCGCCGCGCCCTGACGGTACTCAACCGCCTCATCTCCGAGCATCCCGGCACGCCGGCGGCAAAGCTGGCCGCGGACTGGCTGCGAGCGCAGAACCTCACCGCGCCCACGGTCGAGCCAGCCAAGACTCTGCACGTCTGGACCAGCGACCAAGGAACGACCCTCGAAGCCGCTCTGGTGGATTTCGGCTACGGGCAGCCGGAAACCAAAAAAGAACCCTACGTCATCCTCGAAAAACGGGATGGACAACGCGTCCAGGTCCCTTTGGACCGTTTGGCGGCCAAGTCGCAAGAGGAGGCGATAGAAAACGTCAGGCGATTGCGCGCCGCGGGCGGGCCGAAGTAGCTGCGGCAGACGGTCTTTCACGCGAATCGTCTAAGTTGTTATCTGGAAACATAATGCGACGTTGCAGGTAACGGTTTCTGTGAAGTGCAACCGCTGGCCGAGCGCGAGGTCCCGGACGGTTTTTACCTCAATAAGAGGGGTGCAGAGCGAGCTTGGCTGCCCGCTGTTATAGGCTCTTGGCTCAGCAGCCATTTACAAAGCTGGGTTTTTTAGCATAATTTTCGGGTTTCGACCCATGCAGCGCTGGAGTTCTGCGCCGATGTGTCGATGATCGCCAGTTGGGAAAGGTTGTGCGGGGGCCGACAAACCGCGACGAAACTATGTTTGAAGCACTCCAAGACGGACTGAAGGGGGCCTTTAAAAGCTTGCGTGGCAAGGGCAAGCTGACCGAGGCCAACATGCGCGACGGCCTGCGCATGGTCGAGCAGTCGCTCTTGGAGGCGGATGTCAGCTATTCGGTCGTGAAGGACTTCATGGCCGGCGTTTCACAGCGAGCCTTGGGCGAAAAAGTGCTCTTGGCTTTGGACCCCAGCCAGCAAGTCGTCGGCATTGTCCACGAGGAATTGATCCGCCTGCTCGGACCGGTTGATTCCTCGTTGCACCTAAAAAAGGATACGAACATCCTGATGCTCTGTGGCTTGCAGGGCTCCGGGAAGACCACGACCTGCGGCAAGCTGGCGCGACTGCTGCTGGACAATCAGGTCAAGCCGATGTTGGTGGCGGCGGATCTGCAGCGTCCAGCGGCCATTGACCAGTTGCACGTGATCGGCGAGCAACTGGGTGTGCCGGTTTACTCCGAGAAAGGGGCGCAGGATCCGGTCAAAGTCTGTCAGGATGCCGTCCGCCGCGCCCGCGAGGAAGGCGTCCATGTCGTCGTCTTGGATACCGCGGGGCGACTGGCCATTGACCAGGAGCTGATGCAACAGCTGCAGCGGATCGACATGCGGGTCCAGCCGGATCAGGTTTATCTGGTGGTGGACGGCATGACAGGACAGGACGCCGTCAACAGTGCCAAAGCGTTCAACGACGCGTTGGAACTGGACGGTGTCATCCTGACCAAGTTGGACGGCGACGCCCGCGGCGGGGCGTTGCTGTCCGTCAAGCAGGTCACCGGGGTGCCGATCAAGTTTGTCGGCACCGGCGAACACCTGGACGCCCTGGAACCGTTCCGGCCGGATGGCATGGCCAGCCGAATCCTGGGCATGGGCGACATGCTGGCGCTGGTCGGCGAGGTCCGCAAAGTCGTCGACATGGAAGAGCAGGCGGCCCTGGAAGCCAAGATGCGGGCCGGCGAGTTCACGCTGGACGATTTCAAGCTGCAACTCGAAAAGATGGCCAAGCCCGGCCTGGTCCAAAAGATGATGGGCCTGATGCCGGGCATGGGTGAGTTGCGGAAGATGATCGAGGGCGAGGACACCGAGGGCGGGATCAGGCAGACGGTGGGGATCATCGATTCCATGACCCGCGAGGAGCGGCGGAATCCGAAGGCGATCGACCCCAGCCGCCGCAATCGTATCGCTCGCGGGGCCGGCGTCGAGCCGCAGGACGTGAACCAACTCGTGCGGCAATACGAGATGATGTCGCCGCTGATGAAGGCCCTGGCGGGCAAGGGCCTTGGCGACCGGATGGCGGCCATCCGTGACCTGCAGAACTCCGGGCTTTTGGACCCCGGCAGCCGAGGTCCCAAGATCAAGAAGGGCACCGGCAAGCGGCTGACGTCCAAAGAAAAGACGCAGTTGAAAAAGCAACGGGAAAAGGAACTCCGCCGCAAAAAGCGGGCGGGCAAGGGCAAATAGTGACTGTTTTCTACGCAACAGGAGTGAAGGTAAGTGGCAGTAAGAATTCGCATGAAGAAGATGGGACGAAAGCACCGGCCCTTCTATCGCATCTGTGCGATTGACGGGCGGGCGCCCCGCGACGGCAGGGTGATCGAAGAACTGGGGCACTATGACCCGCTGGTCAAGGAAACCGACGCACGCGCGATCCTGGACGGCGAGCGGATCAGTTATTGGCTCAGCGTCGGCGCCCTGCCCTCCGACAAGGTGCGCGTGCTGATTAAAAAGTACGGCACCGACGGGACGCATTTGGAGCAGCAGAAGGCGGCGTTGGAACGTGTCAAGTTGAGCAAGCCCATGGCGCCCCCGCCGCGTGTCGTGCCGCGGCCCAAGCCGGAAGAGCCGGCAGCGCCGGAAGCAACCCCTGCGGAGGCTTCTGCGGAACCATCGGCCGAGGCCGCTCCAGAGGCGACGGAAGGGTAGCGACGGTGCTGGCGACCGCCGGTTTCCGGGCGTGTGGGTTGGCCGTCCGTCCAGCGAATGGGCGGAAGGCCCGGTTTCAGGTCTGGGAGAGCGATGTCGGAAAGCCGCCGCTTGACGGCCGAGAAAGACGGAGACCGAGGGATGCGTTTCGACGTATTGACCTTGTTTCCGGAGATCTTTCCCGGCTACCTGGGCCAAAGCCTGCTCCACAAGGCCATCCAGCGGGGTCTGGTGGAAGTCGTCATCCACGACATTCGCCGTTGGTCGACGGACAAGCACCACAAAGTCGACGACCGGCCGTTTGGCGGGGGACCCGGCATGATCCTGCGGGTCGAACCGGTAGTGGAATGCGTCGAGACCGTCCAGACGCTCTCTGCGCCGCGGGGGCACGTTGTGTTGCTCTCGCCGCAGGGACGCCGGCTGAATCAGACGGTCGTGGAGGAATTGGCCGCCCGACAGCGGTTGATCCTGTTATGTGGACGGTATGAGGGATTCGACCAGCGGGTCGTCGAGATCCTTCAACCGGACGAGATTTCCGTTGGCGATTACGTGCTGAACGGCGGAGAAGTTGCCGCGATGGTGATTATCGACGCCGTGGTGCGGTTGGTGCCAGGAGTGCTAGGCCATCAAGACAGCAATGTGGACGACTCGTTCTCGCGAGGCAACCGGTTGCTGGAATTTGCGCAATACACGCGGCCGCGGGTGTATCGCGGCCACCATGTTCCCGACGTGCTGTTGACGGGCCACCACGCGGAGATCGCCCAGTGGCGGCGGGAACAAAGTTACGAGAGAACCAAGAAGCGGCGTGCGGACCTGCTGGACGAACCAACGGCCCCCGACGCCTAAGAGCCCGGAGAAAGGACGAGTCATGAGCCAGGAAGTCATCAAGTTGGTTGAGCAGGAGCATGTGAAGAAGGACGTGCCTGTCTTTGAGATCGGCGACACGGTGGACGTCCACACCAAGATCCTCGAAGGGAACAAGGAACGCATCCAGATCTTCACCGGCACGGTGATCGCCCGCAACGGCGGCGGCGCCCGCGAGATGTTCACCGTGCGTCGCATCGTGGCTGGCGAAGGCGTGGAGCGGAAGTTTCCTCTGCACTCGCCGCGGATCGACAAGATCGAGGTCAAACGTTCCGGCGTCGTCCGCCGCGCCAAGCTGTATTTCCTGCGTGACCGCGTCGGCAAGGCGGTGCGACTGCGGGAACGCCGCCGGGCGGTCGAGACGCCGTCCGGAAGCGAACCGGCCGCGACGGAAGAGTGAGCCGCTGGGAAGCCTTGCGGCGCGACGGCTGGGGTGCCGACCGAATTCCGTTCCGCGCGGAAGGAAGCGGCGGCGCCGCTCAGGCCGCGCGGCGGGGCGTGCCCGGCGGAAACGCATACAGCCGCGCGTTGCCTGCCTTGTCAACCTCCTGGGCCAGGTTCATCTTTCGCAGGCAGTACGCAATCCGTTGCGCGAACCAGCGTGAAATGCCGCACTGGGCGGCGAGATGGCCGGTGTGGAACGGCGTCGGCAACCCGGTCGGCAACAGTTGGATCAAGTCATCGCCCGACCGGAAGCGATGCACGCGGTGCACCCGCAGCAACTTCTGGTCTTGAATCTGGTGGTCCTTGGCGCGCCAACGCCGGCGTCTGCCGTGTCCGGGATAACGCCACTCTTCGATTTCCACCAGCGGGACTTCCAACGCCAGACGGGCGTGGGGGAACACGCGCGTGAAGTAGACCAGTTCGTGGAAGATGTCCAGCACGGTTCCCTGTTTGGGACTCCGCCGCCGGCCCAGCACTCGCCCGTCCAAGGCGTCTTGGCGAACGATCCACTTGCAACTGACAATCGGCTTGACCACCAGCACGCGGTGTGTCTTCAGCAGCTTGGCCACTTTGTCGCGAATCGCTGCCAGCGAACCGTGCTGGATCTCGACCAACTCGCCGCCGCAGACGACGTCGATCCGGAATCTTCCCAGCGGCGCCTCCAGCTGGGCATCTCCATCGGCGTAGATTTCCTTCAATTGGCGATGGAGCGTCGTTTCCATGACTATTGCGACGGCAACCGCTGAAAGACAATGCTGGTGACGAGACCTCCGCTCCCGGAAGTATCGCCACTGCCGTCGAATCGTGTCCAGAGCAAAACGGACAAAAGCCGGCGCCTCAACACCACGCGCCCGTGTTCGCCGACGCCTTGGGGCGGCGGGCGAATTTGCGGTCCCGGAGGCAGACGTCGTGACAACAGGGGGTGTGGTTAGCCGACGCCCGCGAAGGGATCAGCCACGGGCTTCCAAACGGGTGCGACGGGCGCGCCGTTCTGCGCGCAGCCGCGAGCGACGCTTGATCTCGCTGGGCTTCTCGTAGTATTCTCGACGTCGCATTTCCTTCTTAATGCCGCTTCGTTCCACCAATTTGCGGAAGCGGCGAACGGCCTCCTGAATGGATTCCTTGTCACGAACCATCAACTTGACCATTAGTCCTCCTCAACAAAACGATCGCAACACAACACGGGAAACCGGTGCAACGGACGAATCGCTAATGTCGTAAGTCAAATAAGATACACAAGATTCGCCCCGGTTGTCCAGGGTCCCACCCTCACAAAAAAATCCGCCATGCCTCTGGCGGCTAATTGGCTTTCATGGCAAGATTGTGCCCGGGGCGGAGCGCCGCAGCACGCTCGGCAAGCACCGTTCGAGAAACAACGGCTCGTTTTCTCCGGGACGCAAGCTTCCAGCCTGCCGGAAATCGGGGCCTGGCAAGCCAGACGCTTATGCCACTTGTTCCTCGAGCGTTGCGGAGCCTTTCTCCAAGGCTAAGTCGTCAAGAATCGGTGAAAAATCAATGACACGGACTGTCGCTATCGTTTTGGCTGCCGGCAAGGGCGTGCGGATGCAATCGGAGCGTCCCAAGGTGTTGTGCGAGGCGCTGGGGCGACCCTTGGTCGACTATGTCCTGGACGCTATTTTTGAAGCCGGCATCGAACGGGCCCTGCTCGTGGTGGGGTTCCGCTCCGAATTGGTGCGGCAGACGCTTGCGGGGAGGAAGAACGTCGAATTCGTTGAACAATCCGCGCAGCGAGGCACCGGCCACGCGGTGATGATGTGCCGCGATCAACTGGCTGGCCATGATGGTCCCGTGCTGGTGCTGGCTGGCGATTCGCCACTGGTCCAAAGTCGCTCCCTCAAAAGGCTTTTGGACGAATATCAGAGCCGCCGTCCGGCCTGCATTTTGGGCACGCTGCACAAACCGAATCCAGCCGGGTTGGGACGCATCTTGCGCGATGACTTCGGCGGTTTTTTGGGGATTGTGGAAGAGAAGGATGCCAGTCCGGAGCAGCGGCTGATCACCGAGGTGAACATGAGCACCTACGTGTTCGACGGCCGCGAGTTGCTTTACGCCCTGGGCCAGTTGAGGGACGGCAACCGCCAGAGGGAGTTCTATTTAACGGACTGTCCTGGTATCCTCCGAGCAGAAGCCAAGGACGTTCTTGCCTTGCCGGTGTTGCAGCCTTGCGAGGCGCTGAGTGTAAATACGTCCGAGGAATTGCGAATCGTCGAAGTCGAAATGCGAAAGCTGGGATATCCATGCATGAACTGAAGATCTTTAGCGGACGAGCCAATCCCAATCTCGCCAAGGGAATTTGCGAGCATTTGAACATTCCCTTGGGCCGGATCACCCTGACGAGCTTTCCGGACACAGAAACGTCCTGCAAGATCGACGAGGACGTCCGCGGCCGCGATGTTTTTCTGGTCCAGCCGACCTGCCAGCCGGTCAACGACAATCTGATCGAGTTATTGATCATGATTGACAGCTGCAAGCGTGCCAGCGCGGCGCGGGTGACCGCCGTAATCCCTTATTTCGGCTACGCCCGGCAGGACCGCAAGGACGAAGGCCGCGTGCCGATTACTGCCAAGTTGGTGGCGAACTTGATCGAAGGAGCCGGGGCCGACCGCGTGTTGACCATGGACCTGCACGCAGCACAGATTCAAGGTTTCTTCGATGTCCCGGTGGACCATCTGAACGCAGCCCCCGTGCTGGATCGATACTTTAGCGAGATGCAGCTGGGGCAAGACGAAATCGTCGTCGTCAGCCCGGACGAGGGCAGCATCAAGCGGGCCATCAGCCACTCGAAGCATCTGGGCGGCACGGTAGCGATCATCGACAAACGACGTTCCAGCGCGACCGAAACCAAGCAGGAGAACATTATCGGGGGACCGATCGCGGGCCGGGTAGCCCTGATTTTTGACGACCTGATCAGTACGGCGGGGTCGATTTGCGGTGCCGCACGGCTAGTTCGCGCCGCCGGGGCCCGAGAGATTTTTGTCGCCGCCTCGCACGGGATCTTCTGTGGCGATGCGATCCAGAAGATCCAGGCCTCGCCGATTTCCACCGTCTTAGTAAGCGATAGCATTCCCCTGAATAAGCAGAATCTGGGGGACAGGATCAAGGTCATCTCGGTCGCGCCCTTGTTGGCCGAGGCGATCAAACGAATTCACCAGAATCAGTCGATCAGTGCGATGTTCAAGGAAAAACAGCCGGGCTAGCACGTCATTGCTGCGCGGTTCGTCGACAGGGCGGAACGCTAAGCCGTTCCGTGCTGGGGATTTAGCAGCGGCGGGCCGCGGGATTCGACGGGCCGGGCAGGTCCTCCGCTGCAACTTGTCGCTCTTGCCCCAACCGCAAATTCGGTCTAACATCTCTAGCAGCCTGTGGAAAAAAGAGGGACAGGCACCTCGCGGTGGCCGTTCTTCCTTGGGTTTCTCCAGCACAGCTCGGAGCCAGTTCCCTTGGTTCACCGGACTGCCAGGCTGCTCGACTTTGACGACTTGGGGACGGTCGGGCTTGTCGCCGTCATTTCGAAGGGGTTTACCAGCTGATGTCCATGAAATTTTCCGCTTGGTGGTGTCCGCGACCTGCAATTCTGACTTTGGTATCCGGATTAGGCTTGTCGCTGGTTCTCTCGTCTGCCTCGTCAGCCGACTTGGTCAAGCCGCGTCCTAATGATCGCCATGTCACCAGCGTCGTGACGACGCTGATTCGCCGCGAGCATCTGTCCAAGCATCCGCTGGACAATGAAATCTCGGAGCGTGGCCTGAAGGCCTTTCTCGAATCGCTGGATCCGATGAAGATGTACTTCATGAAGTCCGACGCCGACGAATTCATGAAGCGGCAGGACGACCTGGACGACATGCTGATGGACAAGGACATCAGCTTCGCGTATGCGGTCTTCGAGCGTTTCCTGGCTCGCGTGGACGAGCGGGTCAAGTTGGTCAATGAGTTGCTGGCCCAAGAGTTTGACTTTGCCGCGGACGAATCCCTCCTCACCGATCCGCAGCAGATTCCGTACGCTGGCGACGTTCGGGAGATCGGGGATCGCTGGCGCCGCCGCATCAAGTACGATCTGTTGGTCTTGAAGGGCGACAAGACGGAAGGGGATGAGGCCCGAGAGAAGCTGCGCCGCCGGTACCAGAGTTTCGCCAAGCGGATGCACCAGACTGACGCGGACGAACTGTTGGAGATGTTTCTCACCTCGATCACCACCAGCTACGATCCGCACACGTCGTACATGTCGCCCAGTTCCGTGGAGAACTTCCGCATTCTGATGCGGCTGAACCTGGAGGGCATCGGAGCGGCGCTGCAGATGGTCGACGGCTATACCGTTGTCTCCAAGATCATCCCCGGCGGCGCTGCCGACAAGCAGGGCAAGCTGAAGCCCGAGGACCGGATCGTCAGCGTCAGCAATGACAAGGGCGAGATGGTCGATGTCATCGACATGAAGTTGAACGACGTGGTGGGCATGATTCGCGGCAAAGCGGGCACGGTCGTGACACTGGGCGTAATCCCTGCCGACAGCAACGAGAAGAGGGTCTACAGCATCACGCGGGCCACGATCGAGTTGAAGGACAGCGAAGCCCGGCAGGAGATCATCCGGGAGGGCACGAAGGCCGATGGAACACCCCTGCAAATCGGAGTCATCGACCTGCCCAGTTTCTACATGGACATGGAGGGCGCGCGAAACGGCAACGACGTCTACAAGAGCACCACGCGCGACGTGCGCAAGATCTTGGACGAGTTCACGGCCAAAGGCGTCGATGTCGTGGTGCTGGATCTGCGCCGCAATGGCGGTGGCAGCCTGCCCGAAGCCATCAACCTGACGGGCCTGTTCATCGACCAGGGCCCGGTGGTGCAGGTCAAGGACTCGGGCGGTGACGTGCAGATCCTGCCTGACGATGATCCGGGCGCGGCCTGGAAGGGTCCGCTGGTAGTCTTGACTAGCAAGTTCAGCGCCAGCGCAAGCGAGATTCTGGCCGGCGCCATTCAGGATTATCGCCGGGGCATTATCGTCGGCGACTCGTCGACCCACGGCAAGGGAACCGTGCAAAGCCTGATGGAGTTGGGTCAGCAACTGTTCCGCATTCCCAACCCGCCCAATCTCGGCGCCCTGAAGCTCACCATGCAGCAGTTCTATCGTCCCAATGGGGACAGCACGCAGAAACGCGGCGTGTTGGCCGACATCCGCCTGCCGTCCATCAGCGATCACATGGACGTCAGTGAAGGGGACTTGGACTACGCCCTGGAATTCGACCAGGTAAGGCCTGCGCGATACGCAGCCTACAACCTGGTCGACCCGAAGATCACTCAGTCGCTCGGGGCGGCTTCCCAGAACCGTATCTTGCAGTCCGAGGATTTCCGGAAACTGCTCCGCCGCATCGATCGCTACAAGGAGCAGAAGGCCAAGAAACGCGTCACGCTGAATGAACGGGATTTCTTCGCCGAACGGGCTGAACTCGACGCCGAAAAGGAGGACGAGAAGCAGTTGGAGGATCAGGCCATTCCGAGCGAGGAAGTGGTCAAACGCGATTATTACATGAACGAGGTCCTAGCGATCGCGGCCGACTACGCCCGGTTGCTGGAACATAACCGGATCGCCTGGTCGCGCTAACCGCCTGCGAAAAGAAGCAACCGGGCTCCGCGATGTGTTGGAGCAACTCCAGGAACAGCACGCGGCGGAGCGGGACGCCTGACAAGCCCGGCCTTGGGAACAGGTCGGGTCTGCTCCGCCGAGGCGTTTTTTCGCGGCCAGACGACCCGTCACACAAACCGGCGGGCCTGATCGGCAACCGGCGGGCCTGATCGGCAACCGGCGGGCAGACCGCGGGCTTCATACGTCCGGCCGTTGCTCTCGCCGCGATGCGAATTCTGGATTGCCAACTCATACAACCGCTGGCCCCAAGCCGTGGGGTAACTGCCCGTGATGCACGCCTGGCACAGTTGATCGCCCTGGAACCCGATCGCCCGCGCGATCGCCTCGACCGGCAAATACCGGAGGGAATCCGCCCCCAAGTCGGCGGCCATCCGCTGCAGCACATCCTCCGACAAGTGGCCCTCGTTCACGTACTTGGGCGCAAACAATTCGCCGATGGTCGACATGTCGATTCCGTAAAAACACGGGGCGATGATCGGCGGGCAAGCGACGCGGACATGGATTTCGCGAGCACCGCCGACAGTGCGGATGCGGTCTAGCAGCACGCGCATGGTTGTCGAACGGACGATGGAGTCTTCGACCAGGAACACCCGCCGGCCGTGCAGGACTTCGCGGAGAGGCGTGTACTTCGTCTCCGCCTTCTTTCGGCGTCCCTGGCCGCCCTCAATAAACGTACGGCCGGCATAACGATTGCGAATCAAGCCTTCCATCGCTTGGACGCCGAGTTCGAACGCCATCGAGTCGGCCGCCGCTTTGCTCGTGTCGGGAACCGGAACCACGATGGTTTCCTTATCCAGTGGCACGTTGCCGTGCTTTAATTCCAGCCGCGCCAGTTCCGCGCCCAAGGCGGTGCGTGAGACGTACACGCTGCGGTCATCGAGCGTGCTGGCCACGTTGGCGAAATAAACCCACTCGAAGAAACAGTGGGCCCGCCGGGCGTGGCTGCAGAAGCTTTTGATCGTCAAGCGGCCGTCGGCGGTAATTGTGATCGCCTGGCCGGGCAGCAGCGACTGGATGCTTTCGGGCTGAAAGCCCAGGTTCAACAAAGCCACGCTTTCGCTGGCGGCGGCGAACAGGGGTCCCTCTTTCGCATAGACCAGCGGCTTGATGCCGAGCGGATCGCGGGCCAGCAGCATGTCGCCTTGAGCGTTCAGAAAGGCCAGGCTGTAAGCCCCGTCCAGACGGCAGCTGACGTTCTGCATCAGTTCCGACAGCGACGGCCGAAGATCGCCTGACAACTCGCGGCTTAGTTCGTGCATCAGGATTTCGGTGTCGGTCTCGCGGGCCAGGTGGTGATCTGTGTCGCTGAGCAGACGTTCCCGCAGGTCCTGATAATTGGCCAGTTGCCCGTTGAACGCAAAACTAAACCACTTGTACTTGATCAGGTGGTGCCGCTCGAACGGCTGCGCGTAACTCCGGTCGTCCGCGCCGCAGGTCGCATAACGCACGTGTCCGATCGCGGCGCGGCCCGCATATTCCCGCATCACGGTTTCGCAGTCCGTACGGTGCGCCAGTCGGAACACCTCGGTGACCGAGCCCACATCCTTGTACGTGTCGATCAGCTGGTCCCGATGCGGGTTGTAGGTGGTCATTCCGGCTGCCAATTGACCGCGATTCTGGATATCCAGCAACATCCGCGGAACCAGACGCGAAACCTGCTCGGGCCCCTGTTCCGGACACAGCGGGCTGATCTCCTCGCCAGGCAGGTGGTAAATGGCGACGATCCCGCATTCGTGGTGCAACTCGCTCATCGAGAACGGTGACTCCCTGTGGATCAACCTGGAGGAGGGCGACGGCCTGTCGCGCGGCGCGGCACGGTCCGACCTGTTTCGTGGGGGCCGGGACACCGACTGTCCGCCTTTGGCTCCGCCGAAACCGGGGCCATTGTATGGCCCGCGCGTGCTCTTCACAACACAGCCGGGAACCCACTTGGGAAACACGCCGCAGAAGTGCAAGGCGGGCAACTGCTTGGAGCGACAAGGCCGTCCGTTGCTGTGCCGGCTGGCCAGGGTGGGGGAACGCGGGAATAATAAAGGCGAGTGAGCAGCCCGCGGCGAGTTCTCGTCCGGGCGCTTCGCTCGCCCGACACGATCCTGCGGTTGTTTCCATTCCTTCGGACGGAGGCTCGTCCGTGCAACACGCCTATCGTCTTGCCGCTGATGCCGTGTTGGCATTCCATGTTTCCTACGTGGCCTTTGTGATTTTGGGCTTCTTGCTCACCGTAACCGGCATCCTGGCCCGCTGGCAATGGATCAGGAATTTCTGGTTCCGCAGTCTGCATTTGGGGGCGATTCTGCTGGTCGTGGCCGAGTCGCTGCTGGGCGTCATCTGCCCGTTGACCACCTGGGAAAGCAAACTGCGTACGCTGGCTGGCCAGGCCGCCTACCGCGGCGATTTCATCGCTCAGTGGCTGCACGACCTGCTGTTCATCGATGCCAAACCTTGGGTTTTCACGGTGTGCTATACCTTGTTCGGATTGGCGGTTTTGGCGACCTTTGTGCTGGCGCCGCCGCGCCGGCCGAAATCCGCATCCGCGGCAAGATAGGGCGGGACGTGCCCGACGCAGTTCTGGAGCCCCGTCAAGATGGGCAGTTTTGTCATGCCGCGTTGGTTGACGAAGGCCACGCCTCATGGTACTGTCTTAACGTTCTTTTACTGCTTCTCCCCCGACTGCCTCGAACGATTGCGGAGTCAGGAAGACCTTGACGCAAGCTGCCCCCACCCCATTGGCCACGCGATTCGAAGACCTCGGCCTCTCACCAGTCATGCTGGATTCCCTGAGGCAGGCGCGTTACGACGCGCCGACCCCCATCCAGGCTGGCTTCATTCCTTTGGCCTTGAAAGGCCTTGACGTCAGCGGGCAGGCGCGGACTGGCACGGGCAAGACCGCAGCCTTTTTGATTCCGATTTTGGAGCGGCTGAAGCCCAGCCGCGAAGTGGCGGGACCGCAGGCGCTGATCCTGACCCCGACCCGAGAACTGGCGGTCCAGGTTCGCGACGAGGCCGACAAGTTGACGTATGGCCGCAAGGTGCATTGCGTCGCCGTGTACGGCGGCAAACCGATCCGGGGCCAGATCGAAAAGCTGGAGCGCGGCGCTCAGATTATTGTCGGCACGCCGGGCCGCGTGCTGGATCACATGTCGCGAGGCACGCTCAAATGGGACGACTTGTGGTGTGTGGTGCTGGATGAGGCCGACCGCATGTTGGACATCGGCTTCCGTCCGGACATCGAGAAGATCCTCCGCCGCTGTCCCCAGGAGCGGCAGACGTTTTTGCTGAGCGCCACCGTGCCGTCCGCCATCCTGCACTTGGCCCGCCGCTATATGCGCGATCCCCAGTCGCTGGACTTCTCGCCGCAGAATCTGGCGGTCGAGACGATTGATCAGTACTACTTCACGGTCGAGCACGACCGGAAGTTTGAATTGCTGGTGCGGCTCTTGATTCGCGAAAAGCCGCGGCAGGCGATCGTCTTTTGCCGCACCAAGCGGGGCACGGAGCGGCTGTATCAGCGGCTGAGCAAGCTGACGACCAAAGTGGAGTGCATTCACGGCGACATGCAACAATCGTCGCGTGACCGAGTCATGGGCTTGCTCCGCGGCGGCAAGTTGCGGTTGTTAATCGCCACCGACGTCGTGGGGCGCGGCATCGACGTGACCGGCATTTCGCACATCATCAACTTCGACATCCCCCAGTTCTGCGACGACTACGTCCACCGGGTCGGCCGCACCGGCCGCATGGGCCGCGAGGGCGTGGCCTATACGTTTGTCGAACCGGACCAGGGTTTCGAGTTGACACGGATCGAACAACGGATCAACCAGTTGTTGAAACGCGACGAGATCCGCGGCTTGGAAGCGACCTCGCCGCAAGTCAAAGAAGCGCCGGAGGACGAGAAGCCGGTCGAAGCCGAGAAACGCAAGCCGCCACCGTTCGGCCCGCGCCGGCCCCGCGTCCGCCGCGGACTGTAGCGGTGCGCATCTCATGCCCGACACGCGTCGACATCGTGGACCGCATCCGGAGGACGTCGGGTTGTTTGCGCCCTCCGCCTGGCCGGCGCTGCAGGCCGCCGTAGCCGACTTGTCCTGGCTCCTCTCCCGCGGCTACGCGGAGCACTCGGCACTGAAACTGGTCGGCGACCGTCTTCAGTTGACCGCACGACAGCGGATGGCCGTCATGCGCTCGACCTGTTCGGATCAGGCCCGGCAGTGCCGCGACCAGACCCGCGTGCCGACGGAGCGGCTGGCCGGTGAGCGTCTGGACATCGATGGTTTCAACGTGCTGACGACCGTCGAAGCCGCCTTGGCTGGCGGCGTGATCCTGGCTGGCCGGGACGGCTGTTATCGCGATCTGGCCAGCATGCACGGCAGTTATCGCAACGTGGACGAGACCGAACCGGCCTTGAGCTTGATCGGCGAGGCCCTGAACGGATTCCGCCCCGCCCAGTGCTGCTGGTATCTGGACCGTCCGGTGTCCAACAGCGGCCGCTTGCGAACGCGGCTCCAGCGGCTGGCTGCTGAGCGGGGTTGGCCCTGGCAGGTCGAACTGGCCTCCGACGTCGACTCGGTTCTATCCGCTTCCCCGCACATTATCGCCACCGCCGATTCGGTGATTCTGGACCGCTGTCGGCGCTGGTTCAATCTGGCCCGTGAAGTTGTCTCGCGCCGCCTGCCGCTGACGGCCGTTGTCGGCCTTGATCCGCAAGGAAGCGGCGGATGCCCCGAAGCGGGCTGAGCGTTCTTCTGGTTCGCGCAAGCCCTCATCGACTTGTCGGGCGGACTGTGGCAAAATGACGTGTGCGGTCAACGCGCGATGCGGCTCCACAGACACTTGAGAAACCGAATCGGCAAACCATGACGGCAGCCTACCTCATCGTGGAAAACGGTCCGCTGGCGGGCAAACGTGTCGAACTGACGGAGCGCACGATCCGGCTCGGCAGCAGGGACGCCGATTTCGTTGTCGACGACAGGCACGTCAGCCGGCGGCATGCGGAGATCACTTGGGAAGGCGGCGACCACTATGTCGCCGACTTGGGCAGCAGGAACGGCACCCTGCTGAACGGCCGCAAACTGCAAGCCGGCCAGGCGATCCGGCTGTGCGATGGCGATCGCATCACCCTCGCCAGGGTCCGCGATCTCCGCTTTCACAGTTCCGCCAGCGATTCTCCGTCGCCCGTCCCGATCCTGGTCGACGAGGCCGCGGAGGCCAAGTCCAGTTCGACGGTCCAATCCAAGGTGGAGGTGAATTTCAATTCGGCGGCGATGTCCGCGGCAGTGGGTGCCGAGGTCAAACTGCGAGTCCTGTTCGACATCACGCGGGAATTGGGCCGGACGCTGACCCTGGACACGGTCCTGCCCAAGGTGCTCGAAGGGCTGTTCAAGGTCTTTCCCCAGGCAGACCGCGGCTTTGTCGTCCTGGCCGACGAACGCGGCGGCCTGGTTCCACGCTGGACCAGGGCCCGCAACCCCGGCGAGGACTCCATTCGCATCAGCCAGACGATCGTCCGCCGCGTGCTCGAGTCCAAGCATGCGGAACTCTTGAAAGATTTTCCCCGCGACGCCTCGGACAGCCTCCGCGGCATTCGCGCCGCCGTCTGCGCGCCGCTGTTGGATTCAGGCGGCGACGCAATCGGCGTCATTCAACTGGACACGCTCAATCAGCGAAAGACCTTTCTGCAGGAAGACTTGGAACTGCTCGCCTGCGTCGCGATCCAGGCCGGCATGACCATCGAGAACGCCCAGTTTCACGAATGGGCGATGCGGCGCAAGGAACTCGAACTCGACTTGGAACTGGCCAACGAGGTGCAGCAGGCGTTTCTGCCCAAGTCGCCGCCGAGCATCGCCGGCTACGACTTCTACGCCTACTATCGCCCCGCGGTCCTGGTGGGCGGCGACTACTACGACTATGTCGAACTCCCCGACGGCCGCACCGCCATCATCGTCGCGGACGTGGCCGGCAAACGCCTCGCGGCGGCGATGGTGATGGCCCGGGTTTCGGCCGAAGCCAAGTTCTGTCTGGCGGCTGAGGGCCGGCCCGGCGCCGCCCTGAACAAGCTGAACGACCGCTTGTGCGGGCTGGAGGTCGACCGCTTCGTCACCATGGTGCTGCTGGTCCTCGATCCCCGCACACACCGCGTCACGATCGTCAACGCGGGACACATGCCGCCGCTGTGGCGGCGGTTCGACGGGAGCGTGGAGAAACTCGGCGCGGCCCTGTCCGGCATCGCCTTGGGGATCATCCCACAGCAGCAATACCGGGAAACCACCATCACGCTCGCGCCCGGAGAATCGCTCACGCTGTACACCGACGGAGTCACAGACGCCAGGGACGCCGATGGCCGGGACTACCAATCGCATCGCGTCCTCGGCCACGTGCAAGCGGGCGGTGGAGTCCAGGATTTGGGGCAAGCCATCATCGACGACGTGGACCACTTCATGGGCGACCACCCGCAAGCGGACGACATCTGTCTGGTTTGCCTGGGTAGACGGGTTCCGTGGAAAGAGATCTGAGCGAGTGTTGTTCAGCAGGGAAGGAATCGTTGCATGTCGAAGAAAAAACGTCCGCCGGACGAACCATCGGGCCGCCGAGGTGGGAAACGCCCCGTTCGAGGCTCTGCTCCTGGGCAAGGACTGCCGTTGCCGCACCCCTTCGCGATGGAAGGGTTGTTGCGCGATGCCTTGCGCCAGTCGGGCATGCTGGAGGAGGCGGGGGCGCCGGCGGCGGAAGCATGGCGCCTCGTCGAGCAGGCGTATTGCGCACAGGACAGAAAGAGGCAGCGGCAACTCGCCCAGCACGCCCTGGAGATCGATCCGGACTGCGCTGAGGCCTACGTGTGCCTGGCGGAAACGGCGTCTCGGGCCGAAGAGGCACTGTCGGCATGGGAACAAGGCGTCGCCGTCGCGACACGAGCGCTGGGCGGTGCGGAATCCATGGACCGATACGCCGGCCACTTCTGGGGTCGACTGGAGACTCGACCCTACATGCGTGCTCGGTTGGGGCTGGCCCAATGCTTGTGGACCCTTCGCCGCCAGGAGGAAGCGGTCGCTCACTGCCGAGAACTGCTGCGGCTGAATCCGAACGACAATCAGGGCGTACGTTACGTCTTGAGTTCTTACTTGTGCGAGTTGGGGCGAGACGACCAATGGCAGCAGTTGCTGGACGAGTACCCGGACGACGCTTCTGCGGAATGGCACTTCGGTCGAGCGCTGTTGGCCTATCGCCGCCTGGGCGACACGGATGCTTCCCGCGCAGTGCTGCAGGCGGCGCACGCGGCCAACCCCTACGTCGTCGAGTACCTGGTGGGAAATCGGCCGCTGGACACGCAGTCGCCTCCGTATTTCGCGCTGGGAGAAGACAGCGAAGCCTGCAGCTATGTTGGGGCCTTCTTGTCCGGTTGGCGTGGGACTCCCGGAGCGGCCGCTTGGCTGCGGAGAACCCTGCAGACGGCCATGCCTACAAGCCAGCGCGAACCGCCGCGTGCGTCTTGGAGCTTTTTGAAAGGCAGCGTCGGCGACCTGCCGCTGGCCACAGGCGAAGTCTGGCAGGTTGACGTCCGCCGGATGCCGTTGGGATCCGGCGACCGGGATGCGACACCGACACGGATTCTGGCCGTTACGAACGCCGACCAGGGGGAGATCATCCTGCTGCAGCCCTGGGAACCGGAGGCCCCTCCCAAGCCACGCGACATCCTGATCGCGGTCGTGACGGCGATGCGCAACCTCCCGTCAGGCGAGCCGCGCCGTCCGGAAGCAATCCAGGTGCTGCAGAAGACCTATCGCCGGTCGTGGACTCCCAAACTGGCGGAACTCTCTGTGCGATGCGAACTGATCGACGACTGTGAGTTTCTCGACACAATCATGGATCGCCTGGCGGAAAGGGAGGCGTCCTGCCCGTTGTCGGAGCACGAACAGCAGCGCCGGACGGAAAGCGTCGCCGACTTGCCTCAGGAAAGCGACGAAGTGTGGCAGGTCGCCGCGCGAAAGCTGGCCACCTGGATCATTGACCAGGGAGAACCGCAACGCCCCTGGGCGACGCTGGTGGCCAGCCTGGACACCGGGTGTATTCTGGGGCAGAAAGTCAGCCTGGAACCGCCGACTGCCGAGATGCTGTGGGAAACGGTTCTGGCGGCGATGGTCTCGCCGGCCGCCGGACCGCCGCATCTGCCCGGCGCCATCGAGGTGCACTCCGAACCGTGGCGCGACGCCCTGCTGCCGCACCTGACGCCCTTGGGTGTCGCGTGCCAAGCCTGCAGCCAACTCGAACGCATGGACGCGCTCCTGGACGACTTGTCAAACCATTTGAGCAGCGGCCCGCAACTGGCGGCGATGATCGACACGCCAGGCGTCACCCTCCGCCACGTCGGCGGCTTGTTTGCCGCCGCGGCCGAGTTCTATCGTGAGAAGCCCTGGCGGAGCGTGCCGGGCGACGTAGCGATCGAGGTCCGTTGCGACAAGTTCCAAACGTCCCGCTGGCACGCCGTGGTGATGGGCCAATCCGGGATGACGTTCGGACTGGCCATGTACGAGGACTGGGAGGTGCTGCAGGCTCTGCTCCGCGAAGCCCCGGATGCGGACCGCCGCAACTCGGCCTTGTCCCTGATGTACAGCGAGGCCTTCGAAATCGCTGTCCGCGACCTGGACGCGGCCGAGCGCGAAGACTGGGCGGTGGCGAGTCCCGAAGCTTACCCGCTGGTGATGCGAGTCAACCCCGGCATGGCCGTCCGGCCGCCGCTGGCCTGGGAACTGGAACTGCTCGAAGGCTGCCTCCGCGCTGTCCCGCTGTTCCTGAGACAAGCCCAACGGACGCCCGCCCGGTTGACCGTGCCGATTTCGTCCGGCGAACTGACGTTGGATCTGAGACGGACAGATTGACGCCGGCGACGCACGAGAAGCGGCCGCCACCAAAGCGAGTTGGGGCTCCGGCCCGATCGAACCAGAGGCCCAGCCTGACCAAAGGCACGCCCCGCCCGCCCGTCGTACGACCTGAAGACGCTACGGCGATTCGGCCGCCTTGGTCTCCAAACGCGGCAGGGTTTGCTTCAGACGCTGGAAGCCTTGCACGGTCACCTTGGTGCCGCCAACGTCGAGTGTTTCCAGGTTCTTCAGGCCGCTCAGACGCTCCAGGCCGGCGTCGGTGATGGCGGTCTGGCCGATCCAGAGTTCGCGGAGTTGCGACAGTGACGCCAGGTCCGCCAACCCGGCGTCCGTCATCCGGGTGCCCGTCAGGTCGAGGATCTCCAGTTCACGAAATCCGGCGATCGTCTTCAACGCGGCGTCGGTGACGCGGGTATGCTCGGCGATCAGATGAAGCAAATGCCGGGCCGGCCTCAGATGAGCCAGACCCGCGTCCCCCACGTCGGTATAAGCCACGTCGAGCCACTCCAGTTGCGTCAAGCTGGCGGCGTGCTGCAGGCCGTCGTCGGTGATTGCCGTCCGCCCAAGAGACAGGTTTCGCGTCTCTGGCGTCAAGGGCAGGCAAGCCAGATCGTTGTCGGTCACGTTCAGAAACTCCCGGTACTGCCGGTCCAGATCGGCCAGCGGCACCTCGCAAAGCTTCCCCAGCGTATGCGCCTCGTCGCGGCCCTGATAGACGGCTTGCAGATAGTCCGCCAACAACCGCCGGTACCGGCCGCGGTCGTAGTCCATCAGAAACGCGCCCAGTCCGGCGGCCTGGCTGTACAGCAACCGGATGTCCTCGTGTTGCTGAAGCGCCTGGCGTCCCAGGGCGGCGAGTTGTTCCAGGGGCAAATAAAACCCCTGGTTCAATGTCCGATAGCGCGCGTATTGCAGTCGGTTCGCGTCGATGCCGCCAAGCGTCCAGTAGCCGTCTCGCTTTCGCAGGGATTCCATGTACAGCGCGACGCCCTCGACGATCCAGGCGTTGGCCCGCAAGGAGACGCCCGGCGGGACACGTCCCGTTTCGGAAAACAGCTGGTGGGTCACTTCATGAAAGCAGGTGTCGTCGCCGGGTTCGTCGGCAACATAGAAGTAGGCGGTCTTCGCCGTCTCCAGATAAATGCCTACCGAAAGTTCGATCTGCGGCTCCAACCGCTTGAGCTGGGCCAGGTACTTGTCGCGGTTGCGGAACAACACGACGCGATGGCGATTGCTGCTGCGGTCCGCCGGGACCAGACCCTCAAACCGTCGCGCCAGGACGGACGCGCTGCTCCAGTACTCGAAGAACACCTGCCGCCAAACGTCATGCAGTCCCTCGAACTTCTCGGCCAACTGCCGGCCCGCGTCCGGGCTGTGATCGGTGGTGACGCGAAAATGCTCCGATTCGATCGTCCAGTGCCGACCGGCGTCGAAGCCCAACTCCGGATTGGCGACGATCATCTGGCGAGTCCGGATCAACGACCCCGGTTTCCGCCAGCGGCCATTGACCAGCCGATAACCGAGCATTCCGCGAACCCGTTCGTGGTCCGGATCGGCGTACAGCACCTCGTGCAACAACTGAAACGCGCGGCTGGCGCGACCGGCGTCCAGTTCGCTGCGGGCCAGCCGGAACAACGCCTCCGCGTGCTCGCGGCGGTAGACGCTGAACTTGGCGTACCACTGCTGTACGATTTGGGGGGCATCGGCAGGCGGTTTGGCCGGTTCCGTTTCCGGCGGCGAGAAAAGGTACTGGCGCCGCGGGTCGCGCGAAATCACGGCTTGGCGAGTTGCCCTGGCCGCGTCGTCCAGGTTCAATGCGTCGCAGCGGTCGGCTAATCCGGACAGCCGCGCGGCGTAGGCCGCGTCCCATGCGTCGCGGCGCGTCCAGTAATCGTCGCTGCCCGTATCGGCCGCCCCAAGCGGGGCCATGCCCGCGGCGAATACCAGGACAAACGCCAGACTCAGCGCCCCACAGCAGGCCTGTACCGCGCCGCCTTGCTGGCGGACGGCGCGCCGAGCGGACTTGCCGCGAACGGAACGGCGCGGCGGCACGCGGAGGGATGAACGGAGGCTTAAGCGACTTGTCACGACCATCTCTTGGTTGCTGTCCGGGATCGAGGCCCGCCCCAAAACGCGTTCGGATCAGGGCCGGCCTGTTGCCGAGCGCCGTCTCCGAGGACTTTCTCTGGACGGCATCCGGCCGCTCGCCGTTTTGGGCCAGTCGCCGGAGCCGAGACCGGCAGGGCCGGGCAAGCCGATCACGTGCAATCGTCCTCGGCGGCTGACGGAACGGCGCAATCTGAAGCGGCTCCCTTCTTTCACTATGATACGTGACACCCGGAACGACGCCAAGAAGTCCTGATCCCGGCGCTGCCTTCGCGGCGCTGCCTTCGCGACGCTGCAACAACGCCTGAAACACTTGTTCGTATCTTCCCGGCGTCCCTCGTCACGCTCCGGGGCGTCTGTGGAACCAGGCGGACAGTCCGCCGCCGGTCTTGGCCGCCTGTTGTTCGGCGCGGGCGGTCGCGGCTTCCTCCAGGACTTGGCGCACCTGCTGCGGCAAGGCGGCAATCGCATCGGTCACGGCGGCGGCCCGGCTCAGGGACTGCGTGAGGTGTTCGATGTCGGGGCGAGCCGCGGCAAAGTCGCGGATTGCGGCGACGGCGCCTTCCAAGGACTGGAAGGTTTGATCGAGTTGCACCAGCCGCTGGGTGACGGGGTCCAGGCCGTGAGCCAGAAAGCCTGCCAGCTGTTTGGTGGAATCCGCGAAGCCGGCGGCCGCCTGGTGCAGCGCCCGCTGTGACGGGAGCATTTCGCCGGTAAAAGACTGCTGCAGCGCCGCCGACGTGTTGGCCAAGCCGTTGACCGCCGAACGCAGCGTCTCTTGAGCCGCGTGCAGGTCCTCGCTCAGCCTCGCTTGCAGCCGCACCAAGCCGTGGACGACGCCTTCGCCCTCGGCCAGGAAGGCCGTGGACCGCTGCAGTTCGAGCGTGGCGGCGGTCAGTTTCCCGGTCGTGTCCTGATGCGCGTCGGCCGCCGGCACGAATTGATGCTGGACGGCGTCGGAGAACGTCGTGGCCGAATTCGCAAAGGCCGCGATTGCCTGGCCGGCTTCCGGCGCCAGCGAAGCGATCCGTTCGATCGATTCAAGCACCTCCTGGTGCAGGCCGTCGATCCGCTCCAGCAGGCCTTCGGCACGCCCGTTGAACTGCGAGATCGCCGCCAGAAAGGCTTCGTGAGCCGGCAAGACCTGCTTCTGCAGCGAGCGGTTCAGGACCTTGAAGGCATTCGCGTGGGCGTTCACGGTGTCCTGCAGATCGCCGCTGCTGACCCGCAACTGCAGCGTGCTCTCGTTGATTCGAGCCACGGATTCGGCCAGGGTTTCGATCGATGCGTGATGGGTCTTGGCGGCCTCTGCAAATCGCCCCTCGACGGCCGTACGGAACGCTTCTACCGCGCTGTCCATGCCCGTCATGGCCCGTTGCCCGACAGGGATCAGGGCATCCAGCGTGTCTGCGGCGTATTCGATGCCGGCCGTCAATTCTGCCAACTTTCCGGGCAACTCGCGCAGTTGGCTGTGGAAGCCCGCGTGCGTCTCTTGAAACTCGCGAGCCGCCAGCCGAATCGTCTCGATGCCCTCGCGCAACGAGCGGATATTTTCCTGCTCGTGGTCGGCGGCCTCGCTGACCGTCTTTGCCATTTTCTCCATGGCCTGGATGGCCTTGACGGTCGCCGCCTGAGTATCCAGCCCCACGTTGCTCCAGATGGCCGCATCGAACCAGACGCGGGCCGCGTAGCGGACTCGCTCGACCTCGTTGCCCACGAAATGCAGCAGCCACTGGTTGATGAACGCCAACACGGCCCCGGTGCCAACGCCAGCCACCAGCGGCGCAACGGTCAACAGCAACTCGCCCAGATTCTGCTCGCCCGTGTGCGAAAAGTCGATCAGCATGAACCCCAACACGGTGATGATCACGCCCAGCAGCGGCGCCATCACCCCGGCTCGCTGCAACAACAGGTAATGGGTGTTGCTGGCGATCTGCGTGTCGAGTTCCTTCAGCACGTCGTCGCGCGTATAGCTGCCCGGCGTTCTTGTCCTGCGTGGAAAGTTGACATCGACCCACTTGAGCCAAGGGATATCGCCGACGAAGGCCTCGATGTCGCGGCCGTCGCCGCCCTGTTCCAGATCTTCCAGCAGTTTGGACAACTCGCGACGGTGCCGCTTCATGCGGTACCAGAAACGTCCGCACAGGAACAACTGCATGGCGAAAAACGCCAAGCCGATGAAGACGACGTTCCAGTGATTGGCCCAAGGCAGTTGGGGGACCGTGATACCGAACATAGCCGAACCTGTTCCGGGGGGGAAAAGCGGCAGGCGGCCGCATTGCAAGTTCGCACCAGGGCGCACGTTGGCAACTGGGAGCCACACTGTGTCGCGCCGCTGTCGGGCCGCTTTTTTATTCTACGCCACCAGTTCGCGACGGGCGGAATTTCCCGGCGGCGTGCCCCGGTGCGGTGTTCGGATTGTGCGGACTTTCGCGCGCATGACGATGACGGGCCCCTGGTTGACAAGCGCCCGTCCCGGAGTTTCACAAAGCCCGGCGTTGTCCAAAGCCAGAGCTTCTTTCCGGTGGAGAAGGCCTCAGCAGTCGCCCGCTCAGGCGGTCTTCGGCTGTTTCGCCTTCTTGATCAAGTGCTGCAGGCGGGACTTGGTGCGCGAGGCCTTGTTGGCATGGATCACACGGTGCGCCCCGGCTTGGTCCAGCTTTTTCGCAGCTTCTCGGAACTCAGTCTCTGCCTTCGGGATATCGCCCGCGGCGACCGCTTCACGGACTTTTCGGACCTGTGTTTTCACCGAAGACTTGACAGTCCGGTTTCGCGAACGGTTGGCGATATTCTGGCGAAGTCGCTTTTTGGCGCTCTTGGTGGTAGGCATACGTTAGCTTTTTCTCCCTCACAGACGTTTCATGGCGGCATGGAAATCCGGTCGATCGAGTCAAGAAGTGTCGCTGATTTCCCCCAGTTTGTCCAGACGGGTCCGCACATCTCGGTAATCGGGGGCCATTTTTGCCAGTTCGGTGAAGTAGCCGCGGGCCGTGTCGTTCAAAGTCATCGCCGCAGCCAGCACGCCAGCTCGATACAGCGCCCGTTTGCGACAATCCAACTGGCCCTCGTCCCCGGCCGCCATCTGGGCCGCTTGACGGTAGCACTGCAGCGCCTTGGGGAACTGCTGGTGCCGTTGCAGGATCTCGCCGATCTCCAGCGAAGCAGCCGCGCGCAGGTCGGGGAATTCGAGCCCGGCCTGCAGCGGTTCAATGGCCTCCCGATAACTGCCAATCTGCTGTAAGCGCAATCCCAGCTGGAACTTCAGTCGCTTATCGTCCGGGCAGCGATGACAGCGGTTGCGAAACACGTCCAACTCCAGGCGGTAGGACTCTTGGCGAAGACGCTCCACTTCGTCCCGCGACTCCTTAGTCCTCTCCGTGGCGGCCCGCTCTTCCGCCAACTTGACCTGTTCTTTGGCCCGCAACATGTTGACGTCTTCCAGCCGTTCCAGGATTCGCACGTCGCGGGACACCTCTCTGGCTCGCATGAGGACGCGTTGGGCGTCGTACGTACGTCGTTCGGCCAGATGCAATTCCGCCAGTTCGAGATAATTGCTTTCCTCGTGCGGCCGGTTCGCGATTTCTTGTTCCAATTGCTGGCGCCGCGTCAGCACCAGCGTTCGCAGAGGCCTCGGCGCCTCGGCCATCGATGGCGATTCCAGTTGAGCCGGAGCGCTGACGTTCTCCGGAGGCACACCATCGTTGGCGGGAGTCGATCTGCTGTCTTCGGTACTGTCGTCGGCGTCTTCCCGATCCGTTTGCCGGGTCTTCTTGAGCGTCAAAGCGGCGATCATACGGGCTGGCTCGGCGCTGAACGGATCTAACTCCTCCAGCTGACGCCAGCACGCGATGGCCTCGTCAAACCGTCCGGCGCGGGCCAGCGATTGGGCCATCTGCCGAGTCTCCGCCAAATCCTGCGCGCTTGGGTCGATGACCTGACGCTCTGGCCGATCAGGTTTCTCTGGCGGGGCGGGTACCGGGCTGTTGTCTTGCGGCCTTCCTTCCATGCCGGGATTGTAACTGCTCACCCCCTTGCTCGCCAAGCCTTGCAGAATTGCCCCATTACGAGTTCAATCAAGGCATGGATGCATTCATGACACAGACTGCAGGCCGTGTTTTCTTTGTCGGCGCCGGGCCCGGCGATCCGAAGTTGCTCACGCTGCGCGGCTTGGAATGCCTGCGGCGGGCCGATGTTGTTATTTACGACGGCTTGGTCAACGCGCAGATTCTCAGGCATGCCAAGCCGGACGCCCAGTTGGTTTGCCTGGGCAACCGCGGCGGTGCACGGCACTGCACGCAAAGCCAAGTGAATCAGCGGATGGTAGAGTATGCCCGGCAGGGCAAGGTCGTCGTGCGGCTCAAGGGCGGCGATCCGGCCGTCTTTGCACGAATGGCGGAGGAAACAGAGTCGTTATCCCGGCAGGGAATCCCGTTTGAGGTGGTCCCCGGCATCACCACCGCTTTGGCAGCCGCCAGCTATGCCGGGATTCCGATTACCCACCGGGATTATGCGTCCGCGGTAGCTCTGGTCACAGGCCAGGAGGAGTCGAACAAAACGGATTCGACGTTGGATTTTGAGGCTTTGGCTCGGTTTCCAGGCACCTTGGTCTTCTACATGGGCGTCAACACGGCGGAGGTCTGGACCGGCTCGCTGATCCGCGCGGGAAAGCCGCCGGAGACCCCGGCAGCGATCGTGCAGCGCTGTAGTTTTCCTGATCAGATCTGCATTCATTGCCGTCTGGACGAAGTGGCTTCGAGACTGAACTCCCCGGTCAAGATCCAGCCGCCTGCCATTGTCGTCGTGGGGCCGGTGGCCGGATTGCCTGCCACGCTGTCTTGGTCCGACAATCGCCCGCTGTTCGGCCAGCGTGTCATGGTCACTCGGCCCGCTGAACAGATCGGGACCGTCGCGGATCAACTGTCCGAACTGGGGGCTGAGGTCATCGTTCAGCCGGCAATTCGCATTTCGGACCCGCCGGACTGGCAGCCCGTGGACGACGCTCTGGAACGTCTGGACAAGTACGACTGGCTGGTCTTCTCCAGCGTGAACGGCGTCCGCTACTTGCTCCGCCGGCTGATGGCGAGCCAAGCGGATTTGCGCCGTTTGGGCGGTGTCCGCCTGGCGGCCATCGGTCCCGGAACCGCCGACGCCTTGGCGGAGTTCCATCTCAAGGCGGATGTGGTGCCCCAGGAGTATCGTGCGGAATCCCTCGCTTCGGATCTGACGACCGAGGCCCGGGGCAAACGGTTCTTGTTGGCGCGCGCAAGCCGGGGTCGGGAGGTGCTGGCCCAGCAACTCCGCTCGGCGGGAGGTCTGGTCGATCAGGTCGTGGTTTACTCCAGCAGCGACCCCGCTTCGCCCGATGAAGAGGTGAAAAAGCGGCTGGCAAGCGGCCGCATCGACTGGGTTTTGGTCACCAGTTCGGCCATCGCCCGATCCTTGGTCACGATGTTCGGTCCCGATCTTCGAAAGGCGAGTCTGGCCAGCATCAGCCCGATCACCTCGGCCACGCTGCGGGAACTGGGCCACGAACCGGCGGTCGAAGCCCAAAGCTACACCATGACCGGGGTGATCGAGGCAGTGTTGCGGGCGGCTGTCGTTCGCCCCGAAGCCAGCGCGATTGCACCCAAGCATCGGGGGGAATAGATGGTTTCGAGCACTCTTTGCCACTTGCCTGTTGAAGGCCGTGTGGGTACACTTTGCCCTTTACCGCGCGAATACCATTACGGTTAGGATCAGAAGTCATGAAAGAAGGCATTCACCCCAAGTACCAAGAAACCCTCGTAACGTGCGGCTGCGGCAACAAATTCAAAACGCGCAGCACCAAAAAAGAGTTGCGGGTCGATATCTGCAATGCCTGCCATCCCTTTTTCACCGGCAAGCTGAAGTACGTGGACACCGCAGGCCGCATCGAGAAGTTTCAGACGAAGTTTGCGGCCGGCGAGTATGCCAGCCTGAAGCGGCCCGCCAAAAAAGCGGCCAAGCCGACGCCGGCCACCTAGCCACATTAAGTCTCCATTTCACGACACGTTGCGGTCTCTGGCCGACAACGTGTTTTTTTGCGCTTTCGATCCCCATGCGGCCCGCAGCCAAGTCCAACCCCGTTTCCAAGTCCAACCCCGTTTAACGGCAGCCTCTGCAGACGTCGGCGTCCACCTATGCGCAAGATGCTCGAAGAAAAGCTCGCCCGGTTCGAAGAACTGGAGCGGAAGATGTCCGATCCGCAAATCCAGGCGGATTCCAGCCGCATGGCGGCAGCTGCACGCGAACACGGTTCGTTGACCAAGCTGGCGATGAAGTACCGCCGCTTCAAGAATGTCTGCGACGAGATTGCCGAGTGGACGGTAATGCTGGACAGCGACGATCCGGAAGAACGAGAGCTGGCCGAGGCGGAATTGCCCGCCTTGAGGGAACGCCGGGAGGAGGTTTGGGACGAACTGCTGGAGTTGACCATCGGCGGCGAAGACGCCAACCGCACTCGCTGCGTGATGGAAATTCGCGCCGGAACCGGCGGCGAAGAAGCGGCCCTATTCGCGCGTGATCTGTACGAGATGTACTGCAAGTTTGCGGAATTGAAGGGCTGGAAAGTCGACACCATGGAAGCCAGCCCGACAGACTTGGGTGGCTTCAAAGAGATCCAGCTGGAGTTCGACGGCGAGGGCGTGTACCGGGAACTGCAGTACGAGAGCGGCGGACACCGCGTGCAGCGAGTGCCGGAGACCGAAGCCAAAGGCCGCATTCACACCTCCGCGGCCACGGTGGCCGTGCTGCCGGAGCCCGAAGACGTCGAAATCGACCTCAAACCGGACGATTACCGCAAGGATATTTTTCACGCCAGCGGACCCGGCGGCCAGCACGTGAACAAGACCGCGTCGGCCATCCGCCTGACCCATTACGAAACCGGGATCGTCGTGTCGATGCAGGACGAGAAAAGCCAGCACAAAAATCTGGCCAAGGCGATCCGCGTGCTGAAAACCCGGTTGTACGAAAACAAGCGGCAGCAGGAGCACGAAAAGCGGGCCGAAGTCCGCCGCACGCTGGTCGGGTCGGGCGACCGCAGCCAACGCATCCGGACCTACAACTTTCCCGAAAACCGCGTCACCGACCACCGCATCAACCTCACGCTGTACAAACTCGATCAGATCCTGGGAGGGAACCTGCAGCCCATCATCGACCAGCTGATCGAGTACGACCGCCGCGAGATGCGGAGCACGATGGGCGCCTTGGATTAGCATCATGTCGGACACCAACGCGTGGACCGTCGGCCGGCTGCTAACCTGGACGACCGACTATCTGAAGCAACAGGGGGCGGCCAACCCGCGACTGGACGCCGAAGTGCTGCTGGCCGCCGCCCGCAACTGTGAACGGATCGCGCTGTACACGGCCTACGACCAACTGGCCGACGAGCCCACGCGCGCCGTCTTCCGCGAGTACGTCCGCCGCCGCGCCGCCGGCGAACCGGTGGCGTACCTCGTCGGGCACCGCGAATTCTTCTCGCTGTCGTTCCAGGTGACCCCCGACGTGCTGATCCCGCGGCCTGAAACCGAACATCTGGTCATCGAAGTGCTGGACCTGCTCAAGACGCGGCCGGCCGACGCGGACGCGGCACGGGTCGCCGACGTCGGCACCGGCAGCGGAGCGATCGCGGTGAGCGTCGCCAGGCACGCGACCCGCTGCCAACTCACGGCGCTGGACCTCAGCGTCAAGGCGCTCGACGTCGCCCGCCGCAACGCCGACCGACACGGGGTCGCCGATCGCATCGAGTTCGTCCACAGCGATTTGCTCGCGGCCACGCCGGTCTCGGAGCCGTTTGACTTGATCGTCAGCAACCCGCCGTACGTCAGCCAAGCGGAGTGGGACCGTTTGCCGCCCGACGTGCGAGATTACGAACCGCAGTCGGCACTGGTCGGCGGCGCGACCGGCAGCGAGACGATCGCCCGCTTGATTCCCCAGGCCGCCGAGCGTCTCCGTCCCGCCGGCTGGCTGCTGCTGGAAATCAGCCCGATGATCGAAGCCGCCGTGCACCGCCTGCTGGGCCAAGACGGGCATTTTGCTGCGCTGGCTACGGTAAAAGATCTGGCCGGACTGCCCCGCGTCGTGAAAGCCCAGCGCTTCTGACGGAAAGACCGGAAGCCCGCGTCCTTGACGAAGGCTGGCTCGCTAAGCCAGAATCGTGGTTGCTGGTTGTTGGGTTGTTAATCATTTTCGAATGCTTGAGCCGCCGGAACCATGACTGCCGCGCCGACTTCTCCCCTCGTCGCCGAAGAACTCGCGCCCTTTGCCGTCCGGCGTTTCACCGTCGAGGAATACCGCCGGATGGGCGAAATCGGGCTTCTGACGGAAGAGGATCGTGTCGAACTGCTGGAAGGGTGGATCGTACCGAAGATGAACCGAACCCCCCTGCACGACGCAACGGTGGAACTGCTGGACGATGGTCTGCGTTCCCGGCTTCCTGCGCTGTGGCGGATTCGAATTCAGTCGGCGATCACCGCGATCGATAGCGAACCGGAACCGGACTTGGCCGTTGTGCGCCGCGACGTCCGCAGTCGTCTCAGCAGGCATCCGGGCGCTCACGATGTGGCCCTGATCGTAGAAGTTGCCGATACTTCGCTGCGCCGCGACCGTTTCAAAGTCGAGATCTATGGAAGAGCCGAGATCCCCGTGTACTGGATCGTCAACTTGATCGATCGACGGATCGAAGTCGATGGGGAACCGACCGGCCCGGATACGGCCCCCGGATATCGCCGCCGGCAAGATTATGGGCCCGGCGACTCCGTTCCTTTGGTCATCGGCGGCCTGGAAATCGAGCAGATTGCCGTCCGTGAGTTGTTGCCGTGAGCCGATTAGAGGCGACGCGCGGAGGCGCTCCAAACCGGTGCAAGACTCCTGCCAAGAATAAGGAACCTCAGCGATGCGCATCATCCGCTACTTGGATCAGTCCGATCAGCCCCGATACGGCTGCCGTCGTGCAGACGGGTCGGCCACGGAGATCGATGGCGATCTGTTCGGCCCGTTTCGCGACAGCGGCCGCCCGGCGGCGGTGGCCAAGCTGCTGGCGCCGATTGAGCCGACCAACCTCTTCTGCATCGGCCTGAACTACCGCCGGCATGCGGAGGAAAGCCGGCAGCCGCTTCCGGAATATCCGGTCCTGTTCATGAAGTCGGTGTCGGCGGTGCAAAACCCCGGCGACCCCATTCTCCTGCCTCGGCAACTGCGCAGCGACGCCGTCGATTACGAATGCGAGTTGGCCGTGGTGATCGGCAAACGGGGCAAGAACATCGCTCGGGCGGACGCCCTGCAGCACGTGTTGGGGTACACCTGTGCCAACGACGTCAGCGCCCGCGACTGGCAGACGAAATGGGGTGGCGGCCAGTGGTGCCGAGGCAAGACGTTCGACACGTTCTGCCCGCTGGGACCGTGCCTGGTGACCCCCGACGAGATCCCGAACCCGAACGAACTGCGGATCACAACGGTCCTGAACGGCCAGACGATGCAGGACTGGACGACCGAGGACATGATCTTCGACGTCCCGGCGCTGATCGCCTTCTTGAGCGGCAGCCTGACGCTGTTGCCGGGCACGGTGATCCTGACAGGCACGCCGCACGGTGTCGGCACGGCTCGCAAACCGCCCGTGTACCTACAGCCCGGAGACACCGTCACCGTGGCGATTGACGCCATCGGCGAATTGACGAATCCGGTGGCAGAGGAGCACGGACCATAGGCGCGCTTCGCATTGGGTTTCTCGTGAGCGGCCGGTCGTTGCATCTTTTGAGCGAGACGTTGGCCGTTTGACGCATCGATGTGACGCACCCTTAGCGGACGCCAAGGCGAGGCAACTTGTTGACTTCTCGGTATACGCCGATCGTGCTGCCTGATAAAACGGCGTTGAGTCCCCCAATCTGCCGCGGCGCGTGCTGAACCATCGCGGGGAGAATCCCCCGGCAGTCTCTTGGGGGTGGTTCGCAGTTACTTTCATCGTAACTGCTGTGGGCTACTGCTACGGGCTCGTTTCGTCCCGTCTGCCATCCCTGAGGCTAGGCTACCTACGCTTGCCCGCTTGTCCAACGGGCTTGCTTCTTGGACGGGCGTGATGTACGACGGATGGACCATCCGCCAACTTCTTCGGGAGCCATCAACCATGATGATCTTGCTGCGACTTTCTTCCGCACTTTGCCTGCTCGTTGGGATTTGCCTTGCCGAATCGATTGCCGTCGTCCAAGTTGCAGCCGCCGAAGTTGCAGCCAGTCCCCAGCCGTTGCCCGGCACGCAGCCGCTGACTTGGACCGATGATCTGGCGTCGCGCATGGTGGACGGCGTGGATCGGTTCCTGTTGGGCAAACTGGAAGCGTCCATCGCCGAGCGGGCCCGGCACTGGCAACGGGATTTCTCGTCGCCCGTAGCGTACCAGAAGTCGATCGAGCCGAATCGCCAACGGCTGGCCCACATCCTGGGCGTGCGGGACGAGCGTCAGGCGGGCGGCGGCCCGGACATCGTCGCGGTGCCGGGGCAACCGACGGAGGTCGGTCGCGGGCCCGGCTACAAGATCTTCGCCGCCCGCTGGCCGGTCATGCGACTGATGCACGGCGAAGGACTGCTCTTGGTTCCGGACGGCAAACCGCCCGCGGCGCGCGTCGTGGCGATCCCGGACGCGGACCAGACGCCGGAGCTGATCTGCGGTTTGACGGACGGGGTTCCGAGCGCCTCGCAGTACGCCCGGCGACTGGCGGAAAACGGCTGTCTGGTGCTGGTCCCCGCGCTTGTCAATCGCGACTTGCAGGCTCGGCGGGGGCGCGCCACGGTCACCAACCGGGAGTTCCTGTACCGGTCGGCGTTTGAGTTGGGCCGGCACCTGATCGGCTACGAACTGCAGAAAGTACTGGCGGGCGTGGATTGGTTCGTTCGGGAGGCGGGCCAGTCGCCCGCAAAGATCGGCGTCATCGGCTGGGGCGAAGGCGGCATGTTGGCGCTGTACGCCGCGGCCCTCGATCCCCGCATCGACGCGGCGTGCGTCAGCGGGCATTTCGATTCGCGGCAGGATCTCTGGCAACAGCCCCTCGACCGCAACGTGTTCGGGCTGCTGGAACAATTCGGCGACGCGGAACTGGCGTCCCTGATCGCGCCGCGACCGCTGATCGTGGAAGCGTGCCGCGGGCCGGAATTGGAGTTGCCCAGCCAGGGCGGCGCTCCGGCGCGGCTGGCGACCCCGCAACTGGCGAGCGTCCAGGCCGAAGTGGCTCGGGCGGAACAGTTGGGACGCATGAAGATCGACCTGGTCGCGGTGGAGGGCGGCCAGGGTCCGTTCGGCTCCGATCCGGCCCTGGAGCGGCTGCTGCAGGCCCTCGGCGTCCAGTTCCGCACCGCCGCGCCGGGACCGCTCGAGCGGCTCCGAGAGGCGTTTGATCCCGCGCCCCGGCAGCAACGCCAGTTCCAGGAGATCGACGATCACAACCAGTGGCTGCTGGTCGAGAGCCCCTACGTGCGGCAGCAGTTCATGAGCAAGCTGGCCACGAGTTCGCTGGACAAGTACGCGCAGTCCGTCGAGTGGTATCGCGAGTTCTTTCGCCGCGAGGTGATCGGCTGGTTCGACGACCCGCGGTTGCCGTTCCAGCCTCGGTCGCGGAAGAGTTACGACCAGCAGAAGTGGACCGGTTACGAAGTGGTGCTGGACGTCTGGCCCGACGTGTTCGCCTACGGCATCCTCTTGTTGCCCAAGGATCTGAAGCCGGGCGAAAGGCGGCCGGTCGTGGTCTGCCAACACGGTCTGGAAGGCCGGCCGCAGGACGTCATCACCGGCGGTCGCCCGGCGTACAACGAATTCGCCAGTAAGCTGGCCGAACGGGGCTTCATCACGTTTGCGCCGCAGAATCCGTACCTGTTCAAAGACCGTTTCCGCACGCTGCAGCGGAAGGCCAACCCGCTGAAGAAAACCCTGTTTTCCGTGATCGTGCCCCAGCACCAGCAGATCGTCGATTGGCTGTCCACGCTGCCCCAGGTGGACCCGCAGCGGATCGGGTTCTACGGCCTCTCGTACGGCGGCAAGAGCGCGATGCGGATCCCGCCGCTGGTCAAGAACTACAGCCTGTCGATCTGTTCGGCCGACTTCAACGAATGGGTTTGGAAGAACGCTTCGACGCGGGCGCCGCAAAGCTACGCCTGGACGGGCGAGTATGAGATTTACGAGTTTGATCTGGGCAGCACGTTCAATTACGCCGAGATGGCGGCCCTGATCGCCCCCCGTCCGTTCATGGTGGAACGCGGCCATTTCGACGGCGTCGCGCCCGACGAGACCGTGGCCTATGAATTCGCCAAGGTGCGGCATTTGTACAATGCCCGCCTGGGCATCGGCGACCGCTGCGAGTTGGAATGGTTCGTCGGGCCGCATGCGATCCACGGCGTCGGCACCTACGACTTCTTGCACCGCCATTTGAATTGGCCGTCGCCGTCCCCGCCGTAGGCGCGCCAGACGCCGGGGCCGACCTTCCGGTCGCAGGTTCCGCAACCAGGCAGCTCAGGAGCGGATTGCATGAATCAGACGTCTTCGTCCGCCGGCCACGTCGGCAAGTGGTGGATCTGCAGCCTGCTGCTGATGGCCCTGATGCTGAACTACATGGATCGCCAGACCTTGTCGCTGACGATCGTCCCGATCAGCGAGGACTTGGGGCTGTCCAACACCCAGTACGGTCTGCTGGAGATGGGGTTCAGTTATGCCTTTGCCGTCGGCGGTTTGGTGACGGGTTGGCTGGCCGACCGATTCAGTGTCCGCTGGATGTACCCGCTGGTCCTGTTCGGCTGGTCGACGGCGGGCGTAGCCACGGGCTACGGCGACCGTATCGGGCAACTACTGGCGGGTCCCATCGCCTCGTGGTGGCCCGCGGCGGTCGATCCGCACGATCCGGGCAGCTGCGCCTTTCTGGGATTTTTCGTCTGCCGCACGGCGCTGGGTTTTTTTGAATCGGGCCAATGGCCCTGCGCGCTGATCACGACTCAGCGGCTGCTGGACCCGGCGGATCGACCGTTCGGCAACGGGCTGTTGCAGAGCGGCGCGTCGATCGGCGCGATCCTGACGCCGTTGGTCGTGCAGGCGATGGTCACGGACCAGCCGGGCACATGGCGCGGGCCGTTTGTCGTGATCGGCGTGCTGGGCCTGCTTTGGATTCTGCCCTGGACCTGGTTCACCGCCGGCGTGCGGCTGGACGCGCCGTCCCGCCCCGCGGACGCCGGGTCCGGCGAGGCCGCGGTGGCGCCGACGCCGCGGGGACTGCTGGTCCGCCGCTTTCTGACGCTGGGGATCGTCGTCGTGGCCATCAATCTGACTTGGCACTTCTTCCGCGTCTGGCTCCCCAAGATGCTCCAGGAGTATCACGGTTACGAGGCGGCCACGGTCCGCTATTTTACCTCCGCCTATTACATCGCCACCGACCTGGGCTGTCTCGCATCGGGGTTTGCGGTCAAGCTGCTGACCTCTCGCCGGGTGTCGGTGCATGCGGCCCGCTTGAGCGTCTTTCTGGCCTGCGCGCTGCTCACGTCGCTCAGCACCATCGCGTCGGGGCTGGACCGCGGCCCGTTGCTGCTGGTGCTGCTGCTGCTGATCGGTTTCGGTTCGCTGGGGCTGTTTCCCAACTACTACTCCTTGACGCAGGAGCTTTCCCGCAGGCATCAGGGCAAGATCACCGGGATGCTGGGATTTATCTGCTGGGTGGCGACCGCTGAGATGCAGCCGCTGGTGGGCCGGCACGTGGACCTTACCCACTCGTACGCCGACGGCATTTTCTGGGTGGGGCTGGCGCCCGCCGTGGCGTTCCTGGCGTTGTGTCTGCTGTGGGGCTGCGCTGAGCGATCGCCGCGAAAAAGCGATTCCACAGGCTCCTAGAACCGGGCCAGCGGTGCCGCGTTGGCGGCAAGATCCGCCAGCAAAATCCGGACTCCGATCAAAACCAGGACGCCACCGCCGCTCACTTCCGCCCAGCGCCCCCAGCGGCGGCCGAGACGGTTGCCGAAGCGGATGCCGACGGCCGTCAGCCCGGCCGTCACCACGCCGGTGGTGAGGCTCGGAATCCAAATCGATTGCTGCACCAGGGCCAGGCTTACTCCGACCGCCAACGCGTCGATGCTCGTCGCCAGCGAGAGGGCCACGAGCGTCATTCCGCGCGTCGGATCGGCTCGGATCTCGGCGTCCTCTTCGCCGGTCGCCTCGCAGAGCATCTTGCCCCCGATCAAGGACAGCAGTCCGAAGGCAATCCAGTGGTCGAAACGGGCGGCCAGCCCGGCTATCCGAGTGCCGATGCACCAGCCGATGACCGGCATCAGGGACTGGAACAAGCCAAAATGAAACGCCAGACGGAAGACGTGCCGAGGGGTGATCCGGGCCAGCTTCAGTCCGGACGCGAGGGAGACGGCGAAGGCATCCATCGCCAAACCGAACGCGATACCGAGGACCGTGATCCAGCTCATGGCTTCAATTCGCGCTGCCATTGCTGGATCAGCTGCAGTGCTTGGAGGGGTGTCAGGTGGTCGATTTGCAGGTCGCGGATCGTGTTCAGCAGCGGATGTTCCGACGGGCCGAACAAGGTCAACTGGATGTCGCCGCCGCGGCGACGTTTCTGCTTGCTGCCGGCGATCTTGGAGCGGCCGTCGTCGCCCAAATGTTCCGCTTCCAACTGGGCCAGGATCTGCTTGGCCCGCTCGTTCACTTCCGGCGGGATGCCGGCCAGCCGCGCCACGTGGATGCCGTAGCTCTTGTCCGCCGCCCCGTCCACGATCTTGTGCAGAAAGGCGATGTTCTCTTCCCACTCCTTGACCGCCACGTTCAAGTTCTTGACGCCGCCCAGCGAACTGGACAGATCGGTCAGTTCGTGATAGTGGGTGGCGAACAGCGTCCGGCAGCCGAGCCGATCGTGCACGTGCTCGACGATCGCCCAGGCCAGCGACACGCCGTCGTAGGTGCTGGTGCCGCGGCCGATCTCGTCCAGGATCACCAGGCTCCGCGGCGTGGCGTTGTTCAAGATCCGGGCCGTCTCCGTCATCTCGACCATGAACGTGCTCTGGCCGCGCGTCAGTTCGTCGCTGGCCCCGACGCGTGCGAAGATCCGGTCGGCGATCCCGATCGTGGCCTTGCGGGCCGGCACGAAGGAGCCCATCTGGGCCATCAGCACCAGCAGCGCCACCTGGCGGATGTACGTGCTCTTGCCCGCCATGTTCGGGCCGGTGATCAGCAGGATCATGCCGGCGTCCGGATGCGCCAGCGTGTCGTTGGGCACGAACGTCCCGCCCGGCTCGATGATGTCCAGCACCGGGTGCTTGCCATCGACAATGTCCAAAATCGGCTCGGCCACCGGCACGGGCCGACAGTAGCCGCGGGTCCGGGCCAGTTCGGCCAGCGAGGACAGCGCGTCCAAGCGGGCCAGGACCGTGGCCGCGACCTGCAGGCGGCGCGCGGCGGCGGCCACGGCGTCGCGCAACTGGACGAACAACTCGAATTCCAGTTCCTTTGCCCGTTCGTCGGCCGTCAGCACCTGCTCTTCGTATTCCTTTAACTCGGGCGTGATGTACCGCTCCGCGTTTTTCAGCGTCTGTTTGCGGATGAAGTAATCCGGCACCTTGTCCGCCTGGGCGTTGGTGACTTCGATGTAGTAGCCAAAGACCTTGTTGTAGCCGACTTTCAGACTGGGGATGCCCGATTGCTCGATGGCCTGCGCCTGGTATTGGGCGATCCACTGCTTGCCGCCGGCTGCCAAATCGCGCAGCCGGTCCAGTTCCTGATCGTAGCCGCCGCGGAGGAAGCCGCCGTCGCGGGCGGACAGCGGACAGTCGGCGACCAGCGCCGCTTCGAGCTTGCCGCGCAAGTCCGGGCACAAATCCAATTCGGCCTCCAGCTGGGCCAGCAGCGGGCTGCGGCGAGCCGTGATCTTGGCTTTCAGCTTGGGCAAGCTGCCAAGCGTGCGGCCGATGAAGCTCAAGTCTCGCGGACTGGCCCGGCCCGTCGTGACTCGAGCCAGCAGGCGTTCCAAGTCGTAGACGCCGCGCAGGTGATCCCGCAGTTGGCCTCGCAGCGCGTCGTCCTGCATCAACTCCTCGACCGCGTCCAGCCGGGCGTTGATCGCCTCCGGATCGGTCAGCGGGTTGGCCAGCCAGTCGCCCAGTTGCCGCGAGCCCATCGGCGTGACGGACCGGTCGAGCACGGCCAGCAGCGAACCCTCGCGCGCGCCGGTGCGGATCGTCCGCGTCAATTCCAGGCTGCGGCGAGTCGCTTCGTCGATCTCCAGCGCGCTGCCCTGGCGGTACGGAATCAGCCGGTCCATGTGATCCAGCGACGACTTCTGCGTCTCGCGCAGGTAGTCCAGCACCGCCCCGGCGGCGCGGATCGCCAACCGGTCGTCGTCCGTAAAGCCGAAGCCTTCCAGGCTGGCCGTCGCGAAATGTTGCGTCAGGCCTGTCACCGCCGCGTCGTAGGCAAACGCCCAGGCCGGCCGTTTGGTCAGCACCAACATCGGCGCCAGCCGCGCGACCTCCGCCGCCAGATCGTCGCTCACCAGGCATTCCGACGGTGCGATCCGGGCCAGCTGGTCGGCCAACTGCGCCGCCGCTGTGACCGTGGCATAGAACCGGCCGGTCGAAATGTCGGCCCAGGCGATCCCGACTTGCTCCCCGCCGCGTTTCTCCGCGCCGCCGGGAAAGGCCACGGCGGCCAAGTAGTTGCACTCGCGGGGATCCAGCAGCGCATCGTCGGTCAGCGTGCCCGGCGTCACCAGCCGCGTGACTTCGCGCTTGACCAGCCCCTGGGCCTTCTTGGGATCTTCGACCTGTTCGCAAACCGCAGCCCGGAAGCCGGCGGCGATCAGTTTGCCCAGATAGCTGTCCAGCTGGTGGTACGGAAACCCGGCCATCGGAATCGGGTTTTCGCCCTTCTCGCGACTGGTCAGCGTCAGCCCCAGGACGCGTGCGGCCGTCTTCGCGTCCTCATAGAACATCTCGTAGAAGTCCCCCATGCGGAACAGCAGCAACGCGTCTCCGCAGACTTCCTTGGCGTCTTCATACTGTTGCATCATCGGGGTCTTGGCCATAGCGACGCATCGTAGCAGGCGGAGGTTGCCAAGACGAGAGGGGGAGGCGGCACGGGACGACTCAGCAAGCCGCGCTGCGGACGTCGCTGCGGACGTCGCTGCGGACGTCGCTTTCGGAGCCCGCTGGCGGCGGTCCCGACGGTGCGTTCGACCGGCGTCCGGGCTGCTTCCCCGCCGACGACGGCGACCGGAAAACGGCGGCGATGAAGCCGCTGGCGACGAGCTGGCGCAGACGAGCGAAAGCCCGCGCCAACTTGCTGACGCCGCGCCGCCGTGTTACCATCCGGCCAGTCGATCCGCGCGGCGAGACTTCAAGACTAGCAGCCAAACGGACAGCAGACCTACCGGTTTCCAACCTCTCAAAGAGCATCGGAGCAACCATGCAACAGGACACGCAATTGTCTCAGCCGTCGGCAGGCGCCAAGTCGCGCCGCGAATTCTTGAAACTGGGCGGCAAGTTGACGGCCGGCGCGGCCCTGGCCGGAGTGGCCATGCCGCACGTCCATGCCGCGGAAGACAACACCATCCGTCTGGCCCTGATCGGCACCGGCGGCCGAGGCAGCGGCGCCGTGATCAACGCCTTTGAATCGCCCAACGGGCCCTGCAAACTGGTCGCCATGGCCGACATCTTTCCCGAGCGGCTGGAAGGATCGCACAAGGCGCTGAGCCAGCAGCATGCCGACAAGGTCGACGTGCCGCCGGAACGCCGCTTCTTGGGCTTCGACGGCTACAAGAAAGCGATCGACTGCCTCCGCCCCGGCACCGACATCGCCCTGCTGACCACTTATCCGGCCTTCCGCCCGGTACACCTGGACTATGCGGTTTCCAAGGGCGTGAACGTGTTCATGGAAAAGTCGTTTGCCGTCGATCCGGTCGGCGTGCGGCGCGTGGTCAAGGCCGGCGAAACGGCCAAGCAGAAGAACCTGAAGATCGCCGCGGGCCTGATGTGCCGGCACTCGGTGAACCGGCAGGAGCTGATCAAGCGGATCCGCGACGGCGAGCTGGGGCCGATTCACCTGATCCGCGCCTACCGCATGGAGCCCTGCGGGGGCATGTCGCCCCGCCGGCCGCCCGACATGAAGGAACTGATTTGGCAGATCCGCAACCGGACGCACATCCTCTGGGTGTCCGGCGGTCTGTGGGCGGAGATGGACATCCACCAGATCGACGAAATCTGCTGGCTGAAGGACGACCATTATCCCGTTACCGCCCACGGCATCTGCGGCCGGGCCGCCAACAGCAAGGACGCCGGCCAGGGGTTGGATTCCTTCTCCGTGGAATACACCTTTGCCGACGGCGCCAAGGCCTACGACGTGGTCCGCTATCTGCCCAACTGCTACACGGAATTCGCCACCTTCGTCCACGGCACCCAGCGCGCGGCCCAGTTCTCCGGGACGGTCCATGCGGGCACGTGCCACATCTACCGGGACCAGCGCTGCGCTCCCGTCAAAGTCTCCGCGAAATACAATCGCCAGACCGGGCAATACGACTATTCGCAAGAGGCGCTCAAGAACCGCGACGACATCATCTGGCAGGCGCCCAAGGAGACGTACACCTGCTGGCAAGCCGAATGGAACGTGCTTTTGAATTCCATCCGCAAGGACTTGCCGCAGAACGAGGCCCAGCGCGCCGCCTACTCGAACCTGACGGGCCTGATGGGCCGCGCGGCCATGCACATGGGCCGCGTGATCACCTGGGACGAGATGCTCAAGTCGAACTTTGAACTCTGTCCCAACATCGACACGATGACCGAGGACAGCCCGCCGCCGGTCCTGCCCGACGCCAACGGCATCTACCCCGCGCCGATCCCCGGCCAGTGGGTCGAAGTCTGAATTCAAGACCCCGGCAGGACGCCCGCGGCGCGTGCCACGGCCCGCGCCGCGCGTCGGTCCGGTTGCAATCCGCCGTCGCCAGCCCCCCCGGCAGCTGACGCCTGGGGGCTTGGTGAGCGGATTGCGCGCTTCCGGACATTTCGCTTCCGGACATTTCGCTTCCGGACCGCGCGCTTCCCTCGTTCGCCCTGCCCGCCGTCGCGCTTCCGGGCCCGCGGTGCCGGGATTCACGCGCCGGCCGCGGGTTCACACCTGATCGTCGATGGTCCAGGGCTTGCGGTACACCCGGTTGAACAGGCCCATGGCTTCGGGGTCGTCGAGGATCTGCTCGGTCTTCGGGTCGATTCGCAACTTGCGGCCGCCGAGCCGGCAGCTGATGTTGGCGTAGTGTACCAGCAGCATGCTGCGGTGGCCTTCCTCGATGTCGGCGTTGGGCCGCGTGCGGCTCCTGACCGACTGCACGAAGTTCTCCTTGTGGTACGGATCGGGATAGCGGCCGTACATCTGGTCTTTGACGACCGGTTCCCGGTTCTTGGGGCGGACGAAGACTTGCCAGCCGCCGCCCATCCGGCCCACGAACATCACGCCCTTGTCGCCGTACAACTCGATCCGCGTGGCGTTCTGAGGCCAATAGGGGAAGATGTCGCCGTTGCGGATTCCGTCGTCGCTCCGGAGCATATACGACGTATAGACCGTCTGCTCGTAACACAGCCGCAGTTGCGGGAACTCGAAGACGGCCAGTTGGGTGTCGGGCGTTTCGGCTGCCCCTTGGGTATTGAACCGCCCGCCGCTGCAGTACACGCCGCTCGGATAATCGACGCCGCACAGCCAGCGGGCCAGGTCCAGCTGATGGATTCCCTGATAGGCCATCTGGCCGCCGGCGTAGTCCCAGAGTTGACGCCACTGGGTATGGATCGCCTTGTTGTACTTGCGTTCCGGGGCGGGGCCGTTCCACATGTCCCAGTCCAAGGTATCGGGCGGGTCGGAATCCGGCCCCCACTGAAAGTCCGACTCGTAACATTGCTCGATCACGCGGCACAGATGCACTCGGCCCAACCGGCCCTCTTCCAGATATTGTTTGGCGGCCAGGTTGTAGGGAGCGCTGCGGTTCTGGGTGCCGATCTGCACGATGCGCTGGTGCTTTCGAGCCGCCTCGACGGCCCGGCGGCCTTCCCAGCCATTGTGGCTCTGCGGCTTCTCGCAATAAACGTCCTTGCCGGCGCGGCAGCACAGGATCGTCGCCAGGGCGTGCCAGTGCGGCGGCGTGGCGATCACCACCGCGTCAACCGCGGCGTCGGCGAGCAGTTCGCGGAAGTCCTGCAGGCACTGGGGCCGCTTGCCTGCCTGGCGCGCCGCGTACGCCTCTGCGCGCGGTTCGTGCAGCGCGCGGTTTACGTCGCACACGTAGCTGATCTCGCAATCGCCGCGCTCCAGGAACCCCAAGGCCAGCGAGTGGCCTCGGCCGCCACCCACGCCGACCATCGCCAGCGCGAGCCGGTCGTTGGCTGGCGTGGCCCGGGCCGATCGAGGGTCGGCAAGAATCGTCGCGCCGGCAGCGAAGCCGAGCGCAGTTTTTCCGCTACGGTCAAGGAAGCGGCGCCGGTTGATTTCTGACATGGCAGCAAACTCGTTTCTGAAATCCGAAGTCTCTCGTGGCGGCCGTTTTCGTGGCGGCCCTTCCAGCCCGGTTCACTTGAGCTACGGTTCCCAAGCGGGCGACGATCATCGTAGCACATCGACCTGGTGTTTCAACCGGATCGCGAAAAGCGGTTGGAGCGCTGGACACGAGCCTGGCAGAACGTGGTAAGATAACAAGCGAGACCAGTCCGACTGTATTCCAGACTGCTCAACCGTGAGGAGGCGACGGCACATGAAGGCCGCTGGGTTTGGGGAATGGCTGCGTGGCGGATTGCTCGTCCTGGCGGCGGGCGGTTCGGCTTGGGCGAGCGAGGCGGCGCGAACTCCGGCCGCCGCGTACCTGGGGCCCTCAGCCGTCGCCGTGTCGGGCGACGGGCGAGTGCTGTATGCCTGCCTGGCCGATGCCAGGGCGTTGGCGATCGTCGACCTGCCGGACGTTAAGGCGATCCGCACCGTCCGGCTGCCGGCCGAGCCGACGGGCCTGACGCTTCGCCGCGACGGTCAGCGGATCTACGTGACCTGTGCCGCGGCGGCCAGTTCGGTGCTGGAGATCGACGCGGCTGCGGGCGAGATTCTGGCGAATTTTCCCGCCGGCCACACGGCCACGGCCCCGGCGCTCGCGCCCGACGGCCAGCGTCTGTACGTGTGCAATCGCTTCGACCACGACGTGTCGGTGATCGATCTGGAACAGCGTCAGGAAGTCGCGCGCGTCGCGGCGGTGCGGGAACCGATCGCCGCGGCGGTCTCGCCCGACGGCCGAGAGTTGTGGGTGGCCAATCTTCTGCCGGCGAGTCCGGCCAACCGGTTCGGCGTGCTGGCGGCTGCCGCCGCGGTGACCGTGGTCGATACCCGCACGTTGCAAGCGGCCCAGGTGCGGTTGATCACCGGCAGCACCAGCGTGCGGGGAATCGCGTTCACTCCGGACGGCAAGTACGTCGTGCTGGCGCATATCCTGGCCCGCTATCACATGCCCACCATCCGGGTCGATTCGAGCTGGATGAACGGCAACGCCTTGACCGTGATCGACGTCGGCCGCCGCGAGGTACTGAACACCGTGCTGCTGGACGGTTTCGTGGAGGGGGCGGCGAATCCCTGGGATATCGCTTGCACGGCGGACGGCCGCTGGATCTGCGTCTCCCACGCGGGGACGAACGAGTTGAGCGTGATCGACGCCCCGGCGCTGTTGGCGACCCTCCGGCGTCTGCCCTTGGTCGCTTTCTCCAATGCGGCCTTTTTCAACGGCAACTCAGATGGCTACAGTGCCTCGACCGGCGAAGACGTCGTCAACGCGCCGGGGTTCCTCGCGGGCATCCGCCGCCGGGTGAAGCTGTCCGGGGTGGGGCCGCGGGGCCTGGCGGTGCGGGGCTCGCAAGTCTACGCGACGGAGTATTTTACCGACAGCATCGCGGCCGTGACGCTGAACGCCGAGACCGAAGCCTCGCTGCGCAGTCTTCCGCTGGGTCCGCGGCCGCAATGGGACGAAGTCCGCCGCGGCGAAGTGCTGTTCCACGACGGCCGCCTGTGTCTGGAATGCTGGCAGAGTTGTGCCAGTTGCCATCCGGACGGGCGCGCCGACGCCCTGAACTGGGACCTGCTGAACGACGGCGAAGGCAACCCGAAGAACACGCTCAGCTTGCTCTGGTCGCACCGGACTGCCCCGGCCATGGCTTCCGGCGTGCGGCCCACGGCGGAAGCCGCCGTCCGCTCCGGGATCAAACATATTCTGATGACGGAGCGGCCTGAGTCCGAGGCGGCGGCGATCGACGCCTGGCTCCAGTCGCTGCAGCCCGTGCCCAGTCCGGCGCTGGTGGAGGGACGGCTCAGCCCGGCAGCCGAGCGGGGCCGGCAACTGTTCCACAGCGACCGGTGCGGCTGCGCCAAATGCCATCCGGCGCCGCTGTACACCGATCGAAAGACGCACGACGTAGGGTCCCGCGGCGAATTGGACGAGCGGTCGGCGTTCGACACCCCGATGCTGGTGGAAGTCTGGCGGACCGCGCCCTACCTGCACGACGGACGTTACACCACGATTGAACAGCTGTTGGCGGAGGGCAAGCACGGCGGTGCGGACAAACTGAGTGAGGAGGAACTGGCCGCCCTGGTCCAATTTGTCCTGTCGCTGTGAATCAGGAGGCTTCCGTTTCGGGCTGTTCGGCAAGGGAGGGATGACAAGCGATGAAGGCTGTCCGATCGTTCGCCAAGTGGTGTGGGGGATTGCTTGTCTTCGTGGCATCTGGTGCCGCGCTGGCCGACGACGACGCCCCGTCGCAGGCGACTGCCTGGCTGGGCCCCTCGGCGATGGCGGTCTCGGCCGATGGACAAATGCTGTTCGTGTGCTTGTCCGACGCCCGGCAGTTGGCGATCGTCGATCTGCCGAATGCGAAGGCGATCCGCAGAGTTCGAACGCCGGCTGAGCCGACGGGATTGGCGCTCTGCCGCGACGGGCGGCGCGTCTGGGTGACCTGTGCCGCGGTGGCCAGTTCGGTGCTGGAGATCGACGCGGCTTCGGGCCAGACGTTGGCGAGTTTTCCCGCGGGCCACACGGCCACCGCCCCGGTGCTCTCGCCCGATGGCCAGCGGCTGTACGTGTGCAACCGCTTCGATCACGACGTCTCGGTGCTCGACCTGGCGCAGCGCCGGGAGTTAACGCGCGTGGCGGCGGTGCGCGAGCCGGTTGCCGCGGCGGTCTCGCCCGACGGCAAGGAGTTGTGGGTGGCCAATCTCTTGCAGGCGGGTTCCGCCAACCGGTTCGGGGTGCTGGCGGCCGCCGCCGTGGTCACCGTGGCCGATACGGCCACGTTTCAGACGGCCGAGATCCGGCTGGTCACCGGCAGCACGAGCGTCCGCGGACTGGCGTTCACTCCGGACGGCAGGTATGTGCTGCTCGCTCATCTCGTCGCCCGCTATCACATGCCGACCATCCGAGTCGATTCGGGCTGGATGAATTCCAACGCGCTGACGGTGATCGACGTTCGCCGGCGCGAGGTGTTGAACACCGTCCTCCTGGATGACATCTTGGAAGGGTCGGCCAACCCGTGGGGAGTCGCCAGCACGGCCGACGGGCTCTGGATCTGCGTCTCCCACGCGGGCACCGGCGAGCTGAGCGTGATCGACGCCCCGGTGTTCTTGTCGATGCTCCGGGAAGTGCCGCTGGTGGCGTTCTCCAACGCGGCCTTTTTCGACGGCGGCTCGGACGGCTACAGTCTTGACAATGACGGCGAAAACGTCGTCAACGTGCCGGGCTTTCTGGGCGGCATGCGGCGGCGCGTGAGGCTGCCCGGCGTGGGGCCGCGAAGTCTGGCGGTTTGGGGTTCGCAGGTTTACGTGGCGGAGTACTTCAGCGACAGCATCGCGGTCGTGACGATGACGGACCAGGAGGCCCTTCCGGTTCGCAGCCTGCCGCTGGGCCCGCAGCCCCAGTGGAACGAAGTCCGCCGCGGTGAAGTGCTGTTTCACGACGGCCGCGTCTGCCTGGAAAGCTGGCAGAGCTGCGCCAGTTGTCATCCCGACGGCCGCGCCGACGCACTGAATTGGGACCTGCTGAACGACGGCGAGGGCAATCCCAAGAACACGCTGAGCCTGCTTTGGTCGCACCGGACTCCCCCGTGCATGGCTTCCGGCGTGCGGCCGACGGCGGAGTCTGCCGTCCGCTCCGGCTTCAAGAACATCTTGATGTCCGAACGGCCCGAAGCCGAGGCGGCCGCGATCGACGCCTGGCTTCAGTCGCTGGCCCCGCTGCCCAGTCCCTGGCTGGTGCAGGGGCGGCTGAGTCCGGCGGCCGAGCGAGGCCGGGCGTTGTTTCACAGCGAACGGGCCGGCTGTGCCAAGTGCCATCCCGCTCCGCTGTACAGCGACCTGAAGCCGCACGACGTGGGGACCCGAGGCGAGTTGGACGAGCGGGCGGCGTTCGACACGCCGACGCTGGTGGAAGCCTGGCGGACCGCACCGTACCTGCACGACGGGCGCTATACCACGGTCGAGCAATTGCTGACCGAGGGCAAGCACGGCCGCGCGAGCCAGTTGAGCGACAAAGAAATCGCCGACTTGGCGCACTTCGTCCGGTCGCTGTGACCGCCTCCCGCAGGGTCGAGTTCGCACAAAGGGGTCAGGACCCCTTTTCGCGATTGCAAAAGAGTCCTGCCCCTTTTTGCGAACCCCTTTTCGCGAACCGGCGCAGCCGGACCCGCGGCGAAAGGGCGGACAGCCTCTACGGTCGGAGCGTCGTGCTGAGGCGGGAGACGCAAGCACAACTGCGGTCCGCATACGACTACGGCCTGCCCACAACTACTGCTGGGCCGCGGCGTCGCGGTGCGGGAGGGGTGACAGCAGCCAATGGCCGAGGGGGCGGAGAAAGCGGATCCCGTTGCGGGTGCCGCGGTTCAGGCCCGCCTCGTCCACGGCGGCAATGGCGAGCACCTGCTGGTCGGCAAAACGCTTGATGCGGTAGCCGCCGAGGCCTGGATAACGCTTGTCGAGCTGCAAGTCGATCTGGTCAGCCAAGGTCTTAACCGGCTTGTCGGTCGCCAGACCCACCAACAGCTTGGGGCCGGCAACGGAGGACAAGTCATCGGTCGGCTGGACCGGCAGGGTCACGCCGCAGCAGCAGCGGATGTGCTCGGCCAACTGTTGCGCCGCCTGCCTGGCTGCAGGCGATCCGGGCGCGTGGACCAGGGTGATCTGCGGCTGGCCGTCGCGGACCAGCGCCCAGTCGTGCCATTCGACCTGCACATCCGCCGGCGATACGTGCGGGGCCATTTCCCGGAGGATGCCCAGCACGTGGCGTTTGGCGGCTTCGATCGCCCGCGTGCTGTCGGCGGTCGCGGCCAGGTAACGGTAATCCAGCACTGGGCCGTCCTTGGGTTCGTGATGATAATGGACTTCGCGTTGACCGATGGCCAGCGGGCCCTGCTCGGTGAACCACAGCGCCCGCTCGGCCTCGATCTGCTCCAGACGCCGGCGCCACGTGCCCTCGGCCCGCGTCTTCAACCTTGGCAGGTACCACTCGATCATGCGAGCCAGGTTGGCGTCGTCCACGCCGTCGCGGGCGCCTTCCCAGTCGCTGGAGGTGAGCATGTCGATCGACGCATCGTCCAGGTCGGACGAGCCGTAGGCCAGCAGTCGCTCGCCCTGGACCCCGCCCGTCCGGAACCAGGACTGGGCCGTGAAATCGACGTAGTACAGCCAACCTTTCCAGATCGGCCCGGTGCGGATGAAGTGTGCGGGCGGGCCCTGTTGAACCACCGACCAGCCCAGGATGCGGCTTTGGTGGTGCGGGAAGCGCACGGCCAATCCTGTGCCGCCGCGCGTGAAACCGACCTGGCTCTGGGCCGGCAGTTGGACGAAGCCCTCGCGCAGAAACCGCCGCAGGTTCGGATACCCGTACTGGTACATGCCGAAGTCGCGGGTCCAGGGGGCGAACGAGTTCACTTGCTGGGGCGTCATCCAGCCGGGTGTCGTCCAGGTGGAGCCCGGCCCCAACCCCGCGGCGCAGTAGGCCTTGGCACGCGGCAGGTAGTTCTTCTGGATCGCCGTATAGCTGGGCTCGTCGGTCCACATCGGATAGGCCGTCAGGAAGCCCCGTTCGGACAGGTACTCCTGCAGTTGGGCATAGTAGTCCACGTACGCGGCCCGCCAGTCTTCGGGCCAGCGTTCATAGGGCTCGGTCATGTCGCACGTCCGGCCGGTGAGGGCGTCGGCCCACCACTGGCCGGTGCGAGTGTCCTTGAGCGTCAAGAAAGTGATGCCGTGGTCGAGGTACAGGTCCAGCCAGTCGTCCCACTGGCGCGTGAAGTCCAGCCGCGGCGGCGGAGTCCGGCCGCGCAGCAGGCTGGCCTTGGCTCGCAAGGCGTCCTGGAGCGTCGTCTCGGTGCTCCGGAGCCGGATCTTCTGCGCGTCGGGGTAGGAGATCACGCCGGCGTCGCAGCGTTGCCGGCCCATCTCGCGAGCCAGTCGCGGATCCGCCCCGATGCCGCCGCCCCAAGTCCGCAACTGGACGATCCGCGGGTCCGGCATCAGGATCGGCGCCACCTCGACGCGGATCGGCAACTCGGCCAGTCGCTCGCCAGCGGCCGTCGAGAACTCCAGGCGGCTGGTGTACGCGCCCGGCGCCAGCCCGCGCGTGTTGACCTGGACCCAGACCGTCCTCGGCTCGTACCGCGCCAACCGGAAAGCCGGTCTGCCCGCCGATGTCAACGGCTCCGCGGGAATCAAGTAAAAAGGTCCCCGCCGCGAACGGTCCACGTGGGCGTAGCCTTGGGGGGGGGGGGCGATGGGCACCTCCGGCGCCTGCCCCATGACCAGGACGCGGAGCGCGCCGGGCAAGCAGGTCTGCGTGTCGCCGCGGGCAACGGCGGCGGTGAGAGGCGCGCACTTGACGCGCACCTCGCCCACGTCCTGCGCCGCCTGGGCGCAGAAGAACGCCGTATCGATCTCTTCCCGCGCAGACGCGAAATCCAGGGTCGCGAGCAACTCCTCAGGCCGAGGACCGCAGGGGCGCCAGATCAGTCGGGACTCGACCGATCCGTCCCAATCGCGCTGCCAGAGGACCAGTTGGCGGCCGGGAGCGGCTGCGCCGAGCAGCGTCGCGGCCTGGGCCGACTCCGTCAGCGGCCCGGCCTGGGCCACCAGGTTGCGATAGATGCGCAGCACCTGGGCTTTCGTCGTTTCGTCGCGGCAGTCGTAAGGCCCGTAGGTCGAAAAGATGAATCGGCCCGCGCCCAGCGGCTGGTAGCCCAGCGTAGAGAACTCGCCGGACTTGCCCAGCACGTTCACGCCCTCGAATTTCATCAGCGCGTGATAGCCGCTCAGCCACGGCGTCCCGGCGGCCGCGACTCCGGCCAGACAGGGATCGCCTGTCCGCAGAACCTCGGCCTGCCAGCCTTTTTGCGCATAGCCCCAGGTGGCCGCTCCGATCCACGGCGCAGCCTTGAACGGCCGATCCAGCGCGCCGATGATCGCTCCGTTGGTCATCAGCAGATGCCCGCCGGACTCGACGTACGCCTTGGCCGCCGCCGTCTCGTCGGGCGTGAATTTGCGCGGGCATTCGCGCAGCCAGACGACCATCGAGTATTTGGGGAACTCCGCAGGTTCGAGAAACTCGCCCCGGTCCTCGGACACGACGCCCAGTTCCGCGGTCACGTAGTATTCAAAGAACCGCCGATCGGCCTTGCCCAAGGCGACGGAGCCGACCAGCGCCACCGGCCGCGGTTCGGCGCCCCAGGCAGCGCACAGCCCACACATCCAAACCAACCACGCCGCGCCGCTCCGCCAACTCCACATGCGATTCCCCTTTTTCCGTCTCGATGAACCAGCGTTGCTCCCCTGCGTGCCGGGCGTCTTGCGGCCTGCGGCGGACCAGTCGCCCACCGCTTGCCGGGCCGCTCACCGCCCGGCGAACTTCGCCAGATACTCCGACGGCGTCACGAACAAGCAGCCCTTGGCTTGCAGGAATCCGATGATCTTGACGAATCCTTCCCAGCGTTTGTCGTCCCAGGCGTTGGGATGGCCTTGCAGCGCCAGGCAGGCCTTGTCGCTGGCGTTCCGCTCGTACAGTTGTTGGAACTTGTCAAAGTCGGGCACGAACGTCGGGTTCTCCAGCACCAGGACCCGTTCGAAGACAAACTGCCTGGCCTCCTTCGGATCGTAGAAGCACATCTTGATTTCGGGGAAGTCCTGCAGGGCCTTGGCGGTGTCGCGGTTCGTCCCGCTCCAATGCGGCCCGAAGGCCCGCAGTTCGATTCCCAGCTTCTCTCGGGCCAGTCGCTGCGTCTTCTCCAGGGCGGCCTTCTGTTCTGTCAACGGCCCCTCAAATTCGCCGGCCGGGTCCTCGCGTCGCCGGTCGCGGTAGCCGTGGTTCCAGAATTCGACGGTTCCCTGGTTGTGCAGCGTCTTGATCCAGGCGAAGTAGGCCGGGTTGTCCCGCTCCAGCGACCAGCCGATGAGGCCGTAGGACGCCTTCAGGCGGTTCTTTTCGATGAAGTCGGTGACCCGCTGCCAGCGTGGGGAGACCGGGCAGGTTCCATGAGCGCCCTGGGCCGTCACGTCATCCAGCTTGAGCACGATCAGCTGGGGAGTCTGTTGCTGCGATTCGGCGCCGCTGGCGGCGGGGCTGGTCAGGCACATGGCCACGACGGCCGCTGGCCAAAGGGATGCGAGTTTCACGATTGCCTCCTCGGGGATCGCACGATTTGAATTACCGGCCATCTTACTCGCGGAGCCTTGCGCGTCCAAGCCGAGCGCCGCCGAGCGCCGAACGGCGACTATTCGTCGTCCTCCGAGGCCCGCGGCTCCGCGTCGAGTCCCAAGGCGGCCAGCTTGAGGCGGAGCGTCGAGCGGCTGATGCCCAGGATGCGGGCGGCCTCCGATCGGTTCTGGCCCGTGTGCCGGAGCGTCTCCAGCAGCAGTTGCCGTTCGATGGTGGAGATCAGTTCGTTGTACAGGCCGCTGGCGCCCGCCTGCAGTCGGCCGGCGATCCAGCGGTTCAGGTCGGCGGACTGCCATTCCGCCGGCTCGGCGACGGCCGCAGCCGCCGTGGCGCCGGCCGAGCGGACCGCGTCCGGCAGGAACTCCGCCATCAGCACCGGTCCGGTGGCCCGGACGATGGCCTGTTTCACGGCGCTCTGCAACTCGCGGACATTGCCGGGCCAGGAGTAACGCCGCATCAATTCCCACGCCTCCGGGGCCACCTGGTCGACCTGCTTGCCCATGTCCCGGCTGTCGCGGCGCAGCAGGTACTGGACCAGCAGCGTCAGGTCGTCGCCGCGCTCGCGGAGCGGCGGCAGCCGGATGGTGAACACGTTCAAGCGATAGTACAGGTCCGAACGCAATTGTCCGGTCTTCATCATCTGTTCCAGGTCGCGGTTGGTGGCCGCCAGCAGGCGCACGTCCGTCGCAATCATCTCGCTGCCGCCGATCCGCTGGAACCGCTGGTCCTGCAGGACGCGGAGGATCTTGCTTTGCGTCAGCGGCGTGAGGTCGCCGATCTCGTCCAGGAACAGCGTGCCGCCGTGGCACTGCTCGAATTTCCCAATCCGTCGGCGGTCGGCCCCGGTGAAAGCGCCTCGCTCGTGTCCCAGCAACTCGCTTTCCAGCAACGTTTCCGGAATCGCCGCGCAATTCACCGCCAGGAACTTGCCCTCCGCGCGGCGGCTGTAGTTGTAGATGGCCCGCGCCACCAGTTCCTTGCCCGTGCCGCTTTCGCCCAGGATCAACACGGTCACGTTCTGCGGAGCCACGCGGCCGATCGCCTTGAACACCTCCTGCATCGCGGGACAGCGGCCCACCAACACGTCCGCGCGGTCGTCCGCCGCGGCCTCGTCCGGGACCTTGGCGGGGACGCGCATCAGGCGGCTCATCTCCAAGGCCCGCCTCACCAACTCGGCCAGCCGTTCGGGATCCAGCGGCTTCAGCAGGTAGTCGTACGCGCCCAGTCGCATGGCCTCGATCGCCGTCTCCGCCGTCCCGTGCCCCGTGATCAGAATCACCGGGACCTTGGGATCCCACTCGCGGAACTGCTGCAGCACCTCGATGCCCGACATGTCCGGCAAACGGATATCCGTGATCACGGCGTCGGGCTGCGATTCCTGGAATCGAGTCAGGCCTTCGCTGCCCGTGACGGCGGTGACCAGCTTGATTTCGGGATCGGTGAACGTGTAACGAAAGCAGTCCAGAATCAGACGTTCGTCGTCAATGGCGAGCAGGGTGGGCATGGTTGGAAACCTCTCCGGCAAAGGGGCTGGGCCTCGTCTCGTTCAGCTGCGCAGGGCGGCCTCAATCATCGACACCAGTTGCTCGCCCGTGTACGGCTTCGGCAGGAACAGATTGGCTCCGGCCGCGAAGGCGCTCTCCAGCCTGGCCTCGACAGGCATCCCGCTCATGGCCACAATCCGCACGTTGGCATCCAAGGCCCGCAGTTCCCGCAGGGCGGCGAGGCCATCCATCACGGGCATCATCATATCCAAAAGGACCACCTTGATCTCGCCGGCTCGCTGGCGATAGACCGCGACTGCCTCGCGGCCGTCACAGGCCGTCAGGGCTCGGTAGCCATGCGCCGACAGGGTCGCCTGGGCCGTCTCCAGAATCGCCGGTTCATCGTCCACGACCAGGATCAACTCCTGGCGGCCCAAGCCGGGTTCGACGACGTCTTCCGGGGCCGCTTCGCTTTCGGCGGCGACCCGTGCCGGGAAGTACGACGTAAAGCGGGTCCCGCGGTCCGCATCCGTTTCAATGTCCACAAATCCGCCGTGCCCCTTGACAATCCCCAGCACGGTGGGCAAGCCCAGACCGGTGCCGTGGCCCCACTCTTTCGTCGTGAAGAAGGGATCGAAGATCTGCGCCAGCACGTCCGCGGGAATGCCGGCTCCCGTATCCACCACGGCCACCGCGACATAGCGGCCGGGGTTCGCGGCACGAAGGCGTCGCGCCCGGCCCTCGTCCACGACGGCATTTTCGGCCAGGATCGTCAACGCCCCGCCGTCGGGCATCGCATCGCGGGCGTTGATGCACAGATTCATCAGGACCTGAGACAACTGCGTGGCATCGCCGACGACCTGCCAGAGCGAATCGGCGACGGAGACTTGCAACCGGATCGACTTGGGCAAAGTGCGCACCAGCAGCGCGTGGACTTCGCGAATCACGTGCTTCAAGTGCAGCGGGCGTTTCTCGCCCTCCAACCCGCCCGCAAAGGACAGCAACTGCCGGACCATGTCCGCGCCGCGTTCTGCACCCGCCTGGACGATCGCCAACAACCCCTGCCGCTCCGCCTCCCGGCTCTCCTTGCCCAACAGCTTGACGGCCATCAGGATGGGCGTCAGCACGTTGTTCAGATCGTGAGCCACTCCGCCCGCCAGAATGCCGATGCTCTCCAATCGCTGGGCACGCAGGAGTTGAGCCGGTGCCTGCGCCGCCGGAGCATCACGCCGCGCCTGCCGGCGGGTTTCCCACAACGTCAAACCGTACAACGCGACGGCGGCGGCGGCGACAAACAGCCAGTCCGCCCGATCCCGCGCGACCGAGCCGGGGAAAGGACCCAGGCTCGTTGCACAAACCCAAGGAGCGCCACCTTTCCATGCTGCGGCCAACAGAACGAACGCTCCAACGATCCTCAACGCTGACGCGTGCATGGCAACCACCTGTACTGCATTCGGGGCCCGTTGGCCGAAATTCGTCCGCCGGCTGACTGAAATTCAGCCAGTCTGTCGCGAACAGGTTGAACGGCAAGCGGCAAACCTGCCAGGGGCACTCGCCCATCTCGCTCGGCTGTCTTGGGGCTCGCCGCGGAAAAGAACGCCCAGTTTTGCGGGCGGATCTGGCCACGCTGGCATTATACTCGGCAAATCGCCGTTTGGCACGCCAAGTGCAACTGACGAAATGACCAGGATAGTTCGGACCCCAAGCCCAGCCGCTTCGCGACAGGCGATTTGCGTCAAGCCGCGGATGGAGACGCGGACTCCGGTGGACTCGCGGATTCGGACGTTTCGTCCTGCAGACCCTGCCGACAGGGTTCAGTTGCCGGGCCGGGGGCGACCGTGCGCGTCCCGGCTCGTTGCGGGTGAAGGCATCACGGCACGCATGGCAAACGCGTCGGAGGAGACGCGAAACGGGATTGATTGGCAGCGGATGGAGATGAGTGTTGACGACGTGACCAACGCGTATCAGCAGGCCGCGGGGCGATGGTCCAACTGTGACTGGCCGACGGCGTTTGGGCGGTCCAGTCTCGACTTGAACGGCTTGAAATCATCGCAGGCCACGCTGCTGGCGCGGGCCACGGCGGGGCGCGAATCGGAGGAATGGCGGGCCGCAGCCCGCTGGCTGGGAGAGATTGAAGAAGCCGCCCGGCAGGCGGAGGTCGAAGCCAAGGCGGCGATGCACTTGGCGACGGCAGGCCGACTCCCGGAGGCACTTCGCCACGCACAACGCGCGGTGGAAATTTCCGGGGCGTATCCACGAGCTCGGATTTGGGAACCGTTGCGTGCTGCCATCGCCGGACTGCTGGGAACGAGGCGGCATAGGAACGATCCGAGTCATGATGTCGAACCGCGGACGGTCCGGGAAGGCGCGGCGCAAGTTCGCGTCGTCGCGGCGAATTGACGAGAGGGGAGAGCGAACGCCGGGTCTGCGAGAAACTGTTCGCTGCCGGAGCAAGGGACGGTCGCAGGGAAATCCTAGGTCGTCCGGGCAGGAGACAAGCGTTTTCCGGGGCTTGGCCCCCGAGCGATGCCGTTCGATCGGCTGGAGCGACGCCATCGACGCCGTCGTGGATGGGGCCAAGCCTGGGGAAGAGAGTCATTGGGAGAAGCAACCATGTCGAGCGTGAACGAGCACAACATTTTGGTCTCATCGGTGGATTACGGCCGTCTCGACATGCTGCTGCGAGATGAAGTCGCCAGCGGAATCACTCCGCGCGACCGGATCCTCGCCCTGCGCGTCCGCCTGCAACAGGCTCAAGTCATGGAGCCGTCGGAACTGCCCGACGACGTGATCACCATGAACTCGACGATCCGCTTGCGCGACCTGGACTCCGACGAGTTGGAAGTGTATTCGCTCATGTATCCGGCGTTTGCAAACGGATTCAAGAATTGCATTTCCGTGCTCGCGCCGCTGGGCACGGCGATCCTGGGCCACCGCGCGGGCGACCTGATCGATTGGACGATGCCTTCCGGCTGCCTCCGGCTCAAGGTGGAAGACGTCGCCTATCAGCCGGAGCGAGTCGGGGAAGACCTCACGTGACAGGCGGCGGGGGAGGAGGCAAAGTTTTGGCCGGACAGGCTGCTTTCGCCAAACGGGAGACTGCCGCGGCAAGACGCCGTCCCTCGTGGCCCGGTCGAGCGGACTGGGGTCGGGCGTGCGGAATCCTATTCCACCGCGGAGGCCATCGGCAGCACGTGGAGTCGATGGCCCGCGCGGGGACTGCGCCAGAAGCTGAATTGCCGACTGAAGGGTTGCGTTTCGGGGGCGTGGAGGAACACGCCCAGCGGTCCCCACTTGCTTTCGACCAGCACTCGCCCGTCTTCCGTCACGAAACGGACCACGCCGCTGTGGGCGGGCAGGCCCGAGTCGTCGCTGTAGATAATCAGGTCCCCGCCTTCGGCCTGCTCGACCGGGCGGTATCCGTTGTCCGTCAGGATCGCGTCCACCTGCTCGCTCGCCACGCAATACAGACCGCCCGTGAAGACCCAGCCGTGACAGTTGGAATCCGGACTTGGCCCCTGGATTCGAATCACCTCGTAGCTGAAGCCGGCCAGTTCGATGACAGCCGTTTCCAGGCGTTCCAGGGAATGCACGCTCCCGTAGTGAAACAACTCGATTTCCCGTCCCTGGTCGGTGACGGCGCGGGGGTCGGTGGGCTCCTTGCGGATCGTCGGATCGGGGGCGGCTAGCAGCACGGATCGCGGATCCGCCTTGTTGACGTGCCGGGCATAGAGCAGCGAGAACAGCGGGCTGACGACCAGCAACAACGTCCAGATGGACACGGGTCCGTACAGCCGGTTTGCCCAGCGCCGCGCCAAGGCCGTTTGCACCGTGCAGACGGCCAGCGTGGCGGCTCCCAGTGCCAGAACCGGTCCCACGATCGCCCACGGCTGATGCAGTCCCCACAAAACCGCGGACGCAACTCCGAGGCACGAACACAAGACGCCGCTGAAAACGCGTCTGGCGTTCTGTTCCAGGCGAGTTTCGACCCAGATGCCGACCAGGGCCAGACCAGAGCCGCCCACGCCAACAGCGAGGAGCGTGAACAGAAACAGGCTTGAGTCGGCTGCGGCTTTCTGCATAGGGGCGAACCTGCGGGCCGGAGACGTTGCGCAGCATCGCCCGCGAAATGCGGCCAGTTGTCAATCGTGGCGAGGCCACACGTTCAACTGCGAAGCGTCCCTTGGTTGTGACGCGGCCCGGAATCCTACCGCCTTGTCGGACCTGAGGATATCGTGCTACATTACGCCTGAGCACATCGTCGCGGCCCCGGCGGGGGCTGTTGCGGCGTTCCTTGCGTTGCGTACGGAGGAGGGATTGATGAAAGAGAATGTCGAGATGTTCCCCAAAGCCAGAATCCCGTACGGGACGTGGGGGAGCAGTTACTTTCCGGCCTGGCAGACGTCTGCGCTGGCCGAGGTGAACATTGGCCAGTTTGCCGGCGAGGCGATGAATCGCATCCTGGGAATCCGCAGGATTCCGGCCAGCGAATTGGAATACCTGATTATCGGCTCGACCGTCCCCTGGCACTGGAAGTTCTGGAACGCGCCCCTGGTGGCCAGTTGCCTGGGACGCCGGCTCGCCGGGTTCCATGTCGAGCAGGCTTGCGCCACCGGGCTTCAAGCCGTCCTGCTGGCCGGTGCGGAAGTCCAGACGGGCAGCAACGACGTGGTGGGGGTCCTGGCCTTTGACCGGACCAGCGATTCGCCGGTGGGCGTGTTCCCGGAACGGCGAGCCCACCAGCGGACGATGGCGTTGAGCGACGTGTGGGACAATTTCGGCTTCGATCCGGCCACGGCCAAGGCGATGATGACCACGGCGGGCAACGCCTCGCGCAAGCACCGGCTGGATCGGCGCGAAGTGGATGACATCTCCTTCTGCCGCTACCAGCAGTATTTCGCCGCCAAGGCTTCCGGATTCCTCGACCGACTCCTGGTGCCGCTGGACGTGTTGAACGTGCAAGGCCGCACGCTCGGCCGCATCGACGCCGATTTGGGAGTCCGCAGACTGACCCTGGACAGCCTGCGGCAGATGCGCGAACTGGACAGTTGCGTCACGACGGGGACCCAGACGCACGCCTCGGACGGCATGGCCACGCTGTTGGTCACCTCGCCGGAAAAAGCACGGGAGTTAAGCCCGCGTCCGGAGATCGTCATCCAGTTTGTCGCCAAAGCCGAAGTCCGCACGCATCCGACGCTGATGCCGGAGTCTCCGACGTTGGCCGTGCAGAAACTGCTCGACAAGACCGGTTTCACGCTGGCGGACATGGCGGTGGTCAAGTGCCACAATCCGTTCGCGATCAACGACGCGATTTTCTCCAAGGTGATGCACTACGACTGGGAGCAGATGAACCGCACAGGCTGTTCGCTGGTCTGGGGGCATCCTCAGGGTCCGACGCTCACCCGGCTGCTGATCGAGGGTCTGGAGGAAGCGGTGGATTTGGGAGGCGGTTTGGTGTTGTTGTTTGGCTGTGCCGCCGGAGATGTGGGAATCGCGGGCCTGTTTCGCGTCACGGAAGAAGGAGGTGCGTCGAGATGACGAACTCGCTGAGGCAATCAACGCTCCAGACCTTGGGACTGGGTTCCGTTCTGGACATTTTTTCCAGCGGCAAATTGCCGGTGTCGGCCGGCCAACTGGTGGACCAGGTGTTCGGCGGCGCGGCGGAACGCGGCTCGCTGGTGATCTCCGGAGCCAACGGGATTGTGGGCGCCGGCAAGCTGATGCAGCTGACGGCTCGGCTGGAGCCGTTCGGCGTGCGCTCGATCGCGCTTGCCCGTCCCCGCACGGCGGACGGAATCGGTCCGCACTATCCCCGGCTGGTGGAGGCCGTGGGCCAGCAACGCGCCGACCGGATCATGGGGAACATCGTCCGGATGACGTACGATGGCAACCGTCTCCCGGCCGACCTGAAGCAATGGCGTCCCCGTTTTCTGCTGGAAGCGATTCCGGAGATCCTGGAGGTCAAGAAGGCCCACTACCAAGTTTTCCGGGATGTGTTTCCGGGGATCGAAATCCGCTCCGTCACGTCCGGCTTTCCGAGTTCGGAGTTGGGCGTCGGCGTGGCGCACCCTGCGTTTCCCCACGAGACGAACAAGATCTGGGAGGTTGTGGAAGCGAAGACCTCCTCCGTGACGCAACTCCTCTGGGCGCTGGGCTTGATCCCGGTCCCGGTCAGCGACGACTGGTCGTTTGTCCTGGACGTGCTGTTCTGCGGCATTACCCTGGCCGGACTTCGCTATCACCGGGCCCGCAACATGCCGTTCTGGAAGATCGACAAGTACATCCGGAAGCAGATCGGGCCGAATCCGTTCCGCGCGCATGACGTGATCGGCGCCAAGGGCGCGAATTTCCTCACCTGGTCCTGCCTGCATCACCTGGGGCAGAAGTACGGGGCCTTGTTCCAGCCTACGCCGGAACTGGAGGAACGCCAGGCGACCGGCCAGGACTGGTATCCGCTGAACCATTTCCGGCCCGTGGTCGATTGGCCGCTGGACGCGGCGGGCGAGGACGAGTTCAACCAGTGGATCCAAGGCGCCCTGTTCCAGATGGCCAGCCTGCTGCTGCACGAGCAGCGGGGGCACCTGTCGCACATCAACGCGATCGGCGAGTTGTGCGCGCAGTTCCGCCGCGGCATCCTGGCGATGATCCGGAGCGTGGGCGCGGAGGCGGCGATCAAGACGGTCGAGGCCTATCACCGGCTGTACCCCGCCGCGGCCGGCAGTTGCTGGTACCCGGACACGTTCCAACAGATCGACAGCCCCGAGTGGCAGCAGTTGTACGTCAACGCGGAGCATGACGGCCAGGTGGGCGTGATCACGATCAGCCGGGAAAGCTACAACGACGACGTGGACGCCGAACTGAACCGGGCCATCGACTGGCTGCGGGTCGCCGGTGTCACGAAGGTGATCCTGACCGGCGATTTTCATCTGGCCACGCAGATGGTCGGCGCGGATACCAGCGAGTTCTTCTCGGCCTTGGAAGACGTCCAGGAAGGCCATCGAGTGGCGGCCACGTGGGCGGCGACTGCCCGGCGACTGCACGACGAATTCCGAGTCTCCGTCGGCTTCGTCAACGGCAAACGGTGCCTGGGCGGATTCCTGGAACTGCTGCTGCACTGCCATTACGTGGTCGCGGTCGAGGATGCCACCCTGGGCATGCCGGAAGTCACGCTGCCGGTAGTGCCCGGCATGGAAGGCTGCCATTGGCCGTTCCGCAAAGCCGAGCGATCCCAGTGGCCGAGGCTGGTCAGCCTGTTGCTGAGCGGAACGCCCGTCAAGGCCAAGGACGCGGTAAGTTGGCTGATCGATGCCGCCGGCCCGCTGGAGCAGTCGCTGCAAACGGTTTGGCAATTGGTTTCCGGCGGCGCGGCCGGCGTGCAGAAGCGGAAGCTGAACGAGGGCGTCCTGGAAGGGATCCCCGCCGACGTGGGCTTGCCGGCGTCCGACAACGCGGCCACCGAAGCGGCCCGGAAGGCCATTCTGGAGACCATCCGCCACGCCTGCAGCGTGCCGTTGTCCGAAGCGTTGGACGTCCAAGCCCGGCATTCCGGCGACTTTACCGTCACATCGTTCTGCAAGGAAGGCAGCATCGGAGCCGAGTACGCCAAGACGATGAAGGTCTGACGCAGGAAGGTCTGACGCAGGACCGGACAGCCGGCCTGCGGTCTTCCGAGCAGGCAAGAAGTACGGGGATTCCTGAGCGAGCAGTTGCCAGGAATCCGTGGGGCGACGCAGAAAATCCTCGCTTGCGATTGGGGAGGAACCGCCATGCAGCCTCTGCTGTTCCTGTTGGCCGTCGTCGGCTGTGACGGCGGTCTGGCGCGTCCCGATGTGGAGTTCAAGATCTTCCAGTTTCCCGCGGACAAGATTCCCCGGATCGACGGCGATCCGGAGGATTGGGCCGTGGTGCCGGAATCCTATGCGATTGGCACGGATCAGCTGCGGGAGACGGTGATCGGCCTGGGTGACCGCCGCGATCCGGCCAATTTGGACGTGCGCGTCAAGGTCGGCTGGGTGCGAGGACAGAACCACCTGTACTTTCTGTACGAAGCGCAGGACAACTATTGGGACTTCGCCCGCGACGATCTGCACAACGACATCTTCGAAGTGGTGATCGACGGCGACCGCTCGGGCGGGCCGCTGATCCGCCAGATGCATCCCGACAAGTCGCTGCGCACGCAGCCCGACTTCCATTACCGCTTTCACGGCGTGCACGCGCAGAACTACCACATTTTCACGCCGGCCGAAGGCAAGGACTGGGCCATGGTCTGGGGGGCGCAGCCTTGGGCCAAGGAGTTGCCCTACGCCAACGCAGCCTATCGCTACAACTTCCGGCCGGGCGAAAGCGGCAAGCTGGTGCTGGAGTTCTTCGTCACTCCCTTCGACTACGCGCCGCCCGACCGCGCGCGGGCGGTTCCGTCGCAACTGGACGAAGGCCACCTCATCGGCCTGTCCTGGGCCGTGCTCGATTATGACGACCCGGACGCGAAGGACTACGGCGGGTTCTGGAACCTGTCGCACAAAACCAACATGTACGGCGACGCCTCGGATCTGGTCGCCTTCCGCCTGATGCCGATCGAGAAACATCTGCGGAAGCCGGTGGAGGCGGATTGGTCGTTTCAAGTGCTGGATCGGGAGCGGCGCGTCGTCGCGTTCCGCGACCGGTCCTACGGCAACATCACGGCTTGGCACTGGGATTTCGGCGACGGGACATCCAACGCCGACCGTCATCCGGTCCACCGGTACGAGAAGGCCGGCGAGTTCATCGTGACGCTGCGGGTCGAGGGGCCGGAAGGCCAGGCGCGGCGCACGAAAATCTGGGATGTGACGCTTCCCTGATCGGCCGCGGGCCGCGACGGCGCGTCCTTGACGAAAGGTAGCAGTCATGAACGGTTCCCATCGCACGGCGGCGGTTGCATGGAGTCTGCTGCTGGCGGCGGCGGCGCTGATCCACGCGGTCGGCGGCGGTCGGGCGGCCGCGGCAGCGAGCCCGCAACTCCGCGGCATGTGGATGCACGCCAACTTCATCCGGACTCCGGCGGAAGCCGACGCTTGCATCGACAAGCTCCAGCGGGCCCACTTCAACGCCGTGTTTCTGTTGGTCTGGTACTGGGGCGGACAGGCCGCCTTCCAGACTGAGAGCTGCCCGATGCTGGAGGGAGTTCAAGCGGGCTACGATCCGCTGCAGTACATGGTCCGGGAGTGCCGCCGCCGGCAGATCGAGGTGCATGCCTGGTTCGTCAACGGCGCGTACGGCCATCCCACGCCGCTGCACGTGCTGGACCAGCATCCCGATTGGGTTGTCGACAGCGGCGGCGAGCAAACCACGCTGTGGTACGACCTGGGCCGGCCGGAGGTCCGCAAGTTCCAGGGCGATCTGATGATCGAGGCCCTGACCCGTTACGATCTGGACGGCATCCACTTTGACTTTATCCGCTACGACGGACCCGCGATGTGCTACTGCAAGCATTGCCAGGCCGAGTTCGCCGCGCGGTACGGGTGCCAGCCGATCGAGCCGCTGCGAGCGACCTCGTTTCCGTTCGCCTGGGCGATTGCCGGCAATCCGGTGGCCAAGCCCACGACGGCCCAAGTCCTGGCCCAGTTCTCGGACGGCACACCGGCCATCGCGATCAACGCGTTGGGCAAGGGCCGGGTGCTGCTGTTCAATTGGCACGCCGTGCGCTCCGCGTTGCCGCCGGTTGTCGAGACCCTGCGCCGCGTCCTGCGGCAATGGAACGTTCCGACCGACCAGGTGGTCGTGATGGACACCGCGCCGAACCGCGAGCGGTATGGCGTCAAGGGGACCAAAGAGGCCGCTGAGGCGTTCCGCCAGCTCGGTTGCAAGGCCGCGATCGCCGCCGAAGACCGCCTGGCCCAGCTGCCGCCCGGCGCGCTGCTGGTCCTGGCCGACGTGTACCTGATCCCTGACGAGGTAGCCCAATCGCTGGAACAGTTCGTCCGCGCCGGCGGCCTGCTGGTGGTCATTGACGGCCCGGTCCGGTCCATCGGCAACGCGTCGATTCAGCGCGTGCTGGGAATGCGCGGGACGGCCAAGTACATCAATCATCTGGAGGTCGTCCAGCCCGTCGGCGCTAGCGACCTGCTGGCGCGTTCGGACACCCGGATCGACCTGGAACAGATCAATCTGAGACGCAGCAAATGGCCTGAATACCGCAAGTCTGGCGTGACCCAACTGGTGCGGGACGTGTACCGGCGCGCCAAGCAGGCCAAGCCCGCAGCCCAGGTCACCGCGGCCGTGTTCTCGTCGCTGGCCTCGGCCGAAAGGGTCTTCCAGGACTGGCCCGGCTGGCTCCGCGAGGGAGTTGTCGATTACGTCGTGCCCATGGCCTACACGCCCAGCAACGACGTGCTGGCCAAGCAACTGCAGGAGTGGAAGACGGTCGATCCGCAGCTGGAGCGAATCCTGCCGGGACTGTGCATTTATACCCGCGTCAAGGAAGGCGACCGCTTGATTCAACGCGAGGCAGCGACGATATTCACCCAGTATCGGATGTGCCTGGACCAGGGAGCCCGAGGCGTCAACTTGTACTCGCTGGACGGCACGGCCGCCGAACCCGTGTTGCTGCTGAATGAGCCGCTGATCGAGGCCCTCCGCGACGGACCGTTCAAAGACGAGGCGCCGGCCTATCGGCCGCCGGCGCGCGGGCCGGCCAAATAGACACTTCAACCCCCGAGGAGAAATGAGATGCACCGATTCGCGTTCCTGCTGCTGGCAACCCTTTCGCTGGCGACCTCGGCCACCGTCGACGCGGCCGAAGGGAAAACACTCCTGGCCGGCGCGGCCACCAGTAACATCACTCCGTTCCTGGGCGGCGGGCTGGTAGGCAACTTCGGCACGCCGCCGCCGGCCAAGTACGTGCATGACGAATTGCGCGCCCGATGCTTCGTCCTGGACGACGGCGCCACGCGGCTCGCGCTGGTGGTCAGCGACAATATCTACATCAGCCGCGAAGTGCTGGACGAAGCCAAGCGGCTGGTGACCGAGGCGACCGGCCTGCCGGCGGACCGCCTGCTGATGTCCTGCACGCATACGCATTCGTCGGTCAGCGCCCGCTGGAAGAATCCGTTTCAGCCGGAGAAGGAATTCACCGAGTACCAGCGGTTCGTCGCGCGGCGGATTGCCGACGGCGTGCGGTGTGCAATCAACAATCTCCAGCCGGCGCGCATCGCCTGGGGCACGGCCGATTTGCCGGGGCAAGTGTTCTGCCGCCGCTGGCTGATGAAGCCGGAAGTCAAGTTGTTCAACCCGTTCGGCGAACCGGATCACGCCAAGATGAATCCGGGGAACAGCCCCCATCTGCTGAAGCCAGCCGGGCCGGTCGACCCGCAGATCGCGTTTCTGGCCCTGCAGACGACCGACGGCCGACCGCTGGGGCTGCTGGCCAATTACTCGCTGCACTACGTGGGCGGGACCGGCCGGAATCACCTCTCCGCCGACTACTTCGGCGTGTTTTGCGACCGTATCCAGCAGTTGCTGGGCGCGGATGGGCAGGATCCGCCGTTTGTGGGCGCGCTGAGCAACGGCACCAGCGGCAATATCAACAACAACGATTACTCCAAGCCTCGCGAAAAACGAGAACCGTACCAGCAGATTCGGCTGGTCGCCGACCAGTGCGCCCAGGCCGTTTTCCAGCAATACCCGAAACTCACCTGGCACGACTGGGTGCCGCTGGGGATGCGCCAGCGGGAATTGGAGCTGGCCGTGCGCAAGCCGACGCCGGCGCAACTGGAGCACGCCAAGCAAGTCCTGGCCGAGCCCGAGCGGCCGGACAAGTTCCCGCATGAACGGGCCTATGCCCAGAAAGCCATCCAGCAACTCGAGTCGCCCGACACGGTCCGCGTGATGCTCCAGTCCGTGCGGATCGGCGAGTTGGGCATTTTCGCCATTCCCTTCGAGGTGTTTTCGGAGATCGGTTTGGAACTGAAGGCCCGCAGCCCCTTCCAACCCAGCTTTACGATGGAACTGGCCAACGGCGGTTACGGTTACCTGCCGACACCCGAGCAACACGAACTGGGCGGCTACGAGACCTGGCTGGGCACCAACAAGGTGGAACTGCAGGCCTCGGTCAAGATCGTCAAGACGCTGTTGGAGATGGCGGCCGAATTGAAGTGAGGTTGGCTGGGCCCGCGTGTGGGGGATCGGCCAGCTCGCCGCGTGCGCGAGCTGTGCCTGTCCCACTTCGAATTGTGACCTGCATTCACGGGGAGATGTCGCGATGAAAGCCTGCTTGCTTGGAATGCTCTTGCTGTCGGCCGCGACCACTTCGGCGGCGGATGTTTACGTTTCTCCCCAAGGCAGCGACGCCAATCCCGGCACGGCCGACCGGCCCTTCGCGACGCTGGCGCGGGCGCGGGACGCTGTGCGGGCGCTGAAGGCCCAGGGCCCGCTGGCAGAATCCGTGCGGGTGATCGTGGCCGACGGCGTCTACACCTTGACCGAACCCCTGGTGTTGACCGCCGAAGACAGCGGCACGGCCCAGGCTCCCGTCAGCTACGAAGCGGCATCCGGCGCGCGGCCGGTGTTCAGCGGCGGACGTGTGATCGGCGGCTGGAAGCAGGCCGGCAACGGACTGTGGACGGTTCAGATTCCCGAGGTGGCCGCCGGCAAGTGGTATTTCGAGCAGCTGTTCGTGGGCGGCCGCCGGGCCACCCGCGCCCGCAGTCCGAACAAGTTCTACTACTACATCCAGAACATCCAGCAAACGGTGCTGGACGAAGGCGGCTCGTCGCGCAAACCCAAGCGGGCCCGGCAGACACTGACGATGCGGCCCGAGAAGTTTCAGCAGGCGCTCGGCCAGGTCGCCCCCGGCGACCTCCGCGATATCAACCTGGTGGTCTATCACAACTGGGACAACACGCGGCGTTTTCTGGACCGCATCGACCCGCAGCAGGCGGCGCTGGTCACGACCGGCGAAGGGATGAAGTCCTGGAACCCGTGGCGAAAGAACGGGCTGTTTCACCTGGAGAACTACCTGGCGGCGCTCGATGTTCCCGGCGAATGGTACCTGTCGCGGGACGGCACGTTGTCCTACCAGCCGCTGCCCGGCGAGGACCTGACGCAAACGACGGTGGTCGCGCCGGTGGCGGAGAAATTCCTGGTGATCCAGGGCGATCCGGCGGCGGGCAAGTTCGTCCAGCACGTGGCGTTCAAGGGCCTGACGTTCCGGCATGGCCAGTGGCTGACGCCGCCGGGCGGTTTCGAGCCGGCGCAGGCGGCGGCCCCGATCGAAGCCGCCGTGATGGCCGACGGCGCCCGCAACGTTACGATTGAGGATTGCGAGATCGGACACGTCGGCACGTACGTCGTCTGGTTCCGCCGCGGCTGCCGCGAGTGCACGCTGAGGAAATCGTACCTGCACGACTTCGGCGCAGGCGGCGTGCGGATCGGGGAAGCCGGGATCGCGGCCAACGAGTCCGAACGGACCAGCCACATCACGGTGGACAACAACATCCTCCGTCACGGCGGCCGCATCTTCCCGTGCGCCGTCGGCGTCTGGATCGGCCACAGCCCCGACAACAAGGTCACGCACAACGAGATCGCCGACCTGTACTACACCGGCCTGTCCGTCGGTTGGCGGTGGGGTTACGGCGAGAGCCTGGCCAAGCGGAACACGCTCGCGTTCAATCACGTGCATCACATCGGCTGGGGGCTGTTGAGCGATATGGGCGGCATCTATACGCTGGGGCCGTCCGAAGGCACCGTGGTCCGGCACAACGTGTTCCACGACATCTACGCCTATTCCTACGGCGGCTGGGGCATGTACACGGACGAAGGCAGCACGGGCATCCTGTTCGAGAACAACCTGGTGTATCGCGTCAAGACGGGCGGGTTCCATCAGCACTACGGCAAGGAGAACGTCGTCCGCAACAACATCCTGGCGTTCAGCAAGCTGTACCAGTTGCAGGCGACGCGAGTCGAAGAGCACCTGTCGTTCACCCTGGAGCGGAACATCGTGTACTGGGACAGCGGCGTGCTGCTGTCGGGGCGGTGGGACAAGGTGCGGCACGCCAGCGGCCGGAACTGCTACTGGGAAGCCGGCGGCAAGCCGGTGGATTTCCTGGGCAACACGCTCGAAGCGTGGCAGGCGAAGGGCCACGAGCAAGGCTCGATCGTCGCCGATCCGAAGTTCGCCGATCCGGCCCGGGGCGACTTTCAGCTGGCTCCTGATTCGCCGGCACTGAAGCTGGGGTTCGTGCCCTTCGATTACCGGCAGGCAGGCGTGTACGGCGACCCGGCCTGGACCGCCAAGGCCGGCGAGGTGACGTATCCGCCGCTGGAGATCATCCCGGAAGCGCCGGCGTCGAAGTGAGTGCGTGGGCGGGATTGGCGGTGCCTGTCCCCTTTTTTCCACAAGCTGTGAAGCATCATTCGAACCTGAAGGAGGATGATCATGATCCGAAGGCGTGGTTGGCTACAGACGGTGGCCGTCACAGGCGGCTTGCTCCTGGGCGCCGCCGGTCCGGCCTTGGCTGGAACCGTCACCGTGCTGACTCCGCCGACGGGTGAGAAAGCGTACTCGATCGCCGGCGATGCGTTCGCCGGATTGTGGGAGCAAGTGACCGGGCAACGTCCGGCTGTCAAGGTCTGTGAGGCGCGCGCGAGCACCGATCGGAAGGAGAACCTCCCGGCGGGCGATCTGGTTCTGATCGGCTCCGACGCCGTCCATCCGCTGGTCCACCAGTTGATTTACCAGGGCGCGTTCGAGTCGCTGGGCATTCAGTACGGGGGCGACGAATACCGGCTGCTGTGTGTCTCGCGCGACGGGCGGCGGTGGCTGATCCTGGCCGGCGGCTCCGGGCGGTCCACGCTGTATGCCGTGTACGACTTCTTCCGCCGCCAGGCGGGCGTGGAGTATTTCTGGGACGGCGACGTGATCCCAAAGCGGGACGCGATCGAATACGACCAGCTGGACGTGGTGGAGCAGCCGCGTTTTGCCTATCGAGGCCTGCGCTATTTCGCCCACCGAGGCCTGCACCGCTTCCAGGCCGAGCATTGGGACCTGGACGACTGGAAGCAGGAGATCGATTGGTGCGTGAAGAAACGGTTTAACCTGTTCATGCTCCGTACCGGCATCGACGACCTGTTCCAGCGGGCCTTTCCGGACGATGTGCCGTACCCGCCCACCGACGCCAAGGACCCGGACGGCGTCGACCGGTCGTACGACGACCGCACGTCGTTCTGGGCGCTGAAGTATCGGGGAGAACTCCGCAAGCAGGTCTTGCAGTACGCCCGCGACCGCGGCTTGCTGCACCCGGAAGACACGGGCACGATCACGCATTGGTACTCGCACACGCCCAGTTCGTTCTACCGCAGCCGGCCGGACTTCCCTGTCATCCGCGACCAGAAGACAGGCTATTCGCTCACGACGCAAGCGATCTGGGATATCGAATCGCCGATCACTTGGGACGCCTACTGGAAACTGACCGAGACGCATATCCGCCAGTTCGGCGAACCGCGGATGTTCCACACGATCGGCATGGCGGAACGGACGTTCGGCAAGGACGCGCACGACAGTCTGCAGCGCAAACGGTACGTGTACCGCCAGACCCAGCAGAAACTCCGCGAGCACTACCCCGATGCGCCGCTGCTGATCGCCAGCTGGGACTTCATCGGCTGGAACTGGACCGATCAGGACGTCCACAACCTGTTGGCGGAGTTCGATCCCAGCAAGACAATCCTGCTGGAGTACACCTCGGACAATCCCCGCAAGGTCAGCTATCGCGACTGGGGCGCGATGGGACGTTTTCCCTGGATCTTCGGCATTTTCCACGGGTTTGCCCGCAACGGCGACATCCACGAAGACTACGGGTTGCTGGCGCCGCGACTGCAGGAAACGGCCGCCGACAAGATGGCCCTGGGACTGGTGATGTGGTCGGAGATCTCCCACAACGACACGTTCATGTTGGAGTACCTGGGCGCCAACAGCTGGCAGCCGCGCGACGTGGAATTACCCGTGGCGCTGGCCCGGTACTGCCGCACGCGGTACTCGCCCGAGTTGGCCGGCCGGATGGAAAAGTTGTGGAGCGGCTTCCTGGACGCCTCGCAACTGCTGCACTGGCACGACACGCGGGGCGAAGGGACGACCTGGTTCGGCGAGCCGCAGTACCGTTTGCTCGCCACCTCGGCCTTCCTGAATCTGGGAGCCGAGCGGTTGCCGCGGCTGCAGGCGGACCTGGAGCGATTCCAACAGGGACTGGCGGCGTCGCCGACGGTCCTGGCAGGGTTGGCGGAGATTGCCAAGCAGCCTTCGGCCGGCGTCCGGGGGGCGCTCTGGCAGCGTGACGCGCTGGACATGGCCCGCACGATCGCCAGCCGCGCCCTGGTGGCCGCCCACATCCGGGCCGGGCTGGAGATGGAGAACTGGCGTGCGGGCAAGGCCGACGCCGACGCGGTTCGCCAGCGTGCCGAACTCACCCGGCGAACCATGGACGCCCTGGCCGGCGTGCTGGCCCTGTCCGACGACTTCTCCATGCTCGCTTCGCTGAAGCGTCTGGAACGAGCCCGGCCGCTGAACGAGGTCGCCCCGACGATCAATCCGCACAGCGAACTGACGCTGAAATCCAACGCCGAAAACAGCTACTGCCGCAGCCAGCACTACGAATTGGTGCGGCACGTCTACCGGCCCGAACTGGACGCCTACTGGGACTGGGCCCTGGGCCGGATCGAGTCGGGTGACAAGACGCCCTGGAAGCGGCCGGCGGATTTCGCGCAGCGGGCCAAACAGATCGCGGACAAGTTCTACGAGACCCCGCTGGCCGCGATGGCGCCGAAGCCGCCTCAGGAACCCGCGGCGCTGGCCACGGCCCTGACGGAGTTGGGCAGTGCGGTGAAGGAGACGTTGCGGGCCGGTGAATGAAGGAGGAGTTCCAATGCGTGTCTCTATTTCCGTCGATCGGCTGCAGGCTGCGCTGAGCGGCCTGGTCCAGAAGTACGCCGTGTCGGCTCCGCCGGGCTGGACGCTTGAGGCCGGGCCGGATGGGGCGGCGGGTTCGTACGCCATGTTGCCAGGCTGGACTGCCATCGAACGGCCTTTGCGGGCCGACTGGGTGCCCTTGCTGCCTTGGCGCAGCGAGCGGCGGTTTGTCGAACTCAAACGGCTGGTGGACGACCAGGTGGTGACGCCGGTGTGCCTGGCGCGTTTCGCCTGCCAGACCGACGGCTCGCCCTGGGACCTGGCCGCCATCCTGTACCGGGAATTCGACCTGGCCGAGTGGCTCCTCGGCTCGCAGTTGACGGCCGTCACGGCGTCGATTGCTGGGCCGGTCGCGAACGTGATTGTGCGGCTGGCCGGCGGCGCGGTCTGCGGCATCGAAGCGAACGCGGCGCTGCCGGCCGGCACGGCGAGGATCGATCGGCACGAGCTGATCGCGCGTCGCGGCGTGGCCTGCGACCGCGTGGTCGATACCCAGGTGCCGCAGGATTCGGTCTATGCGCTGACCGCCGACGGGGAAAGCCGATACACGGATACGGACGCCGAGTTGTTCGGCCTGGAGCCCGATGAAGTGCTGCTGGTCCGAGCGGCGTACGAGACGTTGCTCCATGCTGACCGCGCCGACTCCTTGCGACGTCAGCACCAGCGGCTCTCTGCGCTGGTGCGGCTGGCTTTTGAATCGGACCGGCGGTGCCAACGGCTGGACGTGGAAGGAGACTCGAAATGACGCCTTTGAAGATCGCCATGCTGTCGCTGACCCACGGCCACACGCGCAAGTACTACCAGACGCTGCGCGATTCGCCCAAGCTGGATTGGGTGGCCGCGTGTGCCGAGAACGAAGCGGTCGAAGGTCTGTTCCGGAAGACGAACCCGGACGTGCCCTGCTACCGCGACGAGCAGGAGATGTTCGACCGGCACCCGGACATCGAAGCGGTCGTGCTGGCCTCGGCCAACAGCCGGCACCTGGACCAGGTGCAAGCCTGCGCGGAACGCGGCATTCACATCCTGTCGATGAAGATCCCCAGCTTCGACATGGGCGAATACGACCGGATGATCGAACTGGTCGAGCGGGCCGGCGTCGTCTGCCAGATCGAACTGGAGCTGCATTACAACCCGGTGGTCCACCGCGTGAAGAAGCTGCTCGGCGAGGGCGCGATTGGCCCGGTTCGCGCGATGGCTGCTACGAACATCACACTCTCGCCGGTGTGGGCGTTTCCTTGGCAGGGCGTGCCCGAATTGAGCTACGGACGGCGCGTGCCTCTCGCGCCCGGCAATCCCCGGTTCCGCGGCGGCGCGCTGTGCGATCACCCGCACATCTTCGACCTGATCCGCTGGCTGACCGGCGCCGATTTCCAAACGATTTTCGCCGAGCAAGCGCCGAACCTGCGGACCGACCTGGAGGTCGAGGACCTAATGCTGGTCAACGGCAAGATGACCGATGGCACGACGTTCCTGCTGGACCCCTCCTGGTCGCGGCTGGAAGAGCGTCTGACCGTGCCGGGGCCGGGTTGGGAGGTCTTTCCCAAGCGGATGGAGGTCAACCTGGCGTTGCACGGCGAGCGCGGGACGCTGCTGGTCGACTGCTTCGGTCCCAACGTCTACCACAACGGCGCGCCCCGCGACCGGTACACCGTGCAGTACACGTACTTCGACGAGTGGATCGGCCTGGTCGACGAGTTCGTCGATTGCGTGCGGAACGGCAAGACCCCTCAGATCAACCTCCGCTGGCACCGCCGGACGATCGAGGCGATGAACGCCTGCTACGAGAGTCTGGAAAAGGGGCAGCCGGTGACGTTGTGAACGATCTCGCCTGAGTTCGGCCGTAAACAGGACGGAGCGTGCCGCCCACATCATCAGGAAACGGTGCCATGAGACAGAACCTCGCTAGACTTGCTGTTTCGTCTGTTCTGCTGACCTTTGTTGCGGTGGGCATGTCGTTGGCAGAGAGTGGACCGCAGCCTGCTTGCCCGTTGGTGCCGGTCCCCAAGTCGTACTGCGACCACGGCCGGACGTGGCAGCTGCTCGATCTGGAGCAAACGGCCATCGCGATTGGTCCGCAGGCCACCGAACCGGAACGCTACGCGGCCGAACGGCTGCAAGCGCACGTCGAGCGGCGGTTCAAGCGGCGGATTCCGATCCTTGCCGAAGCGGCCCTGCCCGACGCGGTGCGGCAGGTCTTTCTGCTGGGCCAGCGGAGCACCAATCCCTGGCTCGACCGGCTCTGCCGCCAGCAGAAGATCGAGTCGGGGGTCCCGCCGGCTGCAGGTGCGGATTCCGGCACACGGAGTGTGCCGCCTGCGACGGAAGACGGTTTCGCGATCGAGTGCTGCGAGGACCAGGGCCGGCAGGTGGTGATCGTCGGCGGCAGCAATCCGCGGGGCGTGATCTACGGACAGGATGCGCTGTTTGATCTGATGCGGGCCGAGGCGGGGCAGGTCGTCTGGCCCGTGGTTTCGGTCCGCGATTGGCCGAGCATCCCCTGGCGCGGCCGGCCGCACTCGGTGCTCCGCCAGCACCTGGTGCCCGGAGCGCTGGACGCCTACCTCCGCGCCCGGCTGAACTTTACCGACGTCCGCGACGACCCGAACGCGAAAGCCACCAACGTCTTTCCGGCCCGAAAGGCCTCGATGGGCTTCCCGGCCGGCGTGCCCATCGACGCCGACACGGTCAAGCGGATGGTCACCGAGTCGCATTGCCGCGGCTTGTTCGTGTACGGAACCGTCTCCAGCGGCGTGCCGCAAGACAAGCATGACAAGGTATTGGAGACGTTTGGCCAACTGAGCGATCTGGGCGTCGATGGGCTGTGGATTTCCTTTGACGACGTGGGCGGCGGCGAGGACGCGCCGGAGCTGATTGCCCGGGTGCTCGAATTCGGCCAACAGCGCGGCATGACGGGCCGCCAGATCGCCACGACGCCGCCCAGCGGCGATTACCAGAACATCGACACGCCGTTCAACCGCCGCGCTGCGCAAGTGGCCGGTTTTGCCGACGCCCAGTGGTTCTTTACCCGCGTGCCGTGCCAGGCGGACGCTGCGGCGGCCCGCGAGATCGGCCTGCGCCGCTTGCCCGGCTGGTGGCACAATCTGGTCGATTTTGGCGTCACCGGCGGGTTCCTGCACAATGGCGATGTCCTGGTCAGTCTGCGGGCCGACGACCGGCCGGCGTACGTCGAGCCTCAGCCGCTGTCGCGCGGCTGGCATGCTCCCCAGTACGACAAGTTGCGCGACGCCGACCAGCACACCGACCACGTGATGCTATGGGGCGTAGTCGGCGGCTGGCCGGAAGAATACCAGATGGCCGCGTTGGGCATCTGGGCCTGGAACCCGGCGGCCCACGACTGGGACCAGACGCGGCGAGCGATCTACCGCTATGTGTACGGTCCCGGCCAGGTGGAAACCGCCTGGACGGTCGACGACAAACTGGTGGAACTCAAATCGCTGTTTCACCTGCCGCTGTGGCGCTACGAACCAAACAAGGGCTGGCCGTGCCGGCTGAAGCAGGCCGCCGACCGGCCGCGAGCACTAGCCTTGATCGACGAGTTGGAGTCGCTCAGCCGCGATCTCTCAAAAAACTCGCCCGCCGAGTCGGCGATCGCCCCGGAGCGGTTGGAGAGCGTGTATCTGGAGCCGCTGCGGACCACGCTGGTGTACGCGCGGAAGATGACGCTGTTGGAATACCCCGAAGACTGGGCAGCCGACGTCGAGGAACGCTTGTTCGACGCGTTCGCGGAGGGGGATGCCGCGGCGGCAGAGCAAACGCTGACGCCCGCCCGAGCGCGGCTGGGTGAACAGTTGACGCGGATCGCCGAGGAACTCCAGGGCCTCAAGGCGATCGACGGGTATCGCAAGCATTGGGAAAGCCGCTTTCCGCCGCTGGAAGCCTGGAAGGGACTGGTCGACCAGCGGCGTTCTGCGATGATCGGGCGGCTGAATCGACTGCTGAAACAGGGCCCGACGGAACTCTTTCCGTACAAGGCCGCCACCGCGGACGACGTGGCCGCGCTGTTTGCCGATTGGGAACGCCCGCCGGAGGGCAAAACCCTGGCCGAGTTGACTGCCGAGGATTGGCTCCGTCCGGCGTCACGCTGGCGCGGGGCCTTCGTCGTCGGGCCCAGCGGACTGGGGGGACGTCCGAGCGTTGCCCTGGCCCATCCGGCTAGGATTCCCTCGACGCCCGGCGACTATGCCGAAGTGCGAGCCGAATTGCCGGCGCCGAAATTTGACAGCCGGCTGCTGCTGGACGCTTGCGTCGAGGACACCCGCTCGGACAACCAGTGGCGCGGGTATCGCTTCATGCAGCTGTGGGTCAACGACCAGCTGGCGTGGGAGGAGGACGTGGCTCCGGACCGCAAAGGCCGCGTCTGGGTCACGGTCGACGTCTCCGAGGCCGCGCGGGCCGCCGCTCCCTTGAAGCTCCGCTTCCGCGTGGAGGACCGACGCGGAGTGGGCAACCATCTGAGTGTCACCTTCTTGGGCCCCGTGCGGCTCCGGGAGGGCCAGGGACAGCAATGACGCTGCCTGCGCCCGCCGTGGCCTGAACGTGCGCGGCTGGCTGAGCCGCCTGTTGAGCGATCAGCAAGCACGCGACAAGAACGCCCGGACCGTGAGATGGGGGCACCCAAATCGTGACTTCATCAACGGCGAGTAAAACGTGCCGAAATCCCGTTTGGTGCCTGCGCGCAGCGGGCTGGAATTGCCCACTGCAGCAGCGCCGTGTTAAGCTGCCCGACGCTTGAAGCTCACCGCCGGATGACGACCCGTCGGCAGCTTGGGCTCATTGCATGTGCCGGAGAACGATCATGCCCAACGCTTTTGCCCTCATCGCGTTTGCCTGCTTGGCTGCGGATGCCCGCCCTGGATTAGAAGTGGACGCGCGTGGATTCGCCGCCGGGTTTGACTCCGGGGCGCTTGTGCGATTGGTGGATGCGGATGGGACGTGGTACGTGAGTCCGGCCGACAGACCGGCCGGACTGGGCGTCCATACGTTGTCGGGCGAGTTTCATGCGGGTGCCGGCGAGGGGCCGGGACGGCTGGGCGCGGATGGCCGTGCGGTCCAGCGATGCACCGGTTTTGACGGCCTGGATGGGGTGACTGCCCAGTGCAAGGTGTCGCTGGACAAAGCGGCGGGGGAGATCGTCTGTTGCCAGGCGGTGGGGGCTGGTGCACGCGGGGAAGGGAGCCCCGCGCCGAGCGTGCGTCCGGCGTCCAGAGCGGCGGGCGTGTGGGGCGTCAGTTGGTCGATCGGACGGATTCCGCTGGACTTCGCCATCCTGGTGCCCGGAAGGTCTGGGATTCGCCTCACGGCGGACAGCCCCGGACGCAGGCAACAGTTCGATTACCCGATCGGCTGGGAGGCCCAGCTGGTGATTGTCGAGGGCGACAAGCGGGGTTTCTACGTCTGGGCCGAGGATCCGCGCGGACGGTTCAAGCGGCTGGTGGTCGAGCGGCATTGCGATGGCTGGCAACTGACGCTGGTGACCATCAACTACGCGCCCTTCGATGATCTGACCGCGTGCGAGTCGGTCCCCTGGCGATTGGGCGTCTACCAGGGGGATTGGCGCGTGCCGGCGCGGCGGTACCGGGAGTGGATGGAGCAGCATTTTCAGCCGGTGCCGATCGACCAGCAGAAGCCCGCGTGGGTCGGCGATGTCCGCTGCCTGGTGATCATGGGGCTGGACCGGGAGATGCTGGCCGAGTTGCCCAAGCGGCTGGATCCCGCGCAGACGATCCTGTACGTCCCCTCGTGGCGATCGGCCGGCTACGACCGGGACTATCCGACTTACGACGCTCCGTTGGATTCGCTGGAGCCGTTTGTGAACCAGGCCCACGGGCTGGGCTTTCGCGTCATGCTGCACGTGAACTACTTCGGCGTCGACCCGAAGCATCCCTTGTACGAGCAGTTCGAACGATACCAGGTGCGCAGTCCCTGGGGCAACCACGAGCGTCAGTGGTGGCTCTGGGACCGGGCCCAACCGGAGATCCGGTTCGCGTACATCAATCCAGCGTGCCGGGCGTGGCGCGAGTCTTTTGTCAAGCACATGGCAACGCTGTGCCGCCGATACGAGATCGACGCCTTGCACCTGGACCAGACGCTGTGCATCTACAACGATCACAACGGCCTGCTGGACGGCATGTCGATGATCGACGGCAATCTCGCTTTGCATCGCGAGCTGCGCGAGGCGTTGCCGGAGGTAGCCCTCAGCGGCGAGGGATTGAACGAGGTGACCTGTCGCTACGAAGCGTTTGCCCAACGTCATGCCTGGGGCGTGAACCATGCGGACGGAACCTGGAACCGCCGGCCGCTCGCTTGCGCTCATCCGATCAGTTCCTACCTGCTGCGGCCCTATACGGTGATCAACGGCTACCTGGGCTGCGCGCCGCCCACGCACGGGCAGATGTACGCGGCTTGGAACGAGGCCTATGAACACTGGGGCGTGATCCCGACGCTGAAGCCGAATCTGGATCAGCTGCGCCGTCCCGCCGATTTTTCCCGGCAGTTCTTCGACGAAGCGGATTTCTGGCTCCGCAACCGCTTGCAGATCGACCTCGAAGCGGCGTGGCCCGCCGACGTGGCGTTTCCCTTCCGCACCGCCGACGGGCGGCGAGCCGTGCGGACGGTGGACGGCCGCTTTTGCTGCGCGAATCGCGAGGTCAGCCACACGCTTACCGGCGTGGGGCAACTGGCGACGACGGGAACGATTCCGGGTTGGCGGGCTTACGACGATCAGCGGCTGTTGGGCCTGGATCCGGAACGCTGGTATCCGTGCTTTGATGAGCCGCGCGATCCGCACGTGTTTCACGCCGCGCTGCTGCCCGACGACGTGATCTGTGAAGCGGTTGTGAGTCGCGACGAGCTGGCCGTGTTTCGTTCGCGCAGCCGGGAAACGATCGTGGCGGATCTGGTCGCGCGGATGGATAGTGCCGCGTGCGAATCACGCCCGTTTGCGGGCCTGCCCAGCCATTGGGTCGGCGCGGGCGCGGCCGAGGACGGCGGCTCGTTCCAGGACCAGGATGACGGCGTTCTCGCGGCCCATCCACCGTGGAAAGCCGTTGGAAAGAACCCGGATACGGGAGCGGCGAGCTCCGGCGGGACAGGGATCGCTTGCGCGCGCTTCCAGGTGGAACTGCCCGCGGCGCCGCAACTGGTCTTGGTCAGCCAAATCAGCCTGGCCCGCGAGGCCGCACAGCCGAACCGATCCGACGGCGTGACGTTCATCATGGCCGCCGCCGCAGGCGCGACGCGACGGGAACAGCTGTGGCATCACGCCTCGGAAGACCGGCGGCAGATCGAGTTGGACATCACGGCCCTGGCCGGTCAGACGGCCACTGTGGAACTGGCCGTGGATCCCGGTCCCAAGCGATCGGCCAGCTATGATTGGGCATGCTGGACCAGTCCGCGAATCGAACGTCGCGGTCGGCGGCCGGCCACGATCGGGTTTGCCGGTTCCGTTCCGGATGCGCTGGCCGTCGATCAGCGCGGCCTTCAGTCGCTCCGCCGCGAGGGCGCCGTGCTGATCACCGACGCGCTCCAGCCCGGCTCGGTCTTTTTGCTCCGCCAGCAACCGCCGCAGGTCACGCTGCCGCTGAATCTGGCAGATCAGCCTCGCACAGTCGTTTTCGTGGACGATTCCGGGCGAGAGTGGATTGGTCCCGAACACGCAGCCGTACGTCCCGAACGGCTGACGGTGGGCGGAGTAACCAAAGACGGCCTGTTCGCCCATCCGCCGAACCACGGGCGCACGATCGCCTACCTCCCGCTCACCTTGCCCAACCAGCCGCTGAAGCTGTCCTGCGCCATCGGCGTCCGCGACGGTTCGACCTCGGAAGGCGTGGTCTTCGCAGTCGAAGCAAACGGGGCGGAACTGGCCAGGCGGCGCATGGTCCCCGGCGCGTGGGAGACGCTGACCGTCGACCTTTCGGACCTGGCCGGCAAACCGGTTGTCCTCGGTCTGGTGACCGACTCGGACGGCACTTACAGCTGCGACTGGGCCTGTTGGGGTGAACCAGTGATTCAGGAGGCCGAGACGCACGCGGACCGGCGGTGAGGGACCGACTCCCACTGTTGGCCGTCCGGCGTGACCCCACCACCGCTGATCAGCATATGCACGTGGGGATGCTACCTGACAAAGGCACGGGCATTCAAGATCGCCAAGGAAATGCTGAATCAGCTGGCGGTGTAGCAGTCAGAAACGCTGGGGATGCCCATGATTTCGGTCTTTGGCAACAACTTCATCTCCCCGTGTTGAAATCTCGGACGATTCTATCCACTTTTTCTTGCCCCTCGTGGTTGCGGTCCGCTTTGGCGGGGGTTGGGTTGGTGCCAGTGGGTGCCGTGCGGTCTAGCTAACTGTACGGCTGAAATCGTTTGCGCGCCGTCCGTATCTTACCCGACATTCGTGACGGATGACCGGCACGCTGTACGAGCAGTTCGCCGAGTCGCGGAAGCTGGAGAAGGCCATTCGCTCGAACCTGGAGGGCTTGGGGTATGGCGGGCGCGGGCGTCGCGAATTGTGACCGCCTTGCGGCGCGTTTCATGATTTGAGATCACAGTCTGTGACTTCAAAGGCAGTCCTGAAGGATGTTTCCATGCCACAGTCTCTCGCCGCCGTGTACTTGCACTTGGTCTTCTCGACCAAAGACCGCTTCCCATTCCTGAACGACGAATCGCTCCGCCGACGGTTGCACGAGTACCTGGGCGGCGTAACGAAAACCCTGGACTGTCCGCCACTGCGCGT
>ENA-UOUL01000127-UOUL01000127.1-bioreactor-metagenome-genome-assembly--contig:-NODE-127-length-124397-cov-8.233374_pt1 | contig 124397 bp, 109 predicted proteins | sample MGYA00249838_ERZ747220 | MGnify/ENA primary metagenome ERZ747220 (study PRJEB28778, sample SAMN05720191) | bioreactor metagenome | isolation source: Anaerobic biogas reactor | place... | reverse complement strand
ACGGTATAACCAGCCCTGGTATGAAGGCGAAACGGTCTCCGTGGCCATCGGCCAGGGTGCCGTCTGGCTTACGCCGGTCCAGCTCGCGCAGCTGTCGTCTTTCGTTGCGAACGACGGCAAGAACTTCAAGCCCCAGATCGTCAACCGCATCGTATCGACGGAGGGCAAGACGGTCAGGACCTTCGAACCCGTCGTGAACGCCGATGTGAAATTCAAACCCGGGGTGTTGAAGATCGTCAGGGACGGGATGCGTGGGGTTGTCAACGAACCGGGCGGCACCGCCGGGGCATCGCGCGTGCAGAACGTGCTCATGTGCGGCAAGACGGGCACGGCCCAGGCGGGTTCGGACAAAGTGAGGCTCGGCGATCACGCCTGGTTCATCGCATACGCGCCAGCCGAGGACGCCTCCATTGCCATGGCGATCCTCGTGGAGCACGGGCTCCACGGTTCGTCGGCTGCCGCGCCGATAGCCAAGGGCATAACGGAGACCCTCTTCAAGGTCAAACCGGTCATAAAGGAAGCAAGGGCACATGAGAATAGATAAACGGAGATACTACCACCTCGACTGGTACCTTATCATCAACGGCCTTCTGATATTCGGCATCGGCCTTCTGAATCTCGTGAGCGCCACCAGTTCCTTCTCGAGCGGATCCTACAATTTCATCATCAAGCAGCTCATAGCCTTCGCCGTGGGCCTCGTCCTCATCGCCGTCATCATGTACTACGACTACCGCATCATAGCCAGTCATTCCCGCTGGATATATCTCGGAGGACTCCTCCTTGTCATCCTCGTCCTTATCATCGGGCTCGCGGCAGGCGGCGCAAAGAGATGGATAAGCCTCTTCGGCTTCAGCATTCAACCATCGGAGCTCATGAAGCCCATCCTCGTCATCTTCCTGGCAAATATGCTCTATGACAAGAAGAGGCAGAATCTCCCGCTGTCCCTGAAGGACATCGGCAAACCTCTCCTCTGGACCCTCATACCCTTTGTCCTCATCGTGAAACAACCGGACCTCGGCACGGGGGCGCCCGGGGGATCCGGTGCGGGTGGACACCGCAGCCAGCTGCGGGGCCGGCTCCCTCGGTGGCATAGACCACAACCCCGTCAAATGTTGCTCGGACTGGCGGCGTAGCCGGGTGTGCCCGTCCTCGGTGAGACAGAAGACATCGATGGCGAGTTCACGCCGGAACTCGTCCAACACGATCCGGCCCAGATCCTCGCGCTCCCCGGGACGTGCATCACGCAGCGCCGGTGGACACCCCGTCCACAGGTCGGTGTCGGCGGCGATCTCCGACAGCGACTCGTAATCGATACGCAGCAGACCGGTCTGCTCGAGATTCGGCATCGTCACCCGCCACCCGCGCTGCAAATCCGAATAGAGGCGATACTCGATGAAATCCTTGAACGCGCGCTGCGCCGAGGCGCGCGGCCCGTACACCGCGTCGGGGTGCTGCGCATAGTCGGCGAAGTCCAGACCCAATGCTTCAACCACACGCTGAGCGACATCGTCGTGACGGAGAGGTGACGTGCTCACCGCCCGATAGACGGCACCTCGCAGCTGGGTGATCTGCACGAAGTCGTTGAAATGCCCCGCCTGTAGGCTCGCATCCTGCCGGTTGTCGACGAACGTCAACAACTTGCGGGCGTCGTCGTCGAGTTCGTCCAGCGGCAGTTGCTTCAGTGCCCGCACGATCGCTGCGCTGATCACCGAGACCGCCGAACTACGCCCTTCCGCGTCCAGCGTCGACAGTTTCGCGAAGTCGGTGCCACGAGTCTGCTCGTAGGACACCTTGCACCGCAAACAGAATCGGAACGGGGCCGGGACATATGCGGCGGGGAGGCCGTCAGGGGATTCCGTACCGGACACGTCGACCCGCACCAGGCGCGGCTGATACTTGCGCAATCGGTCGAGCACCTGCCCGTCCGAGAGCCACGACTCGGGGAAGCGGCCCTCGGCCAACGGGTCGGTCGGCCACGGCTGGTCCGCGGACACGTACAGGTAACCGTTGGCGTCGTCGCCACCGCTGGCATCGCGGTCCCGGCGCGGACGATAGCGGATCGTACCGTCCTCGTTGGTGAGCGCCACCACCAGGTACTCCTGACCGCATTCGCGGCAGAACGCCAACGGCATCAGTGCCTTGTCGGCATCCCCGGGCACCGACACCTGTAGGTCGAGGTGACGTGGCGCCGATCCTCCGGCTCGATCGACACGTATACCGTGTCGCCCTTCGAGAAGAACTGATGCAGCCGGAACGCGAACAACGGTCGGTGGGTCTCGGGATGCTGCACCGATGAACCCGCAAGCAGTGTGGCCCGGATCGCCTGGTCGCAGTCGTCGACCGTGCATGCCGTCAGCTCCGCGAGCTGGGCTGCCGACTCACGCACCCGGGCGGGTTGCTGTCGCACGATCCGGCCCGTTCCGGGTTCTTCGTCCAAGCCGAAGGTCGACTCGATCCACGTGGCGAGCGGGGATGCCGCCAGTGCGTCGTAGTCGCCGCGGGCACCGCCGCGTCGAACATCGGCGGTCAGACCCGCGGCATCTGTCGAGTCACCGCAGGTGGCGCGGTCGAGGGTTTCTCCGATGACCCGGTCGGCGGTGACGTCGGCACCGAAGATCTGTGTTGCCACCTGCGCGACCACAGTGCGCTGATCGTCGACGGTGCCGACACTGGCCATCGTCGCCGACGTCCCGACGCACTGCAGCTCCGGCGACAGACATGCGTCGCGGACCCGGCGCACCAACATCGCGACGTCCGCTCCCTGCCGCCCCCGGTAGGTGTGCAACTCGTCGAGGACCAGGAACTGCAGGCCGCGCGCGGCCTGCACGAGGCGTCGTCGTTCCTCGGGACGAGTGAGCACCAGTTCGAGCATGACGTAGTTGGTCAGCAGAATATCGGGTGGATCGCGCAGGATCCGTTCGCGTTCCTCGCCCTTCTCCTGACCCGTGTAACGGGCAAACGTCACCGGTTCGGCGCCGGGTGCATACCCGTACCGGAGAAACTTCTCGAGTTCACCGACCTGGCTGTTCGCCAACGCGTTCATCGGGTAGACGATGATCGCCTTCACCCCGGGGCGGCGCTCCGGCATTCGCAGCACCCGATCGACGATCGGAATGATGTACGCCAGCGACTTGCCCGATCCCGTTCCTGTGGTCAGGACATACGACAGGCCCGTGTGTGCGGCTTCCACGGCCTCACGCTGGTGCTTGTGCAGGGTGATTGCGCGACTGCCGCGGTCGGCCGGGTCGGCCTTCGGCCGGAAGATCCGTTCACACTCGGGGTGCAGCAGCCCTTCGGTCACCAGATCGCCGACCGCGCCGCCGCGGGCAAAGAGAGGGTTGAGCGCCAACCACGGTTCGGGCCATTGCTCGCCACGGGCGATCAGCTCGTCGACGTGTTGTTTCAGCCGAGGATCGCGCACGTCGACAGAAGCGGTGGTGAAGGAGCGGTAGTCGTCGACCACCTGTTCGTGCACGTCGAAGATGTCCATCTTCTACCCGTCGGCTCGCGTCGCGTATCGGGGACGTGAGGCACCGGCGGCGGTGGCTACACACCGCGGGGGTGAACAGGTCATCGTTCGTTGCTCCTGGTGTCGATCGGTTCTATGAAAGTAGACGAATGAGGCGTCCGGGGCATGACCCCCCTCCGGCCGTACAGCACATCGAGCATTCTGTGCTGTCGATTACAACAGCAGGCCGACGAAACGGACGTGAACGGTCGAGATAAGGGGGGATATCGGAGGAACTCGCGTCTGTTTCCACAGGGCGGCGCCCACGTCACCGCGGCCCCACCTCCGGGCACGGCCACCGCATGCCGTCGGCGTTCCAGTCCATCGGCGACACGCCCACCGGCAGCGACCGCCGCACCACGTTGAGGCGCGAGTACTCGTCCACCGGAACGATCACCGCATTGCCGTACGTGATGGTCCAGCGCGCCGGTACGAGTATCCACTGATCGGGTTGGACGGCGATCGTGCGCAGGCATTCGTATCGATATCGGAATCGGTGGGTGGGGTCGACGCCGAGCGCGGTCGCTTTCACGAGGTTCGACGGAATGGCAAGGGGATCGGCTGTTTCGAGCACCACCGTGTTGTCGGTGTCCCACAGTCCGGCGGCCTTCTCGACGGCTCGCGCCTCCCCGTATGCGGTGGCATAGATGTTCGCACCCCAGAACAGTGCGAGAACGAGGGTGGCGGCGCTGAACAGCAGGGTGAACAGTTCCGCCGACGTCGCGTAGCGTGGTGCGTCGCCCGAGCGGACCTTCGTGAGGACCTCCGTCCCCACGGCGACGAGAACAGCACCCGATCCCAACGCCACCGGAATGAGTGTCGCGTTCACCTCGGGGCTCGCGACACCGCTGATGAACCACACCGACAGTGCGGTCAACACGATGCCGGTCGCGGTCACCGCCCATCCCGCGCGCCGGATGTGCCGTGAACGAAGGCGCGTGCGGAGCGCTCGTCGCCCGTAGGCGACCACCCACAGTGCGATGCAGACCGTCGCGGGGAGGACGACGAGCAGCGGAAAGAGCACGGCGACGCTGCCCAGCACGTAGTACTGGGTGGTGAAGCCGAGGGCGGACGCACCGATACCGAAGTACTCGAAGTACGCGTAAGTCGACACCGCGCCGAAGTAATAGCACAACGCGGTGATCAGTGTGGTCGGTGCGACGATCGCGGCGACCACCCCGAGCCACTTGTTCATCGGAACCTCCCGAGTCGGTGGAAGCTTCAGCCCGACGAGGGTGCGCCCACGATGTCGGTGGGCGGATCGATGGTGAGGTCGACGGGAGGATCCGCGGGCACCGTCGGCTGCGGCCCCACCGGCACAGGTGTGGGGAGCAGGGCGATCGTGGGTCCGGTCGGTCCGAAGTCGCCCGGTTGCGGTTGCGAGCCCACGTCGATCGTCGGTTCCGGTTCGAGGGATCGAAGTGGGGTGATCGGGTCGGTGGGCACGGATGGCTCGTGCGGTTCGATGGATGGGGTGTCCCGTGCGGGAGGGGGAGCAGCGGTGGTGTCGCAGCCGGACACGAGCAGCGCCGCAGCGAGCATTGCCAGACCACAGGGGGTGTAGCGGTGAGTCCGGGTGTTCACGGTGTTCTCCCGGTCGGGTCGAGTGGGATCGTGGGCTCGTCCTCTCACTGTCCGTCGCTGCACCCGGGGCTGCATGCGTAGTGCGCTACCCGACCGCCCGGTGGACGACCGACGCCACCGTCGCGGACCGACCGGTTCTGCCCGCGATTCGGCCGGGACCGTGCGGTGCGCGGCGGTACCGTTGACGACGTCGGGGAGCGTTCCGGAAGGGTTCATCGCGAGCGAGGAGTCCCCATGCGTCGTTCGACTCCCGGAGTGTCCGTCCGAGTTCTGTTGACCGCGGTCGTCTCGACGGTGTGTGCGCTGGTGGGAGCGGGCCCCGCGTCGGCGTCGCCCGTCTCGGGGATCCCTCTCCCGCCGCCGGTGACGCTCGACGGCATCCTGCCGACACCGATCACCGACGATCCGTTCTTCGACCGTCCCGGAGATCTCGCCGCCCATCCCGTCGGTGCGGTACTGCGCGAACGCCCGACACGGATGCGGGCCCTTCCGGCGTCGGTCGTGCCCCACACGGCGCAGCAGTTCATGGTGCGCTCGACGGACTCGACCGGACGGCCCATCCCGGTGACCGCCACACTCGTGTTGCCGCGCACCCCGTGGCACGGCGGGCCACGACCGGTGGTGGTCTACAACATGGCGATCGACTCGCTCGGTGCCCGATGCACGCCCTCGTACCGCATGGTGCACGAGGCCGTCGACATCGACGTGCCCCCGATGCTGCCGATCCTGCTCGCCCGTGGCTGGGCTGTGCTCGTGCCCGATCATCAAGGGCCGCACATGGCGTACGCCGCCGGCCCCCTCGCCGGGCATGCCGTTCTGGATTCGGTGCGGGGAATGCGCTCTGTGGCGCCGGAACTCGCCGAGTCGCCACTCGCGATGACCGGCTACAGCGGCGGCGCCATCGCGACGGGGTGGGCCGCGCAACTGCAACCGACCTACGCACCCGATGTGCAGTTCACCGGAGCCGCCGCCGGTGGCCTGCCGGCCGACCTGGCGTTGCTGCGGACGACGTTGAACGGGCAACTGGGATCGGGGCTGTTCCTGGCGGCGACAATGGGCCTGGCCCGCGAGTACCCGCAGCTGTTGGTGCTCGCGAACCCACTGGTCGCGGTCGCCGCAGCGAGCCCGTTGAAGGATCAGTGCACGATCGTGCTGGCCGCGGCCGGCGCGGCGATGATTCCCGTCGAGTCGTTCACCACCGTGCCCGATCCGTTCGACGAGCCGGTGGTCCGGCAGGTCCTCGACGCCAACCGGCTCGGCGGACAGATCCCGCAGGCCCCGATGTACCTGTACCACGGGTCGTCGCAAGTGTTCCTCGGGGACGAGTTCATCCCGGAATCGGGAGTGATCGCCGTACAACAGAAATGGTGTGCAGGTGGTGCGAACGTCACGTACGTGCCGGTGTGGGGTGAACACCTGACGGCCGCCGTCGCCGGCGCACCGGGGATGATGGAGTGGATCGCCGATCGGCTCGCGGGGATACCTGCCACGCAGGGATGTCCGTGACGATGGTGTACTCGCGCTGCTACCGGACCACGGCCTTCCGGTGGAACAACAATGCCCGCTTCACCTCGGTGATCGCCTGCGTCACCTTGATTCCGCGAGGGCATGCCTCGGTGCAGTTGAACGTCGTGCGGCAACGCCACACACCGTCGACACCGTTGAGGATCTCCATGCGCTCCTCCGCGCCCTCGTCTCGGCTGTCGAAGATGAACCGGTGGGCGTTGACGATCGCGGCCGGCCCGAAATAGCTGCCGTCTGCCCAGTACACCGGGCACGATCCCGTACAACACGCACACAGAATGCACTTCGTCGTGTCGTCGTAGCGGGCACGGTCGGTCTGCGACTGGATGCGTTCGCGAGTCGGTTCCTGCCCGGATGTCATCAGGAACGGCTTGATCTGCCGGTAGGAGTCGAAGAACGGTTCCATGTCGACGACGAGATCTTTCTCCACCGGCAAGCCCTTGAGCGGGGCGATCGTGATGACGGTGTCTTTGCCATCCTTGCGCAACATATCGCGCATCAGCACTTTGCAGGCGAGTCGATTGACGCCGTTGACGATCATCGCGTCCGACCCGCACACCCCGTGAGCGCAGGACCGGCGGAACGTGAGGGTGCCGTCCAGATATCCCTTGACGTAGATCAGGAGGTTGAGCAACCGGTCGGTGGGTAGGCACGGGACCTGGAAACTCTCCCATCCGGCCTTGTCCGGGGCCTCCGGGTTGAATCGGAGGATTTTCAACGTCACCGTGACCGCACCGTCGGGGGCAGGAAGATCGGCGGTGGAACCCGGTTCATCGTTCGTGTGAACGGACATGCCACTCGGCTCCCGGCGTCGACGACAAGGGCTGTCGGCCCCGGCCGACCCGGCTCGGGCCTGTACTCCAGGCTAACGCCGGGTGGTGGACTTCGTCGCGGGTTCGAGGGTTTCAGACGGTGGTGAGAGTGGGGACGGGGACGGGTTCGGTGGGGGAGCGCCGCCAGCGTCCGGGTGCGTGGGCGCGGAGTGCGTCGACGGTGCGGGCGATGGTGGTGGGGTCGAGGAGTTCTGCCCGGTGTTCGGGGTGCGCCATGTAGTGCTCGAGTGCGGCGTCGATGAGTTCGGGGGCGATGTGGAACCGTTGCCGATCGATGAGGTGGAAGTCGAAAGGGGCGGGGGCCCGGAGCCGTCGGGGTTCGGTCACCCGCCACAGTCGTGGAACCCGTTCGGTTCTGATGACACCGGAATCCGTATACGTGGCGATGACGACGTCCAGTGGATCCGGGATCAACGTCGGGGCCATGAGGGCGTCCCAGGGGATCGAAGTGTCGGCGAGGGTGTTCCGAATCCGGATTCCGTGGTGGTCAATGGCGATGAAGGCGGGGCGTAGTCGCCCCATCAGGATGAATAGGAAGCATCCGATCATCCATCCACCGGTGACGATGACCAGGACTGCTTTCCCGAGGACGTAGTCACCGGGGTCCGTCACGTGGGGTGAGATCGCCAACCCGATCGCGATTGCGACAAGGGAAGCCTGCCCGATCGGCACCATGGCGAACGTGATCGGTGATTGCCGCAGAATAAGCGCCGGCGCGCCGTTGTCGGATCCGACAGTGATGTGTTTCGCGCATGTCCGCGAGCTGTAGGTGACCGGTGCTGCCATGACGATAGCGCCGGCGGCCGTTCCGGTCAGTAGTGGAAAGCCGATCGCTTCGTACCCCCAGGAGGGGAACCCGGTCATGGCGAACTCGATACTCAATGCGATCGCGTAACCGACTGTCATGACAGTGGTAAACACACAACCCGCAAGCTGCTGGTTGGTATTGCGTCGGCCGTAGATCCTCTCGGAAGACACCTCATCCGAACGCACGACCCACCCCCCGGCCGAAGGCTGTAATTCCGCCGATCGCGGCACCGGCGACAGTGCCGACGATCGGAACAGCGGACCCGGCGATGGCGCCCACTGTAGCCCCTGTCAGAACCCCTGCACCGTTCGACACAATCGCCTGCATGGGTGATTCGCCGGCGTAACAGTCGATTCCGATCCCGGCGATCAGGCCGATGGCCCCGCCGCCCTTCGCGAGTCGGCTCGAGAGAGACAGGAGATCGGCAACAGCTTCGGCGCAGGGTAGGTAGAGGTAGGGCGGTAGCTGCACGGGTGCGTCGGGCACGACGAGATTTCCCCCTGTTTCGATCGTGTCGGTGACGTCGCGGTCCGGCCGAGGCCGGGGTCGTCGGCGCATAGCGTAACAAGATCGATCGGACGGCAGGAGCCGGCGCCGGGCAGGTCGTATCGACACGGTCGCTCATGATCGACTCGGGGGATCCGCATGGGCAGGTGGGGATTTCGTTTCGGCCCGCCAAATCGCGGCAGGGTTCGGCCGTAAGGCCATGGGCACTCCGGCATCCGCGTACGAGGGGTTCGGACGGTACGTCGAGGCAAACGAGAAGCCGCGTGATGCGATCGCCGGTGGCGGCAGAGCGCTTCTCACCGAAGAGTTCGGGTTCGCATGCAGACTCGGGATCATCGGACGAGAACTACAGGGCCACAAGGAGTCCCGTTACGCATATCGTGTCCAACGGAATGATCGCCTCCATTCCCGAGTTGAGACGGTCATTGCTGAGATGCCGGAAGTCGATGACCGTGTCGGCCGGGTCGGTGAGGGTTCCGCGGCCGAACCCCCGATGCGGGGCCGTTGATCGTCGTACTGTGGGGAGTGTGAACGTCACGGTCAGGACCGCCACCCGCGCCGACACCGCACCCATCGCTTCGGTGCTGGCTGACGCCTTCTTCGATGATCCGGTGTTCTCGTGGATCTTCCGCGACGAACGAACCCGACTGCGCGGGTCGCGTCGCTTTTTCGCGGTCGACGCGAAGCACCACATGATCCCATCGGGCGGCACCGATATCGCCGAATCCGACGGTCGCGCAGGCGGCGCAGCAATGTGGTCGCCACCGGGACAATGGCGGCTTTCCACATGGCAGGAGTTGCGATCGCTGCCGGCGATGGTCGGCGCACTCGGTCGCTACACGATGGTCGCCAAGAGCGTCAGTGACACACTCAACGCTGCACACCCGGAGGCACCGCACTGGTATCTGTCCACGATCGGAACCGCTTCCTTTGCGCGGGGCGCTGGATACGGAACTGCGTTGCTGCGTTCACGCCTCGACCGGTGTGACGCCGAACATTCACCTGCCTACCTGGAGTCGAGCAAGGAAGGGAACGTTCCCTACTACGAACGGTTCGGGTTCGAGGTCACCGGGGAGATCCATATTCCCGACGGTGGCCCGACACTGTGGGCGATGTGGCGCAACCCACGCTGACCGTAGCGTCACGGGTGACGGCACCGTCGGCAAGTGCACGGGCAGGAAGGGTTACGCGCCCTGCCAGACCGTGTCGAACGGGGTGTTCGCCGACACCCGGCCCTGGATACCTGCGGTCACGAAATCCTTCGCGGTGGCGACCGCATCGGCGACAGCAGCGCCCTTGGCGATCTCAGCGGTGATCGCCGCAGCGAGTGTGCACCCCGCACCCGACACGCGCTCGTTCCCCACCTTCGGTGCGGTCAGCAACGTCACCTCGGAGCCGTCGAACAGCACGTCGACGGCGTCGTCGCCGTCGAGTTCGACCCCGCCCTTCGCGACCACGTACTGCGGGCCCAGGTCGTGGATGCGGCGCGCGGCCTCGACGAGATCGTCCACGGAGGTGATCGCCTCCATCCCCGACAGCGTCTGCGCCTCGAACAGGTTGGGGGTGACCACCGTGGCGTGCGGCAGGATCTGCGAGCGCAACGCATTGTCGGTGTCCAAAGCCGCACCCGGCTCCTGACCCTTGCAGATCAGGACGGGGTCGAGCACCACGTGACGCCACGACGACGCGCCGAGCCCCGCCGCGACCGTCTCGATCGTGGCGGGCGTGCCCAGCATCCCCACCTTCACGACGTCGAGATCGTGGGCTGCGGTCGCGGCCTCGATCTGCTCGGCGACGACCTCCGCCGGAACCGGGAAGAAACGGTGCGACCAGTTGTTCTTCGGATCGAACGACACGATGCACGTCGTCGTGCCCACCCCGTACACGCCGAGCTGCTGGAACGTCTTCAGGTCGGCCTGCAGGCCGGCGCCGCCGGTCGCTTCCGAGCCGGCGATGACGTAGGCGAGATCGACCACTGCACGTTCTCCGTTCGATGTCGAGGGGCGGACACCCGACCGGTCCCGCCGGACGACCAGCGTACAACCGGGCCGATCCGCACTCGGCGTGCGCCCGCGTCGATAGGCTGCTCGCCGTGACGGCCTTCGACGATCTCGACGACTACCTCGCGCTGCCCCGCGCCACCGCCCTTGCGCTCTCGCCCGACGGCACCCGACTCGTGCTTGCGCAGTCCACCCTCGACGACAAGGCCACCACCTTCGTCGGTGCGCTGTGGGAGATCGACCCCGACGGGCGCGTACCTGCGCGACGCCTCACGTACGGGGAGAAGGGTGAATCGAACCCGACGTTCACCGCCGACGGCGATCTGTTGTTCACCGCCGCGCGCGGTGCTGACGACGCCCCGGTGGCGCTGTGGCGGTTGCCGTCGAGCGGAGGAGAAGCACGTCGGGTCGCCACCCGCAAGGGGGGCATCGCCACGGTGCACGCGGCGTCCGGCGCCGACCGCATCCTCGTCACCGCGAACGTCCTCGGGCGCAGCGAAGACGACGACGAACGGATCCGGGACGCCCGCACGGACGGGAAGATCAGCGCGGTTCTGCACAGCGGTTACCCGGTGCGTCACTGGGACCACGACCTCGGCCCCGACCGGCCGCACCTGCTCGACGTCACCGACGGCACCCCCACCGACCTGACCCCGGGTATCCGCGGGTCGCTCCGCGAGAGCCACATCGATGTCGCCGCCGACGGCACGTTCGCCGTCGCCACCTGGACGGTGCCGGGCCCGGGAACGGCCGTGCGGACGACGATCGTGCGGATAGACCTCGGAACCGGTCTGCGCACCCCACTCGTCGACGACGACACCGGCGATGCCGGGCATCCCGCTCTGTCGCCGGACGGCACGCGTCTCGCCTACCTGCACGAGTCGATCGGTGATCCGGAGACCCCACCTCGCGTCACCGTTCGGATACTCGACATCGAATCGGGTGCAACAGTTTTCGCGACAGAGGATTGGGACAGGCGGCCCACCTCGGTGGCGTGGCTGCCCGACGGTGCACTCGTGCTCACCGCCGACCACCTCGGACGCGCACCCGTATTCGTGCTGCGCCCGGGCGCCGACCTACCGGAACGGCTCACCGTCGACGACGCCGCCTACACCGACGTGCGCGTCGCGCATGACGGCGGTTCTCTGTTCGCGCTGCGCGCGTCGTACACGACCCCGCCGCACCCGGTGCGCATCGCCGTGACCGGCACGCACGCGGGCACCGTCACGACACTGTCGGCGCCGGCAGCCGCTCCGGAACTACCCGGTCGACTCGAGGAGATCACCGCGACGACGGATGACGGCACCGCGCTGCGCGGGTGGCTCGCGTTGCCGGACGAGGCGGCGGTCGAGACACCGGCGCCGCTGCTGCTGTGGATCCACGGTGGGCCCCTGAACAGTTGGAACACGTGGTCGTGGCGGTGGAACCCGTGGCTGCTCGTCGCCCGCGGGTACGCGGTGCTGCTGCCCGACCCGGCGTTGTCGACGGGCTACGGCGCCGACTTCATCCGGCGTGGCTGGGGTCGGTGGGGCAAGGAACCGTTCACCGATCTGATGGCGATCACCGACGCGACCGTCGCCCGCCCGGACATCGACGCCGAACGCACCGCCGCGATGGGGGGCTCGTTCGGTGGGTACATGGCCAACTGGGTCGCCGGACACACCGACCGGTTCCGGGCGATCGTCAGCCACGCGGGCCTGTGGGCGCTCGACCAGTTCGCACCGACCACCGATGCCGCGTGGTACTGGCAGCGGGAGATGACACCCGAGATGGCGGTGGAGAACTCGCCGCATCTGTACGTGGCGGACATCGCCACCCCGATGCTGGTCATCCACGGAGACAAGGACTACCGCGTCCCCATCGGCGAGGCCCTGCGCCTGTGGTACGAACTGCTCGACGAATCCGCGTTGCCCGCCGAGGACGACGGCACCACCGCGCACCGCTTCCTGTACTTCCCGTCGGAGAACCACTGGGTGCTCGCCCCGCAGCACACCGCCCTCTGGTACGGGATGGTGGAGGCATTCCTGTCCGAGCACGTCCTCGGTGTCCCGATGGCGCCACCGGACGCGCTGGGGTGACCGTAGCCTCGCCCGATGGTGACAGCAGCGGTGAATTCCGCGCGAGTACCGCCATTCGGTGTCGTTCCGGCCGCGGTGCGGGTGCGGTCGGTGCCTCGCGGAGGGTGTGTCCTGGTGGTTTGCGTCATCCGCTTACGATTGACGGGTGACCAGTGCGCCAGAGAATCCGCAGAACCCCGCCGACGCCCTCCCCAAGAGCTGGGACCCCAGCGCAGTGGAGGCCGATCTGTACCAGGGCTGGGTGGATGCCGGGTACTTCCGCGCCGACACGGGTAGCGACAAGCCCGGCTACTCCATCGTGCTGCCGCCGCCGAACGTCACCGGCAGCCTGCACATGGGCCATGCCCTCGACCACACCCTCATGGACGCGTTGACACGACGAAAGCGCATGCAGGGCTACGAGGTGCTGTGGCTTCCCGGCATGGACCACGCCGGTATCGCGACACAGACCGTCGTCGAGAAGCAACTCGCCGCGGACGGGAAGAAGAAGGAAGACTTCGGCCGCGAACTGTTCATCGACAAGGTGTGGGACTGGAAGCGCGAGTCCGGCGGCACCATCCAAGGCCAGATGCGGCGCATCGGCGACGGTGTCGACTGGTCCCGCGACCGCTTCACCATGGATGACGGCCTCTCCCGTGCGGTGCAGACCATCTTCAAGCGGATGTACGACGACGGGCTGATCTACCGTGCCGAGCGCCTCGTGAACTGGTCGCCCGTGCTGCAGACCGCGATCTCCGACATCGAGGTGAAGTTCGAGGAGGTCGAGGGCGAACTCGTCTCGCTGCGCTACGGTTCGCTGAACGACGACGAACCGCACGTGATCGTCGCGACCACCCGTGTCGAGACGATGCTCGGCGACACCGCCGTCGCCGTCCACCCCGACGACGAGCGGTACAAGGCTCTACTGGGCACCACGCTCGAACACCCGATCACCGGCCGGCAGATCCCGATCATCGCCGACGAGTACGTCGATCCCGAGTTCGGTACCGGCGCCGTGAAGATCACCCCCGCACACGATCCCAACGACTTCGAGATGGGCCTGCGGCACAACCTGCCGATGCCCACGATCATGGACAAGACCGGCCGGATCGCCGACTCGGGCACCCGCTTCGACGGCATGGACCGGTTCGAGGCTCGCGTCGCAATCCGTGAGGAACTCGCCGCGCAGGGCCGCGTCGTCGCGGAGAAGCGCCCCTACCTGCACAGTGTCGGGCATTCGGAGCGTTCCGGCGAGACCATCGAGCCCCGCCTGTCGATGCAGTGGTGGGTCAAGGTCGACGCCCTCGCCAAGGCCGCCGGTGATGCCGTCCGTAACGGCGACACCGTCATCCACCCCGCGAGCCAGGAACCGCGCTGGTTCGACTGGATCGACAACATGCACGACTGGTGTATCTCACGGCAGCTGTGGTGGGGCCACCGCATCCCGATCTGGTACGGCCCCGACGGTGAGGTCGCGTGCTTCGGTCCCGACGAGACCGCACCCGAGGGCTGGGAACAGGACCCGGACGTCCTCGACACCTGGTTCTCGTCCGGACTGTGGCCGTTCTCGACGATGGGCTGGCCCGACAAGACCGCCGAACTCGACAGGTTCTATCCGACGAGCGTCCTCGTCACCGGCTACGACATCCTGTTCTTCTGGGTGGCGCGGATGATGATGTTCGGCACCTACGTGTCGGGTGACGACGCCCTCAACGGCGGCGCCGCCGGCACCGTGCCGTTCAAGGATCTGTTCCTGCACGGTCTGGTGCGCGACCAGTTCGGCAAGAAGATGTCCAAGTCGCGCGGCAACGGCATCGACCCCCTCGACTGGGTCGACCGGTTCGGTGCCGACGCGCTGCGCTTCACCCTCGCGCGCGGCGCCAACCCGGGCAGCGACCTCGCGGTCGGGGAAGACCACGCCCAGTCGTCGCGGAACTTCGCGAACAAGCTGTTCAACGCCACCAAGTTCGCGCTCATGAACGGTGCGGTCGTCGGTGATCTGCCTGGCCGCGACACCCTCACCGACGCCGACCGCTGGATCCTCGACAGGCTCGAGCAGGTCCGCGCCGACGTCGACGAGGCGTTCGACCGCTACGAGTTCTCCAAGGCGTGCGAGACCCTCTACCATTTCGCGTGGGACGAGGTCTGCGACTGGTACCTCGAGCTGGCGAAGGTGCAGCTCGCCGACGGCAGCGCACACGCCGACGGCACCAAGATCGTGCTCGGCACGGTGCTCGACGCACTGCTGCGGCTGCTGCACCCGGTGATCCCGTTCGTCACCGAGACCCTGTGGAAGGTGCTCACCGGCGGTGAGTCGGTGGTGATCGCATCGTGGCCCGGGGCGACAGGCGTCGTCACCGATACCGACGCGACCCGCCGCATCGAGGACCTGCAGAGACTCGTCACCGAGATCCGCCGGTTCCGCAGCGACCAGGGCCTGAAGCCGTCGCAGAAGGTCGCGGCGCGGCTCGTCGACGTCGACGCCGCAGACCTCGACGCCCAGGTCGCGGCGGTGCGGTCGCTCGCACGGCTGACCGAACCCGAGGACGGGTTCTCCGCGACCGCGTCCATCGAGGTGCGCCTGACCCGCGCGACCGTCACCGTCGAGCTCGACACCTCCGGCAGCATCGACATCGGCGCGGAGGTCGCGCGGCTGCGCAAGGACCTCGCGGTCGCCGAGAAGGAGCTTGCCGGGACATCCGGAAAGCTCGGCAACGAGGCGTTCCTGGCGAAGGCACCCGAGGCCGTCGTCGAGAAGATCCGCGGACGCAAGCAGGTCGCCGAGGAGGAGATCGCGCGGATCACCGTACGGCTGACGGAGCTGGGGCAGGCGTGAGCGCCGACGAGGCAGGAGCGAAGCCGGGGACGCCGTCCCCGGTCGACCTGGCCGAACTCACCCTGGTCGAGGCGGAACTCGACCGACGCTGGCCCGAGACGAAGATCGAGCCGTCCCTGACCCGCATCGCGGCGTTGATGGACATCCTCGGGTCACCGCAGCGCAACTACCCGGTCATCCATGTCGCCGGCACCAACGGCAAGACGTCGGTGACCCGCATGATCGATGCGCTGCTCACTCGCATGCAGTACCGGACGGGTCGCACGACCAGCCCGCATCTGCAGCTCGCGACCGAACGGATCAGCGTCGACGGTGCGCCCGTCTCGCCGCGCACCTACGTCGACACCTACCGGGACATCGAGCCGTACGTGCAGATGGTCGATGCGCAGTCGGAGGCGGCGGGCGGCCCGAAGATGAGCAAGTTCGAGGTCACCACGGCGATGGCATTCGCGGCGTTCGCCGATGCGCCCGTCGACGTCGCGGTCGTGGAGGTGGGTCTCGGTGGTCGCTGGGACGCGACGAACGTGGCGACCGGCCAGGTCGCCGTGATCACCCCGATCGGGATCGATCACACCGGCTATCTCGGTGACACGCTCACCGAGATAGCGGGGGAGAAGGCCGGAATCATCAAGAAGGCGCCCGAGGATCCGCTGGTGCCGCGCGAGACGGTCGCGGTCGTCGGGCAACAGGAACCGGAGGCGATGGAGGTGCTGCTGCGCCGGGCCGTCGAAGCCGACGCGGCGGTGGCCCGGCAGGGGTCGGAGTTCGCGGTGCTGCGGCGCGCCGTCGCCATCGGTGGACAGCAGTTCGATCTGCAGGGTCTCGGCGGTGTCTACACCGACATCTTCCTTCCGCTGCACGGTGAGCATCAGGCGCAGAATGCGTCGCTGGCGCTCGCGGCGGTGGAGGCGTTCTTCGGGGCCGGACCGCAACGGCAACTCGACGTCGACGCGGTGCGTGATGCGTTCGCGTCCGTCGTCAATCCCGGTCGGCTCGAGCGTGTGCGGAACGCTCCGACGGTGTTCCTCGACGCCGCCCACAATCCGCACGGAGCGAAGGCGCTCGCCGCGGCGCTCGCCGACGAGTTCGACTTCCGCAAGCTCGTCGGTGTCGTCAGCGTGATGGCCGACAAGGACGCCGCGGGTCTCATCGAGGCGCTCGAGCCGGTGTTCGACGAGATCGTCGTCACCCACAACGGGTCGCCGCGTGCGATGGACGTCGACGATCTGGCGAACATCGCGGTCGCCCGATTCGGTGACGAACGTGTTGTCACGGCCGCGACCCTGCCCGACGCGATCGAGACGGCGATCGCGATCGCCGAGGAGGTCGCCGAACCCGGCGAGGCCGTCTCGGGCGCCGGTGTGATCGTGACCGGGTCGGTCGTGACCGCCGGTGCGGCACGGACCCTGTTCGGAAAGGAACCTGCGTGACCAGCGACAACGAAGACAACCCGACCGGAGGCGAGCAGTTCCGTCCGCCGACCACGGACCCGTGGAAGGGGTTCCGCGGGGTCATGGCCGGGACCCTGGTGCTCGAGGCGATCGTCGTGCTGCTGGTGCTGCCGGTGATCTCCGCGCTCGGCGGGGGCCTCACGGCGTTCTCCGGCGGTTACGTCGTGGGTCTCGCGGTACTGATGTTGCTCGGCGCGGGTGTGCAGGGCCGGTCGTGGGCGATTCCGTTCAACATCACCCTGCAGGTGTTGACCCTGCTCGGATTCTTCGTCGACCTCGCGCTCGGCGCGGTGGGTGTGCTGTTCACGCTGGTGTGGGTATACATCCTCTACCTGCGCAAAGACATCAAGGATCGGGAAGCGCGGGGTCTGCTGCCGGGGCAGCGGGACTGAACCTCTACGCTGGTCGCCGTGACTGAGCGGACCCTGGTACTGATCAAGCCCGACGGCGTCGCCCGCCGTCATGTCGGAGAGATTCTCGCGCGCATCGAGCGCAAGGGACTCGATATCGTTGCACTCGAGCTGCGGACCGCGACCGTGGAGGTCGCGGCCGCACACTACGCGGAGCACGAGGGCAAACCGTTCTACGCGGGTCTGCTCGAGTTCATCACGGGCGGGCCGTTGGTTGCGGCGGTTCTCGAAGGGCCCCGTGCGATCGCCGCATTCCGGCAGCTCGCCGGCGGCACCGATCCGGTCGAGAAGGCCGTCCCGGGTTCGATCCGTGGCGATCTCGGCCTCGAAGCGGGGGAGAACCTGGTGCACGGCTCCGATTCGGTCGAGTCGGCCGAGCGGGAGATCGCACTCTGGTTCCCGGAGTTGGCCTCCGCCTGAGTTGTTCGCCGGGGATTCACCCGGATTTTCCCTTCGACACATCGACCCACGGCGCCCTTCGGGGCGCCGTTGGCGTATCCGCGCACGTCCGTGTGGGATACTGGGGGCGGTTGTACCGCACGAGCCCGTGCGGAACGATCGACGACATCACGGATCGATGCCCGACATCGCTGTGACCGAGGAACCGCAGGAGACACCTCGCTCGGTCACATGCTGGATGCACCGGCGCTCGAACCGCGATCAAGCCAGGCATCGCTCGGCCGTGCAGTGAAAACGGGCACCGGACGACCGCACGATGCGAGACCGGAAGGACCCGCGCCACGGCGCGGGTGCACAAGCAGCGCCCCCGCGCGGCCGCTCACATCACCGCGACAAGGTGGTGGACGCGCCCGGGGGTCACATAGGAGACCTACGTGGCCGATCACGAGCCGCCTGACAACAATTCCACCGAGGCGAACTCCCTGAGTCTGCCCGCCAAGATCCGAGTCCATGCCCTCGCGAAACTCCTCGGATTGACGAGCAAGGAAATCATCGCGAAGGCTGCGGAACTCGGCACCGAGCTGCGCAGCGCCCACTCGACGCTTCCGCGGGAGGCCGCGGAAGAACTGCACACCGCGCTCAGTGCGCAGGCGGAAGCGGACACCGCCGCCGAGACGCAACCGCAGGAACCTGCTGCCCAGGAACCCGCACCGGCCGAATCGCCGGTGGTCGATGCGCCCGAGGCGGAGCCGCTCCCGGACACCCCCGTCCTCGACGACAGCGAGACCCCCGCCGGTGACGGGCCGGTCGTGGAAGCACCCGTCGGCGGCGCCGCCGGGCTCTTCGCTGCGCCCGGAGGCGACACCCCGCTGTTCGACATTCCCGAGCCCACACCCGAACCGGCTGTCGCACCCGCGGTGGAGGCACCGCTGTTCCTGCAGCCCACGGCACCGCAACCCGAGGAAGAGGCCCGGCCGCGTCGTCGCCGGTCTCGTCGAGGTGGTCCGGAATCCGCACCCCAGGACACCGCTTCGCAGCAGACCGAGAAGCCGGACGTCGCCGCGGCCGAGACGGACACCGGCGAGCGCGCCGGTGCCGGAACCGCAGCGGAGCAGGCCGAGCCCGAGACCTCGGCCGACTCGACGAGCGACACCGCAGGGAGCGCCGACGAGCACGAGGAACATCCTCGCCGGCGCCGGCGAGGTCGCCGCGGACGTGGGCGCGGACGCAGCGACAGCACCGAGCACGACGAGACCTCGGCCGACACGACCACCGAGAAGAACACCGGTGAGGAGACGGCGGAGGGCGCGGACGCGGCGAGCACGGCCGGATCGGCCGAGGCGGAGCCGAGTGGGAGCGACACCGGCGACGCCGAGGACACCGGTACCGCTGCAGAGGGGGCGTCCGACGAGTCGTCCGGTGAGGAAGGCGCGTCGCGCCGTCGTCGCCGTCGTCGCCGCCGTCGCGGTTCGGGCGACGGTTCCGACACCGTGTCCGAGGACGATCCGCCGAACACCGTCATCCACGAACGCGAGCCGCGGGCGAAGGCGCGGGCAGCGAAGGACGAGGTGCAGGGCATCAGCGGGTCGACCCGCCTCGAGGCCAAGCGCCAGCGTCGCCGCGACGGTCGCGAGGCCGGACGCCGGCGCCCGCCGATCCTCACCGAATCGGAGTTCCTCGCCCGCCGCGAGGCCGTCGAACGGGTCATGGTCGTGCGGGAGCGTGCGGCCGGAGCACACGCCGGAATGACGCAGGTGGCGGTGCTCGAGGACGGCATCCTCGTCGAGCACTTCGTCACGAGCGCCGGTTCGGCGTCGATGGTCGGCAACATCTACCTCGGCCGTGTCCAGAACGTCCTGCCCTCCATGGAAGCGGCGTTCATCGACATCGGCCGCGGCCGCAACGGTGTGCTGTACGCGGGTGAGGTGAACTGGGAGGCCGCCGGGCTCGGTGGCAACTCCCGCAAGATCGAGCAGGCTCTCAAGCCCGGCGACCAGGTGGTCGTGCAGGTCAGCAAGGACCCGGTCGGGCACAAGGGAGCCCGGCTGACCACGCAGATCAGCCTCGCCGGACGCTTCCTCGTCTATGTGCCGGGCGGATCGTCGACCGGTATCAGCCGGAAGCTGCCCGACACCGAACGCAAGCGTCTCAAGGACATCCTCCGCGAGATCGTCCCGGCCGACGCGGGTGTCATCATCCGTACCGCCGCCGAAGGTGTCAGCGAGGAGGAACTGGCCCGCGACGTGGCCCGGCTGCAGTCCCAGTGGGAGGCCGTGCGGGCTCACGCCGACAAGGAGCAGGCGAACGCCTCGGGCCAGCCGAAGACCCTGTACGAAGAACCCGATCTGCTCGTCAAGGTCGTGCGAGACCTGTTCAACGAGGACTTCTCGAAGCTCGTCATCGAGGGGGAGAAGTCGTGGTCGACGGTGGAGAACTACATCCGCACCGTCGCGCCCGACCTGCTGCCGCGGGCGGAACAGTATCGGTCCGAGTCGTCCGTCGACGTGTTCGGTGCGTACCGCATCGACGAACAGCTCGCCAAGGCACTCGACCGCAAGGTCTGGCTGCCCTCGGGGGGCACACTGGTCATCGATCGCACCGAGGCGATGACGGTGGTGGACGTCAACACGGGCAAGTTCACCGGGGCGGGCGGAAACCTCGAGGAAACCGTCACCCGCAACAACCTCGAGGCCGCCGAGGAGATCGTCCGGCAGATGAGGCTCCGCGACATCGGCGGGATGATCGTCGTCGACTTCATCGACATGGTGCTCGAGTCCAACCGGGATCTGGTGTTGCGGCGCCTGACCGAATCGCTCGGCCGCGACCGCACCCGGCATCAGGTGTCCGAGGTGACATCGCTGGGCCTCGTGCAGATGACACGCAAGCGGCTCGGCACGGGCCTCGTCGAGGCCTTCTCCACGACCTGTGAGCATTGTCATGGTCGCGGCATCATCGTGCACTCCGACCCGGTCGAATCGAAGCCGGCGGAGGAGTCGTCGCGTTCGTCGCAGGGCGGTTCCCGCCGCAAACGCGGTCGCGACAAGAGCCAGCAGGATCAGGGTCAGAACCAGAATCAGCACCAGCACCAGAACGCCGAACCCGCCGCGACGCACGTGTCGTCGGAGGAAGCCGCCAAACGCGCGGCGCATCCGGTGGCGCTGGCGATGGCGGCGCACCGTGGGGAGGAGCACCCGGCCGAATCGGACGGAGCGACCCCCACCGCGGACGTGTCGGCATCCGGCACGACCGAGCATGCACCGGCGAAGGACGTCGAGGTCGCCGCGCCCGTCGTCGAGCAGGTCGCGTCCGAGCCGAAGGCCGAACCCACGTCCGAATCGAAGTCCGAGTCGAAGGTCGAACCGACGGTCGAGGAGGGCGTGGAGGCTGCGGCGAGCACGGAAGCGTCGGGCACCGCTGTTCCCGACGAGACCGGGACCGCGGTGCCGGACGAGGCCGTGCCGGAGGCCGGGGCCGCTGCGGAGCCGGCCTCCGCAGACGGTGCGCCGCGTCGTCGACGGGCCCGCCGGGTGTCGCGGGCGGCGTCCGCCCCGGCGGGCGACGGTGCCGCCGCCAAGGTGTTCGTCGTCTCGGCGCCCACCGCGGAACCGGAGGAGAAGGCCCCCGCGGCACCGTCCTCCGACGGTGACGCGCCCGCAGCCGTCGTTCGCAGGCCGCGCCGCCGTCGCGCGGCGGGCCGTCCGGCGGGGCCGCCCGTCGACGCCCAGGTGTGATGTGGGTGCCGGGCCGGCTCCGGACGGCCCGGCGCCCGTCACCCTGGTTTGACCCTGGCAGTCACCTTCCCGTAATCTTGCACAGTCGCTACTCGGCGATCATGCCCAGCCGCGCCTGGATACAGGAAGTCGGCGGGCCCGAGTCAGCAACCACCAGACCAGTCGCGCCGCACACCGTGACGCGAGCACGTTCGAAGAAGCAAGGGGTAGCCGTCCGATGGCAACGTACGCGATCGTCAAGACCGGCGGTAAGCAGTACAAGGTCGCTGAGGGCGATCTCGTCAAGGTCGAGAAGATCGAGGGTGAGCCCGGCGCCGCTGTCTCGCTTTCCCCGGTCCTCGTCGTCGACGGAGCCGAGCTGACCACCGACGCCGACAAGCTGGCGAAGGTTTCGGTCACCGCTGAGATCGTCGAGCACACCAAGGGCCCGAAGATCCGCATCCACAAGTTCAAGAACAAGACCGGCTACCACAAGCGCCAGGGACACCGTCAGAAGCTGACGGTCGTCAAGGTCACCGGTATCAAGTAACTCGAACGCTAAGCTTCACCCCCAGGAGGGTTCGTCATGGCACACAAGAAGGGTGCATCCAGCTCCCGTAACGGTCGCGATTCGAACGCCCAGCGACTCGGCGTCAAGCGTTTCGGTGGCCAGTCGGTCAACGCCGGCGAGATCCTGGTGCGTCAGCGCGGCACGCACTTCCACCCCGGCGTGAACGTCGGACGTGGCGGCGACGACACGCTGTTCGCTCTCGCTTCCGGTGCGGTCGAGTTCGGCACCAAGCGTGGTCGCAAGACCGTCAACATCGTTCCGGTCGCGGTGGACGCCTGAGTCTGCCGTCCGATCAGGACACCGCGGGGGCTTCCCCGCGACATACTCCCAGTAGGGGCGGGCCAGGGTCGCACACCCTGTCCCGCCCCTACTGCATTTTCACCACCAGAGCGTTTCCACGGAGAGAGGTCCACCCATGTCCCGCTTCATCGACCGGGTGGTGCTGCACGTCAGCGCCGGCAAGGGCGGTAACGGCTGTGCCTCCGTCCACCGTGAGAAGTTCAAGCCGCTCGGTGGTCCCGACGGCGGCAACGGCGGTAACGGCGGCGACGTCGTTCTCGAGGTCGACGAGGGTGTGCACACGCTTCTCGACTTCCACTTCCACCAGCACGCCCAGGCGGAGAAGGGCGGCCAGGGAGCCGGTTCCAATCGCAACGGAGCCAACGGCGGCGACCTCGTCCTGAAGGTGCCCGACGGCACGGTCGTGCTGGACCGCAACGGCGAGGTGCTCGCGGACCTCGTGGGCTCCGGCAGCCGTTACGTGGCCGCGCAGGGCGGTCGCGGCGGACTCGGCAACGCCGCGCTCGTCTCACGTGCCCGCAAGGCCCCCGGCTTCGCACTGCTCGGCGAGGAAGGCGAACAGCGCGACCTGGTCCTCGAGCTCAAGTCCGTCGCCGACGTGGGACTCGTCGGGTTCCCGTCCGCCGGTAAGTCGTCGCTGGTGTCGGTGCTCTCGGCCGCGAAACCGAAGATCGCCGACTACCCGTTCACGACCCTCGTCCCCAACCTCGGCGTCGTGCAGTCCGGTGACACCACGTTCACCGTCGCCGATGTCCCCGGGCTGATCCCCGGTGCCAGCGAGGGGCGCGGTCTGGGATTGGACTTCCTGCGGCATCTCGAGCGGTGCGCGGTGCTCGCGCACGTCGTGGACTGCGCGACCCTCGAACCCGGCCGCGATCCGATCTCCGACGTGGACGCCCTCGAAGCCGAACTCGCCGCATACCAACCGGCGCTCTCCGGTGATACCGGACTCGGTGACCTCGCGCAGCGCCCCCGCATCGTGATCCTCAACAAGGCGGACGTCCCCGACGCCGCCGAACTCGCCGAGTTCGTCACCCCCGATTTCGAGGCACGCGGTTGGCCCGTGTTCACGATCTCGGCGGTCTCCAGAGACGGACTGCGACCCCTGACCTTCGCGCTCGCGAAGATGGTCGAGGAGTACCGCGCCGCCCACCCACCGGCCGCCCCGGCGCGCCCGGTGATCCGTCCGATCGCCCGCGACGAGACCGGCTTCGACGTCATCGCCGATCCCGACGAGCCCGGCGGCTTCATCGTGCGCGGTACCCGCCCCGAGCGTTGGGTGCGGCAGACGGCGTTCGACAACGACGAGGCCGTCGGCTACCTCGCGGACCGGCTCGCCCGGCTCGGCGTCGAGGACGAACTCGTCAAGCAGGGCGCCGAGCCCGGCTGCTACGTCACGATCGGTGACGTCAGCTTCCAGTGGGAACCGCAGACACCGGCGGGCGTGGATGTCACACCCACCGGCCGCGGCACCGACGCGCGCCTCGACCAGACCGATCGCGTCGGCGCGGCCGAACGCCGGCACGCCAAGAAGGTTCGCCGCGGCCTCGCGACCGACGACGATTTCTGATCAACCCGCACCGAGGAGAACCGTGAGCGACACCCGCGAGGTCATCGCTTCCGCACGCAGCATCGTCGTCAAGATCGGATCGTCCGCGATCACCAGCCTCGAGGGGGGGCTCGACCGCGCCCGGCTCGATCGACTCGTCGACGCGATCGAGAACCGGATCCGGGCGGGTTCCACCGTCGTCGTGGTGTCCTCCGGTGCGGTCGGTGCAGGACTGGCACCGCTGGGATTGACGTCGCGACCGCGCGATCTGGCCACCAAGCAGGCGGCCGCGAGCGTCGGCCAACTCGAACTCGCGCACGCGTGGGGTACGTCCTTCCATCGGTACGACCGGACGGTCGGGCAGGTGCTCCTGACCGCCGACGACATCGCCCGCCGTACCCAGCACCGCAACGCCCAACGCACCCTCGACCGGTTGCGATCACTCGACGCCGTTCCGATCGTCAACGAGAACGACACGGTGGCCACCGTCGAACTCCGTTTCGGGGACAACGACCGGCTCGCCGCGCTCGTCTCGCACCTCGTCGGCGCCGACGCGCTGGTGCTGCTCTCGGATGTGGACGGACTCTACGACGGTGATCCCCGGAAGGGTCCGGCCACCCTGATACCGGAGGTCGGTAGCCCGGAGGACCTCGACGGTGTCGTTGCCGGCTCGGGTGGGGCACTGGGTACCGGTGGGATGGCGTCGAAGCTCTCCGCGGCACGGCTGGCCGCGGACTCCGGGGTTCCCGTGCTGCTGGCGGCGGCGTCCGACGCGGCGACCGCGCTGGGGGACGCGGGTGTCGGGACTGCCTTCGCGGCCCGGTCGGACCGCATGTCGGCACGCCGCTTCTGGGTGCGGCACGCCGCCGACACGCACGGCACGCTGCACCTCGACGCCGGTGCCGTGCGCGCGGTGGTCGAGCGCCGACGATCGTTGCTCGCGGCGGGAATCGTCGGAATGAGCGGGGGGTTCCACGCCGGTGACGTGGTCGCGCTCGTCGGCCCCGACGACCGCACCGTCGCGCGGGGGGTCGCGGCCTACGATGCGAGCGAACTGGAATTCATGATCGGATTCTCCACACAGTTCCTGCCGCCGGATCTGCAGCGGCCCGTCGTCCACGCCGACGACCTGGTTCGCCTGTGAGAACCCGTCGTGCCGCCGTCGTCGTCGACCTCCACCGTCCGTGTGCTCAGGCCGGGATCGTGGCGTTCGTCGCGGTCAGCGCGACCAGCGTTTCCGAGCAACCCGCGTCGACGCGGACGCTCGCGTGGTCGTCACCGCGGGTCGTACCGCGATTCACGATCGCCACGGGCAGCCGACGTTCGACGGCGCGGCGCACGAACCGCAACCCGGACTGGACGGTCAACGAACTCCCCGCCACGAGCAACGCATCCGAGGCCTCGAGCAACGCGTAGGCGGCGTCGACCCGTGCCCGCGGGACGATCTCGCCGAAGTACACGATGTCGGGTTTGAGCATCCCGCCGCACCGGTCACAGGCCACCACGACGAACGAATCGGTGTCGCGCACCACCGCGTCGGCGTCGGGGGCCACCTCGAGTCCGGTGACGGTGTGGGCCGCCGCGAAGGTGGGATTGGCCGCGGACAGCCGTTCGTGCAACGTGAACCGGGACAGTCGACGGCCGCAGTCGAGGCACACGATCTGCGCATAGGTGCCGTGCAGATCGATGACGTGCCGACTGCCGGCCTTGGTGTGCAGCAGGTCGACGTTCTGCGTTATCAGCCCCGACACCGTCCCGGCCCGTTCCAGAGCCGCGAGCGCGCGATGACCGGCATTGGGGCGTGCCCCGTCCATGTGCCGCCATCCGAGGTGGTTGCGGGCCCAGTACCGGCGCCGGAATTCCGGGTCGCCGACGAACTGCTGGAAGGTCATCGGGGTGCGCGGGGGAGAACCGGGACCGCGGTAGTCGGGCAGCCCGGAATCGGTCGAGAGCCCGGCACCGGTGAGGACCGCGACCCGGCGTCCGTCCACGAACTCCCGCAGTGCCGCCGCCGGTGTGTTGCTCGAGGTGTTCACATCGTCCACGGTAGGCCCACCGGCGTACCGTCGAGTCCATGACCGGCACGAACTGGTTCGCGGACGGCGGGAAGGACTACGCCCGGTACCGTCCCGGTTATCCGCCGCGGCTGGCAGCCTTCCTCACCTCCCTCGCCCCGTCCACCGCCGTCGCCGTCGACGTGGGGTGCGGTAACGGACAGCTGACGGTGCAGCTCGCCGGGCACTTCGACGCGGTCGTCGGCGTGGATCCGAGTGCCGACCAACTCGCGCATGCGACGCCACACGACCGGGTCCGGTACCTGTGTGCGCCCGCTGAACGTGTGCCGGTCGCCGACCGGAGCGCCGCGCTGATCACCGCAGCCCAAGCGGCACACTGGTTCGACCTTCCCGCGTTCTACGCCGAGGTGCGCAGGATCGCGACGGACGACGCGGTGATCGCACTGATCAGCTACGGCCTCATCGAACTCGAAGCGGACCTGACGGAGCGCTTCGACCGCTTCTACCGCGACGAGATCGGGCCGTTCTGGACGCCGGAGCGGGCTCTCGTCGAGTCCGGCTATGCCGAGCTGGGCTTTCCGTTCGACGAGCGGACGATTCCGCCGATGGCGATCACGGCGCGGTGGGATCTGCGACGGTTGCTCGGGTATCTCGCCACGTGGTCGGCGGTCCGCCGCGCCGGCGATGCCGGCCGGGCGGACGTCCTCCGCGAGTTCGCGGCCGACCTCACCGCACTGTGGGGCGACCCCGAGGTCGCGCGACCGGTCGTCGCCCCGATCGCCGGGCGGGTGGGAATCGTGCGGCGGCAGAGCCGTCAGTAGCCGGCGCCGATGTCGATCTCCGCGAGGAGGTCGACGCCGGAGGCGAACCGGGTGACGTTCTCGGTGACCCGGTCGGCGTAGGCGGGAACCCACACGGTGGCCGGATTCGCATCGTGCGGCGTGATCATCGCGTTCGTCAGTGACCACAGGGGATGCCCGTCGGGGAGAGGCTCGGGATCGACCACGTCGAGTCCGGCACCGGCGATCGTCCCGTCGCACAGCGCGACCACGAGAGCGTCGGTGTCGACGAGGGTGCCGCGCGCGACGTTGATCAGCCAGGAGGACGGCTTCATGGCGGCGAACTCGTCGGCGCCGATCATGTGCTCGGTCGCTGCGGTGGCAGGAGCGGCGAGCACGACATGGTCTGCAACAGGCCATATTTCGTCGATCCTGTCGACGGGGATCGTCTCTGCGGCACCCGGTACGGGACGTCCGCTGCGGTTGACGGCGAGCGCGGTCGCGCCGAAGGGCATCAGCATGGGGATCAGGGCGCGTCCGACGCCGCCGGCGCCGATGATCGCGACGGTCGAACCGCGGAGCGTGCCGATGTGTCCCGAGAACGCCTCGGGGGTCCACGCCCGCGCGGCGAGATGCTGGGGGAGTGCACGAACCCCGGCCAGGAGCAATGTCAGCGCGTGCTCGGCCACGGTGGCGGAGTACGCACCCGCGCCGCAGGTCCACCGCACCTGCGGATGCGCTTTGACGATGCCGCGGGCGAGCCACTGCTCGACACCCGCCGACGGAATCTGCACCCAACGCACGGATGCGGGGAGTGCGTCGGGGAATCCCTCGGGCATCGCCGTCCACACGAGGGCGTCGGGGTCGGTGTCGACGGGGACCACGACACCACCACCGGCGGTGACCGCCTGCCCGAAGGTGGCGTCGGGTTCGGGTCCGATCGCGATGCGGGGCGGACGCTGCAGGGCCATGGCCCCGACTCTAGGCGTCCGCCCCGCATCGGTCACGTCTCATCCGGTGGAATCGTCAGGCGGTTTCCTCGACGATCAGCGGGTACACACCGTTCTCGTCGTGGACCTCGCGGCCGGTGACGGGCGGATTGAACACGCACAGCATGCGCATCCGCGTCTCGGGCTCGACCCGGTGCCGCTCGTGTCCGTTCAGCAGGTACATCGTGCCCGGCGCCAGGTCGTACACGACATCGTTGTCGAGGTCGCGGAGCTTGCCCACGCCCTCCACGAGCCACACCGCCTCGATGTGGTTGGCGTAGTGGAACTCGTTGACGGTCCCGGCCTCGATGGTGGTCTCGTGGAACGAGAAGCCGACCTTGTCGCCGGCCAGGACGATGCGCTTGCTGCGCCACTGGCCGTCCTCGGAGGTGACGTCGCGTTCGGTGTCGGTGATCTCGTCGGTGGTGCGGACGATCATGGTGTGCGGGAATTCCTTCCGGTGGATCTGTGGGCCGTCGCGCTCAGGCGCGGACCTGGGCCGTCGCTTCCGCGAGGATGTTCAGGCCGAATTCGAGGTCGTCGTCGCTGATGGTCAGCGGCGGCAGCAGCTTGACGACTTCGTCCGAGGGGCCGGACGTTTCGGCGAGCAGGCCGCGCTCGAACGCCAGCCCGCACACCTTCTGGGCGTCCGACGGATCGTCGAACACCAGGCCCTGGACGAGGCCTCGGCCGCGGGTGGAGACGCCGTCGAACATGTCCGCGAGATTCATGAACGTCTGACGGATCCGCTCGCCCTTGCGCAGGGTTCCACGCTCGAGCGCATCGTCGGTCCAGTACTCCTCGAGCGCGGCGGTCGCGGTGACGAACGCAGGGTTGTTGCCGCGGAAGGTGCCGTTGTGCTCGCCGGGCGACCACACGTCGAGTTCGCGCTTGAACAGGGTGAGCGCCAGCGGGAGTCCGTAGCCGCCGATGGACTTGGACAGCGTGACGATGTCGGGGACGATCCCGGCCTCTTCGAAGGAGAAGAACGCACCGGTGCGGCCGCAACCCATCTGCACATCGTCGACGATGAGGAGGATCTCGCGGTCGGCGCACAGGTCGGCAAGCGCCCGAAGCCATTCTGCGCGAGCGACGTTCACGCCACCCTCACCCTGCACGGTCTCGACGATCACCGCGGCGGGTCGGTTCAGACCACTGCCGGAGTCGTCGAGGACGCGCGAGAACCACTGGAAGTCCTCGGTGACACCGTCGAAGTAGTTGTCGAACGGCATCGGGGTGGCGTGGACCAGGGGGATGCCGGCGCCCGCGCGCTTCATCGAGTTGCCGGTCACCGACAGGGCACCCAGCGTCATCCCGTGGAAGGCGTTGGTGAAGTTGATGATGGACTCGCGGCCGGTGACCTTGCGGGCCAGCTTCAGCGCGGACTCCACGGTGTTCGCGCCGGTCGGGCCGGGGAACTGCACCTTGTAGTCGAGGCCGCGCGGCTTGAGGATCACCCGCTCGAACGTCTCGAGGAGGTTGCGCTTGGCGACGGTCTCCATGTCGAGGCCGTGGGTGATGCCGTTGCTCATGATGTAGTCGACGAGGGCCGACTTGAGGACCGGGTTGTTGTGGCCGTAGTTCAGGGCTCCGGCGCCGGCGAAGAAGTCCAGGTAGTCCTTCCCGTCCTCGCTGCGGAGCCAGGATCCGGATGCGGACTCGAACACCGCGGGCCACCCGCGGCTGTAGCTGCGCACCTCGGATTCGAGGCGCTCGAAAACATTGTTGCCGAAAGAGGTTTCGGGCTTGTGATCCAGGACGGTCATTTTATTGCTCCTCCTGTGGAAATGCGACGGTGAATCCGGCGGGAAACGGCCGGGTCAATCACCGATCGTGTAAAGATCTTCTGCCTGATGTGAATCGGGGAAATCGTCCGGCGCGAACAGGTCCGAACGGGTGATGTGGGTCCCGCGGCGACGTGCCAGTGCCGTGAACATCGCGATCGACGCGGCGTTGTCGGGGCTCACGGTGGTCTCGAGTCGGGTGACGCCGGATCGGCGCAGGCGGTCGAGCAACGTGTCGAGCATACGTCCGGCGATTCCGCCACCGCGCTGATCAGCGTCGACGGCCACCTGCCACACGAACAGCGTCTGCGGCGATTCCGGACGCAGGTAGCCGGTGATGAACCCTACCGGGCGGTCGGTCTCGTCGACGGCGACGACCGAGGTATCGGAGAAATCGCGACACCACAAAACGTACGAATAACCGGAATTGACATCGAGAACCTGCGAATCGCGGGCGATCTGCCACAACCTTTGTCCGTCGGAGATCCGCGGAGCCCGGAAACTCACTTCAGCCGGTTCGGGGGTTGGGGTACTGCTTTCCATGACGGGCCTCATAAGTGCTTCGAACCTAACAAGGACGAGGTTCGAATTCACCCCCGACGTCCGATTCTGTTCCGAATTGCCCGACTCTGCCCAGGTGAGGCAGTCGATGTGAGCCCTGTCACATCGGTGTAGCATCGGGTGCGATCCGAACGATTATTTCGGGCTCGCGAGCGCGAACGGGAGGACGGATTCCGCGCCTGCGGAGGTGAGCGTGCGCGCGGCCATCGTCATCGTCCACCCGGTGTCGGTCACCGCGTCGATCAGCAGCACCGGGCCCCGGTGTCCGTCGAGAACGGGTGGTACCCACGCATCGATCAGTGCCGCAACTCGGTACGCCGAATTCGCGGCGGTGACCGGTGGACGGCCCGGGCGGTGGCGCAGCACACCGAGATCCGTCAGGCGTCCGAGTCGGGCGAGTTCCCGGGTGAGCGAGGTCACCAGGATCGGATGGGTGGGGGAGTCGACGGCCATGATCCCGGTGGGGCGTTCGGTCCAGTCCCAGGCCGCCAGGACCGCGACGGCGGCGCGGATCAGCGACTCGGGTGCTTCGCCGTCCGGTGCGTCGAGCAGTGCGCGGAGCCGCGGGCCCCACCCCAGATCGGAGAGCCTCCCGAGGATGCGGCCGGGTTCGGGTCCGTCGGTGATCCGCCCGGCCAGGTCGACGCCGAGCGTCTTCATTCCGGTGGGCCACTGCTTGCGGGGCAGCAGATCGGTGCCCGGACGTTCCAGTCGCTCCCGGGTGCGTCGGACGTCGGCGTCGTCGACCGTCGTGCTGCGGTGCACACCGGTGCAGTTGTCGCAGCGGCCGCATCCGGGTGTGTCCGGGGTGAGTTCGGGATCGTCGAGTTGGCGACGCAGGAACAGCATCCGGCACGTGTCGGTGCGCTCGTACTCGAGCATCGCCGCCTGCTCGGCGGCGCGCGCCTGTTCGAGTCGCGCATACCGCTGCGCGTCGTACACCCAGGGGTGTCCGGTGGCGATCCATCCGCCCTTGACCCGGCGCACGGCACCGTCGACGTCGAGGACCTTGAGGACCATCTCGAGGCGGGAGCGGTTGAGATCGACGCGGGGCTCGAGCGCGGGGGTCGACAGGGGACGCTCGAGGTCGAGGGTGTCGACGACCGTGCGCACGAGTGATTCCTCGGGGAAGGCCACGGATGCGAACCACTTCCAGATCCGGCGGTCCTCCGCGCCGGGGAGCAGGATCACCTCGGCGCGGTCGGTGGAGCGGCCCGCGCGTCCGACCTGCTGGTAGTAGGAGATCGGGGAGGACGGAGCACCGAGATGTACGACGAATCCGAGGTCCGGTTTGTCGAATCCCATCCCCAGGGCGGAGGTCGCGACGAGCGCCTTGACCCGGTTGGCCAGCAGATCCGCCTCGAGCTGCTCGCGTTCGGCGGTGTCCGTCTGTCCGGTGTACGCGGCCACCGTGTGTCCGTGGTCGGCGAGCAGCGCCGCCAGATCGTGCGCCGCCGAGACCGTCAGCGCATACACGATGCCGGACCCGGGTAGCTCGCGGAGGTGGTGGGCGAGCCAGGCGGCGCGTCGGGCCGGCTCGTCGATGCGGACCACCGACAGGTGCAGTGACGGGCGGTCGAGGCCGCCGCGCAGGACGAGGGTGTCGGTGTGCCCGGCCCCGACACCGAGTTGGGTCGCGACGTCGGCGACGACACGGTCGTTCGCGGTGGCGGTGGTCGCGAGGACGGGGATGCCGTCGCCGAGTTCCGCGACGAGCGAGCGGATGCGGCGATAGTCGGGACGGAAGTCGTGCCCCCAGTCGGACACACAGTGGGCCTCGTCGACGACGACGAGACCGGCGTCGCGGGCCAACTCGGGCAGGACCCGGTCGTGGAAGTCGGGATTGTTGAGACGTTCGGGGCTCACGAGCAGCACGTCGACCGTGCCGTCGGCGATCCGTGCGTGGATCGCGTCCCACTCGGTGACGTTTCCGGAATTGATGGTCGCGGCGCGCACGCCCGCCCGTGCCGCGGAATCGACCTGGTTGCGCATGAGCGCGAGGAGCGGCGACACGATGACGGTGGGCCCGTGGCCGTGCGCCCGCAGCAGTTTCGCGGCGATGAAGTACACCGCCGACTTGCCCCACCCGGTGCGCTGCACGACGAGGGCGCGTCGGCGCTGCACCACGAGCGCCTCGATCGCCGTCCACTGGTCGTCGCGGAGGCGTGCGTTCGGTCCGGCGAGGTCGCGGAGCAGGCGTTCGGCTTCGTCGCGCAGGTCGGTCGCGGAGATGCTCATGGGGACATCGTGCCTTCCACCCCGTGCGCACTTCTGGTAGCCCCCGCCACCAGAAGTGCGCACGGGTCGGTGGTGGGTCCCGGGGGTGATGGCGGTCGCGGGGCCGGGGTGGGTGTGACGGGAGGAATGTGTCCCCCGCTACAGTGTTGGATATGCCAACACTTCCAGCTCCCCTGCTCCGGTCGACGGTCGCGAACCGCGTCCGCAGCCAGGTGTTCCGGAACAAGATCGTCTCGGCGCAGGAAGCCGTCGAGTGGATCCGCCCCGGAGACACCGTGGCGATCAGCGGTTTCGCGAGTGCCGGTACCCCCAAGGCGGTCATGCCGGTGCTCGCCGAACGCATCCGCCGCGCCCGTGCCGAAGGGGAGGACTTCACCGTCGGCCTGCTCACCGGTGCCTCCGTCTCCGCCGAGGTCGAACGTGAACTCGCCGAGGCCGACGGTATTGCGCTCCGCATGCCCTACCAGGCCGAGACGACCGCACGCGGACGCATCAACGACGGGCGTATGGACTACGTCGACGTCCACCTCTCCCACGTCGCGCAGCAGGTGTGGCAGGGCTTCCACGGCGGCGTCGACGTCGCGGTCGTCGAGGTCGCGGGGATCACCGAGTCCGGGGACCTGATCCCCGCGACCTCCGTGGGCAACAGCAAGACGTGGCTCGACGTCGCCGACCGGGTCGTCCTCGAGGTCAACTCGTGGATCCCCGAAGCGCTTGCCGGCACCCACGACATCTACTACGGCACCGCGTTGCCCCCGCACCGCACACCGATCCTGCTGACCGCCCCGGAGGACCGCATCGGGCAGCCGTACCTGCGGATCGACCCGGCACGTGTCGTCGCCGTGGTCGAAACCCACGCGCCCGACAGCGCGGTCGCGTTGACGGCCCCGGACGCCACCAGTGAGGCGATCGCGGCCCACGTCGTGGACTTCTTCGGTCACGAGGTGCGGGCCGGTCGCCTCCCCGCCGACACCCTGCTGCCGCTGCAGTCGGGTATCGGCAATGTCGCCAACGCGGTTCTCGCCGGGTTGGCGAAGGGCCCGTACCGCGGGCTGACCTGCTTCTCGGAGGTCATCCAGGACGGCATGCTCCAACTCATCGACGACGGAACCGTCCGCTTCGCGTCGGCGACGGCATTCGCCCTGTCGGAGGCCGGACGCGAGAAGCTGGTCGACAACATCGACTACTACCGCGAGCACATCGTGCTGCGTTCGCAGGAGATCAGCAACCACCCCGAGATCGTGCGGCGGCTCGGCATCATCGCGATGAACGGCATGCTCGAAGCCGACATCTACGGCAACGTCAACTCCACCCACGTGATGGGTACCCGCATCATGAACGGGATCGGCGGCTCCGGTGACTTCGCGCGCAACGGCAACCTGTCACTGTTCCTGAGCCCGTCGACCGCCCGCAACGGTGCGATCTCGTCGATCGTGCCGATGGTCCCGCACGTCGACCACACCGAGCACGATGTGCAGGTACTGGTCACGGAACAGGGCCTGGCGGACCTTCGCGGCCTGTCGCCGCGGCGACGGTCGCGGGTCGTCATCGACCGTTGCGCGCACCCCGACTACCGGGCTCGACTGCTCGACTACGTCGAGCGCGCCGAGGCCGTGGAGAACGCCGGCCAGACGCCGCACCTGCTCGGTGAGGCGTTCGGATTCCATCGGCGCTACCAGGAGACGGGAACGATGCGGACCCCCTGACGCCGCAGCCGTGCGCACTTCTGGTAGCCGGAGCTACCAGAAGTGCGCACGGGTCAGTTGCCGGAGATCGGGGCCGGGTCGATGTCCTGCCGCGGGAGTGTTTCCGCGATCGCCTTCGACACGTCCTGCAGCGGTGTCGGTCCCGAACCGTCGGGGACGGTCAACGCGACGTAGACGGGACGGTCCACCACGAACCAGGTGCTGGCGTCGATGCCCTGGTCGGCACCTGACACCTCGAACCACTGCACACCGTCGACGATCTGCAGGGCGGCGGCCTGATCGAACTCGTCGGGACGATCGAGTCCGCACCGCAACACGACCTCCGCCGCGTCCGGATCCTGCCAGGCCGCGGCACCCACCGGCGCGGGATCGGCCAGGTCGGCCCGTGCGAAATCACCCATCCGCTCGGGGAGCGACCCGAGCAGGTCCGTGCACGACCCGGACTCCGCCTCGGGTGCGGGAACGGGGCCGAGACCGACCGTTCCCGTCGCGGGGCTGCGTCCCACCATGACCGCCGCGACCACCACGCCGACGAGCAACGCCACCGGCAGCGCGATCGCCGTCGCGATCACCGCCGGATGTCTGCCCTCGGCCTTCGGGGTGCCCCCGTCGTCGCTGGCGTTCCGGTCGGGTTCGGGGGAATCGGATTCGGTCATGGCTTCCTGCGTTTCGGTTGTGCGGGATTCGGGTGACCCGCCGGGCTCGGTGGCGTCGAGCCGACGGGTAGCGTGAACCGAAACTATCAGTGCTTCGAGGGCGCATGCCCGGTCGTGGGCACGTCGCGCACCGGCCCCGGTGTGAGAAGGAGGCGACCGTCACAGTGAGAGATCCGGTCGGGCCCACTGTCGCAGAGGTCGGCGAGTTCCCCACCATCGCCCGCGCGACCGCAGGGCGACGGCAACCGGTGTCGACCCTGGTCGGTCCCGGGCACGACGCGGCTCTCGTCGCCGCACCGGACGGTCGCGTCGCGGTGTCGACCGACATGCTCGTCGAGGGACGGCACTTCCGCCTCGACTGGTCGACGCCTCGACAGGTGGGACGCAAAGCGGTCGCGCAGAACGGTGCCGACGTCGCCGCGATGGGAGCGCGACCCACCGCGTTCCTGGTCGGGCTCGGCTGCCCACCCGACACGCCCGTCTCCGTCCTCGACGAGATCTCCGCCGGGATCGGGGAGGCCGCCGAAGAACTCGGTGCGGGTGTCGTCGGTGGAGACCTGGTGCAGGCGGATCAGGTGATCGTCGCGGTCACCGTCCTCGGTGACCTCGGAGGACACGCACCCCTGCTGCGGTCGGGGGCGCGCCCCGGCGACACCGTCGCGCTCGCCGGGAGCACCGGCCGGTCCGCGGCGGGACTGGCGCTGCTGCTCGCCGGGAACGACGGCTTCCCCGAACTCGTCGATGCCCACCGTGAACCCACCCCGCCGTACGCGGCGGGCCCGGCGGCGACCGTCGCCGGCGCCGTCGCCGGCACCGACATCTCCGACGGCCTGCTCGCCGACCTCGGCCACATCGCGGAGGCGTCCGGGGTGCGGATCACCTTGGACCCGGACCGCCTGGAACCCGCAGCACCGATCGGGGCTGCTGCGGCCGCGCTCGGTGCAGATCCGTGGGAGTGGGTCCTCGCCGGGGGCGAGGACCACGCACTCGCCGCGTGCTTCCCGCCCGATGTACCGCTGCCCGACGACTGGCACCGGATCGGGGTGGTCGAGGACGGTCACGGCGTGACCGTCGCCGGCAGTCCGCACCCCGGGCCGGGTGGGTGGCAGAGCTTCACGCCGCCACCCCGGAGCGACACGGACGTCTCGAGATAGGTTTGCGCGCATGGCTGTCTACGCTCTCGGCGATCGTGTCCCCGACATCCACCCCGACGCGTGGGTGCATCCCGACGCGGTGGTGATCGGTGCCGTGACGCTCGGTGCCCGCGCGTCGGTGTGGCCCACCGCGGTGCTGCGCGGTGACTACGGCACGATCACCGTCGGCGAGGAAACCAACATCCAGGACGGCACGATCATCCATTGCACCGCGGTCGAACCGACGGTCATCGGTGCCCGCTGCGTGGTCGGACACAACGCGCACATCGAGGGCGCGACGATCGGTGACGGCGCGCTCATCGGCTCGGGCTCGCTCGTGCTCAACGGTTCGGCGATCGGTGCGGGCGCGCAGGTCGCTGCGGGCGCGCTCGTCCCGCCGCGTTTCGAGCTCCCGCCCCGTCGCATGGCGATGGGCATCCCCGCAAAGATCCGGGACGGATTCGAGGTGCCCGAGGGCACGTTCGAGCCCAACGCGAAGATGTACGCCGCGAACGCCGACTACTACCGCACGGCGCTCCGCCGCATCGACTGAGCCGACCGAGCAGTGTTCCGTCCCCGACCACCGGAGTTGCACACGTGACCGACCAGACCGCCGAGCGTGCTCCCAGGCCGCTGTCGGACCTCATCGATCCCGGCTGGGCCGACGCGCTCGCGCCCGTCGCCGACGACATCGCGGCCATGGGGTCCTTCCTGCGGGCCGAGCTCGCCGCGGGGCATCGGTACCTGCCCTCCGGCGACAACGTGCTCCGCGCCTTCACCCACCCCTTCGATCGGGTGAAGGTGCTGATCGTCGGGCAGGATCCGTATCCGACGCCCGGGCACGCCGTGGGGTTGAGCTTCTCGGTGGCGCCGGAGGTGTCACCGATCCCGCGGAGCCTGTCGAACATCTACCGCGAGTACAGCGAGGACCTGGGGCTACCCACCCCGTCGAACGGTGATCTGTCGCCGTGGACGGAGCAGGGCGTGCTCTTGCTCAACCGGGTCCTCACCGTGCGGCCGGGCGCCCCGGCGTCGCACCGGGGGAAGGGATGGGAGCGAGTGACGGAACAGGCGATCCGCGCGCTCGTCGCCCGCGACCTCCCGCTCGTCGCGATCCTGTGGGGCCGCGATGCCGCGACCCTCCGGCCGATGCTCGGGAACGTTCCGTCGATCGAGTCGGCGCATCCCTCACCGCTGTCGGCGTCGCGTGGATTCTTCGGCTCCCGCCCGTTCAGCCGCGCGGACGAGTTGCTCGTCGCCCAGGGCGCGGAACCGGTGGACTGGCGACTCGCCTGACCACCGGTCCGTTCCGCGGGTCAGTGGACGGACTGCACCGACCCCCAGTCGGGGCGGCGCTTCTCGACGAACGCGTCCACACCCTCGATTCCGGTGGGTGTCACCGATGCCGCCGAGATCGACGCGGCCTCGGCGTCGAGTTGCTCCGAGAGTGAACGTGCCACCGAATCGTTGATCAGACGTCGGATGCCGGCGTAGGCGGCGGTCGGTCCGTGCGCGAGGGTGCGGGCGAGGCGCAGTGCTTCCGCCGGGACCTCGTCGTCGGCCACGATACGGCTGAGCAGCCCCAGCCGCACGGCCTCGTCCGCGCCGATCACCGCATCGGTGAGGATCAGTTCGCGGGCGCGGGCCAGGCCGACGACCTTCGGAAGCATCCAGGACATGCCGCCGTCGGGGGTGAACCCGATGGACGGGTAGGCGGCGCGCAGTTTCGTGCCGGGGCCGCCGAGTGCGACGTCGGCGTGCAGCACCAGGCTCATGCCCGCGCCGGCCGCCCACCCCTGGACGGCGGCGACGACGGGCACGCCGATGCCGTGGATCTCGCGGACGAAGTCGTGGAAGAGGTTCGCGACGTCGAGCAGATGCGCGGCACGGTCCCCGGCGGCCGCGAAACCGTGGACGTTGCCGCCGGCGCAGAAGTTCGCGCCCTCGCCGACGAGCAGCACGGCGCCGATGTCGGGGCCGGCCGCGCGCAGTGCCGCGATGCCCTGTTGCATTCCGTCGGGCGACAGGGAGGCGCCGTTCTCGGCCGTGGCCACTGCGATCAGCAGGACTCCGTCTTCCACCCGCACGTGGGACTGGTTGTTATCGGTCACCGGGGCACCATATCGGCACGCAATACGAATGTCGAAGGCCCCCGGCGCATTTCGCGCCGGGGGCCTTCGCGTAGGATCTGTTGCTCAGCCGCGGACGACCTTGCCTGCCTTCAGGCAGGAGGTGCACACGTTGATCTTGCGCGTGGTGCCCGGGGCGACCTGGGCGCGGACGCTCTGGATGTTCGGGTTCCAGCGACGGTTGGTCCGCCGGTGCGAGTGCGAGACCGACTTCCCGAAGCCGGGGCCCTTGGCGCATACGTCGCAGACGGCAGCCATGTCGCGAACTCCTTGTGTCTAGTGGATATTTCTGTCTGTGGTACCTGGACACGGGGAACACAGCCACCCGTGCGCGGCAACCCGGCCAGCTTACCGAATCGAGGTCCCGATGGCCAAACCGGCTCCGCCTGCGCGACGCGACTACTCTTTCGGCTGAGAACCGGACGAGCTGAGCGAAGCCGAGAGAACCGGAGAGAGGGTTGATCGTGTGCACGAACGCGGTGGACGCGTCGACGGGCGGATGCTGCGCCGGTGGGCGGAGTCGGGCGTCGACACCCTCGCCGAGCGTTGCCACGAGATCAACACACTCAACGTGTTCCCGGTTCCCGACGGAGACACCGGCACGAATCTGCTGATCACGTTCCGTGCCGCCGTCGGCGAACTCGGTGACCCGGTGGACGGTGCCCGCACCGCGTCCGGGGTTGCGGAAGCCCTCGCACGGGGCGCGTTCACCGGCGCCCGCGGCAACTCGGGGATGATCCTCGCGCAGATCCTGCGGGGTCTCGCCGACGCGGTCGCCGGGGCGGAGACCATCGACGGTGACGACATCGCGCGGGCGCTGAGCCGGGCGGGCGACACCGTCACCGCAGCGTTGAGCGCACCCGCGGACGGAACGATCGTCAGCGTCCTGCACGCCGCAGCACGCGGCGCCGTCGCCGCGGCCGGGACGGCGGCAGCCGAGCGGGTGATCGCGGCGGCGGACGCCGCCGAGGCCGCGCTGGTCGAGACTCCGTCGCAGCTCGACGTGCTGGCACGCGCCGGTGTCGTCGACGCGGGCGGTCTGGGTCTGCTGGTGCTGCTGGACTGCCTCGTCGAGGTCGTGACCGGCCGGCGTCCCCAGCGGACGCTGGCGTTGACCGTCGAACCCGCACCGGCCTCCCGGACATCGGTTCACGGTCACCAGCACCTCGGAGCGGACGCGCACCACGGCGACACCGCGGACCAGGACTACGAGGTGATGTATCTCGTCGACGGCTCCGACCGCCAGCGCATCGACGCGTTGCGGAGGCGGCTCGACGAACTCGGGGACTCGGTGGCCGTCGTCGGCGACGGAGCGGCCGGGTGGTCGGTGCACGTGCACTGCTGCGACCCCGGTGCGGCCGTCGAGGCGGGTGCCGCGGCGGGCCGGCTCCGCCGGATCACGATCACGTGTTTCGCGCTGGAGGCCGCGCGCGGCGGAGTCTGCACGACCGCGGAGTCGCGGCACGACGGCCGCGCGGTGCTCACCGTCGTCGACGGGGACGGTGCCGGAGCCCTGTTCGGTGCGGAGGGCGCGACCGTCCTGCACTGCGACGGACCGTGTGGGCCGCGGCGGATCCTCGACGCGATCCGCGCGATGCCCAGTCGCGATGTGCTCGTGCTGCCCAACGGGTCGGTGACCGCGCAGGACGTGGTGGCGCTGGGCGCGCAGGTCCGTGACGGCGCCCGCGAGGTGATGTTCCTGCCGAGCGCGTCGATGGTGCAGGGACTCGCTGCTCTCGCGGTGCACGACGCGCGCCGCGCGGCCGTCGACGATGCGTACGCGATGTCCGAGGCGGCGGCCGCGACTCGCTGGGGGTCGTTGAAGATCGCCACGGAACGGGCGCTGACCTGGGTCGGAACGTGTGAGCCGGGCGATGCGCTCGGCTCGGCCGGGCACGATGTCGTAGTCATCGAGCATGATCTACCGGCAGCGGGTGTGTCGCTGCTCGACAAGTTGCTCGCCGCGGGTGGTGAGCTCGTGACGATGCTCGTCGGTGACGGCGCTCCCGCCGACCTCGCCGAGCAACTGACCCGCCACCTCGACGACCGTCACCCCGAACTGGAGGTCGTGGTGTATCACGGGGGTCAGCGCAGCGACCTGCTGCAGCTCGGCGTCGAGTGACGGTGGCCGCGCCGGCCACCGCCCGGAACGGAAAGGACGGCCGTGGCCACACTCGCGGACCGACTCGATCATCTCCTCGGCAGGAAGACCGCCGATGCGCTCGCCGAGGCGTTCGGGATGACCACCGTCGAGGATCTGCTGCGGCACTACCCGCACCGCTATGCCACGCAGGGCGCAGAACTCGGCGACGATCAGCCCCCCGCAGGGCAGCACATCACGATCATCGCCCGCGTCGAATCCGCGGACGTCGTCCCGATGAAGTCGCGGGCGGGGCACCGGCTCGCGGTGCGGTTGCGTTCCGACAAGCACACGATCGACGTGACGTTCTTCAACCCGCACAAGGTCAAGCACAACATCCGGCCAGGTGTCCGCGCCATGTTCTCGGGCACCGTCAAGTACTTCCGCGACAAGTGGAGCCTGACGCACCCGAGCTATCTCGTGCTCCCCGAGGTGCGCGAGGACGTCCTGGAGCCGGTTCCGGCACCGAGGGTGCGCGGCGCCGGCGACCTCGCCGGTCTGGCCCGCGCGTCGCAGGGTGGCGACGGCCTCGACCTGTCCGTCTTCGAGCGATCACTCATCCCGATGTACCGGGCGACCCGGGACGTCGAGTCGTGGACGGTGCTGCGTTGCGTCCGGCAGGTGCTCGACCAGCTCGACACCGTCGACGATCCGCTTCCCGAGGAGGTACGCAGCGAACACGGGCTGCTCGGCCTCGACGCGGCGCTGCGCGCGGTGCATCTGCCCGACAGCAAGGAGGACGTCGGTAGCGCCCGCGAACGACTGCGATTCGACGAGGCCGCGGCCGTGCAGTTGGTGCTGGCCCGCCGTCGCCGCGACGTGGGGGTGCGCACGGCGCCGGGCTGCCCGCGGCGGAGCGGCGGGATCGCCGACGAGTTCGATGCGCGGCTGCCGTTCGAGTTGACCGCCGGTCAGCTCGCCGTCGCCGAGGACATCGCCTCCGACCTGTCCGGCAGCCACCCGATGAACCGCCTCCTGCAGGGCGAGGTGGGTTCCGGCAAGACCATCGTCGCGCTGCGGGCGATGTTGCAGGTGATCGACGCCGGGCACCAGTGTGTGCTGCTCGCACCCACCGAGGTGCTCGCCGCGCAACACGCCCGGTCGTTGACGGGCATGCTCGGCGACCTCGCGGCGGCCGGTGAACTCGATGGCCACGAACACGCGACCCGCGTGACGCTGGTGACGGGGTCGATGGGGGTCGCCCGCAAGCGACAGGCACTGCTCGACGCGGTGTCCGGCGACGCGGGCATCGTCATCGGTACCCACGCCCTGATCCAGGACAACGTGCAGTTCGCCGATCTGGGGCTCGTCGTGATCGACGAGCAGCACCGTTTCGGGGTCGAGCAACGCGACGAACTGCGGTCGCGGGGGCGCGACGGTGCCTCACCGCACGTCCTGGTCATGACCGCCACCCCGATTCCGCGGACGATCGCGATGACGGTGCTCGGCGATCTCGAGGTGTCGACGCTCACCGAGTTGCCGCGGGGACGGTCACCGATCGTCAGTCGGGTGGTCGCTGCGAAGGTGCATCCGTCGTGGGTGGACCGGGCGTGGGAACGGATCCGGGAGGAGGTCGCGGACGGTCGGCAGGCCTACGTCGTGTGCTCGCGTATCGGTGAGGACGACGACGGAGACGAGGATGCGTTCGACCCCGCCGCGATCGACGCCGCCGCTGGCGGCGGCGGTGCCGGGCGCGGACGTGCGCAGATACCCGAGACGAAGTCGGTGTTGCAGCAGTACGAGGAGCTGTCCGGAGGTCCGCTGCGCGACCTGCGCGTGGGGTTGCTGCACGGCAGGTTGCCGGGCGACGAGAAGGACGCCGTCATGCGGGACTTCAACGACGGTCGGATCGATGTGCTGGTGTGCACGACCGTCGTCGAGGTCGGTGTCGATGTCCCGAACGCCACCGTGATGGTGATCGTCGATGCCGATCGTTTCGGGGTCAGCCAGTTGCACCAGTTGCGTGGGCGCGTCGGGCGTGGCGGCCACCAGGGGCTGTGCCTTCTCGTCACCGACGCCCGGCCCGGGGCACCGTCGATGGCACGTCTCGAGGCGGTCGCCGCCACCACCGACGGGTTCGAACTGGCCCAACTCGACCTGCAGTTGCGCCGGGAAGGCGACGTGCTGGGGGTGGCGCAGTCCGGCACTGCGACGACGCTGCGTCTGCTCTCGCTGGTCGACGACGTCGAGGTCATCGCCGCGGCGCAGCGGTTCGCTCGGCAGATCACCGAGGAGGATCCGGAGCTGTCCCGGCATCCCGGACTCGCGCGCATGATGGATGCCGCGCTCGACGCGGAGAGGGTCGAGTATCTCGAGAAGTCGTAGTCGCCCCGGACGGACCCGGACTCGGTCCCGCCGCGCGCCGAGGTCCGGTGCTCAACCACGCAGCGCATAGGTGAGCACGGCGTTTCCCTTGCCGGTGACGGCACTGTCGACGAGCGTCAGCCTGGTGAGGGGAACCGATTCGTCGAACAGGCGCCTACCGTCGCCCGTCGCAACGGGGTGGACGGTGAGCGTGAGAGTGTCGACGACCCCGGCGAGGAAGAGCGTGCGTACGGTGTCGATCCCGCCGGCCACCGTGATACCGCCGGATCCGCTCTCCCGGAGCCGCTCGACGTACTCGACGGGATCGCCGGTGACGGCGGTGCTGTTCCAGCCGAGGTCGCCGCTGAGGCTGCCGGTGACGACGTGCTTGCGGACCGGATTGATGAAGGCACCGAACGGGTCGTCGGCTCCCGGCCAGTACTCGGACCACTCCTGCCACAGCTTCCGTCCGATGACGACGTCGGTCACGCCGTCGAGGGCGTTGCTCATCAGCTCGCCTTCTTCCGGGCCGAACGCATCGAACTGAAACCTGTCGGGGGATTCGACGACACCGTTGACGGAACTGAACAGGTGGGCGGTGATCGTGCGGGGCATGACGAAACCTTTCGTGCGGGATCCGGTGGATGTGGTGGCGGTGGATTCGGCCGACACCCACTACGGACCGCGTCGGCGTGGAAAACTCATCGTGGATCCCGGTCGCCGCCGGCCCGCGCGGTGTTACGGCTCTGCGACCGTGCAGGTTTCGGGTGTGTTACCGCTTCGCCGACTGCATCGTTACAGTCCCGCGCGAACGTGATTCTGTCTCGAGATGTGGAATCCCGGGTCAGGATGGGCTGGTCGGGCGCGGTACCGTCGTCGAATGTTCTCCAAAGTGCTGGTCGCCAACCGAGGCGAGATTGCTATCCGCGCGTTCCGTGCCGCCTACGAACTGGGCGCAGGGACCGTCGCGGTGTTTCCGTATGAAGATCGCAAGTCCCTGCACCGTCTGAAGGCGGACGAGGCCTACCAGATCGGCGAGGAGGGACACCCCGTCAGGGCCTACCTGTCGGTCGACGAGATCGTCGCCGCGGCGGTGTCGGTCGGAGCCGATGCGATCTACCCGGGCTACGGCTTCCTGTCGGAGAATCCCGACCTGGCCGCAGCGTGCGAGCGTGAGGGCATCACGTTCGTCGGGCCGTCCGCGCAGATCCTGGAACTCACCGGAAACAAGGCCCGCGCGATCGCCGCCGCGAAGGCTGCGGGCCTGCCCGTGCTGGCATCGTCCGAGCCGTCCTCGGACGTCGACGCGCTGCTCGCGGCGTCGGAGTCCATGGAATTCCCCGTGTTCGTCAAGGCCGTCGCGGGAGGTGGCGGTCGCGGTATGCGGCGTGTCCTCGAGCGGTCCCAGCTGCGCGAATCGATCGAGGCCGCGTCCCGTGAGGCGGACGCCGCATTCGGTGACCCGACCGTGTTCCTCGAGCAGGCCGTCGTCAACCCGCGGCACATCGAGGTCCAGATCCTCGCCGACACACACGGCAACGTCATCCACCTGTTCGAGCGTGACTGCTCGGTGCAGCGTCGCCACCAGAAGGTCATCGAGCTCGCACCGGCACCGAACCTCGACCCCGCCCTGCGCGAACGCATCTGCTCGGACGCGGTGGCGTTCGCGAAGCAGATCGGCTACCAGTGCGCCGGCACCGTCGAGTTCCTCGTCGACGAACGCGGCAACCACGTGTTCATCGAGATGAACCCGCGCATCCAGGTCGAGCACACGGTCACCGAGGAGATCACCGACGTCGACCTGGTGCAGTCGCAGCTGCGGATCGCTGCCGGAGCGAGCCTCTCCGAACTCGGGCTCAGCCAGGACGCGATCACCATCCGCGGTGCGGCGCTCCAGTGCCGCATCACCACCGAGGACCCGGCGAACGGATTCCGGCCCGACACCGGCCGCATCACCGGGTACCGCACGCCCGGCGGCGCCGGTATCCGCCTCGACGGCGGTACCTCGGTCGGCGCGGAGGTCTCCGCTCACTTCGATTCGATGCTCGTCAAACTGACCTGCCGTGGTCGCAACCTCGATGCGGCGGTCGCCCGCGCGCGGCGCGCCGTCACCGAGTTCCGTATCCGCGGCGTCGCCACGAACATCCCGTTCCTGCAGGCGGTGCTCGACGACCCGGATTTCCGGGCCGGGAAGGTGACGACCTCGTTCATCGAGGAACGCCCTCAGCTGCTGACGTTGCGTCGCTCCGCGGACCGCGGCACCAAGATCCTCGAGTACCTCGCGGACGTGACGGTCAACAAGCCGCACGGCGAGAAGGTCGCGACGGTGTACCCGCACGACAAGCTCCCGAAGATCGATCTGGCGGCGGCGCCGGCACCCGGGTCGCGTCAGCGGCTGCTCGAACTCGGCCCGGAGGGCTTCGCCCGGGCGTTGCGTGAGCAGAAGGGCGTCGGGGTCACCGACACCACCTTCCGCGACGCCCACCAGTCGCTCCTCGCGACACGGGTGCGCAGCAAGGACCTGCTCACCGTCGCCGGTCACGTGGCGCGGATGACCCCCGAACTGCTCTCGATCGAGGCGTGGGGCGGTGCGACCTACGACGTCGGCCTGCGGTTCCTGCACGAGGATCCGTGGGAGCGGCTCGCGGCGCTGCGCGAGGCCATCCCGAACATCAACCTGCAGATGCTGCTGCGCGGGCGCAACACCGTCGGATACACGCCCTACCCGGAGGCCGTGACACGGGCGTTCGTGCAGGAGGCCGCCGACACGGGCATCGACATCTTCCGCATCTTCGACGCGCTCAACAACGTCGACCAGATGCGCCCGGCGATCGACGCGGTGCGCGCGACGGGCACCACGCTCGCCGAGGTCGCGATGTCGTACACCGGCGACCTGTCCGATCCGAACGAGACGATCTACACGCTCGACTACTACCTGAAGCTCGCCGAGCAGATCGTCGAGGCCGGTGCCCACGTGCTGGCCATCAAGGACATGGCGGGCCTGCTGCGGGCCCCCGCCGCGGCAACCCTGGTCAAGGCACTGCGCAGCAACTTCGACCTGCCCGTGCACGTGCACACCCACGACACCCCCGGCGGCCAGCTCGCGACCTACGTCGCGGCGTGGCACGCGGGCGCGGACGCTGTCGACGGCGCGTCGGCAGCGCTGGCCGGCACCACGAGCCAGCCGGCGTTGTCGGCGATCGTCGCTGCCGCCGCGCACAGCGAGTTCGACACCGGACTGGATCTGCAGGCGGTGTGTGATCTCGAGCCGTACTGGGAGGCGCTGCGCCGGGTGTACGCACCGTTCGAGTCGGGTCTGCCCGCGCCGACCGGTCGCGTCTACACCCACGAGATCCCCGGCGGCCAGCTCTCGAACCTGCGTCAGCAGGCCATTGCGCTGGGGCTCGGCGACCGTTTCGAGGACGTCGAGGCGGCGTACGCCGGCGCGGACCGTCTGCTGGGCCGGTTGATCAAGGTGACGCCGTCGTCGAAGGTCGTCGGCGACCTGGCGCTGCACCTCGTGGGTGCGGGCGTGTCGGTCGACGAGTTCGCTGCCGAGCCCGGCAAGTTCGACATCCCCGATTCGGTGGTCGGATTCCTGCGCGGTGACCTGGGCACCCCGGCCGGTGGCTGGCCCGAACCGTTCCGGAGCAAGGCGCTGTCCGGGCGTGCCGAGCCGAAGCCGGAGACCCCGCTCACCGTCGAGGACGAGAAGGGGCTCGGCGGGTCGTCGCTCGAGCGTCGCGCGACGCTCAACCGGCTGCTGTTCCCCGGCCCGGCCCGCGAGTTCGCGGAGCACCGCGAGCAGTACGGCGACACCACCGAACTGTCCGCGAACCAGTTCTTCTACGGGCTGCGGTACGGCGAGGAGCATCGGGTCAAGCTGGGCAAGGGCGTCGAGTTGCTCATCGGCCTGGAAGCGATCTCCGAGCCCGACGAACGCGGATTCCGCACGGTGATGTGCATCCTCAACGGTCAGTTGCGGCCCGTGTCGGTGCGGGACCGGTCGATCGCCGCGGAGGTTCCGGCGGCGGAGAAGGCCGATCGGAACAACCCGGGCCACGTCGCCGCTCCGTTCGCGGGCACGGTGACGCTGGTGGTCGGCGAGGGCGACACCGTCGCCGCCGGTGACACCGTCGCGACGATCGAGGCCATGAAGATGGAGGCTGCGATCACCGCGCCGCGCGGTGGCCGGGTCAACCGGGTCGCGATCGGTCCGGTGCAGCAGGTCGAGGGCGGCGATCTCCTCGTCGTGGTGTCCACGGAGGAAAGCGCCGAGTGACCCGACCCAGCCGAGTGACACGGGCGATTCCGTGACCCGGATCGTTGCGGGACGGGCCGGGGGGCGGCGCCTGAAGGTGCCGCCCCGCGGTACCCGACCCACCTCCGAGCGGGTGCGCGAGGCGTTGTTCAGTTCGCTCGATGCCCGTATCGACCTCGACGGAGCTGCCGTGCTCGACCTGTACGCAGGGTCGGGTGCTCTCGGCCTGGAGGCGCTGTCGCGCGGTGCCGGGCACGTGCTGCTCGTCGAATCCGATGCGAAGGCGTCGGCGGTGATCCGGGACAACATCGCTGCGGTGGCACTGACCGGGGCGGTCCTGCGGACCGCCCCGGTCGCCGCCGTCGTGGCGGCGACCGCCGATCGCGTCTACGACGTGGTGTTCGCGGATCCCCCGTACGCGGTGGGGGAGCAGGCGGTGCACGGTGTGCTCGAGGCACTGGCGGCGCACGGCTGGGTGGACGAGGACTCGATCGTGGTTCTCGAGCGGTCCGCGCGGTCGCCCGAGACACGGTGGCCCGCCGGCTACACGCCGGGACGGACCCGGAAGTACGGGGAGACCCGCATCGAGATCGCCGACTGTTACGGTGCTGACCCATGAGCCGCGCCGTCTGTCCAGGATCCTTCGACCCGGTCACCAACGGGCACCTCGATGTCATCGGCCGAACATCGCTGCAGTTCGACGAACTCGTGGTCACCGTCATGATCAACCCCAACAAACGGGGCATGTTCACCGTCGACGAACGTCTCGAGATGCTCGCCGACGCCACCGCCCACCTCGGCAATGTGCGGGTGGATTCGTGGCAGGGCCTGCTCGTCGACTACGCGCAGGCCAACGGGATCTCCGCGATCGTGAAGGGTCTGCGTGGCGCGAACGACTTCGACTACGAACTGCAGATGGCGCAGATGAACCACAAGCTCACCGGTGTGGACACGTTGTTCGTCGCCACCAACCCCACGTTCAGCTACCTGTCGAGTTCCCTGGTCAAGGAAGTCGCCACGTACGGCGGTGACGTGACGGACATGCTTCCGGAGAAGGTGCACGAGCGGTTGCTCGCCCGCATCGCCGAACGCGCCGCGCAGCGGTGATTCTCCACCCGATCGTGACCGACACGCCCCCGCGCGTGATCCGTGTCGACCCCGGTGCTACGGCAGACTGGAGCGCGGCACGGTCGCAGCGGCCGTTCCGTCGATCATGATTGGGGTAGGGCGTGTACCGGGTATTCGAGGCACTCGACGAACTTGTCGCGATCGTCGAAGAAGCGCGCGGCGTTCCGATGACCGCCAGCTGTGTGGTTCCGCGGGGAGACGTGCTCGAGCTTCTCGACGACGTCCGTGATGCCATTCCGGCGGAACTCGACGACGCCCAGGACGTACTCGATCATCGCGACAAGTTGATCGGCGACGCGCGCATGCAGGCCGACAAGACCGTCGGCGACGCCGACGAATCGGCCCGCACGATGCTCGACGACGCCCGCGCCGACGCCGATCGGATGCTCGCGGACGCGAAGGCGCAGGCCGACCGCATGGTGCAGGAGGCGCGGGCGCACGCCGACGACCTCGTCGCGGACGCGCAGGCGCAGGCGCGTGACCTCGTCACCGACGCACAGAACCAGTACGAGAACGTCACCGGGCGTGCACGTGCGGAAGCGGACCGGATGATCGAGGCCGGCAAGGCGTCGTACGACCGGTCGGTGGCGGACGGCGAGGCGGAGCAGGCACGGCTGGTGTCCCAGACGGAGGTCGTGCAGGCCGCGCACGCCGAGTCGGCGCGCGTCATCGACGGTGCGCACGCCGAGTCGGACCGGTTGCGCACCGAGTGCGACGAGTACGTCGACGGCAAGCTCGCCGAGTTCGAGGAGTTCCTGGGCACCACGATGCGGTCGGTGGGCCGCGGGCGTCAGCAACTGCGGGTGTCGGGGGTGCCGGACTACGCAGAGGCCGACCATCGCGCGGGCTGGCGGCGGTGACCGTGCCGGCGAGGGTCGCCGACGGGCCGGTTCGCTGCTGACGCGGTGACCTGCGGTGACGTTCGGGTGGTTTCCGGTTCGGTGGCGTCGTCGCGTACCATGGCAGGGTTGCCCAGTGATTTTTCCACCGACATCGTGAAAGTGAGACAGTCGTGCCTACCCACCGTCCCGGCGCTGCGGGTCCCGACCGGGATTCCGGACTCGTGCTGGATACGCTCTCCCTCGGGCGGCGCCCGGGGTCGACGCGCACGGTGCAGCGGCACGCTCCGTCACCGTCGCACATCGGTCTCGATCTGATCGCGATCGAGGAGGGGGCCGACATCGACCTGGACCTCAGGTTGGAGTCGGTGTCCGAGGGCGTACTGGTCACCGGTACAGTTCGTGCCGACACCGTCGGAGAATGCTCGCGATGCCTCGAGTCGTTCACCGACGAGGTGAGCTTGTATCTCACCGAGCTGTTCGCCTACCCGAACAGCGTCACCGACCGGACCACCGACGACGACGAGATCCATCGGGTCGAGGACGATCTGATCGATCTCGAGCCGGTTCTGGTCGACGCGGTCGGACTGGAGCTTCCTCTGCAGCCGTTGTGCAGCGACGACTGTGCGGGATTGTGCTCCGAATGCGGTATTCGCCTGGCGATTGCGGATTCGGACCACGGGCATGAGATAATGGATCCTCGCTGGGCTGGGTTGGCAGCCGCGTTCGGCGCAGGCTCCGAAGAACCCAGCAGTGCATCCGAGAGCAAGAGCAACGAGGAGAAGTAGACGTGGCCGTCCCCAAGCGCAGAATGTCGCGTTCCAACACCCGGTCGCGGCGCAGCCAGTGGAACACCACTGCGCCGACGCTCGTCACCTGCCAGAACCGTGGCTGCGGCGAGAAGAAGCTGCCCCACGTGGCGTGCCCGACGTGCGGCACGTACAACGGCCGTCAGGTGACCTCTCCTGCCTGATCATCGGTAGTCACGTGACGAGCAAGTCGATCGATACCACGCCCGAGGGCGGCGAGGCGGACCACACGTCCCTCCTCGCCGCCCTCGGCGTCCCTCTGGAACCCGAACTGTTGACCCTGGCGCTGACCCACCGTTCGTACGCGTACGAACACGGTGGTCTGCCGACCAACGAGCGCCTCGAATTTCTCGGCGACGCCGTGCTGGGCCTGACGGTCACGGAGAAGCTCTATCTGACCCACCCCGACAAACCCGAGGGGGAACTCGCCAAGATCCGTGCGAGCGTCGTGAACATGCACGCTCTCGCCGATGTTGCGCGAGGTCTCGGCGACGGTGGTCTGGGGGTGCATCTGCTGCTCGGAAAAGGTGAGGAACTCACCGGCGGGCGGGACAAGGCGAGCATCCTCGCCGACGGCATGGAGTCGTTGCTCGGTGCCGTCCACCTGCAGCACGGCATCGATGTGGCACGCGAGGTGGTGCTACGCCTGTTCGCGGAACTCCTCGAACGCGGTCCGCGGCTCGGAGCCGGCCTCGACTGGAAGACCAGCCTGCAGGAGCTGACCGCCGAACGTGGCGCGGGGGTACCCGCGTACGAGATCACCGCGACGGGGCCTGACCACGACAAGGAGTTCACGGCCACCGCGATCATCGCGGGTGAGTCACTCGGAGTCGGCGTCGGTCGCACCAAGAAGGAAGCCGAACAGAAGGCTGCCGCCACGGCGTGGCAGACGCTGTCCGGACGGTCCGACGGGGACCAGGCGACCGAGTCAGCGCAGAACACCGACGTCGACGCCCCGGCGGACCAGTCCCGGTAACCGGTGCCCGAACTTCCCGAGGTCGAGGTCGTCCGTCGCGGCCTCGACGCGCACATCGTCGGTGCGACGATCCGCGCCGTCGAGGTGCTGCATCCACGGGCCACCCGACGCCACGAACCCGGACCGCGGGATCTCGCTGCGCAGTTGACAGGGCAGACCGTCACCGGCGTACGCCGCCGCGGCAAGTACCTGTGGCTGCTCGTCGAACCCGCTGACCTCGCGGTCGTCGTGCATCTCGGCATGAGTGGCCAGATGCTCGTGCAACCGCCGACGGTGCCGCACGAGAAGCATCTGCGGATCCGCACCGTGTTGGACGGCGGTGCCGAACTCCGGTTCGTCGACCAGCGGACGTTCGGTGGATGGGCACTGGCACCGCTGGTCGACGTCGACGGTGACCGTCTTCCCGAACCTGTCGCGCACATCGCACGCGACCCGATGGATCCGCGGTTCGACCGCGACGCCGTCGTCGCCGTGTTGCGCAGCAAACACACCGAGATCAAACGTGCACTGCTGGACCAGACGGTGGTGTCGGGGATCGGCAACATCTACGCCGACGAGGCGCTGTGGCGTGCCCGCATCCACGGCACCCGCCGCACCGATACGGTGAGCGGCCCGAAACTGCGGGCCGTGCTGGATGCGGCGCACGAGGTGATGGCCGACGCGCTCGCGCAGGGCGGTACGTCCTTCGACGCCCTGTACGTGAACGTCAACGGTGAATCCGGCTACTTCGCGCGTTCTCTACATTCGTACGGTAGGGACGGCGACCCGTGCGACCGCTGTGGCACGCGCATCGTGCGCGAGCGGTTCATGAACCGCTCGAGCTACTTCTGCCCGGTGTGCCAGCGAAAACGCTAGTCGGGTGCCGCAGCACAGTGCTCCCGCGGTCGGAACCTCTTGGCGCGTCTGCTGTTACCGCCGCGGGAAACGATTCGCGTCGCGGGAGCCACGATCGGTGGCCGGTGCCGGCGGTGTGGGCCGCGTCGTATCCGCATGGCAGGATTCCACCCATGTCCGATCAGAACTCCACGCCCACCGAACTGTGGGTCGAACGCACCGGCACCCGCCGCTACACCGGCCGCAGCTCCCGCGGGGCCGAGGTGCTCATCGGCTCCGACGGCGTCGAGGGTGTTTTCACGCCCGGCGAACTGCTCAAGATCGCGTTGGCGGCCTGTTCCGGAATGAGCTCCGACTTCCCGCTCTCCCGTCGCCTCGGCGACGACTACGACGCCACCATCAAGGTGTCGGGGGCCGCGGACCGCGACAACGAGGTCTACCCGCACCTCGAGGAAGAGATGATCCTCGATCTCTCCGAGCTCGACGCCGACGCCCAGCAGCGCCTGCTCGCACTCGTCGAGCGGTCCGTCGACAAGGTGTGCACCGTCGGCCGCACCTTGAAAGCCGGCACGAAGGTCACCTTGACCATCACCGCCGATTCCTGACACGCCAGCTGACGATGGGGGACACGATGGGGAACCGATCGATCCGGCTCGCCGCAGCCGCATCCGTCGCGACAGCCGGCATGTTCGTCGCCGCGGTGCCGGCGTCCGCAGACACGGACGTGTGTGCGCCGCGCGAGGTCGGCACCGTCGCCTCGGGATTCGGGACGCTCGAGAATCTGGCGTTCGACGGTCGGGGCGGACTGCTGATCTCCGACGGTTCGTTGATCGGACCGGGAGCGTTGCGGCGCATCGCACCGGATGGAACCTCCGGCGCCGTGGCGGAGGTGACGGGCCCCGGCGGCATCGTCGTCGACGGCGACAGCGTGTACCTGGCCACCGGCAACACCACCGCGGCGGGCGTGCTCGGCACACCGGACGGCAGCATCGTCCGGATCGACCTCGCCACCGGTGAACAGGACACCGTGGCGACGGGCATCGTGATGCCCAACGGGCTCGGGCTCCTACCCGACGGCTCGTTGCTGGCCTCCCGCGACATCGGCGAGGTGGGCTTGACGCACATCCCCGCCGATGGTGGCGAGCCACGGGTGATCCGCACCGACCTCGGATCCGTCAACGGCATCGCCGTGGACGGCGACACCGTGTACACGGTCACCACGTTCGACCTCGTGAACCGGCTGCACATCCTCGACGCGAACGACCTCACCGGCCCGGTGCGCAGCATCGACCTGCCCGGTCTCGGTCCGATCCAGTCGCCGGACGATCTGACGGTGGGCCCGGACGGCGCCCTGTACATCGCCCTCAACCTCGCGGGTGCGGTGCTGCGGCTCGATCCGGAAACGGGAACGAGTTGCCGTGTGGTGGAAGGGATACCGATGATGTCCTCCGTTGCGTTCGGGTCCGGGCCCGGATGGGATCCCGACACCCTCTACACCGTGGGTTTCGACGGCACCGTGCACGCGGCCCATCGTGTGCACCGGTGACCACCGGACGGCCGGGCACCGCGGCAACATCACGAGCAGGAGGACGGACGACGTGACCGACGTGGCATCGCAACGACTGACCGCGTGGGTCCACGGCCATGTCCAGGGTGTCGGATTCCGCTGGTTCACGCGCGCCCGCGCCCTCGAACTCGGCCTCGTCGGGCACGCCACCAATCATCCCGACGGACGGGTCCTCGTCATCGCGGAGGGGCCCCGCGCCGACCTCGAGCGGCTCCTCGCGTGGCTGCGGTCCGGCGACACACCCGGGGAGGTGACCCTCGTCGTCGAGCGCTGGGATCCGCCGCGCGGCGACCTCGTCGGCTTCGTCGAGCGCTGAGCACCGGTAAGGTTCTCCGTCATGCATCTGAAGAGTCTGACGCTGAAGGGCTTCAAGTCCTTCGCCTCGTCGACGACTCTGCGATTCGAACCGGGCATCACCTGTGTGGTGGGGCCCAACGGATCCGGCAAGTCCAACGTCGTCGACGCGCTCACCTGGGTGATGGGGGAGCAGGGCGCGAAGGCGCTGCGCGGAGGGAAGATGCAGGACGTCATCTTCGCCGGCACCGCAGGGCGCTCCGCATTGGGTCGCGCCGAGGTCACACTCACCATCGACAACACCGACGGCGCACTGCCCATCGAATACTCCGAGGTGTCGATCACCCGGCGGATGTTCCGTGACGGCGCCGGTGAGTACGAGATCAACGGGTCCTCGTGCCGCCTCATGGACGTGCAGGAACTGCTCTCGGACACCGGCATCGGCCGTGAGATGCACGTGATCGTCGGTCAGGGCAGACTCTCGGCGATCCTCGAATCGCGGCCCGAGGACAGGCGGGCGTTCATCGAGGAGGCCGCCGGTGTCCTCAAGCACCGCCGCCGCAGGGAGAAGGCCGTTCGCAAGCTCGACGCGATGCAGGCCAACCTCGCGCGGTTGACCGACCTGACCGCCGAGTTGCGTCGCCAGCTCAAACCGCTCGGGCGGCAGGCCGAGGTCGCGCGGCGTGCCCAGACGATCCAGGCGGACCTGCGCGACGCCCGGCTGCGTCTCGCCGCCGATGATCTGGTCACCCGCCGTGCCGAATTGCAGGGGCAGGACGAGCAGGAACGCGTCGTTCGTGAACGCCTCGATCACGTCAACACCGCGCTCGACGACGCGTCGGCCGAGCAGACCCGCCACGAACAACTGCTCGCGCACCTGACGCCGGGTGCGGAGGCGGCGTCGCAGACCTGGTTCCGCCTGTCGGCGCTCGCCGAGCGTGTGTCCGCCACGGTGCGGATCGCGCAGGAACGCGCCCGGCATCTCGACACCGAACCGGAGGCGCGCCCCGGGCAGGACCCCGACGAGATGGAGGCCCGCGCCGAGCGGATCGCCGCGGAGGAAGCGGAACTGATCGAGGCCGTCGAGATCGCGCACGGCACCCTCGAAGCCGCGAAGGATCAGTTGGCTGCGCAGGAGGAACTGGCGGCTGCCGCCGAACGTGCCCACCTGGCGGCCGTGCGGGCTGTCGCCGACCGTCGCGAGGGCCTCGCCCGCCTGACCGGACAGGTCGACACCGTCCGTACCCGCGCCGAATCCGTGGACGCGGAGATCGGCCGCCTCACCGTCGCCATCGAGGAAGCGCGACTGCGCGGTATTGCCGCGCAAGCCGAGTTCGAGACCGCCCAGGCCCGCATCGACGACCTCGACGCCGGGGAGATCGACGCCGACGCCCAGCACGAACGTGCCGTCGCCGCGCTGCGCCTCGCAGACGAACGCGTCACCGAACTCCAGGACGCCGAACGCGCCGCGGGCAAGGAGGTCGCATCGCTGGGTGCGCGCATCGAGGCGTTGTCGATGGGACTCGAACGCAAGGATGGTGCCGCGTGGCTGCTCGGCCGCGGCAGCGACGGGGAAATCCACGGTGCCCTCGCGGACCGGGTGCGGCTCGAACCCGGATACGAGGCGGCGGTCGCGGCGGCGCTGGGGCCGGCGGCCGACGCCCTGGCCGTCGAATCGGTACGGGTCGCCACCGATCTCGCCGGTGCGCTCGCGGACGCTGACCAGGGGCGTGTCGCGTTCGTCGCCGCGAACAGCGCCGGCCCCGACGACACCGGTGACCTTCCCGCCGGAGCCCGTTGGGCGCACGAGGTGGTGGAGTGTCCCGACGATCTGCGCGGTGGCCTGCGGGCACTGCTCGCCCGCACCGTCGTCGTCGAGGATCTGGCCACCGGTGTCCGGGTGTGCGCCGAGCGCCCCGACCTGCGTGCCGTCACCCGAGCCGGAGACCTGGCCGGATCGGGCTGGGTGTACGGGGGCTCGGATCGGGCACCGAGCACCCTCGAGATCCAGGCGGCGATCGAGACGTCCCGTGACGGACTGGACCGGGCTGTGCGTCGTTCCGAGGAACTGTCCGCGGCACTGACGGGCGCACTGGCGGAACAGAAGGACCGCGCCGAACACGTAGAACAGACGCTGGCGGCGTTGAACGAATCCGATGCGGCGATGTCGGCGGTGTACGAGCAACTCGGGCGTCTCGGTCAGGCGGCCCGCAACGCACTCGCGGAATCGGAGCGGTTGCTCGCACAACGTGCCGAGGCGGAAGCCGAACGGGACACCGCGCGGGAGAAACTCCTCGAACTCGAGGAACGGCTGCGGCTGGCGGAAGCGGAACAGGACGGCGCCGTCGGTGGGGCCGCAACCGACTCGACCGCCGCGGACCGGGAGATGGCGGCTGCCGCACTCGGCGAAGTCCGCGCCGTCGAGGTCGAGGCACGGCTCGCGGCCCGCACGGCCGAGGAACGCGCCGAGTCGCTGCGCGGCAAGGCCGACTCGTTGCGCCGCGCCGCGCAGGCCGAACGCGAGGCGCGGGCACGGGCCGAGCGGGCGCGGGCGGCGAGACGACAGGCCGCGGCGGTCGCGGTGGCGGTCGCGGACGCCGGATCCCGGGTCGCGGCGCACCTCGAGGAGGTCGTGGCCGCGGCACTCGCGCAACGCGAAGAGCTGACACGTCGCCGGGCCGAGGCCACCGAGCACCTCGACCGGGTGAAGGAACAGGTCCGCGAGTTGGGCGCACAACGCGACCGGCTCACCGACGCCGTGCACCGCGACGAGGTCGCCCGGGCGCAGGCCGCGCTGCGTATCGAACAGCTCGAGGAGTCCATCGGCGAGCAGTTCGGGATCGGACTCGACGACCTCGTCGCCGAGTACGGACCGGACGTGTTGCTGCCGCCGTCCGCACTCGAAGTCGCCGAGTACGAGCAGGCGAAGGAACGCGGTGAGCAGGTCGTCGCGCCCCAACCGATGCCGTACGACCGCGCCACCCAGGAGCGGCGCGCGAAACGGGCGCAGAAGGATCTCACGACGCTCGGCAAGGTCAACCCGCTGGCGCTCGAGGAGTTCGCGGCGCTCGAGGAACGCTACAACTTCCTGTCCACGCAGCTCGAGGACGTCAAGGGTGCGCGCAAGGACCTGCTGGCCGTTGTCGAGGAGGTCGACGCGCGAATCCTCCAGGTGTTCACCGAGGCGTACGCGGACGTCGAGCGCGAGTTCGAGCAGGTCTTCGCGAAACTGTTCCCCGGCGGTGAGGGCCGACTCGTCCTGACCGATCCGGGCGACATGCTCACCACCGGGATCGAGGTGGAGGCCCGGCCACCGGGCAAGAAGGTCAAACGGCTGTCGTTGCTGTCGGGGGGAGAGAAGTCGCTCACGGCGGTGGCGATGCTCGTCGCGATCTTCCGGGCCCGACCGTCCCCGTTCTACGTCATGGACGAGGTGGAGGCCGCGCTCGACGACACCAATCTGCGGCGTCTGATCGGGTTGTTCGAGCAACTCCGGGAGAAGTCCCAGCTGATCGTGATCACCCACCAGAAGCCGACGATGGAGGTCGCCGACGCGTTGTACGGGGTGAGCATGCGCGGTGACGGCATCACCCGGGTGATCTCGCAGAGATTGAGGGGACAGAACATCGCGACAACCGTGCCCGAGCCGGAAGAAGAGCTGCAGGCCTGACAGTATGGGTGCGTGAGTACCGGAGCCTGGATCATCATCGCGGCCGCTCTTGCGGTCGTCCTCGTCGCCCTCGTCGTGGGCCTGACGTTGTACCGGCGTCGTCAGGTGTCGTTGACGAAGCCCGAGACCGCCCGACTGGAGTCGCCGGAGACCAAGGACCGATCGGGCGGGTACACGGCCCAGAGCGGTTTCAGTTTCAGTCAGGGGACGGCGACAGCGCCGCCGAAACCCGAGCCGGCACCGAAACCCGCTCCGAAATCGGCACCCCCGACACCCCCGGCACCGCGCACGATTCCGCTTCCCGAGGAGATCACGGAAGCGCCCGCCCCCGAGCGTGCGCCGACCCGCCCGGCTCCGGCCGGACCGGAGACGACGACTCCCGAGCCGGTCGAGCGTGAGGCGACCGAGACCGTCGAGCAGCCCGAGCCGGCCACCGCACCCGCGCCCGAAGAACCGGCTGTCGCCGAGCCTGCCGAACCCGAGCCCGCCGAACCCGAGATCGCGCCCGAACCGGAGCGTGCCGAACCCGAGCCCGCCGAACCCGAGATCGCGCCCGAACCGGAGCGTGCCGAACCGGAACCCGTGGAACCGGAACTCGCGGAACCGGTCGAACAGGCCCCGCCCGCGGAGCCGGAGGCTCCGGTGCCCGCGCCGATCGAGGAGATCGAGCCGACCGCCGGACGCCTGACCCGGCTGCGCGGGCGCCTCGCCCGCTCGCAGAACGCCGTCGGGAAGAGCCTGCTCGGCCTCCTCGGCGGCGGCGACCTCGACGAGGACTCCTGGGAGGAGATCGAGGACACGCTCCTCGTCGCCGATCTCGGTGCCGCGACCACCACGAAGATCGTCGACCGCCTGCGCGAGGAGATGGTGGCGCACAACGTGCGCAGCGAAGCCGATGCCCGTGCCGTACTGCGCAGTGTCCTCGTCGACGAGTTGCGTCCCGACCTCGACCGGTCGATCCGTGCTCTCCCGCACGACGACCACCCGTCCGTCCTGTTGGTCGTCGGAGTCAACGGCACCGGCAAGACCACCACGACCGGAAAGCTCGCACGCGTGCTCGTCGCCGACGGTCGCCGGGTTCTGCTCGGTGCCGCCGACACCTTCCGCGCGGCTGCGGCCGACCAGTTGCAGACGTGGGCCGAACGGGTCGGTGCGGAGGTCGTGCGCGGCAAGGAAGCCGCCGATCCGGCCGCCGTCGCGTTCGATGCCGTCGCCAAGGGCATCGACGGTGGCGTCGACGCCGTGCTGGTGGACACCGCGGGCCGGCTGCACACCAAGACCGGACTGATGGATGAACTGGGCAAGGTCAAGCGCGTGGTCGAGAAGAAGGCCGCCGTCGACGAGGTCCTCCTCGTGCTCGACGCGACCATCGGGCAGAACGGCCTGATGCAGGCCCGGGTGTTCGCCGAGGTCGTCGACATCACCGGTGTGGTGCTCACCAAGCTCGACGGCACGGCGAAGGGCGGAATCGTCTTCCAGGTCCAGCACGAACTGGGAGTGCCGGTCAAGCTCGTCGGGCTCGGCGAGGGCGCCGACGACCTGGCCCCGTTCGAACCGGGCGCCTTCGTGGACGCGTTGCTGGGGTAGCGCCCCGGGTTCACCCCGGGCCGCCCACCCTCGACCCCACGATCCCCCGTCTCCCACGAGCCGGGGGATCGTCGCGAAACGGACGAAACACGACCGAAACACCGGCCCGCGTTCCGTTCACCTCGAGGAAACAGCGCGGCGCTTCCGCCGAAACATCTCCGCAGCAAGCTTTCTCCAGCAACGCGCTGACCGGCGCGGTCTACAGGGAGGTTGCAAGTGGAGGAAGTGGTGAACACCGGCGACGCGGCATGGATGCTCATGGCCGCATCGCTCGTGCTGTTGATGACCCCGGGCCTGGCGTTCTTCTACGGCGGAATGTCGCGAGCCAAATCCGTCCTGAACATGATGATGATGTCGTTCGGTTCGATGGCCGTCATCGCAGTGATCTACGTCCTGTGGGGCTGGTCGATGTCCTACGGCACCGAGAGTGTCGGCGGGATCTTCGCGAACCCGTTCGAGATGTTCGGACTCCAGGGCGCCATCTACGACGACGAAGGCGGCTTCCTTCCGGGGCTGGGTAACTACCCGCAGATCATCGACATCGGATTCCAGGTCACGTTCGCGATCATCACCACGGCACTGATCACCGGTGCACTCGCCGAGCGCGTCAAGTTCGGTACCTGGATGGTGTTCGCCGGTGTCTGGGTCACCCTCGCGTACTTCCCGCTCGCCCACATGGTGTGGGGCGGCGGTCTCCTCTCCGGTTCGGAGGAAAGCATCGCTGCGGCGATGTTCGGCACCGTCGACGACGGTGAAGGCGGCCTGACCGCGGCAGTCCACCCGATCGACTTCGCCGGTGGCACCGTCGTGCACATCAACGCGGGTATCGCGGCGCTCGTCCTCGCGCTGATCATCGGCAAGCGCACCGGATTCGGCAAGACCGCCTTCCGCCCCCACAACCTGCCGTTCGTGATGCTCGGTGCCGCGCTGCTGTGGTTCGGCTGGTTCGGATTCAACGCCGGTTCGGCGTTCGCCGCCGACGGTGTCGCCGGCATGGCCTGGGTCAACACCACCACCGCCACCGCCGCCGCGATCCTCGGCTGGCTCGCCACCGAACGATTCCGCGACGGCAAGGCCACCAGCCTCGGTGCCGCCTCCGGTGCGGTCGCGGGTCTGGTCGCGATCACTCCCGCCGCCGGCGCGCTCAGCCCCGTGGGGTCGATCGGGCTCGGTGTCGTCGCCGGTGTTCTGTCCGCCCTCGCCGTCGGCCTGAAGTACAAGTTCGGCTACGACGACTCCCTCGACGTTGTCGGCGTCCACCTCGTGTCCGGTCTGTGGGGCACCGTCGCGATCGGCTTCCTCGCCACCGATACCGGTCTGTTCTACGGCGGTGACTACAAGCAGCTCGTCATCCAGATCGTGATCGCGGTCGTGGCGCTCGTGTTCACCGCCGTCGTCACCGCGGTGATCGCCTTCGCCCTCAAGCCGATGGGTTGGCGTGTCTCGCCCGAATCGGAAGCACGTGGTATCGACGAGACCGAGCACGCGGAATCCGCGTACGACTTCGTCTCCGCGCTCAAGTAACGACACATCGCCCGCACGCGGTGTTCGTGTCCCGGCGACACGAACACCGCGGGTGGACGAAGATGGCAGGTGAGGTCGACTCGCCTGCGACACGGATGGCCGGCGACTGCGCCGCGACTACGGCCGGTGGGCACCGGGAAGGGAACTGGAAATGAAGCTGATCACGGCAATCGTCAAGCCGTTCACACTCGAGGACGTCAAGGGCGGTCTCGAACAGGCGGGTGTGCTGGGCATGACCGTCAGCGAGGTGCAGGGGTACGGCCGACAGAAGGGCCACACCGAGGTCTACCGCGGAGCCGAGTACTCCGTCGATTTCGTCCCGAAGGTGCGGGTCGAGGTCGTGGTCGACGATTCGGCGGTCGACAAGGTCGTCGAGACGATCGTCGAGGCGTCGCGGACCGGCAAGATCGGTGACGGGAAGGTCTGGGTCACGCCGGTGGAGACCGTGGTCCGCGTCCGCACCGGAGAACGAGGTTCGGATGCGCTCTGACCCCAACGGGGCCGGAACCCGGGGCCCTGGTCCTGCCGCACACGCGGCGGGACCGGGGCCCGCGGTGTCTCCGGGGCCGGACACCGCTGCCGACCTCGCCGACGCCCGCGATGTCCTCGTCGCCGGCACTGGCCGCACCCGCAGGCTCGACAGCCCCGCGCTCCGGGATGCACTCGTCGACCTGCACGATTTCTGGCTCACCACGAAGGGGACCGAGCTCGGTATCCGACCGGACTGCGGATTCGCGCTCGTCGCCGTCGGTGGTCTGGGTCGCCGGGAGATGCTCCCGCATTCGGATCTGGACCTGATCCTCCTCCACGACGACATGGACCCGGCCGCGGTGGCGACCATCGCAGACCGGCTGTGGTATCCGCTCTGGGATGCGCACATCAAGCTCGATCACAGTGTCCGCACCGTCCCGCAGGCGTTGCAGGTCGCGGCGACCGATCTGACGGCGGCGCTGGGAATGCTCGAAGCCCGGCACATCGCCGGTGACACCGAACTGAGCAATCTCCTCATCGGTGGGGTCCGGCGGCAGTGGCGCACCGGGATCCGCGGCAGGTTCGACGAACTGATCGAGATGACGCAGTCCCGGTGGGATCGGACCGGCCAGATCGCGCACCGCGCCGAACCCGACCTCAAGAGCGGTCGCGGCGGGCTGCGGGATGTGCAGCTCCTCAACGCACTGTCCATCGCGCAGCTCACCGACGGCATGCCCGGACTCGGCCCGGATGCACCGGGCGGTGGACTCGCCGCCGCGCACCGCCGGTTGCTGGACGTCCGGACCGAACTGCACCGAGTGGCGCGCCGCGCCCGCGACCAGTTGCGGGCGCAGGACGCCGACGAGATCGGTGCGGCGCTGCGTATCGGGGACCGATTCGATCTGGCGCGGGTGCTCACCGAATCCGCCCGGATCATCAGCTACTCCGTCGACGTCGGTATCCGCACCGCGGGCAACTCGCTGCCTCGCACCGGCCTGTCCCGGTTGCGCCGGGGTCCGGTGCGGCGGCCCCTCGACGAGGGCGTCGTCGAACACGGCGGAGAGGTCGCGTTGGCACGAGACGCCCGACCGCGCAAGGATCCGGGACTGATCGTGCGAGTCGCCGCGTCGGCGGCGCGCACGGGATTGCCGATCTCGGCGGCCACGCTGACACGGTTGTCGGACAACACCCCGGAACTGCGTGAGCCGTGGCCGCGCGCGGCACTCGATGATCTCCTGGTGCTGCTCGCCTCAGGTCCTGCGGCAGTGGACGTCATCGAGGCGCTCGACCGTACGGGACTGTGGGGGCGGCTGCTTCCCGAGTGGGGTGCGGTGCGCGACCTGCCGCCCCGGGACGCCGTCCACACGTGGACGGTCGACCGGCACCTCGTCGAGACCGTGGTGCAGGCCGGTGAGGCAACGACCCGGGTCGGGCGCCCCGACCTGCTGTTGCTCGGTGCTCTGCTGCACGACATCGGCAAGGGGCGCGGCGGCGACCACAGCGTCGTCGGCGCCGAACTCGTCGAACGGATCGGCTCCCGGATGGGTCTGTGGCCGTCGGATCTCGCGGTGCTGGTCGCGATGGTGCGCCACCATCTGCTGTTGCCGAACACGGCGACACGACGGGATCTCGACGATCCGGCGACCGTCGCGTCGGTGGTCGACACACTGGGCGGTGACCCGGTACTGCTCGAGCTCCTGTTCGCGCTGGCCGAAGCCGATTCGAAGGCGACCGGGCCGGGTGTGTGGGGCGACTGGAAGGCGTCGTTGATCCGGGAACTGGTGCGGCGGTGCCGCATGGTGATGGCGGGGGAGGAGTTGCCCGCGCCCGACCCGATGGATCCCGAGCTGACCACCCTCGCCGAGCAGGGAAGTCTGCAGGTCACGCTCGATCCCCGTGCGGACGGGCGCGGATACACGGTGACGGTTGTGGCACCGGACTCACCGGGGGTGCTCTCCGACACCGCGGGGGTACTGGCGTTGCACGGGCTGCGGGTGCTGTCGGCGTCGATCGGTAGTCACGCGGGCTGCACCGTCAACTCGTTCGTGGTGCTACCGCTGTTCGGTGCGCCGCCCGCGGCGGGGCTGCTGCGACAGGATCTGGTGCGCGCAGGCTCCGGCGATCTCGACCTGACCGCCGAACTCGACGCGAAGGACCGCGCCGCCCGGGAGTCGATGCTGCCGGAGCGGCCCGAGCATGCGGTGCCCGGAACCTACGCGAAGGCGCCGCCACGGCTGATCTGGTTCGATGCGACCGATCCCGGCCAGGTGGTGCTCGAGGTCCGGGCCGAGGACCGGGTCGGTCTGCTCTGCCGGCTGGCCGGGGTGTTCGAACAGCTCGGTGCCGATGTGCGGTGGGCGAAGGTGACGACGCTGGGCTCGAGCGTGATCGACTCGTTCTGCGTGGATTTCAGTGCGGCGTCGACGCGCGCGTCCCGGGAACGCCTCGAAGAGGCGCTGCTCGCGGTGCTTCCGGCGCAGGAACCCAAGCCACTCGAACAGGCATAGGCGGGCCTGCACCCCGGGTGGGGTCGAGCCGCCACCCGGGACACCGCTGCGAGCCGTTACCCTGGAACGCAGCATTGTCCGTACCTTCGATCCACACCAGGAGCGCATTCGGTGTTCGAATCCCTTTCCGACAGGTTGACAGGGGTCCTGAAGGACCTGCGCGGCAAGGGGCGCCTGTCCGACGCCGACATCGACGCGACGTGCCGCGAGATCCGCCTCGCCCTGCTCGAGGCCGACGTCGCACTGCCGGTCGTGCGCGCGTTCATCAAGAAGATCAAGGAACGGGCGAAGGGCACCGAGGTCCACGGGGCACTCAACCCCGCCCAGCAGGTCGTCAAGATCGTCAACGAGGAACTCGTCGGGATCCTCGGCGGCGAGACCCGTCGCCTGAACCTGGCGAAGACCCCGCCGACGGTCATCATGCTCGCCGGTCTGCAGGGTGCCGGTAAGACCACGCTCGCCGGCAAGCTCGCGAAGTGGCTGTCCGGACAGGGGCACACCCCCATGCTCGTGGCCTGCGACCTGCAGCGTCCCGGCGCGGTCACCCAGCTCCAGGTGGTCGGTGAGCGCGCGGGAGTGCCCGTGTTCGCGCCGCACCCGGGCACCTCCGTCGGGGGCGGCGACAACGAACTGGGCGTATCCGCCGCCGACCCCATCGCTGTCGCGCAGAACGGCATCGAGGAAGCAAAGCGCAAGCAGCACGACGTGGTCATCGTCGACACCGCCGGTCGTCTCGGCATCGACGAGGAACTCATGGCGCAGGCCGCCGGTATCCGTGATGCCGTGCAGCCCGACGAGGTCCTGTTCGTCCTCGACGCGATGATCGGTCAGGACGCGGTGAGCACTGCCGAAGCGTTCCGCGAGGGCGTCGGGTTCACCGGTGTCGTGCTCACCAAACTCGACGGCGACGCCCGCGGCGGTGCCGCGCTGAGCGTGCGCGAACTCACCGGCCGACCGATCCTCTTCGCGTCCACCGGCGAGAAACTCGAGGACTTCGACGTCTTCCATCCCGAACGGATGGCCAGCCGGATCCTCGGCATGGGCGACGTCCTGACCCTGATCGAGCAGGCCGAGCAGGTCTTCGACGCGGAGCAGGCCGAGGCCACCGCCGCGAAGATCGGCTCCGGAGAGCTGACCCTCGAGGACTTCCTCGAACAGATGATGGCCGTCCGGAAGATGGGGCCGATCGCCAATCTGCTGGGCATGCTGCCGGGCGCGGGCCAGATGAAGGACGCGCTCGCGAACGTCGACGAGAAGCAACTCGACCGGATCCAGGCGATCATCCGCGGCATGACCCCGGAGGAACGCGCCAACCCGAAGATCATCAACGGCTCGCGGCGCCTGCGCATCGCCAACGGCTCGGGTGTGAAGGTCTCCGACGTCAACCAGCTCGTCGACCGCTTCTTCGAGGCCCGCAAGATGATGGCCGCGATGGCGGGCCGTATGGGCATGCCCGGACCGAAACGGAACCAGCGGTCGAAGAAGGGCAAGAAGGGGAAGAAGGGGGGTCGCGGACCGACTCCGCCGAAGGTGCGGGGTGGTCTGCCCGGTGGTCTGCCCGCCGGGTTCCCCGGCATGGGAGCGGGCATGCCCGACCTGTCGAACATGCCCAAGGGCCTCGACGAGCTTCCCCCCGGACTCGAAGGCCTCGACCTGTCGAAGCTGAAGTTCCCCAAGAACTGAGGCGAACGGACGGAACCAGGAGGACGACCGTGATCACCGCCGGCCGGGGAACACCGACGACGGTCCGGGGCCGCTCACTGGCCGACGGTGAACCGATCGAACTGTGGATCGACGCGAACGGGTGCTTCGCGCCCGAACCGATCCCCGGTGCGGAGGTGCTCTCCGACGGTGGCTGGGTTCTGCCCGGTCTCGTCGACGCGCACTGCCACATCGGGATCCGGTTCGGTGGCGGTGCGGAGGACACCGACGGGTCGGTGACGCAGGCGGTCCGCGAACGCGATGTGGGCGTGCTGCTCCTCCGGGACGCCGGATCGCCCGTCGACACCCGGCACCTGGCGTCGCGCACGGATCTGCCGAGGATCGTGCGTGCCGGCCGGCACATCGCGATGCCCAAGCGGTACATCCGCGGACTGCCCGTCGATCTCGAGGACGAGTCGCAACTGCCCGCCGAGGTCGTGCGACAGGCCCGGGCCGGTGACGGCTGGGTCAAACTCGTCGGAGACTGGATCGACCGCGGCGTCGGCGACCTCGCACCGCTGTGGAGCGACGAGATCCTCGTCGAGGCGATCGCCGCCGCGCACCGGGAGGGTGCCCGCGTGACAGCCCACGTGTTCGGGGAGGACGCCCTGCCCGGGCTCCTTGCCGCCGGCATCGACTGCATCGAGCACGGCACCGGACTCACCGACGACACCATCGCGACGATGGCGGCGAACGGTACCGCGCTCGTGCCGACACTCGTCAACATCGAGAACTTCCCCGACATCGCCGACTCGGCGACCCGGTTTCCCGTGTACGCGGCGCACATGCGTGACCTGCACCGTCGGGTGGCCGACACCATCGGTGCCGCCCACGACGCGGGGGTCGCGATCTACGCGGGTACGGACGCGGGAGGCCAGGTCGAACACGGCCGGATCGGCGATGAGATCGCCGCGCTCGGCAAGGCCGGCCTCGGTGTCGACGGTGCGTTCGCGGCGGCGAGTTGGGCGGCGCGCGAATGGCTCGGACACCCCGCATTCGCAGCGGGTTCGCCGGCGGATCTCATCGTCTACAGCGACGACCCGCGGACCGATCCGGCGTCCGCCCGACCCGATCTCGTCGTGCTCGCCGGCAACGTGGTGCGTCGGCGGTAGCGGCACGCATCCGTCGATTTCGGATCGGGTCGCAGGATCTGGCAGAATGGACCGCTGTCGTCGCATCCGGTTACGTACCGCGCGACGGTCACAGGTTGGAGGCAAAACCGGGCGCACCATCGGGGTGCGTCGTCCGAATTGCACGTGACATGCGCGCGAGCGCACCCGAAGGAGAGCAGCAGTGGCTGTCAAGATCAAGCTCACCCGTCTCGGCAAGATTCGCAACCCGCAGTACCGCGTGGTCGTCGCGGACTCGCGCACCCGCCGCAACGGCCGGGCGATCGAGACCATCGGCAAGTACCACCCGAAGGAAGAGCCCTCGCTGATCGAGATCGACTCGGAGCGGGCGCAGTACTGGCTGGGCGTCGGCGCGCAGCCGACCGAGCCGGTCCTCAACCTCCTCAAGATCACCGGTGATTGGCAGAAGTTCAAGGGCCTGCCGGGCGCCGAGGGCACCCTGAAGACCGCTGCGCCGAAGCCCACCAAGCTCGAGCTGTTCCAGGCTGCGCTCGCGCAGGCGGAGAACGAGCCCGTCGCCGAGGCCGTGACGCCCAAGAAGAAGAAGACCGCCAAGGACGACGCCGAGGCCACCGAGGCTGCCGAGACCGAGGCCGCCGAGTAATGAGCGCCGTGGTCGCCGATGCTGTCGAGCACCTCGTCCGGGGAATCGTCGCGAACCCCGACGACGTGCGGGTCGACATGATCACCGGTCGCCGTGGCCGAACCGTCGAGGTGCACGTCAACCCCGACGACCTCGGCAAGGTCATCGGACGCGGTGGCCGCACCGCCACCGCGTTGCGCACCCTCGTCACCGGCATCGGTGGTCGGGGGATCCGCGTCGACGTCGTCGACACCGACCGGTAGGCGTGGCGGTGGAGCTCGTGGTCGGCCGTGTCGTCAAATCACACGGCATCAGGGGCGAGGTCGTCGTCGACGTCCGCACCGACGAACCCGAACTGCGGTTCGCGGTCGGTGCGGCGCTGCGCGGCCGGGCACCCCGCGAGCAGACGCTGCGTGAGTTCACGGTGGAAGCCGCCCGAGAGCATTCCGGGCGGCTTCTGCTGCGTCTCCACGGAGTCGCCGACCGCACCGCCGCGGACGCGCTGCGCGGGGTGCTGTTCGTCGTCGACAGCTCCGAACTCGAGCCGTCCGACGATCCCGACGAGTTCTACGATCACGAACTCGAAGGACTCACCGTGCGCATCGCCGCGGGACGCCCCGACTCGGGTGTCGAGGTCGGCACCGTCCGCGAGGTTCTGCACACCGCGGCGGGAGAACTGCTGTCCATCCGCCCCACCGACGGCGGCCGCCGCGAGATCCTCGTTCCGTTCGTCACCGAGATCGTGCCCGTCGTGTCGCTCACCGACCGGATCGTCGAGATCGACCCGCCGGCAGGATTGCTCGATCCCGATTTCGTCGCGGAGGACGAGTAGACCGTGCGGCTCGACGTCGTCACCATCTTTCCCGAATACCTCGAGCCGCTGCGTGCCGCGCTGCTCGGCAAGGCCGTGGACAAGGGCCTGATCTCCGTCGGTGTACACAACCTGCGCGACTGGACGCACGATGTGCACAAGGCCGTCGACGACTCCCCGTACGGTGGGGGTCCGGGCATGGTCATGAAACCCACCGTGTGGGGACCGGCACTCGACGACGTTCTCGCCGGGCCCGACGGCGATCCCGATCCCGATGTGCTGCTCGTCGTCCCGACCCCCGCGGGCCGCCCGTTCGATCAGGCGACGGCCCAGCGTTGGTCGACCGAGAAACGCATCGTGTTCGCATGCGGCCGGTACGAGGGTATCGATCAGCGTGTCTTCGACGACGCCGCGCGTCGCGTCCGGGTCGAGGAGGTCAGCATCGGCGACTACGTGCTGATCGGTGGGGAGGTCGCGGTCCTCGTCATGGTCGAGGCCGTCGTGCGGCTGCTGCCCGGGGTCCTCGGGAATCAGCAGTCCCACCAGGAGGATTCGTTCTCCGACGGGTTGCTCGAAGGCCCCAGTTTCACGCGTCCCGCCTCCTGGAGGGGGCTCGATGTGCCCCCGGTGCTGCTCTCCGGTGACCACGGGAAGGTCGAGCAGTGGCGTCGCGAACAATCGTTGATCCGCACCCGCGAACGACGACCCGACCTGCTCGTCGCCCGGGAGCCCGGCGACGAGTGACGGCTCAGCCCAGCGTGTCCGCGACCACCAGGGTCACGGTCTCCCGGGCGTGGCGGGCGCTGGCATCCTCGGCGGCATCGTAGAACGACGTGTCGGGCAGGAACCAACCGCCGTACTCCGGGTCGTCCTCCCCGTACGTCACCGTCTCCTTCGCCAACACCGCGAGGACGTACCGGTGGTCGGTGCCGAAGAATCCCGTCGACAGATGCACCCAACTGTCGTCGATGCAGCACATCCAGCCGGCCTTCATGCCCGGCTCGATCGCGTCGGGCAGCCCGTCGGGCAACCCGAACCTCTGGTCGTATCCGTCGCTGCCGGTGTCGTCGAAGTCCATCAGCGCACCGACGATCCGTGTCGTCGCGGTCTCGTCGAGACCACCGGTCCCGGACAACAGATCGTCGTACCAGGTGAGCAGGTCCGAGGCGGTCGTCGTCGTGTTCCACCATGAGGAATCCGAGGCGACGGTGCCGGTGAGATCGTGTCGATCGGCGACCCGATCCACCATCTCGGGGCCGCCGTACGCATCCCACAGGGTGCTGGCGGCGTAGTCGTCCGACGAGGTGAGCATGACATCGATCAGAGCGTGGTCGTCGTCGGTGAGGAGGAGCTCACCGATCCTTTCGCGGAACAACAGGTCGTCCGCGATGAACAGTTTGACCACCGATGCGGTTTCGAGCGGCACGTTCGCGCCACCGATGGTACGTGCCCCGGTGACGCGGTCGAGCACCGCGACCGTTACGGTCGCGCCGCGCGCCGCAGCCACCTCCGCGGCAGCGGTGATACGGCCCGGCAACAGGGCCATCGGCACCGGGCCGGGATCGGCGGAGATCGAGGCGGCGGTGACGCCGAGTCCGGAAGCGGACACGTCGGAACCGGTCGCGACGATCTGAGAGGGGGCAGCGCACGCCGACAGCGTCGCTGTCACGAACAGCAACGTCACACACGACCGGAGGCGGTCGCGACGACCCGGGGACATCGTTGGCTCCTGTATTCCATTGTGCTGTATTCCATTGTGCCGCGCGGACCACTCCGCGGCGGAGATCGAGGGGATCCGTCTCCGTGGAAGGGACACCGGAAGAATAGAGGTAGGGTCGATCGACGTGACGACCGTACTCGACACCGTGAACCGGCGTATCGCCGAGGAACTCGACGTCCGTGAGAACCAGGTGACAGCGGCGGTGCAGCTGCTCGACGGCGGCGCCACCGTGCCGTTCGTCGCGCGTTACCGCAAGGAGGTCACCGGCGGGCTCGACGACGCTCAACTCCGCACCCTCGAGGAGCGCCTGCGATACCTGCGCGAACTCGACGATCGCCGGGCCGCGATCCTCGAATCGATCGACGCCCAGGGCAAACTCGACGACGAGTTGCGCGCCACCATCATGACCGCCGACACGAAGGCGCGTCTCGAGGACATCTATCTGCCGTACAAACCGAAGCGCCGCACCAAGGCCCAGATCGCCCGCGAGGCCGGCCACGAACCGGTCGCCGACGCGTTGATCACCGATCCGCACACCGATCCCGCGGGATACAGCGCCGAGCAACTCGACGGCGCCCGCGCAATCCTCGTCGAACGGTTCGCCGAGGACGCCGACCTCGTCGGTGAGCTGCGCGAAGCCATGTGGACACGTGGTGGCCTGAAATCGACCGTCCGGGAGGGCAAGGAGACCGACGGCGCGAAGTTCGCCGACTACTTCGACTTCACCGAACCGTTCGACCGGCTGCCGTCGCACCGCATCCTCGCGGTGCTGCGCGGTGAGAAGGAGGAGATCCTGTCGCTGGCGCTCGAACCGGACCTGGGCGGGACGGAACCGGGTGTCCCGTCGTACTTCGAGGGACGGATCGCGGCACGGTTCGGGATCGGCGACGAGGGGCGCGCCGCCGACCGGTGGCTGCTCGACACAGTCCGGTGGGCGTGGCGCACCCGGCTCCAGGTGTCGCTCGGGGTGGACGTGCGGATGAGGTTGAAGCAGTCCGCCGAAGCCGACGCTGTCGACGTGTTCGCCGCGAACCTGCGCGACCTGCTGCTGGCCGCGCCCGCCGGTACGCGGCCGACGATGGGTCTCGACCCGGGTTTCCGTACCGGTACGAAGGTCGCGGTCGTGGATGCGACCGGCAAGGTCGTGGACCACACCACCATCCACCCGCACCAACCGCACAACCGTCGCGGCGAGGCACTCGCGACGCTCGGCGCGCTCGTCGCCCGGCACGGGGTGGAACTCATCGCCATCGGCAACGGGACGGCGTCCCGGGAGACCGACGCGCTCGCCACCGAACTGATCGCGCAGAGCGGGATGAGCGGACTGACCAAGATCGTCGTGTCGGAGGCCGGTGCGTCGGTGTACTCGGCGTCCGCGTACGCCTCGCAGGAACTGCCGGATCTCGACGTGTCGATCCGCGGCGCCGTGTCGATCGCGCGGCGTCTGCAGGATCCGCTTGCCGAACTCGTCAAGATCGACCCGAAGTCGATCGGCGTCGGCCAGTACCAGCACGATGTGTCCGAGACGTTGCTGGCGCGGTCGCTCGGCGCCGTCGTCGAGGACGCGGTCAACGCGGTCGGTGTGGACGTCAACACCGCCTCGGTGCCGTTGCTGTCGCGGGTGTCGGGTATCACCGGGTCCCTCGCCGAGAACATCGTCGCGCATCGCGACCGGAACGGCCCGTTCATGTCGCGCAAGGCGCTCGGCGATGTGGCGCGGCTCGGCCCCAAGGCATTCGAGCAGTGTGCCGGCTTCCTCCGGATCCGCGGGGGCGAGGACCCGCTCGACGCGTCCGCAGTGCACCCCGAGGCGTACCCGGTCGTGCGTCGCATCGTCGAGCGGAGCGGTGTGGGTGTGCTCGAACTGATCGGCAACAGCCGCGCGCTGCGCTCACTGCGAGCCGAGGAGTTCGTCGACGACACGTTCGGTCTGCCCACCGTCACCGACATCATCGGTGAACTCGAGAAGCCGGGTCGCGACCCGCGTCCCGAGTTCAGGACGGCGAGCTTCGCGGCAGGTGTGGAGAAGGTCGCCGATCTGGAACCCGGCATGGTCCTCGAAGGAGTGGTCACGAACGTGGCCGCGTTCGGTGCGTTCGTCGACGTCGGAGTGCACCAGGACGGTCTCGTGCACGTGTCGGCGATGTCGCGCAGCTTCGTGAAGGACCCGCACGATGTGGTCAAGTCGGGTGAGGTCGTCAAGGTCAAGGTGCTCGACGTGGATGTGCCCCGCCAGCGCATCAGCCTGACCCTACGACTCGACGACGAGGTGCCCGCACCCGGAGACACCGGTGGGCAGGACACGCGCGGCGGCCGATCCGACTCGACCCGTCGGCGAGGTGGTCGCGGTGGTGACGCCCGACAGGCGAACGCGCGACAGGGCGGTGCGCGACAGGGCGGTGGCCGGCGGCAGGGCGGTGGCAGTCGCAGCGACTCGGCACCGTCGGGATCGATGGCCGACGCGCTGCGCAAGGCAGGGTTCGGTCGGTAACGTCCGGCGCGCGCATCACGTCCGACCGACCGCCGGAGGATGCGGGGACACGAGGGAGCAGGCCAGTGAGCACGATCGTCCGCTGGTTCGACAGCGACATCGTCGCCGCCGGTCGGCTGCCGCTGTTCTGCTTCCTCATCGGGTTCGTCGTGGCGTTCGTGTTCATCCGGATCAGCGTCCGCTTGATCCGCGCGAAGGTGCGGTGGTGGCCGGGCAACATCACACCCGGCGGCCTGCACGTGCACCACATGGTGTTCGGTGTCGTGACCATGGTGATCTCGGGCGGTGCCCTCATCGCGGTGTACGAAGACGGCTCCAGTGCCACCGGCGCGTTGCTCGCGACGCTGTTCGGGATCGGTGCGGCGCTGACCCTCGACGAGTTCGCCCTGATCTTCTACCTCACGGACGTCTATTGGGACGAGGAGGGCCGTGTCTCCGTCGACGCAGTGTTCGTCGCGATCGCGGTCACCGGACTGCTGCTGATGGGGCTGCGGCCGCTGGACCTGACCGATGCCGCCGATGTCGGCGGCGGCGAATGGGTGGGCCGGATCGTCCTCGGGGTGTCGGTGCTCGTCAACCTCGGATTGGCGGGGATCGTCCTGGCCAAGGGCAAGATATGGACAGGGCTCGTCGGCCTGTTCGTCGTCCCGCTGCTGTGGGTCGGTGCGATCCGGCTGTCACGGCCCGGTGCGCCCTGGGCGCGGTGGCGCTACCAGCACAAGCCGCGGAAGATGATGCGTGCGTTGGTCCGCGAACGACGCTATCGTCGGCCGTTGATCCGCGCGAAGATCTTCGTGCAGGACCTCGTCGCCGGGTCACCGACCCTCGACGCGGTACGCGACAGCGTCCACCATTCGCGGATCGCGACGGAGGCCGAACTCGATCGTCGGGTCCACCCGGCACCCGCGATTTCCACGCGACGTGGATCTTCTGGCACACTGGACGGGTTGCCCCCCTCGGGCACGCATACCTGATCCGGGCACGAACCGGTCGAGCCCGCCGTCCGCGGCGGCCGCCGCCAGGTTCCTCTGCCCCAGCGAACAAGAGGATGAAACACCGATGAACACCCTGGACTTTTTGGACGCCAAGTCGCTGCGCGACGACGTTCCGGACTTCCGCCCCGGCGACACCCTCGATGTGCACGTCAAGGTCATCGAAGGCTCGAAGGAGCGCGTGCAGGTCTTCAAGGGCGTCGTGATCCGTCGCCAGGGCGGCGGCGTCCGCGAGACCTTCACCGTCCGCAAGGTCTCGTTCGGCGTGGGTGTCGAGCGTACCTTCCCGGTGCACAGCCCCAACCTCGCGAAGATCGAGGTCGTCACCCGCGGTGACGTCCGTCGCGCGAAGCTGTACTACCTGCGCGACCTCCGCGGCAAGGCAGCGAAGATCAAGGAGAAGCGCTGACCTCTCGGCTCGGCGGCCGGTCGACGTACCGGCCTGCGTCCCTCGGACGCGCCGATCCTTCCTCGCACTCCACTGGCCCGGCCCGGACTGATGTCCGGGCCGGGCTAGTCTGTCCGGGTGGCAGATTCTCCGCACGAACCGGCCGGGCCGGGCACCAACCGACACAGCGCAGACGACCGTGCCCGACACGTCGGCGCCGGTGGTGCACACCACCGGCGGGAGGACACGGACCGCGACCGGACCGTGGGCTCCGGGAAGAGCGACAAGAAGCCGAAGTCGTTCTGGCGGGAACTCCCGATCCTCGTCGTCGTCGCGCTGTTCCTGAGTTTTCTGTTGCAGACGTTCGTCGCCCGCGTCTATCTGATCCCCTCCGAATCGATGGAACCGACGCTGCACGGCTGCCCGGGCTGCACCGGCGACCGCATCGTCGTCGAGAAGATCGGCTACCGGTTCACCGATCCTCGTCCCGGCGACGTCATCGTCTTCAAGGGCCCCGAGTCGTGGTCGGCCGGATACACCTCGACGCGATCCGACAACGTCGTGATCCGCGGACTGCAGGAAGTCGGCTCCCTCGTCGGAGTCGTACCACCCGACGAGAACGACCTGGTCAAGCGCGTCATCGCGGTGGGCGGGCAGACGGTCGAATGCTGCGACGACCAGGGGCGTGTCCTCGTCGACGGGGTGCCGCTCGACGAGCCGTACGTGACGATGGACTACCCGTTCACCCCGGGGGTCGTGACGTGCGAGACGGAGATCCCATCCGGCCGCTGCTTCGGTCCGGTGACCGTCCCCGAAGGGCACGTGTGGGTGATGGGGGACAACCGCAGCAACTCCGCGGACTCCCGCTACCACGTGGGCGACGAACACCAGGGGTCGATCCCGCTCGACAACGTCATCGGCAAGGCCCGGTTCATCGTGCTGCCACCCGGCCGAATGGGAATGATCGACTCCCCGGAGATCCTGCCGTCGTGAGTGTGTGGCCACCCCGCCCCGTGGTGCGCAGATCGTCGGGCCTGCGCACCATGGAATCGACGCTCGTGCGGTGCGGCCTCGGCCCGGTCGCCGGTGTCGACGAGGCCGGTCGCGGTGCGTGCGCCGGTCCCCTCGTCGTCGCGGCGTGCGTGCTCGGACCGAGACCGCACCCGTCGCTCGCAAAACTGGACGATTCCAAGAAACTCACCGAGAGGACCCGCGAGGAGCTGTACGAGATCATCGTGCGGCGCGCACTCGCGTGGAGTGTCGTCGAAGTACCCGCCCCGGAAGTCGACGCAATCGGTATCCACGTCGCGAACATCGAGGGAATGCGCCGGGCGGTCGCGCAACTGACGGTCGCACCGGGGTACGTGCTCACCGACGGATTCCGGGTACCGGGACTACCCGTCCCGTCGCTTCCGGTGATCGGCGGAGACGGCGCCGCCGCGTGCATCGCCGCCGCCAGCGTCCTCGCCAAGGTCACCCGCGATCGGATCATGGTGCGTCTGGACCGCGACCTACCGGAGTACGGTTTCGCGGTACACAAGGGATACAGCACGGCCGTGCACATGGCAGCGTTGCGTGAACACGGAGCGTCGCGTGAACACCGCCGGTCGTGGGCGAACGTGACGGCGACGTGCGGCGAGGAGCCGTTCCGCCGCCGATTCGTCGGCGCGCAGGCCGATGCGGGATGATGACAGGGAACACCGGAATGGGAGGACACCGAGACCGATGAGTGCCGAGGATCTCGAGAAGTACGAAACCGAGATGGAGCTCTCGCTGTACCGGGAGTACCGGGACATCGTCGGTCAGTTCGCGTACGTCGTGGAGACCGAGCGCAGGTTCTACCTCGCGAACGCGGTCGAACTGCTCCCGCAGAACGCCAACGGCGAGGTGTACTTCGAAGTGCGGATGTCGGATGCCTGGGTGTGGGACATGTACCGTCCCGCACGCTTCGTCAAGCACGTGCGGGTGATCACGTTCAAGGACGTCAACATCGAAGAGCTCGACAAACCCGAACTGCGCCTGCCCGACAAGCTCGGCTGACGCCCCACTTTCCGTCCCTCCGCCCCACCCTTCACGCTCTGCTGGGCTGCGGCGCGCGGCTTGCGGCGTGCGGCCTGCGGCCTCGACGGAGCGAACGTACCCTTCGCTCGACTCGATCGAGCGAAGGGTACGTTCGCTCGGGTCGGCGGAGGCGCTGGCGCACCGCGACGGGCACAGCAGCGTAGCGCACGACCACGACACGGCGCGCGGCCCGGCACCGGACCACGGTGGGTTGTCCACAACCCCGCGATCCATCCACAGCCCGGCCGTGAACGGCCTCGACCGCCGAATCCGGTCTTCTCCCTGCAGCACAGTGGGTGCACCACAGGGAGGAGCGACACGATGCGGAATCGGGAAGTGGGGATCCTCGGGGAGGATCTGGCGGCCGAATACCTCGAACAGGCCGGAATGACGGTGCTGGAACGGAACTGGCGGTGCAGGCACGGTGAACTCGACCTGATCGCGCAGGACGGCGCGACACTCGTGTTCATCGAGGTCAAGACCCGGACAGGACTCGGATACGGAACGCCCGCGGAGGCGGTGACACCGGCGAAAGCAGAGCGGTTGCGTCGGTTGGCGGGTCTCTGGCTGGCCGAACAGGACCGCGGATGGGAACGGATCCGCGTCGACGTCGTCACCGTCGTGCTCGGTAGGAACACGGCTCCGGAGATCACACACCGCAAGCAGGTGCTCTGATGGCGCTGGGGCGGGCGTGGTCGGTGGCGGTGTCGGGTGTCGACGGGCATGTCGTCGAGATCGAAGCGGACATCGGTGGGGGCCTGCCGGCGGTGAAAATGGTGGGACTACCCGACACCGCGTTGCAGGAATCCCGCGACAGGGTGCGCGCAGCGGTCTCCAATTCCGGTGGCAAGTGGCCGGATTCGAAGGTGGTGCTGGCACTGTCACCGGCCACGTTGCCCAAGGTCGGCAGCGTCTACGACGTCGCGCTCGCGTGCGCGGTGCTCAACGCCGCCGACGTCGTGCCGCTCGAGTCGATGTCCACGACCGCGCTCATCGGGGAGCTGGCGCTCGACGGTCGGGTACGTCCGGTACGCGGTGTCCTTCCCGCGGTGCTCACAGCCAAGAAGCACGGATGGTCGCGGATCGTCGTGCCCGTCGGGACCATGACCGAGGCCGCCCTCGTCGACGGCATCGACGTCTACGGCGCGGCCACACTCCGCGAGCTCGTGCTGTGGCTGCAGGGCGACGGACCGCTCGAGCGTCCCGATCCGACCGCCGCGCCGTCACGAGAGACACGAGGCGACCTCGCCGAGGTGGTGGGGCAGCGGGAGGCCCGCCGCGCCATCGAGGTCGCCGCGGCGGGCGCGCACCACCTCATGCTCACCGGACCACCCGGTGTCGGAAAGACGATGCTGGCGCAGCGGCTTCCCGGAATCCTGCCGGAACTGACGGACGCCCATGCACTGGAGGTGACGGCGATCCACTCGGTGGCAGGGCTGCTGAGCCCTGACAGACCCCTCGTGACGGAGCCACCGTTCATCGCTCCGCACCACACCGCGTCGGTCACCGCGCTCATCGGAGGCGGCAGCGGCACCGCGAAACCCGGAGCCGTCAGCCGAGCGCACCGGGGAATCCTGTTCCTCGACGAGGTCGCCGAGATGGGCCCGAAGACCCTCGAGGCGTTGCGGACACCGCTCGAGGACGGGGAGGTGCGGATCGCACGGCGCGACGGTGTCGCCCGCTATCCCGCCCGGTTCCAGCTGATCCTCGCGGCGAATCCGTGCCCGTGCGCACCGGCCCGCGACGCGGACTGTACGTGCGCACCCACCGCGCGCCGCCGGTATCTCGGCAAACTCTCCGGACCGCTCCTCGATCGGGTGGATCTGCGTGTCCGGATGCAGTCGGTCGCCACGAGCGCACTGATGGGGGAGACCGGGGAGAGCACCGACGACGTGCGCGCCCGGGTCGCGGAAGCGCGTGCAGCCGCCGCCGACCGGTGGGGTGAGTTCGGGTGGGCGACGAACGCGGAGGTTCCCGGCCCGGCGCTGCGGCAGAGGTTCCGCCTCCCGGGTGACGCACTCAAACCGGTGGAATGGGCGCTGCGCAAGGGCGCGATCACTGCGCGCGGCGCGGATCGGGCGTTGCGGGTGGCGTGGACGTTGTGCGATCTCGACGGCGCGACGTCGCCCGACGAGGTCCATGTGGCGGCGGCCCTCGATTTCCGGGATCGGGGTGCGGCATGAACGCGGATTCGTTCGATCCGGACGAACGGCGCCTCGCGTGGGCGTACCTGTCGACCGTCGCGCAGGGGGCGTCGCGGTCGCTGTCCGCGGCGATCGAGGAGGAGGGTGTCGTCGCAGTCGCCGCCGCGGTCCGCGCCGGGCGTGCCGGAGCCGAACTGTCGTCGAGACTCTCCGCGCGGGCGCACCTGGACACCGCTGCCGTCGACCTCGAGCGACTGCACCGGGCCGGTGGGCGGCTCGTCACCCCGGACGACGACGAATGGCCGGCGTGGCAGCTGTTGGGATTCGGGATGCTCGACAAGGCGACCGATGCGGAGGCGGCGCCGCACGCGCTGTGGGTGTGGGGCACGCGCCGGCTCGACGAACCGGTGGAACGCGCGATCGGCATCGTGGGGACCCGCGCTGCCAGCGGATACGGCGAACACGTCACGGCGGAGATCGCGGGGGATCTCGCGCTGGACGGCTGGACGGTGGTGTCCGGTGCCGCGTTCGGTGTGGACGCGGCGGCCCATCGTGCGGCGCTGGCGGTGGGCGGGACGACCGTCGCGGTCCTGGCGTGCGGAGTCGATCGCGCGTATCCGGCAGCGCACGCCAAGCTGCTCCGCGCCGTGTCGGAGAACGGACTCGTGGTCAGCGAGTACCCGCCGGGCACCGCACCCGCCCGCTACCGGTTCCTCGCACGGAACCGGCTGGTGGCGGCGTTGTCCTCGGGCACGCTCGTGGTGGAGGCCGGGTGGCGCAGCGGTGCACGGAACACCGCCACCTGGGCGCGTCGACTGGGACGTCCGGTGATGGCGGTGCCGGGGCCCGTGACGTCCGCGTCGTCGCAGGGATGCCACCGGATGATCCGGGAGAACGAGGCGCGGCTGGTCGGGTCGGCACACGAGGTCGTCGACGAATGCGGCCCGTTGCTCGCGCCCGACGACCGTGACGCTCAGGTGGTCGGATCGTTGGATGGGCTGTCCGGAGACACCGCACTCGTGTACGAGGCGTTACCGGCGGTGGGCACGGTGGGCCCCGCCGAGCTCGCGACGTCCGCGGGTGTCGCGGTCGATCGGGTGCGCGCGGCGTTGCCGATGCTGGAACTCGAGGGCTTGGTGGTCTCGCGTGACGGCGGATGGGAGCGGGCGTGAGTCCGCCGCCGCCGGGCGATCGGTGCCGAGGTCGATCAGTTGCCGTCGCCGGGTGCGGGATCGACAGCGGTGTCCGCGACGTACCACGCGCGATCCTCGCGGTGCCACCGGATGCCGCCGCGGTGCGCCTTGCGGAACTCCTTGAGGACTGCGCGGTCGACGGACGGATGTCCGCTCTCGCCCACGTAGATCCAGTCCCCGCCGAACTTGGCCTCGATCGCTTCGATCATGTCGGTCTGCAGGACCCGGTGTTCGGTGGTGATGATGTCGACCATCCAGGTGGCGACGTCGGACGCGGTGGCACTCATGGGCATCGAGCCTAGCCGGACGGGGCGCTGTGACCCGCCGCGCACCGCCCGCGACCGGGTACGGTTGCTTCGGATAGGTAACCCTAAGAGGAGGTAGTCGATGGCGCGTAACGCTCCGAAGGCGACGACGCTGACCGTGCTGCGCACGGAGGTCGTCGCCGAGCACTTCGTCCGGGTCGTGCTGGGCGGTGCGGGTTTCGACGAGTTCGAGCCGCGGGCCGAGACGGACAGCTACGTCAAGATCGAGTTGGCGTCCGGCGGGGACACGGTACTGCGCACGTACACGATCCGCCGCGTGGATCGGGCCGCGAAGGAGATCTGGATCGACTTCGTGGTGCACGGTGACGAGGGCGTCGCAGGCCCGTGGGCGCGGTCGGTGCAGCCGGGCACCGATGTGACGGTGCGTGGGCCGGGTGCGGGATACCTGCCGGATCCGGCCGCCGATTTCCATCTGCTGGCAGGTGACGAGACCGCGGTTCCTGCCATCGCGGTGGCTCTCGAGACGCTACCCGCCGACGCGACGGGGGCCGTGTTCGTCGAGGTGGCCGGACCGGGCGACGAACTCGACCTGGTGCGGCCCGCGGGGGTGAGCCTGACGTGGCTCCACCGCGGTGTCGCGGCGGGTGACGCCGGCCCCGACCTCACCGAAGGCAACGCGCCGCTGGTGGCGGCGGTCGAGGCGCTACCGTGGCCCGGCGGTGACGTCCAGGTGTTCGTGCACGGCGAGGCGGAGACGGTGATGAAGCATCTGCATCCGTACCTGCGCACCGACCGCGGTGTTCCCGCGTCGCGCGCCTCGATCTCCGGGTACTGGCGGCGTGGCCGCACGGAGGAGGGCTTCCGCGTGTGGAAGCGGGACCTCGCCGAGGCCGAGGCGGTCTGATCCGGCAGTCGCTCAGCGGCGGGCGTCGCGCGTCAGCGTCAGCAACGACACCAGCGCGAGCCCGCCGGCGGTGGCGATGGCGATGGTCATCGGCACCGCGGTGTCCTCGCCGCCGAGACCGACCAGTGGTGAGACGATCGCGGCGAGTCCGAACTGGGACGCACCCATCAGTGCCGACCCGGTACCGGCGGCCTCCGGGACCTCGCCCTGGCCGAGGGCCGTGGCGTTGCCCATGACGAAACCGAGGCTCGTGATGCACACCCACAGCAGCGGCAGGATCAACCAGGCGTGGGCGCCGGCGACGAGGGTGCCGACCAGTAGGAGGGTGCCGGAGCCGAACAGTACGAGCACGCCCGCGCGCAGGAGGGTGTACACCTCGACCCGCGCCACCAGTCGCGTGTTGACGATGTTGCCGCCGACCAATCCGACCGCATTGATTGCGAACACGATCGAGAACTGTGATGCGGACATTCCCAGGACGTTCTGGACCACGAACGGGGATGCCGAGATGTACGCGAACATCGCGCCGAAGCTCAGCGCGAAGGTACCGGCGTAGCCGACGAACCGTCGATTGTGCAGGACGTATCCGAAGTTCCGGGCGAGGGCGGCGAGACCACCGCCGTGCCGCTTCTCGGTGGGCAGGGTCTCGGGGACGAACGCGAGGACACCCGCCAGCATGACGACGGCGGCGCCGGTGAGGACCCAGAAGATGCCGCGCCAACCGATCGGGCCGAGCAGCACCCCGCCCAGTAGCGGAGCGGCGATCGGTGCGATGCCACCGATGATCATCATGACGCTGAACAGCTTGGCTGCTTCCCGGCCGCGAGCCCGGTCGGCGATGACGGCGCGGGCCAGGACGATGCCGGTTCCACCGCTGAAGCCCTGGATGAGGCGTGCGGCGATGAGGACCTCGACGCTGGGTGCCAGCGCGCACAGCGCGCTGCTCGACGCCAGGACGATCGTGCCGACGAGCAGCAGGCGCCGGCGTCCCCATCCGTCGGAGAGCGGACCGACGATCAGTTGCCCGAATCCGAGGCCGGCCATGAATGTCGTGAGTGTGAGCTGTACCGCGACTGCTGTGGTGTCCAGACTTTCCACCATCGAGGGAAGCCCGGGCAGGTACATGTCCGTCGCCAGCGGTGCCGTCGCCGACAGCAGCGCGAGTGCGCACAGCATCGACAGTGGAATAGTTTTACTCACGAACTAACTCTATCGGCGCGTCCGCTTGCCGTGAGCGGCGGTGTGCCGCACGGTGGGACGATGGATCGTGATCCGCGCGACGGCCCGTTGCCGCCCGTCCTCGCAGTGCACGTCGACGACTTCGCCGACCATCTCCGGCTGGAACGAAACCGGTCGGTGCACACCCTGCGGGCCTACGTCGCCGACGTGCGTTCCGTTCTCGTCGAACTCGCCGCCGCAGACCCCGACGCCCGGATCACCGACCTCGATCTGACGACCCTGCGCGCGTGGTTGGCGAGGCAGGTCGAGTCGGGGGCGGCGCGATCGACCGTGGCCCGCCGGACCTCGTCGGTGCGGATGTTCACGGCGTGGTTGTTCACGACCGGCCGGGTCGACGCCGACCCCGGGGCACGGTTGGCGACCGCCCGCCCCCACCGATCTCTGCCCGCGGTGCTGCGCGCCGACCAGGCCGTCGCGATCATGGACGCGGCCGAGTCCGGGGCGCGAGAACTGGACCCCGTCGGGTTGCGCGATCGGGTCATCGTCGAATTGCTGTACGCGACCGGGATCCGCGTCGGTGAGCTGTGCGGACTCGATGTCGACGACATCGACGGTGACCGGCGCGTGGTCCGCGTCCTCGGCAAGGGGAACAGGGAGCGCACCGTTCCGTACGGGGTGCCCGCGGCACACGCCCTCGACATGTGGCTCACCCACGGACGACCACACCTGGTCGCGGACACGTCGGGGCCGGCGCTGCTGCTCGGGAAGCGGGGCGGACGCATCGACCAGCGGCAGGTACGTACGGTGGTGCATGCCACGGTGGCGGCCGTTCCGGATGCCCCCGATGTGGGCCCGCACGGACTGCGGCACAGTGCGGCGACCCATCTCCTCGAAGGCGGCGCGGATCTGCGGGTGGTCCAGGAGGTGCTGGGGCATTCGAGTCTGGCGACGACGCAGCTGTACACGCACGTGTCCGTCGCACGGTTGCGCGCGGTGCACGAGCAGGCGCATCCGAGGGCGTGAACGGGCGTCGATACGTCCCTTTTGATACCGTCGCTGCGGTCCGAGTCGGGGGAAGATGCGGGGGGAGTCAGATGACGCGCGAGCAACCGAGCCCGGCCGTGCCTGCATGGTTGCAGGAGGACGACGCATCCGTGGTTGCCGCCGCACCCGTCGGCCGCCGCGGTCTGCGCCGGTCCTCGCGCACCGCACCCGAGGAGACGGTGCCGCCACACGCGCCGGCGCCACACGCGTCGCCGTCCCGAGCCGAGCGTCCGCCGGTGACGGGCGAGCACGCACCGTCTCGACCCGTGCCGGATCCCACCGTCGCGCCCCCGGCACCGACGGCGCCTCCGCCACCGGCCGTGTCCGCACAGCGCCCGGTGGCGTCGACGCCGCTCGGAGCTCCACTGTCGGTTCCGGCGCGTCCGGCGGTACCGGAGCCCTCCGCACCGGCCGCGTCGGTCGACACACCGGCCCCCGTGTCTCCTCGCACGCCTCCTCGCACGCAGGAACGGGTGATCGCGGCCGAACCGGCAGTCGGACCGGAGGTCGCAGTGGCTGCGCCGGACGCGCCACGTGTCCCGGAGTTCGCCTCGAGCGGGCCCGCGGCACCGGACGTGGTACTCCGGTCTGTCACACCGTCCCCGCCTGTTGCAGAGCCCCCTGTTGCAGAGCCCCCTGTCGCTGAACGCCTGCCCGCTGCGGCGACCCCGCAGGGTCGGGAACCGACCCGCGAACCCCGACCGACGGGGGATCCTCGACCGGACCGACCACACGAATCCGTGCGACAGGCCCCCGTGCATCCGCCCGCGCCGGAACCGGACCGGGCGGAACCTGCACCGGATCGGCTCGGGGAACCGTCGATCGCGGGGACGAACGCGGGGCCGGACCATCAACCATCGAACCTCGACCTCGCGTCGGGTGTTCTCGTGCGCCGTGCTCGTCGCGCTCCCGGCGGGGGTTGGCGCAGGGGGGTCCATCGACTCACCGGGGGGCTTCTCAGCCCGGGCCTGTCGGCGTCGGCCGCGCACCACGACGAGTTGGTCGCGCGAATCCGACAACCGATCGGCGGTGACTACCGCATCGCTGTGCTCTCCCTCAAAGGGGGAGTCGGCAAGACCACGACCACGATCGGCCTCGGCTCGACGTTCGCCTCGTTGCGCGGTGACTGCGTGATCGCCGTGGACGCGAATCCGGACTTCGGCACCCTCGCCCAACGGGTACGGCAACAGACCGACTCGACGGTGCGCGATCTCCTGCGGGTCGCCGACGACATCGAACGCTATTCGGACGTGCGCGCGCACACGTCCCAGGCGGCGAGCAGGTTGGAAGTACTCGCCAGCGAACGCGATCCGGCCGTGTCGGAGGCATTCAGCGAAGCCGACTACCGCGACGTCGTCGACATCCTGAAGGTGTACTACAACATCATCCTCACGGACTGCGGAACCGGGATCATGCATTCGGCGATGCGCGGTGTGCTCGATCTCGCCGACGCGCTGGTCCTCGTCGGGTCGCCCGCCGTCGACGGTGCCCGCAGTGCCGCCGCGACGCTGGACTGGTTGCAGCACCACGGGTACGGCGAACTGGTCGAACGCACCGTCGTGGTGATCAGCTCCCCGCGCCCCGGCGCGACCAACGTCGACATGGATGCGCTCACCGGCCACTTCCTCTCGCGGTGCCGTGCCCTGCAGGTCGTCCCGTTCGACGAGCACCTCGCCGAAGGCGCCGAGATCGATCTCGATCTGCTCCGCCCCGCCACGCGTCTGGCGTACACCGAACTCGCGGCGATGGTCGCCGACGACTTTCCGGCGTTGACGGGACGGCATGCGGCGCCGCTCTGACCGCGCCGGGTGGCCGCGGCGGGACGGCTACCCGCCGTCGACAGGAAGCAGGCGGATCACCGGTCGCTGTACCAGCGGCAGAGGATCGAGATAGTCGTCGCGGCCCCGTCGCAGGCCCCAGTGCAGGCAGGCAGGTACCGGGCATCCGTCGTGGCCGGCGGACACGGTGCCCAGCGGATCCCCCGAGCGCACCCGGCGGCCGGCCGTGACCGCCGCGACGACCGGTTCGTAGGTGGTGCGTAACCCACCCGCGTGATCGATCGACACGACAGGTTTCCCGGCGACCGTTCCGGCGAACGCGACCGTGCCGTCGCCTGCGGCGAGGACCGTCTGCCCGGGATGCGCCGCGAGGTCGACGCCGCGGTGACCGGGCAGCCAGTCCTGCGCCGGAGGATCGAACTCGCGGGTGATCGCCGGTCGCGGTTCCAGCGGCCACCCGAAGGCCGGCGCGGCACCCGCGACAGGGGTGGCGTGGCCCGATGCGACGGCGCACAGCACGAGCGCGATCGCCGTGGCGGCGCAGGACGGTGACGGAAGCTGCACGCCCGCCACGTTTCCGTGTTCGCGGGTGCCGCGACAGCCCCCGCTCACGATCTGTGGACAACCGAGGGGTTTGTCCACAGACGAACTTTCGGGCGCCGAGCGTCGGCCGGTTGGTGGTCGAGGCGGTCGGTCTCGTACACTGGACGAGCGGTCTGCACAGGCAGATCGACTTCGCGCGTCCGCGCGTCGACGCCATCCACCGTCGGTGGGTGCGTCACAGATGTCCGTCGACCGGTCCCCTCGCGGGGTTCGGCGGGCATGCGGGCGCCAGGGTGGAGATCGCGAGATCACCCACGACAACCGACACGAAAGAGAGAACAGCCATGGCTGTCGTCACCATGAAGCAGCTGCTCGACAGCGGCGCGCACTTCGGGCACCAGACCCGCCGGTGGAACCCGAAGATGAAGCGGTTCATCCTCACCGACCGCAACGGCATCTACATCATCGATCTGCAGCAGACCCTGACGTACATCGACAAGGCGTACGAGTTCGTCAAGGAGACCGTGGCGCACGGCGGCACGATCCTGTTCGTCGGCACCAAGAAGCAGGCTCAGGAGTCCATCGCCGACGAGGCCACCCGCGTCGGGATGCCCTACGTCAACCAGCGTTGGCTCGGCGGCATGCTCACCAACTTCTCCACCGTCCACAAGCGCCTGCAGCGCCTGAAGGAGCTGGAGTCGATGGAGCAGACCGGTGGTTTCGAGGGTCGCACCAAGAAGGAAATCCTCATGCTCACGCGTGAGAAGACCAAGCTGGAGCGCACCCTCGGCGGCATCCGCGACATGGCGAAGGTTCCGTCGGCCGTGTGGGTCGTCGACACCAACAAGGAGCACATCGCCGTCGGTGAGGCCCGCAAGCTGAACATCCCGGTCGTTGCGATCCTCGACACCAACTGCGATCCCGACCTCGTCGACTTCCCGATCCCGGGCAACGACGACGCGATCCGTTCCGCGGCTCTGCTCACCAAGGTCGTCGCCTCCGCCGTCGCCGAGGGCCTGCAGGCCCGCGCAGGGAAGAGCGCCGACGCGGACGCCAAGCCCGAGGCCGTGGCCGAGCCGCTGCCCGAGTGGGAGCAGGAACTGCTGTCGCAGGCCGCCTCCGGCGAGAACGCCCCCGCGGCGGACGCAGCCCCCGAGGCCTGATCGCTTGCGCGGCCCCGACCGGACGATCGAGAGATCATGGTCGGGGCCGTCGCATCGACGCCCACCCCGAGACTTTCCCATCACAGACACAGGAGGCTCGCTTCTCATGGCGAACTACACCGCCGCCGACGTCAAGCGTCTCCGTGAGCTCACCGGCTCCGGAATGCTGGACTGCAAGAACGCTCTCGCCGACAACGACGGCGACTTCGACAAGGCCGTCGAGCAGCTGCGTATCAAGGGCGCCAAGGACGTCGGCAAGCGCGCCGAGCGCTCCACCGCCGAGGGTCTGGTCGTCGCGAAGGACGGCGTCCTCGTCGAGCTGAACTCGGAGACCGACTTCGTCGCGAAGAACGCCGAGTTCCAGGCGCTCGCCGACACGATCGTCTCCGCTGCCGCCGAGGCGCGCCCCGCCGACGTCGACGCGCTGCTCGCGCTCGAGATCGACGGCAAGACCGTGGCGACCCTCATCCAGGAGCTCTCCGCCAAGATCGGTGAGAAGCTCGAGCTGCGCCGGGTCGCCGCTCTCGACGGCAACGTCGCGGTCTACCTGCACAAGCGTGCCTCCGACCTGCCGCCGGCCGTGGGTGTGCTCGTCGAGTACACCGGTGACGGCGACGCCGCCGCCGAGGCTGCCCGCAGCGCCGCCATGCAGGTCGCCGCGCTCAAGGCGAAGTACACGAGCCGGGACGAGGTCCCCGAGGAGATCGTCGCCAACGAGCGTCGCATCGCCGAGGAGACCGCCAAGGCCGAGGGCAAGCCCGAGCAGGCCCTGCCGAAGATCGTCGAAGGCCGCGTCAACGGCTACTTCAAGGATGTCGTGCTCCTCGAGCAGCCGTCCGTGACCGACTCGAAGAAGACCGTCAAGGCGCTTCTCGACGAGGCCGGAGCCACCGTCACCCGCTTCGTGCGGTTCGAGGTCGGCGCCACCGGCTAGACCCGTGTTCGCTCGACCCCGCCGGACCTGTACCGGCGGGGTCGAGCCGTGTCGGGCGCCGTCGGCAACGATGGCGTGTCGCCTCGCGCCCGGTCTCGGCTCCGCCGGGTCGATGAGGCAGGATGAAGGAGCCGATCCATGCGCAACCAGAGGAGAGTCATGTCCGACGATGCCCACGAACGGCCCGGTTTCCGCCGGGTGCTTCTCAAACTCGGCGGCGAGATGTTCGGCGGTGGCAAGGTCGGGCTCGACCCCGATGTGGTGACGATGGTTGCGGAACAGATCGCCGAGGTGGTGCGCAGCGGTGTCGAGGTCGCCGTGGTGATCGGCGGCGGCAACTTCTTCCGCGGCGCCGAACTGCAGCAGCGCGGATTGGAGCGCGCGCGTTCGGACTACATGGGCATGCTCGGCACCGTCATGAACTCCCTCGCGCTCCAGGACTTCCTGGAGAAGCAGGGCATCGACACCCGCGTGCAGACCGCCATCACGATGGGGCAGGTCGCCGAACCGTACCTGCCGTTGCGGGCACGCCGTCACCTCGAGAAGGGGCGCGTCGTGATCTTCGGCGCCGGGATGGGCATGCCCTACTTCTCCACCGACACCACCGCCGCGCAGCGCGCGCTCGAGATCGGTGCCGACGTCGTGCTGATGGCCAAGGCCGTCGACGGTGTGTACTCCGCGGATCCGCGCACGGTTCCGGACGCGGAACTGTTCGAGGAGATCACACACCGCGAGGTCATCGAGAAGGACCTCAAGGTCGCCGACGCGACCGCCTTCAGCCTGTGCATGGACAACGCCATGCCGATCATGGTCTTCAATCTGCTGACCAAGGGCAATATCGCTCGTGCCGTCGCCGGTGAGAAGATCGGAACGCTCGTACGGTCATGATTGGACAACGGAACATGGAGGAACTGCCGTGATCGATGAAGCTCTCTTCGAAGCCGAGGAGAAGATGGACAAGGCCGTCACCGTGGCCAAGGACGATCTCGGCGGTATCCGGACGGGCCGGGCCAACCCCGGTATGTTCAACCGGATCGTCGTCGACTACTACGGTTCGCCCACCCCGGTGACGCAGATCGCGAGTATCAACGTGCCCGAGGCACGCATGGTCATCGTCAAACCGTACGAGGCCTCGCAGCTCGGCGCCATCGAGACCGCGATCCGCAACTCCGATCTCGGGGTCAACCCGACCAACGACGGCAACATCATCCGCATCTCCGTCCCGCAGCTCACCGAGGAACGCCGCCGCGAACTCGTCAAGCAGTCGAAGGGCAAGGGTGAGGACGCGAAGGTCGCGATCCGCAACGTGCGCCGCAAGGCGATGGAGGAGCTGAACCGCATCCAGAAGGACGGTGAGGCCGGTGAGGACGAGGTGGTGCGCGCGGAGAAGGAACTCGACAAGACCACCGCCAAGTACGTCGCGCTGATCGACGAACTGGTCAAGAACAAGGAAGCCGAGTTGATGGAGGTCTGACGGTGGGTCGAGCCGACGGATCGTCCGATCCGCAGCTTCCACTCGATGCCGGAGCGGACTCCGGCATCACCCCTGCAGTCCCGCAACCGGAGAAGGCGTCCGCGCCGGCGTCCCGCGCCGGCCGGAACCTACCCGCCGCGATCGGTGTCGGCGTGGGGCTCGGTGCGCTCGTCATCGTGATCCTGCTGTTCGCGCCGACGGCGTGGTTCGCCGTGGTCGGTGGCGCCATCGCCATCGCGACGTGGGAGGTCACCAAGAGGCTGCGCGAAGCCGACGTGCTCGTTCCCCGTGTCCCACTGCTGCTGGGTGGGCAGGCGACGATCTGGCTCGGTTGGCCGTACGGAACCACCGGGGTTCTCGCCGGGTTCGCCGGCACCGTGGTGGTGACGATGCTCTGGCGGCTGTTCGACCACGGACTCGCCGCGCAGCCACACAACTACCTGCGCGACACCGCGGTGTCGGTGTTCACCGTCGCATGGTTGCCGCTGCTCGCGTCGTTCGCCACCCTCATGGTGCTCGACGAGCAGGGCGCGCAGCGCGTGTTCTGCCTCATGATCGTGTGTGTGGCGTCCGACATCGGCGGCTACACCGCCGGTGTGTTGTTCGGTCGGCACCCGATGGTCCCGGCGATCAGCCCGAAGAAGTCCTGGGAGGGCTTCGGCGGTTCTCTCGTCGCGTGTGTGGTGGCCGGTGTCCTCACCGTCACACTGATGCTCGACGGGCCCTGGTGGGTCGGTGTGGTGCTCGGAGCGGTCCTCGTGCTCACCGCGACGTCGGGCGACCTCATCGAGTCGCAGGTCAAGCGAGATCTGAAGATCAAGGACATGGGCACGCTGCTGCCGGGACACGGCGGCATCATGGACCGGCTCGATTCGATCCTGCCTTCCGCGTTCGTGACCTGGCTGATCCTCACCGTGTTCGTGTAGGCACACGGTGGGCTCACGACGGGGAGACGACCGGGGTGTCATCGCGAGCCCCAACATCTGGCACTGGCCCGCCGTGTACGAGGTGGAGAACCGGGCCCAGGACACCCGCGGCGCCGTGTACGCGGCGCTGCGGGAGGCCGTCGACTGGGCCGGTCGCGACGTCGTCGACGTCGGCTGCGGCACCGGATTCCACCTGCCGATGTTCGCGGCGGACGCCCGGTCCGTCGTCGGTGTCGAACCGCACCCGCCGTTGCGGGCGGCCGCGCGCCGCCGGGTAGCCGGCGTCGGATCCGTGACCGTCGTCGACGGGTCTGCCGCCGCACTTCCCCTCCCGGATTCGTCGGTCGACCTCGTGCACGCCCGAACCGCGTACTTCTTCGGGCCCGGATGCGGTGCCGGGATCACCGAGGCGATGCGGGTGTTGCGACCCGGTGGTGCACTGGCCGTCGTGGATCTCGACGCCACTGCCCACCCGTACGGCAAGTGGATGCGCGCCGATCTGCCGCACTATCGGCCGGACGTGGTGGAGGCCTTCTTCGAGACCCAGGGCTTCGACCTGCGCCGTATCGACACCGAGTGGTCGTTCCCGGACCGCGACGCACTCGGACAGGTCCTGCGGATCGAGTTCGGGCCCGAGATCGCCGCGCGGGCGTGGCGCGAGACCCCGGGAACCGCTTTGACCGTGCGTTATCGGCTGCACATCCGCCGTCGAGCCGCCGGACTGGTGGTCCCGGATCGCACCCGGCGGGCAGTCAGCGGCCGAAGATCCGGGACAGCCGGGTGATCTTCTTCGCCTTTGCGAGTCTCGGCAGGTCACTCCCGTCACGCACGCCGCTTCCGTCCTCCCCGACACGCGCGATGATCGTCCGTGCCCAGGCGATGTCGTCGGAGTCGGGACTGAGTGCCGCGTTGGCGTACGGGGCTCGGTCGGGTGTCGTACAGAGTTTCCCGGTCATCCCCATTTCACGGGTCAGGTGGGCTTCCCGCTCGAGGATCTGCGGGTCGTCGGTCAGGGAGGGGCCGTCGATCGGCCCGGGCAGGCGCGCCGCGCGGCTCGTGATCACCAGTCGCGACCGCGGATAGGCCAGCGCGAGCGGGGAGTCGCTCATCCCCGTGTCGCGCCGGAAGTCGCCGCTGCCGAACGCCAGCCGGAACGTGCCCTCCGCCCGCGCTATCTCGGGTACGGCCTCGAGACCCGCGGCGGACTCGATGAGCACCAGCACGGGCAGCGTCGCGGCCAGCGCCTCGTGGGTGGCTTCGACCTGCTGCCCGCTCTCCGTCTTCGCCAGCATGACTCCCGCGAGGCCGGGCACCCCCGCGAGTGCGTCCACGTCGTCGCACCAGTGCGGGGTGGTGGCGTCGTTGATGCGCACCCACGCGGTGTTCCCGGCACGCAACCAGTCGATGACGGCTGCGCGTGCCGAGGATTTGTCGTCGGGCGGGACGGCGTCCTCGAGGTCGAGGACGACGGCGTCGGCGGCGGAGGACGCCGCCGCGCCGAACCGGTCGCGGTCCGCGCCCGGAACCAGCAGCCAGGAGCGTGCGTACACGGGGTCGATTCCGGTGGCCATGGCCCCCATCGTCCTCCCCCCGACGAGTGCAGTGGGTGAGTATCACACCGCGCGGGTGCCCTGAACCTCCGAAATCATGGGACAATGGATCATTATGTCTGCCACCCTTCCCCTCGTGTTCGATGCGCCCAAGCGCGGGATGCCGCCGCGGCACCTCGCCGATCTCGACGCCGATCAGCGACGCGACGCGGTGCGGGACCTGGGACTGCCCGCGTTCCGGGCCGATCAGCTCGCGCGCCAGTACTACGGCAGGCTCGAAGCCGACCCCGAGAAGATGACCGATCTGCCGGCATCGCTGCGACGACAGGTGGGGGACGCGTTGTTCCCGCCGCTGCTCACCGCGGTGCGACACATCGAATGCGACGGCGGACAGACCCGCAAGACGCTGTGGCGCGCGGGCGACGGGACGCTGCTCGAGAGCGTATTGATGCGCTACCCCGACCGTGCGACCCTGTGCATCTCCAGCCAGGCCGGGTGCGGGATGGCGTGCCCGTTCTGCGCGACGGGCCAAGGTGGTCTCGACCGCAACCTGAGCACCGCCGAGATCGTCGACCAGGTTCGCGCGGCTGCCGCGGACCTGCGTGACGGCGAGGTCCCCGGCGGACCGGGCCGGCTGTCGAACATCGTGTTCATGGGCATGGGCGAGCCCCTGGCCAACTACAAGCGGGTCGTGGCGGCGGTGCGTCGCATCACGTCACCCGCCCCCGAGGGGCTGGGTCTCTCGCAGCGGTCGGTGACGGTGTCCACGGTCGGTCTCGCTCCCGCGATCCGCCGCCTCGCCGACGAAGACCTGCACGTGACCCTTGCCGTGTCGCTGCACACCCCGGACGACGAGCTGCGCGACACACTGGTGCCGGTCAACAACCGATGGTCGGTGGCGGAGGTACTCGACGCCGCCCGGTACTACGCCGACAAGACCGGACGGCGGGTCTCGATCGAATACGCGCTGATCCGCGACGTGAACGACCAGCCGTGGCGTGCCGACATGCTCGGCAAGAAGCTGCGCAAGGCGCTCGGTCCGCTCGTGCACGTCAACCTCATCCCACTCAACCCCACTCCGGGCAGCGAATGGGATGCCAGCCCGAAACCCGTCGAACGCGAGTTCGTGCGGAGAGTTCAGGCGCAGGGTGTGCCGTGCACGGTGCGTGACACCCGCGGTCAAGAGATCGCGGCCGCGTGCGGGCAGCTCGCCGCCGAGGGGTGACCGGCCGAGGAGGGTCGCGTTCGCATTCTTCGTGGTGAGGCCGGTGCGCGCCCTGCGCCCGCGCAGACGACGACACCCGGGCGCCTCGTGGGCGTCCCGGGTGTCGCCGGTCTTCGCTCGTGGTTACCGCGGCTTGCGGCGCCGGACGATGTCGCGGACGAGGATGAACACGATCGCGGCCGCGAAGCCGATCAGGTACAGGTCCTCGACGTGCCCGGTGTGATTGCCGATCATCATCAGCAGCAGGAACGCCGCGACGATCCAGCCCAGGGTGCGGAACAGCTTCGGAGCTTCTCCGCTCCATCCCCACTCAGCCGACGGAACCTCGTCCGTGTACTCGTGAGTGGTCTGCAACTCGGTCCCGGCCACGGTTTCCTCCTGCTCGCCAAGTCGGTCTCGTTGCCGACAATCGTGACATACGACCGGGCGTCGTACGAAGTGGGGGCACCGTTCGGTGCGCCGCGCCGACCCACCGCGACCGGTGCGGCCGCACACTCCGGCATCGGGAACAATGAGCACGTGGCCGACACAGCATCCTCCCCACGCACACGAGTCCTGCTCCTCGGCAGCACCGGGTCCATCGGAACCCAGGCGCTCGAGGTGATCGCGGCGAACCCCGACCGATTCGAGGTCGTCGGTCTGGCTGCCGGCGGCGGCAACATCGATCTGCTGCGCGAACAGATCCACGCCACCGGTGTCACCGACGTCGCGGTCGCCGATCCCGCTGCGGCGGCGAGGCTCGACGTGCCCGCGCGTAGCGGCCCGCATGCCGTCACCGACCTGGTGCGTGACACCGACGCCGACGTGGTGCTCAATGCACTCGTCGGTGCCCTGGGGCTGGGCCCGACCCTCGCGGCGCTCGAGTCCGGTGCACGGCTCGCGCTCGCCAACAAGGAGTCGTTGGTCGCCGGAGGGTCCCTCGTTCTCGGTGCTGCCGCGCCCGGCCGGATCGTGCCCGTCGACTCGGAACATTCCGCGCTCGCACAATGCCTGCGCGGCGGAACCGCGGACGAGGTCGCCCGGCTCGTCCTGACCGCATCGGGCGGGCCGTTCCGGGGGTGGAGCGCTGCGGAACTCGAGGCGGTCACGCCGGAGCAGGCCGGCGCGCATCCGACGTGGTCGATGGGCCCGATGAACACCCTCAACTCGGCGTCGCTGGTGAACAAGGGGCTCGAGCTGATCGAGACGCATCTGCTGTTCGGGATCGACTACGACCGGATCGACGTGACCGTGCATCCGCAGTCGATCGTGCACTCGATGGTGACGTTCGTCGACGGATCGACCCTGGCCCAGGCGTCCCCACCGTCCATGAAGTTGCCCATCGCGCTGGCGCTCGGCTGGCCGGATCGAGTGCCGGACGCCGCCCCGGCACTCGACTTCACGACGGCGTCGACCTGGGAGTTCGAACCCGTCGACGACGAGGTGTTCCCCGCGATCGCCCTGGCGCGCGCCGCCGGAGTCGGTGGCGGCTGCCTCACCGCGGTGTACAACGCCGCGAACGAGATCGCAGCCGAGGCCTTCCTCGCCGGTGAGGTGACGTTCCCGCGGATCGTCGGTACCGTCGAAGCGGTGCTGAGCGAGGCCGACGAGTGGTCGGCCGAACCCGCCACCGTCGACGACGTGCTCGCCGCCGACGGCTGGGCCCGCGACCGGGCTCGCGCACTCGTGAAGTAGGAGGATCGGCCGCACATGCTGTTCGTTCTGGGCGTCGTGTTGTTCGCCCTCGGCATCGCCGTGTCCATCGCCCTGCACGAGGCGGGCCACATGTGGACCGCACAGAAGCTCGGCATGAAGGTCCGGCGCTACTACATCGGGTTCGGCCCGAAGGTCTTCGCGTTCCGCCGCGGCGAGACCGAGTACGGGCTCAAGGCGATCCCCGCCGGTGGTTTCTGTGACATCGCGGGAATGACCGCGCTCGACGAACTCGCCCCCGACGAGGTCGACCGGGCGATGTACAAGCAGAAGACGTGGAAACGCCTCGTCGTGATGTCCGGTGGCATCGCCATGAACTTCGTGCTCGGCATCGTGTTGATCTTCGGGCTCGCCGTGACGTCCGGGTTGCCCAACACCGACGACCGCGCGGTCATCGGGTCTCTCGACTGTGCGGCACCGACGCAGGCGGGGGAGGAGGGCGGCTACGCGCCGTCCGAGTGCCAGGGCACCGGACCGGCGCAGGACGCCGGCCTGCAGGTCGGAGATGTCGTCGTCGCTGTGGGCGGCACCCCGGTCGAGACCTTCGAGGACCTCGTGCGCAGCACCCGGGCGCTCACCGGCCCCGCGGACTTCACGGTCGAACGCGGCGACGAGACCCTCACCGTTCCCGTCGCGGTCCAGCAGGTGCAGCGCTGGGTGTACGAGAGCGACGCCGCCGATGCCGAGCCGGTCTCGCGGACGGTCGGCGCGATCGGCGTCGGTGCCGAACCGCCCGTCCTCGAGTACGGCCCGCTCGAAGCGGTTCCCGCCACCTTCGGATTCACCGGATATCTCGCGGCACGCACCGCCGAGGCGTTGGTGTCGCTGCCGGGCAAGGTCTCCGATCTGTGGACGGCGGTGACGGGCGGCGAACGGTCGATCGACACCCCGGTCAGCGTCGTGGGCGCCAGCGTGATCGGTGGGCAGTTCGCCGAGCGCGGCATCTGGCAGTCGTTCGTGTTGCTGCTCGCGCAACTGAACTTCTTCCTCGGCGCGTTCAACCTGGTGCCGCTGCTGCCGCTGGACGGTGGACACATGGCCGTGGCGATCTACGAGCGGATCCGCAACTGGTTCCGGAACCTGCGAGGCAAGCCCGTCGGGGCTCCCGTCGACTACATGAAGCTTCTGCCGCTGACGTACGTCGCGGTCGTCATCGGTGGCGCATTCATGGTGCTGACTCTCACAGCGGACATCGTCAACCCCATCAAGCTGTTCTGAGCTGCACCGGTAGAATCGGCCGGTAGCTACGAAAGAAGGCGAACTGTGACAAGCCCCGTCGGACTGGGCATGCCCGAGATTCCCGCGGTCCTCGCGCCGCGACGCAAGACCCGACAGCTGATGGTCGGTGGTGTCGGGGTCGGCAGCGACCATCCCGTGTCGGTGCAGTCGATGTGCACGACCAAGACCCACGACGTGAACGCGACCCTCCAGCAGATCGCCGAGCTCACGGCCTCCGGCTGCGACATCGTGCGTGTCGCCTGCCCCCGACAGGAGGACGCCGACGCGCTCGCCACCATCGCGAAGAAGAGCCAGATCCCGGTCATCGCCGACATCCATTTCCAGCCGCGCTACATCTTCGCCGCGATCGACGCGGGTTGTGCGGCCGTGCGCGTGAATCCGGGCAACATCAAGGAGTTCGACGGGCGCGTCAAGGAGGTTGCGAAGGCTGCCGGCGACGCAGGGATTCCCATCAGGATCGGTGTCAACGCAGGCTCCCTCGATCCGCGCCTGATGAAGAAGTACGGCAAGGCCACCCCCGAGGCACTCGTCGAATCCGCACTGTGGGAGGCGAGCCTCTTCGAGGAGCACGGCTTCGGCGACATCAAGATCTCCGTCAAGCACAACGACCCCGTCGTCATGGTCGAGGCGTACCGGCAACTCGCCGCGCAGTGCGACTACCCGCTGCACCTCGGTGTCACCGAAGCCGGGCCCGCGTTCCAGGGCACGATCAAATCGGCCGTCGCCTTCGGTGCTCTGCTCTCCGAGGGCATCGGCGACACGATCCGGGTGTCCCTGTCGGCGCCGCCCGCCGAGGAGATCAAGGTCGGAACCCAGATCCTGCAGTCGCTGAATCTGCGTCCCCGCAAGCTCGAGATCGTCTCGTGCCCGTCCTGCGGACGCGCCCAGGTCGATGTGTACACACTGGCCGACGAGGTCACCGCCGGACTCGAGGGCATGGACGTGCCGTTGCGTGTCGCGGTGATGGGCTGCGTCGTCAACGGCCCGGGTGAGGCACGCGAGGCGGACCTGGGTGTGGCTTCCGGCAACGGCAAGGGACAGATCTTCGTCAAGGGGGAGGTCATCAAGACGGTCCCCGAGGCGCAGATCGTCGAGACCCTGATCGAGGAGGCGATGCGCATCGCCGAGGAGATGGGCGACGACGCGGCAGGATCCCCCACCATCACCGTCGGCTGAGCGCAACCCCGGTGGCCGCCGCGGCGCACGGGACGTGTGGTGCACGTGAGGTGTCGGGCGGTGGGCGGATCGGAACACCGATTTCCATGCGGGCGTGACGCGTGGCACCCTGATCACGTATCGGCTTGTCGACGGGTGGTGAGCGAGTGCTCAAGCTTCTGGGGGTCCGGTCGTTGGGAGGCCGGGACAGCGCCGCCGTGAAACGGGTGCTCGCCCGTGATCCGGTGGCGACGTGCATGGTGGCGGGCCGGGTCGAGGAGTACGGCCTCGACCACCGGTTGTTCGGTGGCGAGATGTGGAGCCGCGGAGGCCCCGAACAGTCGCTGTGCTTCTCCGGTGCCAACCTCATTCCACTGCTCGGCGAACCCGACGACATCCGAGCGTTCGCCGATCGGGCGGCCCGTGGCCCGCGGCTCTGCTCATCGCTCGTCGGCCGTGCCGAGCACACGCTGCCCATGTGGGAATTGCTCGAACCGGGCTGGGGCCCGGCCCGCGAGGTCCGGGCCGAGCAGCCGCTGATGGTTCTCGACCGGGATCCTCTCGTCGCGTCCGATCCCGCGGTGCGGCGGGTCCGGCCCGACGAACTCGACGCCTACCTGCCCGCCGCCGTCGCGATGTTCATCGAGGAGGTGGGTATCGACCCGCGCTCGGGTGACGGCGGGGCCGGCTACCGGCGTCGCGTCGCCGGTCTCATCGCGGCGGGCCGCGCCTGGGCCCGGTTCGAGAACGGATCGGTGGTCTTCAAGGCGGAGGTGGGTTCACTGTCCTCGTCGGTCGGCCAGATCCAGGGGGTGTGGGTGGATCCGGCACGACGCGGAGGCGGACTCGGCACCGCGGGTACGGCCGCCGTGGCGGTGGCCGTCGCCGCGGGCGGGCGCCTGCCCAGCCTGTACGTCAACAGTTTCAACGTCCGGGCGCGCGCGGCCTATGCGCGCGTCGGATTCCGTCAGGTCGCGACCTTCTCGACGGTGCTCCTGGACTGAGCGCGGGCTCCCCGACGCGTCCGAATCCCCGGATCCCGGGCATCCCGCACATACGATGACGGGCGATGAACGCTCGACCGACCGTGGTGCGTCCGGTCGCACCCAGAATCATCGCCCTCGTCGCGGCTGTCGCTGCGGTGGTAGGGATGACCGCGGCATGCGCTTCGCAGCCCACGGGCCCGGAGGCGTCGGCTGCGGCGTTCCTCGACGACCTCGCCGTACGCGACATCGTCGCGGCCGCGGCGCACACCGATCGCCCGGAGGACGCCGAGGTCGCCATTGCGGAGGTGTGGGACACCCTGCAGGCCGAGTCGCTCGACGCCGCCACCGCCGGAGTGCGGATGTCGGGTGATGCGGCGACCGTCGCGTACGAGTACACGTGGCACCTGCCGAAGGACCGGGTCTGGCAGTACACCGGTGAGCTCCATATGGGGCGCAGCGGGAGCCGATGGGTGGTGCGGTGGACGAAGTCCGTGCTGCACCCGCAACTCGGCGACACCCAGAAGATGTATCTGCGCAGCACACCGGCCCCGCGGGCGCGTGTCAACGAACACGCCGGCAGCGACGTCCTCGTGCCCGGAACGGTGTACGGCATCGGATTCGACGCCGCGCGGAGCCCCGACGTGTCCGGCGCAGCGCGTGGGCTCGCTGCGGCACTGGCCCGGTTCGATGCGTCGATCACGGCCCAGTCGATCGCCGAATCCGCCACCGCGTCGACCGGAACGGAGCACATCGTCCGCTTACGGGAGGAAGACTACGACACGGTTGCCGGGACCCTGGCTGCAATACCCGGGGTCGTCGTGACCGAGCAGGCCGATCTCGTCGCGACCGACCGCACGTTCGCCCCCGACCTGATCGGGCAGATCAAGAAGACGGTGATCGACGAGGTCGACGGGACTGCCGGTTGGAGTGTCGTACTCGTCAACCAGTACGGCGGTGAGACCGGTGTGCTCACCGAGACGCCCCCGCAACCCGCGCCGTCGTTCTCCGTCAGCCTCGATCGCCCGATCCAGGTGGCCGCGCAGGCCGCTGTGGACGCCCGTACCGATCAGGCCATGATGGTCGTGATCGAGACCGACACGGGTGCCGTGCTCGCGGTCGCACAGAACGCGGCCGCCGACCGGGACGGGCCGGTCGCGCTGACGGGCCAGTATCCGCCCGGATCCACCTTCAAGATCATTACGTCGGGTGCCGCCATCGCCAACGGCCTCGCGACCCCCGACACCCTCGTCCCGTGCCCGGGCCGGATCACCATCGGTGAGCGCAGCGTGCCCAACTACAACGAGTTCGCGCTCGGCACGGTCCCCATGGCCACCGCCTTCGCGCGCTCGTGCAACACCACCTTCGCGAAACTCGCCTCCGAGATGGATGCCGACGACCTCACCGTCGCCGCCGCGCAGTTCGGTGTGGGTGTCGGGTACGACATCACCGGGATGCCCGCGGTCACCGGATCGGTGCCGCCCGCGGCCGATCTCGTCGAACGTACCGAGGACGGCTTCGGGCAGGGGAAGGTCCTCGTGTCGCCGTTCGGGATGGCGCTGGTCGCCGCGACCGTCGCGAACGGGCGGACGCCCGTGCCCTACCTCATCGAGGGCCGGGACACCGTCGTGGACGGCGACGGCACGCCGATCACACCCGAGATGGTCGACGGTCTCCGCGGGATGATGCGTCTGGTCATCACCAGCGGCACCGCGGACAGGATCCGTGATCAGGGAGAGGTCTACGGCAAGACCGGCGAGGCCGAGGTCGAGGGCGGGTCGCACGCCTGGTTCGTCGGGTACCGCGGGAACCTCGCATTCGCGACGCTCGTCGTACGAGGAGGCAGTTCGGACAACGCGGTCGCCGTCACCCGTGACATGTTCGCGGCGCTGCCGCCCGAGTACGCGGAGCAGTAGGTACCGGGCGGCGGCGAGCGGTGCTCACGGCAGCAGGCCCACCTTCCGTGCCGCCACGACCGCCTCGTGGCGGGTGTGCGCGTCGAGTTTGCTCATGGCGCTGCGCAGATAGCTCTTGACCGTCTCCGGTCCCACCGACAGGCGGCGCGCGATCTCCACGTTCGTGCAGCCGAGCGCCGCGTGCGCGAGCACATCGATCTCCCGCGGTGACAGCGCAGGTACCGGCCCACCCCGGTCCGCGTCGTCGGGGTTGCCGGAGAGTCGCCGCGCGAGACCGCGCAGCCGCTGCTGCAGATCGGGATCGTCGATGTCGTCGGCGAGGATGCGAAGCTCGGCGTACACCTCCCGCACCTCCGACTCCGCCACCGAATCCCGGTCGTCCGGGACGGTGTGTGCGAGCATCGCCATCCGCCGGTCGACCTCGTCGCGGACCGCGAGTTCGCGCGCGAGACGATCCGCGGCCTGCACGAACGTGCTCAGTACCCGGTCGCCGAACGGGAGGCGTTCGCGGACCGCGCCGTAGAGAACGGCGCGGGCGGCCCCGCCGACGACGACGGGGACCGCGAGAATCGAGCGCAGCCCTTCCCCGAGCACCGGGCGGTCGAAATGGTGGGTGATCGACGATGCGCTGCGATAGTCGGGCACCGTGATCGGTCGTGACTCGTCGAGCGCACGTCCCCCGAGCCCGGCCCGCGGTGGCACGACCACACCCGCGAGGCCGTTGGTGCGGGTACCGAGGAATTCGCTCAGGTACAGGGCGCCGTCGTGCACCTCTCCGGCGAACACGACGGGTACACCCGTGTGACCCGCCGCGCGCCGCAGTTCGCTGCGCAGGGCGTCGCTGTCACGGGGACGGAGCAGGGACGATGATCCGGGCGCCACTTTCTGCCACCCCTTTCCGGGGGTATCGGAACACAACTGTGACTCGGATCATATGTGGTGACGGGTCTCGAGTGGGACCCCGGGATCAGACGACCGACGAGAGGACGGACCGCATGGCGGACACCGCGACCCGAGTGAAGGAACTGCTGGACCGCTTCGACACCCCGGATGCCTCGGCCGCGCGGTTGCTGTGCGACGACCATCCCGCCGACGCGGTCGCGTTCACCGTGGTCGACGCCGATCTGACCGCCACCGACCTGACGTACGGGGAACTGGCCGAACGATCCGCGCGATTCGCGGCGGCGCTCGCCGAGCTCGGTGTCGAGCCGGGCGACCACGTCGCGACGCTCATGGGCAAGTCCGCCGATCTCGTCGTGGCTCTGCTCGGGATCTGGCGTCGCGGCGCCGTACACGTCCCCTTGTTCACCGCGTTCGCGCCGCCCGCCATCGCCTTCCGGCTGCGGTCGAGCGGCGCGAAGGTCGTGGTCGCCGACGGAGACCAGGTGGCGAAGCTCGCTCCGGGAGAGGATATTCCCGAGGACGCGCCGTGGCAGATCGTCGTCGCCGGGGACGGCGGGGGAGTGGGGTTGGACTTCGCCGGACTCCTCGCGTCCCATGCGGCCGACGACCCGCGCGCGGCGGCGGTTCCGGTCGGCGGGGCCGGTGGCCTCGTCCAGCTGTTCACCTCGGGCACCACCGGCACCCCCAAGGGGGTTCCCGTCCCGGTGAAGGCGTTGGCGTCCTTCCAGGCGTATCTGGAGTTCGGACTCGACGTACGAGACGACGACGTCTTCTGGAACGCCGCCGATCCGGGTTGGGCCTACGGGCTGTACTACGCGCTGCTCGGCCCGATGGCGGCCGGACGACGCAGCATCCTGCTGCACGCAGGATTCTCGCCGGCGCTGACCTGGCAGGTGCTCGAACGGTTCGGTGTCACCAACTTCGCTGCCGCTCCCACGGTCTATCGGGCGTTGCGGGCCGACACCGCCGGTCACCCGCCGATCCGGTTGCGGCGTGCCTCGTCGGCCGGTGAACCCCTCACCCCCGACGTCCTGGCGTGGTCGAGGGACACGCTCGGGGTCGTCGTACGCGACCAGTACGGGCAGACCGAGCACGGCATGTTCGTCGTGGACGCGTGGGCCGACGGTCTCCGCGAAGACGTTCCCGAACGGTCCATGGGCAAGCCGTTGCCGGGTTGGACGTGCGCGGTGCTGCGCGACGACTCCGACGAGATCGCCGCGCCCGGCGAACTCGGCCGCGTCGCGATCGACGTGCAGGCGAGTCCGCTGGTGTGGTTCACCGGATACGTCGACGCACCGGAGAAGACCGCCGCGCGGTTCAGCCCGGACGGGCGCTGGTATCTCACCGGTGACGCGGGCAAGGTCGACGAGGACGGGTTCTTCTTCTTCTCGTCGCGCGACGACGATGTGATCATCATGGCCGGGTACCGAATCGGCCCGTTCGATGTCGAGTCCGTGCTGGTGATGCACCCGGACGTGGTCGAGGCCGCTGTCGTCGGCATGCCCGACGATCTGCGCGGTGAGGTTCTCGAGGCGTTCGTCGTGCTCCGCGAGGGTGTGGACGGCGACGACGCGATCGAAGCCGAGCTGCAGAAGCTGGTGAAGACGAAGTTCGCTGCGCACGCCTATCCGCGTGCGGTGCACTTCGTGCCGCATCTGCCGAAGACACCGAGCGGGAAGGTGCAGCGGTTCCTGTTGCGTCAGGGAGCAGCGCGCTGAGCGACCCCGACTCTCGGGGAGGGTGGGGTGCGGGCGCTAATCTGGACGTCATGTCCACCCGTGCCCCGCTCGTCCCCGGAACTCCCACGCCGATCCGTACCGTGCCGAACTCGATCGAACGACCCGAGTACGCGTGGAAGCCGACGGCGCAGGAGGGCAACGAACCCTGGGTGCAGACACCCGAGACGATCGAGAAGATGCGGATCGCATCGAAGATCGCGGCGCAGGCGCTCGCCGAGGCCGGCGCCGCTGTCGCGCCTGGAGTGACCACCGACGAGATCGACCGCATCGCGCACGAGTACATGTGCGACCACGGCGCGTATCCGTCGACGCTCGGCTACCGCGGATTCACCAAGTCCTGCTGCACCTCGCTCAACGAGGTGATCTGCCACGGAATCCCGGACTCGACCGTCGTCGAGGACGGTGACATCGTCAACATCGATGTGACCGCCTACATCCACGGTGTGCACGGCGACACCAACGCCACCTTTCTCGCCGGCGACGTGTCCGACGAGGTACGAACCCTCGTCGAACGCACCCGGGAGGCGACGATGCGGGGCATCAAGGCGGTCAAGCCGGGTCGTGCCCTCAACGTGATCGGCCGGGTCATCGAGTCGTACGCCGACCGGTTCGGGTACGGCGTGGTGCGCGACTTCACCGGGCACGGCATCGGGGAGACCTTCCACAACGGATTGGTGATCCTGCACTACGACCGTCCCGACATCGACACGATCATCGAACCCGGCATGGTGTTCACGATCGAGCCGATGATCAACCTCGGTACCCCCGACTACGAGATCTGGGACGACGGATGGACGGTCGTCACCAAGGACCGCAAGTGGACCGCTCAGTTCGAGCACACGCTGGTGGTCACCGAGACGGGCAGCGAGATCCTCACCCTGCCCTGACGGTGTACGGGACGCCGGCAGGTGCAGGTCAGGGCGAGTCGTTCCGCACGACCTGCCACGCGCCGGCCAGACAGGCCGCGGCGACGCACAACGGCAGTGCCACGAGGGTGACCGCGCGGGGCGAGTCGGCCGACCACGACCACAGCGACGACCAGGACTGGGTCCAGGTCAGTACGATCGCGGCGAGACCGCCGACGCCGATCACGACGGCTCCCGCGGCGAGGATCCCGGTGGTGGGCCACCGGTGCTGGATCGCACCGAGGAGCATCGCGAGCGCGACCACGAACGACATCGTCGCGAAGTAGCACAGGAACTGCAGGACGGTGCTGTCGGTGACGAACCGGAGCACGCCGAACATGCGCATGTCCACACCCCACCCTCCGGTGGCGGCTTCGAGGACCGACAGCGTCTGGAACGCGGCCGCGAACACGAACGATTCGGCCAGACCGATCGCCGTGACCGCGGCCACGAACTGGCGGCGGGTGCTGCCGAGCCCGATCGTGAACGGCATCATCTGCGTCATCGACACCATGTAGAACGCGACGACGAATCCGTACGCCGACAGCACACTGCCGGTGACGTTGTACTGCTGCCCGGTATCGACCAGGGCGAAGATCACCCACGGGATCGTGAATGCCACGGCGAGGATCGCGATCGGCCACGCCAGCAGCAGGCGCCACGAGACGATCTGGACCCGCGCGATCGACGCGACACGTGACCAACCGGTGTCGACGGGGGCGGGCAGGGCGAGTGCGGTGGTCACAGCGAGGCCTCCTGGTCGACGGTGACGGTCCCGGGGCCGGGGTTCGGGACGGCGTCCGGGTTGCGGTGGAGATGCACGACCAGATCCTGGAGGGACACCGGTCTGACGTCGACGTCGGCGGGACGACGGGCGTCGACGTGCGGATCGTCGCGCAGGAAGGTGACCCGGGCGGTGCCGCCGAGCCGTTCCCGATGCAGCACGGTGCTGTCACCGACGAACCGGGCGACGTCGTCGGAGGGCCCCTGCGCCACGGCAGCCCGCGTGCGCAGCGCATCGGTGTCCTCGTCGAGCACGAGTCGACCGCGGTCGAGCACGAGCACGTGTTCGAGGAGGTCGGCGACCTCGTCGACGAGGTGGGTGGACAGCACGATCGTGCGTGGATTCTCGGCGTAGTCGACGAGTAACTCGTCGTAGAACATCTCGCGTGCCACGGCGTCGAGACCGAGGTAGGGCTCGTCGAAGACGGTGACGGGTGCGCGGGATGCGAGCCCGACGACGATGCCGAGCGCGGATGTCATGCCGCGCGAGAGCTTCTTGGCCTTGCGGCCGCGCGGTAGCGCGAACGCGTCGACCAGCCGGTCCGCGTAGTCGGCATCCCACAGCGGGAGCAGCGCGGTGGCCGCGGCGAGCACGTGACCGACACACATGTCGTCGGGATAGCGCCGGCTGTCGGCGACGAAGCACAGTTGTTGCTGGACGGCGTCGTTCTCGTAGGGGTCGGTGCCGAAGACCTCGATGCGGCCGGACGTGGGGCGCAGGTGACCGGCGATCAGCTGCATGAGGGTGGACTTGCCGGCTCCGTTGCGTCCGAGCAGGCCGTAGATCGTATTGCCGCCGAGCGTGAGATCCACGTCGGACAGAGCCGCGACGTCGCCGAACCGTCTGCCGACCGCCCGGGCGCGCACGACGACGTCGTCGCGGTCCGGCGGTGGTGCGGAGGTGGGTGTCGGTGAGCCGGGGGTCGGTCGGTCGGGGGTCGCGGGAGAGTTCGACGTCGTGTGCTTCATGGAGTATCCCAGGTGTCGAGGAGGTCCTTGAGCTCGTCGACGCTCATGCCGAGCTTGTCGGCCTCGCGGACGAGCGGGGCGATGTACTGCTGCGCAAAGCTCGCGCGTCGCTGCGCGCGGACCTTCTCACGGGCTCCGGGGGTGACGAACATGCCGATTCCTCGCTTCTTGTAGAGGATGCCGTCGGCCACGAGGGCACTCAGTCCCTTGGCCGCGGTGGCGGGATTGATCCGGTGGAAGGCAGCGAGTTCGTTCGTCGAGGGAACCTGCTCGTCCTCGATGAAGGTGCCGTCGAGGATGGAGTTCTCGACGAGTTCCGCGATCTGGCGGAAGAGGGGCTGCGCTCCGTCGGTCGCCACGATGAACCCGCCGGATCGCGTCAGGTTCATCGGTTCATTACTCATGTAATGAACCATAGAACGTGGAACGCGGGACCGCAATGTCGGGAACGGTGCGGACCTGCGTGTAGCGTGCCCGACATGGAGACGACGACGGTGTCAACGCAGGGAGGCAGTGTCCACGTCCGGATCGACGGGCCGGTGAGCAGACACACGGTGCTGCTGCTGCCCGGAACCGGCGAGACCGCTGATGTGTTCGATGCCGTGTGCGAGAGGCTCCACAACTCGGATCTGCGGACCGTCGTGCTCGACCGCACCGACGGACTCGTACCCGCCGATGTCTTCGCCGTCCTCGACGAGTTGACACTGCCGTGGGTCCACCTGGTGGGCAGCGGGACCGGTGCCGAACTCGCGTGGGCGGTGGCCGCGGGGCGGTTCGGCAGATTTGCCAGCCTCGTCGTCGCCGACCGAGGGCACCCGGCCGTTCCCGACCTCGCCGGTGTGATTCGTGATTCCGCGGCACCTGCGGCCGAGGTACCCACCACGATCGTGATCGGAAGCGCAGACCGGCGCACCGAAGCCGAGGCCTCCATGCGTTACGTCACCGGCGAGTTCCGCGTCGTCGAACTGGTCGGCATCGGCAACGTCCCCGCCGACGCACCCTCCGATTTCGCCTCCGCCATCGTGCTGCGCACCGGAAGTTGGTGAGGCGCAGCACCGCACAGCACAGACACATGCGACGGTGCCCCCGGAGTCGCTCCGGGGGCACCGTCGTATGCGGCGGTCGTCAGAGGCCGAGCAACGCGTTCTCCACGAGTTCGGGAAGAGCCGGATGGATCCAGTACTGACCCGTCGCCATCTCGTGCGCCGTCACTCCGAAGCTCATCGCCTGGATCAGCGGTTGGATCACCGTCGACGCCTGCGCACCGACGATGTGCGCACCCAGCAACAGTCCGGTCGACCGGTCGGCGATCAGCTTGCAGAACCCCTCGGTGTCCTCCATCGCCCAGCCGTAGGCGACGTCGCCGTAGTCCTGGATCTTGATGCTCACGTCGTGGCCCGCCGCGCGGGCCTGCTCCTCCGTCATCCCCACCGTGGCGATCTGCGGTTCCGTGAACACCGCCGACGGCACGTAGCGGTGGTCGCTGCGCCGCAACGCGGCGGTGTCACCGCCCCACGCGTCGTGCAGCAGATTGTGCTGCACGACCCGAGCCTCGTGATTGGCCACGTGTTTGAGCTGGAAGGCCGACGACACGTCCCCGAGCGCGAACACCCCCGACGCGGTGGTGCGCTGGAACTCGTCGACGATCACCCGCCCCTCCCCGTCCGTTCCGACACCGCCCGCCGCCACGTCCAACAGATCACCGTTGGGACGACGACCCGTCGCGACGAGGAGAGCGTCCCCGGAGACCACCGTGCCGTCCTCGAGGACGACCTCGACACCGTCGCCCACCGGACGGAACTCCCGCGCCGGATTCGACAGGTGCACGTCCCACCGCTCCTGAGCGAGGGAGGTGAACCGCTCCGACAGGTCGGTGTCGAGGTGCCGCAACAGCGCGCCGCTGCGACCGATCACCGACACCTTCGACCCGAGCGCCGAGAACACGTGCGCGAACTCCATCGCGATGAAACCGGTCCCGAGGATCACCAGCGAGTCGGGAAGTTTCGGCAGCCGCATGATGTCGTCGCTGGTGTGATAGCGCACACCGGCATCGAGGACCTCCGGCGGCACGGTCGCGCGGGCCCCGGCCGCGATCACCACCTGATCCGCGGTGATCGTGTCCCCGGTACCGGTGTCGAGCGTCCGATCTCCCACGAAGCGGGCGTGGCCGTCGTACACCGTGACGTTGCCGCAGTCCTCGCGCCGGTACCGCTCGCCGCCGGCAGCGATCGGATCGATCCGGCCGAACACCCGGTCGACGATGTCGTTCCACCGCACCCCGTCGACGGATGCGTCCACCCCGAACCGGGACGCGGTGCGGACGGTACGCGCCACGTCGGCGGCATAGACGTACATCTTCGTCGGGATGCATCCGACATTGAGGCAGGTTCCACCGAAGGTGCCCTGCTCGAGGATCGCGATCCGTTTGTCGTCGAACCGCGCGTCGATGATCGAGTTGCCCGATCCCGTGCCGATGATCGCGACGTCGTAGTGGCTCAAACCAGTTCTCCCGTATCTCGTGTCCCGGCGGCACCCGTCCGGTCTCCGTGAGCGTCAAACCACTCCAACCACAGATCCAATTCCCGGAACGCATGTGCGAGGGCGTCCGGCGCGGAGAGGAAGACATCGTGCCGCGCTCCGCGGATCGGCACGATCGACGTCCGATCGCCCAGGCACCCGGCCCACCGCGCGATCTGCCGGACGTCCAGGACGGCGTCGAGGGCATCGACACCGAAGCCCGGTTCCGCAGCGAACCTCGTCTGACCCGACCGCAGGATCAGTGAGGGGACACCGACGTCGAGCCCGCGATGCAGCTGCGCGTGCCCTCGTCGCACGGCACGCAGCCACCCGAATGTCACCGGGAACCCCGCCAGCGGCTTCCACTCGAGGTCGTACTCCCAGCCGCCGTCGCGCAGGCTCCGCCCGTACGTGTCGATCTCCTGGCCGGGCACCACGTCCTTCGGGCGCAGACGCCCGATCAGGTCGACCACCGCGGTACCGATGTTGCGCACACAGGACGGGCCCTGAAGGTCGAACCACGGGCTGTTGAGGATCAGGCCGCTCACCCCGGCGCCGCGGACACCTCCGGGTCGACGTCGCAACCGGTCGAGCCACAGCGGCACCACGAGACCGCCGGTCGAGTGCGCGGCGAGGAGTACGTCCCCACCCGTCTCCGCGCGCACGATCTCCAGCGCCCGCCCGAGCTCCACGTCGTAGAACGCCAGGTCGGTCACGAAGTGCGGAGTGTGTCCCGGGCGCCGTGAACGCCCGCATTTGCGCAGGTCCAGGGCATAGAACCGGTAGCCGCGCGCGGCGAAGTGGTCGGCGAGGTGCCGTTGGAAGAAGTAGTCGGTGAAACCGTGCACGTACAGCACCGCACGGGCCGGCGGCGCGGTGCCGTCGTCGTCGCGCCGCACCAGCGTCGCGGTGATCTCACCCTCACCATCCGGATCCGTTCCGAGAGGCAGTGTGAGCTGGTGGTATCCGTCGCCGAGGATGTCGGGCCGCCAAGTAGTCACCATCACACCCTATTGATGACCGCAGCCCGCCGCACGGGGTACACAATTGGGTGAAGTGAAACGCCGGTCAACGCGCGGGTAACCTGTTCGTCGCAGTCGGCGCGATCGTGACGAACTCGCCTTGTCGGGGACGTGGTCACGGACGTGTTCGGGAAACTCACGCGATCGGTGCGGACGCCACGCCGCGGCGCCGCGTGCGAACCAGACAAGGAAGTCGATTTCCCAGTGTCAGAGAACGTAGAGGCGAAAACCGATGTAGTGCTCGTGGGTGCGGGCATCATGAGCGCGACCCTCGGCGCGCTGCTGCGGCAGCTGCAGCCCGAGTGGACGATCACGGCATTCGAGCGGCTCGACGCCGCCGCCGCGGAGAGCAGCGACCCGTGGAACAACGCCGGGACCGGCCATTCCGCGCTGTGTGAACTCAATTACACCCCGGGTAAGCCCGACGGCTCGGTGGACATCACCAAGGCGATCAGCGTCAACGAGCAGTTCCAGGTTTCGCGCCAGTTCTGGGCCTACGCCGTCGACAACGGCATCCTGAGCGACCCGAAGAACTTCATCAACCCGATCCCGCACGTGAGCTTCGTCCACGGCGCCGACAACGTGAAGTACCTGCGTGCCCGCTACGACGCGCTCGCCGGTCATCCGTTGTTCGCGGGTATGGAGTACTCGGAGAGCCCCGAGTGGTTCACCGAGCGGCTCCCGCTCATGGCGCAGGGACGTGACTTCTCCGATCCGGTCGCGCTGAACTGGACCGAGACCGGCACCGACGTGGACTTCGGTGCCCTCACCAAGCAGTTGATCAACAACGTGTCCGCCTCCGGCGGCACCGTGTTCTTCGGGCACGAGGTCGTCAACCTCTCCAAGCAGTCCGACGGCAGTTGGAAGGTGAAGGTCCGCAACCGCCGCAGCGGCGTCACCCGCATCGTGCACGCGAAGTTCGTGTTCGTCGGTGCCGGCGGCGGCGCCCTGCACCTGCTGCAGAAGTCGGGTATCGCCGAGGCGAAGGGTTTCGGTGGGTTCCCCGTCTCGGGAGCGTTCCTGCGGTGCACCAACCCCGACGTCATCGCGCAGCACAGCGCCAAGGTCTACGGCAAGGCCGCCGTCGGAGCACCTCCCATGTCGGTGCCGCACCTGGACACCCGCGTGATCGGTGGCAAGCAGGGGCTGCTGTTCGGGCCGTACGCCGGCTGGTCGCCGAAGTTCCTCAAGGAGGGCGGCATCCTGGACCTGCCCAAGTCGATCAGGCCGAACAACCTCATGTCGATGCTCGGCGTGGGCGTCACCGAACTCGGTCTCGTCAAGTACCTCGTCGGTGAGCTCACGCAGTCGCCGGCCGACCGCATCGTCACCCTCGGTGAGTTCGCGCCCGAGGCTCGGCTCGAGGACTGGGAACTGATCGTCGCCGGTCAGCGTGTACAGGTGATCCGACGCAAGGGGATGGGGGGTGTCCTCGAGTTCGGAACCGCCGTCGTCAACGCTGCCGACGGAACCATCGCCGGCCTCCTCGGAGCGTCCCCGGGCGCGTCGACCGCCGTACCGGCGATGCTCGACGTACTCGAACGCTGCTTCCCGAAGCAGTGGGCGGGCTGGCAGCCGAAGCTGAAGGAGATGGTGCCCTCGCTGGGCGTCAAGCTCTCCGAGAACCCGTCGCTCTTCGACCAGGTCTGGAAGTGGAGCACCGAGTCGCTGCAACTCGACACGGCGTCCGAACCGGTGCCCGCGGCTCCCGCCGAGGTCGCCACGGTCTGATCTCCTTCGACCGAACCGTCGACGGGCCGGTCCGCACCCCCGGGGGAGCGGACCGGCCTCGCGCGACCGCACCAGAACCGAAAGTGGGGACCACCCGGTGTCATCCGAGAGCACAGACCCGAACCGCAGCGACCCGAACTATCTGGTCGGACTGAACCTGAACGGCCGCAGGGTCGTCGTCGTGGGCGGGGGATCCGTCGCCCAGCGGCGACTCGGTCTGCTCACGGCCTCCGGCGCCGACGTCCACGTCATCGCCCGCGCCGCGACCCCCGTCGTGGAGAGCATGGCGGCGAAGGGCCGTGTGACGCTCGAGCTACGCGACTACCGGGACGGAGACCTCGACGGCGCCTGGTACGTGCTGGCCTGTACCGATGAACCCGCCACGAACGAGGCGATCGTCGCGGAAGCCGACCGGCGTCACGTGTTCTGTGTGCGCGCCGACAGTGCCCGTGACGGCAGCGCCGTCACGCCCGCCACCACCGCGCACGACGGACTGACCGTCGGTGTCCTCGCGAGCGGTGACCACCGGAGGTCCGCCGCGGTCCGCACATCCATCCGCGACGCGCTCGCCGGTGGCTCGTTCGGCGAGGTCACCGATACCGCCGCGAAGCCCGTCGGGGTGGCGCTGGTCGGAGGCGGCCCCGGCGACCCGGATCTGATCACGGTGCGCGGTCGGCGGCTGCTCGCGCAGGCGGACGTCGTCGTCGCCGATCACCTCGCCCCGCAGGAACTGCTCGCCGAGCTGGGCCCGCAGGTCGAGGTGATCGACGCCGCGAAACTGCCGTACGGCCGCGCGATGGCGCAGCAGGCGATCAACGACATCCTCGTCGACCGCGCCCGCGCCGGGAGATTCGTGGTCCGACTCAAGGGCGGCGACCCCTACGTGTTCGGCCGCGGGTACGAGGAACTGCAGGCGTGCACGGCCGCCGGTGTCCCCGTGACGGTGGTGCCCGGCATCACCAGTGCGATCTCGGTGCCCTCGGCAGCGGACGTCCCGGTCACGCACCGTGGTGTCACGCACGAGTTCGTCGTCGTCAGCGGACACGTCGCACCCGGACATCCCGACTCGCTCACCGACTGGGACGCTCTCGCGAAGCTACGCGGAACACTGGTGCTGCTCATGGGTGTCGAACGCATCGACCGGTTCGCCGACGCGTTGCTCGCCGGGGGTCGCCCCTCGGACACCCCGGTGGTGGTGGTGCAGGAAGGCACGCTGCGCAGTCAACGGACTGTCCGGGCCGAGCTGTCCACGGTCGCGACACGGATCCGTGACGAGGGCATCCGCCCGCCGGCGATCATCGTCATCGGCCCGGTCGCGGGGCTCACTCCGGACGGTCGGTAACGTGACCGACGTGGTTTCGCCTCCCCATGCGACGACGACGCGGGCATTGGCCCTCGCCATGCTCGTGCTCAGCGGACTCCAGCTGATGGTCGTGCTGGACGGCACCGTCGCCAATCTCGCTCTCGCCCCCCTCCAATCCGAGCTCGGGCTTTCGGACGCGGGCCGCAACTGGGTTCTCACCTCGTACGCGCTCGCGTTCGGCGGCCTCATGCTGCTCGGGGGGAGGCTCGGCGACAGCTACGGCCGGAAACGCATGTTCATCGGCGGTGTCGCACTGTTCACCGTCGCATCCCTGCTGTGCGGTCTGGCGACCGGCGAGGCGATGCTCATCGCGGCGCGGGCGCTGCAGGGTGTCGGCGCGGCCGTCGCGTCACCGACGGCCCTCGCGCTCGTCGCCACGACCTTCGCGGCGGGCCCGGCGCGGAACCGTGCGATCGCCGTGTTCGCCGCGATGACCGGAGTGGGATCGATCGCCGGGCTCATCCTCGGCGGCGCACTGACACAGGTGTCGTGGCGGTGGATCTTCCTCATCAACGTGCCGATCGGCGTACTGATCGTGGTCCTCGCGGTGGTGTCGCTGCGGGAGACCGCCGCCGAACGGTTGACTCTCGACGTGCCGGGCGCCGTGCTCGCGACCATCGGCTGCACGGGGCTCGTGTTCGGACTGACCGAGGGGCCCGAACTGGGGTGGGGGAGTCCCGCCGTGATCGGTGCGCTCGGCGGAGGTGCCGTGATGCTCGGGATCTTCCTCCTCGTGGAACGGCGCGCGGCGAATCCGCTCCTACCGTTCGTCCTGTTCCGCAACACCGATCGGGTCGCGACGTTCGTGTCGATCTTCTTCGCGGGCGCGGTCATGTTCAGCCTGGCCGCATTCGTTGCACTGTTCGTGCAGGACATCCTCGGATACACGCCGCTGCAGGCCGGCCTCGCGTTCGTGCCGTTCGCGTTCGGGCTCGGTGCCGCCGCAGCGGTGTCCTCGCGGGTCGTCGCCAGGGTCCAGCCGCGATGGCTCGTCGTCACCGGGTCGATCATCATGACGGTGAGCCTGCTCGTCGGCTCGACGATGGACCAGTACGTCAGCTACTTCCCGACGCTGTTCGTGCTGGTGCTCGTCGTCGGGTTCGGGGTGGGTCTGGCCGTGGTTCCGTTGCCGCTGTGCGCGATCGCCGGGGTCGGCCAGCACGAGATCGGACCGCTGTCCGCGATCGCGCAGGTGGCCCAGACACTGGGCGGGCCCGTCGGGCTCGGTGTGATCGGCGCGATGGCGACCTCGCGGACGATGTCTCTGGGGGGCACCTCCGGTGCGGTCGCCGACATGAGCGCGGTGGAACTGGCGGCGCAGGGCGAGGGATACATGTTCGCCCTCGTCGGGTGCGCGGTGTGCGCCGTGATCGCGGGCATCGCCGCGCTGTTCATCGGGTTCACTCCCGAACAGGTCGCGCAGGGTCAGGAAGCGGAGAAGGCCGCGCAGAGCGCGTGAGCCGACCCCTCACGCGCGGGCACGTGCCGGGGTGACGGCCGTACGCGGGTCGACCGTGTGTGCCGTGCCGTGCCGGCGGGCACGTCGGCGGATCGCCTTCTCCGCCTCGACGACGACCGGTACGACCAGTGACAGGCCGAGGCATGCGAGCCACTGGCCTCCGCTGAGATCGGCGGTCATCAGGAATCGTCGGAGGAAGTCGAGTTCGACGGCGAGCACGGTCACGACGGTCGGGATCGCCAGGATCTTGACGGCCCCCAGGATCGGCGCGGCCAGCCCGCTCTCCGGGTCGCGACGCATCACCAGGCCTCCGAAGATCGAACCCAGCGCCAGGACGACGAACGCCATGGTCATGGGCACGTTCGCTTCGGTGGAACTCATCTCGCCCGGCGCGAGAAACAGTGCGATCAGTGTGACCGCGAACTCGACGGCGCCGTAGAAGATCCACTGCCACAGCGCGAGCGGGTTGGTGATCGGCACGGACGGATCGCGGGGCGGGTCGTCCATCAGGTTCGGCGCCGGCGGATCCTGCATGATGACGATCACGGGGAACATGGTGACGAAGAAGTTCTGGAACAGCACCATCAACGGGGTCAGGGCCACACCGTCGTTGATGTCGAAGATGCTCGCGGCGAGGAACAACAGGATCAGTGAGAAGAGTTTCGCCATCTGACAGCGGATGAACGAGACGATCTTGTCGTAGATGCTGCGTCCGAGTGCGATCGCGTCGACGAGGGTGCCGAAGTCGTCGTCGGTGAGGACCATGTTGCCGGCCTGCTTGGTGACCTCGCTGCCGGACCCCATCGCCACGCCCACATCTGCCTGTTTGAGCGCCGCGGCATCGTTGACGGCATCGCCGGTCATGGCGACGATCCGCCCGGATCGCTGCATGAGTTCGGCGAGTCGAAGCTTGTCCTGCGGCGTGACACGACCGAACACGTGCACGTCCGGCAGCGCGGCGAGGACCTCGTCGTCGGACATGGCCTGCAACTCCGCGCCGCTGATCGCGCCCGGCCCCAACCCCAATTCGGCGCCGATCGCCGACGCGGTCACCGCGTGGTCACCGGTGATCATCCGCACCTCGATCCCGGCGCGGTGAGCGGTGCGGACCGCCTCGGCGGCTTCGGGGCGAAGGGGGTCGATGATCCCGACCATCCCGATGAACGTCAGTTCGTCGACGAACGCCATGGGGTCGTCGGAAACCGCGTTCTCCTGTCCGTCCAGTCGGCGCGCGGCGAAGGCGAGGACACGTAGACCCTTCTCCGACATCCTGCGGTTGGCGGCATCGATGTCGTTGCGGACCGCCGCGATGTCGATGCGGTCCCCCTCGGAGGAGAAGGCACCGGAGCAGCGGGCCAGGACGACGTCGGGTCCTCCCTTGACCATCTCCACGAACACCTCGCCGCCCTCGAACGGCACGTGGTGGAAGGTCGCCATGAACTTGTACGCCGAATCGAACGGCACCTCGGCGAATCGCGGGTACGCACGGCGGGTCTCCTCTGCGTCCACACCGATCTTCGCGGCGAGCACCACCAGCGCGGCCTCGGTGGGATCGCCCACGACGGTGCCGGTGTCGGACACCGTCGCGTCGCTGTCGAGGCACAGCCCGTACGCGAGTCGCGTGAAGTCGGGCACGGGTTCGCCGGCCGCGTGACGTATCGCGCCCGACTTCGCGTAGCCCTCACCCTCGACGGTGAACCAGCGGCCGTGGAAGTACAGCGACCGGACCGTCATGGCGTTCATCGTGAGCGTGCCGGTCTTGTCGGAGTTGATCGCACTCGTCGCACCGAGCGTCTCCACGTCGTTCAGGTTCTTCACGATCGCGCGGGAGTCCGCGAGTTGCTTCGCCCCGGACGAGAGCATCGACTGCACGAATGTGGGTAGACCCGTCGGGATCGCGGAGATCGCCATGGAGACACCCAGCAGCAGCACGGTCGCCACGGTCTGCCCGCGCAGCAACCCGATGATGATGATGATCGCGACCGCGGTCCACGCGACCACCGCGAGTACCTTCGTCAATGATCCGAGTTCCCGTTGCAGCGGTGACTTCTTCGGGGTGACGGCCGACAGCATCGACGCGATCCGCCCCATCTGCGTCGTCATCCCCGTATCCGTGACGACCATCGTCGCGGTGCCCCGTGTGACGGATGTGTTCTGGAACAGCATGTCGGAACGGTCACCCAGCGCTGCCGCGGGATCGGTGAGGGCCGTGACGTCCTTCGCGACGGGGGCGCTCTCGCCGGTCAGGGCGGCCTCCTGGGTTTCCAGCGTCGCGGATGTGAGGATCCGGCCGTCCGCGGGGACGAGATCACCGGCCTCGAGGGAGACGACGTCGCCCGGAACCAGTTCGGTCGCGTCGATCTCGACGAGCGTGCCGTCGCGCAGCACTCTCGCGTGGGGAACCTGCATCTTCGCGAGCGCGTCGACGCTCGCGCGCGCCTTCATCTCCTGACGGGTGCCGAGGACCACGTTGAGTGCGGCCAGACCCGCGACGGTCAACGCGACCGGGATCTGACCGATGACGAGCCCGACCACACCGACCACGACGAGCATCAGATTCATCGGATCGGTCAGCTGCACCAGCGCGACCGCCCAGACGGACGGCGCGGGTTCGGCGACGATCATGTTGACGCCGTACCGGTCCCGCCGCGACGCGACCTCGCCGCCGGTGAGTCCGGACCGCGGGTGGACGTCCAGTGCGGCGGCCACCTCGTCGGGCGTCATGGCGTGCCACGGCGGCCGGAGGTCGTCGACAGTGGACGTCGCGGCCGGTGTGCGCCCGGACCCGGGTTGTCCCGCCATGGTCGTCTCCGTCCGTCGTGGCGGTGGACACGTCCACCGCGGACCCGCCCGCCCCGCCGGGTTCGGGTGCGGGTCGTCAGTAGGGGGTGGGGATCCAGTCGACCGGGAGCTCGGGATCGCGGTAGTCGCCCGGCTCCTGCCGCGCGGGCAGCGTGATCTCACGGGCCTCGGGGGCTTCGTACGGCACGGTGTCGAGCAGGTGCGAGATGATGTTCAGGCGACCGCGCTTCTTGTCGTCGGTGCACACGACGTGCCACGGCGACCACCCGGTGTGCGTCGTGCGCAGCATCTCGTCGCGTGCCCGCGCGTAGTCGTACCAGCGGCTGTACGACTCGAGATCCATCGCGGACAGTTTCCACACCTTGCGGGGGTCGTCCATGCGGCTGTGCAGGCGCGCGGTCTGCTGTTCCTCGCTCACCTCGAGCCAGTACTTGATCAGGAGGATGCCGGAGGCGATGACGGCGCGTTCGACCGCCGGAACCATCTGCAGGAACTGCGCCGTCTGCTCCGGGGTGCAGAAACCCATGACCGGTTCGACGCCGGCGCGGTTGTACCAGCTCCGGTCGAAGATCACGACCTCACCCGCGGCAGGCAGATGCGGGATGTACCGCTGGAGGTACATCTGCGACCTCTCACGTTCGGTCGGTGCCGGGAGGGCGACCACCCGGAACACCCGCGGACTGACACGTTCGGTGATCGCCTTGATGACCCCGCCCTTGCCGGCGGTGTCGCGGCCCTCGAACAGAATGCACACCTTGGCGCCGGATTCGCGCACCCATTCCTGCATCGCGACGAGTTCACCGTGGAGCGGACGCAGATGTCGCCGGTATTCCTTGTTCGTCATCGGTGGGGAGGCGGGGACCGGTCGGGGAGGGGACAGTTCCCCGGATCGGGTCGGACGTGGACCCGTGGGGGATCCGGCGGCGCCCGAACGGTGCGTCCCGCCGCCGGTGTGCTTCTTCTCCGCGTGGTCCTTCTTGCCCATGAGGTGCTCCCTCGTCGTGTCGATACGACACACTGCCATCGCACTCTACGGCACGATGACCAGCGGCGACGGTGGTTCGGTGCATTTACCGCGAAGGCCGATCGCAGTGGGGACGGTACGGGTCAGGTGAGGACGACGAGTTCGGACGGGGACGCCACCTCGACGCGCAGCCCGGCCTTCGACGCGACCCGAGCGACGCCGCGGACATCGGACGGTTCCGCGCGGGTGAGTACCAGTGCACGGGCGAGCAGGCCCTTGTGGTGCTTGTTGAAGTGGCTCACGACCTTGCGGGTGCCGTCCGGCTTCTCGGTGAGAACCGTCGCCGTCACCGCCCCGGGAACCGGGCCGAGCTGCTGGTACACCCCGGAACGCAGATCGACGACGAGACCCCCGTCGGATTCGGCGACGAGCGCGTCCGACAGCTCCGGCCGCCACAGTGACGCCAGGGTCCCGAACCCCGGGATCCGGGATCCGCCGGACAGCCGGTACGCCGGGATCGGGTCGGCCGCCCGCACTGCGCCGAACAGCGCCGATCCGATCCCGACGCGGTGATATGCCTTGTCGCGCTGAGCCTTCGAGAAACCTGCGGCATCGAGCGCATCGAACAGCACGCCGGTGTACCGGTCGAGTGCCGGACGTGTCGGCGAGACCCACAGCTTCGCGTTGCGTTCGACCTCGTCGAGTTGCGTCGCGCCGAGCCCGAGCGCACGGCTCGACTCGTCGGGGTCGGCCGCGAGATCCACGAGTGCCTGCGCCAGCACCTCGCGGGTCTCGGTGAGCTGCGGCATCGACAGCTCACCGAGATCGAGGGGCGCGCCGTCGCCGCCGTCGGACTTGGTTTCGGAAGGAGGAAGAAGCACCAGCACAACCGACAACCGTACCGATGGCCGATGGTGGGCGAGAGGTAGGCTGACCGTCCGTGATCACCCGCATGTCGCACCTGTTCCTCCGTACCCTCCGCGACGACCCGGCCGACGCCGAGGTCGCCAGCCACAAGCTCCTCGTCCGCGCCGGCTACGTGCGCCGGATCGCGCCCGGCGTGTACTCGTGGCTGCCGCTGGGCCTGCGGGTGCTGCGGCAGATCGAACGTGTCGTGCGCGAGGAGATGAACTCCATCGGGGCACAGGAGATCTCGTTGCCGGCGCTGCTGCCGCGCGAACCGTACGAGACGACCAACCGCTGGACCGAATACGGTCCGAACCTGTTCAGGCTGCAGGACCGCAAGCAGGGCGACTACCTCCTCGGGCCGACCCACGAGGAGATGTTCGCTCTCACCGTCAAGGGGGAGTACAACTCGTACAAGGACTTCCCGGTCACCCTGTACCAGATCCAGGCCAAGTATCGCGACGAGGAACGACCCCGCGCCGGCATCCTGCGCGGCCGCGAGTTCGTGATGAAGGACTCCTACAGCTTCGACCTCACCGACGACGGTCTCGCCGAGTCCTATCGCGCGCATCGCGACGCCTACGAACGGATCTTCACGCGTCTCGGCGTCGAATACGTCATCGTCTCGGCGACCTCCGGTGCGATGGGCGGCAGCGCGTCCGAGGAGTTCCTCGCCGATTCGCCCGCGGGCGAGGACACCTATGTGCGCTGCCTCGAATCCGGGTACGCCGCGAACGTGGAGGCCGTGACGACTCTCGCGCCCGCGCCGGTGCCGATCGACGGGCTGCCCGCGGCGGTCGTCCACGACACGCCCGACACACCCACGATCGACACGCTCGTCGCGGCGGCGTCGCAGATCCTCGGACGCGAGGTGGACGCCGACGAGACCCTCAAGAACATCCTCGTGAAGGTGAAGCAGCCCGGCGGTGACTGGGAACTGCTCGGCATCGGCATCCCCGGCGGACGCGACGTCGACGAGAAACGTCTCGAGGCGGCCCTCGAACCCGCCGAGTTCGCCATGCTCGACGACACCGACTTCGCCGCCAACCCGTTCCTCGCCAAGGGATACATCGGCCCGAAGGCGCTGCTCGCGAACGGTGTGCGGTACCTGGTCGACCCGCGTGTCGTCGACGGCACGAGCTGGATCACCGGCGCCGACGAACCCGGCAAGCACGTGTTCGGGCTGGTCGCGGGACGTGACTTCGTCGCAGACGGCACGATCGAGGCCGCGGAGGTCCGCGACGGTGATCCGTCACCCGACGGAGCGGGACCGCTCGTGTCGGCCCGCGGCATCGAGATCGGGCACGTCTTCCAGCTCGGCCGCAAGTACACGGACGCGTTCTCCCTGGACGCGCTCGGCCCCGACGGCAAGCCGGTGCGCATCACCATGGGCTCCTACGGCATCGGGGTGTCCCGCGTGGTCGCCGCGATCTTCTCTCGGCTGGCCAGGTGAATCGACGAAGGAAAGTTGATCCACAGACACTGGCCCGGCCACGCCTCGAACGCCTCGCTCAGCGTCATGTCCGTGTCCGGAGCCGGCGTGAACGCCTCAATATAGTCCAGCCCGCTCTGGGCCACCAGGCCCGCGATCCGCTTGTTGTTCGCGTCCAGATGACAGCCGATCAGCTTGCCGCACCGGTGAAGAATCTCGCCCGCCTCCCGGTAATGCGGCAGATAGTAATCCGCGAACACCTTCGGCCCGATCACCTCCACCGTCACGTTCCCGCCATAGTTGAAGTGCCAACACGGCGACTCCGCCAGCAGCTTGTACCGCCGCCGCGCCGCCCGAACGTTGGCCTCATACAGCCGCAGCACCTCGTCCCGCCGCTCCATCCACTCCATGCAGAACTGCTCGGTCCCCATCATCGAACTGATGATCGCCTGCATCGGCTCCAGACCGATGCCGCCGCGAAGAATGACGTCCTCGCCCACCATCGCCTCCGCCCGCGTGAACGCCTCGTACGCCGGCTCGTACGCTTCGTTGTCGATCATGAAGATCAGCGGCTTGTAGTCCTCGGGCCCGCTGAACACGTGCTTGCGGCACCAACTCGTAAAACCCGCCGGCTCATGAATCTCGGTCACCGTTCCCACCGGCGTCTGATGCTCGATCCGCGTCAGCCACTTGCCGTTCTCGACGTAGCTCGTCTGCACCACCTTCACGTCTGGCCGGTGCGACCGAAGCACGGGAACCGAGCGATCCACCACGCACAATCCCCGATTCCGCAGCTCCCGCTCCACCGCGCAGCGGGGCAGCCTGCTCTCGTACACCGTAAACGACCGCTTGTCCGTCGCCTCGCCCCGCAGGGCCATCTCGACCCGCTGCCGCGGCGTCAACGTCTTCCCGCTGTTCGCCATCTCACCACGTATCCGTTCGGAACGGCGAAGCCGGAAGCCCCGCCTCGTTGTACAGGTTGCACTCCGGATTGTCCGCCCAGCCGTAACGCACCGCCGCCGGCTTGGACACCTGATCCGACCAGACCGCCACCCGATCCCCCTCGATCGCCGCCTCCGCCCACACGAACCGCTGATCCGGCCCCGCGATCGCAAAGCCGGCAAGCTTCTCGCCCCGAACCGCCAAGCCGCCATCCACGTGGTCGAAGCGCAAATACGCCTTCCCGTCGCGAACCTCCATCGAACGATAGATCGGCCCGCTGTACGCCACCTCCTCGCCGTACACCTTCGCCCGCGCCCACAACCCCAGCCGCCGGCCTACCTCCTGCTTGTTCTTTGGATGAATGTCCTCCGCGTCGCCGATGTCGATCGCCACCGCCAACCCCGTGTTCGGCACGTCATCGAGAATCTTGAGCTGCGCCTCGCGAAGCCGTGCCCAGCCGCTCTCGCCCGGCTCCGCCGCACGCGCCTGGAAGTTCGCCAACTGCACCACGCCGAACGCGAAATCCCCCTGTCCCCACACCTTCCGCCAACCGCCGATCAAACCCGACATCAACGCCGTATAGTAACGCCCTTGCCCCGCGTTGCTCTCGCCCTGATACCAGATCGCTCCGCGGATCGCATACGGCGCCAGCGGATGGATCATCCCGTTGTACAGCGACACCGGGCTGTTGACCGCCCCGGGAACGCCCGCATCCATCGGCTTGCCCAGGTCGAACCGCTTCGGCTCAAGCTTCCGCTCCACCTTGCACAGCCACGTCCCGGTCAAATCGATCGCCGCCTCCTCGCCCTCCACCGGCACCAGCTTCATCTCGCCGCCCGAAAACCCGCCGCCCCCGTAGTGATCGAACGCCCGCACCGCCACCACCGCTCGACCCGGCCGTACCAGCCGGCCCGGTACGCGATACTCCCGCGGCGCCACCCAATAGCTCGTCGTCTCGCTGCCCGTCGCCCCGACCCGCTCGCCGTTGAAATACGTCGTGTCGAAGTCATCCACTGCGCCGAGGCTCAGCGTCAACTCCCGTCCCGCCCAACTCTCGGGGATCGTAACCTCGCGGCGAAACCACACCACCCCGTTAAAATTCCACTCGTCCCCGTAATACTGCCACTGACCCGGAGCCGTCACCGCCACCCAGTCACCAGTCTCCAGGTTTGGCTTGGCCCAGCCCTGCTCGAAACCGACGTTGCCCGTATCGCTTCGGTCCGTCGCCTCCTCCCAATCCGCCAGCGCCTTCATGTAAACCTTGCGCCCCGCCGCCGCGTCCTTCGGATCAAGACGCAGTTGCTCGTACGTCGGACGAAGCGCCGGATCGCTCGCGAACCCCTCCTTCGGCGTCCACGTCTCCGCGTTCGTCCCGCCCCACGAACTGTTGATCAATCCCACCGGCACGTCTAGCTCGCGATGCAGCTCGCGCCCGAAATAGTACAACACGGCTGAAAAATGCGGAACCGTCTCCGGCGTACAAAGCGCCCAAGCCCCCTTCACGTCATCGGCCGGCTCAGCCGATGGAACCTGCGGAACCGTATACAGCCGAATCCGCGGCCAATCCGCCGCCGCAGCCTCCTCTGACGCATTCGCCGACGCCCACACCGGCCACGCCATGTTCGACTGACCCGACCCGATCCACACCTCCCCCACCAACACGTCGCCGACCCGAACCTCCTCCTCGCCGCACCGGACCACCAGCTCGAACGGCCCGCCCGCCGCCATCGCCGCCAGCGTCACCCGCCACCGCCCATCAGAACCGGCCTGCCCATCGGCTGCTCGGCCAGCGAACTCGACGATGACCTTCGCGCCCGGCTCCGCCCAACCCCACACCGGAACCGCGATCCCACGCTGAACCACCATGTGGTCGCTGAACAATCCACCCAAACGCAGCGCCGCCTCCGCACTGCCCGCAAGCATCAACACCACCACAAACGCCATCCGTCCGCATCGCACCATAGTTCCCATCCTCACATCCTCAACCCTCAACAGCCGCCTCTACGCCTGTCCCAGACGCACCCACCGAATGTTCGAAACGCAATCCTCCACGCACCAGAACGTCAGCAGAACCTCGCCATTTGAAAGCTCCACGAAATGCGGCGCCCCCAGCTTCAACGCGTGAAACGCCTCCACCATCGTCTCCGCCTGCTTGCCGCCCACACCGCCCGCCAGCGGATTCCACAGGCAGTCCTGCCGGACCGTCCGCCACCTCCCATCCGCACCGATCTCACCCGTCGCGCCCCAAAGCCCCGGCTTGTCCATCCGACGGTACGCGCAGAACACCCGATTCCCGCCCAGATACAGCAGCGCCGGCGTCTGACCCTGCAGATCGGTCAACTGCGGCCGACCGAAACTCCTGCCGCCGTCCGTGCTGACCGCGCAGCTGTTGTTCCGATCCACCCCCTTGCCCTCGTCGTACGTCCACGCCATCGCCACCAGCCGACCGTCCGCCATCTCCACGATCTTGCTTTCCCAGTAGATCACCTGCTCCGACGTCCCGTCCATCACGTCCACATACCGCGGCCAGCTCTTGCCCTTGTCATCCGAAACCAACGCCACCGCCTTCATCCCGTTCGGACACCGGCCGTCCCACCCGCGCCACGTCGACGTCGGCAACATCAGCCGCCCATCCGAAAGCTCCGCGATCGGACAGCACAGCTCGAACTCCGGCCCCTCAATCGGCGGAGCGATCGCCTCGCCGCCCGTCCACGTCTTTCCGCCGTCGCCGCTGCGGTACAGTAGAAACCGCGTCGGCACAAACCCCATGTTCGCCGGATTGGTGTACCCCATCTCCGGATCCTTCCGATCGTACTCCGGAAACAGTGCGATGATCTGACCGTCCGAAAGCCGCGAAAGCCGGCAGCTCTCCGACCATCCCGGCCGCAACGCCCGAAGCCGGCCCTGCTCCCGCCACGTCGCACCGTTATCCTCCGACCGCACCAGCACCACCCGCGAATCGACGCTCTCAAACGCCTCGCCCAATACCACCGCCGCCAGCAACTGTCCCGGCCCAACCTCCACCACCGACGGGAAGTACGCGTGGACCGACCGGAGAAATGCCTTGGGATTCCGATACACGATGCCGCTGCCTTTGACCACGGGGGTGTCCATTGCTGGCTCTCCTTCTTCAGGGGTCTCGATGCCGCGAGTTTCGCGCATTCTACCGTCACCGTCACCGAAAGAAAGCCCCTCCAACAAACGCCCCTCAAAAAAAGCCCCGCTGCGGACTTTCACCCAATCCGGCCGGCAATCGTTGGGGAATAGTCCCCACTATTCAGGCTCGCCAGATCACAATCGAAACGCCACATCATAACTCTGGCATTCACAACATCTTACGACGGCGCAATTCCCAAAAAACCTGGCACGGCCCTTGCATATAGGACCAGCGACACAGCAAACAACGACGCGGGCCTCAAAGCCCTTTGAAATCCCAAGACCAATCCACCGTCCAAACAATTGGCTCGCACCCGCCGGGTGCCAGCCGGAACGGATCTGATCCGACCGGCCCGGGGCCACCCCTGCGGTGGTGATCGCGAATGCCGGACGATTGCACCGAGCTTTTTTCGGAACGGTGTAGTTCCGATCGGTACCTCGGTTGTCGGTTGCAAGGGCCTGGGCCGGCAACGGTCGTCGGCAAAACGCGTTCACCAAATTCGGCAAACAAAGACCTCGGGCCGGGACGGCATTGCGGCTGCCGAAAGCCAAAGCTCTCGGCAGCCGCTTCTTTGCGCCCACACGTTCCCAAATGCCCGTCCGCCGCCCTCGGCAGACTTTCCGCCAACGACGCCGAAGCGCTACTCAATAAACTCCGGCATCGCCACCGCGTCGGCCCCCTTGTCCAAAAGCCGCTTCGGAACGCCAAGCCGCTCCATCCGCAAAAACACACCCCACGCCTTCCCCTCGTTCGACCCCAGCGAAATCACCAGCTCGTGATCGCCCGCCGACGCCGACACCTCGATCCGCCCGTCCTGCCACAACGCCGGGTTCGTCCCCTCCGGATCGTGGAACACCCGACGACCGTCCATCCACACCTTCACCGGACCGTCATACCCCAGCCAGATCGCCAGCTTCATCTTCTCCGCGCACCGGAAACCCAACGCATAGTGAATCAGCACGTCCTGCGGCGCCCGCGCCGCCAACTCCGCACGACGCTCCGCGAAATCGCCCGGAAATGTGTGCCGACGCCACCCAAGCTTCCGATCCGACGTGTCCGGACAACCGAGCTTGCCCAGCTTGCCCGCCGAACCCTGAATGTCGCTGATCCGCATCGTCCGCACAAACGGCGTGATCGGCCGCGGCGTGCCCAAAGGCAACGGCCCAAACACCGGCAGCGACCGGTCCGCCTCATCCGTGATATTGCAGTACGGATCGACGCCGTACCCGTAATGCACAGCCAGGTTGCTGATGTCGCCGTCCTGCAGGCACGTCCGAAGAACCGCCTCGTTGCCTTCCAGGTCGATCCGGAAAATGCTCGGAATCGCCTCGTACCGAAGATCGGACAGATCGAAACCCGACGGCCGCCCTGCCGCGATCAACTTGCCCACCACGTGGTCGAACCGCACCCGCACAAAGCCCGGTCCCATCTTCATGCCCTTCACCGCGATCGGCGGCTTGACGTCCTTCGCCATCCCCGTCAGCGCCGCCGTCGCCTCGGCCAGCCGCTTGCCCAACCGTATCTGCCCGAACCCGCCGATGTGAATCAAATCGTCAATCTCCAAGTCGATCGCCGGAACCACCGCCAGCCGGTCGATCACCTCCGGCAATCGCCGCTGCTGTTCCTGAACGTCATTCCAAAATCGGGACGCGGTCCCCGAAGCCACCACCCGCGCAATCTGCACCATCACAAACGGCAGCCGCGAATCCCCGAACTCCTTCCGGAACGCCGCCACCAGCCGCTTCATCTTCAGCGTATAGACCTTGCACGCCTCCGGACCGGTATCCGAGCACCCCTGATACCAGATCACCCCCGCCACCTTCCCGCCGTTCTTTACGAACCGCCGAACCGTCGCCCCAAACAAACTCCGTCCGCCAAGCTTCTTGAGACGCGGGTCCCACTGGTCCATCGACGTCCCGCCGTGTGCGCACGAAATCAACCCCTGCGGAACCCCGGTCAGCCGACGCATCTCATGACCGAACGGCACGCCCGGCCCGCGACCCGAACCCTTTGGCCGACCGTCGCCGCCGCCCAAATCCGTATGCACCTGATCCACCGCCTGCGCCAGATTGTGGATCGGATCCGTCGCCGCCGCCCACCGATCGTCCATGTAAAACGCCCGAACCAGCTTGTCCGTCTTGATCGGCGGATACTCCCGACCGATCCCCTCCATGTTCGACTGACCGCCCAGTATCCACACGTCCCCCACCAGCACGTCGCTGACCTTCATCTCCTCCGCCACGCCGCCCTTCGAGTCGACAACCCGCAGCTCCACCTCATACGGCCCGCCCGCCGCCAGCCCCTTGATCCGCCCCTCAAACCGCCCCTTCGCCGCCGAACCGACCCGCACCCAGTTATACCCGCGCACGGTCTTCCCGTCCGACTGCACCCGGACCTCAACCTTGCCGTTCGATCCGCTCTTGCCGGTTATCGCCGCGTCGCAAACGCCCTGCCGGTTCCGCTGCAGCACCATCCGATCGAAAAGACCCGTCACGATCTCCATTATGCATCCTCACAAAAAAAGAAGCCGCCAGTATATCCCCACCCCGCCCGGAATCAACAGAAGATACGGCTCTCAAATGTGGCTCCGCCGCCCTCGGCGGAGTCTTCTCTCTACTATTCTGACTTCCCGCTTCTGGCTTCTCCCTCCGCGTGTTCCGCGTGCTCCCT
>ENA-UOUL01000126-UOUL01000126.1-bioreactor-metagenome-genome-assembly--contig:-NODE-126-length-124639-cov-10.401535_pt1 | contig 124639 bp, 92 predicted proteins | sample MGYA00249838_ERZ747220 | MGnify/ENA primary metagenome ERZ747220 (study PRJEB28778, sample SAMN05720191) | bioreactor metagenome | isolation source: Anaerobic biogas reactor | place... | reverse complement strand
AGATTTGTTCAACCCCATTCGGGGTTGGGCCGTTGGGGTTGTCCGGAATCCCGTGTTCACCGTCTACGGGGCTGCCCATCCGGTCCGAACGGGGACACGTTGTCACGCCGCAGACGGCGCTTGGAACATGTCCCCGTTCTTGTCCGGTGTGGGACCGGCGCCCTCGCCGGTCATCCGAACGGGGTTTTCAAACTCGGTGTTCTCTGTGGCCAATCTCTTGTTGTTTCATGCGGGGCCCAGATCGCCTCTTCAGGGCTTGTTTGGGCAGGACAGGTTCCCCGGGGCAGCGCCAGGTGTCGGGTCGGGCCGGTGCTGCGGGGCACGAATGGCCTCACCCCATCGTGGGTTTCTGAAATTCCAGGCCGCAATACAGGCACCGGTAATGTTTTGACGCCGAGACGCGGCCGCATTGCGGGCATTTCACCGGGGTATTGGTGATTTGCCCGTCGGGAACGCCGTCGCGCAGATCGATCTCGCGGACCATGGCCTCGAGGTCCTGATCGGTCAGGCCGACCCGCTCGCGCAGGAGTTCCCACAAGGCCTGGTTCATGAGCATCATGCGCGCGATCTGATGCTCCAGCTCGCGCAGTTGCGCCATGAGTTGCGGCGTCACGTCCTGTTTCGCGCCCGCGGCGCGCTCCAGGCCCCGCATTCCCTCGCTGATCAATCCGCCCATCCAGAAACCCATGCGCCGCCCCTCCACGCTCCGCCTAGTTGCTGCGCTCAAACCGCCCGACAGGATAGCCGTTTTCGTAGGAGATCACATACGCCCCGCCCGGCACCTCGTAGCGGACGGGTTCCCTGCGCTCGAAATCCGCGAGCCCCCCGCGCACCACAAGGCGGGGGCTGCCCGGCGTCAAATACGTGTCCGCGGCATAAAACACGATGCGCGTGCGGTCGCCCATGGCATGGCCCGTGGACGTGAACGTCTCGCCGTCGAGCCTCTCCCGGGTCACCCAGACCGCCTCGACATCGAGCCCCGCCGCTTCCATATTCGCGACCATCTCGCGCGCATCCTGCACGGGACACACATCGTCATCCGCGCCGTGCACCACGATCATCTTCGCCGTGTTCCCGAGGTGTTTCATCGCGGCGAGGTGTTCGGGGTTCCCCGCGTACCGCAACGCCTGCGCGCCATGGCTCAGGTAACGCGGGCTCTCCGGATCCGGACTGTACCGCGCGCTGAGCCGGCTGCCGCCCTCGAGGTTGAACGCGATGTCGTCCGTCAAACGCGCCATCCCGCACTTGTCGATGCAGCACGCAAACGTGCGCGGCGCCAGCTTGTTCGCCATCAGCGTCACATTGCCGCCGCCCGAGCCGCCGGTGCAATAGAGGCGCCCCCGGTGAAACGCCACGCCGCGTTCCTCCAGGCCGTGATACACAAAATACAGCCCCCGCAATGCATCCAGCGCCTGCAGGTACCCGAAATCGTAGGGCGGATGCTCGTCCTCGGATGGACCGCTCTGGAGGTAGTCCACGCACACCGCGACCACGTTGTACCGGTTGGCCAGCTCGACCGGATCCGCCGTGCCCGTATGAAACGTGCCGCCCCAGTTGTGGAGATCAAGAAACAGGCCGGTTTCGGCAGTCACCTGGGCCAGCGCCCCGCCCGGATACCGGATGTAGACCTTCACCTCGCGCGGACCCGGCTGCCGCGGCCACTCCTGCGCGGGGATCAGGCACTCCGCGTCGGTCTCGGGCAGCGCGGGCCAGGCATCCGCCGCTTCGCCATACCCCGGAACACATGCCAGCAGGAGACACCCCACGCCAAACGCAAGCGTACGCATCGTCAGAGCTTTTCCTTCAGTTGAACGCGACCTTGGCGAGATAGATGCTCGTTTTCCCCTCGTGCGACGAGTAATAGCTCACCCACAGCAGGCCATCGTGCCACACCAGCCCCGGATAACTCGTGTCGCCCCCGGACGGCAGCGCAAGCACTTCGGTCAGCGTGCCGTACTCCGGCTCGATCAGACAGATGGCCGTCCGCGCGCGCTCGTCATACAGCCGCACGGCCCCGGCAAAGCGGCCGTCCGGAAGCTGAATCATGCACGGCCCGCCAATGCGCGCGCCGAGATCCTGCCAGGTCCAGTCCGTGTATGGCGGTTTCGCCGTGCCCAGGAGACCCGTGTTCAGCGGCGCCGGACTGTCCCGGCGCAACAGGCACAGCGCCGTGTCGTCCTCGAGGAAGATGATCGACGATTCGTTCGAGTACTCGCCCGTGCGCAGCTCCGGCACGAGCGCGTCGAACGTGCGGCCGTCCGCACTCGTGTACAGGCGGATGCAGCGTCCTCCGTCTTCCACGGTCTTGTATCCGATGCCGTAACAGGTCCCCTTGTGCCACGTCACCCGCCACAGCCAGAAGTTCGGGTCCGCGACCGGCACGCTCTCGCTCCAGGTCCGCCCGTCATCCGAGAAATACGCGATGCTCTGGTGCGTCGCCACCGACTTGTCGTGCAGGGCCGCCGCGCCCGACAGCATGAGTTTCCCCTCGGGCGTGACGGTGATCTGGGCATCGCGCAGATCCGCCGTTTCAGACGTCATCCGCGCCGCCGACTCCCACTGTTTCCCGTCTTTCGAGACAATAATGCGCAGCGCGCCGTCCGGAGACACGTGACCCTGGCCTTCCCGGAACACACAGAACCATTCATCCTTGAACCGCACCAGGTTCGTGAAGGCGTTGTGAGGCGCCTGGTCCCAGATCTTGTACTGCTCGACCAGCGTGGCCTGCGGCGCGCGCCCTGCATCCACCGGCAGCCATTCGATGCCGTCTTTCGAGGCACGGAGACGCTTCGCGCGAATGCTCGACCCTTCGCCCTCTTCGTAATAGACCATCAACACCGACCCGTCGTCCAGGTTCACCATCGACGGATACGCGCCGATCACGCCGTCCACGGGCACGGCGTCGCTCCAGGTCGCGCAGTCGTCGAGACTGTAATGCAGACTCGTCCCGGGCAGGCGGTGCGCCATAAGGATGATGTCATCGGCGGTGCGCAGCAGATACGGGCAATGCCCCGGGAACCCGAAGGGAACCGACGCGCTCCAGGTAACTCCCCGATCCTCCGACACGGACCACGCCATGGTCTCGGCGCGTCCCCGCTGCGCCGCGAACAGGCGCCCGTCCTTCAGTTCGATGATATCCGTCTCGGCATCCAGAGGCATGCCGCCATTGTCGATGTCGATCACCTCGCTCCACGTTGCGCCGTCGTCATCGGAAAAGGCCACGGCGCCCCAGCCCCGGCCATCCTCTTCCGCGTACAAGCCCAGAATGAGGCGCCCGTCCGAGAGCTGGCGCACCGGCGAACTGCAGTAGTATTTCGCCGCAATCTGTTGCGGTTCCGACCAGGTTTTCCCGAGATCCGCCGACGTGACCATCCAGCTGCCCAGCCCTTCCCAGGGCGGGTTCGCCCCGTCCTTCGCGCGCAGCGAGAAGAAGCTGCAAATCAGTTTGCCGCTCCGCGTCTGCATGATCGAGGGATCGCGGTCATCGTCCGGCCCATCGTACAGCACCTTCGCCGCGCTCCACGTCACGCCCTCGTCGCTACTGACGCAATACGCGACGCGTCCGCCCTTCGGCAGCTTCTCGTTGGGAAGCGCCACATGCCCGTAGCCCGCATAGAACACGCTCATGAGCCGCCCGTCCGACAGCCGGCACACGTCCGGAAACGCTTCGTACCCGCCCGCGTTCGCGTCCTTGCACACGTGGATGAACAGCGGCGAGGGAATCAGGAATTCGTCCTCCGCCGCCTGGGCCGCGCCCGTCACGACGATGTCTTTGACATGCGCCAGCCCCTCGCTGGCGTAGAACCCGATACGCCCCGCCGCAATCGCGTCGTCCTGCACTTCATAGAGCAGGGCGCCGTTCAGCGACACCCGCAACGTGTTTCCAATGCACGAAACCTCGCCTTCGTGCCACTGCCCCGCCGGTTTATCGAGACTGCCCACCCGCTTGATCTCGCTCCACGGTTGCGACGCGTTCGACCGGCACAGGATCGCCTGGCCCCGGTCGTAATGCACGTAGTAGTAGTTGAACGCATCCGCCGCGCGCACCACGAAACCGCACGCCAGCACCCCCTGGTCTTGCGGCTCGACCATGAACGCCGCTTTCAGGGTGACATCGCCCCAGGTGGAGGGCGCGAAAAACGCCTGCGTCATCCCGGAACGCCCGTCCAGCACCAGTTCCCCGTTCCGGATCGCCCCGTTCGCATCCGAAAACACCCACGATTGGGCCGCATCCGGCTTCGTCAGATCCAGCGCCAGGTCCTGCGCCAGCGCCGGCACGGCGGGTGCGGCGGCAACGGCGGCGGCAAGACAGAACAACGTGATGGTTCGCAGCATGACAGCATCCCCTCTCGCAGGCCGCGTCGATGCCGCGGCCGGTCAAATTCAGCGGTTTGGAGTTAAGATGCGATTGTAGACGTCCGGAATACCTTACGCAAGGCCTTGGCGCTCACGAACAGAAGAGGCTGCCACGCTCATGCCGTCTCGTCTTTACTATATCCCAAGCTGTAAACGCGGCGGCCACCCCCCCAGGCTCCCGATCACGAGCATCAGCAGCGACAGCAGCAGGAGCGCGACGGCGATCGGCGCCAGCCAGAACCGTTTCCGCCGCCACAGAAACACCGGCAGCGCGATCAGAGCGCCCAGAACGTCGCGCGACGAGTGTCCGAGACAGGCCTCGAGTTCCCCGGATTGTGCTTCCGGCTCTTCCCAGTAGCTCGCCGCATCGGAGTCCCAGTGCCGCTTCAACGGGTCCTCGCCCGTCGCCCTCAATACCAGCCGGGCGGGCGCCATCATCGTATAGTACACCAGCCCCAGGAACAGGCGTGTCAGCACCCAGCCGGCCGCCTGCGCCGCCCTGATCCAGCCCGCCAGCAGCGGCCGCAACGCCCACGGAAGAAACGCGCTGACAACCAGAAACGTGATCGAAAGCATCAGAAGCAGCACCGGAGGCATGGCGCCAACCCACCAGCGGAAACCCGCCAGCACGAGCAGCGCCACGCACACGCCGATACCGAACTTGCGCTGTTCGGCCGTGTTCCGGGGGTCTATGGTCTCCTGACTCACAGGTGCCGCGCCCCTCTCACTCCGGCGGACAATCCGCCCGCCAGGCGTCGTCTTCGGGCCAATCCTTCTGCAGCGCCTTGTCGACCATGAACGGGCCCATCACGAGGTAATCCATCTTCGTGCGCATGAAACACGCGTAGGCGTCCCGCGGCGCGCAGACGATCGGTTCGCCCCGCAGACAGAACGGCGCGTTGATGAGCACCGGACAGCCCGTGAGCGCGTAGAACCGCGACAGCAGTGCGTGATAGAGCGGGTGGTCTTCCCGGCTGACCGTGTGAACGTGCGCCGTATTGTCCACGTGGGTGACCGCGGGGATCGCCGACCGCGCGACCCGCAGCTTGTCGAATCCCTCCGCCTTCATCTCGTCGTCGCGGAGCACGGCCCGTTGACCATCGCGCAGCGGCGCCGTTACCGACATGCAGGGACTCTCGCGGTCAAGTTCAAAATACTCGTTCGCGTGCTCCGCCAGCACCGACGGCGCGAACGGACGAAACGATTCCCGGAATCGGATCTTGCGGTTCAAGAGCGACTGCATGTCCGGCGGCCGCGGATCCGCCAGGATGCTTCGTGCGCCCAGCGCGTGCGGCCCGAACTCCATGCGTCCCTGAAACCAGCCCACCACCTTGCCCCGCTCCAGAAGCCGCGCCACCGTGTCGCATAAGGCCCCCGCGTCCAGCCGTTCGTAATGGATACGCTCCTCGCGCAGGTACGCCTCGATGGCGTCCTCGCTGAAATCCGGTCCCAGGCAGCCCGCCTGCTGCCCGCGGGGCGCCGCGCGCCGCGTGTTGCCCATCACCTGGTGCCACACAAACAGGGCCGCGCCCAGCGCCCCTCCCGCATCGCCCGGCGCCGGCTGAACCCAGAGGTCCTCGAACGGGCCCTCCCGCAACAGCCGCCCGTTCGCCGCGCAGTTCAGACCGACGCCCCCCGCGATCGCCAGATGGCGCATGCCCGTCTCGCGGTGCACCGCCCGCGCCATCCGGAGGAGCACGTCCTCCGAAACCGCCTGAATCGAACGCGCCAGATCCATCTCGCGCCGGGTGATCACGCCTTCAGATCGCCGCGGCGGCCCGTCAAACAACGCCGCAAACCGGCCGTTCGTCAAACCGGATCCCCCGCAGCAATCGAAGTACGCCATGTTCAGCCGGAACGACCCGTCCTCTTTGACGTCGATCAGATGGTCACGGATCGTCTGAACGTATTTCGGTTCGCCGTACGGCGCCAGTCCCATCAGCTGGTGCTCGCCGCTGTTCACCTCGAACCCGGCGAACGACGTGAAGGCCGCATACAACAGCCCCAGCGAATGCGGAAAACGGAGCTCTTGCAGGATGCGAATCCGGTTCGCTTCACCCACGCCATAGGCCGACGTCGTCCATTCCCCCCCGCCATCCAGCACCAGAAACGCCGCCGCCTCAAACGGCGACGGGAAGAACGCCGACGCCGCATGCGCCTGATGGTGCATCACGTGCAGCACCGGACCGCGGTACCCGAGCCGTTTACGGATGATGCCCCGCACGTACAGCTTCTCCCGCAGCCATGACGGCATCTGCGCGAGAAAGGACCGGCGCCCCTTCGGCGCCGCCGACACACAGGTCAGCAGCAGGCGCTCGAATTTCACAAACGGCCTCTCATAAAACACCACATAATCCAGGCCGGACGCGTCAATCCCCGCTTCTTCCAGACAGTATCCCGCCGCGTTCAACGGAAACCCCCGGTCCGATGTCTTCCGGGTGAACCGCGCTTCCTGCGCCGCCGCGACGATCGCGCCGTCACGAACCAGCGCGGCCGCGCTGTCATGGCAAAAACCCGATATTCCAAGGATATGCATAAAGGGCGCGCCCCGTGAGACCGACACTGCAAACACCGCGGTTGAATTTAGCCCATTCCGGCAAATAGTATCAACCGGACGCCCGTGAACGCGGCCCGCGCCCGATTCTCGATACGGACGCGTGCGTCAGCCTCCGGGACGGATTCACCGGCCCGCGGCTGCCAGCGATTCGTGATACGGACACTGCGTCCGTGAACTGAGGAGTGCTCCCATGCAGAAACCGACCATCGCCATCGTGGCGCTGCTGACCCTCGCCGCCGCCGGCTGCCAGACCACCGGCAAAGACATCCTCAGTGTGCCGGCCGCGCGCGAATACGCCGAACTCGAACGCGTCGATCTCGACTCCGCAAAGACGAAGGTCGACGAGGCCCGCGCCCTCGGCGCCGCCGCCTACGCCCCCTACGAGTTCTTCTCCGCCCAGCAGTACCTCGACATCGCCCGCCAACAGAAGCGCGTCTATAACCGCCGGGGCGCCTGGGACTACGCCCAGCTCGCCCGTACCATGGCCGAGGCCGCCATTCGCGCCATCCCCGAAGAACAGCGCGTGCCCATCACCGTCGAGCCCGCCCGCGATGAACAGGCCTGCAACGCAAAATTCGAGGAAATCAAGGCCCGCTACCTCGCGCTCGACCCCGCAACGGCCAAAACCGCCGCGCCCCTCCTCTACGCCCAGGCCACGGCGCGTCTCAGCCTCGCCGAGCACAACCTCGTCCGCGGAAAAGACTGGCGCGAAGCCGCCCATGCCCTCGTCGACGCCGAAGCCCTCATGGACACCATGGAACGCCGCGATACCGACGGCGACGGCATCGTCGATCTCAAGGACGCCGATCCCCGCCAGCCGGAGGATGTCGACGGGTTTGAAGACGAAGACGGCGCGCCCGACCCCGATAATGACCAGGACGGCATCCCCGACGTGGTCGACGTCGCTCCGCTCGAACGCGAAACGCGCAACCGCTGGCGCGATTACGACGGCGCGCCCGACGAATACCCCGAATTCGAGGCCATTCCGTTCGCCCGGGGCAGCGCCACCATCGACGCCTCCACCAAGGGCTATCTGCGCGGAATCGCCCGGCTCCTCGCCGACTGCCCCGAGATCCTGATCCACGTGAAAGGCTACACCGACAACTCCCATTCCACCCGGTACAGCATGGACCTCTCCCGGCGCCGGGCACAGCGGGTCCAGCAGTACCTCATTGAACAGGGCATTCCTCCCGAGCGCCTGACCGTCTCGTTCCATGGAGAGGCCGACCCCGTCAGCGACAACGACGCCGAAGCGGGGCGCACCCTCAACCGCCGCGTGGAAGTCGTGCTGGAGTAAGCGCCCGGCCGGCATGCGCCGGCATCTGCACGGGAAGACGCCCCGCGGCCTTCCCCGGACGCCTCATTGCAGCGTCACGGGGCCCAGATCCGTCTCGCCGCCGGGAGGCAGGATCACGCCGCCAATCTCGAGCTGTCCGCTCGCGAGCGCTTTCACCTTGATCGTGTATTCGCCGGGAGGCACCCGCTCGAACACCACCCGGCCCTGGGCGTCCGTGTCGCCCTCACCGGGCCACCACGCGCCGTGCACTCCGTGGAACATCATCAGCCCCACGTTCTCGTCCGCCGCCGGTTCCTGCGCGGCGTTGAGCAGCGTCATGGCCAGCCTCGCCCCCTCCACCATCGTGATGGTCATCGTTTCCGTCGCCGCGCCCGTCGGCGGCAGGACCTCGTAGAAGTTGTTCGGAAACATGCGCATCGCCGGGTCCCAGGCCCGCACATACAGATGTACGTCGCGCGGCAGCGCCAGCTCGCTCGCCCCGTTCGCTCCGGTCAATGCACCCTGCACCCGCGGCGTCTCGAACGCATTGGGGGTTTCCGTGGCGATTGGAAGCATGTTGGCCAGCGGACGCCCCTCCCGGTCCACAACCACCACCGGCCCGCGCGTGTGTTCCTGACCCGCGGCCGGCGGCGCCGCGCCATTGACGCTCGCGGCGGGCGAGGACGGACCCGGGCCCGCCGGTTCTTCCGAGCCGCAGCCGCCCAGCACCAGGAGCAGCATAACGGCGCGCGGAAGCCCCCGATTCATGCCACGTCCTCACCGCCCGACAACAGCTGTTGCTCGTACAGGCGGCGGTAGATCCCGCCAATCGCCAGAAGCTCCTGATGGGTCCCGTGCTCCACGATCAGGCCCTGGTCGACCACGACGATCCGGTCCGCGCGCTGCACCGTCGCCAGACGGTGCGCGATCACGATCGTCGTGCGGCCCTGCACAAACCCCGCCAACGCCTTCTGGATCGCCTGCTCGCTTTCCGAGTCCAGGTGCGACGTCGCCTCGTCCAGAATCAGGATCGCCGGGTCCTTGATGATCGCCCGCGCAATCGCCAGACGCTGCCGCTGTCCCCCCGACAACGTCGCGCCGCCCTCTCCGATCACCGTCTCGTACCCTTCCGGCAACGCCTCGATAAACGCGTCGGCGTACGCGGCCCGCGCCGCTTCCCGGACCTGCTCCGCCGTATAGTCTTTCCGCCCAAACGCGATGTTGTCGCGCACCGATTCGTTGAACAGGATCGTCTCCTGCGTCACGATGCTGATCTGGTCGCGGAGACTCTCGAACGTCACATCCCGGATATCGATGCCGTCGATCCTCACCGCTCCGGCGGTCGCGTCGTAAAACCGCGGCAGGAGTTTCACTATCGTGCTCTTCCCGGAACCGCTGAACCCCACCAGCGCCACCATCTCGCCCCTGTTCACCTCGAGGTCGATCCCTTTCAGGACCTCCACTCCCGGCTTGTAGGCAAAATGCACATTCTCGAAACGAATCGCCTCTGACAAACGCGGCAGGGCCCGCGCGCCCGCCTTCTCCACGATCTCGGGCTGCATGTCAATGAACTCGAACACCCGTTCCGCGCTCGCCACGCTGGTCTGAATCTGGTTGTTCACCGTCGACAGCTTCCGCAACGGGTCCAGCATCAGCGCAAACGCGAAGATCAGCGCCGCCACGTCGGCCCGGCTCATCTCCTCGCTCATCACCCGCGCCCCGGCAAACAGCACCAGCGCCACCACGCCCAGGATCAGTACGAATTCCACCACCGGGCCAACCGCCGCGTCCACTTTCACCATCTTCACCAGGTACCGCCGCAGTTTGCCGAACTCCACGCTCGTGCGCGCAATCTCATAGGCCTCCATGCAGAAGCCCTTGACGATCGCGATCCCGTTGAACGTCTCCGACGCCACCATCGCCATCGACGCCACCTTCTCCAGCGAACGGCGCACGCTCTTCTTGAATTTGCGGCCCAACTGGTAGATCGCCGCCGCCACCGGCGGAAGCACGCACAATCCCACCAGCGTCATCAGCGGATCGATCGTCAGGGCCGTGATCAGGAAAAACACCGCCTTGATCGGTTCCCGCATCAGCTTCACGAATACGCCCGACAAACCCCGGTTCACCTGGAATATGTCGTTCGAAAACCGGGCAATCAGTTCTCCCGTCGGGTGTTTCTCAAAAAAACCCAGCGACAGGTGCATGATGTTCGCGTACATCTCCCGGCCCAGCTCCACCGAAATGTTCGCGCCGATCGTCCCCGCCAGGTATTCCTGAAGAAAACGCGCCACCCCCGCCAGCAGCGACAGCAGCACGAGCACCACGCATGCCACCTGGATCGCATACATCGGCCGGGAACGCATCGCCCCCAGAAAATCGCGCACCCATCCCCGCGCCTCGGCGTCGTCCATCCCGTGCAGAAACCGCACCGGTTTCAGCGCCTTCACCACCCGCGGCGCGTACTTCTCCGTCAATTCGTTGAGCGCCCGCGCTTCCACTTGTTCCAGCGTCTCGCCCCCTCCGCCGGCGGCTTCCAGCGGCTCCGGCTGGCTCAGCGAAATATCCACCACCGCCGCAAGACCCACGATCATCGACGTAAACGAGCCCGCGACCAGCAGGGCGAACAAAATCGACACCGCCAGCCGCCCCTTGTACCGAAGGGCATACCCCAGCAGCCGCCGGTAAATCGACCATGCACTCGCCGACGGTTTTCTCAGGTTGCGCGGGTTATAGTTCGGGTCTTCGCTGATCGAGATCATGGATGCATCCGTGGTTGCGGAAAACGTGTCAAACGAACGGATGCTACCATAGCACTCTGACCCAATCAAAACCCTCGACGTCGCCGTCGCCCCGTATGTTCATCGCCGAGTCCGCGGCGTCCACCGGGCGACGGCTTGATCTTCGCTGTCCTTCGCGGGTACGCTCAACACAAACATCGTGCTACGAGGAGATACGTCGACCATGGATGCCATTGAAGCGCTCAAGACCCGCCGCTGCGTGCGGTCCTTTAAACCCGATCCGCTGCAAAAAGAGACCCTTGAAGACATCATCGACTGCGGCCGGCTCGCCGCAACCGCCCGAAACGAACAGCCCTGGGAATTCGTCGTCGTCACCGATCCCGCCATGCGCAAACAGATCGCCGACGCGACCGATTTCGGCAAATTCATCGCGAACGCCCCGGCCTGCATCGCCGTGCTTTGCGAAGACGGCAAGTACTATCTCGAGGACGGGTCCGCCGCAACCCAGAACATCCTCGTCGCCGCGCGCGCCCACGGCCTGGGCGCCTGTTGGGTGGCGGGCGACAAGAAGGCCTACGCGCCGAAGATCTGCGCCATGCTGGGCGCGCCGGAAAGCTGCAAGCTGGTCAGCCTCATCGCATTGGGACATCCCGCCGAGTTTCCAAACATCGGAAAACGAACACTCGACGAGGTGCTTCACTGGGAGAAGTTCTGACCGCGCGGGTCGGCATATGGGCCGTGTGCGATCCACGGGTCTCACCCGCGGCAATTCAACGGCAGCTCCGTCGAGATGGCTACGGCAGGAGCGCCCACCGCGCCCACCGCGCCCTCTGTGTCCACCGTGTCCACTCTGTCCACCACGTCCACGGGGCGACCGCCGCTCGCCTGCATTCCACGCTGTGCCGCTCCTCTTCAGCGCCCCCCACCTGCCCTGCGATTGGAACTGCTCCCGGGAGTAGACACCTGGGAGCGTGATCCTGTCTAATGGAGAGGGTTGCCATCAAAGGGAGGTACCTATGCCCACCGTAACGAACCGTTGGACCGGGCTGCTGGCGGTCTGCCTCGCCCTGGCAATGCCTGGCGCCGTGGCGTGGGGGCAGTTCATCCAGCTCGAGCCCCCCGGTCAACGCGAGTTCATCCTCGACAAGGCCGGCCTGATCACCCCCGAACACGAACAGCAGATCCGCGCCATTTGCGACAAGCTGCTCACGGAACGCGCCATCCCCATCGTCGTGGTGACCATCGAATCCATGGCCCAGTACGGCGGGCGCTACTCGCGCATCGAGACCTTCGCGACGATTCTGTTCAACCAGTGGGGCATCGGCCAGGAACAGGTCAATGGAAGCGACTGGAACACCGGCATCCTCCTCCTCGTGTCCACGGGCGACCGCACCGCCCGGATCGAGCTGGGCGCGACCTGGAAACACGATCACGATCAGGTTGCCCGGACGATCATGAACGACTACATCGTCCCCGCATTCCGGCGCGGTCAGTTCTCGGAAGGAATCATGCTCGGCGTCGAAGGCCTCGACAAAATGGCCCGCGGCCTCGCCCTGCCCAGAAAACCCGTGCCCTGGTGGCATTTCGCCCTCATCCTCGGCGGGCTCGTCCTCGCCATCTTCACCATTGTCTCGCTGATCCGGCGCGGCGCACGCGGCTGGGCCTGGATCTTCTGGGGGTTTGTTTTCGGCCTGCTGGCAGTCCTCCTCTACAACGTCCTCCGAAGCGGCGCCCGCGGGGCCGGCGGAGGCGGCGGCGGATTCAGCGGCGGGTCGTTCGGCGGCGGGTTCTCGGGCGGTGGCGGCGCCACCGGTTCGTGGTAGGAGGGCACCCATGCAACGGGCTTCAACGTTCTTCACCCAAGACGAGACGGCGCGCATCGAGGCCGCCGTGGCCGAGGCCGAGGCCAATACCTCCGCCGAGATCCTCCCCGTCGTGGCCACAGCCTCCGGACGGTACGACCGCCCCGAAGACATCGCGGGCCTCTGGTGCGGCGCCCTGGCCGCCGCAATCGTCTGGCTCCTGTTCCGTGCAGCGCCCCAGCCCCACGGAGGCTGGGATTTCCAGTGGACGTCGCTCGAACTGCCCGCCCTCCTCCTGGCGCTGGTCGCCGGGTTCCTGGCCGGTACGGCCGCGGGCAGCTCGTTCGGGTCGCTGCGCCGCCTCTTCACCCCGAAAAACCAGATGCGCGACGAGGTCGCCCTGCGTGCGCGCCAGGTCTTCTTCGACAGCCGCGCGCATCATACCCGCGCGGGCACGGGCGTGCTCATCTACCTCTCGGTATTCGAACGCACGGCTGCCGTGCTCGCCGACGAGACCGTTGTCCAGAAACTCGGCCAGAACACCCTGAACGCCTTATGCGCGGAGCTCACCGAAGGCATGCGCGGCGAAGCGCGGGCCGATGTCCTGTGCAACGCCATCGAGCGCGCGGGCGATGCGCTCGCCAGGGTGCTCCCCCGCGAACCGGACGATGTCAACGAGCTGCAAAACACGCTGCTCGTGCTGGATGAATAAGTAATGGTCTGTAAACGAGTTACGGTGTGCCCAGGAACGCACCCGCCAGGGACGGCGTGCCGATCATGGAACTGATCTCGGGGGAACAACGCCTGCCGTCGGTTCGGGGGCTGGTCCTGCTCCGCAACGCCCGGGCCCGGGCGTTCGCGCCCGTGGACGTCATGCGCTGGCTCCGCCTCAACCGGCTCGGGTTCCAGACGCCCAAGATCGACGTCTTCCTGCGCGGCGCGGCCCCGCTCGCCCTCGAATTCTTGCTCGAACAGGGCCATCAGCTTGACGCCCGCATTTCGTTCCGGACCGCCTGCGACCAGCCGCCTCCCCAGCTGGCCGTGCTCAAACAGCGTGGTCTGTTTGACGTGTTCCTGACCCCCCCCGACGTCACTGCGCCGCTCGTGGAACGATGGCTCGATGCGGCCGGCGACGCCGGGGTGCCGGTGCGGCTTCAAGTCCACGCGCCGTTCTCCTTCGACGCCGGGGCCGCCCGGGCCCTCGCGGAACGATGGCGCGACCGGACCGTGGTGTCCGTCAACATCGCCCTGACCGATCCCTTCCTGGAGCTACCCCCGAGCGTCGGCCAGCCGCGGAGCGAAACCTCCGCAGCGGCCGCCAACGATCTGGCCCGGGCCGTCGCGGCTCAGGGGCTCGAAGTGAACCTGCTCTTCTGGCCCCGCGCCCTGCTCGACCCGGTCAACCAGGCACATCTGGTTTCCGAGTGCCAGTTCTCCAATGACCATCAGCAGTACGAGGCCGAGGCCTATGCCCTTGCGGCACGCCTCAACCGCCGCGGCCCCACCGTCGCGCGGCTGGTCCTCCTTATGCTTCTGAACCAGCACACGTCGTACCGGAATCCCATCGACCGCGCCCTGTTTCCCTGGCTCATCAACCACCCCTGGGTCCACGCGCGCGCCTGGGCCCTGCACAAGGTCACGCGCTATTGGCGGCCGCGCAATCGCAGCCGAAGCGAGGCACAAACTGAAACGCCGAAACGGACCCAGCGGTCTGCGCAGCAACCCGGGGCCGGTCCTGAGGCGGATCACGCCGGGGGTTCGCGCTATCCCTCACGCGAACAACCCAAATTCTACGACCCCATCGACCGGGAACGGCTCCGGTTGGACGAGACGCTGGCCGCGCTCGCCAACGCAGCCCGCGAGACCGTCACGACCCGGCCCCCAACCCGCGATCTGGATTCCTCCGAATACGCCGTCGAAGGGCAGGCCATGATGCAGATGCCCGGCGGCAACCGCTGGTACTCGTTCACCAACACCGAAAAACTCAGTTCCCCGCTCGGCCGCCTCGATCCCCCCTTCACCATCGCCGCCACCGTCGGCGGCGGCTCGGCGGATTACATCGGCTTCGGCTTTGGACGCCAGCGCAAGGTGCTGTGCCCCATGGAGGGCTATGTGCACAAACTGCTCCTCCACGTCGCCCGCGACGGCCGCTATGTCCTCCTCCGCGACGATGTCCCCATGCGGCCCGAGGTCCTCGAACGGGGCATGTACACGCCCGCGCGGCTCGGCGGCGTCCTCGAACCCCAGATCAGCATCTGGAACATCGACGGCTCGGTTGTGACGCAGGCGGTACAGATCTGGGAAGGCGCGGGCGAACCCGCAGCTACGGAGAACATCCGGTTTTCGGTGGTGATGGTGTGCACCCGCTACGCCCGCCGCATGCAGGCCGCCCTCCGGGCCGTGGCAAACCCGCACGGGGTGCCGCTCGACCGCATCGAGGCGATCATCGCCTATGTGCCGGGAGTCGATGCAACCGACGACATCCTCGACTCGATGGGACTGGCTCATCCCGGCCTGCGCATCGTCCGGTCGCCGTTCCCCCCCAGGAATGTCCATTCGAAAGGCCTGCTCATCAACGAGTCCGTCCGAATGGCCTCCGGCGAGTGGACCATCCTGCTCGACGCCGACATCATCGTGCCGCCCGATCTGTTTGCCCGCCTGGCCGAGGTGCCTGAAGACGTGGCCTTTGTCGCGCCGGAAGGCCGCAAATTGCTGACCCGCGAAACCACCGCGCGCATCCTGCTCGGTGAGCTCGACCCCCACGCCGAATGGGAGGCCCTCTTCAAAGGCCCCGGCGAATACCGCCTCCGCGAGACTTTCGGCGTGCCCATCGGCTATTGCCAGTGCGTGCGCACGCAATGTTTCGAAACCGTCAAGTACGAAGAACACGAGCATTTTGAAGGCGCCGACTACCGCTTTGCCGTGGACATGGAAGCCCGGTTCGGCAAAGCGCGCCGCCTCGACGGCCTGTCGGTCCTGCATCTGGATCACGCCGGCAGCCAGTGGTATGGTACCGCCAGGCAGTTTTGAGCGCGGACCCTGCCGGAACGGAGATACGCCCATGTTCTACACGCGGTCAAACGAGGGATTCCGCGAAGCCCTTCCCGGCATTCGCATCAAGACCATCACCTGGGGCGCGCGCACCCTGACGGCCGAGTTCCGCATGACCGCCGGGGCCTCGCTGCCCCGTCATGCGCACGTCCACGAACAGGCCGGCTTCCTCGTTTCCGGCCACATCCGCCTGGCCATCGGCGACGCCACATACGACGTGCACCCCGGCGATGCCTGGGCCATCCGCGGCGACGTCGAACACGCCGCCGAGATCCTCGAAGACACCATCGCCGTCGAAGTCTTCTCCCCCGTCCGCGAAGACTACCTCCCCGAAAACCCCTGATTCCGCTTCGAGCCGCGACACGGATCTGCCCCGCGAACGGCGCTGGGCGCCTGCCTCCGTTTATGCTCGCAGAAGGGGGACATGCTCCAAGCGCCGTCCCGGCGCGACTACGTGTCCCCGTTCGAACGATCGGCGAGCGCGCCGGTCCCGAATTGGAGGAGATGGCGAAGAACGGGGACATGTTCCAAGCGCCGTCCCCGGCGCGACTACGTGTCCCCGTTCGAACCGGAGGGCAGCCCCGTAGACGGTGAACACGGGATTCCGGACAACCCCAACGGCCCAACCCCGAATGGGGTTGAACAAATCTGCATCCCTTGCCCAAAACTGCGGGGTTCAAATCCACCCCCGGCCGCCTTCGTCGGCCACCCCCGCCAGCGGGGGACAGAAGAGGCGGGAAGAATCCATCCGTACCATCATCACAAAACGGTGACAGAGGAATTGCTGACGTTTCTCAAGCGGCACGGGATCGAATGTGATCCCAGATGCATCTGCGACCTAATGCGGACTCTGTCGTCCCTACGGGACTCGATGTGGGCGCGACGCTAATCCCCGGGTTGAAACCCGGGGCTATTTTCTTTCGTCCCTTCGGGACTGCGTTCGTCCGCGGCGCGACTACGTGTCCCCGTTCGGACCGGATGGGCAGCCACGAGGGGCTGCCCCTACAAGGGGGATCCGATGGGCAGCCCCGACACGGCAACAACGTGTCCCCCATTCTTTCAGCCCTGAAAGGGCGACCGAGAATAGCCCGGGGGGAGTCACTCGGAACGCGTGACGCCGCCCCGGGAAACGCGCCCCCCATTGGAAGCGCCCTGAAAGGGCAGCACGAGTTGAAAGGCCAGGGATCAATACCGAACCGGCGCCCGGCGATCCCAGGGCGTCACGCAGACGATTCAAATGGCACTCCGGGGATGCCGGAACGGGGTCCAATTTGAGTAGACCTGGGCGCAGCCCGGGGATTACCCGCACCACAACGCGCGAACCCCGAATGGGGTTGAACAGCGGGCGTCCGTTCGCCCCCCCTTCTGGGGTCACGGTGGGGTGGGGGCCGTATCCGATCCACGGGTTTCGCCCGCGGCCACGCACATTCGAAATCTGCGGTGTCGTTCAGAAATGCAGCGCGCGCGTGTTCTCGGGGTAGCGCGATATGACCCGTCTGGCACATGACTGGACGATGCAAACGCCGCCATTTTCCTGTCTGTGGGGAACGGCCATGCCCGGGGGAACGCCACGGATACGGTGTGCTGATTGGGATTTCGCAGGGGGAATTGGCTATCATCACCCGTGGCAAACAACCGGATTCAGAGAGGAACCCGCCGAATGAGAAGTTTTCTGATTGGCTGCGGGCTTGTGGTGTTGATCGCGGCTTCGGCGGTGGCACAGACGGTTCATCGCGGGACGGTGTTTCCCGGCGAGCGCCGGGTGGTCACGGATGCCCAGACGGGCGCCGAGCTCGTGTTTCTGACCACGGGGGACAGCACGGACACCAACCTGTATTTTCACGACCGGTCGTGGCTGTCGGACGGATCGGTGATCCTGTTCAATTCAAACCGCGACCAGGGCGGCCTGATGGGTTACCTGGCCGAGACGGGCGAGCTGGTGAGTTTCACGACCGCGGACGGTGCGCTGGGCGGCGCCACCGCCGCGTTGACGGGCCCCCGCTTCTTTGCCATCAGGGGCAACCGGATCCTGGAAGTGACGCTGGCGATTGCGGCATCCGCCAATCCGGCGGAACAGCCGTCGGATGTGAGGGTCACGGAACGGGTGATTTGCGAACTGCCGGCCGTCGCGACCAATACGGCGTTGAATGAAAGCTGCGACGGCACGCGTCTGAGCGTCGGCGTGCGCGGAGCGGCTACGGAGGACAAGCCGGCCATTCTGGTGATTGAGGTGGCCAGCGGGGCCATCCGCGAGTTGTGCCGGTTCGACGATCCCGACACGTACCACGTGCACGTGCAATGGAGCCGGACCGATCCGAATCTGTTGAGTTACGCGGGGCACCCGCAGCGGCTGATGGTGGTCGACACCCGTGACGGCGTTCCGAGGAACCCGTACCGGGCGTGGGAGAACGAACTGGTGACGCACGAATCGTGGTGGGTGAAAGACCAGCTCCTGTTCTGCGGCGGCATCCATCCCAAGCCGGGCGAAGACTCCCACGTAAAGGTTTTGGACATGCGCACGGGCGAGGTCCGGATCATCGGCGAGGGCGCGTGGTGGCCGGGCGGCAGCGAGTCGGAGATTGCGAAGCGCAACTGGTGGCATGCTTCGGGAAGCGAGGATGGCCGCTGGGTAGCCGCCGATAACTGGCACGGCGACATCATGCTGTTCGAGGGCAAGACCAGCCGGCCGCGCCTGTTAACCGCCGGGCACCGGACCTACGGCAAGGGCGAGCATCCGCACGTGGGCTGGGACCGCGCGGGGCGACAGGTCGTATTCACGTCGCATCTGCTGGGGTCGCCCGATGTGTGTGTGGCGACGGTTCCCGAGGCCTGGCAGGACGCGCTGCCGGAGTGACGGGCAGCGGGGACGCGGGAGGAAACGAGCGATGCGCATTCAGCTACGGCGGGTCTACGAATCGCCGGGAATGAACGACGGCTACCGGGTGCTGGTGGACCGTGTGTGGCCTCGGGGTGTTTCGAAGGAGGCCGCCCGTGTGGACGCGTGGAACAAAGACGTCGCGCCCAGCACCCGGCTGCGGCAGTGGTTCGGCCATGACCCCGGAAAATGGGGAGAATTCAAGAAACGGTATTGGCAGGAACTGCATGCGAACCGCGCTGGGGTTGCGCCACTGCTCGAACGGGCGCGGGCCGGACGGGTGACCCTGGTGTTCGGAGCGAAGGACGCGGAACACAGCAATGCCGCCGCGTTGCGCGAGTACCTCATGAAAGAACTGGGAGAGGATGCGGCGGCCGATGCGGAGTGAGCGAATATTGCCCCTGATTGCACTGACGATGGCGGGAGCGATGTGCCTTGGCGCCGGGGAAGGGTTTTTGAACAATGGCGTGACGGCGCACCGCGGCAACGCGGCGGAGTATCCCGAGAACACGCTGCCCGCGTTCGAAAGCGCGTTGGCGCTGGGCGTGGACTGGATCGAGCTGGACATTTACCGCACGAAAGACGGGGCACTCGCGGTGATTCATGACGCCGACACCGCGCGCGTCGGCGACCGCACGGTCAGCGTGGCCGAGGCGACGTATGAGGAGCTGGCGCGGGTGGACGTGGCCCACGCGTTTCGCGTGAAACACGGCCTCTCGGCCGAGGCCTGCCCGCCGCAGCGCGCGCCGTTGCTCGAGGAGGTGCTCGACCGGGTCATGGCGCAACGCCGCACGCGGGTGAGCATTCAGCCGAAACAGCCCATCGTGGACGAGGCGGTGGCGCTGGTGAAACGGATGAAGGCGGAGGCCTGGGTGGGTTTCAACGACGGCGACCTGAACAAAATGAAACGCGTGAAGGCGCTGGAACCGTCGTTGCCTGTGTTCTGGGACTGGTCTGGCGGCTTTGATCTGGCGCGCGACCTTCTCATCGCCCGGCAATGCGGGTTCGAGAGCATCGTGGTCCATCATGAGGCGCTCACGGAAGACGTGGTAAAGGCCATTACGGACGCGGGCTTCGAGCCGGGCGCATGGACCGTCAACGACGCGGCGCGCATGCGGCGCCTGCGGGCCATGGGGGTGTACCGGCTCTACACGGATTATCCCCGGTGCGGTCTCGAGCTGAACGGGAGCGGGGCCGGGGAGCACTGAGAGGCGGCGCCTCAGTCGATGATGATGTTGCCCTCGTTGGTGCGGAGCGTCACGGTGTGCTGTCCCTGATTGAGGCGCCCGGAGAATTTGCGGACGCTCCCCTCGATGCTTCCCTGGAGCGGAAACGCGCCGCAATGGACCTCGCCGCCCACGGTTTCGACGTAAAACGACGCGTCGGACCCCTGGGCCACCACGATGCTGATGTCGCCCCGCTCGCTCGAGATGTCGTAAGTGCCCTGGATGCCTTCGCCGAGGGCGATGATGCGGACGTCGCCGCCGTGCTGGCGGATGGTCACGGGCCCCAGCGGCGCATCGGCGACGGTCTTGCCCTCCGTGCAGGTGATCTGCTGCGCGCCTCCGACAGAGCGGGTGGTGATGGTGCCCTTGGTGGCCGTGGCGGTGACGGCCCCGGCGCAGTCGAGGGCCTGGACGTCGCCGCTCTGGTTGGTGATGTCGACGGGGCCGAGGCATTTTTCCGCGACGGCGCGCCCCTGCGTCTGGACTATGTTCACGGCGCCTTCGAATTCGCGCACGATGGAGTCGCCGTTCTGGGCGCGCAGGGTCAGGAGCGCGGTGCGCGGGGCGCGGACCAGCAGGTCGACGCGGTAGTACGAGCAGCCGAGGGCGGTCATATCGCCGCGGACGGTGGTCTGCACCTGGATGCGGTTCTCGAGTTTTTCGACATTGACCCCGAGGGCTTCGAGCGCGGCGGGCGCGTTTTCGGTGGCCTGGAGGAGCACGTGTTTGCGCGCCATGACCTGGACCTCGGAGCCGTCGGTGGCTTCCACGCGCACCGTCCCGGCGATGGCGTCGATGACGAGTTCCGCGCCCGGCTCGAATGCGGCGGCCTTTTCAACGACGCTTTCGAACAGTTTCGCGTCCCCGGGAGCGGGCGCGTCGAATTCGGTGCGGCCTTCCTGGACGATGAGGATCTCGTCGAACGAGGTGCGCAGGGCCACGCGCCGTTTTGATTCGAGGTTCTGATTGCGTCCGTAGACCAGATCGCCGACGACGTTCTGCTCCAGGGGGATGTGGGAGCGGAGTTCGCCGAACAGCACTTCGCACTGGAGGTCGGGGACGTCGAATTCGGAGACGTACATGTGGACCGGGCCGTTGGCGTTGGTGATGTCGACCGTGGCCTCCGTCCCGAGGCTGCGGAGGACCACCGAGCCCATGAAGTTGGTGGCGCGCAGGTTGCCCGCGATGTTGCTGAATTCGGCCTGGCAGCCCAGGAGTTCGAAGGTGCCGCCCTTGGCGAGATCCTGCGCCTGGAGGGCCTCGCCGCGGGCCCGCACGTTGACTTCCCCGTCGATGTTGCGCAGCTCGATGACCCCGTAGGCGGAGTCGATGGCGACGTTGCCTCCGACGTTCTGCAGAAGGGTATCGCCGAAATGGTTCCGGCATACGATGTTCGCGTCGCGGGGGATGGTAAGCACGTAATTGACTTCGATGCGGGTCCGGCCCATCTCGCGGGTGTCGGGGAGCAGGGTGCGGATGCTGAGACCGTCGCCGCGCGGGGTGACGTTGATGTCGATCGAACGGCCGATCTGGTGCGCGAGTTCCGAGGTTTCGGCGCCGACCGAGATCTCGGCATTGACCTGCACCACCTGCTCGGCCCAGGAGTTGACGCGGATCTCGCCGAATTCGTTGTCGATGATGATCGTTGCGGGCGGACGCACCGGGAACAGCTCTTCGAACGGGTAGGAGGCGGAACCCGGCATGGGGCCGGTGTTGAAATCGCGCCAGGGACCGAACGGAGGCTTGACGATCTCCTCGCTGCGCTTCCCCATCTGCTGGAGCGAACCGGCGATGGACTCAAAAATGTCGCCCACCCGGTTGACCAGATCTTCTTCCCCGGCCTGAGCGAGGCCGGAGACAAAAAAAACGGCCAAGAGGATTATCTTGACCTTTGTCGAGCGAGGACAGTACATCGTACGCGGCCGTTCAACGGCCCTGTTCCACGTAGAGCGTCCTCAATGCTTGCGCCTCGCGTTCCAGGTTCGCCGTTACCAGGCGGCTTGCCCGAAGGCAGCCGGGATTGCGTTTGAGGGCGGCCAGGGCGGCGTTCCGGTCGGCATGCAGGGCCACGACCATGTGGCGGTGCTGGCGTTCCCACGGGCTGACCGGGGTATCGGATTGCGCGTTGACCGCGGAGGCGAGGCTCTGAATTTCGGACGTCTTGCGTTGCAGTTCCTCCGGCGAGGGGGCGGTGGACACGGCCGTCAGGCGGCTCGCGGCCGGGGCCGGGCCGGCCAACGCGGCTTTGGCGGGCCGGTCGATCGCGGCGGTGAACACCCAGGCCGCCACCAGCACAACGCCCGCGGCGCAGGCGAGGCCTCTGGCGACGGCAAACGCTCTGCGGAAGAACCGGCCCTCTTGCCGGTCGGCTTTGCGCAACTGGCGGGCCGTGGCCAGAATCTGTTCGGCGGACCCGGGCGTGCAATCGAGCATGGGGGCATCGGCGAGGAACGAAAAGGAATCGCGCAGGAGGTTCACCTGCGCTTTGCACGACGGGCAGGACGCCAGATGCCCCCCGATACGGGCCGACACCGGCTTGCCGTCGACCAGCGCCTCGGCATATTCGGTCAATTCATAGCGTGTTGGATGCCCAAACATGTTGCCTACCCAATCACTACCCGGTCGTCTCAGAGATACTCTCTAAACTTCGACAATAAGGGTCTCAAGGCGCGTTCCGCGCGCACCACGCGGGACTTCGCCGTACCGACGGGCACTCCGGTCACCTCGGCGATCTCTTCGTAGGAGAGATCCTGGAAGCGGCGCAGCACGAACACTTCGCGCTGGTGTTCGGGCAGATGCCGCAACGCTTCGTTCACGGCCTCCGAGACCTCGCCGCGCTGGAAGGACGTGAGCACGTCGGCTTTTTCGTCCTCGAAATGTTCGAGGGCGTTGAATTCCTCGTCCTTGGCGCGGTTAAACAGCGACGACATGCTGAAGAACTTGGGGCGGCGCTTGCGGCGCAGCCACTCCTTCGAGACGATATTCGACGCGATGGTGTACAGGTACGTGGTGAACTTGGCCGTTGGCTGGTAGCGTTCGGCGTTTTTCACGAGCGCCAGAAACACTTCCTGCGTCAGCTCCTCCGCGATGTGCCGGTTCTGGACCATGCGGAAGATGTAGTTCATCACGCCGCGCTGATGCCGTCTCAGCAATTCGGCGAAGGCTTCGTCGGAACCTTCGCCATGCGTGAGCATGAGGTCTTCGTCGGACCGTTCCGCAAAGGGCAGGCCTTCCCGTTCAATGACCCTAAGCCCTAACTGCGCCTGGGCTTGCTGAGTCTTATGAAGGGCCTCGGCCATGGCGACGCTGCTTCCCTCGTTGTGGTCGTTGTCTGACATCGTAATGTATGCCTAGATCCTTAAAAAGGTTCCACTTATCTTTTCAGCAACGGGGCCATTATACACACATGGAACGGCATCCACAAACATCGCCGGAGCGCAGCGGCGGCTGAATGGACATAAATCATTTCAAACTAGGAGCTTACGTCCATAATGGTCTTGGCGTTCTGAACATGGGCGCAGGCATCCTCGTAGGAGATGATGCCTTCCATGTACAAGCCCTTGACCGACCGGTCCATGGTGCTCATGCCTTCCTTGTAGTTGGTCTCCATGATGCTGTAGACCTGATGGGTCTTGCCTTCGCGGATGAGGTTGGCCACGGCGGTGTTGTTAAGAAGGACCTCCGAGGCCAGCACCCGGCCGTCGGAGTCCGCCCGCGGGATCAGCCGCTGGGAGATGACGGCGAGCAGGGTCATGGACAACATGAACCGGATTTGCTGCTGCTGTGCCGCGGGGAATACGTCGATCACGCGGTCGACGGTCTGTATGGCGTCGTTGGTATGGAGCGTGGCCATGACGAGGTGGCCGGTTTCGGCGGCGCGCAGGGCGGCCTGGATGGTCTCGAGGTCGCGCATCTCGCCGATGAGGATGACGTCGGGGTCCTGCCGGAGCACGTATTTGAGGGCCTCGTTGAACCCGTTGGTGTCGCTGCCCACCTCGCGCTGGTCGACGATGCTCTTCTTGTGCTGGTGCACGAACTCGATGGGATCCTCGACCGTGATGATGTGGCATTCGCGGCTTTTGTTGATGAGGTCGATGATGGACGCCTGCGTGGTGGTCTTGCCGTGGCCGGTGGGCCCGGTGACGAGAATGAGCCCCTGCTTTCGCTGCGCGAGGGATTCCACGACTTCGGGGAGCCCGAGCTTGTCGAGAGAGGGGATTTTCTCCGGGATCGGCCGGAAGGCGCCGGTGACGGACTGTTTCTGGTAGTAGACATTGACGCGGAACCGGTGTTTCCGGCCGACGGCCAGAGAGAAGTCGAGTTCCTTGTCTTCCTCGAATTTCTTTCGCTGTTCGGGGCTGAGGGCGGTGTAGATAAGTTTCTTGCAGTCTTCGGCCGTGAGGGCATCGCTTCGCGTCCGGTACAGGCGGCCGTTGACGCGCAGCATGGGGGGCGCCCCCGCGCTGATCAGCAGGTCCGACGCATTCTGTTTGGCAACGAGATCGAACAAGGATTCCAGTTGCTGCATGGTCTCACCTTTCCTGGCTGCGCGGCCCGCGCCGCGCGATGGTCGTGTGCGTCATTCGGAGAATTCCGCGGAAATGCATCCTCCCCGATGCGCGGAACCTCCGTTCCCCCACGCAATGCCTGACAGACGAATTCATGATAGCCTCCGCCGAGGCGCGATGCAATCATGCTGACGATCCCTCAATCGCCGGGCCAGCATGATGTAGACGGGGCGACCCCCGGTCGACAGGGTGGACGCGGTGGACGCGGTGGAGACGCGTGCTTTGGCGGCGGCGTGATTCCGCTCCCGCAAACGCGGGTTCAGCGGCGGGGCTCGGGGCGGGTCGTGGCGGTGCGCAGTTGATTTTCCAGATGGTCGAGCGCGCCGGGGGGGATGTCACGGCGGTAGCGCACTTCGACGTAGGCGGCGTACCAGGCCGAGGGACGGTCCATGCCCGCCTCCCGGAGGCGGAGGGCAAAGCGGCTGAGCGTTTCGCCGCGGGCACGGGTATGGCCGTCAGCCGCGACATGGGCGTCCATGCGGGCCAGCATCGCCTGGCATTGCCTGACCCGGGGCGACACGGGGACGGCGCGGCGCGGCGGCCGCCGTCTCCAGCGCCGCCGTACGAGCAGCGCCGCCAGGACGGTCAGCGCGGCCCAGCCCCAGACGCTGGTGACCACGGCATTCAGGACGTCACGGATAAGCACCCCGGCGGCCAGGAGCAGGGCGGCGAGGTCGCCTCGGGCCAGGGCCTCGCGGAACGCCTGGATCCGGTACTTGAGGAGATCCAGGAGCTGCCGCCAGCGGCTCGCCTCGGGGGAAGGCCGTCCACCCGGGGGCGTGGCCTCGACGAGGACCCATCCGCGCTCGGGGTCGTAGGCTTCGACCCAGGCATGGGCGTCCTTGTCGCGGGCAAGCCAGTAGCCGCCGTAGGTGTTCTTGGAGCCGACCAGGTAGCCGGTGACGTAGCGGGCGGGAACCCCCGCGAGGCGGAGCAGGACGGCCGCGCCGCTGGCGAAGTATTCGCAGTGCGCGGGGGGGCGTTGGAGCAGGAAATAGGTGATGGGATCCTCGTCTTCGGGGATCTGGATGCCGAACTCGTAGGTGAAATTCGAGCTGAAAAACCGGGTGACGGCGTCGATCTTTCCACGGACCGTCGTGCATTGGCCGGTGAGGGTCCGGGCCAGATCGCGGACGCGCGGGTCGGTGGTTTCGGGGAGCTGGAGCAGTTGTTCGCGCCGGGCCTCGGCCACGGGTTCAAACGCCGGATGCGCGGGGACGGCCACGCGGTAGGAGGTGTCGCGGGGCATCGTGCTGGAGATGGGCGTGCCTTCGCGATCGACAGAGACCGTGCCGCCGTACGTGTAGAGGCAGGCGGCGCCAAGGGGGGCGAACGCGGCCCGATCCGTTCGCCCGGTCGGATACATGGCCAGGAGCCGCCAATCGCCGGGTTCGGCAGGCGCTTCGCGCAGGCGCAGCGCGGTCTCGCCGGGCTGGAGTCTGGGCGCGTTCGCGGGAGGGACAGCGGGCTCGGCCGGGATGGATTCGCCGCGGATTTCCCAGTTGTCGCCCTGGAAGGTGTCGAAGGCCAGGCCGCGCAGGTAGCCCGGAGGCGTGTCAGAGAAGATGCGCAAGGCCACGGCGGTTCCGCCTTCGGCCTGCATGGCCGCGACGCTGCCCAAGCGCGCGGAACGGGAAAAGCCCACCGAGCCGCCCTGACTCATGCGGTAGACCAGCCGCCCGAGAAAGACGTCGATGGCGTTCCGGTGGCGGTAGAGCAGGTGGCTGGAGGCCGCGCCGCCCGCGACAGCCGCGGCGAGCAGGGCCAGCGTGGCGGCGGCGGTCACGCGGGAGAAGCGGCCCCGCCCGTTGGGAAAGGGGGTTCGAAAGGTCAGGTAATACAGCGCGGTGAGCCCGGCCAGGGCCAGGGAGAGCCACAGGTAGGTGGGTCTGTTCGCGCCGGTGCCCACGGCGGGGATGTTGCCGGCCAGCACCATGGCGTTTGCCGACAGGAGGGGCACGTAGAGCGGCAACCCGGTGTCGCGGCGGAGGAACAATAACGCGGACAGAAAGGCGAGCAGCGCCTGAGCAATGGCGTGGGCGAGGGAATACTCCATGAGGGGCGATAGAGAGAAGAACGGAAGCGTCGAGTCGCCGATGGTGGTGAGGGGTTGAAGGCGCCATTTGACCGCAAAGGCGAGCAGGATGCCCACCAGCACGAGGACCTGGCGTTCGCGGCGCATGCGGAACTGCCACAGGCCCGGCGTGCCCGCCAGCGCCACCGCGATCAGGACGGCGGAGAAATAGTAGCGCATGGACAACAGGGCCGTCATCGCGGCGGGGACGGCGATGAGGCCGAAGGTGATGAGGCGCCGCACGATCATAGCTGCTCGATGCCTCCGGCAAACACGTCGGCGGGGGAGAGGCAGAGAATGGGTCCGAGCCAGTCCTCGGCAGGGCCGTAGTCCGTGCTGGGGGGACCGTCGCGCACGAGGAGGACCTTGGTGCTGCAGCCCGCCTCGACCGCGGTGCGCATGAGAGCCTCGCGCGAGGGATCCCAGTCGAGGAGCACGCACACGACCGTGGAAATGCTGGCGAGCTCGTCGGCCAGGGCGGGGGCAACCTTGTCGAACGGGTTGGTGCGGCATTCATCGACGCAGGCGAGGATTTCCAGAACGTTTTCGAGGTGGGCGGTATGGCGGCCCGCGCGAAATACGTACAACTCCGGCCCGGCCGCGAAAATGTCGATGATGTACTCGCCCCGCGACAAGGCATCGGCGATGGAGGCCGCCAGACTGACCGCGGCCTCGAGGTTCTGAAACCCGCCGCGCGGCCGGAACCAGCGGTTGCGGGCCACGTAGGTGTCGAGCACGAGCGCGACACGGCAGTAATACTCTTCCTGGAATTCGCGCACGACGGGCTGGGCGAGGCGCGCCCATGCCCGGAAATCGATGTGGCGGATGGGGTCGCCTTCGCGGTATTCGCGGTTGCCGATGTATTCGGGGGATTCGCCGACGTCCGAGGTCAGGGCGATGCCTCCGGGCTGGTAACGTGTGCCGATGGGCACGTCAATGCCTGCGATGGGGTGGAAATCGGGCAGCACGAGCAGGCTGCTCTTGCTGTTGTGGGCTTTTCCCGCGCGGCAGATGTTGAAGGGAAACGTCGAGAATATCCGCAGCTTGGGCAGGGGATACAGTCCGCGGCGCAGGGGTTCGAGCGTGATGGGGAGGGTGGCGGTTTCGCGGCGTCCAAGGCGGGGCAGTTCCCGGTCGGACTCACGCTGCCGGAGCGCGCGTTGCAGGCCGAAATAGCCGGCGCCGACGCACAGGGCGGGCAGCGGACCCTTGTTGTGCACGGCGAACGACCCGGTGACGGGATGCCGGGCGGTGGCCTTGTCGGGGAAATGGCCGGTGACCTTGACGCGGGGCCGTGCGAAGAGATTGACCAGGAACGCGAGCATCCCGACGCAAAACAGCGCGAGGAAGGTCTGAAACGAGGGAATCTCGAGGGACGGCGCGGCAAGGGTGCCGGTGATGATCCCCGTGATGACGAGGATCCGCCCGCCCGGCGTCAGTTTGTACATCCAGAGAAACCGGAAGAAGCGTTCGAGGCTGTCGGACCGCTTTCGTTTCATGTGGGAACCCGGATGTCCTCGAGGAGTTCGCGAATGAGTTCCTGTTTTGTGGCGCCGGCGTACTTGGCCTTGGATGTGAGCACCATGCGGTGGGCCAGCACCGCCGGCGCGAGCCGCTGGACGTCGTCGGGGAGCACGCAGGCGCGGGAGTCGATAAACGCCGCGGCCTGGGCCGCGCGAAACAGCATCAGGGAGCCGCGGGGACTGACCCCGAGTTTGAGGAGCTCGTGTTCGCGCGTGCGGCGGACAATCTCGACCACGTAACGGGAAACGGACTCTTCGACGGCGATCTTGCGCACGGCGCGCTGCATGGCCACGATGTCTTCCCGGGTGAGGACGGCCGTGATGCGTTCGAGCGGATGCGACTCCGCCTGGGCGTAGAGGATGCCGACTTCGGCGTCGGCTTCGGGATAGCCCAAATCGAGCTGAATGAGAAACCGGTCGAGCTGGGCCTCCGGCAGGGGGTAGGTGCCGTGATACTCGACGGGGTTCTGGGTGGCGATCACGAGGAACGGTTCGGGCAGGGTGTGGCTTGTGCCTTCGATCGTGGCCTGCATCTCGTTCATGGCCTCGAGCAGCGCCGACTGGGTGCGCGGCGACGCGCGGTTGATCTCGTCCGCCAGCAGGACGTTGCTGAAGATGGGGCCCTGCCGGAAGGTGAACGCGCCGGTGGCGGGATTGTAGATCGAGGAGCCCAGGATGTCGCTGGGTAACAGGTCGGGGGTGAACTGTACCCGGTGGAACGTGGCGTCGATGGAGCGGGCGAGGGCTTTTGCCAGGGTGGTCTTGCCGACGCCCGGCACGTCTTCCATGAGGACGGAGCCGCCCGCGAGGAGGGCGGTCACCAGCAGGTCGATCGCGTCAGGCTTGCCCTGAATGACCTCGCCCAGATTGTCCTTGAGCGATTGCACCTTTTGTGTGAGGTCTGCGGCAGTGGTCTGGGTCATGCGTAATCTCCTGTGCGGGCCTCCGTGAAGCGCCGGGCATCCCCCTGAATTCCGGATTGATGTGCTGCATGCTAAAGCCTTTTGCGCCCGCCATCAAGTAAGGGCGCCGCCGGGCCGGTGGTTTGCATAATCCCCGGGTTTTAATATAACTCCTGTAGGACCTATAGGCTACAGAAGCGCGCGTCATGAGCGAGCGCCGGTTCATTCCTCCGCATGGCAATTACCGGGAATTGCTTTCGTACCGCAAGGCCGTGGTGGTGTATGACCTGACCGTTGGCTTCTGCCGGCGCTTTCTCAGGCAGGGCGACCGTACCACGGGGCAGATGGTGCAGGCCGCTCGCTCGGGCAAAGGGAACGTCCGCGAGACGCGAAGTAACCACCTCAAAGCGAGCCCTGACACGACCTATAAGACCTATAGGACCTATCCTCTCCCCCCCGCGCCGCCGTGCAGGAAACCGCCCCGCCCGTTACGGTATTCTCTCGGTATGGAAGAGCCACCGTTTGCATTTGCCGAACCGGACTATCCGCTGGGGCCGCTGACGCGTTACCGCGTGGGTGGGCCGGCGCGCTGGGCCTTGCTGCCGCGCACCATGGAGGAGGCACGGGCGGCCTACGCGTGGATGGCGGCACAACGGACGGGCGGCGCGCCCATGCGCCGGCTTGTTCTCGGGGGCGGTTCGAACGTGTTGATCAGCGACCGGGGGATTGACGGGGCGGTCCTGGTCACCACGGCGCTCGACGGCATCGAGGCGCTGGGCAATGACCGCTACCGTGTGGAATGCGGGGCCGAGCTGGGCGACCTGGTGCAGGACGTGATGCTCCCCAACAACTACGACGGCGTGGGCGGGTTGACGGGCATCCCGGGCACGGTGGGCGGCGCCATCTACATGAACGCGGGCACCGTGAACGGGACGACGTGCCAGTGGCTCGAGAGCGTCGAGGTGGCCGGGGACGGCGGCAGCCGGACGGTCACGATGGACGCGTCGTGCTACGGATACCGGGGCCAGTCGTTTTGTCCGCCGGGGAGCTTGATCCTGCAGGGGGTATTCCGGTTTCGCGCGGCGAAGGCGGATCAGCGGGCGGTGTACGAGCATTACATGCAGCGCCGCCGTGAGAAACAGCCGCAGGGCTATTGCTGCGGCAGCGTGTTCAAGAATCCTCCGGGCGATCATGCGGGGCGCCTGCTCGAAGCGTGCGGGTTGAAGGGGACGCGCCGGGGCGGCGCCGTGATCAGCCCGGTGCACGCGAATTTCATCATGAACGAGGGCGGCGCGGCCTTTGACGATATCCTGGGCCTGATCCGGCTCTGCCAGACCACGGTGAAACAGCAGTGCGGCGTGGACCTCGAGTGCGAGGTGATTGTGCTCGACTGAGCCGGCGGTCAGCCGCCGTAGTTCCGGGGCAGCTGGCCCTCGGCACGGAGCGATTCGACCAGGCGCGTCACGAGCGGTTCGAGATCGGCCTCGGCGACATGCGAGTACCAGACGTTGTCGGGGAACACCATGATGTTGGGCCCGTCTTCACAGCGGTCCAGGCAGCCGGCCTTGCTGACCCGGACGCGACCCCGCAGGCCGCGTTCCTTGATCATGTTCTTGAGTTTCGCATAGAGGACCAGCCCGCCGCCGCCCGCGCAGCACACGCGTTCCCCGGACGGACGCTGGTTGACGCATACAAAGACGATCTTCTTGTAGGGCATCGCGTGTTCGTGCATGGCCACACCTTTGCGATTCGGTTCGGCAGACTGTCATACCAGAGCGGGGGGCGGCAGGTCCAGTTTTACGGCAGCCCCGCATCGCCTTCTGGTGGCGGCGATGGAGGATCCGCGCATATTTTGAAGGCGTTTGCCGGTTCCGTGTACACTTCACCCTTCATTCATGTCCATTTCGCTGACGCCCGCGAGGAAATACGATGCCTGACGACACACCGTTGATAGAGCCGCGCGTTTTGAAGGGGTTTCAGGACTTTCTGCCGGAAGAGGTCCTGGCCCGGAACGCCGTGATGGATGTATGCGAGTCGGTTTTCCGCAAGTACGGTTTTGTGCCGCTGCAGACGCCGGCGCTCGAGCATCTGGACACGCTGCTGGGCACGGGCGGCGAGGAGACCAACAAAGAGCTGTTCCGCCTGGAAACGCCCGAGGGCGAACCCATCGCGATGCGCTTCGATCAGACGGTGCCGTTCGCGCGGATGATGGCGCAGTATCCGGACAAGCTGAAAGCGCCGTTCCGGCGGTACGCGATGGGGCCCGTATGGCGGGGGGATCGGCCGGGCCCCGGGCGGTTTCGCGAGTTCACGCAGATCGACATGGACGCGGCGGGCTCGGAATCGGTGGCCGTGGACGCCGAAATCATCGCGGCGGTCTGCGAGATCATGGTGACGCTGGGCGCAAACGATTTCTGCGTGCTGGTGAATAACCGGAAGCTCATCGACGCGCTGCTGGAAGGGTGCGGGATCACGGACGGAGCCCGGGGAAAGCACGTGTTGCGGGTCATCGACAAGCTCGAGAAGGTGGGCGTCGACAACATCCGGCTGGAACTGGGCGACGGGCGCATCGACGATTCGGGCGACCCGATCCCGGGCGTGCATCTGGACGCGACAACCATTGACGCGATCCTGTCGTTCATCGGGATCACCGGGGCGACGCGCGAGGACGTGGTCGAGGCGATGCGGGCGGCGCTCCCGGCGAGCGAACGGGCGGCGGCGGCGCTGGACGAGATGGCGCAGCTCGCGGCCTGTCTCGACGCGCTGGGCGTGCCGGTGACGCAGGCGCGGTTCGCGCCGAGCCTCGCGCGCGGGCTCGATTACTACACGGGGCCGGTCTACGAGATTGCGATCGCGGAGGGGCGCTTCGGCTCGGTCGGCGGCGGCGGACGGTATGACGGGCTGGTGTCGCGGTTTCTGGAGCGCAGCATCCCCTGCGCGGGCATCGCGTTTGGCCTCGACCGGCTGATGGCCGCGCTCCAGTTCCTCGGCGTTACGCCGCGCGTATCGGCGCAGTCGCAGGTGCTGGTCGCGTTTGTGGGGCGCGTGCCCGAGCCCGAGTTGCTCCGGATCGTGAAGGAACTGCGCGCCGCCGGGCTGCGGGCGGAAGTGTATTTCGGCGTCAAACGCGGCATGAAACACCAGTTGGCCCATGCCGACCGGTGCGGGATTCCCGTGGCGGTGATCGTGGGTGAAGACGAACTGGCGAAGGGCGTCGTGTCGATCAAGGATCTGCTCGCCGGGAAGGACCAGCGCGAGGACATCACCGACCATGACGCATACCGTAAAGCCGGGCGCACCGCGCAGGTGACCGTGCCCCGGGATGCGATGGTGACGACGATCCGGGAGATGCTGGCGTGCTGAACCGGCTACCTGAATGCCGGTACTCCTGTAAGCGCATGGTGCATCAAGAAGGGGGAGGGCCATGACCATGACCGGCCGGGAACGCGTTTGGGCGATGTTCGAAGGGCGCGAGCCCGACCATCTGCCCCTGATGCCGATTACGATGATGTTCGCGGCGGACCTGGCGGGCGTGAAATACGGCCAGTACGCGGCGAACTTCGAAGTGCTCGCGGAAGCGCAGACGCGCGTCGCCGAGACGTTCGGATTCGATTATGTCTCGGCCATTTCGGATCCTGCCCGCGAGGCGGCGGATTGCGGGGCGGCCATCGAATGGTTCGAGGATCAGCCGCCCGCGGTCGACGAAAGCCACGCCCTGTTGCAGCGCCCGGAAGACCTGATCCGGCTGGCCGTTCCGGACCCGCTGGGCGGCGGACGCATGCACGACCGTGTGAAGGGGGTTGCGCGGCTCAAAGAGCGTGTGGGCGGCGAACGCATCGTGGAGGGCTGGGTGGAAGGCCCCGTTGCCGAAGCCGCCGACCTGCGCGGCATCAACCACATCATGATGGATTTTTTCGAACAGCCCGGGTTCGTGCGCGACCTCTTCGACTTCGTCATCGAGATGGAACTCGCCTTTGCGCAGGCCCAGAAAGATGCCGGGGCCGATCTCATGGGCGTGGGCGATGCCGCGGCGTCCCTTGTCGGGCCGCAGCTTTATGAGGAGTTCGTGTGGCCGGCCGAGAAGCGGCTCGTCGACGGCCTGCACGCCATGGGCCTGAACGTGCGGCTGCACATCTGCGGCGATACCCGGGCGATCCTCGACGGCATGGGGCGGCTGGGCTGTGAGATCGTCGACCTCGACTACCTGTCCCCGGTGGCCCGGGGCCGCGCCGCTATGGGCCCGAACCAGATCATTCTCGGCAACCTCGACCCCGTGCGCTGCCTGCGCGACGGCACCCCCGAGAACGTCCGCGGCGCCATCGCCCAATGCCACAAAGAAGCCGGTCCGCGGTTTATCGTCGGCGCCGGATGCGAAGTTACCCGCGATACCCCGCACGAAAACCTCCATGCCCTGTGCGAATACGCGCGGGAGGCGAGGTAGGGGCGGGACCCCGTCAGGGCTCCTGGCGCGAGGGGGCGCGATGCCGTCGCAGCGGCGCGTTCTCCCGAACAGGCCTCTCGTACGGCCGAAACCTCGGTCGTTTCCGTTCTCAATACACGCCGTAGGGGTCGAGATCAACCTTGAGTTGGGCGCTGGGGACGGGGTTTTCGGCGGCAAAGGCGTCGCGGGCGGCGCGGACGAGGCGGTTGAGGCGGTTGGCGCTTCTGGAGAGCACGCCGAGGTTCCAGCGGTATTTTTTCTTGACGCGGCGGACGGTCGCGGGCGCGGGCCCGAGGAATTCCAGGCCGTGGAAGCCGAGGGCGTCCATTTCGCGCCGGACAATGCGGTGGAGCACGGCGACGGCGCGTTCGGCGCCGCGGGGGTCTTCGCATTCGATGGCGAAGTTGGCGAGCCGGCGGTAGGGGGGGTAGCCGGCGTTTTCGCGTTCGCGGATCTCGCGCGCGTAGAACGCGGTGTAGTCGTGCCCGGCCGCGGCGACGACGGCGTAATGGGTGGGCCGGTAGGTCTGGATGATGACGTGGCCGGGCTTGTCGCCGCGCCCGGCGCGTCCGGCGACCTGGGTGAGCAACTGGAAGGTGGTTTCCGCGGCGCGGAAATCGGGCATGCCGAGACCGGTATCGGCGTTGAGCACGCCGACGAGGGTAACGCCGGGGTAGTCGTGGCCTTTGGCGATCATCTGGGTGCCCACGAGGACGTCGATTTCCCCGGCGGCGAGGCGGCCGAGGATCTTGGCGTGCCCGCCTTTGCCGGCGGTGGTGTCGGCGTCCATGCGCTCGATGCGGGCCCTGGGAAAGGTGCGTTGCAGGAGGTCTTCGATGCGCTGGGTGCCGACGCCCAGGTACAGCAGGGGGTTGAAATGGCAGGCGTCGCACACCTGGGGCACGGCCCGCCGTTTATTGCAGTAGTGGCAGCTCAGGTGACCGCCCTTGGCGTGGTAGGTCAGGGTGACCTGGCAATCGGTGCACTCGGCGACCCAGCCGCATTGCGGGCACAGCACAAACGGGGCGAATCCCCGCCGGTTGAGCAGCAGCAGGACCTGCTCGCTGCGCTCGACGCGTTCGGCCACGGCCTGCTCGAGTGCATCGGACAGGAGGACCTGACCGCTTTGTTCCCGGACCGCCCCGCGCATGTCGATGATCCGCACGTCGGGCAGGGCGGCGCTGGTGGCGCGGCGTGCGAGTTCGAGGCGGACCGATTTACCGGTCTCGCTGTTGTAGAAGGATTCGACGGAGGGGGTGGCGGAACCCAGCACGCACACCGCGCTGTTCATCTTCGCGCGCATGATGGCGACGTCGCGGGCATGGTAGCGGGGCGTTTCGCCCTGTTTGTAGGAATGGTCGTGTTCTTCGTCGACGACGATCATGCCCAGATGGGGAAGCGGCGCGAAGATGGCCGAGCGCGCGCCGACCACAATGCGCACTTCGCCGCGCTGGGCCCGCCGCCATTCGTCGTAGCGTTCGCCCGCGCCCAGGCCGCTGTGGAGCACGGCGATGTCGGTCTGGAACCGGGCCTTGAAGCGCCCGACGGTCTGAGGGGTGAGCGAGATTTCGGGAACCAGGATGATGGCGCCGCGTCCGATGGCGAGGGCGTGCTCGATCGCCTGGAGGTACACCTCGGTCTTGCCGGAACCGGTGATGCCGCGCAGGAGGAAGGTCTGGAAGCGGTGGGCATCCATGCTGGCGGTGATGGCGTCGTACGCGGCCCGCTGTTCATCGTTGAGCACGTGTTTGAGCGCGCCGGAACCGCCGTGGCCGGTGTCGGGCGTGCGATACAACTCGCGCTGCGCGCGGACGATGAGGCCTTTCTCTTCGAGGGTCTTCAGGGTGGCCGCGGTGGCGCCGTGTTTCTCGTAGAGCGCCGTGGCCGGGCGTTCGGGCTCGCCGTAGAGCAGGTCGAGGTAGACCGCGGCCTGTTTCGGCGCGCGGCGCTGCAAGGCCGCGAGCGCGTCGGCACCGGGCACGTTCTCCTCGACGAGGCTCACGTACGTTTCGGTCAGGGCCGACACGGCGGGATCGACGGCCACGGGTTCGGCGAGCAGGATGCCGCGGCGTACGAGCGACTGCAGGGTGTTGCTGAGCGCGCCCCGCCCCGCGGCGGCCGCCAACTGGCTTTCCAGGAGGGGACCGCGGCCGTGGAGTTCGGCGATGACCTTGCGCTGGCGGTCGGTGTAGCGGCCGGGGCCGAGCTGCTCGAGTTGCAGGGTATAGCGCATCTTCGAGCGTACGTGGATCCCCGCCGGGACGGCGCAATGCAGGGCTTCGCCCCACGAACAGCAGTAGTAATCGGCGAGCCACCGGCACAGATCAAGCATTTCCTGCGTGAACACCGGTTCGGCGTCGGGGAGATCGATGATCGCGCGCAGGTTTTCGACCGCGGTCTGCCGCGTCAGGGCCACGACGTAGCCCGTTTCGATGCGTTGCCGGACGGGGACCACCGCGCGCATGCCCGGGCGGATCCGGGCGCTCAGCGACGCCGGCACCCGGTAGGTGAACGGCGAATCCACCGGCACCGGCAGCGCGATTTCGGCAAACACAGGCTGTTCCATGCCAGACATGGCCGCCCCGGGATCAGGCCGGGACTTCAATGAAACGGCCCCAGATCTCGAGCAGGTCCTCGGGTAGACGCGCGCCCAGGTGCGGGAACCAGGCCGGCTTGCGCGGACGGCGCACCAGCGGCATCTCGGCCTCGTCGGGCGTGCGGCTGCCCTTCTTGACGTTGCATTTCAGGCAGGCCACCACCAGGTTGTCCCACGTGTCGAGGCCGCCCCGCGACTGGGGAATCACGTGGTCGATCGTCAGCCGCGACCGGGGAAAATGTTTGCCGCAATACTGGCAGATGTTCATGTCGCGTTCGTAGATGCTCTGGCGCGAAAACGGCACTTCCCGCCGGATAAACCCGTTAAAGGCGTTGAGAAGCACCACCTCGGGAATCCGGATCCGCAGGGTGGGCGTGTGCACATACCGGCCCCCTAACCCGTTCTGAGACAACACCAGCCAGTCCTCAAACCCGTGAAGACTGTACGCCGTTGGGTGCACGGCCCGGGCCGTGCCCGCGTAAAGCAGACTGAGGGCGCGTCGCGCTGGCGTGACGTGTATGGCTATCCACGACCGGTTCAGCACCAGCACGTTGCCATGAATCAAATCACCGTTTAGTCCGTAATTCATCGCTGGACCCGAAGTTGCCCGCACAGGGCACGTCTGCCACCCAGTATAGGCACGGCAAAATAACGTGTCAAACCGGGCTATTCTGTGTTCGCGGCGTTTTTTTCGGCGGGGAGGACGCAGCGGAATCCGACGGTGTTGAGGCGTTCTTCGGGGAAGATGCCTTTGCGGAAGGTGCAGCGAAGTTCGTCGGGCGGGGATTTCCAGCAGCCGCCGCGGACGACGTAGCGGGGGATGGCGGGGGTCTTAGGTTCGGTGGCGCCGGGCCGGTAGGGCATGTAATAGTCGGTGGTCCATTCGAAGATGTTGCCGGCGAGGTCGTGGATGCCTTCGGGGGTGCGTCCTTCCTCGTGCATGCCGAGGATGGCGGTCATGCTCATCATGTCGCCGTAATTGCAGAGCATGGGGTCGGGTTCGCGGTTTCCCCAGGGGTATTTGCGGTTGTCTTTGCCGCGGGCGGCGAATTCCCACTGGGCCTCGGAGGGGAGCTGTTTGCCGGCCCATTCGGCGTAGGCCAGGGCGTCTTCGAGGCCCACGCCCACGACGGGCTGGGGGCCGCCGCCGAAGGTGCCGTCGCCCCAGAACTCGGGTTTGCGGTGGCTGGTGGCGCGCATGAACTCGCGGAACTGGTCGTTGGTGACGGGGTGGATGTCCATGTAGAACGGTTCGACATGGGCTTCAAACGCGGGGCTTTCCTCGGGGACGAGGTCGTTGCCCATGAGGAAGCTCCCGCCCTCGTGGAAGACCATGCCCTCCGTGGAAACCTCGCGCGTCCGGTCGGCGGTGGGGGTCTTGGGCCGGGCGGCGTGGCGGTAAGAGGTCTGGTAGGCCTCGGTCAGTTGCGCGCGGAACTCGCCCGCGGTCTGCCACCGGTTTGCGGGATCTTCCTGAAGCGCCTTGTTGAGAATGGCAACGAGGGACGGGGCGATGTCGCTGCGCGCCTTGGTGACCTCGATCTGCTCCTCGGTGGGGGTGCGCAGTGTGAGGAGCTCGTAAAACAGGAGGCCGGTGGAGTAGAGGTCGGCGCGGGAATCGACCTGGCGCAGGTTGAGCTGTTCGGGGGACGCGTAGGCGGCGGTGCCGACAACGCGCTTGCGTTGTTTGTCGCCGGTGTCGGCGGCCTCGGTGTCGACGGCCTTGGCGAGGCCGAAATCCAGCACCTTGATGTGCTCTCCGGGGAGCATCATGGCGTTTTCGGGCTTGATGTCGCGATGGATGACCATGCGATGCGCGTAGTCGAGGGCTTTGAGCACCTGCGCGGTGGCGTGCACCGCCACGCGCACATCGAGCATGCGGCGATCTTTGCGGCATTTTCGCAGCAGGCCGCGCAGGGACTGGCCCCGCAGGAATTCCATCGAGAGGTAGAGCACGCCTTCGGGGGTCGTGCTGACGTCATGGACGGCCACGATGTTCTCATGGCGCAGCCGCCGGGCCACCTGGGCCTCCTGGATGAACAGCTGCTGAGCCTTGGGGGATTTCAGGAGGTCGGGGATCATGAATTTGAGGGCGACCAGCTCGCTGGTGAGGTGGTCGCGGGCGCGGTAGACCACGCCCATGCCGCCGCGGCCGAGGAATTCCTCGATTTCGTAGCGGTCGGAGATACGTTCGCCGGCTTCGAAGACCAGGTTTTTGTCCTGGGGGTCGGTGGCAATGCGGGGGACCATCATGCGGGCGCCGCACCCGAAACAGACCCCCCAGCGCCCCTGAACCGCGTTGGGCACCAGGATTCGGAGGCCGCAACTGGAACATGTTACCGGAATCATCTCAGGATGCTCATGCCTCGGTGAATGTACACGATACCAACGTTCCCGGGAGGGCCGAAACCACCGGCAACCGCCATGGATTGTCCCCGCTTGGGGCCCGCAGTCTCTAACCCTATCCAGGATAAGCCTTTTCCCAGGCGGGCGTATGGTATCACGCCCGGGGCGCGCGGGGCAATCGCGACGGCAGGGGCCGGGGCGGCGGCCGACGGGAACGCGGTGTGCGCGCGGGGCGCGGCATGGCGCCGGCCACAGGCGATTTCCGGCGCCTCTGTCCAGCGGGATGATCGTTGACACGCTGGGGTCTCGTATCTATAATGGGCACTCCAAGATAAGCTTGTGGTGTGCGTATAAGGCGGCGTCGGGGAGACGTCCCGGAGCAGCGGGGCATCAGGGAAGCGTGGAAGGTAAAGGCGCAAGAGTCTTGAATTGCCTTGACACAAGGACGGCCCGGTTCGTTTTGCATGAAACGGACGGGGGTGGTTCTTGTATTTTTTTTGTGGGGTTTCATGACCGGGCTTCGATTGAAAAACCGCTACGGAGAGGAGAATGACAATGGGGAGTAAGAAGAGGCTGTTCCTGACGTCGTTGGCGGGCGCGTTCGTGGCGCTTTCGCTGGCGGCGGTCCTGACGCCTTCGTTGATGCACTCGGGTCACCGGGTGACGGCAGCGGATGGCGCGGGCGCACTTGCTATCAGCGTCGACGGCATGACGCCGATGGCCGAAACCTACGAAATTCCCGTGGGCGCGGAGCAGGGGTTCAGCGTGCTTCGCCTGGCCGATGGCGCTCCCGCGGGTCTGGTACGAATCGGCGACGCCGAGTGGTCGTTGGCCACGGATGGCGGAGCGGTTCTGGACGCGGTTCCGGGCGAGTTTGTCGCGACCGTTCGCGCGAACGCGGCTGGGGACGCGGCTCTCTTCGTGACCACCCCCGATGGGCAGGCCGACGTGGTGACGCTGGTTTTCACCGAGTTGAAAGCGGCGGCGGCCCCCGAAGCCAAGACACTGTCGGCGGTGAGTGTCGTGCAGCCTGCCGCGGGCGCTGCGGTGTATGTGCCCACGGTGGGCGCGACGCCGCTCGCGGTGGTGGCGGAGCCCGACGACCTGGCGGACGTCAGTTCGGTGGACTTTGCGTGGCCCGACAGCACAACGCCGGCCGGGACGGACAGCGACGGCGACTTTCCGTATATCGGGTTCATTCCCGATGTCAACGGCGTGACGTCGGTCGCGGTTGAAGCGTTCAACGCCGGGGCCACGGCCTCGGTCACGGCGAACGGGTCGTGGACGGTGGCGACCGCCGCGGACACGAACGGCGACGGTTTCCCGGATGACCCGTTTGGCCTGAATATGGCCCCCGGGGACGCGTGGGTATCGCTGCCCGGCGGTCTGGCCGGTGTGAGCGTGGTCATGATGGGCCTTCCGTCGGCGCCTGCCGACAAGGACCTGGACGTGGCCTCCCTGGATCTGTTCAAGGTCATTGTTCCAATTGCCACGGGCAGCTACGAGATTGGCGTGCCGCGTGACCTGCTTGGCGAGACCGAAAAGGGCATACTTGCGGTTGCCGTGGCGCCCGACCTGGACACCCTGGTGGGCGCGGGGCTGGCCGCGTCGATTCCGGCGCTTCCGGATGGCGCCGACGCGCTTCTCTCCTCTCTCCTTCTTATAGACGTGATGGTTCAGGCAGAAGGTTCAACGACGTGGACGTCGATCGACCCCGCGCGGCTTGCCGCAAACCCGCTGTACATCGTGGGTTACGAGGTCGCGGGCGTCACGGCCGCGACCAATGCGCGGCTGTTTGCCTACGGCGCTTCGCTGGTGGACGGCGGCGCCCCGAACGGTCCGCAGATTGAGATTCCGGCGGGCGCGGCCTGGGCGCCGACCGCGGAAGGCGTATCGCTGGACGTCGAGACCTTTGCGGCGGAGCTGCCGGGCCTTTCGATTATTGGGTTGTTCGAGACGACGAGTCTCATCAACATTGCGGGCGTGAACAACGTCGTGATTGGCGGTCCGCAGGACTATGCCATCGGCGGCAACGAGGTCGAGATCACCGTCAACAACCTGGCCGGGCTTACGGCGGGCGATGTTGAAGTGACCATCGGCGGCCAGCTTGCCACGGTTTCGGATGTGGCCGGCGACGTGATCACGGCGGTTGTGCCGCGCGCGGCCGACCTGGCCGAGCCCGCGGAAACCGCGTCGGCCGATCTCCGGGTCGAGATCCTGGCGACGGGCGAATTTGACGAAATCCCGAACGGCTTCACGTATCTCGGCCCCGTGGCGACGGCCATTACCCCTGCGGACGGTCCGTCGGTGGGCGGGACCAGCATCGTGATCGACGGCAGCGGGTTCGATGCCAACGGCATGGGCGTGTCGCTGGGCGGTTCGGCGGTATTGACGGGGGCGATTACTCCGGTCAGCATCAGCGGCACCACCAGCGCGGCCGACCCGGGCATCGTGGGCCTTGAGCTGATTACGGCCAACAATTTCGCGGGCTCGCTGGCGGATGCGTTCACGTATACGCCGCCAGTTCCCGCGCTGACGAGCGTCACGCCGGACACGGCGCTGACCACGGCCCAGAGCACGGTGCGGGTCGAAGGCTCGTTCTTTGATCCCAGCGCCGATTTCGGAACGCTCAACGGCGGTCTGACGGCGTTCTTTGACACCGATGTGAACAATCCGGCCGCGGGCTCGGAAGCCGCGAACGTGGTGTTCTGGGACGAAACGAACCTCGACGTCGTGACCCCGGCCGGGCCTTCGGCGGGGGTTACCGGCCTGTTCGTACGCGCGACGGTGCAGGCGAAGGCGCTGCCCTATGCGGCGAATTCGAATGTGCTGCCGTTTACGTTCATCGACGGCACGCAGGCCGAAATGGTCATCACCGGCGTCGCGCCGGCGACCGGCCCGCTTTCGGGCGGAAACACGGTGACCATTACGGGCACCAGCTTCCCGCCGTCGATCGGCGACCCGATAGCGACGGGCAACGTAATCCGCGCGGCGCGCGTGGCCACCGCCGGCGCTTCGACGGTGGATGTGCCGGTGTACCTCTTCCGTGCGGCCGATGCAACAAAGGCTCCAGCCGCCATAAACTTCACATTGCTTTATGATAGTAGCGTTCTGACATACACAGGACCAGGTGCTGGCGGCGGAATTGCCAATCTGGATAACGAAGTTCTAGACGATGAATATGGGAAGGATATCTCTGTTAATCAGAACTCGCCGGGAATTCTGAAGTTTGTCATCGCGGGCTTCAACACAAATGAAATCACACTGGATGGGTTGGACAATCCATTCACGTTGTTCACTCTGCCCTTTAATGTCGTTGGAGCTGCGGACCAATTCTCCTTCTTGCTGGTTCAAAATGTGACCATGGCGGACGGAACCGCTTCCGTTTTTCCCGCAAATGGTGACAATGGTATCGTCTATGTGGGAGATGCAGTTGTATTGCCGGATCCGCCGCAGGTGTTCTTCGGACCGAACGAGGCGACGGTGGTTGCTTCGAGCGAGACCGAGATTTCGGTGATCGCCCCCGCGGGCGTACGCCTGGGCGCGGTCGACATCGTTGTAGACGACTCGAATGCCAGCAAGCCGGACAATGTCGCGGTGCTGTCGGCATTCACGGCCGGCGGGTACACCTACGTGCTGGACGGCGGGGCGTTCATCTCGTCCATCACGCCGGATGACGCGTATGTGTTCGGCGGCGTGGTTGCGCGGGTTGAGGGCTCGGGATTCGTTCCGGGCACGACCCAGGTCCTGTTCGACGGCGTGGCGGCGGAACTGGCGCCTCCGGCGGACTATGCGAGCGACGCCAACAACCTGTACGTGATCGTGCCGCAGCTCGAGGGCCTGGGCAATACGCCGGCCGACCCGCTGTCGCAGACGGTTCAGGTGACGGTGGCGAACGACAGCAAGGACCTCAAGGTTGGCAACGCGGTGCCGTTCACCTATCACCGGTTCAGCCAGGGCACGGCCATCACGGCCGGCGCCAGCGGCGAGGTGATGACCAACGCGTTCTTCTTCGACCCGAACAACGAGAGCGGCTCGGGCGAGCGCGAGATCATCCTGACGCGCGCCGGCGATGCGACCACGGCGGCGGGCGCCTTTGCGCTGCCCGCGATTACCGCGGCGGAGCTGGGCGCAGCGAGCGACCTCACAAGCGACGTATTCGTGCTGGTGCGCGCGACGAAGGCGCCGAAGCTCTTCGGCACGCATGAAATCGAAGCCGGTTCGCCGGTGGCGAATGTCTGGAACTTCGACATCCATCTGTATGAAGGCGCGTACCCGTTCGCGGAACTGGGCGATGTCACCTTCAACACCGATCCGGCGCAGGGCGACGTCACGCTGGCGACGTTGACCTACCCGGTCGACGACACCGCGCTGACGGTCGGCGATCTGAACAACGGCGACGTGTCGACGATGTCGTTGGACAGCACGCTGGATTACACCAACTTCAACGCGCCGGCGATCTACACCTATGACCCGGACAGCGAACGCTACCAGTCGACCGTGTCCGAATCCGAGTTTGCGGCCGAGGGCACGGATGAGGCCAGCCAGGTGACCGAGGTCACCGCGCGCCTGGCGCATCTCAGCGCGCTCGCGCTGCGGACGGGCGTGCCTGCGCCCGGCCTGGCGATCTCGTCGATCGAAGACAGTGTGACGGGATTGCCGACGGGCCCGCTGCAGGGCGGTACGACGATCATCATCCGCGGCCAGGGCCTGGGCTGGCCGGCAAGCGTCACGTTTGACGGCATCCCGGCAACGAACGTCACCGGCGTGTCGGACCAGGAACTGACCTGCACCCTGCCGGAAGGTCTCGTGGAAGACGTTCCGGTGGATGTGGTGGTCACGCTGGTTGACGCGCGCAGCGTGACGGCGGCGGACGCCTTCACGTACTACCTGGACATCGACTTTGTGATTACGCCGAACGTGGGCCTGCCCGCGGGCGGCAACACGGTGACGTTCACGGGCGTGGGGCTGCTGGGCGTGTCGCAGGTGCTGTTCGGCACGCAGGCAGCGACGTTCACTCCGGGGACGGACACCCAGTTCACGGCGGTGGTGCCGGCGGCGTCGGGTCCGAGCGTGGTCTCCGTGACGGTGACCGCCGATCTCGGCACGCGCACCATTGACCGCGCGTACACCTACATCCCCCAGGGCGGGCTGATGGTCACCAGCATCGTTGTGCAGGGGACGGACGGCCCGCTGGCTCCGGGCGGCGGCACCGTGGTCATCAGCGGCCAGGGCTTCAGCAACGTGCTGCAGCTGACGCTGATCTTCAACGATGGGACCGCGGTCACGCTGGTGGAAGGCATCGACTTCTTCGTGGACAGCGATGGCCAGATTGCGCTGACCCTGACGCCGGAGCGGCTGATTGAGCTGGCCAAAGGGGCCGGCCTCACCAGCATTCCGCCGGGCCCGGTGACGCTGCTGCTGGACACGGCAGCCGGTTCGGTGGAGATCGAGGATGCGTTTGTCGTCGCGAGCGACACCGCCGAGGTGCTGGTCTACAGCGTGACGCCGGACAGCGCGTGGGTGATTGGCGGGTTCGTGGCGGAAATCCTCGGGCAGAACTTCGGGGATCCGTCGGTGATGACGGCGGCCTTCGAGTACAACACGCCGTCGCTGTCGCCCGAGCTTGCCAAGGGGCCCGTACCGTACGAGACGGTGACGGTTCCGCTGGAAATCCTGAGCGGTTCCGAGTATCCGAACAACTCGACGAAGCTGTATGTGCGGATTCCGCCGCTGCCCGGCGTGAACGACGCCTGGCCGGCGGTGGTGGCCATGGATCGGCTGATGCTGTGGAAGGACGGCGTGCCGGTCTACGGCATGTTGGTCAAGGAAGCAGACTCCGAGAAGTGTGATCCGATCTTCACGTACTACCGTTGGTGGGAGGACGAGAGCGGCGTCATCACGACGGCGTTCTACTACGACAACGCGCTGGGCGCGGACGCCCGCGAGATCGTGTTGAACAGCGGCCCGCTGAACGCGGCGCTGACTGTGCCCACGCTGAGCACCGATTTCTTCGATGCGGACGTGACGGGCAACACGGACTACGTGTACGTGCTGGCGCGTGCGGGGCTTGACGAGACGGCCTTCGGTGAGACCGATTTCGCGGCCTTGCCGGGCGAGGGCATCGACAACGCGTGGGTCTTCGATATCCATCTGTATGCGGATGTCGCGACCAGCAAGGCGTTGTTGCCGCCCGCGAGCAACCTCCTGTACCAGGAGATTGCGCCGCAGTTCGTCGTAGCGCCTGATACCGACGGCCTGAACGTCGTGCCGGCGCGGTTGACCATCCCGACGAATTACACCCTGTTGACCGCCGGCGATATCCGCGACGGGCTCATTGCCCTGTACGGACAGCCGAGCGAGGTGGGCGACCTGGTCGCGCCGGATGTTGTGGGCGCGACGACGGCGGCCACGGACGGCGTATACCAGTCGACCATTCTGGCGAGCTTTGACGGCTTGCCGGAGTTCTTCCCGGATGCGGCCGCCGCGGCGGACACCCAGCCGGTCGAAAAGGTGCGTGCGCGTGTCTATGACTTCAGCGCATTCACCCTGCGGCAGGGGACCGATGCGGCGCCCGACCCGACCCTGACGTCGAGCACGAACGCGGACGGCGGTCCGGCGGAAGGCCCGATCGAAGGCGGTACCGAGGTGATCCTCTACGGTACGGGTCTGGGCTGGGTCGAGACGGTCGAGTTCGGCACGGACGGCAAGGCGTTCACCCCGGCGACCATCATCAGCGGCGGCGACACGAACGAGTTCGCGCTGCGGGTGCTCTCGCCTGAAGTGAACTCGGCCGGCGTGGTCGACATCCGCATTACGACGGCCGCGGGCAAACAGGCCGTGCTGGAAGACGGCTTCACCTACACCGGCGGCGGCCAGGGCATTCTCGCGCTGCTGCTGGGTCTGGGTCTGGCGCTGATCGGCCTGTTCGCCGGTGGCGACAGCGGCGATGGCGGCTGCTTCATTGCGACCGCGGCGTACGGCACCTCGATGGAAGCCGAGATCGACGTTCTGCGCAGCGTGCGCGACACGTACCTGCTCGACAACGCCGTAGGCACGGCCTTCGTGGACGCTTACTACCGGGTGAGCCCGTACCTTGCCGTGTACGTCGCGAAGAGCCCGGTTCTGGCGGCCATGGTCCGGGTGGCGCTGACGCCGGTCATTGCGGTGAGCAAACTGGTCCTGGCGATGCCGCACGTTACGGCGGGCCTGGGATTGCTTGCCATCGCGGGTGCGATGCTGCGTAAGCTGCAGCGCAAGACACGCAAGGCCTGAGGCCTGTAGATTACCCAAACTTCGCGCTCCGGCGGGTCTCGAAAGGGACCCGCCGGAGTTTTCTTTTGCCCTGCGGGGGAGAGGCTGCGGTCCGGCTCGCTCGTTTGCGCCACATGCAGTTGTGTTTCTGGAGAATCGCGGCAGAGGCCACTATATACGGTGTGATCGGCGGGCCGCCCATATGTTGGTGTTTGTGGTGTAACTCGTTGTTGAATAACGCAATAAATTGAACGTGATTCATTGACAACCGCTATATGTTGTGTTATTTTGGCGGCGCATACGGGAGTGGTGGGTGTAGTGTGCCGTTTTGCGGCGTTTGTGCCGCGCGAGGGTATCGGGATGACCGTGGACACGATTGTAAGCCTGGCGCGCGAGGCCATGCTGGTGACCTTGCTGACGGCGGCGCCGATGCTGCTGTCGGGCATGCTGATCGGGCTGTTGATCAGCGTTTTTCAATCGGTCACGCAGATTCAGGAGATTACCCTGACGTTTGTGCCGAAGATCGTCGTGGTGATGGTGGTGTTTGTAGTGTTTCTTCCGTGGATGGTCGGCGTCGTGATGGGGTTTGTGCAGCCGCTGATCAGCAGCTTCAACGTGCTGGTGCTGTAAACCATGCTTTTCGAAGCGGAAGTCTTCAAAGTATTCGTGCTGGTGATGATACGGGTCAGCGCGCTGCTGGTCAGCGCGCCGGTGCTGGGCTCGGCCAATTTTCCTGCCCGCGCGAAGATCGGGCTGGCGGTGCTGCTGGCGGCGCTGTTGACCCCGACGATCGAGCGCCTTCAGGAGCCGTTGCCGGATGCGTATCTGACGCTGGGCCTGATGGCCGGGGCAGAGCTGGCGATCGGGTTGCTGATGGGCTTCGCGATGACCCTGGTCTTTGCGGCGGTCCAGGTTGCGGGCGAGATCATAGACATGCTGAGCGGTTTCTCGCTGATGAACGTGTTCAATCCGGCCCTGGAGACGCAGGTCCCGATATTCGGTTTTTTCCTGTACATCGTGGCGGCGCTCTACCTTCTCGCGGTGGACGGCCACCTGCTGATGATCCGGGGGCTGGTCCGGACGTTTTCGACGATGCCCCTGGGGGAGGTGGCGGTCCGGCCGGAGGTCTTGGGGCAGGTCGGGCGCTGGGGCAGCCTGATGTTTGTTGATGGTCTGGTGATTGCGGCGCCCGTGGCGGGCGCGCTGCTTCTTGCGTATGTGACGATGGGGTTGATGGGCCGTGTCGTGCCGCAGATCCACCTGTTTGCGGTGGGATTCCCGTTTACGATTGCCCTGGCGCTCCTGATGACGGCCCTGTTCATCGGGGTGTACGCGGACATACTGGACGGGATGTTCCGCCGGATGTTCCAGGGGGTCTCGGCCCTGACACAAGGAATGACGTAGACCACCCATGCCCGAACAGACCGGAGGCGAAAAGGTTCTTCCTGCTTCCCCGCGGAAGATCACGAAGGCGCGGGAAGAAGGCCGGGTTGCGCGCAGCCAGGATCTGAGCAGCGCGTGGTCGCTGTGTATCGCGCTGCTGGCCATGTACCTGCTGGGGTCGAGCGTAGCGGCCGGCATGGTCTCGGTCACGCGGTATTATTTCAGTGAAGCGTCGATGCTCACGGGCGAACTGGTGAATCCCCAGTGGGTGGCGCTGGGCGCACTGGCGCGGATGGCCCGGTTTCTGTTGCCGTTTCTGGTGGTGATGATGGCGGGCGGGCTGGCCATGAACCTCGTGCAGGTGGGCTTCCTGTTCGCGCCGGCTGCGCTTGTGCCCCGGTTCGAGCGGCTCAACCCGTTTTCGGGGTTTCAGAAGTTCGTGAATCTGCGTTCGTTTGCCGAGTTGATGAAATCGGTATTCAAACTGGCCGCGATCAGCGTCATCGTGTATGTCACGTTTCGCGCCCGGTGGCAGGAGATTCTGGCCTGGCCGATGCTGACCCCGGCGGGCATGGTGGGCGCGATGGCCTCGCTGACCGGCCTGGTCTGGCTCCGGGTGGTGCTTGCGATGCTCGTGCTGGGTATTTTGGACTACGGGTACCAGCGCTGGCAGTACCTCCAGGAACTCCGGATGACCGTGCAGGAGGCGCGGGAAGAGACTAAAGAGATCGAGGGCGACCCGCGCATCCGGCAGCGGATTCGCCAGATTCAGCGCCAGATGGCGATGCAGCGCATGATGCGGGCCGTGCCGGAGGCGGACGTCGTGGTGACCAACCCGACGCATTTCGCCGTGGCGTTGCGCTACAACGCGCGGGAGATGGAGGTGCCGGTGGTTACGGCGAAAGGGGCCCGGCTCCTCGCGGAGCGCATCCGCGCGCTGGCCGGGGAGCATGGGGTGCCCATCGTGCAGAAGCCCGATCTGGCCCGGATGTTGTACCGGACGATCGAGGTGGGCCAGCCGGTACCGGAGAACCTGTTTGTGGCGGTGGCGGAAGTCCTCGCCTTTGTATTCGAGATCGATCGCCGCGCCGAGAAGATCAGGGAGCGGTCGGGGGTGTTGAACCAGTTCCGGCAACAGCGGGCCGCGGGCTAGGAAAGGCAACAGAGCGCTAGATGGCGGTAGTGCCGCAAGAGATGGGGCAGACCCGGTGGTCGTTCGCCCGCAACCAGGACATCATCCTGGCGGTTGCGGTGATGGGCGTGCTGGCGGTGCTGGTGATCCCCATTCCGACGGCGCTGCTGGACATTCTGCTGGCGATCAACATCTCGTTGTCGGTGGTCGTGCTGCTGACGGCGATCTACCTGCAACATCCGGTCGATTTCGCGGTCTTCCCGTCGCTGCTGCTGATGCTGACGCTGTTCCGGCTGAGCCTGAACGTGGCGTCGACGCGCCTGATCCTCAGCCAGGCCAATGCGGGGTCGATCATCAATGCTTTCGGCAGCTTCGTGACCAGCGGCAGCTACATTGTCGGGATCATCATCTTTGTCATCCTGGTGGTGATCCAACTGGTGGTGATCACGCGCGGCGCCACGCGCATCTCTGAAGTCGCCGCGCGGTTCACGCTGGACGCGATGCCGGGTAAACAGATGGGGGTGGACGCGGACCTCAACGCCGGCCTCATCACCGAGGACCAGGCACGGGCGCGCCGGCAACGGATCGAGCAGGAAGCGGACTTTTATGGCGCCATGGACGGCGCGACCAAATTTGTGCGCGGCGACGCCATTGCCGGGGTGATCATCACGCTGGTGAACATCATCGGCGGCCTGACCATCGGGGTCCTGATACAGAATTACGAGCTGGCGGATGCGGCCCGGGTCTACACGCAGCTCACGGTGGGCGACGGCCTGGTTTCGCAGATCCCCGCGCTGATTGTCTCGATGGCGGCGGGGCTGATCGTCACGCGCACGGCGTCCCAGGAGAACCTGGGCGTGGACATGGGAAGACAACTGGGAGCGTATCCGCGCGCGCTGGGGATCGCGTCGGGGCTGCTGGTGTTGTTCGGGATCGTGCCGGGCATGCCGGCCATCCCGTTTTTCGTGGTGGGCATCATCCTGGCGGTCATGGCCTATCAGACGCAGGCGGCGATTGCGCGGCGGGCGGCCGTGGAAGCCGCGCGCGAGGTGGCTGCGGAGGAGACCGGGGCCGCGGAAGGGCCGGAACGCACGGAATACCTTTTGCCCGTGGATCCGCTGAAAATCGAGCTGGGGTATGGTCTGATTGCCCTGGCCGACCCGAAACAGGGCGGCGACCTGCTGAACCGCATTCAGATCATCCGCCAGCAGATGGCCACCCGGATGGGGTTCATCGTGCCGGTTGTCCGCATCGTGGACAACATGCGCCTGCGGCCCAGCGAATACCGGGTGAAGCTGCGTGAGGCGGAGATCGCGCGGTACGAACTGTTGTCCGGCCATTATCTGGCCATGAATCCCGGCATCGTGGAGGAGGAGATCGCGGGCATCCCGACCACGGAGCCCGCGTTCGGGCTGCAGGCCCTGTGGGTCAGCGCCGACAACCGCGACCGCGCGGAACGGATGGGGTACACGATTGTTGAACCGTCGGCGGTCCTCGCCACGCATCTCACGGAACTGATCACGGCCCACGCGCCCGAACTCCTGACCCGCCAGGACGTGCAGAACCTGGTCAATGTGGTGCGCGAATCGGCGCGGGCGGTGGTGGAAGAGCTGACCCCGAATCTGCTGTCGCTGGGCGAGATTCAGAAAGTGCTGCAGAACCTCCTGCGGGAGCGCGTGTCGATCCGCAACCTCGAGACGATTCTCGAGGTGCTCGCGGATTTCGCGCCGCGGACGCGCGACGCGGAGGTGCTGACGGAGTACGCACGGCAGGCGCTGGCGCGGCAGATCTGCGCGGAGTATGTGGATGAGCGGAATGCGCTGCATCTGGTGACGCTTGCGCCGGAACTGGAACGGGAGATTCTGGACGCGGTGCGCCAGTCGGAGACGGGGGAATACATCCCCTTGGCGCCTGCGCGGGCGGACGCGCTCGCCCGGAAGACGGTGGATGCCGTGCAGCCGCTGGTGATGAGCGGGCAGGATCCCATCGTGCTGACGTCGGCGCCGGTGCGGCGGTATTTCCGCCGTATTGTGGAACGGTTCCTGCCGCGCATCGTGGTTTTGTCGTACAACGAGATCGACCCGGCTGTGCGGCTGGAGAGCGAAGGGCAAGTGAATGGATAAGGACAGGCCAGGGTTTCGCAGATTCAGGGCGCCCACGTTTGAAGAGGCCTTGCGCCAGATGCGCGCGGTGCTGGGAGAGAGCGCCGTGGTGGTGCGCACGACACAGGTCAGGGAAGGGGGCCTGTTCGGTTGGTTCGGCGAGCCGCTGGTGGAGATCACCGCGGCGGGTGAATCGCCGCCGGCGCCCGAACCGGGGGCGCGCACCAATTTCGAGTCGCGCCCGCCCAGCCCGGTGGAACGGCGGTACAAGGCCCATTCGGCCGTGGGCTCGGACCAGCGCGTGCGCGACACGGTGGAATTCTGCCGTGAACTGGTGACCAGGGCGCAATCGCGCCTGGAGGCGAGGCAAAGCGCGGAAGGCGCCCCGCCGGTCATACCCGCGGACGCGCCGGCGAGGCTCCGGGTAAACGGCGGGAACGGGTTCCGTCCGCGGCCGCGGAAGGCGGTATTGACGTCGGATGGGAACGCGGCGATTGCGCCCGCGCCGTTCACGCCGTTGCATGACCGGGCGCGCGCCGGCGGGGCCGATGCCTCGCGGGACGAGATGCGGGAACTTCTCCGGGTGCTTGAAGGCAATGCGTCGAGCGCGGGCCTTCCGACCGAACTGGCTCCCCACTACCGGCGCCTGGTCGATGCTGGCGTCTCGGCGCCCCTGGCGGCGTCGCTCCTGGGGGCGGCGGTGCGGGGATGTAATGTGGGGGTCCTGAGCGACGAACGGGTTCTCCGGGAGCGGCTGCGGCTCGAGCTCCGCCGCCGGGTCAGCGTACGGGGCGGGATTTCCCTCCAGGCGGGCCAGTGCACGGTCGTGGCGCTCGTGGGGCCGACGGGCGTGGGTAAGACCACGAACCTGGCGAAGCTGGCGGCGCAGTTTGCGGTCCGGGAACGGCGTCAGGTCGCCCTGGTGACCGCCGACACGTACCGCGTGGCGGCGCCGGACCAGTTGCGCGTCTATGCGGACATCATTGGCCTGAGCATGATGGTGGTGAACGAGCCGAAGGAGATGCGCGCGGCCTTGAAGGAGTTGCGCGGCTGCGACCTGGTGTTGATCGACACGGCGGGCAGCAGCCAGTTCAACCGCGAGCAACTGGCGGAACTGCAGCGCATGATGGCGGCGGCCGGGCCGTCGGAGGTCCTGCTCGCGGTTGCGGCCAGCACGCCCCTCGAGGATTTGCGGAGCATTTGCGAGAATTTCGGACGGGTGAACCCGACCGCGCTGATGGTGACCAAGATCGATGAAGCCCGGCGATTCGGGACCCTGTGCGCAATTGCCCTCGAAACCGGGCTGCCGTTGAGTTATTTCAGTGTGGGACAGAATGTCCCGGATGATATTGTATTGGCGGAACCCGCGATGGTGGCGAACCTCGTACTGGAAGGCAGGGATGGAAGTGGCAGATCAAGCAGAACAGCTTCGTGAGTATGTGCGCGGCTCGAAGCGTCAGGCGCGCGTCTTGGCGGTCACGAGCGGGAAAGGCGGCGTCGGCAAGACGGGGACCAGCGTGAACCTGTCCATTGCGCTCGCGATGCGCGGGAAGGACGTGGTGCTGCTGGATGCCGATCTGGGGCTGGCGAATGTCGAGGTCCTGCTGGGCCTGAATTCGCTGTACAACCTGCAGCACGTGATCCATGGTGAGCGCAGGATGCCGGAGATCCTGGCCGACGGGCCGGGGGGCATCAAGGTGGTGCCGGGCAGCTCGGGCATCGCCAAACTCGCGGACCTGGGGCCGAACGCGCGCCAGCGGGTGATCGACGGGATGCAGGAGCTCCAGGATCGCGCGGATTTCATCCTCATCGACACGATGGCCGGGATCAGCCAGAACGTCGCGGGATTTGCCGCCGCGGCGGACGAGATCCTGCTCGTCGTCACGCCTGAACCGTCTTCGATTGTCGACGCTTATGCCATGGTCAAGACGATTCGTCTGATGCGCCACGACGCGGTCTTCAAGCTGGTCGTGAACATGGCGGCGACGGAGCACCAGGCGCGCGCGGTGGCCGGAAAACTCATGACCGTGTCACAGCAGTATCTCGGTCACAAACTGCTGTATCTGGGATACGTGCCGCGGGATCCGCACGTGTCGCACGGGGTGATGCAGGCGGTGCCCTTCCTGTTGAAATACCCGGCCGCGCCGGCGAGCAGGGCGATCGAGGCGCTGGCCACCAGCCTGATCAGCCAGCGCGACGCGGGCTCAGGGCGCGGCGGCGGATTTTTCCGGCGCTTCGCGGAAACGATCGGCCTGGCGAGCAACGCCTGAGTGCGTGCGCGGCGCCGTCCCCGGATGCGCCTGCTGGGAGACCGGGACCGCCTTGAGGCGGGGGATGGCGGCTATTTCGCGGCGCGTTTTGCGGCCAGGACGGCGTTTCGCATGAGCATGGCGATGGTCATGGGGCCGACCCCGCCGGGCACGGGCGTGATGGCGCGCGCTTTCTTGCAGGCCGCCTTGAAATCGACGTCGCCGACCAGGCGGTAGCCTTTGGGGCTGGCCGGATCCTCCACCCGGTTCACGCCCACGTCGATTACGACCGCGCCGTCCTTGATCATGCGTCCCTTGATGAACTCGGGCACACCCATTGCCGCGACCAAAATGTCGGCCTGTTTCGTGATGGCCGCGAGATTCCTCGTGCGGGAATGGCAGATGGTGACGGTGGCGTTGGCGCCCCGGGCCTTCTGGATGAGGAGCGCCGCGAGCGGTTTGCCGACGATATTGGACCGGCCCACGATGACCACGTGCTTGCCTTCGGGGCTGTTGCCCGTGCGGTTCAGCAGCTCCTGGCACCCGCAGGGCGTGCACGGCATCATGGCCGGTTCGCCGATCAGCAGCTTGCCCACATTGACGGGGTGGAAGCCGTCGGCGTCCTTGTCGGGATCGATGGCGGTGACGACCCGGTTCTCGTCCATGTGTTTCGGAAGCGGCGACTGTACGAGGAAGGCGTGGACCTTCGGATCCTGGTTGAGTTTCCTGACGAGGTTGAGCACGCGGCGTTCCGTGGCGTTGGCCGGGAGTCTGTGGACGAAGGAGAGCATGCCGAGTTCCTCGCAGGCGCGGGCCTTGCCCCGGACGTAGACATGGCTGGCGGGATCGTCGCCGACGAGCACGACGGCCAGGCCGGGCGTGATCCCGCGCTTCTTGAGGGCGTCAACCTCCGCCTTGACCTCAGCGCGGATCTGAGCGGCGATCTTCTTGCCATCAATGAGCCTGGCGCTTCTGGGCATGATTTCTTCTCCTTCGGCTGCGCGGCGCGAACGCGGGCAGGGACACGCGGTAAAGGGTTCCCGCGCGTGTCCGCCGCCGTTTCCGGCCGCAATGCATCAGAACAATCCGACAATCTTGCCTGTGTCGTCGATATCCACGCGGGTCGCCCCCGGAATGGACGGCAATCCCGGCATCATGATGATGTCGCCGCAATACGGAACGACAAACCCGGCCCCGGCCGCGAGCCGCACCTGCCGCACGAGCACGTGGAATCCCGACGGACGGCCCTTGAGGGCCGGATTGTCCGACAGCGACAGCTGGGTTTTGGCCATGCAGAGGGGGAGCGCGGCGAAGCCATGTTCCTCGAGCCAGGCGATGTCTTTCTGGGCGGCCGGCTCGTAGTCGACGCCCTCGGCGCCGTACATGGCCGTGGCGACCGCGTGGATCTTCTCCCGGATGCCGGCGTCCAACGGATACAGGAAGCGGAACGCGTTCGGGGCGGATTCGGCCGCCTCGATGACCTTCTCGGCAAGTTCGAGACCCCCGTCGCCCCCGCGGGCGTGGACGTCGCTGACGGCGACCGACCGCGCGCCGGCGTCGAGGGCGGCCTCCCGGACAAGGTCGATCTCCGCGGGCGTATCGGTCGGGAAGCGGTTGATGGCCACGACGCAGGGTACGCCGAATGCGGCCACGTTTTCGATCTGTTTGGCGAGGTTCGCGACGCCCCGGCGGATGGCGTCGAGGTTTTCCTCGCGCAGTTTGGGGTCGAGGGGTTTCCCGGGGCGGATCGAGAAGTCGCCGCTGTGCATCTTGAGGGCGCGGATGGTGGCAACCACGACCATGGCATCCGGCCGGAGACCGCTGTACCGGCACTTGATGTTGACGAATTTCTCGGCGCCCATGTCGGCGCCGAATCCGCTCTCGGTCACCACATAATCGCTGAGTTTCAGGGCGAGGCGGTCGGCGAGGATCGAGCTGTTGCCGTGGGCGATGTTGGCGAACGGGCCCGTGTGAACGAGGACGGGCGTGTTTTCGGTGGTTTGCATGAGCGTGGGCATGAGCGCCTCGCGCAGGAGGACGGTCATGGCGCCGGCAGCCTGCAGGTCGTCCGCGGTCAGGGGGGCGCTGCTCCGGTCCTGGGCGATTACGACGTTGCCGATGCGCTTGCGCAGGTCGCGCAGGCCCTCGGTGAGCGCGAGCAGCGCCATCAGTTCGCTGGCCACCGTGATGTCGAATCCGGACTCGCGCGGCACGCCATGGGGCTTTCCGCCGAGGCCCACGACGATGTTTCGCAGGGCGCGGTCCGAGACGTCGACGACGCGCCGCCAGGTCACGGCATGGGGATTGATCCCGAGGGCGTTCCCTTGATGGAGGTGGTTGTCGATCATCGCGGCGAGGAGGTTATGAGCGATCTCGACCGCGTGGATGTCGCCGGTAAGGTGGAGGTTGAACTCCTCCATGGGCACAACCTGAGCATGGCCGCCGCCCGCGGCGCCGCCTTTGATGCCGAACGTGGGCCCCATCGACGGCTGGCGGAGACAGGCGAACGACCGCTTCCCGAGCTTGTTGAGACCGAGGCTGAGGCCAATCGTGGTGACGGTCTTGCCTTCGCCGAGGGGCGTGGGGGTGATGGCGGTGACGTCGATGTATTTGCCGTTGGGGTTGTCGCGGAGGCGTTCGAGGGCGTCGAGCCGGATCTTGGCCTTGTAGCGTCCGTAGGGCTCGAGTTCGTCGTCCTGAATGCCGCAGCCGGCCGCGATATCGCCGATGCGTTTGAGCGGAGTCGCCTGTGCGATTTCCAGATCGCTTAACACGGTACCGGATGTCCTCATGCGTGGTTGTGTCGTGGAAACACTGTGAGCTTGCCGCCCTGTGGCGAACGAATATCCCCAGCCACCGGGCTGTATCATAGCCGAGCCCGCGAAAACCGGTCAAATCCCGAATCCCCGGAAAGGCACGAGGTGGACGGGGTGGACAGAGTAGACGGGTGGACGGATGGACGGCATCTTCTGAACGACCCCGTTTCAGGATCCCCGGAGGGTTAAGGCGCGTCCGGCCGCCCGTCAGGGTTGCCAGTTGCGGGCGGTGATAGCCGCTTCATCAAACACCGCGTGCATGATGGTCGTGCGGATGTTCGTGGTGTAGATGATGTGGATCTTCTCGTCGTCGGTCTGGATGGCATACGGATACGCGAACGTGTTGTCGCCGCCGGCGATGTCGCGCCGGTGGGGATAGGTCTGGTCATTGTCGGTCGAGATCGCGACGGTCAACGGCGACCGCTCGTTCATGGAGTGGTTGTAGACGAGCAGGAGATGGCCGTTTTTGAGGCGCAGGAAATCGACGGCGGAATTCGGGTTGGGGAATTCGGTGTCTTTGGCGTCGGTCCAGGTGAACCCGCCGTCGCGCGATTCGCTCCGGAGGACATAGCCGGTCTCGTCGGGTTCGAATCCCCCGCCGCGGCGGATATAGGCCACGAGGTACTGGTCGTCGAGCTGCGCCACCTGGGCCTGGAGGTTGCCGCGTTCGGAGTGGATGCGGTTGGTCTCGGTCCACGCTTTGGTTTCGTGATTGTAGCGCAGGAAGAAGCTCGAGGTCGTGGCGGCGGTGCGTTCCCGGTCCTCGCCGGTTTCGATGTACACGGGCAGCAGGAAGTCGCCGTTTCGGAGTAGTTCGGGGCGGCCCCGCACCATAGTGCCTTCCTCGAAGGTGAGCATGAACGAATCCGACCAGGTGACGGCGCCGTCGGTGGAGATTTTGGCCTTCACGCGCGCGTTGCTCCAGGTTTCGCCGTAACGGTTGACATAAAACAGCCAGACGATGCCGTGCGGGCCTTGCCAGACCACGGGGTTGCCTTCGCCGCGGTCGGGCGTGTCGGCGATGACGACGGGGTCGGACCACGCGGATCCGCCCTTCTTCTGGCGCGCGCCGTACACGGCGGTGTCGTCGCCGTATTCGCCCGAGCCTCCATAGTAGGCGAGATAGAGGTCGCCGTTGTCGAGTTGGGTGATGGAGGCGGGATGTTTGTAGAGGCCGGGGAACTCCGGGCCAAACACGCGGTAGATTTCGACGTTTTCGCTCTGTGCGGCGGCGGTGGCAAGCGGCGCCAGGCCGAGTGCCAGCACGGTGACGGTCTTGAGCATGACGCGGTTCCTCCCGGGATCGTGGTTGCCTGTCTGCGTGCCACCCAGTGTTGCGCGTGAGCATGGCGCATGTCAACCGGGCGGGCGCCGGGTGTGCCGGGAGCGACACATGGCCGGCGTGAAGGAGATGGAAGTTGTGATTGCCGGTGCGGTTGGAGTAGGTTACGTTCGGGAGGTGTCGAGACGGGAGTTTGTGAGGGGCCATGGATGAATAAAGGCGCGCGCCAGGTGTATCCCAAAGACGGAGCGATGGACGCGACGACTCTTGAAGAGGCCGAGACCCTGGTGAGGGCTCGAACCGGCGACCGGGTGGCGTTCGGCGCGCTGGTCAAAGCCTACGAACGGCGTGCCTACGCCGTGGCGTACGGCTTTGTCCACAACCGCGACGACGCGCTCGAACTCGCCCAGGAGGCATTTGCACGGGCATACAAGGCGATGCCGCGGTTCAAGACGGATTTGCCGTTTTACCCGTGGCTGTATCGGATTATCCGGAACACGTGTATCAATCATTTGAAGAAACGCAGGCGGCGCGGCGAGACATCGCTGGACGGGCTCCTGGAATCGGGTTTCGACGTAGCCCACGCCGAAGAGAACCCGGTGCACGATGCGCAGTTGGGGGACGTGCGCAACGCCATCGCCACGGCCATGAAACGGCTCAGCGGCGAACACCGGGAGATTCTCATGATGCGGCATTTCCAGGACCTCTCGTATGCGGAGATCGCGGCCTGTCTCGAGATTCCCAAGGGCACCGTGATGTCGCGCCTGCATGCCGCCCGGCGCGCCTTGCGCAACGCGCTGGGAGGAGCGCCGGAATGACGCGTTTCGGGGTATTCCCCACGGGGTAGTGATGGGCTTGCGATATGCATGATGACCGCGAAGACGACATCAGGCCGCTGATATCCGGCTATCTGGACAACGAGCTGAGCCCGGCCGAGCGGGCCCGGGTGGAGGCGCTTCGGGACACCGATCCGGGGTTCCGGGAGGAGTTTGAGCGCATGGCGCGCATCGTGAATGCGGCTTCGGAGCTGCGCATTGAAGAACCGCCCGAAGAGGTGTGGGACACCTTTCTCGTCGGGGTGTACAACCGTGTGGAACGGCGGACCGGCTGGGTCATCTTTCTGATAGGGGTGATCGCATTGACGGCGTGGGGCATCTACTGGTTCTGGGTGGCGGACTGGGGGTCTTCGCTGGTGAAGGTGCTGGTCGCCGCGCCGGTCATCGGATTGGTGGTGCTGTTCATATCGGTGCTTCGCCAGCGGCTGTTTGTATCGCGTACCGACCGCTACAGCAGGGAGATCAAGTGGTGATCGTCGTCACCTCATCGCATATCCACGGCAAACGGATCGTGAAGACCCTGGGCATGGTCCGGGGAAACACGGTGCGTTCGCGCCATATCGGCAAAGACATTCTGGCCCTGTTGCGCAACCTGGTCGGCGGCGAGATCCAGGAGTACACCAAAATGCTGGCCGAGGCGCGCGAACAGGCCCTGGACCGGATGATGCATGCCGCCGAGCGTCTCGGAGGCAATGCCGTCGTGGACGTGCGTTTCGGGACGGCGGAAGTCATGTCGGCCGCGGCCGAGATCATCGCATACGGCACGGCGGTGATCGTGGAAGACGTGCACGGAGGGGCGGAGCGGTAAGCGCGACGCCGCCGGCCGCCGGGAGAGCGAGGGACCATGGGCGATCTGGAAAACCTGGGACAGGCCATCGGCGCCATCGGCGTGCTGCTGTTGATTGTCGCCGCTATCGCGCTGCCTCTGTTCACCTCCATCTGGGCCTACGGCGACGCGGAGCGCCGCGGCAAATCGGGCTGCCTTGTGGCCATTCTGGTGTTTTTTCTGAGCTGGCCCCTGGGGCTGATCCTCTGGATCGTGTTCCGGCCGGAACCCCCCGGTTACCGGCCCTATTAAAGGGCGGCCACCGAGCGCATCGGCGGGGTTTCCGGGCGTCCGGGGCTCAGGGATAGCGCGCGCCGAGGGGATTCGTCAGGGCGCGGATCAGCAGCTCCTTGTAGTGATCTTCGGCTTCGGGGGTCTGCCATCCCAGCGCACACTGGACGGGGCGGCCGTTTTCGTCGGGCACGGTATTTCCCGCATCGTCAATGGAGAGGCGGACGGTCTCCATGCGGCACAGGGAGGTGTCAACGGCCATGTAGACCGAGACCGTGTCGAAGAGGATGCTGCTGGCGTTCTGGGGGTGGTTGTCGCGGTTTGTCCAGGCGGTGTAGTTTTCGATGACCGCCTGTGCGCGCGGGGCGGCGCAATCCGCCACGCGCAGGTACGGCTCGCCCGCCAGGCGGAGGTTGCCGCAGAGGTCGAGGGGATTCATGACGATCTCCCACGGGGCCTGGAATACGGCGCGGGCGGCCTCGATGTCCGCCTTGACGTTCCATTCGGGCTGGCGGCCCTCATGGCCCTGGTACCCGATGTGCACGCTGCCGGCCATGGTGACGACGCGGGCGTTTTCCGCGATCGACGGGTCGCGTTTGAGGGCTTCGCGCAGGTTGCCCTGGGGACCGAGCACAACCAGGGTAATCTCGCGGTCCGATTTCTTGATTGTATCGATCAGCGCCTGGACCCCGTCTTCATAGACCACGCCGGGATAGCTCTTGATATCGTACTCGCCGAGCCAATCGAGCTGGTTGATGCCGCCGTCGGCCGTCTTGACGCCGGTGCCGATGGGGACGTCCGTGCGGTGCCAGCGTTCCAGCAGTTTGGCCACGAGTCGGGTCTTGGTGGGCGTGTCGCGAAACGCGGTCGTGATGAGTTTGAGGTCGATCTGCGGGGACCCCAGCATCATGGCCAACGCCCACGTGTCGTCGATGTCGCTGCCGATGTCCGTGTCGAGAATCACCGGAACGGGTTCGGGGGGGACGGCGGCGGAGGTGCACAACGCAAACTGCGCGAGGAGCAACACGATACCCATGACAAGACTCTCCGTCGGTTGCGGTTAAAGGGGACCGGCGCGGGGCTTCCCCCATGCGGCGAGCTTACCAGAGCCGAGGGGATGATCCAAATTCGGCCGATGCCGTTCTCTGCGACGGAGCAGGCCGGACCGCCGCCCGACGGGCGCGGTTCAGGCCCACGCCACCGCGGGGATCTTCTCGCTGGCCGGCGCCACTGGCTCCCCGGCCGGGTGTTCGGAGGCCGGGTGGTACCCCTGCGATACCTGGCCAATCCAGTACAGGTACCACCGGAGAATGACATTGAACTCGTCGGGTCGCTCCATCATGGGGGCATGGCCGCATTTTTCGATGAAGCTCAGACGCGACAGGACCAGCCGTTCGTGGAACTCGCGGGCCACTTCAGGCGGGGTGACGACGTCGTCGCGGCCCCAGATCAATCCCACCGGCATGGCGAGGCGCTGCAACTCGTGCGCGAGATTTTCGCGGACCGCCGACTTGGCCATCCGGAGCAGTTTGAGGGCCTTCACGTTGCTGTTGAGGACTTCAAACACCTCATCCACGAGTTCCTTGGTGGCCATACCGGGGTCGTAAAAGGTCAGGGCGGCCTTCTCGCGCACATAGTCGTAATCCTTGCGGCGCGGGAGGGTGGTGCCCATGGTGTTCTCGCGCAGGCCCGAGCTTCCGGTCAGGACCATGCCGGTGACTTTTCCGGGGCAGGTGAGGGCGTACCGCAACGCCACGTGCCCTCCGAGGGAATTCCCCACCAGGGCGACCCGGTGGAATCTCTTGTGTGTGATGAACCCGTGCAGGAACTGGCTCAATTCCTGGACGCAGGTCTTGCGCAAGGGCAAGTCGAACAGGGGGAGCATGGGCGCTACAACGCGATAACTGTCACGCAGATCGGCGAGCACCGGCTGGAAATTCTCCGGACCGCCCATCAGCCCGTGCAGGAGGATGACTACCGGGCCCGAACCTTCTTCAACATATGTGTAACCCGTTTCGCTCTTGTACGTTAGAGTCATGAGTTCTCCGCCGTGAAACGCGTTCGGGAATCTGCGTTTCCGCCCCTGAGTTGATCCTGCCGAACTATTCTACCGTTGCCCCGGGATTTTGTTACGGTTTCATCCAGGCTCACCTGATTCCGGAGGGGGCAGGGGCGTCTTTTCCCCCCGCCGCACGACCAGCAGGTCTTCCCCGTTAAACAGGGTGATGTTCTGTTGACTGGGGTTGTATTCGCGGATGATCCAACCGTCTGCCACGCTCCCCCCCAATTCGCGCGTGCGCTCCTGCATTTTTCCGTCTGGCGTGTGGATGCGAAGGAAGAAGCGGGGGGCCCGGTCGACGGTGGTTACGACGCCCCGCAACTCAACCTCCACTGAGTTCGTGCTCGCGGCCGGGGGGGCTTCCGTGGCGGGGGTGGCGGTCATCGCGGATGGTTCGCCGGAGACCTCCCCGGAAGCGGGAACGACGTCGCCGGGCGTCTCCGGCAGGGCGTCTTCGGACCCGGGGACGGTCTGGTCCGCGGGGATGCCGGGGGCGTCTTCGGGGGGGGCCGCCTCTGCTCCGGCAGGCGAGACCTCTTCCCGGGGGGCTTCGGCATCCGGCGCCAGGGGGATTGCTATGGCAGGTTGCTGCTCGGCAGGCGGCGGTGTCTCGCCGGACGCATTCGCGACGACACGGGCAGGCCCGGGGCCCGGCGTTCCGGACCGGAACGAAGGCGTGGGGATCAGACCATACAACACCCCGAAGACCACGCCGGCTACAATGGCCGCCATGAAGACCAGGCCCAGAATGGCGAACACGGTGACCGGGCGGGTGCGCGCCGGCCGCGGCTTTCCCAGACGCTCGACGAATGTGCCGCGCAATGCGGGCAGGTCGCGATCGGACGGGGCGGAAACCGCCCTGTCGATGGTCTGCATGGCTTTTTCGAGGTCTGCGCTGGCTTGCCGGAGATCGGCCTCGATGGCGTCGAACTGGTCGCGGCCCAGTTCGCCGAGTTGACGGCGGCCGCGCGCCAGTTCGAGCTGGGCCTCGATGACGCGCTGGTCGCACTGGATGTCCCGCCGGAACTTCTCGAGGCGGTCCTGCCAGAACCGGATTGCCGCGGTGGCCCGTGCCCGGGCGGCTTTCTGTTCTTTCGCGGCGCGTTTGCTCTCTTTTTCGGCGAGGTCTTTCTGGTCGCGGAGGCGGGCTGCCATATCGAGGCTCGTCTCGGCCTGTTTCCGGCTTTCGAAGGCCGCTCGAAGCTGGTCGACCATCCAGCGCAGCAGCACGGGCGGTTCGGTCGCCTCTTCAATCAGCGGCACCCGCAGGGAGAGCCCGTCCATCCGGGACAGCGGCAGATCGAGGTAGCCGCCCGCGAGGTCCGCGTCGCGCACGGCGCGCCACGCCCGGAGATTCAGTTGACGCCGCTCAAGGCATTCGCGCCGCCAGCGGATGCGGCTGACCCGTTCGCGGTAGACCCGGTAGTCGAGTTCGCCGACACGGGCTTCGAGGGCCAGTTCCCCGAGCTTTTCCTGCGCCGCGGTCAGTTCGATGGAGGCTTCCATCAGGCGCTGGTGCAGTTCGTCGTTAAACTCGGTATGGAGTTCCTTCAGGCGGGCCTTGTGCTCCTCCAATTCGGCTTTCGGGCGTCCGTCCGCGGCCTTCATCTCGCGCGAGATCTTCTTCGCCAGGCTGCAGAGTATACGCAGGGTCTCCGACGGGTCGATGGGCACCGAAATGCTCGTTCTCCGGCGTTTCCGGGCATCCTGCTCTTCCGCGGCGGTGTCCGTCTCCGGAGGCTGCTCGCGAATGAACTCGGGGTGGTCGCGGAGGAAGATGTCCGTGGCGCCCCGGGGGATCTCCTCGAAGCGCGGCAGGCGGATTTTGAGCTGGCACGCGATACATCGCGCCCGGCGTCCATACATGGTCTCGGTCAGGCGCATTTTCTGTCCGCACAGACAAAAGATGCGTACGGCGGGCGATTGCCGGGTGGGCATGTCATGGCCTCCAGTATACCTCGTCTACATTAAGCGTACCCTGTGCCCTAAATGCTTGTCAATTATGGGTATGAGCCTCTGTTGTCCATGTGCTTAACGGCATGACGGGGGCGGAGATGGGCGCATGGAGCGCCAGGGATTTGTCACTACGGTGAACTGAACGCGTCGAATTGACGGATTCCGGCCAGGGCGCGGGACCCTGCGCAGGACGGGCGCGGTGTCGTAACTTACGGCATGTCGGGACGTTATGAGTTGCGAGGCGTTCTTCCCGCCGCCGGGAGCCCGCTGGCACGGGGATTGCTTTCTCTACAACCGGCTCTCACAGACGAGGAATTGCACGGCCTCTGCAGCCGCCCCCCCGGACCCCCAGACCGGGGGGGCACCTCTTTTTATGCCCATGGAACGCGCGGGTCTGCGCGTCGCGTCAGGACGGTCTTCCCCGGCGTTTTTGTTGCAACGGCGCCTGTTGACCGACTACCATAGCGCATTCGAGGCAACGTATGGGGAGGCCAACGGTGAGTATTTCCACGACGAAGGGCGCGATCGCAGAATATCTTCAATCAACCAGTCCGGAGCACGTAGACGCGGGCTTTCTGGGGTACCTGGGCAATCTGACGGAGATTGCCCGTGTGGCGCCGCAGGTGGCGCGCTCGATCGTGCAGGAGTTGGCGGATCAGCGGGCGAATCTCAAGTTGATCGCGAGCGAGAACTACTGCTCGCTCGCGACGCAACTGGCGATGGGAAATCTCTTGACGGACAAGTACGCGGAGGGGTTTCCGGGGCACCGCTTCTACTCCGGGTGCGATAACGTGGATGATGTCGAGGCGTATGCGTGCGACCAGCTCAAAAAGCTTTTCGGGTGCGACCATGCCTACGTGCAGCCGCACAGCGGCGCGGATGCGAACTTGATTGCCTACTGGGCGATCCTGCAGACCCGCGTGGAGGCGCCCACCCTGGAGGAGATCGGCGTCACCGACCCGTCGAAACTGTCGCGCGACGACTGGAACCGCATCCGCCAGAAGACCGGCAACCAGCGTCTGCTGGGGATGGACTACTACTCGGGCGGGCATCTCACGCACGGGTACCGGCACAACATTTCGGCGATGATGTTCGATTCGTACAGCTACGGGGTGAGCCGGGAAACGGGTCTTCTGGATTACGACGCGCTGGAGAAGACGGTGCTGGAGGTCCAGCCGCTGATATTCCTGGCCGGATACAGCGCCTATCCGCGCAAGATCGATTTCAAACGCCTTCGGGCGATGGCCGACCGGGTAAACGCGGTGTTCATGGTGGACATGGCCCATTTCGCGGGGCTCGTAGCGGGGGGCGTGTTCGAGGGCGACTTCAATCCCGTGCGGCATGCCCACGTCGTCACGACGACGACGCACAAGACCCTTCGCGGGCCGCGGGGCGGCGCGGTGCTCTGCGTGGAAGAGTTTGCGGAATCGGTGAACAAGGGCTGCCCGCTGGTGATTGGGGGGCCGCTGCCGCACATCCTCGCGTCGAAGGCGGTGGCGTTCACGGAAGCGAACACGCCGGAGTTCCGGGCCTACGCGCGGAAGATCGCGGACAACGCGGGGGTGCTTGCGCAAGCCTGCATTGACGAGGGGCTTGAGATTTCCACCGGGGGCACGGACAACCACCTGATGCTGATCAATGTGACGGGGTTCGGCCTGACGGGCCGGCAGGCGGAGAGCGTGCTGCGGGAATGCGGGATTACCCTCAACCGCAATTCGCTGCCGTACGACGCGAACGGCCCCTGGTACACCAGCGGACTGCGGATCGGCACGCCCGCCGTGACGACGCTGGGGATGGGCGCGGCGGAGATGAGGGAGATCGCGTCGATCATCAAACGGGTGTTGGCGAACACGCGTCCGGCCACGGTGGATTCGGGGCCCAACGCGGGCAAACCGAGCAAGGCGAAATACGACATTGACGACGCCGTGAAGACGGCGGCGCGCGCGCGTGTTGCGGACCTTCTGGGGGCCTATCCGGTGTATCCGCAACTGGACCTGGCGTTGTTGCGGAAGCATTTTGGCTGATCGCCGTCCGGGCGCGCACGCCCTAACTGTCGTGTTTTCAGGCTTTCCGGCATATATTAAGGCGGCTGGGTGTTGGGCATACGATGCCGGGTTCGTGGATGTAGCGCATAACGAGGAGCGGGATCCAGCCGGAGGAGCAGCATGCCAGTAGGAAAGCGGTTCAAGATTGCCTGTATCGGCGCCGGGAACGTGGGCGCGACGGTTGCGCAGTACTGTCTCGACATGCAACTGGGCGATGTGGTGCTGTACGACATCGTGGAAGGGCTGCCTCAGGGGAAGGCGCTGGATTTGACGCAGGCGGGTCCGGTGCGGGGCTACAGTTGCGTCGCGACGGGCACCAACGACTACCGGGACATTGCGGGGAGCAACATCTGCGTGGTGACGGCGGGACTGCCGCGCAAACCCGGGATGAGCCGCGACGACCTCGTTGAGAAGAACGGCACGATTGTCGCGGGGATCTGCGAGAACATCCTGCGCTATGCGCCTGAAAGCGTGGTGATCTTCGTCACGAACCCGCTGGATGTGATGGCCTATCTTGCGCTCAAGAAGCTGGGGTATCCCCCGCGAAAAGTGGTGGGGATGGCCGGCACCCTGGACAGCGCGCGGCTGCGGAGTTTTGTGGCCGGGGAACTCGGCGTGAGCATGAAGAATGTAGATACCATGGTTCTGGGGTCGCACGGCGACGAGATGGTCCCGCTGCCGGCCTATACGACCGTTTCGGGCGTGCCGGTCACGCAACTGATGGCCGAGGATAAGATTGAAGCCATCGTGGAGCGGACGCGGAAAGGGGGCGGGGAAATCGTGGCGCTGCTGAAGACCGGCAGCGCGTATTACGCCCCCGCGGCCAGCGTGGCGCGCATGGTGCAGTGCATCCTGAACGACGAGCGGCAGATCCTGCCGTGTTCGGCGTTTCTGACGGGCCAGTACGGGCTGAAGGACGTGTTTGTGGGCGTGCCGGTGCGCCTGGGCGAGGGCGGCGTCGAGGAAATCATCGAGCTGGACCTCACCACCGCGCAGACGGAGGCCCTGCACAAGTCCGCCGCCGCCGTGCGTGAAGGCATTCAGAGCCTCAAGAACCTCGGCTTGTTGTAGCGGGGCAATGGAGGGAGAGGACACGATGAGAGCGGGAAGCGCGCTTGTGCTGTGTGTGTGCGGTGCGGTGGCGGCGGCGTGGGGGCCGCGGGCGCAGGCCGCGGTGCCGGAGCCGGTCAAGGACGCGCTGATCACGGGGCGGGTCGAATCGACGTTTCTGCTTAATGAACAGCTCAATCCGTTCAACATCAACACGAACACGAAAAACGGCGTCGTGACCCTGACCGGGAGCGTCGATGATCCCACCTCCAGACAACTGGCGGAAGATCTGGCGCGGTCGGTGACGGGCGTGGGCGATGTCGTGAACCAGATCCAGGTGGTCGAAACCCCGCCGGGGGCGCGTCCGCGGCGCAGCTTCAGCCAGCAGGTGCGCGACAAAAGCATCAGCGCCTCCATCCGGTCGCGGCTGCTGTATCACAAGCAGTTCAGCGGGCTGAAAATCGACGTGAAGACGGAATACGGCAGGGTGACCCTGGCGGGCGTGGTGCGCAGCGAAGCCGAGAAGGCGGCGATCGCGGACATCGCCGCCACGACGCGCGGTGTCGAGCGAGTCAGCAATCTCCTGACGGTGGCCGCAAAAGAGTCGCTGGCGCCGATGGACGCCGCCGGTCGGGATTTCGCGGACGAGTGGGTGGAGAAACGCGTCGAGACGGCCCTGCTGATGAACCGGCACGTGACGCTCAGCAGCCTCAACGTGGAGGTCAACGACGGTTTGTGCATTCTGACGGGCCTGGTGGACAGCCCGGCGCAAAAGGATCTCGTGGGCGCCGTCGCGTTGAGTGTGCAGGGCGTTGAGAAGGTCCAGAACGACATTCGGGTCGAGGGGCCGCCGGTCGAGCTGGAGCCGCTGGTGCCGGAGGAGACCGCTCCGTAACAGGCGACCGCGCCGCGGGGCTCTTTACTTGAACGGCATGACGGGCTATCGTGAAGCCCTATGGACAAGTCGCAAAAAGTGGCCGTGGCGGTGATCAGCGCGGGCATTTTGATTGGCGTGGCGGTTATCGTCGTTTCCGGCACCGGGCTTCCGAGCTTTCAACAGATGCCGTTCCGCGCCGCTCCGGGAAAGCAGCTGGAGTCCGCGCGGCCCTTCGTGACGGAAACCGCCCAGGAAGCCGCGGTGACGGCCGGTCCGGACGCTCCGGTGGCCGATATGCCGGATTCCTTGAACCCCCGCCCTGCAAGCGATGAACCGGCGCCGGGCGCGCCGGCGCCGTCCGGGGGGCTGAGTCCAGTCGACCAGGCGCTCCTGGAAGCCCGGCATGCGTTCGATCCCTGGACCGGCGTGGATCGCATCGAAGCACTTCTCCGTTCTCTGGAGAATCTGGGCAGAGCGTCGGAGCTGTATACGGCCCGGGCCGAACTGTATCTTCGCGTTGACCCCCCGGATTTTGAGGGCGCCCGCCAGGCGGTTTCCCGGGCTGTAGCGTGCGCGTCGACCGCGGAGCAGCGCGATGAGGCGCGGTACGCCGAAATAGAGGTGGCGCGGCGATCGGGCGATGTCGAACGGGCCCGCGAACTCGCGCAGGCGCTTGTGTCAGGCGACGGCCCGGTTTCGGAAGGCAAGCTCCGTGCCGCGCTTCTCGGAGCCGCGATGACGCGCGACGGGGGCGACGCGGCGGCTGCCGTGTCGGCGTATCGCAAAGTCATGCGCCTGGCCGTCGGGGCGGGGGATGTGGCGCGCGCTGAGGCGGGGGATGTGTACCGGCAGGCCGCATGGAGCCTGGCGCAGCTGTTGCGGGAGGCGGACCGGCGCGACGAGGCCGACGCGGTGGCGGAAGAAGCGGCGCGGGAACTGGCGCGCTTTCTCGCGGCGGCGGGGGAATGAGGAGGGAGGTGCGCTTCGGCGGGACCCTGTGCGCGCGGTGCGCGCCTTGGATGGCCGTCACGCGGTGACGGTCTTCATTCCCGGGTTTGGGCTCGCGTGGGCCGGAGCAGGTAGAGGGCGCGGGAGGTGCGCAGGACGGCCGTAGTGCGGCCGGTGCCGTCGATGTCCCCCGGCGATTCGATCCCGAGGAGGTTTTCGGGGAACGTGTGTTCGAACGACGGTTTTCGGGGGAACCCGTTGGCGTAGGTCCATGCGCAGAACGTGTTGGGCGCGGTGGCAAAGGCGAGGTCCGTGCGGCCGTCGCCGTTGAAATCGCCCATCAGCGAGAAGTTGAGCGGCATGCCCTGCTCGGGGCGCACGAACCAGGCGATCGGCACCCGGGTGTCGATGACGCCGGCATTCCGGGGGTCGTACCGGTTCTTTTCGGGGTCGAAGCAGTGCACGAGGAGTTGCAACGGCCAGGAGCGGGAGGCCACCGCGCGGGTCAACGCGTCGATGGATCTGCCGGGCTGGGGGGAGAGCCACACCAGGATGTCGGTGTATCCGTCCCCGTTGAAATCGGGCAGGGTCTGCCACGGAGGCACGAGGCATCCCCGGTACCGTCTGGCGGGGCTGACCCGGACGTCCCCGCCGCCGTCGCCGCTGTCTGCGCCGGCCTGCTGGACGCGAATCAGGGTGTCTTCATATTCAGGGCCGCAGAGTGCGTAGAACACGCGCCGCGGGCCGTTTTCGGGGCTGACGAGCGAGAACCACGGCCACCGGTGAAACGCCTCGTCCTCCGCATCCTGAAGCTCAATGGGACTTCCCGGCCGGCGCATGGCCTCATGGCCCGTATCGGGCGAAGGGGCGACCGGCACGGCGTCATGAACCACGACCTGGTCGATGTGCAGTTCGATGGCGCCGGGGGGCGCGACGAGATTCGGGTAGACGGTCCGCGCCATGAACGGCCGTTCGAACGGCGCGGGATTCTGGCCCGAGCCCGTCAGGGAATGGGTATCGACCAGCGTGCCGTCGAGCGTCCAGAGTTTGAGGGCCGCCCGGCAGGGGATGGCGAGCAGCCAGGCGCCGTCGCGCTGCGTGGCGAGGAGGTGGGGCACCGGAAACGCCCCCGCGTGTTCGAGAAGATCGTCGTCGCGGAACAGCTCGCGCGGGGCGGCCTCGTCCTCCAGCTCGATAAGCAGAATTCGCGGCGGTTGTACGGCGAGAATCTCCGCGAGCCCGTCACCGTCCGCGTCGAAGATATCAAACGCGGAGACGCCCTCCGGGAGGGTCACGGAGAAGCGCAGCGTTCCGGTATCGATGGCGTGGATATTCAGGGTGTGCTGGTCGAGGACGGCCATCTCGAGGGTGGCGTCGTTGTCGATGGCGACGGCAAACGACTGGGCCTCCGGCGTGCCGAGCGGGATGGGGACGACGTCGAACACGCCGGCGCTCAGGGCAAGCAGGGCGGCTGTCAGGAGGGGGCTCATGGGGCTTTCTCCCGGGTCAGGAACACGCGGCACTGCTCGTAGCCGTCAGCGCTGGCGGGGTCCATCCACCGGAAAACGAGGTCGCTGCGTCCATCGCCGTCGATATCGTCGACGGCGAATCGCCAGTGGGGCTGAGTTTCCGCGGCCATGATGGGCCGCGAGCTGAAACCGTCCATTGAGCCGCGGAAGATCGCGATCCCGCGGGGATCGGCATGGATCACGGCGTCGTGTATGCCGTCCCCGTCGAAGTCTCCGGTGAGATTTGTCAATTCGGAGGCCTGGTACCGGCGGAAGCGTTCGCCCGAACGCGCGGGCACGTTCTCGATATTGAGGTGAAACGAGCCGCGGACCGTGGGCGCCACAGGAAACGCGCCGTTTGCGTCCTGAAGATGGACGTGAATGTCATGTTTGAGCGTGCGTGCGGTCATGAGGCGGGTCACTGTCTCGCGCACACCGCCTTCAAAGAGGCCCGATGATTCGGTGATCAGGTCGAGGCGCGCATCGCCATTGAAATCGACAAAGGAGCAGCCGGGACGATACGAGATGCTCCGGACGGATTGGACGGTGTTGCCGCCGTCGGTGGACACATAGGTTTCGTAGATGGGCGCGTGCAGGAGCCCTCCGGGGGTGAATTGCCACTGCCCGCCCCCGAAATCGATGGCATCATCGGGATTGAGGCGGCAGGGGCGCAACGCGCCGGGGAGGATGGGCGTTTCCTGCATGTCGAGCGGCTTGGCTTCCAGGCGTCCGTCGCGGTTCGCGGCAATCTCGAACTGCCGGATACGGTGCTGCACGCGGTCTTCGGGGACCAGATCCGATTCGAGGACGGACACGCGGTTTTGTGAGATGAACAGGCGGCACGATCGCTGCGATTCGGGCGCGGGGATCCGGCGGTTGCCCGGGGGCCATACGGGAGCGGGATTAACGGGCAGCAGCCGGAGAGGCGGCAGGACATCAAGCACCCCCGCCGGGGCATAGCGGCCGTCGGAGTCCGTGAACACGTGGAGTCCCGCGCTGGTGGTGACGACAATCTCGGGGCGGCCGTCCTGGTTGAAATCGTGGAGGAATCTCTCGAAGTGGATCGCCGCCGGGCCGCCGGTTTGCGACGCGTCCGGTTCCTGGCGCGCGGATTCGCTGTCGGGCCACGGGAGCGGCTGTTCGAGGAGGGTCTGCCATCCGCCGGGGCTCCACTGGAAACAGGCGAGCCCGGACGGCAGCCGCATGTAGAGCGTGGTGTCCCACAGGTCGCAGGCGGGGAGCCCGCTTACGGGGGGCAGGGGCTGGCGGTCCTCGGACCGGAAGGCGTCGCCGCGCTGGAAGGCGACGCAATCGGGCAGCAGCAGGTCAGTCTTGCCGTCGCCGTCGAAGTCGGCCTGGCGGAAATTGCGCCACCGCTCTCCCGAGAGGGGTTCGGCGCGTCCGACGCGCACGCCGGGCATGTCCTGTTCGACGAAGACCAGGGCGCCGCAGACGAGCCATGCGAGCGCCGGAATCATGCGTGGAGGCTCCGCCGCTGGAGGACACCGGCAGCCAGGGCGACCAGCAGGACCAGCCACCCCACGGACACGCCCACGAGGTACACGGGGTTGGCGGGCATCCATCCCATTTCGGGGAAACCGTCGCAGCGCTGGGCGAACACCTGCCAGGGTTCGAGGTAGGTGGTGAATACGAAGGGCTGAATGCCGAGCGGGTGCTTGACCATGTCGAGCAGCAGCCAGATCCCGATGGACCATCCGATCGCGGCCGCCGTGCTCCGGGTGAGCGTGGACATCAGTAGGGCGAAGGCCACCAGGGCGAACAGCGGCAACAGGCTGAACGCGGCCGCAGCGGCGTAGGCGCCGGCCATGCCGGCGCTCGTATACAAGGTCTCGCCGCCGTATTCGACGCCATGCACTTCGCCGAACAGGCTGGCGAGCGTCCAGCTGGCGGCCCCGGCGAGCACCAGGAGGGTCGCGGCGAACGTCGCTCCCAGGAGCAATTTGGCGATGAGGAATTCGACCCGGCGCAGGGGACGGACGAGCACGGTCCGGATGGTGCCGCGGCCGAGTTCCGATGCGATCAGTCCGGAGCAGAAGATGACGATCAGGAAGAGCCCCAGCACGTCGAGCGCGATGGTCGTCGCATCGTACACGAACCGGTAGTCGCTGAGCCCGTCGCGTTCGAGGGGGCTTTGCAGCATGGCCGCGAGCACGGCCAGCACAACGAGCACGGGCCCGGCGTAGGTCACCCGCATGCGGGCGGCCTTCTGCACTTCCACAAAATAGGCGTTTATGATCCTGCGCATCATCGTTTGAGCACTTTCAGGAAGAAATCCTGGAGGGACCTTCGCTGGGGCACAATCCCCGACACGATGAACCCGGAACTGATCAGGAACGACGTGAGGTGATGGACCGATGCGTCGCCGAGTTTGACGTTCACGCGCCCGTACGCGATGTCCACCGCATTGACCCAGGGCTGTTCCATGAGGCGTTTGGCGGCGGTTTCGGGGGCATCGACGAGGATCTCGACCTGTTTGGGGTCGTAGGACAGGAGCCGGTCGGTGCGTTCACACGCCAGAAGCCGGCCGCGGTTCATGATGGCGACGCGGTCGCAGAGGATTTCGACCTCGTGGAGCAGGTTGCTGGACACGATGATGGTCACTTTGGCCTGCTCCGCAAGGAGCCGGAGGAGCTTGATGGTGTCGCGGGTGGACTCGGCGTCGAGCCCGTTGGTGGGCTCGTCGAGGATGAGCAATTCGGGCTCGGTCAGCAGGGCCTGGGCCAGGCCGAGCCGCTGCCGCATGCCGTGGGAGAAGGTATGGACCTTCTGATGGGCCGCCCAGAGCAGGCCGACCCGGTCGAGGGCGCGGTCGACGGCGACGCGGCGATTGGCCAGCCGGGCGAGGAGCAACAGATTGGCCCGGGCGGTCATGTGGTCGTAAAACGACGGCCGTTCGACCAGCACGCCCATGCGGGCGGCGATCTCGAGGAATCCGCGGCGCAGGTCTTTGCCGAAAATGGTGACCGCGCCGCTGGTGGGGCGCACGAGCCCGGTCAGCATGTAGAGGGTCGTGCTTTTGCCGGCGCCGTTCGGACCGAGCAGGCCGAAGACCTCGCCCGTCTCGATCCGGAGAGACAGGCCTCCGACGGCGACAACGGGGCCGTAACACTTGGTCAAGTCTGAAGTTTCGATGCATGTCGACATGAGGCAGATCCTAGCACGTTTCGGCCGGACAAATCAGTCCGCGTCTCCGGAAGCGCCGCCGGCGCCCCGGGCGGGCCGGATATCTTTGAGGACGAGCTGGATGGTGGTCTCGCCGCGGTAGGTGTTGAGCTGGGGGCTGAATGCCGCGTCGACGAGGGGGACGTGGCGCAGGGCATCGTAAAGATCGCCCATTTGGAACCCGATGGCCTGGAATTGGCGTCCATCGCTGCGGAGCGCCAGCCGCAGGTGTCCGCCCCGCAGGAGCCGGCAGGACTGGGGGACGATTTCGGCGCCGTAGGTGCAGAAGACGGGTTCGGCATTCCCGTGGCCGTAGGGTTCGAGCAGGTCGATGTAGCGGAGGAGCTGCCCGTCGATCTGGGTGAACGAGATGATGGCGTCGACGGCAAGGCTGCGGCGCAGTTCGTTGCCGTCCAGCTGCCGTGCGGCCTCGTATTCGAAGGCGGTCTGGAAGGCCTGGATGTGTGCTTCGGCGATGGTGAGTCCGCCCGCGGCGCGGTGGCCGCCGAACTTGACGAGGAATTCGCTGCAGGCGGTCAGGGCCGAGGAGACGTCGAATTCGGGGATGCCGCGAATGGACCCGTGGCCGATGCCGTCGCCGTCGATGGCGACGAGCGCCACCGGGCGGTAGAAATGGCGCTGGAGACGTGACGCGACGATGCCGATGACGCCCTGGTGCCATCCGCGGCGTGCGAGCACGATGCTTCGCTGCTGGGCGTTGAACGTTTCGCGGAGTTCCGCGTGAGCGTCTTCGAGGATCGCCGTTTCGATGTCGCGGCGTTCGGTATTGGCGCGGTCAAGTTCCCGCGCAATGGGCTCGGCCGTTTCGAGCGAGTCCGCCAGGATGAGGTCCATGCCCGCGATGCCGTCGCCGAGGCGGCCGCCCGCGTTGATGCGCGGGGCGAGCTGGTAGGCGACGTTTCGCGCGGTGAGGGTTTCGAGATTGACGCGGGCGACCTGGGCGAGCTTGATGAGGCCGGGCCGGAGCCTGGCGGGGGCCTCCCGCAGGCCGAGGGCGACGAGGGCGCGGTTTTCGCCGCGCAACGGCACGATATCGGCGACCGTGCCGAGCGCCACGAGGTCGAGGTCGCTGGTCTTTCCGGTGAGGGCTGTGGCCAGTTTGAAGGCGACGGCGGCGCCGCAGATTTCGTGGCAGGGATGGCCGGCGCCATCGAGCTTGGGATCGATGATGATGCCGGCGCAGGGGAGCTGGCCTTCCGGCTCATGGTGATCGGTGATGACGAGGTCGATCCCGGCGGCGCGCGCGGCTTCGGCGGCTTCCCGGGCGGTAACGCCGTTATCCACGGTGACGATGAGGTTCACGTTCTGGTCGCGGGCCTGGTACACGCGCTCGGGGTTGATGCCGTACCCTTCCTCGAGGCGGTTGGGCATGTCGTAGGCGCACGACCGGATGCCATAGTCCTTGAGGGCATTATAGAGAATGGCCGTGCCGGTGATGCCATCCACGTCGTAGTCGCCGAATACGAGCACGTTCTCGTGGCGGTCGCGGGCCAGACGGAGGCGTTCTACGGCATGATCGACGCCGCTCAGCTCGAACGGATCGCAAAGGTGATCCGCGGATGGATTCAGGAACCGGGAGCCGAGTTCCGGCGTGGCCGCGCCGCGAACAATGAGGAGCTGGGCTACCAGCGGAGGGATGTCCAGTTCCCGGGCGAGCGCGCGAACCGTTTCTCTGTCGCACGAGGCGCAGGACCATGCCAGAGTGGTATTCCCGGAATTCACGATGCCTCCCGAACAAAATCGACGATGGCGTCGACGGCCTGGTCAAAGGTGAGCGGGGAGGTATCGAGGACGCGGGCATCGGGGGCCTTCCGCAACGGCGACACGGCGCGGGTCATGCTTTTCCGGTCGCGGTCCTCGATCTCCTTGGTCAACGCGGCGAGGTCGACCTGCACCCCCTTTTCGGCGAGCTGGGCGGCGCGCCGGCGCGCGCGCTCGTCCAGGGAAGCGTCCAGATAGACTTTCCATCGGGCCTTGGGAAAGACTACGGTGCCCATGTCGCGTCCGTCGGCGACGGTGGGTTGTTGGGCGCCGAACTCGCGCTGGAGCGTGACGAGATGGTCGCGGACGCCCGCGACGTGGTCGAGTTTGTAGATCTGGCGCGTGATTTCGGGGGTGCGGATGGCCTCGGTAATGTCCTGTGCGCCAATCAACACGCGGAGTACGCCCTGGCGGTCGGTCATGTGCAGGGGCATCATCCGGGTGATGGCGGTCAAGGCTTCGGGGTCGTCCAGATCGGCGCCGTTCTCGATGGCCCACCAGGTTGCGGCGCGGTACATCGCCCCGGTATCGAGGTAGGCGAACCCGAGGAGCTCGGCCACGCGCCGTCCGACGGAGCTTTTGCCGGCGCCCACGGGCCCGTCAATGGCGACAATGTCGGTGATCTGGCTGCACACCGGTTTTTTGAATCCTCTCCGGCGAGTTGAGTGCGGCGCCCGGCGCTGAACCCGGCGGTTCCGCACGGGGCCGTTCACGCTTCCGTCAACAGGATCGGGAAAGCCTACCATGGACTACGGGCCGGTCTCAACGATGGAGGTGAAACGGCGCTGGTAGGATTTGACGGCATGGCCCGTATCGGGCACGACGAGGCGGGCGTCCTCCGCCGGCCGGTCCTGTCCGGTGGCGAGGGTATCGGCGTACAACACGACGCCCCCTTCGAACCTTCCAGACACGCGGGGCCCTTCCCCGTGGCTGGTTTCCTCCAGCGACACGACGAGATGGTGCTGCGTGCGGAGCTGCTGGCTCTTCTGGTCAAATTCCCGGCGCTTTCCCGACAATTCGAGGCGGAGCGGCTCGGTGGCTTCGCGCTTTTTCTCGATGCTGCGCAGCATGGCGGTGACGAAACTCGAGGTGGTCTTCGCCGCGAGCGGGTTCCCGGGCGGCTGGTTCCGGGCGGTCTCCAGGAGGTGGCGCAGGAGCTGTTCGGGCGAGTTGGCGCCGGTGGCGGACGGGATGAACTCGCTGAAATCCCACTGGGAGCGCATTCGGGCGTCGGCGTCGGCGATACGTTCGGCGAGCAGGCGCTTTTCATCGAGCCAGCGATGCAGTTCGTCGCGGATGCGCGACAGGGACGACGCGGCGAGGCGGTTTCCGGGAGCGCCCTGGCGCAGGTTTTCGCGGATGTCCGCCATGCTGCTGATGCAGGCGTAAACGTCGCGTTCGCCGGCCGCGTCGGTTCCCAGCTGATTGAGGACGGCGTCCGCCACGCTGAACAGGACGCCGGCCTCGTCGAGCGTGGCCTCGCCGGCTTCCTGGAGGGCCAGGGCGCGTTCGGCGGCGCGCTCGGCGATAGCGCAGGCCATTCCGAGGAGGCCTTCGATGATGCGGTCGATGAGGTCGAGACGCCGCTTGCCTTGCCGGATCGTTTCGATGTGTCGTTCAGTGGCCCGGTTGCTGCAGATGAAGAAGAGGGCGTTTTCAGACAGGCGGTCAATTTCCCGGTCGGTTGCGGCGAGCAGGGACTCGAGGGTCAGGATGCGCGTCTTCAGGTGGAGCGTCTGGGACCAGAGCCGCGTGGCGTGCGGGGTGGGCTCCCCGCCGAAATCGCTGCCGGCAAGCTGTTTTCGGAAGATGATGTCGAGCGGCAGTTCCGGAGTAGCCCGGAACCGATGGGCGGTCAGGCAGCGGGATACCTGAAGGCGTCCGCCGAGGACCTCGTTCTGCACGGTGATGTCCGGGGCGATGATGTTTCCCCGGCGGATGGCGTCGGTCACGACGAGGCGCTGCCCCGCGAAAAGCAGTTTCGGGTTTTCGACCCGCCGCACCTGGACCTTGCCGGCTTTGGCGACGACGCAGGCCTGGTCGATGATGTTGCGCGCGCGGATGTCTCCCAGGCTCGAGATGGCGACGCCCGAGATGTTGTGGCGCACGTCACCGTGCTGGGTGACGGCCAGGCGGCCGAGCACGTATCCCGACACGCTGCAGCAGCCGTTTTCGACGACGAGGGTGCAGTCGTCGGGGACGTTCCCGAAGAGCTTGACGTGCCCGGACAGTCTGATGAGGGGGCCCCTGGCGGGCATCTCGATGCCCGCAATGGTGCGAATCGCGGCGTGCGGGGCAGACTCGATGTCGGCGGTGTCGATGATCTGGAGGCGTCTGGCGAGCGCGGTGAGTCCGTGGGCGCCGGGAAGAATCTTGCGCCGGACCTCGATCTCATTCACGAAGGGGGCGAGGAGGGTCCGCACGCGGGCGCAGGACGCGCGGTCTTCGACGCGGCCCGCGAGTTGGAATGTCCAGGAGAGAAAATCCAGTTCGTCTCGTTCGAGCGCATCGACTTCGCCGGCGCGGACCCGGTCGATGAGGTCGCGGAGCAGCCATTGGGAACGCCGGCCCTCGGTATCGCACGGCGGGCATCCGGGGAGTTTCAGCCAGGCGTCGATCTGCTCGAGGGCCGCCTGCTGTCTCGCGGGGCCGCCGGAGGCGTGTTTGCGGGCCTCGCACCAGGTACGGCCGAGCGCGGCGTCCTCGAGCGAGAGGCCGGTGCATGGATCTCCGGGGCCGCTGGCGATGATGTCTACGAGTTTTTCGAACATCCGGCGAATCTCATGTTGCCTCCGCGTGGTTTTCGAAGCAGTTGCGGATGGCTTCCTCGTAGGGCGGTTTGAGGATGCCCCGTTCCGTGACGATCCCCGCGATCAGGTGGGCCGGGGTGACATCGAAGGCGGGGTTGTAGACCGCGACCCCTTCGGGGGCCGTCGCGCGGCCGAAGGTGTGGGTGACCTCCTCCCCCGGCCGTTGCTCGATGGGGATGCCGTCTCCGTGCGGAAGCTCGACATCGAAGGTGGAGAGCGGCGCGGCGACGTAAAAGGGAATGCCGTGGGCGTGCGCGAGGACGGCCAGTCCGTACGTGCCGATCTTGTTGGCGGTGTCACCGTTGGCTGCGATGCGGTCGGCCCCGGTGATCACGAGTTGCACGCGGCCTTCCCGCATGACCTGGGCGGCCGTGTTGTCGCAGATGAGGGTCACGTCGATTCCGGCCTGCCGGAGTTCCCACGCGGTGAGGCGCGCGCCCTGCAGCAGGGGGCGGGTCTCATCCGCATAGACGCGGAAGGCGCGGCCGGATTCGTGCGCGCGGTACAGGGCGGCCAGGGCGGTGCCGTAGGCGCTGGTGGCGAGGGCGCCGGCATTGCAATGGGTCAGCACGCCCGCGCCTTCCGGGATGAGCGTGGCGCCGTAATCGCCGATTCTCTGGCAGCACGCGGTGTCTTCATCGCGGAGGGCGCACGCTTCGCGTTCGAGGCGGTCGCGCCAGTCGCGCAGGGACCCGGTCTGGCCGGCAAACGCGCGGGCGGCATGCCGCATGCGCCGCAGGGCCCAGAACAGATTGACCGCGGTGGGGCGGGAGGTTTCCAGGCGGCCGGCGGCCGTGTCCACGGCCTGAAGGCCCGCGGCAATGTCCGCGGGACGCATCTCCTCAAGGGCAACGAGTAGGCCGAAGGCGGCGCAGACCCCGATCGCGGGGGCGCCGCGGACACGTAACGCGCAGATGGCTTCCCGCACGGCCTCCAGGGAGGCGAGGCGGATCTCGCGACACTCCGAGGGAAGGAGGGTCTGGTCGATGATGAACAACTGCCCGTCTCGCCAGGTGACCGGCGTGAGATGCATCGTGCGAAGCTCCTGTTTCTCGCCACACTATTGGCAGGCTACATTAGCGCGCGGCTTGAGGCAAGTCCAGCAAGAGAGAAACCGGCGACGGGATGCCCGGCAACGCCCACTCGCGGCGCAGCGGAGGCGGGGGGCATGTGACCCGGGGAGCATGCCTCGAGACGGGGGGGGCACGTCTCGCACCCGCGCCCTTGGGCGAAATGGATGAAATTCTTTATATTCATAGAATTCTTGTCGGTTGTCATATGATTTGTGGTATAATTTAAGGGTCAGTGGGGCGATTTACTGAGAACTTCTGACGTAAAGGCTGGAAATGCCGGTTGAATTGCCGTATTTTGCGGGTAAATCGGGGTATATTGGGTAGCGAGAACAGTTTTTGTGGTATCCTGAAAGTAGGGGTCGGGATAGCCACTGAGGAAGCCTCGGAGCGAACTGCAACAACCCTGTCGAAGGAAATGCGCACATGAAGAACCGTGGATTCACGCTGATTGAGCTGTTGGTGGTGATTGCCATTATCGGAATTCTCGCGGCGATTCTGCTTCCGGCGCTTGCGCGGGCGCGGGAGGCGGCCCGGCGGGCCAGTTGTGCGAACAACCTCAAGCAACTGGGGTTGGTCCTGAAGATGTATGCGAACGAGTCGCCGGGGGAGAAGTTCCCGCCGCTCCGCTACCGGGACGGGGCGCTCTGCGACCAGGTGACGCGCGAAGCGATTCTGATCTGGGCGCCTGACGGGGGAGCGCTCTATCCCGAATATCTGAGCGACCCGCGGGTTTTGCTCTGTCCGTCGGATCCGGACATCACGCAGGTGCTGGAAGGGCGGGCGTTTTATTGCAGCGCGGATCCGGGCGCGGCCGTATGTCCGTGCACGATGTATCCCATTTCGTATTTTTACTACGGGTGGGCGTTGACCCCGAGCCTCTATCTTGCGGACATGGACGCGCTGCAGAGCACGGACCCGATGCTGAGCTTTCTGAGTTACGATTTCCTGATGGCCTTTGTGAACATGGTCGGGGGCGTGGTCGGGGCGCCGACGTTGCAGGACGCCATGGTGGCGGCGGACCGCGACGTGCCGGTTGGCACGATGACGGCGTACCGGTTGCGCGAAGGGATAGAACGGTTCATGGTCACGGACATCAACAATCCGTCGGCGGCGTCGCTCGCTCAAAGCGAGCTGGTGGTGATGCACGACTCGGCGAATGCGGACGTCACGGTGAACGGGGTCGACGTGTATGGGAATCCGTATACGGTCAACGAATTCAACCATGTCCCGGGCGGGGGGAACGTGCTGTTCATGGACGGGCACGTGGAGTTCATGCGTTATCCGGGCGAGTTCCCGATCTGCGCGTCCTGGTCGATGCTTTTTGCTCAAGTGCGAAATTTGATATAATCGCATCGTACAGGATCGATTGCCGGGGTGTTCCGCCGCGAGGCGGCCACGGGCGTGGCTGCCGGGCCGGGCGCGGACGTGTATGAGCATGGGTCGCGCGGGGGCCGGTCACGGCGCGTATTCCGGTTTCAACCCTTTGATTGTACGGACCAGTATGCAATTCAATGATCTCGGAATAGACCCCAGTCTGTTGCGCGTGTTGGAGACGCTGGGGATAGAGACGCCTACCCCGGTGCAACGGGAGGCGATTCCGGTGGCGCTGGCGGGCCGCGACCTCGTGGCTGTGGCGCAGACCGGCACGGGGAAGACCCTGGCGTATGCGCTGCCGGCGCTGATGCGGCTTTCGGGCGGTCCGCTGGGGCGGAACCTGATGCTGGTGCTGGCGCCGACGCGCGAACTGGCGCAGCAGGTGCATGGCGTGTTCGAGGAGTTTGGCCGGCCGCTGGGCATTCGCAGCGCCGCGGTGTACGGCGGGGTGGGCTACGAGTCGCAAGTCGCGGCGTTGAAGCGGGGCGTGTCGGTCGTGGTGGCGACTCCCGGGCGTCTGCTGGATCACATGCGCCGGGGCCAGGCCCGTTTCAACGAACTGATGATTCTGGTGCTGGACGAGGCGGACCGGATGCTCGACATGGGGTTTCTGCCGGACATCCGGAGCATCATCCGGAAGCTCCCGGAGACCCGCCAGACGGTGATGTGTTCGGCGACGTTTCCCCCGGAGATTGCGCGGCTTTCCCGGGAGTTTCTGATTGAGCCGGAGCGGATCGAAGTGGGCCACGTGGCGCAGCCGGTCGATACGGTGCGGCAAGTGGTGTATACGGTGAATCCGGAGCGGAAGATCGCCCTGCTGGAGAAGGTGTTGCGCGAGGAGAGGGTGGATAGCGCGATGATCTTCTTGCGGACGAAGCCGCGTACCGAGCGGGTGACCAGGGCGCTGCGCAAGAACGGGTTCAAGGTGCAGGAGATTCACGGGGACCGGTCGCAGCGGCAACGCGACGAGGCGTTGGCGGGGTTCCGGTCGGGCAAGTACCGGTATCTGGCGGCTACGGACGTGGCCGCGCGGGGGCTGGACATCGAGAACGTCAGCCACGTGATCAACTTCGACATCCCGGAGAATCCGGACGACTACATACACCGGATTGGACGCACGGCGCGGGCCAGCGCCGAGGGGGACGCGATTACGTTTGTGACCCCCACGGACCACATTGCGCTGGAGGCGATCGAGCGCGCGCTGGGAAAGAACCTGCCGCGGGCGGACTGGGAGGAAGCGGTGCCGGTCATCTCGCTGTTCCAGGCGCCGGGTGCGGCCACGGGCCGCGTGCGGCGGGGGATCTCGTACCGCCGGCGGCGCAGCGGCCTGATGAAATCGCCCTGAGGGCGGCGTTCCGCGTGCATTTTCCATCATAGAACCGCGCCGGGATGTGATATTGTGTGGTTTTGAAGCGGCAAGAGCGGGTTCCCAGGGCGGAGGGATTGGCACTCGCGGGTGCAATGCTGGAAGGCGGCGTTGCGCTGTTCCTTTTCCCTTCATCTGGTCTGGCGTGTGGAGGGAAGGGGGTACGGCGCGCGGATTCCCGCATGAGGATGCAGGATGGCCTTGGCCCGAAAAGAATGGGAGCCGGAGATCTGGGGGCAGGTGGCCGCGCACGCGGCGGCGGCGGTGTCCGGCGCGGCTCGGGATGCCGATGCGTGGCCGGCGGCGGCCCGCGCGGCGCGCCACGTGCTTCGCACGTTCAGCACGAGTTTCTTCATGGTGACGCGGTTTCTTCCCCGCGAAAAGCGCGAGCAGGTGGAAGTGATCTATGCGGCCGTGCGGTATCCCGACGAGATCGTGGACACATTTGCGTGGGAGGAGCCGCGGAAATACGAGGCCCTGGATGCCTGGGAGGCGCAGTATGAGGCGGGGCTTGGGGCCGCGTCGCTAAGGTCGGCGGTGCAGTCGGGAGTGCCTGTGTTTGCGGCGGCGTTTGCCGAGGTGGTCCGGCGCCATGGCATTCCCCAGGAGCATTACCGCGACTTTCTGCGTGCGATGCGTCGCGACGTGCGCCCGGGCGTGTACGCGACCATGCCGGACCTCATCGATGAATACGTCTACGGGAGCGCCATCGTGATCGGGTATTTCCTGGCATACGTGTACGGCGCCACCAGCCCGGACGAGTTTCCGAGGGCGCTGACCTTCGCGCGGGATCTCGGGACAGCGCTTCAACTGACCAATTTTGTGCGCGACGTGGGGGAAGACCAGGGCCGCGGCCGGCTCTATCTGCCGCTGGAATATCTGCGGGCGGAGGGGATTACGCGCACGGACGCGTACGACCCCGCGCAGCGGGCGGCCATCGGGCGGGTGGTCCGGCGGGTGGCGGAGGAGGCGGACGCGCATTACCAGCGGGCGCGCGGCAATCTGGACGCGTTTGCGCCGGATACCCGGCCGGCGACCCAGGCGTGCCTGGAAGTGTACAGCCGGTTGAACTGGCAGATCCGCAACAGCCGGGAAGGGTTTCTTCACCGGGAGACCCTGCCGTTTCGGGAGAAATTCCGGCTGCTGCCCATGAGCAAGTACTGGCGTTTGCCGCTGGCCTTTTTGCATTCATGAAGGCCGTGGCCGCGCCGCCGGGACGGCCCACCAGATATGCTGATGCAACGCAGTCAACATAGCGGAGCCTCTGTGCCGGTCGCGGTGGCCGGCGGCGGTCTCGGGGGATTGAGCGCGGCGATTTACTTGCGCGCCGCGGGCTACTCCGTTCGCGTATATGAGGCGAACGGGCGCGTGGGCGGCCGGGCGAACCGGATCGAAACCGATGGATTCCGGTTTGACACGGGGCCCAGCCTGCTCAATTATCCGTGGGTGTTTGAGGAGCTGTTCCATGCCGCGGGCGCGCGGCTGGAGGACTACGTCGAGCTGTTGCCGGTCGAGCCCGGCGTGGCATTTCAGTGGCCCGACGGCACGCGGTTTGCGCTTTCGAGCGACCTGGCGGTCCTGGCGGCGTCACTGGAACCGGTCGAGCGTGATGTCGCCCCGGGCTTGATGCGTTTTCTCTCTGACGCGGGGGCCAAGTACGACCTGGCCTTCGCGAAACTGGTTGGGCGCAATGTGGACAATCCGCTTGTGTGGTTCGCGTCGCTGCGGTTGCGCGAGCTGAAACGCCTGAGCGTCTGGCGGTCCCTCTACGGCGAGCTCGGACGCTTCTTCCGCAGCCGGCACATCCGGGAAGCCTTCGGCTCGTACGGGATGTATCTGGGCGGCTCGCCGTTTGAACTCCCGGGCGTGTTTTCGATCCTGCCGTACGGGGAGCTTGCCTACGGTCTCTGGCTGCCGCGAGGCGGCATCTACGGACTGGTCGAGGGGGTGGAACGTCTGGCGCGGGATCTGGGGGTGGAGATCCTGACCGGCGCCCGCATCGAACGAATCGAGACGGGCGGCGGCGCGGTCAAAGGCGTGCGGCGGGCCGGGGGCGGCGTCGATGCGTTCCCTCTTGTCGTCTCGAACGTGGATGTGCCCGTGACGGATGCGCAGCTTCTGGGCCATGAACGTCTTTTAGACCGGCGTCGCCGCAAGAACGCACGGATGCGGATGACCCCGGGCGTGGTGACGTTTTACTGGGGCGTGCGGGGATCGGTTCGGGGGCTGGGACATCACACCATCTTCCTGCCGGAGGCGTACCGCGACGCTTTTCGTGATCTGATCCGCGGCACGGGGGTGCCGCGCGGGCTGCCGTTCTACGTGAGCGTGGCTTCGGCGACGGATCCCACGCTGGCCCCCGCCGGCGCGACGACGGTGTTTGTGCTCGTGCCGGTGCCGCTGCTCCACCGGATGGGCGATGTGGATTGGGAGCAGGTCACCGCGGAGATTAAGGCCCGGGTGCTGGAACGGCTGGAGCGCCACGGTTGCGACCTGACGGCGGACCGGATCGCGGTCGAGCACGTGTACACGCCGCGCGACTGGCGGGACCGGTTTGGATTGCACGAGGGCTCGGGGTTTGGCGCGGCGCACACGCTGTTTCAGGTCGGGCCGTTCCGCGCGCGGAACTACGCCCGCGAACTCCGCGGGATGTATTACACGGGCGCGAGCACGACGCCGGGGACGGGGATGCCGATGGTGATCTTGAGCGGGAAGCTTACCGCGGAGAGGATTTTGGCGCGTGAAGGTTGAACGGACAGGAGACGGCCCGCGCGCGTTTGTGGGGGTTCACGGCTGGGCGGGCAACGTCCGGACTTTCCGGCGGCTGTATGACTTCATGCCGGCGGACGCCGCGTTTTACGCCATGGACCTTCCGGGCTATGGGGCGTCCGAACGGCCGTCCAGGCTGACCCTGGAACCCGTGCTGGCGAGCATCGCCGAGGCGATCGGTCAGGCGCCGGGGGACGACATCACACTGGTGTGCAACTGCGGGGGGGCGCAGTTTGGACTGGAAACGCTTCGCGTATACGGTCTGAAGGTGCGCCGGGTGGCGCTGATCGATCCGTTCGGCTACTGTCCGTGGTATTTCCGCCTGTTCACTGGGGGCACGTTTGGCCGCAACGCGTATTACACGACCTTCGCCAATCCGCTGGGCCGGTTTCTCACGAACAGCGCCCTGCGGAAACGGCGCCGGCCCGGCACGGATTTGACGGCGGCGTTTGTCCACGTGGACCACGAGACGGTGTACCGCTACCTGTGCCTGATGGTTTCGCTGGCGGACAGCGCACGGTTCCGGGGCCTGTGTGCGGACGTGGATGTTCTCCACGGGGAACGGACGTTTCGCGCGGTACGGCGGTCACTGGCGATCTGGCGCGAGGTGTTTCCGCAGGCGCGCATTCACGCGTTGCGGGGGGCGGGGCATGAGCCGATCCGCGAAGCGACCGCACAACTGGCGGAGATTCTCTTCGGCGTCGCGGGCCACGGCGCGTCGTCGGGCGCGGACGGGTCCGCGCCATGACCGCGCTCGCCATCGTTGTCCTGGCGTTGTGCACGCTCGTGCTGATGACGGTCGTGCTGAATATGACGTTGTGGCCGGGGCTGCGCCCGTTCGCGGGTGGCGAGCCGGGGACGGTGTCCGTGCTGATCCCCGCCCGGAACGAGGCGGAGCGGTTGGGGCCGTGTCTGGAATCGGTTCTGCGCCAGGGGGCGGTTACCGCCGAAGTGCTGGTGTACGACGACCACTCGACCGACGGCACGGCGGAGCTGGTGCGGCAATTCGGGGAGCGCGACCCGCGGGTGCGCGTGTTGCCGGGCAAGGCCCTGCCCGAAGGATGGTGCGGCAAACCCTTCGCGTGCGCACAACTGGCTGAACAGGCCGTTTCGGACTGGCTGCTGTTTCTGGACGCGGATACGGTGCTGGGCGGGGACGCGGTTGCACGGATGGCGAACGAAGCGGCCGCGCGGGACGCAACGTTTTTGTCGTGCTGGCCGGGTCTCGACTGCCACACGTTTTGGGAACGGGTGCTGATGCCGATGCTGGGTTTCAGCGTGTTCACACTGTTTCCGGCGCCGCTCTCCCTGTCGCGGAACGACCCTTCGATGGGCCTGGCCCACGGGGCTTGCATTCTGGCGCACCGGGAGGTTTACGCGGCGGCGGGCGGGCACGCGGCGGTGCGTCACGAGCTCTTCGAGGACACGTGTCTCGCGCGGTTGTGGCGCGCGCGCGGGCATCGCGGCCTGTGCCTGGACGGGCAGGACGTGGTCCGTGTGCGGATGTATGAGGATTTGGGGGAGATCTGGCAGGGGTTTCTGAAAAACTTCTATCCGGCGTTCCGGCGCACGCGGAGTTTTGCGCTGTTCATGCTGTTTCATTTTGCGTGTTTTCTGTTGCCGTTCCTGATGATTCCCGTGGCACTGCTGACGGGCGGGGCGTGGCCGGTCTGGGCGGCCGCCGCGGGGATGGTGTTGGCGATGCGCGCCGTGATGGGCGTTCGGTTCGGGCATCCGTGGTGGTCGAGCCTGTGTCATCCCGTGGCGGAGGCGATGCTTCTGGGGCTGGGCGTGTCGTCGTGGCGGCGGTGCCGTTCCGGCCGCGGCGTGGAGTGGAAAGGACGGCGCTACCACACGGGCGCGCCGGGAGAAAAGCGGTGAGCCGGAATACGCGGCATGCGGTGGTGATCGGCGGCGGTCTGGGCGGCCTGTCGATCGCGCTGCGGCTGGCGGTGCGCGGCTGGCGGGTGACGGTCTGGGAGCAGGGGCCTTCGTTTGGCGGCAAGATGAACCGGTGGACGGCGGCAGGGTTCCGGTTCGATACGGGCCCGTCGCTGATCACAATGCCCTGGGTATTTGAGGAGTTGTTCGCGTTCGCGGGCGTCCGAATGCAGGACTATCTGGAAACGGCGGCGCTTGCGCCCGTGGCCCGGTACGTGTACCCGGACGGCACAACATTTCATTACAGCACGTCGATGCCGGAGCTGCTGCCGGTCATCCGCGGTCTGGAGGGGAACGACCGGGGATTCTTCGAGTTCATGCGACTGGGCGCGCGCATTTATGCGCTGTCGAAAGACACGTTTCTGCGGCGGCCGATCGGCGCCCCTCCAGACCGGAAGGCCCTGGGCGCGTTGCGGCACGCGCCGGTGTTACGCGGCTGGGGCAACTATCAGCAGACCGTGAACGCGTACTTCCGCAGCGCGGAGCTGCGGCAGCTCTACGGGCGGTACCCGACCTACGTGGGGTCGTCGCCCTACCGCAGCCCGGCGACCCTTGCCATCATTCCGTTCATTGAACTTGTGTTCGGGGGCTGGTACATCCGCGGAGGGTTGTACCGTCTGGTGGAAGCGCTGTGCGGGCTCCTGGAAGCGCGCGGCGTCGCGCTGCGCGCGGATTCGCCCGTGGAACGCATCGACACCCGCGGCGGCCGGGCGTCGGGGGTGGTGTTGCGGGGCGGAGAACGCCTTGCCGCCGACGTCGTGGTCATGAACGGCGACACGAGCCGGACGGACGGTCTCCTGGGCGAACGCGCGGCCGAGATGCCCGTGGATGACCGCTCGCTGTCGGGGCTGGTGCTCCTGGTGGGCGTGAAGCGGCGCTTGGAGGGCCTGGAACACCATAATGTCTACTTCTCGCGGGATTATACCGAGGAGTTTCGGCAGTTGTTTGACGAGCGCCGGGTGCCCGAGGATCCGACGGTGTACGTCAATGTGCCCAGCCGCACCGAGCCGTCGGTGGCGCCGGCCGGGGGGGAAACTCTGTTTCTCATGGTCAACGCTCCGGCAACGGGCGAGACATGGGATGCCGCGCGGATAGGTGCCGCGCGGAAAAGCATCTTCGCGCGGCTTCGCGCCTCCGGATTTCCGGAGATCGAGGGGGACATCGTCGTGGAACACGCGGTGACGCCGCAAACCCTGTCGGATCGTTTCGGGATGCCGGGCGGCGCGATCTACGGGCATCACTCGCACGGGTGGCGCAACGCGTTCTTCCGGCCGGCAAACCGGCGCCGGGGCTGCGCGGGCCTGTATTGCGTGGGCGGCAGCGCGCACCCGGGCGGCGGTACGCCCATGGTGCTGCTGTCGGCGAAGATCGTGGAGGAACTGATCACCCGTCATGAAGGGTAGAGTTGCGGGAGTGCTGCTGGTGAGTCTGTATGCCGTCCTGTGGGCGGGCGGCGTGGCGTCCTATGCGTTTCTGGGGGAACCGCCCGCGCACATGCGGTGGGCCGGACCGGTGTTCATGGTCCTGGCGGGGGGATTGGCGGTGTGGTACTCGACCTGGCGGTACCGAGCGGCGCTGCTGGGCGCGGGGCTCGCCGGCTTTGCGGCGGAGGTCGCGGGCGTCTGGACCGGCGTTCCGTTCGGGGAGTATGCGTACACGGAGGCATTCGCGCCCCTGGTGTTTCGCGTGCCGCTGGTGATGATCTGCGCGTGGGCGGTACTGGCGGGGTATCTGGACGGCCTGTTTCGGCGATTCGAATGGTCTCCGGTGAGGCATGCGCTTGCCGGCGCGGCGGGCTTGACGGCGATCGATCTGGTGCTGGATCCCGTGGCCGCGGGCGCGATGCATCTCTGGCAATGGGAGCAGGCGGGCCGGTACTACGGCATTCCGTTCAGCAATTTTGCGGGGTGGTTTGGCGTGGGGATTGTGGTCTTTGGCGTGCTGCTGGCGTTGGGTCGCCGCGAACCCGTTTCCCGGCACGTGCCGATCATCGGGCTCAGTCTGGTGCTGTTTTTCACGGTTGTTGCCTGGGCGCGGGGACTGATTGTGCCCGGCATGCTGGGGCTGGCGCTGTGTGCGGCCCATGGGCTCCTCGCGCGCGGCGGGAACCGGCCGCCTGACGCACCATGTGACGTGTGCCCGCCGGGGGCTTCTCGTTCCTCCCGGTAGCCGGTCAACAGGACCTGCGGTGCGGAGGGCAACCGGTTTTTCACACTCAGGGTTCGGCTATGCCACTCTTGACAACGTCGGTCTTCCGGCCGAGCACCGCCGTCAGATCGACGCGGGGGAGCGCCGGCGTGCGCGTGATGATCTCCTTCGTGCCGTCGGGCAGAAGGAGGAAGGTGTCCTCGGATTTGACGCCGGGCGCGGAGGGGTTCCAGGCGAAGGCCTGGCCGAATGCCACGTCGATGCCCGTGATGTCGCGAACCTTGCGTTCCCACGACGTGTCGAGGATGGGAAACGTCTCGTTGGGGGAGGCTTTGCACGTGCGGCCGGCATACCCGGTGGCGCCGCCCTGGTGATGGTTGTGCCATTCGGTGGGCGAGAAATGCATGGCCTCATAGGCCTGCTGGCAGTCCGCGAAGACCTGGCCGAGAGTTTTCCCGGGTTCGGTGGCCTCGTACAGCAGCGCATCGACGCCGCAGATGCGGTTGTAGGCGGAGGGGACGCGGTCGGGCAGGTCGCCCACGCGTTTAAACCGGGTGACGGAGACCACGAGCCCTTCCTTCAGCAGCGAGAGGACTATCATCGCGTAGCCCCGCACCTGGACCTCGCGCATTTTGTCGGGGAGCAGGGGCGCGACGGTGGGAAGCGGGTGGCGGAACTTGGTGATGCGGCGGTCGGCGGCGATCAGGGCAATGGGGACCTGGCAACGGCGTTTGGCGCCTTCGCCGATGAGGATGGCGGCGATGTCGGCTTCGGCCATGCCGGTCTCGGCGCCTTCAACGGCGGTTGTGATGGTTTCCGCGGCGAGTTTGCCGAGATGCCGGTACTTTTCGAGTTCATTGACCGTCAACAGGGAGCGCATGCAGGCCAGTTCGCCGTTGACGTTCGCGCCGAGGCTGCCGTCGTCCGAGACGATGACGCCGGGAAATTCGCGTTGAACGAGCGCGGGGGCGGAGTCTTCGAACCACATGAACTTGCGGATCTCGCATCCGCACGTGCGCAGTTCTTCGGCGATGACGCGGGCTTCCTCGATGTTGTTTCCGACGAAAAAGGGGTCGCCCGTCTGCGTGACGAAGAGGGAACTGGCGCCCAGGTCGGAGCACAGGGACACGTAGTTTCGTTTGCCCGCCGTGGCCATCGCGAAATTGTCGGCGCGCGACAGGAGGATGCCGTCGTACTGGCGCTCTTTCAGGAAGATCTGAAGGAGTGCGATGCGGACCCGGAACAGTTCGAGTTCACTGAGCATGATGCAAAACCCTTTCGAGGCCGGCGCCCCGGTGGCGCTTATTTGCGCGCCAGCGAGTTGAGGACCGGGGTGATGGCCTGCGCCATGCGCAGGAATCCCAGGTCCGTGGCGTGGGTGCCGTCGACGGTGGCCTCCGCATCGTCGCCGAGCAGGTTGTCGCATGGAATGTAGTGCAGGTTCGTGACGCCCGCGGCGACCAGCCGCTCGTAAGCGGCTTTGAGTTCGGCGTTCTTTGCTTCATACGACTCGCGCGCGGCCGGCAGAAAGTAGCCCTTCTGATAGATGATGTTCTCCATGAGGACGATGGGGGTGTCCGGATGCGCGTCACGGAGGGTCCGGACGACGGGTTCCGTGCGTGCGGCGATTTCCTCGGGGCCAAGGTTCGGGCAGCAGTCGAGGACGAATACCTCGGCGTCAATCTCGGCGATGAACGCGGCCATCTCGGGTTCCATCTGTCCGTTGCCGGAGAATCCAAGGTTGATGGTTGGGCGGTCCATCATGCGGCCGACGATGGCCGGGTAGGCCATGCCGGGGCGGGAAGCGCAGCCGCCCTGGGTAATGGACGTGCCCCAGAACAGGACGGGCCGGCGGGTGGTCTCGGGCCGTTCGGGCGGCGCGGCCAGAACGGCGTCCGGATTGACGCCGATGTGGACGCTGGAAACGCCGTTGTAGAGCGGCAGGTAGAGGAGATATTCGTGCATGCCTTCCGGGATGCCCGTGGCCAGGCTGGCCTGCATGGTCGCCTGTGACGGGCGGCCGTTGGCGAGCCAGACCCACCGGTCCGCGAGTTTGACGTAGAGGTCGAGTCCGCTGACGCCCGTGGCGGGCATGTGGGGCATGGCCAGGTTTTCGTCGCGGAGGACCCAGCGCGCGGAAATCGCGGGCGAATTGGTCAGGAACCGGATGGCCATGCCGGCGGAGTCGCGGCTGAGGCCCCAGACGGGCGGGCGCACGACACCTTCGGCGCGGGCCGGGAGCCGGTCGTAATAGACGGCGACGTCGGTCCATCCTTTGCCGTCGATGGGGAGGGCCGTCGCGTCGTACCAGAGCATGCCTTCGCCGAACTCGCTGGTGGCGGTGGCGGGATCCATCGGGGTGGATGCGGGCGGATTCTCCTGCGCGGCGGCGTATCCGGCGCTCCAGGCGGCCAGGAACACTACGGCCAACAGTACGGCAAGCTTTTGATGCGAGGCGGTCATGGCATCACTCCAAGGTTGTAAGGTCCCCAAGGTGCTGAAGGAAATCCATTATACCGGACCCGGCGCACGGGGGGAAACCCCCGGACACTCCAGGGGGATCGCCGGATACGCGCGCTGCAGACGGGGCGCCTGCTGAGCCGGCTGGGGGGCGATCAGCGAGTTCGAAAGGCCTGGAGGGTTTTCCAGGCGCACTTGTCCCAGGTGAATTCCGAGGCGGCATGGGTCATGTACATGGCGCGCCGCTCGCGTTTGTCGGGTTCGATTTCGAGGGCGCGCTGAATGGCGGCGGCGATGGTGCCCGCGTTCTGTGCATTGCAGTAGATGGGCGCGTTTCCGGCGAACTCCGGGATGGCGCCGACGCGCCCCGCGACGATCTGCGCGCCGGCCCGCATGCCTTCCAGGACGGTGACGCCGGCGCCCTCGTAGAACGAGGCGCACACGAGGGCGTCGCAATGCTGGTAGAGTCCGGCGAGGGCATGTTCGGGACATTGCTGAATGCGCATGATCCGGGGGCCCCAGTCGTCGACCTCGCAATCCCCGGGCAGGCCGACCATGACGAGGCTGTGGGGGGTGCGGTTTTCAAAGAGATCGAAGGCTCTCAGGAGCCCCTCGATGTTGCGTGAGGTGCGCGTGGCGCCCACATGCAGGAGGAAGGGTTTCTGCACCCAGCAGGCCTGCGGCTGGGCGAAGACCTCGGAAACGCCAAGCGGCGCGACGATCACCTTGTCGAGGGGGACGTCGAGGAGTTCGAGGAGCTGTCTGCGGATGAATTCAGAGGGCGCGAGGATGGCGACGGCCGATTCGCAGGTCTGCATGACGCGCTTGACAATGGCCTTGTCGCGCCAGCGCGGTTTGGCCAGGGGTTCGACGATGAACTGCAGGTCCATGGCGTAGAGGACCAGCGGGACGCGGCATTTGGCGGGCGCGGTCTGAATAGGCGAGAGGAGGAAGTCCACCTCCGCGGTTTCGAGCGTCCGGGCAAAATCGCGTTCGGCGACGGGCAGCCCGATCTGGGGCGGCGGGACCGGCCCGTTGAACGGGGCGCGGTCGAACCCCTCGAAGAACCCGTGGTTCTGCTCGCTGGTGATGAAGATGGCCCTGGTTTCCGGCTGGAGTTCGCGAATCCGTGTGAATACGTTACGGAGATAAACGGTCTCTCCGCAGTACCCCGGTTCGAGGGAAAGTGCGTTAATACCTATCCGCATGGCGCGTGCTGAGAGCTTCCTGAGTTTCGGTAATGCAGTGCGGTTGCGTGTCGCTAATCAATATACCCCAAGTCGGACAATCGTTTCCGGATCTCTTCCTCCTCCTCGGGGGTATACCCTTCGGATTCCAGCGAAATGACGCCGTTTTCGTGGAGGATGTCGAGGATCTTCTCGGCGGCGAAGTCGGGGGTGTCATGGGCGCTGATCTCGACCGTGCCGCCGGCCGGTGCGTCGGATGGGGCATCGCCGAGCAGGAGCACCACGCCATCAAACCCCGCGGGGGGCGCCTGGCCCGGGGGGCACACGTTGCTCCCCAGCTCGACCAGGCGGCGGCCGAGGGCGTGAGCGGCATCGGCGGCGTTCTCTCCCGTCAGCCGAATGGTGTATGGCCGGTTCATGTCTGGCCCTCCACGATGGGCTGTCCCGGCATATCGGCGGGCACGGGCACATCCATCAGACGGAGCATCGTTGGAGCAACGGCCGGCAGCGCGAGTCCCTGGAGTTCGCGGCCTCCTGCGCCGGTCCGGTCGTCGAGGATGAAGATGCCGTGGTAGTCGTGGTTGGCGTCGTCGGGGCCCGTGTCGTTTTCAAACGTGAAGATGTCGTCGTAGCCGACGGATCCCACCGATCTCCAGCGCAGATTACCCCAGTACACAATCAGATCCGGTGCGATGCCCGTGACCTGGGCATAGAGGTCCTGGGGTTTGAGCGCCCGGTTTCCGAGCGGACGGCCGTCAGGACCGCACATGGACTCGAGCCGGGCGGCCACATCGTCGCGGAAGGCCTCGTAGCCGGCGGCGGGGATCTGGCCCAGGGGTTCGCGCCCCTCGACGTTGAAAAAGATGCGCGCGTAATAGCCGCCGCTGCTCCAGGCTTTCGTGCGGACCCAGTCGATCGGGCAATCCTCGATCCGGGCGCGGCCGTCGGGGGGGCGCTTGAGCGTGAGCAGCCCCTCACGGATAAGCCACTGGTTGACGCAAACCCCGCCGGCCATGCCCCGGGCGCCGTGGTCCGAGACGACCATGACGGCGGTGTCGCTGCCGGCCTGCGCGATGAGCTCGCCCACGCGGGCATCGACGGCCCGGTAGAAGTCGCGGAAGACGTGTTCAAAGGGGTTGCCGGGCTCGTAGGCGGGATGGGCCGGGTCGCAGAATCGCCAGAAGGCGTGGTGAAGGCGGTCGATGGCCATGTCGACCATCATGAAGAAATCCCAGGGTTTCGACGCGAGGAGGTACCGGGCGTGGCGGAACCGGTTTTCCATGAGGGCGTAGAGGCGTTCCAGGAGGGCGGCCCGGTCATCGGTCCGGAAATCTTTGACGTCGATCATGTACGGGCCGATTTCGCGGCGGAGCTCGTCTTTGAGCGGCCCGGGGTAGGTGTACGGCGCCTCTTCATTGGGCGTCAGGAAGCCCGCGACCAGCCATCCGTTGAGCGGGCGGACGGGATAGGTCTGGGGGACGCCGAGGGCGACGCACTTTTTCCCCTGTCGGGAGAGGATATCCCAGACGCGCGGTTCGCGCACCGCGGCGCCGTCCGCCGTGTCCATCGCGTGATAGGAGTGGTCCCGGCGGTTGCGGAACCCGTAGAGGCCGAGGGTTCCGGGGTCTTTCCCGGAGAGCATGGCGGCCCACGCGGGCACGGTGATGGGCGGGTGGCAGCTTTCGAGTGTGCCCCAGGCGCCCCGGCGCATGAGCGCGCGGAGGTTCGGCAGCTCGAAGGCGTCCGGCCCGAAGATGAATTGGGGCGTGGCGCAGTCGAGTCCGATCACCAGGAGCCGGCGGCTCATTCTCCGTTCTCTTGGGCCCACGCGATCAGGATTCGGGCGACCTCCGGACGCGTAAACTCGGGCGGAGGCATCTCGCCGCGCTTGAGCATCTCGCGCACTTTGGTGCCGCTCAGGAATACGTGGTCCTCGTTGGTCCCGGGGCAGGTCTTGGGCGAGGCCATCGACTGGGTCCGTTTCGAGTAGAAGGCGTGCTCGAAGAACAGCGGCGTGATGCCGATCTCCTCGGGGTCGAACCGGTCAAAGATGCGCTGCGCGTCATAGGTGCCGTAGAAATTGCCCACGCCGGCGTGGTCGCGGCCAACGATGAAGTGGGTGCATCCGTAGTTTTTCCGGATGATGGCGTGCATGATGGCCTCTTTCGGGCCCGCATAGCGCATGTTGACGGGCATCAGCGACAGCATGACGTGGTCCTTGGGGTAGTACTGGTCGATGAGCACGGTGTAGCACTTCATGCGGACGTCGCCGGGGATGTCGTCGCTCTTGGTGGTGCCCATCAGGGGGTGGATCAGGAGGCCGTCGCAGATTTCGAGGGCGCACTTGGTGAGGTATTCGTGCGCGCGGTGGATCGGGTTGCGTGTCTGGAAGGCGACGATGCGTTTCCAGCCGCGGGATTCGAACGCGGCGCGGGTTTCGACGGGCGTGAGGTTGTACTCCTGGAACTCGATTTCGCGGGCCTTGAGGACGTCGAGTTCGCCCGCCAGGAAGACGTCGCCGAGCGACATGGTGTAGTTCACGCCGGGATGGGATTCGTCGGTGGTCTGGTAGACCTTTTCGCACAGCGCGGCGCGGTCGAGGGAGAACTTCTCGGCCAGATGGAGGATCGCGACCACGTCGCCGGTGTCGTCCTGCAGGGCGACTTCGGCGCCGACCTCGAGACGGGCGGCCTGTTCGCGGGACACGTCGAGCAGGATGGGGATGGTCCAGGGGATGCCGGGCCGGAGATGCATGGTGTCGAGCACGGCGCGCGTTTCGGCTTCTCCCATGAACCCGGTCAGGGGGCTGAACAGGCCTTTGGCGATGCCGTCGATATCGAACGCGGTATACGCGTCCACCGTGATGGACGGGAGATGCCCGGCCTTCTTTCGTGCCGCGGCGAGCGCGTCTCCCGTGAGCAACCGGTTAATCAGTGTGCCGCCGTGCGGTGTGATGGCCATGATGGACCTCCGTTTCGTGGTGAAAGGCGTGAGTTTGCACGCCCGGGTAGAACAGAATCGCGCCGCGAGGGCGCATGCGCCTGCCTGGGGCTGAAAACGAGAGTGTAGCAAGTGGCCGGTCCGGACTCAAACCCGCGGCGGGCGAGCTTCATTGACAGGAGAACAGCCACGGGGCCGTCCACTGTGTCCACGGTGTCCACTACGTCCACCAGAAGATAAGAATGCAGGCGAGACGCCTGCGCTACAAGAAGAACGCATGCCGGGCCGGCGCACGGCCATTCACATTCGACACCTTCGGTACCGCTCTACAGCGCGGGCGGTCCCGGGGTCTCATCTGGAGGTCTGGTCTCTTGGCGGGGAGGAGGAACGGCGCGTATACTTCCGGGGACATGCGGGATCCGGGTTCATCAAGCAGGGAGACGCACAATGCATCTGATGGTACCGTTGTTCCTGATTCTGGCCGCGCAGGCGCCGGGCGAGGCGGTGTTGGCGCAGGATGGGGCAAGCGACTGGGTCATTGTTGTTGCGGAGGATGCGCAGGCCGCTGAACGAACAGCGGCCGCGGAGTTGCAGGAACACCTGCAGGCGGTGACGGGCGCGGCGTTTCCCGTTCAGCCCACGGCGGCGCCGGACGCGAAGGCGATTGTGGTGGGACCGTCGCCGCTTCTGGCGGAGGCCCATCCGGATGTCGATCTGGGCGCGCTGGGCAGGGACGGGATCGTGCTGAAATCGAATGACACCCGGGTCTATCTGGCGGGGGGGCGGCCCCGGGGGACCCTGTATGCGGTGTATACGTTTCTGGAAGAGGTGGTGGGTTGCCGGTGGTGGTCGTCGACCGAGCGGTATGTGCCGGAGAAGCGCACGCTGGCGGTGCCGGCGCTGGATAAGGTGTATGTGCCGCACCTGATCTACCGGGAAGCGTTCTACCGGGACGCGTTTGACGGGGTATTCGCGGCGCGGAGCAAATGCAACGGGCATTTTGTGAGGGTTGCGGAGGAATACGGCGGGCATTACAACATTCTGGGCTGGTGTCATACGTTTTTTCAGATCCTGCCGCCGGAGCGCTATTTTGCGGAACATCCCGACTGGTACAGCGAGATTGATGGCGAGCGGCGCGGGGAACGTACGCAATTGTGCCTCACCAACGAGGCGATGCGGGCCGAATTCGTCAAGAATGCGCTGGAATGGATTCGCCGGAATCCCGAAGCGGGGATGATCTCGATTTCGCAGAACGACTGGCACGGCAACTGCCAGTGCGCGAAATGCCGCGCCCTGGACGAGGCGGCGGGGTCGCCGTCGGGGTCGCTGCTGCACTTTGTGAACGCGGTGGCGGCGGAGATTGAAAAGGAGTATCCGGAGTTTCTTATCTCGACGCTTGCGTATCAGTACACGCGGAAAGCGCCCACGGGCGTAACGCCGCGCCACAACGTGATCATCCGGCTGTGCTCGATCGAGTGTTCGTATTCGCAGCCGCTGGCGACGGGCGATCAGAACGTTGAGTTCAAACGCGACATGGAAGCGTGGAGCGCGATTGCGCCGCGCCTGTTTGTGTGGGATTACGTGACGAACTTCCGCGATTACATCATGCCGCACCCGAACCTGCGCGTGCTGGCGCCGAACATCCGGTTTTTTGTCGCGAACAAGACCGTGGGCCTGTTTGAACAGGGGGATTCGAGCTGTTCGATCAGCGATTTCCCCGAATTGCGGGCGTGGGTGCTGGCGCACCTGATGTGGGAACCGGAGCGCGACGCGGACGCGCTGATCGACGCGTTTCTGCAGGGATACTATGGTCCGGCCGCGGAACCGTTGCGCGCGTACATCGACCTGATTCATGACGCGGCGGAGCGGTCGGGGGTGTATCTGCGCTGTTACATGGCGCATACGTCGGAGTGGTTCCCGGTGGAGGACGTGATCCGCGCGGTGCAGTTGTTCGACGAGGCCGAAAAGCGCGCCAAAGACGACCCGGTTCTTGCGACACGGGTAGCGCGGGCGCGTATGCCGCTGGACAACGTGTTTCTGAACCGGTATCTCGAGGTGGCGCGCGCGGTGAAACGGACCGGTGCGGCGCTCGTGCTGCCGGCCGATTCCACGGCCTATGCGGAGGCGTTCATCGCCCGGGCGGAGGGCTTCGCGGCCAACAGTTACCGGGAAGGCGGCGATTTCGGGCAGTACGCGCGGATGCTCCGGCTGCGTTTCCGGCCGGCGGGGCCGCTGCCGGCGGCGTGTGAGGGCCTTCCGGAAGAAGACTATGTCGTGATTGAAGACAGCCGGTTCAATCTGCACGGCGTCGATAACGGATGGAGCGGGCTGGTGGACGATGCCGCCGCCGCGGACAAGGCGGCGGCGTACATGCCGTCCAACCACACGCAGTGGGCGGTGCAGTATGAGATTCGGGATGAGGCTTCCGAGGGGGAGCGGTGGCACTGTTACGCCGAGCTGCGTTGCGACGCGAAGGCGGCCTCGGGGGTGGCGCTGGTGGCCGGCGTGTATGACACGCGCGAGGGAAAACACGTGGCGCAGCGCAGTGTGCCGATCGCCGAGGCGGCCGGCAAGGACTACAAAACGGTTGATCTGGGCGCGCATACGCTTTCACCGGGGATGTACTTCTGGGTGGCGCCGGTCAACAATCCCGGCGAGGTGGACGCGATCTTCGTGGACCGGTTTTACCTGATCCGCGAGCGGTGACGGCGGGCGGCGCGGGCCGGAGAAGCCCTGCTTTTGTGTTTGGCTGCGGGTTGTGCTGTAATTTGGCGTTTTGGTCGCGGCGCAAGGGACCGTGACGGCCGGGTAACATTGGGGAGTTGAGACGGTATGAATCACGCGGAGTTGGTGAACCGGTTCAAGCAGGCGCGGGTCATGATGGTGGGGGACATTTATCTCGACGAGAACGTGTATGGTTCCGTGACGAGCGTGAGCCTGGAAGCTCCGATCCCCGTGTATGAAGTGCGCGAAAAACGGCACAATCCCGGCGCGGCGGGCAATGCCGCCTGCAATGTGGCGTCGCTCGGCGCGACGACCTATATGGTCGGGTACGTAGGCGACGACGTGAACGCGGGGATTGTGCGGCACGAGTTCGCGGTCCGCAACGTGAATACAGACTACGTCGTGACGGACCCGGTGCGCCCGACCAACACATACGGCAAACTGCGCGCGGGCGGGTTCAACATCCCGAGCCAGGAGATTCTGCGCACGGATACGCCGTCGCCCACGTTCATCTCGGGCGCGGTCGAAGACCAGATCGTGGCGAACATCGAAAAGCTGGCGCCGGAAGTGGATGCCATCGTGGTGGTGGATCAGGTCTCGTCGGTGGCGACCGGGCGCGTGCTGGCCACGGTGACGGCCTGCGCCAGGCAGCACAAGCTGCTCACGGTGGGCGATTCGCGCGCCCGCGCGGGCGCATTGAAGGGATTTGATGTCGTGGTGCCGAACGACCGCGAGGCGGGCATCGGCACCGGAATCAATGTGGTGGACGAGGCGACCCTCGACGCGGCCGCGGAACGGCTGTTGAGGGTCGCGGGCAGTGCGTTGATTACGCGCGGCCCGGCGGGCATCCGCGTGTACCGGCCCAATCAGGAACCCGTCGATGTGCCGATCACCATTGCGCCGGATGCGGTGGTGGACGTGACGGGCGCGGGCGACACGGTGACGGCCGCGGTGGCGCTCACGCTGGTGGCGGGCGGTTCGCTCGAAGACGCGGCCGTCCTGGGCAACGCGGCGGCGGGCGTGGCGGTGGTGCAGCCGGGCGTGGTCACGGTATCGAACAGGGAACTGCTCGATGCGCTGGCGTCATCGGGCGCGCCCGCAAAGCTGAAGACCCTGGACACGCTTCAACACATCCTGGACGGGCTGCGAAGAGACGGCAAGCGGGTCGTCTGGACGAACGGCTGCTTTGACCTCATCCACGTTGGGCACATCACCTATCTCCAGCGGGCGGCCGCGCTGGGCGACGTGCTGGTGGTCGGTCTCAACAGCGACGCGTCCGTGAAACAGAACAAGGGACCCGACCGCCCCATCATTCCCCAGGAGAACCGGGCGGTTGTCCTGGCGGCCTTTGAATGCGTGGACTACATTGTCATCTTTGACGAACCCACCCCGATGCGGCTGCTGGAGTTCCTGAAGCCGGACGTCTATGCCAAAGGGGGCGATTACTCGATTGACACCATCGTTCAGGAGGAGCGGCGTCTGGTCGAGGGGTACGGCGGCGAAATCGCCATCATCTCGGGGGTCGAGGGCCAGTCGACCACGCAGATCGTCAGCCGGATGACGGGAAAGTGAGCGCAGGGGCTCAGAAATATACGGGTTTCAGGATCCGTGCGGAACGGTGCTGCAACTGATTTATTGACAGCAGTTTACGGTGTCTTATCCGGTCCTTGGGCTTCCTCTGGATGCCCGCCCGGGCCGCCATGCATGAGGCGGGAGGCTGTCTATTTGCGTAGTTTTGTCAAATATGCCTCTTTCGGGTATAATCTGTTGCGACCGGGAGACACTCAACGGGGAAGTCCATATGGAACTCAAGGGCGAGGCAGTGGCGTCTCCGCCTCAGCAGCTCATTCCCGTGCCCGTGGCCTGCTTGCGGGAAGAGACCGTCACGAGCTTCAATCTGTATCTCCAGACACGGGGCGGGCAGCAGCCTGTGCTCTACCGGGAGAAGCACCTGCCGTTTACGGATGACGACCGGCGCCGTCTCGAGGAACACAACATCCGGCATTTGTATGTGGACTCCCGCGAGGAGAAGGCCTACCTGCGCTACCTCGAGAAGAATCTCGGGGCCATTCTGGGCGATCCCGAACTGCCGCTCGAACACAAGACGGACGTAGTGTACGTTTCGGGGCGGTTTCTCATGCGGGAAGTATTTGCGGACCCGCGTGCCGGGGACACGGTCAACCGAAGCAAGGCCTATGTGCAGTTGACCTACGAGTTTCTGTCGCAGGAGAAGACGGCGTTCGCCCAGCTCTTGCGTATCACGTCGTACGATTATTACACCTATACCCACAGCATCAACGTGTTTGTGTTCAGCATCACTCTGGCGCAGCGGGCGGGCGCGTTTTCGCCGCAGGAATTGAAGGATTTTGGCACGGGCGCGCTCTTGCACGACATCGGCAAGAGCCTCATCGACCCATCCATCCTGAATTGCAAAGGCAAACTGACGCTGGAGCAGTGGGAGGAGATGAAGCGCCATCCCGTGCTGGGATGCCGGATTCTGGATGGTCACAGCGGGATCAACGCCGCCGCGCTGGAGGTTGTGCGCTACCATCACGAGAAGGTGAATCGCAGCGGGTACCCCGAGCAGTGCGACGCGAAGGCGCTTTCCCCCCTGATCCGCATCTGCACCATTGCGGACATTTTTGATGCGCTCACCACCAAACGGTCTTACAAAGATGCCGTGAGTACGTTTGAGGCGCTGAAGATCATGAAGAATGAGATGGCCGAACAGCTTGATGCCGACTTGCTGCAGACGTTCATCAAGATGATGGGCGCGCCCTGAATCGTTTTTGGCGCTCAGCGGGGAGCCGCGTCGAGTATGTTGGGTCCGGTGCTGGTGCCGATCCGGGTTGCGCCCGCCTCGATTAGCGCGATGGCGTCGCCGTAGGTGCGCACGCCGCCCGCGGCCTTGATTCCCATCTGCCCCCCAACAACCTCGTGCATGAGGGTCACATCCTGAATGACGGCGCCGCCGTCGCCGAACCCCGTGGACGTTTTGACAAACGCCGCGCCGGAACGCAGGCTCATCTGGCACACGGCGACTTTTTCGTCCGTGGTCAGGTAGCTGGTTTCCAGGATGACCTTGACGGGGATCCCCCGCACGGCGCGGACGAGACTGGCGATCTCTTTCTCGACATAGTCGTGGAAACCGGATTTCAGCGCGCCGATGTTGATGACCATGTCGAGTTCCTGGGCGCCGTTTCGCACGGCTTCTTTGGCCTCCTCGATTTTGATGCGCGCAGTGTTGGCCCCGAGGGGAAACCCGATGGTGGGATCCACGACAACGGTCGTACCCGTAAGCCGTTTCGCGCAGTAGGCGGTCCAGATAGGATTGACGGACACGGAAGCAAAGCCGAACGCCGCCGCCTCATCGCACAGCTCCGTGATGTCGAGTTGGGTGGCGTACGCCCGCAACTGCGTGTGGTCGATCATTCGGGCCAGTTGTTTTCGCGTGAGATGCAGCGAGGGGTTTGCGGGATGGTCGCCAGTCATGCGTCGTGTCCTGTGTTCGCGGTTCCGAGGTTTCCCGTTTCTGCTGACAGATGGGACATTGTAGCGCGAATCCGGGTGCAAATCTCCAGATGCGCGGTCCACCAGCGGGTCATGGGCAGAACAATTGTACTCCAATTGACTCGAAAAGGCGGGCCTTCAGGCGCGGGTGATGAGCAGCGCAGGCGTCTCGCCGGCATTCGTGTCTTCGGGTGGACGATGTGGACAGCCCCGCAATTCTGGGCGAGGGATCCAGGGTCTTTCCAACCCCCTTCGGGGTTGGGCGGTTGTGGTTCGCATGATCCCCGGGCTGCGCCCTGGGATCGCCGAGCTCCAGCTCGGCACAGGGGCGCGTCCCGGGCCGGTGTGGGATCGCGCGGTCTCGCCGGTCATTTGTCCCTGTTCTTCTGCGGTGTGGGATCACGCGGCCCGCGAGACTGCGCCGGTCCCTGGTCTCTGCAGGCAGTTGAAGCGGGGCGGCCCGGTTGGTAGACTTTCGTCGTGTTTTTTGTGATCGTGGAGCGGCAATGCAGGTATGAAAAGCAGATGTCGGCATCGTGGTGCGTGGTTGGGCGCGTTGGCGGTCCTGCTGGGTTGCGCCGCGGGGCATATTGGCTGTTCGCCGCCCGAAACCGCGGTGAAGCCCGCGCAAGAACCAGCGCGCGGCGCGCAGGAGTCTGCCCTGGACGGGGAGGCGGACTCGCCGGGGACTGCCTCCCCGGCGGCCGTAGTGGAATCTCCCGGGGCGAATTCGCCCGTCGCGGAGACCGAAGCGGCGGAATCCGTCGCGGTGGACGCGGGCGGACGGGTCCATCAAACGCTGCGTTATCAGGCGATGGGCACGGATTTCGAGTTCACGCTGTACACGGAGGCGGGGACGGAAAGCACGGCGGAGATCGTGCGGATTGCGGATCTCGCCATGACGGCCGTGCGCGACCTCGAAGAGCAGATCAGCCAGTGGAAACCGCAGAGCCAGACCACATACGTCAACCGGCACGCGGCGGAGGAGCCCGTCAAAGTCTCGTCTGAGGTGTTTAATCTCTTGCAGACGTGCCGGACCGTGCATCAGGAGACGGGCGGGGCGTTTGATGTGACGGTGGGGCCGTTGATCAAGCTGTGGGGCTTTTACAAGGGGGAGGGCCATCTTCCTTCGAGAGACGAGCTGCGCGACGCCGTGGCGTGTGTCGGGCTGGAGAAGGTCACGCTGAACGAGGCGGAACGCACGGTGGCGTTTTCCATGCCGGGCATGTACCTCGATTTCGGGGGCATCGGCAAGGGCCTGGCGCTGGACATTGCCGCGGAAGTGATTCGGAGCTATGGGGTTAGCTCGGCGGTCCTGCATGCGGGCACGAGCACGGTGCTGGCCATTGGCGCTCCCCCGGGGGCGGCCGGGTGGACAGTGCGTATTCGAAACCCGTATAATACCAGTGAGTATATTGATGAAGTCTGCCTCAAGGACGAGAGCCTGTCGACTTCCGCCAGCTATGAGAAGTGGTTTGAACTGGAAGGCAAGAAGTATTGCCATATAGTTGACCCGCGGACAGGCCTCCCGGTAGAAGGCATGGTCAGCGCGACCGCCATCGTGTCATCAGGCACGCAATCCGACGCGCTGAGCACGGCGTTCTTCGTCATGGGCGTCGATGAAACCCGGAAGTATTGCAATGAACACCCCGGTGTGCGGGCAATCCTCGTGCCTCACAGCGGCAGCGAACTGAAACCGAGGCGCATAGGGTTTGATGCGCCGTGAGGAGTGGTCATGAAGGAAAAGTACAGCAGCAGGCACAAACTTTCTAGGCGCAATTTCATGGCTACCGCGGGCGCGGCGGCCGGGGTGATGATTGCATCGGGGTATTCGCCGTTCTCGTATGCGCAGAACGAACGGGTGCGTGTGGCCAGCATCGGCACGGGCGGGCAGGGCTGCCTGCACCTTCGTGACGGCCTCGCGCGCGCGAAGAACATCCAGGTGGTCGCGGTGTGCGATGTGTACCAGCCCCATCTGCAGGGGGGCTGGATCGTCGCCGGGCGCGACAAAAACATGAAACAGTACCGCGATTACCGCAAGATGCTCGATGAACTGGGCAAGGAAATCGATGCGGTGGTGATCGCGACGCCCATTGACACGCACCACGACGTTGCGATGGATTGCCTGGATGCGGACAAGTACGTGTTCTGCGAGAAGACCATGTGCTACGCGGGGCCCGAGGCCACGCTCGAAGAGCACGTGCAGCAGAACCGCGACCTTGTGCAGAAAGTCCACGACAAGGGCAAGTTCCTCCAGATCGGCCATCAGCGCCGCTACAATCCCGATTACAACCATGCGCTGAAACTGGTGTGGGACGAGGGCATCATCGGGCGCATCCACCACATTGACGCCCAGTGGCATCGCAACAACGACTGGCTCCGGCCCCTGCCGCCCGCGTCGAGTTACGACGACGAAATGAAGGCGCTCGTGTGGGATTTCCTGAGCAAGCGTATGAGCTCGCATCCGAATTTCAGCAAGATGTCGGACACCGAGAAAGAACGCCTCATCATGGACGGCCACACCAACTGGCGCATCTACACCGAGCGATCCGGCGGGTTGATGACCGAACTGGCGACGCACGCGCTTGACGTCGTGAACTGGTTCCTCGATGCCAACCCCACGAAGGTGGTCGGTTACGGCGGCATCGACTACTGGCGCGACGGCCGCACGGCCTTCGACAATATCAACGTCTGTTATGAGTACAATCTCGAACCGGGCAAGAGCCGGGCGCATGCCCTTATCGAGCCGCGGGGCGAACTCCACACCGATGCGCGCAATGACGCGTATTGCGTGCGGGCCATGTATTCGAGCATCACCGCGAACGCGCAGCGCGGCGCCAGCGAGTGGATGCAGGGCGACAAAGGCACCCTGCGCCTGACCGAGCTCGGCTGCCTGTACTACCGCGAAGCCACCGCGGATGTGAAGTGGGCCGCCGAAGGCCGCAAAGACGCCGCGGAAGAGAACGCGATCATCGTCACCACGGGCGGCACGCGCGAATTGAGCAACGAAGCCGTCAAAAACGCCGAACCCGTCCTGGTCGATACCGACCGGAGCGTGGATCAGTTGCAGTTCGAGGCGTTCGCGAGCGATATCCTGAGCGGCGGCACGCCGCGTGCCAACGTTATGGTCGGGTTGAAGTCGGCCATCTGCGCGTTGAGCGGCATGATGGCGATGCGGCAGGCGTCGCGAGGCGAGGTCGCCGAGGTGCATATCAAGCCCGAGTGGTACCAGTTCGGTTTCGAGACCGACGACAGCTCGATGTACGGGCCGCCGGTGGAAGTGTAAGCACGAAGCGGGCCGCGCACGCGGCCCGCTTTTGCAGTCTCTCTCCCGCCGCGCCGGTTCTGGCGGGCGCGGGGGCTCTTCGCAGGCGTTCAGATGATGTGGAATGCTCTGTCGACGAGTGGGGGGCAGGGGGGATGTTTTTTCGCAGCGGCCGGGCGAGTGCGCCCGTCCATGCTTTAAGGCAACAGGGAGCAGGCCGGATTAATTCCTGAGATCGGTTCGGGAAAGGAACACGTCAGCATGCGCAAGTCAGCAGTCCGCTGGGCACTTTTCGTGGGGACCGTGGCGTTCGCTGCCGCCGCGATGGCGGCCGATGAGGCCGCGGCGCCTTACAGCACACGCGACCTCGAGAAATACGTGGGGAGAGCGCTGGTCAAGGATGGTCTTGCCCAGGCGGCGGACGTCATTCCGCTGCTCCCGCAGTCGTGTCCGCCGTTCTATCTGCGTGACGAACACAACAAGATCATCGATCCGACCATTGAAGAAGACGTGAACCGCCCGGTCAGTTTCCGGCAGACCTGCGGCGGGCCGGCGTGCCACGACGTGCAACGCATCACCGAAGGCTACCATTTCCAGATGGGCGCCGACGAATTGTACCCGGCGAGCAAGCCGGGGGAACACAATCCCGTCGACAAGGGCCCGGCCTATTTCGGGAAATGGCGCTTGTTCGAGCAGCGCGAACTGGCCCCGATGAATTTCGACGACCCGGGCCAGATTGATGAAACCCCCTTCGAATGGATTCAGAACGAAGGCGTGTTTCATCCCGGCGGCGGGCCCGCCGAGTATGACCGGGTCGGACGCCGCTACGACGTGGTGCAGGCCCAGGACCCGGGGATTGCGACGGCGTTTGAGGGCGACTACTACGGTGCGGAATGGCACCGGAGCGGCGTGGCCGGGCCCGACTGCCTGATCTGCCATCTCGAGACGTACGAGTATTCGCTGCGGGCGCAGCAGTTGAAGAAATACAATTTCAAATGGGCCGCTACCGAGGCCTCGGGTTTTGCCGGCGTCGAGGGATCGGTCCAGGATGGCGACATTCCCCGCCTGACCTACAACAAGGAGATGTTTGGCGCGGACGGCAAGGTGCATCTGCCCATCCGGCGCCCCTCGGACCGCAATTGCCTGTTCTGCCATCACATGCTGGGCGTGCAGAAGCGCGGGCAGACCTGGCACGACAACTACATGCAGGACATGCACACCCAGCAGGGCATGGCGTGTATCGACTGCCACTCCGGGGACATCCGGCACGATTTCGCCAAGGGCCACTCGGCCAGCATGCATGTGCGCGACGACCTGGACGGCGGCGTGCTGTCGTGCGAGGAATGCCACGAGAACGAGGAATTCGGCGCGCCGAAGTACGACCATCCGGGCTTCCCGCCGATCCATTTCGAGCGGATGGGATGCGATTCGTGCCATATCCCGCGAACGGCGGTGTATGCAGCCACGGTGGTCGACACCCTGACCGGCAAAAACATCAAACTCCCCCACGACATCGATCAGAAGACCGCTGCCAGCAAACAGTTTAACGCCTTCTGGACCAAGACGCTCGTGAACGAAGTCGGGGCGGCGGCGTTTCCGCTCACGCCGGCGGAGATCGAACGCGCCGCGAATTTCCGTGTGCCGTCCGATGACGCGGCCTTCTGGACCTATTTCGACGACGGTAAAGGCAGCCTGACTCCGTGGGCACAGCGCCTGCGCGAGCAGGGGGCGGTCACGGTGGCGCAGGTGGTCGGCGACGAGGTCGACAACGATTACAAGCGCAAGCTCATGCTGTTGGCGCTGACCAGGACGCTTGAAGAAGGCGCCGAGCCGTCGTGCGTGTTCCGTGGCCAGGCCTACCGCCTCTATGGCGTGAAGTTGCAGATCATCCCGAGCAAGCTGAATGCGCCGCGCGTGGGGTACGTCAAGGAAAAGCCCGTTTCATGGGCCTACCACGATGTCGACGGGGAGCAGAAGCTGCGGTCGGAATGGTACCAGCTTGGCGCGTTCTGGGCCTTCGACGATGGCGCCACCATTCGACCCGTGTATATCAAAGAGGCGGCCGAGGCCTGGAATCTGCTCACGCAGGAAGAGTACAAGTATTACTACATCCCCGCCACGCCGCTGGACAGCCCGGCCGTATCCATGCCCGATCCTTCGACGGTGGAGCCCAAACAGTTTTCGAGCGCGTGGGTTAAGAAGTTCCGGGCGTACGCGACCTCGGAAGTCGAACGGTTGAGCATCTACGACGACAACCTCGACGGCTGGCCCGAAGCCAACACCGACCAGGAAATGGGCACGATGGCGTGGGCGCTGGTGCGCACCATGACCCGGCTGCCCAAACCCGAGCTTTACTACATCAAAGGCACAAGCGCCTACAAAATCACCGTCGAAGACGTCAACGATCCGCCATTCGGCGAGTCCTGGGAAGGCGTCGAGGCCATTCCCGACGGCGAGCCGGGCCTGGCCAAGTTCCGCTATGTCTTCGACGAAGGCACGCAGATCTGGCAGGTCGCCGAGGCGCCCCGGCCCATGAAGATGTTCAAATACAACGTCGAGGAAGTCAATCTCGCCGCGGCGGACGCGTCGGATGAGAAGATGGCCGCGCTGGCGTCCCTGTCGCAACGCCTGCCGTGGACGCTTTCGCACGGCGTGGTGCCCCCTGCACAGGCGCTGGGCGCGAGCGGCTGCACCGAATGCCACTCGATGACCTCCGAACTCTTCTTCGGCGAGGCGATGGTCGATCCCTACGGGCCCGACGCGCTGCCGGTGACCCAGCCCAACTACGAAAAGCTCAACTACGTCACCGCCGACCTGGCCTTCGCGGCGTTCCGCGAGAGCATCCTGAAACACTACGCCCTGTGGTGTGTGCTCCTCGTGCTGCTCGTGATCGTCGGCCACTACGCCCTGTTCGGCGCCAAAACCGGTCCCAACGAGGACAAGCCCGACATTCTGCGGTTCACCACCTTCGAACGCGTCAGCCATCTCGGGCTGATGACGTCGGTGACATATCTGTGCTTCACGGGATTCAGCTTCCTTCTCGGGCAAAACGATTTCCTCGGCGAACTGTCGCGCTACGTCCATCTGCTGGCGGGCTACGTCGCCGCGGCGTCGTTCGCGGCCGTCACGTTGGTGTGGGTGCGGAAGATGCTCCCCGAGAAGGGCGACCGTGAATGGCTCATGCACCTGGGCGGCTACCTGGGCGCCAAAGGCCATTTCCCGGCCGGGAAATTCAATGCCGGACAGAAGATCCTCTTCTGGATGGCCCTCGTGATGATGGCCGTGCTGGTGGTCACCGGACTGATCATGGGCCTGTGCTCCGGACAACGCTTCGCCATGCAATCCGTGGTCTACACCATCCACGACATCGCGGGCCTCGGCATGATCCTGCTGCTCCTCGGCCACATCTACCTGGGTGTGTGCGTCAACCCGCACAGCGTGCGGACGATTTTTGGCGGGATTGTCAGTTCCATCTGGGCCAAACGGCATCATCCCAACTGGGAGCCCGTTGCCGATCTACCCGATCCAGATTGACATGCCGGGCTGCGCTTGGTATAGTTACACTTCCAAGAGGGCGGTTAGCTCAGGTGGTTAGAGTACTTGCTTGACATGCAAGGGGTCACTGGTTCAAGTCCAGTACCGCCCACCATGTAACATCAATCAGGCCAATGGCTTACGACGGTGAGCCGTTGGCCTTTTTGTGTGTCAGGAAGGCCTGGCCTGTGGCGAGAGGGGATGAACGGCATCTGGCTTCGGGAGGGGGCTGGAAGACGCCGTTATCCTCACCGCGGCATCAGCGCGAACACACCCCAGCCCAGGTATTCACGCGTGTACGTGGCGTAGCGCTCGGGTTCGGAGGTCAGTTCGGCTCGAACCTCTTTCGCTAATTCGTCGTCGGGATTGGCTTCAAGCCACTGGCGCATGGTGAGCCATTTGGCCGCCTCGTATCTGTCCCAGCCGTCCTGGTCAGCCAGAACCATTTCAACGACGTCGCAGCCGAGACGGCCGAAAGAGGCGAGGAGCTCTGGAAGCCGGAGAAAGTCGGAGACTAAGTGGGCAAGACAGCCTTTGGCAACCTCTTCCGTCGGCGGCAACTGCCGCCAGTAGGGCTCGCCGATGAGGATGATCCCTCCGGTGCGCAGGCTCCGCGACAGAAGCTCTATCGTGCCGGCGACTCCCCCGCCGATCCACGTAGCGCCGACGCAGGCTGCCACACTGGCCTTCTCGTCGGAGACATAGCCGGCAGCATCACCATGGATGAACGTGACGTGATCGGCGACGCCGAGTTCTACAGCACGGCGTCTCGCTTGCTCGGTGAACAGCTGGCTCATGTCGATGCCGGTGCCGATGACGCCGTGATCGCGGGCCCAGGTGCACAGCATCTCCCCCGACCCGCTGCCGAGGTCGAGCACTCGGGCCCCGGATTCCAGACGGAGGGCCTCGCCTAGAATGGCCAGCTTTTCCGGTGTGAGCGGGTTATGGATGCGGTGTGCACTTTCAGTGATGTTGAATATCCGCGGGATGTCCATTGTGAAAAACCTCCTGCCGGGTGTGCGTAGATTCGGTCACGATGAAGCGTACAACCCTGCAATTCTATCTTATCGTCTCACCCTGAAGTTCGCAATCCGGGTCCATTCTCCACTGCGGGGATTCATATTCCAAGTGCCATTTAAGCGCGATACTTCCACCGCTGAAACGCCTGCCGTTCCCAATGTAGACTGAGTCATTGCTCTGTACGGGCGAGACATTCCAATCAGTGCGAGTCTCCGGCCCGATAGGCCTGTGCCAATGCGTATCGACAAAGCGGGGGCCGCTGCGTGGCACGACGCCTTCACAAAGGAGCGCATCATGCCGGATGACGACACAATCTCGTTCGTGCTATCCTCCGGCAACGGCCGAATCCTGATCCAAGGGACGCCGTAGAAGCATCGGGGAGAAGCGTCATGAATGGAGCGCAGCCGCGCGAGCAAGACGGAGTTTGTTGTCTGCACGGCACAAGGCTTGCCGTCATATTGAGCGTACTGATGATTCTTCCCTGTTTCCAACTCGCGTCGTCCGCAGACGACGCCAGTGCCGTTGATTCGGAGGCGGCCCTGGCGAAATCCAATCTCGCACTGGCTGCCCCTATCCAGCGATGGGACGAGGCCGTGCCGCTGGGCAACGGGCTCCTGGGCGGGCTGCTCTGGGGTGAGGGGCGGAACGTGAAGCTCTCGCTCGACCGCGGGGACATCTGGGACTGCCGTGTGCCCGAGAAGATCGGTAACCCCGACTGGAACTACGCCACGCTGTGCCGGCTTGTGGCCGAAAAGAAATACGAAGAGATGCTCGAAATGTTCGAGTTCGACACGCCGGAGCTCGCCTATCCGACGAAGCTGCCCGCAGGACGCATCGAACTGAACCTGGATGAATCGCAATCGCTCGAATCCTTCGGGCTGGATCTGCCCACGGCGACCGGCAGGGCGCATCTTGCTGGCTCTGCGCCCCTTGAGGTTTTCTTCAGCGCCGTGGAGCTGGTGGCATTGATGCGTGTTCCTGGCGACGGGACGGTTGATTTCAAGATCATCGCGCCGGGCATCGTGGAGAAACTGGGCTACGAACCGGCCGCCGAGGGGCGGGAGGACCGTGCTGGCGACACGGTGATCAAATGGTTCGTGCAAGACGCCGCCAACGAGGTGCAATACGTGGTTGCGGCGGGCGCCCGCAAGATAGACGGTGCGACCCTGATTGCAGTCTGCATCACGACGCGCAGCGACGACCCGCAGCCGCTGGCGCTTGCCAGGGAACGAATCACCGTGGCGCTGGACGCCGGTTGGGAGGCTGCGCGGCGCGGGCACCTGGCATGGTGGAAGGCGTTCTGGTCGACATCCAGCGTGACGCTGCCTGACGCGGCCATCCAGCAGCAATACGATCTGACGAACTACTTTCTCGGTTCGGCTTCGCGTCGCGGCGCCCCACCGATTCCCCTGCAGGGCGTCTGGACGGCCGACGACGGCGAACTGCCGCCCTGGCGAGGCGAGTACGCGAACAACATCAACACACAAATGACCTATTGGGCGTATCTCGGCGCGGGGCATTTCGACGAGGGTGCCGCGCTCACCGATTATCTATGGGACCTGGCGCCGAGGCACCGGGCCTATGCCGAGCAGTTCTGCGGCACGCCGGGCATCTTCGTGCCGGTGACGATGGCGCTGGACGGCAGTGTAATACTGACCTGGGCGCAGGTGACCTTCGCGTTGCCGCAAGGCTCGTGGCTGGCACACAGTTTCTACCTGCACTGGCGCTATACGATGGACGAACAGTTTCTCAGGACCCGCGCCTATCCCTACTGCGTGGCTACGGCCGAAGGGCTCCTGGGGATATTGCAGCCGGACGCCAATGGCAAACTGAAGTTGCCGCTCTCGACCTCCCCTGAGATATGGGAGAATCGCCTCAGGGCCTGGCTGACCCCAAACTCGAACAGCGATCTGTCCATCATGCGATGGTTGTTCGCGGCGCTTGTGGAAATGTCGGAACCGGCCGGTCAGGCCGGGCAAGCCGGGCGTTGGAAGGACGTGCTGGATACGCTGGACGATCTCGCCGTGGAGGGCCAGGACGGCCCGCTGAAACTGGCTCCCGACGAATCGTTGACCTATACACACCGCCACCACTCGCACCTGATGGCCATTCACCCCTTTGGCACGCTGCACGTCGAGGGCAGCGACCGCGACCGGCGCATCATCGAGACATCCATCGACCGGCTCGACGCGCTGGGCACGGAGCAGTGGGTCGGCTTCTCCTTCCCCTGGTACTCGTGCATTGCGGCCCGGGCCGGCTACGCCGATCGGGCGTTGGACAAACTGGAGATCTTCGTCAAGGCCTTTGTCTCCCGCAACGGCTTCAATCTCAACGGCGACTACAAGGATTTGGGCTATTCGGCTTTCAAGTACCGGCCATTCACGCTGGAGGCCAATTTCGGGGCCGTGCAGGCCGTGCACGAGATGTTGCTGCAAAGCTGGGGGTCTGCGATCCGCGTCTTCCCCGCCGTCTCCGACCGTTGGGCGGATGTGTCGTTCGAGAATCTCCATGCCGAGGGCGGATTTCGGGTGTCAGCCAAACGAAGGGACGGAAGAACCCATTCGGTTCGCATTCAAGCCGATGCAGGCGGATTGTTGCGGCTGCGCGATCCGTTCGACGGGGCGGACGTCACCTGGAACCGCGATGACGTCAAACGCGTTGGCCAGGACTACGAATGCCGCCTGGCTCCGGGCGAAATGCTCGAAGGCCGGCTGTAGCGCTTCATGCGCGTTCTACCTGGCGCGATGTGCGTGTGGGAAGCAGCCCTGCACGATGATCTCCGGATCGCCTTCACAGGCGGCTTTCGCTGCGGCGCGCCAGTATCCTATGGCCCCCAATGCTGCGCATATCCCAAGAACGTGCTATCGTGGCGTCAATTGCGATACCGTTGTCGAGTATTGCAGCCTCATGTTAGTCACTCCGGAGGGGAACGTCATGCAACTGCGGCGGCGCGAGTTTCTGGGCAGTGTGGCAGTCACGATGGCGGGTTCGTGCCTTTCGCGCAGCGAGGCGCAAGACCCGCCTCCTGCCAGGCGGATCATCTATTACAACAACTTCGCATCGCACCTGCTCTGCGCCTACAACCCGAACATGTACTATCCGGACCTGCCCTTCCGGTGGACGGATGAGGATTGGAAAGCGCTGGTGGACATGATCGCGGGTTTCGGCTTCAATGTGTTCGAGTTCTGGCTGGAGCCGCGCATGTTCTGCCGCGAAGCGTTGGACTCGGACCTTGGCCGTGAGTATACGCGTCAGATGAACGTAGTCCTGGATCATGCCCGAGGACGGGGCATGAAGTCCGAGATGATCGCCGCTATCGCCACGGTAGGCGACACATGGCGCACCTTGTGTCCGAACCTCCCCGACGAGTGGCGCGAGGTGATGGGCCTGTGGGACGCCTGGACCCGCCGCTTCCCGGGCCTCGACATCGTGGGGATCTTTCCCGGCGATCCCGGCGCCTGCTCGCGCAATGGCTGCACCGCGGAGACGTACATCGACAAGTCCATCGAAGTGGCCGCGCTGATCAAAAGGAACCTGCCCAGCGCCGAGGTGGAATTTCATACATGGGGCCCGCCATTCTTCGGCTGGGGAATCATACACATGCCGGAAAGCAGCCAGGGCGAGTTCATCCCCCAGGATCAGGCGAGCGCCTGGACCTTCTCAAAGGAGCGCGCCGACAAATCCATGAACCATCTTTTGCGCCGCTTGAAGGACTTCCCACAGGATACCTCCGTGGGCATCAACCTGGGTTTCAATGGCGACGGCAATCCTCAGGGCGAGCAGGATGCGCGGCCGTGGGCTGTCGAGATCGCCAGAACCAATCCGATCCAGACCTGGGATTTCAGCTTGACCGAAGGCGAGAATGCGGTCTACCCGCACTACCGCTTCTCGCGCTTGTTCCAGCGGAGGCGCGAAGAGCGGGACGCGGCACCCTATCGCGGCGGCATCTGTTTCACGATGACGCCGCTTCTCAATCAACTGTCGCTGTACGAAGCCGCGCGTTCCTTCACCCAGCCGGACGCTTCGCCGCACGCCATCGCGGAAGAGTTCTTCGTCAAGCTTTTTGGTGAGGCGGGACGTCCCGTCGCTGCGCTGTATCCGCTGTTCGAAGCGCTTCCCGATTGGGGCAGCTACGACGTGGTGCAGATGCCGCGTGCGGAATACCACGCGAAGATGCGCGAACTGACCGGCGCCCTGCATGCGGCCAGGGACTCGGTGAACACCGGCATGTCCTTCCATCCCGCCCCGGAAATCTACCGTGCCGAACTTGAGTTCTTCGCGCATCTCTTTGCCGACCTTACCGCGCCCGCGCCAGACTACGAAGCGCTGCGGACGCAGTATTGGGACCGGGTCTATCGGATCTACGATCTTTTGCCGGACCATGTGGATCCGCGCCCCCGCGCCGCCACGGACCGCCTGATCCAGCACTTCCAGCAATGGACATGAGTCCGCGGAGGCGCCAGGGGCCTGAGAACAGAACCGGGTTCATTTGTTGAAGTCTAACCGCGGATTCTGCTCCAATCCCCTGTTGACAGGGGTTTTCCAGCACAGAAGGGGGTTGCGGGTTGCACATCCGTAATCAGGATTTGCTAATGGACCTTACCAGAGTTTTCGATTCGGCCCACGCCCTGCACGCGGCGTCCGTGCATATGCCGCTCAGCCTCGGGCTGCTCGGGCTGCCGCTGGCAATCGCTGCCTTTCTCGCGCCCGGACGGTGGCCGGGCGTGCGATTGTTTGGCTCGGCCTTCTTCCTTCTTATCTGCCTGGCCGCGGCGACGAGCGCGTACACAGGCCAGCGCGCGGCCGCGGAACTCGTAGCCCTTGCGAACAAGGACATCGAAACCGTTGTATCGCAGCACCGGCTGCTTGGGTGGTCCGTCGCGGCACTGGCCCTGGTCACATGCGCGCTGCTGGCGGCCAGCCATTTCCGCGCGCGCTCCGGCGGCAGGGGAAGCACCGTCTTCGCAACGCTCAGCGCGCTCGCCCTGGCTATTGTTCTGCTCTATACGGGTTCGAGCGGCGGACGCCTGGTGTACGGCTGGGGCATCGGCACGCCCATCGCGGGCGCCGACGGGACTTCGGGTGCGACCCTCATCGTGGGAGGGAAACCAGCCGATACTATGCCCGTCATCCCGGCCGCTCTGGCGAGTGTCGCCGCGCCCGCCGACGCAACGTACACGCCGAACGTCATGCCCATCGACCCGGCGCAAGCTGCGTCGATCACATTCACGAAGGACATTGTCCCTCTTCTCGAACAGCACTGCCTCAAATGCCACGGCGGCCAGGACGCGGAGGCGGGTCTGGATCTCAGTACCCACGCGGGTATTCTCAAGGGCGGCGATTACGCCGGCCCCGCGGTGGTTCCTGGCGCGCCGGATAGCAGCCCCATGGTCCTCCACATCCGCGGTGTGTATCTCCCTAAAATGCCGAAAGACGCCGCCGAACTGACAGAAAGCGAACTGCACACAATTCGCCTGTGGATTGCCGCGGCGGCGAAAGGCGAGTAGCGATCCGGACGGGGTGAGTCAGGGTCTACGGGCGTCCATAAGTCGACGCCAGTCGGTCATCGATTTCGTCAGGTGGTCCCGCGCGTCGCCCGGGATTCCATAGCATTGGAGCCCGACCGGGCCTTGATAGCCGAGTTCGCGAAGCGTATCCAGCAGCGCGCCCACATCAAACGAGCCGTTGCCCAAGGGCTGAATCCAATTGCCAGTCCCCGCGTGGATCTCCTCGGCGCGATCCGCACCGTGAATGCTCACGGCAAAAAGATGCGGCATGGCGGAGGTCAGCAGCGGCTTGAGGTTCTTCTCATCGTCCACCTTCAGCCAATGGCACAGGTTGAACATGACGCCGACGTTTGGGCGCTTCGCCTTCTGAACGATGCGCAGCCCGTCCTCCACGTGCTCGAGCCAGTTGCCGGAATGGGGATACAGCGCGACCCGCACACCGGCCTCGTTAGCCATATCGGCGATTTCTTGAACGAGAGCCACGGCCCGCTCATCCAGCGCCGGATCCGATGGGGCGGCTCCGCTCATCAACAAAGCCAGCATCGTCTTGCGGCCCCTCAGCAGCGGGAGCGATTCCTTCAGCCGCGGATCGTACGGAGAATTGGCATCTGCCGCGATGTTGACCTGCAGATACACTTGAAACAACCTGAGCCCGTGGGCGTCGAGCGTCTTGATGCGTTCCTCGAGATTGTCCAGCCAGAGATGCCCCGCGCCGTCATACCCCAACTCCTCAAGCAGCGCGGCCTGTTGCTCAAGAGTGCGTTTCTGGCTGTCGTGCGTGTCCATGCAGAACGCAAAAAACGCGGGACGGGCGGCTGACCCCTCGTCCGCGAACGTGAACTGCTGAGCAAGCAGACACGCGATCGCGGCAGCAAACACCCTTGTCAGCTTCTCCATGGACGCGTTCTCTCGAGATTGGAGAGGATGTCGCACGCGATCTTGGCGTCCTCTGCGATTTCGTAATCAAACATCCCCGCAAGGACATGGTCCGCGCCATTCTTGAAGGCATATTGGAAGGCGCTCGCGGGTTCGATGGCGCCCGCCGCCATGACCTTGAACGCGATCCACGGCTTCTCGACCGTCGCCATGAACTCGGAGAGTTCCTGCGGGTCCCGGCACCAGTAGCCGGGGATCTCGGCATATGCCGCCGTGAGTTCGTGGGGCTTGGGGGCGGTCGGATATTTGTGATGGTGGAGCGTCTTGATGTAGAAATCCGCACCCACGCTATTCTTCTCGCAGTACATGATCACATTCGAATCGTGCGCGCCGACGCCGGACGGAATGCCGTGCTCCTTCACGAGGGCGACCAGCCTGGCGAGCACCTCGCCGCGGCCTTCCGCGACGAGCTTATCCGAGTGGACCCCCCACAGGTAGACCGCCTCGCAACCGTCCTTCACCAGTGCCTCGACCTGCCTGGCATATTCGCTCAGGTCGTTGCCCACCGGCGCCGTCGGACAGATGATCCACTGGATCTTTCCGCCCATCTCGACACGGTACTTCCGCAGGGTGTCGAGCACGTGAGGCACCGTATGGATGACGAGGGTATTGATCCCGTTCTGTTCCGCGACCGCCATCGTCTCGATGATCTTATCGTCCGTATTGTAATGCGCGGCGAGATTGTAGACATATTTCAAGTCGCGGCTGTGCGTGAAGTGGGTCAACAGGTTTCCCCCAAGCAGGAGGCGGCTGACCTGCAAGTTCCCGATTTTGCCCTGGGGAAGCGCGGCAATGGGTGCTGCCTGCTGCGGGGCCGGCGCGGCCGGGTCCTGTCCACTGGCCTGCATCGACAGCGCCATGGCAGCAGGCGCCGCAAGCGCACTCTTCACGAACGTCCGGCGATCGGTCTTATGTAACATGGCAGATTCCCTCTCTGATCGCAATGCTCAGGACCCGCGCCTGGTTGATATCGACGAATTCGTGCACGCATACCGCAATCCGGCAGCCGGCACGGACTGTTTGCGATGACGACCGCGAATCACGATCGTGCCGGTGTGACTGGCCTGGCCGACGAAACGCCGAAGCATGGCTTCAGCACCCCCATGCGTTTGGGCCGAAATCCGCCCTTTGTGGATTTCCCATGGTCAATGGAGCCCCATTCACTTCAACGATCATAGAGCCGCATGCCGGATGTGTCAAGAGACCGCGAATGGACTTGCCAAGAGGCCATTTTGCGGGAATCGCCGGTGAGACAGCGCTTCGAAACGGGCGCCCGAAAGCGCCGCGATACGATACAGGGGTCGCCCTCCGCGATCACGATGCCCTTACACCCAACGGGAGAAGAAGCGCAATCGTCGGGGGGCTTTTCGACAACTCTCCATATTGGCGCCAGTTGGTGAAGGGGCGCGCAATACCGTACTTTCTCGACTCACACAAGCGGCCGCAGGAACTGCACGCTCTTGTGGATATTCTCGTCCGCGCCGTAGCATTCGAGCGAGACCACGCCGTCCCACTTGGTCTCCTTCAAGAAGGCGAGACATTTCTTGATGTTGTCCGCGTTCACGCCGCCGCCGATTGGGACCTCGCTGCACGCGATGCCGGTTTCTTCCCCGCGCGCCGCGGCCGCCAACCCTTCACTCACGTCCTTGATGTGGCAGTGCGACACGTAGGCGCGCAAGGTCTGCAGGTATTCGAGCGGCTCGTGTCCCGCAATGAACGAATTCCCCGTGTCGAAATTGCACCGCAGCCACTCGGAATCGAAGTGCTTGAACAGCTTGACCATGAACTCGCCGTCGTTCGTATAGGGGCCGTGCGGCTCGACATTGATGACAATCCGGTAATCCTCCGCCCAGGACAGCACTTGCCGGTAGTTGTCGCATGTGATGCGGAAAACCTCATCCCGGCTAAGGCCCTCGATTTTGAATGCGCCGTCCGTCGTGTCCACCATGGGACAGTCCAGCTCCGCCGCAAACCGGATGCATTGCCGCACATACTGTACGCCATACGCGGAACCATCCGGCCCCATGAGGGGGAACGCCCCGTCAATTTGCGAGATTTTCAAACCGCGCTTGTCGCAATACCGTTTCAGCGCGCGCGGATTCGATTCCAGCGAGATGCCGGGCTCATAGCCCATGGCCTGGATGAAGTACTGGCCGTGAATCGCCCCAAACTCGAGATGTTCGATCCCATACTTGACCGCGGCATCCGCCGCCTTGTCAAACCCCCCGCTCAACGGACGCCAGTTGTCGGTGTGCATGCCGAGTTCGATCATGGTCGCCTCCCTGTCCGTACCGGTGCGTTTGCCCTGCGCACATTCCCCAGACCTCCTCATCGTCGCCGAGTGCGCTGCCTCCAGTCAAATGCGCGAAATCCCGGGAATTGGTGCAGCATGAACTGGGAATTGACCGCCCGAGCAAGCCATGCTGCTGCCCGATGCTCGCATCGAACGGAGGTTTCCATGAAACGCCGGGGACTTCACCCAGGAAGCGACTATCACCGGAGCACCGCTTGGTTTGACAGGAGCAAGTCACGCGCCTACTCTACCAGAGAATCCGCCGGGGCGTTGCTGTGCGAACCCGCATGAACGAATTGGGAATTCCATAACCGTGAAACATGCATCTCCCGTCCAATTCTTCACTGTGCTGTTCCTGATTCCGCTGGCAGTGGCTCGCGCGGAGAATGGCGGAGCCTACGTGCCACCTCCCGTCACCAGTCCCGCCTCCCCAAGCCCGACCGAGTTGAGACCGTTGGAGGCGCGCCCGAGCACCCCCGGCGAGTTTCTTCAGGACATTCCCTGCGGCGAATACATCGATTTCGACAGGACCGCACCTTTCGGTCCCGTGTTTGACGTGCAGGACTTCGGGGCCGTCGGGGATGGCAAGACCGTCAACACCGCGGCCATCCAGAACGCCATCGAGGCGGCGCACGGCCAGGGCGGCGGTACAGTCTGGATCGCCGGCGGCGACTTTGTCTCCGGTACTCTGGAGTTGAAGAGCGACGTCACCCTGCGCATCGCCAGGGACACTGTTCTCCGGGCCAGCCGGGACCCCTCGCACTACGCTCCACCGCATTTCATCCAGTGCGACAAAGCCCAAAACGTGCGCATAGAAGGGCCGGGGAAGATCGCAGGAGAGGGCCAAGCCTGGTGGCAACCTCCTCGGATGAACGCGCCCGTGACGCCGCCCGAAGTCTTCTCCCTCGAGGAGGCGAGGTCCGTCCACTTCGCCTGCAAACGCAAGAAGGTTCCGGGCCGTCCGTCTCCCTTTATTCGGCTGAACGAGTCCTCGAACCTTGTTGTGAGCAATCTCATCATCGAGAATTCCCCGGGTTGGTCGCTATCGCTTGACCGGTGCAAGGGCGTTCAAGTCGAGGGCGTTGTCCTGGACAACAATTACCACGGCGAAAACACCGATGGCATCGACATCGTTGGCTCGAGCGAGGTGGCGATTACCCGATGTTTCATTTCCACGGGCGACGACGGCATCGTGCTGAAGAACGGATTCGCCGGGGATGTCAGCCGCGCCATGACGAACATCCGCATTACGCGATGCGCGATCCGAAGCGCGGCCAACTGCATCAAGATAGGCACCGAAACGTGGTCCGACATCTCCGATGTTCTGATCGAAGACTGCCGGCTCTTCACGGAAGAGATTTGGCCCTGGGCACTTTCTGCAATCGCTCTGGAGAGCGTCGACGGCGCCGCCGTGCGCAACGTCACCGTGCGAAATGTCTCGGCGAACAATGTCACCACGCCCCTCTTCATCCGTCTGGGCAACCGCAACCGCTGGAAGGACAAAGACCGGGCGGGCGCGCTGGAACATATCACCGTCAGGCAGCTCACCGCGACCGGCGTGGAATTCCCCTGCGTGATCAGCGGGATACCAGGTCTGTACGCGAAAGACATTGTTCTGGAGGACATCGATATCGCCTATCGCGCCGGGGGCGAACAACTCGACATCAAATCGCCTGTTCCCGAAGTGGACGAGGAGTACCCCGAGTTCTGGATGTTCGGCGACCTGCCCGCCTACGCCCTCTTCGCGCGGCATGTCGACGGACTTGTCGTGCGCAACTTCCGTGCGGTTCCGCGGAGCGTCAATGAGCGGGAAGCATTCGTGTTCGAGGACGTGCTGAATCTGGAGAGGAACTGACCTGTCCCCAGTTTATGTGCCACGCGGAGTGAGAGGATTTGCCTCGATTCGTTGCGCTGGCCCTGGGGCTTCCGCCTTGCCGGAATCCCGCCTCGGCGGGACAGGCTCGGCATTCGCCGGCAAGACAATGACCGCGGCTGAAGCATCGTTGTAGCCTGCGCGGCTGACGCTGTAACTTCAATGGCCCAACGCATACGAATCCATGCGAACGATGATCCGTCGAGGAAGTGCGTTTTCAGGTTTGAGGCAAGTCCGGCAAGAATGATGGTGCCATCCGGGCCTCGCAGGGTACACTGAGGGCATAACGCCAAAGGAGACCGAAGATGGCACGCACATTGTTGCTGACCGGGCTTGGATGTGCGGTACTGGCGCTAACGGCCCATGCCGAAGGCCCCGGGGCCCCGCAGAACCTGCGGTGCGAATATGAGACCAACCCCATCGGACTTGACGCGGCTCACCCCCGGCTTTCCTGGGAAGTGAACGATTCCCGGCGGGGCGCTACACAGACGGCGTACCAGATCGCCGTCGCGCCAACGGAAGCGGCCGCGGCAGCAGGGGAGGGCCGCCTGTGGGACTCCGGCCGGGTCATCTCCGGCCAGTCAATCCATGTTCCCTATGGCGGTCCCGCGCTACACGCCGGGGAGCGCTGCTACTGGTCGGTGCGTACCTGGGACAACGCGGACGCCCCATCTCCGTGGGCCGAACCGGCCTTCTGGGAGATGGGCCTGTTCAGCGCAGCCGATTGGAACGCTGCGTGGATCACCATTGAGGAGGCCAAGGCCGGACCCGAGCCGGTTTTTGGCGACTGGATCTGGCATCACGCTGAAAGTGCCGACGAGGTGTCCCGCTACTTTCGGAAGGACTTTGAACTGCCTGCGGATGCCAAGGTTGCTTCGGCGACGGCCTGGGGCGCCGCCAACAACGAATACACGTTCTATCTGAATGGTAAAGAACTGGGCGGCTGCGACGAATGGAAGGCCGTGGAGTCATTTGATGTCGCGAAGGAACTCGTCCCCGGAAAGAACCTCATCGCGATTGAGGGCGTGCACGCGCGCGGGATCGCGGGCATCGTCTTTGGCCTGCACATCACGCTGGCCGGCGGCCGCGTGATCGAGGTCCGCTCGGGGCTGGACTGGCTCACTTCCGCGGAAGGGCCCGAAGGCTGGGAAACGCCCGGCTTCGACGCCAACGACTGGGTTCAGCCAAAGCTGGTCGCCAGGTACGGCGAATCTCCATGGGGCCGCGTGGCCGACCGCTTCCCGAGCCGCTCGTTCTATTTGCGCAAGGCGTTCACCACGGAACGCTCCCCCATCGTGCGGGCCCGCGTCTATGTCAGTGCGCTGGGAGCCTACCGCCTCTTCATCAACGGAACGCGCGTTGGGCAGGACGAACTCACGCCAGGCTGGACGTATTTCCCAAAGCACATCCTCTACCAGACGTACGACGTAACCACATTGTTGCGGGGTGGCGAGAATGCCGTGGGCATGGTGCTCGGCAATGGATGGTGGGGAGGGAGCATGGCGGGCGCCTGGAAGGATGGCAACCTCCGCGGCATCGCACAGCTCGAGATGGTCTACGAAGATGGAACACGCCAGGTCATTGCGACCGATGAGGGCTGGAAAGGCCATGCCTCACCCATCGTCAAGGACAGCATCTACCATGGCGAGACACACGATGCCCAGCAGGAGATTGCCGGCTGGTGCGAGCCGGGCTTCAGCGATGACGATTGGCTGCCCGCCCGCGCCTGGACCGGGCCCATGGGCCAGTTGACGGCACAAGTTGGGCCGACAATCCAAGTCACGGAGGTACTCCCCGCCGTGGCCGTGTCCGAGCCCAGGCCCGGGGTCTTCATCTTTGACTTCGGCCAGAACGCGGCGGGGCGCGCCCGGCTCAAGGTCAGCGGTCCCCAAGGGACGCGCGTACAGATCCGGCACGCCGAAATCCTGCGTTCCGACGGCACGCTTTACACCGATAACCTGCAAGGCGCGAAGTGCACCGATGTCTACATCCTGAAAGGCGTGGGGGAGGAGGTCTGGGAGCCGGCTTTCACCTATCGGGGCTTCCGCTACGCCGAACTCACGGGATACCCTGGCGCGCCTCCCAGGGACGCCCTCGTGATGCACGTTATGCACGCCGCGCTTCCCGCCATTGGCAGGTTCTCGTGCTCGGACAGCATCATCAACCGCGTGCAGGAGAACATCCTCTGGAGCATGCGGTCCAACTTCTACAGCGTTCCCACGGACTGCCCCCAGCGCGATGAGCGCCTGGGATGGACAGGCGACGTTCAGCTCTTCCTGCCCACGGCCTGCTGGAACATGAACGTGGCGGGATTCGTGACAAAGTGGATGCGCGACGTGGTCGATTCGCGCACCCCGGACGGCGCGGCAACGGACGTGGCGCCGGCGCTCAACGCCGCGCCCGGCGCGCCCGGATGGGCCGACGCTATCACGGTCGCGCCCTGGGCCATCTACACCTACTACGGCGACACGCGCATCATCGAGACCAACTATGACGCCATGGCCGGCTGGCTCCAGTATATGCGCGAGAAAGCGACCGATGGGCTCTATGTCATGGGACGCTACGGGGACTGGGTGCCGGTGGAGTCCTCGCCCAAAGAGACGCTGGCCGGCGCGTATCAGTATCTCTCTACCCGATACCTTGCCGACATGGCCGAGGCGATTGGTAAAGCGGACGACGCGGCCGAACTCCGGCGCCAGGCCACGGTCATCGCAGACCTCTACAATGAACGGTATTTCAATGCCGCTGACAACCAGTACAAAGGCGGCACGCAGACCGCCAACCTGGTGCCCCTCTGGTTTGGCATCACCCCGGCAGACAGACGCGCCGCCGTCGTCGGCAACATTACGCAGAACATCGTTGCGCATGACAATCACCTGACAACGGGCTTCATCGGGACGGCCTACCTGATGCCTGTCTTGAGCACGTTCGGCCAGGACGACCTTGCCGGGGAGCTGGCCACGCAGCGCTCGTATCCGTCGTGGGGTTACATGGTCGATGCGGGCGCCAGCACCATCTGGGAGCGATGGAACAGCGACAAGTACGAAGAGCTCCACTCGGGCATGAACTCGTTCAACCACTATGCTTTCGGCACCATTGGCCAGTGGTATTATGAGTATCTGGTAGGCATTCGGCCCCTCGAACCGGGTTTCAAGCGTATCCTCATCGAACCCCACCCCAGCGGGCTCCAGTCCGCTGAAGGCGTGTTTCATTCCATGTATGGTCCTGTTCGATGCGCCTGGTCCAAGGACAAGTCGTTCACACTGAACGTCTCGATTCCGGCGAACACGGCCGCCGTGATTAGAACTCCAGAACCCTGTGCCGGGAATCTGGGTCCCGGGGACAGGAAAAGGGTCGATTCCGCGGGCAACACGTCGTTTGAAGTGGGCGCTGGTGTCTATACCTTCACGGCGTCTCCAGGGAGTTGACGCCGAAGGCGCCCCCGGCAGGGGCGGCTTGCTCCGAGGCGGCGTGTTCAGTCCGCTCGACTGAACCAGGAAACGCAGTTGCCTCCCCGTGCTCTACCATGGCGTCTCCAGTCCCAACGATTCCGGAGGCTTATCCACGAAGTAGAGGTCAAAATCCCACCAGGCGTAGCCGGGAGGACGGTTGTAGAGATAGACTCTGACGGTGTAATCGTTGGCGGCGCTGGGCTGTTCGAGGACGAAGGGATGGATCTCGAGCGCTTCGTTTTCCTGGAGGAGAACGGTGACCTCCTTCCGGGGAAGGGGCGCCTTGAATTCGCAGGAGATATCCTGGAGCTCATCGTAGGCGACATGTTCGGTCTTCAGTTCTTCGCCTTTGATGTGCAGGATATCTTTGCCGTCCACGCGGCCGCGCCAGTGGAGGAAATGGGTGGATTCGCCGGCGTACTTGCTTATCGCCTGTGCGTGTGCGGCCTGTTGCCCGGCAATGAGTTGATATGCCTCTTCTTCGGTTGGCGCTTCTGCGAGACGGGCCTCGGCGGCTTCGAGGCCGGTGAGGGCGTCCGCGGCGCAGGTCACAAGCGCCTCAATGCCGTACAACTTGTAGTCGAATCCAGGAGCTTGGGAGAATCGGCGCATGGCATCCTGGAGAGCGGCAAGATCCCGTGCCAGGCGGGCTTTGGCGGGCTCGTCGCGCGCTTCGCGGTACTCGAAATAGGCGTAGATCGTTTTCACGTAGAGCCGGTTGGTTTCCACCAGCAGCCGAGTCAGGCACAGTGAATCGGCTACCTGGGCGGCCAATGCGGGATTGGTGGTCTTGTCGGCGAGGGGGACGAAGCGGGCCTCCATCTCGCGTGCGGCCTCCAGACCTCTGTCGAGCAGGGCCATGGCCTCGCTGGTGTGTCCCTTGGAGGGGGCGTACATCACTCGTTGCAGCCAGTCCAGATGGGTACGCCCGCGATCGATGTCGGGGAGGCCCATGAGTTGGAATGTGGTGAGACGCAGGTGCGGGAGCGTATTGCCCCGGATGGCCTCGGCCACGGGCTTTACATAGATGCCGTCTTTGTAGGCGACTTGAGACAGCAGAATGATGCCGGCCAGACCGTCAGCGGCTTCCGTGCCGAGATGGATGGCGGCGAAGTCGTGGGCAATGGTCCGTTGGTCTTCCTCGGGATCCCAGGCCAGGCGGAAGGCGAGGTAAGCGGTCAGGCCCCACGTATTCCATCCGAATCCCCCATGTGCGCCGAAATGCACCCCGGTCAGGTTGCTGTGCTCATTCGCCAAAACGCTTCGCACGCCGCCCTGGTGGTAATCCCCCGGCCACGAGGGAAAGACGTTGACGGTTCCCGAAGCATGGTAATCCAGAACGGACAACAGAACCACCATCTGGTGGGGCGTTTGATTGAAGGTGGGATTGTAGGGCTGGTAGTACCAGCGATCCGCCAGGCTCATATAGGGGGAAAGATACAGGTTTTTCGTGGGCACGTCGCTCGTGAAAATGGACTTGTAGACGTCGGCGTTCGAATGCTGCTCATCAGACGTGGTGGCCCACGTGCGATGAAAATAGATCTTGTCGAACTCGCCCACGACAACTTCGTGCATCTTCTGGACAAAGGTGCGGTAGCGTTGCTCGAGGGACCAGGGATGATTCTCCGGTTCGTGCATGACGTCGTAGGCGATGTAGTTGCCTCCCACTCGGGTCAGTTCCCCGGTGCGGATGCGGACGCCGTCGAGGTCCGGCATCGCCTGGAATAGGCGACGGTATTTCGCCTGGAGCGCCGCCCACAAGGCCGGGTCGGCGGGGTCCAATTTGAAGCCGAATTCCTCCTGCAGGCACGGGTGAAACGAGATCTCGTCACAGATGCCCAGGTATTTCATGTGGAAGGCGTGCGCCGCGTCAATCATTTGCTGCACGTCCTTGCGCGTGGCCGCATTCTTACGGGCCTCCGGTTCCGCGTCCCAGGGCACGATATCGAGAATCGGGGCATCGGCCACCCAGGTCGCCGTGGCGCGTAGCGCATTGCGCAAGGCCGTTTTGTCCGGGGCCTCGGTAAGACGCACCGTAAGGCGAGGTTCTCTTTTGAGGTCCAGTTCAGGAATCTCCTTGAAAACGCGCATGCGATCCCAGATCCAATACAGGCCATAGACCTCGCCCATGAGCGAGCCCCCCGACACCACCATGCCGCGTCCACGGGCGCGTTGAAGGGGACGGATTTCAAAGCCTTGTTCGGATTCCACGCCGGACAAGCTGCCCCGTCCGTCCGCCGTCAATGTTTTTGTGTGCGCATTGCGGGAGCTCGCGCCCACTACGATAACGTTGTCCTCCGCTTCATTCATGTCCTTGATGGAGAATTGAATGCCCAATGGCGCGCCGTCCGATTGCAGGTCCTCCACGGCCGCCGTTATGGCGGCGTCGTTGGCCGGCGTGTCCGGAAGAACCAGGGTCCACTTCTCCGCTACGGCGGACGTGGCACAGAACGTAATCGCCAGGGCGAGCGCAACGAGGTGTTTCATGTGGGTTCCCCACAGGGTTAATGAACTTAGCCCCGCTTAAGCCCTTTGTCAGGAGGACAGAGGGCTGACGAGGCACACGCGATCTCGATCAATCCCGATTCAATGATGTTACCGGAT